>Ga0207750_100039_pt1 | contig 115040 bp, 94 predicted proteins | sample CeladaPassaB1F13_FD_187489 | JGI IMG/M metagenome (GOLD analysis project Ga0207750, IMG submission 187489) | Cellulose-adapted microbial communities from the Joint BioEnergy Institute, USA - Passage B1F13 (SPAdes) (version 2) | ecosystem: Engineered > Bioreactor > Continuous culture >...
ACTTCTCATTAAGTTCTATCCAAGGGCGCTTCGGGTGTCGAAGATGAAATCATGCGAAAACGCGAGAAAAACGAAGAAAACATTAATTTATTGAGGGAGGGAAAGGCGTGCGGGCAGAAACACAAACGGCCGTTTCAGGGCAAACGATCTTCACCGTCAGGACCGAACAGGGGTTTTTCCGAAAACTTCGAAACCAAAAGCAGCTGATGTGGATGTCGATCCCCATCGCGCTGTATGTTATTTTGTTTTCCTATGTCCCGATATGGGGATGGACGATGGCGTTTCAGAACTACCGGCCTGGGAAACCTTTCGTCGAACAGGAATGGGTCGGCTTCGAGCAGTTTCGGTTTTTGTTCGAGGATCCCATGTTCTGGCGGGTTTTGCGCAACACGATTGCAATGAGCCTGATCAACATGGTGCTCGGGTTTTTGACCGCGATCGGTTTCGCCCTTTTGCTGAACGAAATCCGCAGCCGTCTGTTCAAACGCACCATCCAGACGATTTCTTATTTGCCGCATTTTTTGTCCTGGATCATCGTGACGGGAATCGTCGCCAGCGTGCTGTCCGTAGATGGCGGCATCGTCAATGTTGTTCTTCTGAAACTCGGCTTGATCGACGAACCGGTCATGTGGCTGAGCGAAGGCAAATATTTTTGGTGGATCGTCGGTTTGTCTCACGTCTGGAAGGAAACAGGCTGGAACGCGATCATTTATCTCGCGGCGATCGTATCCATCGACCCGGCGCTTTATGAAGCGGCGGAAATCGACGGTGCGAACCGGTACCAGAAAATGCTGCACATCACGCTGCCCGGTATCAAGCCGATCATCATCGTGCTGCTCATTATGAATCTGGGCTGGATTTTGGACGCCGGCTTCGAGGTGCAGTATCTGCTTGGCAACGGCGTCGTCATCGACTGGTCGCAGACGATCGACATCTACGTGCTGAAGTACGGCCTGAACGTCGGCAATTATTCGCTCGGAACCGCGGCCGGCATGTTCAAAACCGTCGTCAGCATCATCTGCATTTTTGCGGCGAATCATCTCGTCAAGCGTCTGGGGGAAGAGCGGTTGATCTGAGGAGGCGGTTTACGTGAAGGCGTTGGGGAGTCAAGCGTTCAGGCTTCGCGCGGAGCCGGTGGTTTTCCATACGTTGAATACATTGTTGATGCTGGCGGTCGCCGTCGCAACGCTGTATCCGTTTCTCAACACGCTGGCGGTTTCGTTCAACGCCGGCCTGGATACGATTCGCGGCGGCATTTACTTATGGCCACGGGAGTTCACGCTGCAGAATTATAGGGCGGTATTTGTAACCGGAGCTGTTTTTCACGCTTTTTGGATTTCTGTGGCGCGAACAGTCATCGGGACGATTCTTGGACTGTTTTTGACCTCGATGCTGGCGTATACGGTCAGCCGAAAGGAGTATGTCTTGCGCAAGCCGATCACCATTGTCGTGTTGCTCACGATGTATTTCAACGCCGGGTTGATTCCCTATTATTTTCTGATCCGGGAACTTCATCTGTTAAACAATTTTCTGGTTTATGTCGTTCCGGGGCTCGTGAGCGCGTTCAACATGATCGTGATCCGCACGTATATCAACACGTTGCCGGAAAGTCTGATCGAGTCGGCGAAAATGGACGGAGCGGGTGATTTCCGCATTTTCCTGCAGATCGTTTTACCGCTTTGCCAGCCTGTTCTGGCCACTGTGGCGCTGTTTATCGCGGTCTACCAGTGGAACTCGTGGTTCGATACGTTTTTGTTCGCATCGTCCGAGCAGAAGCTCAGCACGCTGCAATACGAGCTCATGAAACTGTTGACCTCGACGATGAATTCAAATACCAACCCCGCGCTGTTAGCGGGCGTCAACCGCGATACGTCATCCAACCTGGTGACGCCGGTTTCGATCCGGGCGGCCATCACGATCGTGGCGTCCGTCCCGATTTTAGTCGTTTATCCGTTTTTGCAAAAATATTTTGTTGTGGGGCTGAAGTTGGGCGGCGTCAAGGAATAAAAAACGCCATGATCTCGGAAAGGAGAGGTTTCGATGGCATATTTGCAGGTTAACTTTTTTTCGGAGGCTTTGGATAGGAAAACGACTTTTCATGCGTTGATTCCGATCGATCATTGGAAGGGACGTGATGTCGGACGAAACGAGCGCCCGGCACCGTTAAAATCGCTGTATTTGCTATGCGGATACTCCGGGGATGAAATGGACTGGATTCATTATTCGACCGTCCGATCTTTGTCCGAACAGTACAACGTCGCGGTTTTTATGCCGGAAGGAGGCAATTTTTTTTATCTGGACGATGTGGAGAAAGGAGAGTGTTTCGGAGCGTTCATCGGCAAGGAATTGGTCGAATATACAAGAAAGCTTTTTCCATTGAGCGTCAACCGGGAGGACACCTGGATCGGCGGGTTGTCCATGGGCGGATACGGCGCCCTCCGCAACGGTTTGAAGTATGCGGAGACGTTCGGCAGGATTATTGCGTTGTCTTCGGCTCTTATCACGTATCGGATTGCTGGTCGAAACGGCGACACTGCTGTGGACGGCCGCGACGTTCGTTATTTCCGCCGGGTGTTCGGCGATCTGGATCGTGTTTTAGGCAGTGACAAGGATCCCGAAGCGTTGGTGTTAAAATTGAAAGAGGCCAAAGCGAGTCTGCCGCGAATCTATATGGCGTGTGGAACGGAGGACTTTCTGCTGGACGTCAATCGCCGTTTCCGGGATTTTTTAATGAAAGAAAATGTTGAGTTTGTCTACGAAGAAGGTCCCGGCGAACATAGCTGGGATTTTTGGAACAAAACCCTTAAGAGCGGATTGCGATGGGCTCTCGGGAATTCGGAATTGGATGGATGATTCGAATGCGCGGATTCGCCTTCGGTTTTCACCGATGTTGGCGTTTCCGCGCTTGGACTTTGTGAAGGCTGAAAAACGACACGACGGCTGCCGCGGAAACAACGGCTAGAGGCAACCGCAGGTCTGTCCAGGGCGATGCCGGCCTTGACCGTTCCGGCCATCGCCTCCGCTAGCCGTTCATCAGAAAATAGATCGTCCGACCGCATTCGCCTCCCTCTCTTCCCGACTCAAGATGACCGGCATTTTTGCCTTGTTTCTGTAACATCATTACGTATATAATAAAATCAAAACGTAATTTTTTTACCGAACGGAGTGTAAAGAAGCGATGATCGACAACGGTTCGCTCGACGAACGGCTGAAACGTTGGGAACCGGCGCTACGTCCGGCGGAGCGGCGCGTGGCGGAGGCGATCCGAACGAACGCCGCGGCGGTGTGCCGCATGTCGGTCCAGGAGCTGGCCAAAACGGCGGATACGAGCGTGGCGACGGTCGTACGGTTCGCGCGGCGGCTCGGGTTTGACGGCGTGCAGGATCTGAAGCTGGCACTGGCGGTAGAGGAAGGGCGCGGACAAGCCGGCCGCAAGGAAGATCCGGAGGACGTCGCCCAGTACGAAGACATCCGGCCCGGCATGACGGCGGTGGACATCATCGCGCATCTGACGCGTTGGGCCTGTCGCTGCGTGGAGGATACGGCGGCAGTACTTTCGCCCGAGCAGGTGGATCGGGCGGCGGATACGCTGGCGAACGCGAGAAAGACTGTGTTTTTCGGCGCCGGCACTTCCGCATTCGTCGCGGCGGACGCCGCGCACAAGTGGCTGCGGCTCGACCGCTGGTGCCAAGCTTTCAGCGACTACCAGCTCATGCTGACGGCGGCGGCACTGCTCGGCCCGGGCGACGCGGCGGTGGCGATCTCGTATTCGGGGCGGACGAAAGAGACGTTGGAAGCGGCTCGGGCCGCGAAAGAAAACGGCGCGACGGTGATCGCGATCACGCAAGTGGGCGACAACCCCCTGGCGCGCATTGCGGACGTCGACCTTCGCGTGACGGCGACCGAATCGGGCATGAAGCGCGGCGACATCGGGTCGAGGATCGCAACGGCGCATGTGGTCGACGTGTTGTACATGGCGCTCGTCAGCCGGACGTTCGCGGACACTGTCGAGCGGCTGGAGACGACGCACGCGAAAGTCGGGCGCAAAAAGAAGGAGGCGTGGACGGATGCGGATTCGGATCGGATCTGAGGCGGCGATCGGCCGGCTGGCCGGCGAGCTGATCGTCCGGCAGCTGCGCGAGAAGCCGGACAGCGTGCTCGGGCTGGCGACGGGTTCGACCGCTCTCGTCGTTTACCGCGAATGGGTGCGGCTTTACCGAGAGGGACGGCTTCGGTTCGCGAAAGCGAGGTCGTTCAATCTGGACGAGTACGTCGGTTTGCCGAGCCATCATCCGCAAAGCTACCGGGCGTACATGCGTGAGCATTTGTTCCGGCACGTCGATCTTCCGGAAGATTCGGCGATGATTCCGGACGGGACGGCGGCCGACCCTGAGGCGGAATGTAGGCGGTACGAGGCTGCGATTGAGGCGTGCGGCGGCATCGACTGGCAGCTGCTCGGCATCGGGCGTAACGGCCATATCGGTTTTAACGAACCGGGTCCTTGTCTTCAGGCGAACACCCACGTTGCGGAATTGGCCGAGGAGACGCGCAAGGCAAACGCGCGCTTTTTCAGCTCGCCGAATGAGGTGCCGCATCGGGCGATCACGGTCGGGATGGGCGCTATTTTGAAGGCGCGCCGGATCGTGCTGGTCGCGATCGGCGAGGAAAAGGCGGCCGCCGTCCGAGACGCGCTTGCGGGGCCGGTGACGACGTGGGTGCCGGCGTCGTTTTTGCAGTTGCATCGCGACGTGACGGTGTTGCTCGACGACGGAGCGGCGTCGATGCTTCCGGACCGGCTGCGGGAGCAGGCGGCGCGGATCGGCGAAAGGGGTGACGCGGCGTGAACCGCCCGTCGCTTTGGCTCGTCGGCCGCATCGCGACCGGCGACGGTACGCTGCCGTTCGACGGAGTGATCGGCATCGAAAACGGCCGGATCGCGGAAGTCCGCGTCGGGCGCGAGACGGCACCGAAGCCGGCGGGCGACGGCCGGAGCGGGCCGACGGTCGTCGACGTCGGCGACCGGTGGATCGTGCCGGGATTCGTCGATCTGCACGTGCACGGCGGGGCGGGCGCGGACGTGATGGACGGCGATCCGGAGGCGCTGGCCGTCATGTGTCGGCATCATCTTCGCCACGGCACGACGTCGCTGCTTCTGACGACGATGACGGCTCCCGATGACCGGATCGAGCGGGCGCTTCAGGCGGCGGCCGCGTTTCGGCGTGGACACGAGTGGGGAACGCTTGCGCTCGGTGTTCATCTGGAAGGCCCGTTTATCAGTCCTCGCTGGCCGGGGGCGCAACATCCCGCACATATCCGACCGGCGGATGCGGATCGGGTGCGCCGGTGGGCGCGGATCGAACCCGGCCTCGTCCGGATGCTGACGCTGGCGCCGGAGACGGAAGGCGCGCGGGAGACCGTACTGGAAGCCGTCCGGCACGGCATCGTCGTCGCCTGCGGCCATACCGACGCAACGTACGAGCAAGTGCGCAAGGCAATCGGCTGGGGCGTGCGCCACGCTGTCCACTGTTACAACGCAATGCGGCCGTTCCGGCACCGCGATCCGGGGACGCTCGGCGCCGTCTTGCTGTCGACGGAGCTGACGACGGAGCTGATTCTGGACGGGCACCACCTGCATCCGGCGGCCGCCCGGCTCGCACTCGGGTGCAAGCGCGACCGCGTCTGCCTTGTCACCGACGCGATCCGCGCCTCGGGCATGCCCGACGGCGAGTACGAGCTCGGCGGACTCACCCTGACCGTGAAAGACGGCGTCGCCAGAACGGCGGACGGACAATTGGCCGGCAGCACCCTGACGATGGATCGCGCGCTCGGCTATCTGGTGCGCGAACTGGGCGTGCCGCTGCACGAGGCGGTCCGCCATGCGACGCGCATTCCCGCGGACGTGATCGGTGCGTACCGGAAAGGTCGGATCGCGCCGGGCGCGGACGCCGATCTCGTCGTCCTCGAGCCGGATGCGGTGCGCGTCGAACGCGTGATGGTCGGCGGGCGGTGGGCGGATTAGAGAATTTTATCCCCCTTTTGGCGAAATGTCGGTCTGTGGGCGTTTTCGCCGGGCCTCTATAATCGGAGACAGAAAGGCCGAGCAGGCCTTCAACATCCGAAGGAGGTTACCGACGAATGCGGGGGAAACGACTCGTATGGACGTTGGCGTGCGGTGTGCTGGCGTCCGGCATGTTGCTGGCGGGTTGCGGCGGCAAGTCGTCCGGCGGCGAATCCGGCGGGGCTCAGGCGAGTGTTCAGCCGAGCGCGCAGCCGAGTGCGGAAAAAGCTGAACCGTTCACGATCACGCTCCGCCACACCCAGATCAAGGACACGCAGAAAAAGCGGCTGGCGATGCTGCAGGACGTCGTCAAGGCGACGGAGAACGAAGTGCCCGGCCTCAAAATCGAACTGGACGGCGTCGAGGACAAGGTGAACCGTTTCGAAAAACTGCGCGCCGAGATGGCCGCCGGCAATCCGCCGCAAATTTTCGACCTGTTCGGCGGCACCGATACGCGCGACTATGTGAAGGCGGGCCGGCTGCTCGACGTGACGCCGATACTGGAAGAGCTCGGGCTGAAGGACAAGTTTTACAGCCTAGCCGAATTCACCGTCGACGGCAAAGTGTACGGACTGCCGATGGCCGGTTATGTCGAAGGGCTGTACTATAACAAGAAAATTTTCGCCGACAACGGCGTTCAGCCGCCGAAGACGTGGGACGAGCTGTTGAAGGCGGCCGAAACGTTCAAGTCCAAGGGCATTACGCCGTTTGCGCTCGCATCGAAAGACGCCTGGGTCATCAACATGATGATGAACACGATGTGGGTGTACACGGCGGGGCCGACGTCGGTGGAAGACATCGTCGCCGGCAAAAAGAAATGGAACGACCCCGACATGCTCGACGCGTTCAAGAAATACGAAACGCTCGTCAAAAAAGGCTACTTCCAGGAAGGCAACCTGGCGCTGGCCTATGCGGAACAGCAGAACAAGTTCGCGGCCGGCGAGGCGGCGATGGTGTTCGACGGCTCGTGGGCGAACACGCCGCTGACCGACCCGGAAAAATCGAAAGTGGCAAACGACGTCGGTTTCATGCTGTTCCCGGCGCTCGGAGGGCCCGGCGACGGCTACATCAACGGCGGTTGGTCGAACGGTTACGGCTTTTCGGTCAAAGTCAAAGACAACCCGCGCGAGCTCGCGGCGGTCAAGGCGTTCATCAAAAACATGTACAACGAGCAGATGCAGAAGCGCCAGCTGCTTGAAGAAGGCATGCTGCCGGCGTTGAAGCTCTCCGACACGAGCGGCGTCAAGCCGATCATCGCCGAAATCTTGAGCGTCAGCAGCGCCGCGAAGGGGACGTTCCCCGCGTTCGACAGCATCGTGCAGCCGAAGGTGCGCGAGGCGCTGGAGCGCGGCATGCAAGAGTTGCTGGGCGGCCGGACGACTCCCGAAAAATTGCTCGAAAACTTGCAGAAAGTGCAGGAAGAAGCCAACCGGGGTTCGTGACGATCCCTTGTCGGCTCGGCGGACGCCGCATCCGTCGGCGTCCGCCGGTTTTTCCCCATTGAAAGGGTGAGGACCGCATGAACCGGACGCTCCGGGACCCGATCGCCTATTTTGTGTTTGTGGCGCCTTCGTTGGCGTTGTTCCTGACGTTTTTCGCCTATCCTCTTCTGTCCGCTCTTCGATACGGATTTACGGAGTGGAACGGTGTAAGCCCGGCGAAATTCAACGGCCTGGCCAATTTCGCGCGGGCTTTGTCGGACCCGGATTTTTGGGTGTCGGTCAAAAATAACCTCTGGTTCGTCGGCTTTTCGGTGTTCGTGCAAATCCCGTTCATTCTGTTGATCGCCGTCGTCGTTAGCGCGTTGCGCAGGGGACACGGCTTTTATAAGACGACGGTGTTTTTGCCGAGCATTCTGTCGACGGCCGTCATCGGGGTGATCTGGTCGTTCGTCTATCATCCGGAGGCCGGTCTGCTGAACCAGCTTCTGAGAAGCGTAGGGCTTTCGTCATGGGCACACGCCTGGCTCGCGGAAGAGAAAACGGCGATGCTGTCGGTGCTTGTGACGAACGCGTGGCAATGGACCGGTTTTTACGTCGTGCTAACGTTGGCCGCCATTTTCGCGATTCCGAAGGAATTGACCGAAGCGGCGACGATCGACGGGGCGGTTGGATTCCGCCGCGCTTGGTACGTGACGGTTCCGCTTATCCGTCCGGTCATCGCCGTAATGGTACTTTTGTCGGTCACCGGCGCGATGAAGGCGCTCGACATCGTATTCGTCATGACGGAAGGCGGTCCGTACGGGACGACGGAGGTGATGGCGACTTATATGTACCGGCAGGCGTACAAGCTGGGTGACTACGGCTATGCCAACGCGATCGCCATCCTGATTTTCGTGTTCACGACGGCGCTGACGCTTGCCATGCAGTATTTCAACAGGCGGACGGAGGATGTACAATGAAGACGACAGAATCGGCCGGTCGGAGCGTCGTCGCGGCGTCGTCGGACGCGCGTGCATGCAGCGGGATGCCTTTGCGGTCTCGGGCGCGAACCTTTGCGGCCTGGCGGCGATGGCCCCGACATCGCCTGTTCGAGGCGGTCGGTCATGCCGTGATGCTGACGTACGTGTTCGTGACGCTCTATCCGCTGGTGTGGGTGTTTTTCTCGTCGTTCAAGACCAACCGCGAAATCATCGAACGGCCGTGGGGATTGCCCTCGTCGCTCCGGTTCGACAACTACGTCCAGGCGTGGAGCGGATCGAAAGTCGGTACGTTTTTCTGGAACAGCCTGTACGTCAGCACGATCGCGGGTACGGCGACCGTGCTGCTCGCCGCCATGACGGCATTCGCGATCACGCGGATGCGTTTCGGCCGGCTGAGCAAAGGTGTGTCGGCCGTCTTTCTGTTCGGTCTGCTCGTACCGGCCGGTTCGCTGCTCGTGCCGCTGTACATGTTGCTGCGCGAATTGAAGCTGTACAACACGCCGCTTGCGCTGTTGTTCCCATACGCCGCGTTCGGGTTGCCGCTGACGATGTTCGTCATCGCTGCATTTTTCAAATCAGTGCCAGGCGAGCTGGAAGAGGCGGGCGTCGTCGACGGGCTCGGCGCGATCGGGCTGTTCGCGCGCGTTGTGCTGCCGATTTCGGTGCCGACGCTGGTGACCGTTTTTATCCTGAACTTTTTGTCCAATTGGAACGAATTCATCATGGCGAATCTGTTTCTGGCCAAAGAGAAATACCGGACGCTGCCGGTTGGCATGGTCGCGTTTTACGACCAGCTCAACATGAATTACGGCGGCCTGTGTGCGGCGATTATGTTCAGCGTGCTGCCGGTCGTCGCGCTGTATGCGGTGTTGCAGCAAAAAATCATTGAAGGGATTACCGCGGGAAGCGTCAAAGGTTGAAAAGCCGGCCGAAACGGGGGGGGCGCGGCGTGAACCTGCGGCGGAAAATGGCGCTTGCGTTTCTTATTTTGGTGATCACGCCGCTGTTTGCGCTAGGGGCGGAAAGCTACGCGCTGACGCAACGGTTGATCGAGCGCAAGTTCGGCGAACAGTCCGAACTGACGCTGCGTGCGATCGGCCGGAATATCCGTTACGTATTCAAGGAGGCGAACTATTTCAGCGATTTCTGGATGGTCAAGGAACCGATCCAGACGCTCTACCGGATGCTCGACCGCGGTCAGGCCGACCCGTCCGCATGGCCGGAATACGAAAACACGCTGCGGCAGACGCTGCTGACGTATGCGCCGATCCAGTCGGTGACCCTGTACGGCATGAACGGGCTGACGGTGCGCGCCGGCCGCGAGTTTTTGCCGACGGTGCCGTATGATCGGCTTGTGCGGCATCCGTTTTACCAGGAGGTGCTGCGTCGCGACGGCGTCCCGAAGTGGATCGGCCCGGGGGAATTGCCCGAGCTGACCGGCGACGCGCGGTTTTTCGATCAGGTTCGCGTCGTCAAGGATTTTTATACGATGGACAACCGCGGTGTCCTGTGGGTTAGGTTTTATTTTAATGAATTTGACAAAATATTTCAATCTTATAAAGTTGGAGGAAGTCAAGTTTATCGGTTTTTGATCGTCGGCGCGAACGGGCTCGTGTTGTACGACAGCAGACATGAGCTGGAAGGACGGACGGCGGTGGAGTTGCTCGGAAAGCTAGCGCCCGACGGCGTCCGCTCTGCGTCGGGCAAGGCGCCGTTTCTCGGAACGGAAAGCGTCGTCGCGTCGGAGCCGCTCGGGCTGGAGCCGTTCGGTGCTGACCGGTGGTCGATCGTCGCGATCGCACCTTGGTCGTATGTTTCCGGCGAGGCGAACCGAATGATCCGGACGATGGCGACGGCGGCGGCGGCGTGTCTCGTGCTGGCGTTCGTGTTCAATTATGTATTCGTTCACCGGCTCGTCCTTTTTATATTGAAAGTGGTGTCGTCGATGCGGCGGGTGGAGCACGGCGATCTGACCGCTCGGATTCGCGCACGCGGCAACGACGAGACGACGGCGCTCGCCGTCGGGTTCAACCGGCTCGTCGAACGGGTATCCGAGCTGCTCGACGAGGTGCGCCGCCAGGAAGAACGCAAGAAGGAAGCCGAACTGATGCTGATGCAGGCGCAGATCAAGCCGCATTTTCTGTTCAACACGCTGGAATCGATCAACGTGCTGGCGGTTCAGAACCGCGGCCGGGAAGTCGGCCAGATGGTGCAGCGGCTCGGCGCCCTGCTTCGCGCCAGCATCCGGCCGGAGGAAGAAGTCGAGGTCCGGCAGGAAATCGAACATCTGAGGAATTATTTAGAGATTCAGTCGTTCCGGTTTACGGACCGTTTCGACTACGAGATCGACGTGCCGGAGGACCTGATGGAATGCCTTATGCCGAAACTGACGCTTCAGCCGCTCGCCGAAAACGCGCTTCACCACGGTCTGGACGGTCTCGGGAGAAAAGGACGGCTTCGCGTCTGGGCGCGTCTGGAGCCGTGCGGGCTGGCATTTTATGTGGAAGACGACGGCCGCGGCATACCGGCGGAACGACTGGCGGTGTGCTCGACCGACGGTCGTACTGGATCCGGCACGGGCATCGGGTTGCGCAATGTCGCCGACCGCATCCGTCTGAGATACGGGCCGCGGTACGGCGTTTTCGTATGCAGCCGGGAAGGGGAGGGGACGACGGTCAAATGCGTGCTGCCACCGACTCGCAGACCGGATCCGAGGTGCGGCTGAAAGTACTGATCGCCGACGACGAACGGCACATTCTCGACAATTTGCGGACGGTCCTGCCGTGGGAAGAGATGGGGTTCGACGTCGTCGGCCTCGCTCAGAGCGGCGAACAGGCGCTGGAGCTGGCGGAACGGTTCGGTCCGGATCTGGTGTTGTCGGATATCCGGATGCCGAATATGGACGGGCTCGCGTTTGTGGAGCGTTTGAAAGAGTTGCGCCCCGACGTCGAGGTGCTGATGATTACGGGCTATCAGGATTTCGAGTATGCCCGCGCGATGATCCGGCTCGGTGTGCGCGATTACATTCTGAAGCCGATCGATTACGAGAAACTGGAGGAGACGATCCGCATTCTGGCCGATTCGCTGCGGGAACGCCGCCGGCGCGAACGTTTGCGGGAGTCGGAATGGCGGGAGCTGTCGACGCTGGCGTATCATAAGCTGTTGCACGATTTGCTCGTCGGCCATTCCGGTCTTCGGCTCAAGTATTATTCTCCGCTCGACGAGGCGTTCGGCGCGGGCATCGATTTGGAACGGACGCGGTTTGTTTTTCTTTTGGCAGATTTGGAAGATTTCGCGTCAACGCGGCTCTTTTGGGGTGAAAACGAGCGGAAGCTATGGAATTTTGCCGTCCGCAACATCTTGCAGGATGCGGTGCGCGACTTCGGACCGCGGGCGGCAGTGGTGCAGATGAGGCACGGCGAGTGGTGCGTGCTGGTCGAGACGGCCGGACGGCCGTCCCCGACGTTTAAGAGTGAAGTGGAAGGATGGGCGGAACGTCTGCGCGACGCAGTGTTCCGCCATGCGAAGTGCCGGCTCGTGTTTGCCGCGTTCGGCCGTCCGGTGCCGGCGGAGCGGCTTGCGGAGGCGTACCGGGCGCTTCGGCGCAAAATCCAGCTGGCCGTCTGGAAGTCGGAGCCGTTCGTTTGGACGGACGGCACGGAATGGAAGCCTGGGGGCCGGCCCGCGGAGCCTCTGTCCGAACATCGTGCGGCCGTCGCTTCGACGGACGGGGCACGCGAACGCCTGCACGACGAATTGTGGGAGATGGCCGACGCCGTGTCGCGAAGTTTCCGGCAGCACGATCCGGACGGCGTCGAGCAGGCGCTTCGTCGGCTGGACGAGCGGCTGGAGACGCTCGGCGAAGACTCGTGGGAGCGGCTGGAGCATGTGCTGCGGTTCGTCATCGTGCAGCTGATGCGGGACATGCGGGAGCTCGGTGTTTTACGTGAGGCGGAAGAGGAAGAAATGTGGGGACAATTGGCGTCTTGCGAAGATTTGCGCGACGCCCGTGAGTTGCTTAGAGAGTTGGTGGCCCTCGGCGGCCGGGGAATGCGCGGCAAGAAGAACGCGGAAGCGTTGATGCTGGCGGCAAAGGATTATATCGACCGCCATCTCGGCCAGCCGTTCGGGCTGGAGGACGTCGCCGACGCGCTCGGCATCAGCTACAGTTACTTCAGCCTGTTGTTCAAGCAGCATTTCGGCGCGACGTTCGTTGAGTACGTCACCCGCGAGCGGATCGAGCGGGCGAAATGGCTGCTGGAACGGACCGACCGGTCGATTACCGACATCGGCAAGGCGGTCGGCTACGCGGAACGGAGGTATTTTACGAAAGTGTTCCAGAAGCTGACGGGGGTCATTCCGTCGGAATACCGCGCGATGCGCAGGCAGGCGGCCGCGGCGGCGGAGCGGCGCGAAACGGACCGGACGGACGGGCATGAAACGGATCGGCAGGCGGAGCGGAAAGGGGACGATGTTTAATGTTGTCGCTGCGGGAAAAAATCGGACAGTTGTTTGTCTGCGGCTTTTACGGAACGGAACCCTCCCCGGAGATTCGCGCCCTGATCGAAAACGGCGGACTGGGGGGGGTCGTCTATTTTCGGCGCAATGTCCGGGACCCCGAACAGGTTCGCCGGCTGTCGGACGAATTGCAGCGGATGGCGCGCGGGCGGGGGCTGCCGCCGCTGGCGATCGCGATCGATCAGGAAGGCGGCATGGTGTCGCGGCTCGTCCGCGGCGTGACGCCGATGCCCGGGGCGATGGCGATCGCCGCCGCCGGCGATCCGGACGACGCTTATCGGGCGGCCCGGGCGGTCGGCCGGGAGTTGCGCGCGCTCGGGATCACGTGGAATTTCGCCCCTTGTCTGGACGTCAACTGCAATCCGCGCAATCCGGTCATCGGCGTGCGGTCGTTCGGCGGTTCGCCGGAGGCGGTCGCCGAATTCGGCGCGCGCCAGATCGCCGGTTATCAGGACGCCGGCGTGGCGGCGACGGCGAAACATTTTCCCGGCCACGGCGACACGGACGTCGATTCCCATCTCGGTCTGCCGCGCGTCGGCCATTCGCCGGAACGGCTGGAGCGCGTGGAGCTGGCGCCGTTTCGCCGCGCCGTCGAGGCGGGGGTCGACGCGATCATGACGGCGCATGTCGTGTTTCCGGCGTATGAGCCGACGGGGGTTCCGGCGACGTTGTCCCGCAGCGTGTTGACCGGTTGTTTGCGCGAACGGCTCGGTTTTGAGGGGCTGGTGGTGACGGACTGTCTGGAGATGCAGGCGATTTCGCGGACGGTCGGGGTCGCGGAAGGCGCGGTGCGGGCGATTGCGGCGGGCGCCGATCTCGTGCTGGTCAGTCACACTTACGAATGGCAGAAGACGGCGATGGAGGCGGTGGTTGAGGCGGTCCGACACGGCGAGCTGGGGGAGGATCGGATCGAGCGGTCGGTGGAGCGCGTTTTGCGGTGGAAGGAGCGGCGGGGGATGGGTCAGCCGTCGGAAGACGGGCTGGAGACGCTCTTGGCCCCGGAGCATGTCGCCGTTTGCCGGCGCATTTGTGAGCGGGCGGTGACGATGGTGCGCGACGGCGGCGATCTGCCGCTCGACCGCGGCGAGCCTGTGCTCGTCGTGTGGCCGGAGGTGCGGGTGCGGACGGAGGTGGATGAGCCGTCGGAGGAGACGGAGACGCTCGGGTTTTGGCTGGAGCGCGCCGGGATGCGGGTGGAGGAGCACCGGGTTGGTCTATGTCCGGACGAGCTGGAAGCGGAGTCGGTGCTGGAGGCATGCGGGCGGTACAATCAGGCGGTCTTGCTGGCGTACAATGCGCTGTTTTATCCGGAACAGGTGCGGCTGATTCGGCAGGTGTCGGAGCGGATGCGCGGCCGGCCGGGAGTCCGGCTGGTCGGCGTGTCGGTGCGCAATCCTTACGACGCGCCGCTGTTCGGGGAGATCAGGACGTTTCTGGCGTGTTATGAAAATCGGCCGGAGATGATGCGCGCGCTCGCGGGCGTGTTGTTGGGCGAGGGTTCGGCGCGCGGGAGGTTGCCGGTGGCGATGTGATCGAGTGCGGTTGGCGATCGTCCGGCGGATGGAGGCGCCGTCCGGACCGGGCGTTCGATGCGCGTTATTTGCGTGCGGGAGGATGATGCGGTTCCGGCGGTTTGTTATGGCGTGGTCGATCAACCGGGACCGGTATGAGATTTGTATCGATTGCCTTGAATGAAAAACATGTCAAGCCCCCCGAGGGTTCCGGGGGGCTTGATGCTGTCTTCGGCTTGTTCCGGGAAAGACGATCGATTATGCTTGCCCTTCCGCCAGTGCACGGATGCGCTCGACCGGCAGGCCGGTCACCTCGGCGACCGTGTCCGCGTCCATCCCGCGCGCGAGCAGGTTCCGCGCTACATCCATTTTTCCTTGCTGCAGACCTTGCTGCAGTCCCTCCGCGCGGCCTTCCTCGCGCGCGCCCTCCAGCATCGACGCCTGGTCGCGCAAAAACTTCTGCCGCGCCTCGTACCGCCAACGCGCCTCCTCGCTCTGGCTCAAAATCTCCAGCGTCGTCATCGCCTTCTTCAACGCCGGCTCCTGCATCGCCAACACCTCCCACTGCTCCCGCCCGATCCCCTTCAAAAACAACAGCCAGTTCGTCAACCCGCCTTCCACCGGCGCTTCTTCCTCCCGCAGCTTCGGCAGCTCCATGAAATGCAGCTCCAGATCGTCCGTCAGCCCGATCCCCGTCCGGTCTTCCTTCAAGTGAAACACGTTGTGCACCTGCGCATTCGGCAAAAACGCGAAGTTCAAAATGTTGATCGCCACCGTCCGCCGCAGCTTCCGGTACTGTTCACCTTCCGACAGCTGGCTCGTGTACAGCTTCGCCCAGTAAAACAGCGTGCGCTTTTCGATGTCGTACCGGTTGAACAGCTGGATTTCGACGTTGACGAGCGTGCCGTCGGCGGCACGGGCGCAAATGTCAAGGATGGACTGCTTGTCGTCGGGGGCGTCCTTATCGGTGTAAGGGTTGAGCAGGACGATCTCGGTCAGCCTCGGCCTGCCGGCGTCCTCGAACGTGCGGTTGAGGAACGCCAGCAGGACGTCCTTGTTTTCCTCGCTGCCGAAGATGTGTTTGAAGACGAAGTCGTTTTTCGGGTCGAGCAGGTCGGTCATCGGCAAAGCCTCGCGAAAAATGGGATTGCTGGATTCAGTATAGCATGCGCGCAGCGCCGTCTGCAAGCATAACCGACAGCCGATCGCGCCCCGTCTCGGAAGGGCTTACCGGTGTTTTGCCCGGTTACTCCTCAAACGGATTGGGAAGAAAATCTTCTTTCCGGATATAGCCCGATTCGCCGCCGGGACCATACACCAGGTAGACTTTCCCCGGCAGGTCGACGATCGCGCCCGGAAGTTCTTCGGCAATGGAGGCATGGCCGTTCCACACGTCGTTTCTCGGTTGTTTCGTCGTCACGTCGTAGACGGTCGCTCCCGGCCGGATGCGGCCGTCGCGCGCCTTTTCCGGCGAATACGGCTCAAGGGCGGAAGCCGGCACCCATTGGTCGGCGCCGTAAGCCGCTTCGCCGCGCATGAATTCCACGGCGTACCAGGCGTCGTCGAACGATTTGAGCAGACGCACCACCGTGCCTGGCCCAAGTTTCTGCACGGCGGGATCGTCTTTGCAGCTTTCGGCCTCGGCTTCGGACAAAGGAACCGGCGCAATCTGGACGCAGACCGGCCGCGACACGATCCGAACTTCCGGTGTAATGGTGCGGACGCGTTCGGCGTCTTGGGTGAAATACCAGACCGGGATCCAGCCGCTCTGCTCGACGCGCGCGAAACCGTCTTTCAGCTCGGCGATCCGGTACGCTTGACCGAATTCGCCTACAAATGCGGGGTTGACCGATTTAACGGCCGACAGCTGCATATTGGCCGCGATATCGGTTTGCAGCGTGTAGGTATCGCCGATGCGAATATCGCTGTCGCCGCTGAATTCGGATTTGTCGGGAAGCAACTTGCATCCAACGAACGTCCATAAAAGGAATATTAATCCAAACAACCGGATGTGCTTCATGAAAACATCACTCCGTTTTTTTTCGTTCAGTCTCGTCGAGAACAGACGGCTACTCCTCGAACGGATTGGGCAAAAAATCTTCTTTGCGAATGTAACCCGATTGACCTTGTGAACCATAAATCTTATAAATGCGATCGGGAAGGCCGACACTCGAACCCGGAAGTTCTTCGGCGATCGAAGCATAACCGCGCCATGCGGATGTTCGCGGCTGTTTCGTCTCCACATCGTATACAATAGCGCCCGGCCGGATGCGTCCGTCGCGCGCCTTCTCCGGCGAATACGGCTCAAGGGCGGAGGCCGGCACCCATTGCCACTGATTGGCCAGGAGTACGGACTCCCCCCCGGCGAATTCGACGGCATACCACTTGTCGTCGTACGATCGCAGTAGGCGAACAACGGTGCCTTCTTTCAACTTCTGGGCGGCAGGGTCGTTCAAACAGTTTGCGGTCTCGGCTTCAGACAGAGGAACCGGCACGATCTGGACGCAGACCGGCTGCGACACGATCCGGACTTCCGGTTGGATGGAACGAACGCGCTCGATCTCTTTGGTAAAATACCAGATCGGGATCCAGCCGCTTTGCTCGACGCGGGCAAAGCCGTCTTTCAGTTCGGCGATCCGGTACGTTTGGCCGGATTTCGCTTCAAAAGCCGGGGCGGCGTAGGAAACAGCCGCAGGTTCCCGTTTCGCGCCGATATCGGCGCGTAAGGTATAGGTGCGGCCGACACGCAGGTCGCTCTCTTCGTTCGATCCGGCAGGCTGCAAGGCGCAACCTGCGGCAAGAACGAGAAGCAGCAGTCCTGCCGTTACGATCGTCAACTTCTTGTTCATGTGATCATTCCCTTTCCGAAATCTTCTCTCCAAAATCCTACTCTCATTCTACTCTTCACCCGGCGAAACTGTCTAACACTTTTGTGACTTCTTGAGCGGTTCGAACCATCGGGTGAAAACGCGCCTGCCGGCGTCGACCCGGGGGGTTCGGCGCGACGGGCGACGTGATTTTTTCATATTGCAATCTCGCGCGAACATTGTATACTACCAGATAGTATCATATTCAACAAAACATCAGCGGGCCGTGCCGCAAAGGTCGCCCGGGCGGAGGGAGGCGGGATGAGCTCCGATGATCGAACTCGTCGACATTGAAAAGTACTACTCCCCTGACAGGCCGGTCATCCGGAAGCTGTCAATGACGATCCGCGAAGGGGAGTTTCTGACGTTTCTCGGTCCGAGCGGCTGCGGTAAGACGACGCTGCTTCGGATCATCGCGGGCCTGGAGCGGCCGACGCGCGGAGACGTGTTTCTTGCGGGAAGTCGGATTACGCATCTGCCCCCTTACCGGCGGGACGTCAACCTGGTGTTTCAGCAATACGCGCTGTTTCCCCACATGACGGTCCGCGAAAACATCGAGTTCGGCCTGCGCATGAAAAAGATCGCCCCCGCCGAACGCGCCCGCCGGATCGAAGACGTCATGCGGCTGACCCAGATCGAGGAACTGCGCGACCGTTATCCGCACCAGTTGTCCGGAGGCCAGCAACAGCGCGTCGCCATTGCCCGTGCGATCGTCAACGAGCCGAAAGTGCTATTGCTCGACGAACCGCTCAGCGCGCTTGATTTCCAACTGAGGAAGGAGCTGCGCGCCGAACTGAAGCAACTGCAGCACCGGCTCGGCATGACGTTCGTCTATGTGACGCACGATCAAGAAGAAGCGATGGCGATGTCCGACCGGATCGCGGTCATGAACGACGGCGTCGTCGAACAGATCGGGACGCCGGACGACATTTACCACCGTCCGGGCAGCCTGTTCGTCGCGACGTTCGTCGGCGAAAGCAACATCATCCGCGCCGGCGGCCGTTGCCGCGCGGTGCGGCCGGAGAAGGTGCGGCTTTTTCCCGGCGAAACGCTGAACGGATCTGCGCGGTGCCGCGGGACGATCGAAGACGTCGCGTTCATGGGCAGTCTGTACCGTATCCGGATTTGCGCCCAGCCCGAGGGTAGCCGGCTGACCGTCTACCAGTACGGCGACGAGGGTAGAAAATGGCGCATCGGCGCCGCGGTCGACGTCGAATGGTCGCCGGATGATGAGGTCGAGCTGAACGCATGAGGGGCCCGGTTTGGTTGTTGTGGCCGGGTTTGGCGTATCTCGCGTTTTTTCTGTGGGCGCCGACGGCGCTCGTCGTCGCCGTATCGTTTGCCCGCCGCGACGCGTACGGTGCGGTGCGCTGGGAATGGAACGCGGACAATTACGCGCGGATGTTGGACCCGCTCTATTTGCGCATTTTCGCGGAGTCGGCGGGATTGGCGGCGCTGTGTACGCTGATATGCTTGGCCGTCGGGTATCCGCTGGCTTATTACATTTCCATTCAGGACAAGCAACGGCAGCGGCGGTGGCTGTTCGCCGTCATGATGCCTTTTTGGATCAATTTCCTCGTGCGCACGTACGGATGGATTTTGCTGCTCCAGAACCAGGGAGTCGTCAATACGGCCTTGCGGCAGCTGGGATGGATCGAGCGGCCGCTGTCGCTCATGTACAACCCCGGTGCCGTGCTCGTCGGGTTCGTCTATACGCTGCTTCCGTTCATGATTTTGCCGATTTACGTTTCACTGGAGCAGATCGACCGCAAGCTGTTCGACGCGGCGGCCGATCTCGGAGCGAGCCCGGTCCGCAGGTTTCGCCACGTCACGTTTCCGCTGACGCTGCCGGGGACGGTCGCGGGTTGCGCCCTTGTGTTCGTGTCGGCGCTCGGGCTGTTCGTCGTCTCCGATTTGCTCGGCGGTTCGAAAACGATGCTCTGGAGTAATCTGATCCAGAACCAGTTTCTGTCGGCGCGGGACTGGCCGTTCGGCGCGGCGCTGTCGGCGGCGATGATGCTGTTTTCGGCCGCCGTCGTGTTCGCCGGTTACCGCCTGGCGCGCGTTCGCCTCGGCGAGGGGGGGATCGGATGAATCCGGACGCTCGTCTCCGCGGGCTGCGGCTGTACGCGTGGGCGGTCGTCGCTTTTCTGTATGCGCCGATCGCGCTGATCGTCCTTTATTCGTTCAACGCGTCGCGGTTCAGCGCGGCGTGGGGCGGCTGGACATGGAAATGGTACGCGTCGCTGTTTCGCAACGATCTGTTGCTGGAAGCGACGCGCAACAGTCTCATGATCGCCGTCGCAAACGCTTTCGCCGCCACGTGTCTCGGCACGCTGGCCGCACTCGGCGCGCACGCGCTGAAGCGTCGGGCGCGGGCGGCGGCGCGGGGCGTTTTTTATTTGCCGATTCTGGTGCCGGACATTGTGATGGGGTTGTCGCTGCTCGTACTGTTCAGCCGGTTGGCGATACCTCTGGGAAAATGGACGGTGCTCGCCGCCCACGTGACGTTCAGCCTAGCTTACGTCTACGTGCTCGTTGCCGCCCGGCTGGAGGCGCGCGATCCGCGGCTGGAAGAGGCGGCGCAGGATCTCGGCGCCGACCGGTGGCGGACGTTCCGCCACGTGACGCTGCCGCTTCTTTCGCCGGCGGTCGTCGCCGGGGCGCTCGTGTCGTTCACGCTGTCGATCGACGACTTCATGATCACGTTTTTCGTCTCGGGGCCGGAGTCGACGACGCTGCCGCTTTACGTCTACGGCCTCGTGCGGCGCGGCATTTCGCCGGAAGTCAGCGCGCTGTCGACGCTGCTCGTGGTGCTGACGGCCGTTCTCGTCGCGCTGGCGGAACGGTTTCGCCGGCGGCCGTAAGGTTTGGTTCGCGCAATAAAATTTTCATGTACTTGAAGGAAGGTGGTCCCTCATGCGCATCGGCCGTTTCCATACGGCGAAACACTGGCGCGCCTTTGCGGCGGCCGGTCTGATTGCGGCGGCAGCTCTGGTCGGTTCGGCGGGCTGCGCGTCGAAGGAAAAACTGTACCTGTACAGCTGGGCCGATAATTTCGACGCGGGGGTGCTCGACGAATTCGAGCGCAAGTTCGGCGTCTCCGTACGGTACGACACGTTTTCGAACAACGAGGAGCTTTTGGCGAAAATTCAAGCCGGCGGCGCGCGGTACGACCTGATCCAGCCGTCCGACTATATGGTGGCGACGATGATCCGGCTCGGCCTTCTGGAAAAACTGGACAAGAACAACATCCCGAATTTGAAAAACGTGGGAAAACGGTTTTTAAATCCCGTGTACGATCCGAACAACGACTATTCGGTCATTTATACATGGGGCATTACCGGCATCGCGTACAACAAGAAATATGTGACCGATCCGATCGACAGCTGGCAGGCACTCTGGGATCCGAAGTACAAGGGCAAACTGATCCTGCTCGACGATTCGCGCGAAGTGCTCGGCATGGCGCTGAAAAAGCTCGGCTATTCGAACAGCACGCAGAACGAATCCGAACTCGCCGCGGCTTACGAGGAGTTGAAGAAACTGCTTCCGAACGTGCTGGCGTTCGACACGGACAATATCAAGCAAAAGATGGCGTCGGAGGAAGGCTGGATCGCCTTGATGTGGAGCGGCGACGCGGCGCTCGCCGCGCAGGAAAATCCGGACATCGCCTTCGTCGTGCCCAAAGAAGGAACGACGATCTGGGCGGACAACTACGCGATTCCGAAAGGCGCACGGCACAAGGCGCTGGCGGAGTCGTTCATCAATTACATGCTGGAGCCGGAAGTCAGCGCCAAAAATTACGAGTCGATCGGCTACAGCAACCCGAATGAAAAGTCGTATCCGCTGCATTCGAAAGAGTATCGCGAAAACCGGATGATTTTTCCGACGGACGAGGAGCTGGCTCGCACGGAGTGGCTGGTCGACGTCGGCGAAAAATTGCCGCTGTACGACCGGTACTGGACGGAGCTGAAAAGCGGGGTGAAGTGAAGATTTTTTCATTTTTTTCCATGAAGTTTTCAGTTTCCTTCGCTAGACTGAGGATATCGACAAGGCTTGTGAGATACGGCGCCCTCTCGTGGAGGCTCTAAACTTTTTGTTTCGAAATTCCGAATGTATTTTGTAAAGATGAAAATCCTTAAGCGTAAGGAGGTCATTCTAGTGATGGCTCGAAGGGTTCAGGTCGTTGCGTGGGTATCGGCATTCTCAATCCTTCTAGCTGGAATGCCGGTGTTGGCGTTTGCCGATACAGAAACGCAGGTCTCCTCGGTCACGGCGGAGTCGCAGGCCGCAATCGGTTCCGAAGACGGTCAGTCGTCTACGCCTACGGATGGTCTTCGATATACCGGTTATGTTCTAAATCAAGCTATTGCCTGTGGTTGTCCGAAAGGCCGGCGCGCTTTTCTTACGCGGCAGGCCAATCCCGGCGGCAATTCTGGCGGTCCGCAAATGTCTGGGGCGGCGGTGTCGGCCGACGAGGGGACAGATGTTGACCCCGGCGACGCTCTTGCCCGATACACGGGTTATGTATTGAATCAGGCCATCGCCAGCGGAGCGGGGCGGGCCAGCGGCCGTACGCTCGGCGCCGTGACGCGGCAGGCTGGGCAGACAGGCACGTCACCGTCGCGGCCGGTCGGTGAAGTGCTGGTAGAAATCGTTGTAGAGGAGATACTCTCCGGTTTAAAAAATTGGGCTCATGAAGTGAGAAAGGAAATATCAGCTTATAGCTACAATCAATGATTGAAATGGGCTGGAGATTTCCGTTTCAAAAGCGAAACGGAGTCTCCAGCCTTTCATTGTTTTTGAACGTTAATAGTGGTGAATTCGCTTGTTTTTAGACATTTTAAAATAAACGGTCATCTTTATGTCCTCATCTGTAGAATCAACATGTTTTCACTTTTTCTTCAATCATCTAGACAGACCCCTTTTTCTTTTTTCTTGTCGGTTCGTGTATGATGGAAATCAAAAACGGAGGGATCGCGCGTGACCGAACCGATCGTACGACTTGGCGAGATCGTTCCGGATTTTACGCTGCCGTCGTCGGAAGGCCGGGACATTTCGCTGTCCGAATTTCGCGGCAAGTATGTGGTGTTGTATTTTTACCCCGCCGATCTGACGCCGGGCTGTACGCAGGAGGCGTGCGATTTCCGCGATCGACGCGCGGAGTACGAGCGGCTGAACGCCCAGGTGCTCGGCGTCAGCCCGGATCCGGTCCATTCGCATGTGAAGTTCAAGGCCAAGCACGAGCTGCCGTTTCCGCTCTTGTCCGACCCGGACTGCAAGGTGCTGGAAATGTTTGGCGTCTGGCAGCTGCGCAAGCGTTACGGGCGCGAGTATATGGGCGTCGTGCGGTCGACGTTTTTGATCGGCCCGGACGGCAGGCTTCTCCGCGAATGGCGGAATGTCCGCGTCGCCGGTCATGTCGACGAGGTGCTCGCCGAGCTGAGGAAGACGGCCGCGAAAGGAGGATCCGGGTAAGGGAGAGCGAGGAGGTGTCGTGTCGGCTGCGCGATCGGCACCACTTTTCATCAAACAAAATTTTGTATTGCTGGCCGGCAACCTTCGGCCCCCTTGCACCGGCAAGCAAGGGGGCGCAAGTTACCGGTTAGGAGGGGTTCTTCAATATGGAGGAATTATAAGGGCCTTACGATCTCCCGCAAATAAACCCGTCTGGCCGCCGTGTAACCGACGGCCTGCGCAGCGAAAAAGACGGCGGCGACGGTCAGCGCATAGCTCCAGATGTTCGACATGAGCAGATTCGCCAGCGCCTTCATCGCGAACGCCGCATGCGCGACGCTCACCAGAAACGGCAGGAAAAATACGACCGCGAGCTGGCCGCCGACGATGCGCCGCATTTCGCCGTCCGTCACGCCGATCCGGGCAAGCGACCGGTACAGCGCGCGTTCGTCCTGCAATTCCGTGAACATGCGGAAATAGATCATGCTGCCCGCCGCCGTAAAAAACAGGGCGCAGACGAACGTGCCGACGAACAGCGTCAGCGACGACGTCCGGGCCGCGTCGCGATAACCGGTGATACGCGAGCGCAGCTCGACGTTTGCCGGAGCGAATACCGACGCGCGCAACGCGGCGTCGACGTCCGCAAGCTTTTTCCAGCCGGCGAGTTCCAGGCCGTAGACCGTATAGGCGCGGTCGTGTGAAGCCGCCGACCGTTCGAGCGCGGCGTAGTCGCCGTCGTCGACGACGAGCCAGTCGAGCGCGACGGACAGATCGGTCGTATGCAAAAGTTGTTCTTCCACATCGCTCTGGGTCCAAACGACCGCGTCGGCAGGGGCGCCTTTCGCGAAAGCCGCCCGGAATACGCCGTCGGCCGGCATTTTCCAGAAGCCGCTTTTCAGGGCGCCTGGAGGTAAAATCCGGACGGCGCGGCCGGCCGGCACGTCGCGGGAGGCCGAACTGTCGGCGACTGAATCTACGGCGGCGGCGCGGTATGCGGACTCCGAAACGACGAGCGTCGGCCAGCCGTCGGCCTTGCCGTCGCCGTCTTCATCGGGATAGACGGAGACGCCGCGCAACCGCAGCTTTTTTTCGACGGCGACGTTGCGGGAAGCCAGCTCTTGTTCGACTTTTTGCAGCAGCGCTTCGTTATCGCCGCGCACGATCCACGTCCACGCATAGGGATGGGCGTCGATCGTCTGCGCGCGGAAGTCCATGTAGAAGACGTACAGCGTCCCCGCCGCGGTGATCGCGACCGCGCTGAGCGTCGCCACCGAGGCTAGAAGACGTGCATTGTCCGTCAGCTTGAACGTCAGCTGGGCGACGACGAGCAACCGGGTACCGCGCAGCGTCGAGCGCAGCCGCCGAAGCAGCCGGAGCGCGGCGACGCTGCCCTGGGTGAATAGAAAATACGTGCCGACGACGACGAGCCCGGTTACCGGAAGCATGCGGAGGACGACCGTCATCGGCGTCGACGTATAAGCCAGGACGTATCCCGCGGCGACCAGCGTTACGGCCAGCATCGCCAGCCACGGCGAGACGAGCGGCATCGGCTTCGGCGCCCGCTGGTCGCGCAGCCGCTCGACGACGGTCTTGCGGCCGAGGCGCGCCGTCGCGACGAGCAGAAGCGCCGCGAACATTCCCATAAACACGGCGTACGTCAGCGCCACCGCTTCCCACACGACCGTAAACCGGATCGGGCTGTCCATCTCGAGCAGGGCGGACAGGCCCGCCAGAAACAGCTTGGAAAACACAAGACCGGTCGCGATGCCGGCGGTCGTCGCCGCGAAGGCGATGATCGCCGTTTCCGCCGCGAGCATCCTTCGCAATTGTCCGTCGGTCATGCCGAACAGCGCCAGAAGCCCGAATTCCCGACTACGCGCTTTCAGAAACGCCGACAGCGAGTACAGGACGAAAAAGAACGCGAACGCCGCGATGATGTACTCGCAGGCGATCATGCCGCGCCGGACGTAGGCGGCCGCACGCAGACGACCGTGGACGACGTCGGGGTGCAGGATGAACTGGGCGTACAGGAAAAAGATCGCGGAAGCCAGCGCGCTGCTCAGGAAAAAGGCGGCGTATCGTCTCGCGTTGCCGCGGACGTTAGCCCAGGCCAGGTCCCGCAACTTCACCGAAAGGTCCCCCCAATACGCCGAGCGCGTCGAGAATACGCTGGAAAAACAGTTGCCGGCTGTCGCCGCGCCGGATTTCCGAGAACAACCGGCCGTCCTTGACGAACACGACGCGGCCGGCGAAGCTCGCCGCAAACGGGTCGTGCGTCACCATCAGCACGGTCGTCCCGCGGTTTTCGTTCATGTCGCGCAATGCCGCCATCACGTCGTACGCGGACTTCGAATCCAGGTTGCCCGTCGGTTCGTCCGCCAGCACGACGGCCGGTTCGTGGATGAGCGCCCGCGCGATGGCGGCGCGCTGCTGCTGGCCTCCGGACACTTCGTAGGGGCGTTTGTCGAGAATGTCGGCGATATTCAGATGCCGCGCAAGCTCCGAAAGACGCGCTTCCATCTCGTCCGGCTGCGTCCGGTCGAGCGCGAGCGGCAGGAGAATGTTTTCGCGCAAGGTCAGATTGTCGAGCAGGTTGAAGTCTTGAAACACGAAGCCGATGCGCCGCCTGCGGAACAGCGCGAGATCGCGCCGGGACAGCGTCGCCGGATCGGTTCCGTCGATCCGCACCGAGCCCGACGTCGGCCGGTCGATGCCGGCGAGCAGATTGAGCAGCGTCGTCTTGCCGCTGCCCGACGGCCCCATGACGGCGGTGAATTCCCCGCGCCGCACGTCGAGTGTGATGCCGTCCAGCGCCTTGCGCAGCGCGCCGCCGGAAGAGCCGTAAATTTTCGTCAACGACTCCGCCCGCAGCACGATGCCGGCTTGCTCATCGGTCGCGGGGGCCGCCGTGCGTGTCTGTTCCGGGGTTTCGATCGTCTCGAGCATGTCGTGCATCCTCGGTCCCTCCGATTTTCAACGTACCATGAGTCGGCGGGAACATTCCATCGATTCGGCTTACAGAGCGTCCGGGATTTCTTACATTTCTGCAAGGAGGTCTCGCTTGGGACGGCTCGGAAGGTTCGGGTCGCCGCATGGGTATCGGCGTTTTCCATCCTTTTGGCCGGGATTCCCTCGTTGGCGTTTGGCGATACGGAACCGCAACTCTCTTCAGTTACGGCGGCGTCGCAGACGGCGGTCGATTCCAGCCGACGGCCAGTCGTCTCCATCCAACGATGGTCTCCGCTATTCCGGATATGTTCTGAATCAGGCCATTGCCTGCGGTTGTCCGCACCGTTCTAGCGGCAAAACGCTCGGCGCCGTCACGCGCCAGGCCGGCCCGACGGGAGGTTCGCCGTCGCCGACGATCGGTGAAGTGGTGGAAAACGTCCTGGAGGCGGCGGGCTCTAGCCTCGAGATCATGATGCGGTCCGGAAAGGGCTGGAGCTTCCCGTTTCAAGATCGAACGGCAGCTTCAGCCTTTAAATTTTTGCTTTTAGGTGGTGAATCCGCCCGTTTAAATACCGATGTTGCGACAGATGTCGTCGGTGGCGGCGATCGACCGCGTTTCGAAGCGGACGGTCACCGTCGTGCCCTCGCCGGGCCGGGAAACGAGTTCGATGCGATGGCCGAGCCGGTCGAGCACCTGTTTGGCCAAATAAAGCCCCATGCCGGTCGCTTCGCGGGTTTTTCGGCCGTTTTCTCCGGTAAAAAACGGTTCGAACACGCGCGGCACATCTTCCGGCGGAATGCCGATGCCTTCGTCCGCGACCGTCAGGCGGGCGCCGGACGGCTCGCGGGCGACGGCGACGCGGACGACCGGGCGCGTCCGGCCGGCAAGAGCGGAATATTTGATCGCATTGGACAGAAGCTGATGCAGAACAAATCTGATCCATTTCGGGTCGGTTTCCGCCTCGATGCGCGGGGCGTCCGCTTCCAGGCGCGGCGCGACGCCGGAGCGGATGAACGCCGTCTTGCGCTCGGCGATACACGCGCGGGCGAGGGCGACGAGATCGGTGCGGCGGACGGCCAGATCGGTCTCCGGCCGGCCGAGTCGCGCGGCGTGCAGCATCGCGTCGAGGCCGTCGGCCAGCCGTTCGGTTTCTTCGCGCAGGCTGTCCAGCCAGGCGGCCGCTTCCTCCGGACGCGACCAGTCGGGCGTCTGTTCGAGCGACAGCGAGATGACCGACAGCGGCGTTTTCATCTGATGCACCCACAGCTGCACGTATTCGAGGTGGCGTTCGTGGCCGCGGCGCGTTTCCGCCAGCTCCGTGAAAAAAGCCCTGTGCGCGTCGTGCAATCGGCGGACCAGTTCCGCCTCTTCGGCGGTGACGGGGCTGCGCACGCGCAGTGCGTCGTCGAGGGCGCCGGTTCGGAAGCGGAATTCCCGGTACAAGGGGAGATGGCGAAAATAATCGGCGGCCAGGCAGGTGGCGGCGAAAAAACCGATCAGGGCGCAGACGTAGACGACGTCCGCACGCCCGACGCCGCGCCACGTCAAATAGAGCGCAGACGAGACGGCCGCGGCGGCGAATGCGGCGAGGACCGGCAGCCGGCTTTGCAGGAAACGCCGTTTGCTCACGGCACGCCCGCCTCCGCATCCGCAGGAATCGCCAGCCGGTAGCCGAAACCGCGGACGGTCTCCAGCGCGTGGGGGGCGCCGAGCTGTTCCAGTTTACGGCGTATACGCGCGATATTGACGGTCAGCGTGTTGTCGTCGACGGAGGCCGCATCGTCCCAGATGCGCTCCAGCAGAGCGACGCGGTCGATTGGTTTGCCGGCGTTGCGGGCGAGCTCTTCCAGAAGCAGAAACTCCGTCTTGCTCAGACGAACGGACCGGTCGCGGAACGAGACGTCGAACCGGTTGCGGTCGAGCGACAGCCCGGCGACCACCAGTATGTCCGGCGGCGCCGCGGCGGGCGAGTAGGAACCGTAAGCGCGCCGGATCTGGCTTTTCACCTTGGCGAGCATGACGTCGAGCGAAAACGGCTTGACGAGGTAGTCGTCGCCGCCGTTGTCGAGCGCCATCACCTGGTCCGTCTCGCCGGAACGCGCGGAGATGAAAATGATCGGCGCGTTCGTCTCGGTTCGGAACTGCCTGCACCAGTAATAACCGTCGTAAAACGGAAGACGGATGTCGAGCAGCACGACGTGCGGCCGGACGTCGGCCAGCTCGCGCTTGAGGTTCCGGAAATCGCGGGCGATGTGCGGTTCGTATCCGTATTTTTCGAGATGGGCGGCGATCGCGCCGGCGATTTTCGGTTCGTCTTCGACGATCCAAATGCGATACACGGCTGAGGTCCTCCCGGAAACGGCGTCGTCCGGTATTCATTATAGCGCAGGCGGACACTGGCGAAAATTGCGCGGAAAAAAGCAACTTTCACAATTCCCTTTGGAAAACGTTCGCGTTAAAATCGTAGTACACTTTCGGAACATAAGGAGGGATCGCCGTGGATTCGTTATCGAGGAAACGGGCCCAGATGCCGGAAAGTACGAATACGATTCTCAATCAAAGAACGCTTCAGGCGTCCAATCGGCGGTTGGCCGAATTGCTAAGGCCGGGCATGCATGTGCTGGACGCGGGTTGCGGCAGCGGGGCGATTACGCAGGGTATCGCCGAGCGGGTCGGCCCGGACGGCCGAGTGGTCGGTGTCGACAACAACCCGAGGCTGATCGAAGAGGCGCGGCGACGCTACGGCCATACCCCGGGACTGTCGTTCGAAACGGCTGACATTTATTTGCTTCCTTATCGCGACGGTTTCGACGTCGTGAGCGCGTCTCGCGTTCTTCAATGGCTGTCCGATCCGCTGCTCGCTCTGCTCCAGATGAAGCTGGCGGCGAAAAAAGGCGGCAAAGTGTTGGTGTTGGACTATAACCACGAAAAAATCCGGTGGCGGCCTTCTCCGCCGGAAAGCATGCAATATTTTTACCGGCAATTTTTGAAATGGCGCGCGGACGCCGGAATGAATAACGCCGTCGCCGACCATCTGGAGGAGTTGTTTCGCATGTGCGGGCTGGTCGATATTGCGGTGACGGATCAGTCCGAACGGGTCGCGAGGGGCGATCCCGGATTTGAGGCGGGCGTAAGTATATGGGCCGAGGTTGCGGCCAGCCGGGGACATCAGATGGTGGCGGACGGGTATTTGACGGAAGAAGAGCGGAGTCGGGCGGAAGCGGAATATCGGGAGTGGGCAAGGGAGGAGGCGGAGGAACAGGTCATGTATCTGTTGGCGGTGGAAGGGGTCCGTATATAAAACCCGCAAAGAAATCAGGTATGTTGGGACCGATAAACGCCAGGAGTCATCCCCACCGTTTTCAAAAAAGTGCGATGAAAATGGCTCGGACAAGAAAATCCCAGATGTTCGCTTATTTCTTCGATGCTTTTGTGTTTTTGCTTCAAAAGTTGTTTCGCATGGTGCACACGCAGGTGCAAAAGATACTGGTGCGGGGAAAAGCCGGTCCGTTGTCGGAAGGATCGGATGAAATGGAATTTGCTTCGTCGAGCGATGGAGCAGAGTGTATCTATTGAAACTTTTTCATGATAATGATGGTGAAGATATTCCAATGCCTTTTGCAGGTAGGGATCCGTTAACGGGCATGGAACGGGACGGAACTCGGGAGAGCGGATGAAGGTCGTCACGAACTCCCATATTTCGTCCTGAACGGCCTGTGCCGTTTCTTGATCGAGAAAGAACACGAGTGCCGTTTTCCTTGCTTGCGTAGTCATCTTGACGCCCCGAGCGCGCTCCGATATGATTCGGATATAATTCTTTCGGAATTTTGTCGGAACACGGAGGGTCCCATGTCGAAACCGGTCGAGATGATCGCGGTGCTCGATTTCGGCGGACAGTACAACCAGCTGATCGCGCGCCGCATACGCGATCTCGGCGTCTACAGCGAGCTTTTGCCGTACCATGTGTCGGCGGACAAGCTTCGCGAGCGGGCGCCGAAAGGCATCGTCTTTTCCGGTGGTCCGGCGAGCGTCTACGATCCGCGCGCGCCGAAACCCGACCCGCGCGTGTTCGAGCTCGGCGTGCCGATTCTCGGCATTTGCTACGGCATGCAGCTGATGGCGCACGAATTGGGCGGTCGCGTCGAGCCGGCGGACAAGCGGGAATACGGACGGGCGGAAGTCGAATTCGCCGATCATTGCGCATTGGCGAAAGGGTTGCCGGGCCGGCAGGTCGTCTGGATGAGCCACGGCGATCGCGTCGCCGAACTGCCGCCGGGGTTTGTGGTCGACGCGCGGACGGAGCATGCTCCGGTTGCGGCGATGAGCCATGCCGAAAAACGACTGTACGGCGTCCAGTTTCATCCGGAAGTGCGGCATACGACGCACGGCGACGACATGCTGCGTCGGTTTTTGTTCGACGTGTGCGGGTGCGGGGGCGGCTGGACGGCGGAGACGTTCATCGAGGACGCCGTCGCCGATATCCGGAGCACGGTCGGGGACGAGCGGGTCCTGTGCGCATTGAGCGGAGGCGTCGATTCGGCGGTGACGGCGGCGCTTGTTCACCGGGCGATCGGCGACCGGCTGACGTGCATGTTCATCGACCACGGCCTGCTTCGCAAAGGCGAAGCGGACGCCGTCATGGAAACGTTTGCTGGCAAGTTCGCGATGAACGTCGTCCGGATCGACGCGCGCGAACGGTTTCTCGCCCGGCTGAAGGGCGTGACCGACCCGGAGGAAAAGCGCAAGATCATCGGCAATGAATTCATCTACGTTTTCCAGGAAGAATCGGCGAAATTCGCGGATTTCGCGTTTCTCGCGCAGGGGACGCTGTATACCGACGTGATCGAAAGCGGGACGGAGACGGCGCAGACGATCAAGTCGCACCACAATGTCGGCGGTCTGCCGGCTTCGATGAAATTCCGGCTGATCGAGCCGCTCAGATCTTTGTTCAAGGACGAGGTGCGCCGGGTCGGCGAGCGGCTCGGCCTGCCGCGCGACATCGTCTGGCGGCAGCCGTTTCCGGGGCCGGGGCTGGCGATCCGCGTGCTCGGCGAGGTGACGGAGGACAAGCTCGTCATCGTGCGCGAATCAGACGCGATTTTACGCGAGGAAATCGCGAAGGCGGGTCTCGACCGGGAGATTTGGCAATATTTCACTGTTCTTCTAAATTTAAGGAGTGTCGGTGTAATGGGCGACGGGCGAACGTACGCGCACACGGTCGCGGTGCGGGCGGTGACGTCGGTCGACGGCATGACGGCGGACTGGGCGCGCATCCCGTACGACGTGCTGGAGCGCATCTCGAATCGAATCGTCAACGAAGTCAACGGCGTCAATCGCGTCGTGTTCGACATCACGTCGAAGCCGCCGGCGACGATCGAGTGGGAGTAAAACAGGGATCGGAGCGCAGGATCCGACGATCCCGTTTTTGTAATTTTTGAATTTCCGAAAAGAAAAAGGGGAAAACGGCCATGAACCGCGGGTTGCTGGAACGACTGTTCGATCTGCGCGGGCGCGGGACGAACGTGCGGACGGAGCTGATCGCCGGCGTCACGACGTTCGTCACGATGGCGTACATTCTGTTCGTCAACGTTCGGTTTCTCGGCGAAGACGGCGCCGGCATGCCGGACGAGGCGGTGTTTTTCGCGACCGCCGTCGCCGCCGGAGTTGTTTCGCTGGCGATGGGGCTGTTCGTCAACGTGCCGGTCGCGCTGGCGCCGGGAATGGGGTTGAATGCGTATTTCATGTCGGTCGTGCTCGGTTCGGGCGGAACGATTACGTGGCAGATCGCGCTCGGAGCCGTTTTTGTGTCCGGGCTGTTGTTCGTGCTTTTGACGGTGACCCGGGTGCGGCAGACGATGGTCGCGGCGGTGCCGCCGTCGCTGCGCGCGGGGATTACGGTCGGCATCGGGCTGTTCATCGCGACGATCGGCCTGAAGATGAGCGGTCTGATGACGATCTCCGTGCCGCCGGGGCACGCGGTCGACCCGGCGAAAGGAGGCGTGCTCGCGGGCGATGCGTTTTTGCCGGCGCTCGGCGACTTTATCCATCGCCGCGACGCGCAGCTGGCGCTCGTCACGCTGGCGGTCATCGCCGTGCTTATGGCACTGCGGGTGCGCGGGGCGCTCTTGATCGGCATCGCCGTGGGGACGCTGGTCGGCGTGCCGATGGGCGTGACCGATTTTTCGGCGCTAGGTAGCGCAGGATGGCTGCCGGATTTCGACCGGCTGGCCGTCGGCGCGCTCGACGTGAAAGGAGCGCTTGCGGTCGGGCTCATCGATATCATTTTGCTGTTTACGTTCGTCGAGCTGTTCGACTCGTTCGGCACGCTCGTCGGGACGCTGAACCGCGCCGGTCTGTTGAAAGACCGCAAACAAGGCGAGCGGACGGTCGGCCGCGCGATGCTGGTCGACGCCGCGGGCGTCAGTGCGGGTGCGCTGCTCGGGACGAGCACGGTAACCGCGTATATCGAAAGCGCGAGCGGCATCGCGGCGGGCGGACGAACGGGGCTGACGGCGGTGACGACCGGCGTGCTGTTTCTCGCAGCGCTGTGGCTGGCGCCGCTTGCGCTCGTCGTGCCGTCGGCGGTGACGGCGCCCGCGCTGATCGCGGTCGGTGTGCTGATGGCGGCGCAGGTGCGGGAGATCGAGTGGGACGACGTCGTCGAGGCGTTTCCCGCGTTTCTGACGATCGTGCTGATGCCGCTGACGTACAGCATCGCCAACGGAATTTGCGCCGGCATCGTGGCGTATACGCTGCTCGGGACGGCGCGGGCGTGGCTGGTTCGAGACAGGAAAGCTGCTGTACATTGGATTCTCTGGTTATTTACAGCGCTGATCGTGTTCCGGTACGTGTGGCTCGGGTTGGGCGAATGAGGGCGATAAAGACGAACTATTTTCCCGAATCGGCCGTAAAATGTTCGGTTTTTCGTCGTCCGACGCCTTGACCGGCCGACGGGTAACTGGTACACTGAAAATGCAGTCGAAACATCGCGAAAGCGGGCGGACGGGTTCCGTCCGCCTTTTTGGGTTTTATCGGGGAGGTCGTCGGATGCCTGCGCCACAGGTCGGGGTCATCATGGGCAGCAAGTCGGACTGGGAAACGATGAAACACGCCTGCGCCGTGCTGGACGAGCTCGGCGTTCCGTACGAAAAGCGCGTCGTCTCCGCGCATCGGACGCCGGATTGGATGTTCGAATACGCGTCGACGGCCGCCGAACGCGGGCTGAAAGTGATCATCGCCGGGGCGGGCGGCGCGGCGCATTTACCCGGTATGGTGGCGGCGAAAACGGTGCTGCCGGTCATCGGCGTGCCGGTCAAGTCGTCGGCGCTCGGCGGCCTCGACTCGCTGCTGTCGATCGTCCAGATGCCGGGCGGCGTGCCTGTGGCGACGGTGGCGATCGGCGCGGCGGGCGCGACGAACGCGGGACTTTTGGCGGCGCAAATTCTGGCGGTCGCCGATCCGGAACTCCGCACCAAACTCGAACGGCGGCGCGCGGAGATGCGCGACCAGGTGCTGGAAGCGTCGGGTGATCTCGCATGACGTCGAACCGCGTCGTCTTGCCCGGCGCGACGATCGGTGTGCTGGGCGGCGGCCAGCTCGGCCGGATGCTGGCGTTGGCCGGCCGGCATATGGGGTATCGATTCGCCGTGCTCGACCCGGCCGAAGACGCGCCGTGCGCGCAGGTGGCCGACATGCATATCCGTGCGGCGTTCGACGACGTCGAGGCCGCGCGCCAGCTGGCCGCCCGTTCCGATGTCGTCACCTACGAGTTCGAGAACGTCTCCGCCGAGGTCGCACGGGCGCTCGCGTCCGAAGCGTACGTGCCGCAAGGAAGTGAACTTTTGCGCATCACCCAGCACCGGATTCGGGAAAAACGCGCGGTCGAGGCTGCTGGCGCCCCGGTGGCGCCGTATGCGGAAGTCCGCGATCTCGAAGGATTGCTCGACGCGGCGCGGCGGCTTGGCTTTCCATGCGTGCTGAAAACGTGCACGGGCGGATACGATGGCAAAGGCCAGCGCGTCGTCCGCTCGGAGGATGAGGCGAAGCGCGCGTTTGCCGAACTGTCCGGCGGCGGAACGAACGAACTGGTGCTGGAGCGGTGGGTGGCGTTCGAACGGGAAATTTCCGTCATCGTCGCGCGCAGCCCGCGCGGGGAGATTCGCGCGTTTCCGCCTGCGGAAAACGTCCATGTCGACAACATTCTCCACCTTTCGATCGCGCCGGCGCGCATCGGCGAAGCGGTACGCCGGCATGCGGAGGAACTCGCCGTGCGCGTCGCCGAATCGCTCGGCGTCGTCGGCTTGCTCGCGGTCGAAATGTTCGTGACGGCCGACGGCCGACTGTACGTGAACGAACTGGCGCCGCGGCCGCACAACTCCGGCCATTACACCATGGAGGCGTGCGCCACGTCGCAGTTCGAGCAGCACGTGCGCGCGATCTGCGATTTGCCGCTCGGACCGACGCGGCTTTGGACGCCGGTCGTCATGGTCAACATTCTCGGCCAGCACGTCGCGTCGGTGCTCGAGTGGTGGCCGGAAGCCGAACGCGACCTGCCGCGCGGCGCGACGGCCAAGTTGCATCTGTACGGCAAGCGCGATGCGTTGCCCAATCGCAAGATGGGCCACGTCAACCTGCTCTGCGACGACCCGGAAGCGGTGCTGGAATGGGCGATCCGTTCGCCGATCTGGCGCGACCGGACGGAGTCGCTGCGCCGGGCCGGTCGGCTGCCCAAAGTGCGCGAAGCGCGGCTGTCGCCGGCTGATCGTCCTGCCGGCGGGACGGAGCCGCAGCTTGCGACGGCAGCGCGTTCCGACGGCGAAGTCCGTCCGTCGGCAGCGTCAACGGCACACGCCGGCGGCGAAACATCGCCGCAGCGTTCGGCGCGCGAGTCGGCAGCGGAACCGTCGCACCACCAGCCGGCGGCGAAAGGGGGGCGTTCCGGATGATCTCGCGCTATACCCGGCCGGAGATGGGCCGCATCTGGACGGAAGAAAACAAATTCCGCACTTGGCTCGAGGTCGAGATTCTCGTCTGCGAGGCGTGGGCCGAACTCGGCGTCGTTCCGCGCGAGGACGTCGAGGCGATCCGGCGCAACGCCCGGTTCGACGTCGAACGCATTTACGAGATCGAAAAACAGACGCGCCACGACGTCATCGCCTTCACGCGCGCCGTGTCCGAATCGCTCGGGCCGGAGCGCCGCTGGATCCATTACGGCCTGACGTCGACCGACGTCGTCGACACCGCGCTCGGCAGCCTGCTGAAACAGGCCAACGCCCTGCTCGAACAGGGGATTTTGCGGCTGATCGACGTGTTGCGCCGGCAGGCGGTGCGATACAAAGACACCGTCATGATGGGCCGCACGCACGGCGTCCACGCGGAGCCGACGACGTTCGGGCTGAAACTGGCGCTCTGGCACGAAGAAATGAAGCGCAACCTCGAACGGTTCCGGGAGGCGGCGCGCGGCGTCGAATTCGGCAAAATCTCCGGCGCCGTCGGCACGTACGCCAACATCGACCCGTTCGTCGAACAGTACGTCTGCGAAAAGCTCGGCATCCGCCCGGCGCCGATATCGACGCAGACGCTGCAGCGCGACCGGCACGCCCATTACGTCGCCGTGCTCGCGCTCGTCGCGACGTCGATCGACAAGTTCGCGACCGAAATCCGCGCGCTGCAGAAAAGCGAGGTGCGCGAAGTCGAGGAGCCGTTCGCCGAAGGGCAGAAGGGCTCGTCGGCGATGCCGCACAAGCGCAATCCCGTCGGTTGCGAAAACATGTCGGGTCTTTCGCGCGTGCTGCGCGGTTATATGGTCACGGCTTACGAAAACGTCGCGCTTTGGCACGAACGCGACATTTCCCATTCGTCGGCGGAGCGGATCATTTTGCCCGACGCGACGATCGCGCTCGACTATATGTTGCACCGGTTCGCCGACATCGTCGAACATCTGAACGTTTACCCGGAAAACATGAAGCGCAACATGCGGCGGACGTTCGACCTGCCGTTTTCCGGCCGCGTCATGACGAAACTGATCGACCGCGGCTTAAGCCGTGAGCAGGCATACGACACCGTCCAGCCGTTGGCGATGCGCGCGTGGGAGGAAGAGCGCAGTTTCCGCGAACTCGTCGAAAACGATCCGACCGTCCGCGCGCATCTTGCGCCGGACGACGTCGCGGATGCGTTTGACCCCGCGTGGCATTTGAAACACGTCGATACGATTTTCCGGCGGCTCGGGCTGCTTGAACCGGATCGCCGGCCGGAGGGTGAATGAGTATGGAACGGCGTGCGGCCGGCACAGGATCGCCCGGAGAAGCGCTGGCGACGGCGGAGGGGATCGTCCGCGCGCCGCTGGCCCATCGCGGCAAGGTGCGGGAGCTTTACGACCTCGGGCGACATTGGCTGATCGTTGTGACCGACCGGATTTCCGCGTTCGATTTCGTGCTGAAGCCGGCCGTTCCGGGCAAGGGCGTCGTGCTCAACCTGCTCAGCCGGTTTTGGTTCGAGCGGACGGCCGATCTTGTGCCGAACCACATGGTGCACGCCGACGTCGAACTCCTGCCGCCCGGTATCGTCGACGAACGCGACAAACCGCTGTTGCGCGACCGCATGATGGTCGTGAAAAAGGCGGAGCGGATCGCCGTCGAGTGCGTCGTCCGCGGCTACCTGACCGGCGGCGGCTGGCGGCAATACGAGGCGACCGGCGCGGTGTGCGGCATTCCGCTGCCGCCGGGCCTGCGGCGCAACGAGCGGCTGCCGGAGCCGCTGTTCACGCCGGCGATCAAAAACGACGTCGGCCACGACGAAGATGCGCCGTTTGCGCGGATCTGCGAGCTGGTCGGCGCCGAGACGGCGGAAGCGCTGCGCGAGACGTCGCTCAAGCTGTACGGATTCGCGCGGGATTTTTGCGAGCGGCGCGGCATTTTGCTGGCCGACACGAAGTTCGAGTTCGGCCGGATCGACGGGCGGCTGACGCTGATCGACGAGGCGCTGACGCCGGATTCGTCGCGGTTCTGGGCGGTCGAGCGTTATGCGCTTGATGCCGACATCGACAGCATGGACAAGGAGCCGGTGCGGACGTATCTGGCGCGCTCCGGGTGGGACCGGACGAGCGAGCCGGATCCGTTGCCGGACCGCGTCGTCGAGGAGACGGCCCGGCGGTATCGCGAGATTTACCGCAGGCTGACGGGCGAGGAGTTGCCGGGGTAAGGCGGTTTGGATTTCGGATCAGATCACGACGGGATGCGGGAGGCCGAACGAGGCGATGGTAACGGCGAACGTGTACGTGACGATCAAGCGGAACGTGCTGGACGTGCAGGGCAAGGCGGTCAAGGACGCGCTCAGATCGCTCGGTTTTTCGGAAGTCGGGGAGGTGCGCGTCGGCAAGTTTATGGAGCTGACGCTCGAAACCGACGATCGCGCTGCCGCCGAAGAGCGCGTGCGGCAAATGTGCGAAAAGCTGCTGGCGAACACGGTGATCGAGGATTACCGGTTCGAGCTGAAATAGGCGCCGACCGTCGCCGGAAAGCGGTGTCGACCGGCGGCGAAGGCGGCGGACGGGAGAAAACGGAGGCGACGCGGATGAACACGGCGGTGCTCGTGTTTCCCGGCTCGAACTGCGAGATCGACTGCGTTAAGGCGGTACGATCGGTCGTCGGCGGCCGGGTCGAGACGGTGTGGCACACGGAGACCGATTTGTCGGCATACGACCTGATCATTTTGCCCGGCGGCTTTTCGTACGGCGACTATTTGCGCGCCGGGGCGATCGCGCGTTTTGCGCCCGTGATGGGAGCGGTCGTCCGCGCGGCCGAGGCGGGCAAATTCGTACTCGGCATTTGCAATGGTTTTCAGATTTTACTGGAAACGGGTCTTCTTCCTGGCGCGATGCTTCGCAACCGGTCGCTCAAATTCCGCTGCGAAACCGTGCGGCTGCGCGTCGAGAACAACCGGACGCCGTTTACGAACCGGTACGCGGAAGGCCAGGTCATCCGCATCCCGATCAACCACGGCATCGGCAACTATTTTTGCGACGAGGCGACGCTGGAGCGGCTTAAGCGGGAAGACCGGATCGTGTTCCGCTACGAGGGCGAAAACCCGAACGGGTCGCTCGACGCGATCGCCGGCATCGTGAACGAGCGCGGCAACGTGCTCGGCATGATGCCCCATCCGGAGCGCGCGACGCATCCGCTGCTCGGTTCGGCGGACGGCGCGGCGCTGTTCGAGTCGATTCTCTGTGCGTGGAGGGAGCGCCATGGCGCGGCGGTTGTCGGATGAACGGAAAACGGAAGGCGGCGGGATGGCGACGGGCTGTTCCGGCGGCGCCGGCGGCGATGTGCGGGCGCGCCCCCCGGAACCGACGCCGGACGAGATCGCCGAACGACGCCTGTACCGGCAGATGGGGCTCTCCGACGACGAGTACGCCCTGATCTGCGGACAGCTCGGCCGCAGGCCGAATTACTGCGAAGTCGGCGTCTATAGCGTCATGTGGTCGGAGCACTGTTCTTACAAAAACTCCAAACCGGTGCTGCGCAAATTTCCGACGACCGGTCCGCGCGTGCTCGTCGGTCCCGGCGAGGGCGCCGGCATCGTCGACATCGGCGACGGTCTCGGCGTCGTGTTCAAGATCGAAAGCCACAACCACCCGTCCGCCGTCGAGCCGTACCAGGGGGCGGCGACGGGCGTCGGCGGCATCATCCGCGACATTTTCTCGATGGGGGCGCGGCCGGTAGCGCTGCTCAACTCGCTGCGGTTCGGCCCGCTCTCGAGCGACCGCGTCCGTTATCTGTTCGAGCGCGTCGTCGCCGGCATCGGCGACTACGGCAACTGCGTCGGCATCCCAACAGTCGGCGGCGAAGTCGCATTCGAAGAATGCTACGAAGGCAACCCGCTCGTCAACGCGATGTGCGTCGGCATCGTCCGCCACGACCGCGTCCAGCGCGGCGTCGCCTCCGGCGTCGGCAATCTCGTGATGTACGTCGGTCCGGCGACCGGCCGCGACGGCATTCACGGCGCGACGTTCGCTTCCGAGGAGCTGACCGAGGCATCGGAGGAGAAACGGCCGTCCGTGCAGGTCGGCGACCCGTTCATGGAGAAACTGGTGATGGAAGCGTGCCTCGAGCTGATCGAAAGCGGCATCGTCGTCGGCATCCAAGACATGGGCGCGGCCGGGCTGACGTGTTCGAGTTCGGAAATGGCGAGCAAGGGCGGCGTCGGCATCGAGCTCGACCTCGACCGCGTGCCGCAGCGCGAGCCGGACATGACGCCTTACGAAATGATGCTGTCCGAATCGCAGGAGCGGATGCTGTTCGTCGTCCGTCCGGAAGACGAGGAAAAGGCGAAAGCGATTTTCCGCCGCTGGGGCGTGCCGTGCGAGACGATCGGGCGCGTGACGGGCGACGGGCGGCTTCGACTTTTCCACCGAGGCGAAATCGCGGCCGACATTCCCGTCAAAGGGCTGGTCGACGGTTGTCCGGTCTATCATAAGCCGTCGAAAACGCCGGCGTACTATGAAGCGTTCGCCTCGGTCGACACGACGCGCTATCCGGAAACGACGGACGTGCAGGGCGCGCTGGAGCGCGTGCTCGCGTCGCCGACCGTCGCCAGCAAGGAATGGGTGTATCGACAATACGACCATATGATCGGCACGAACACGTTCGTGCCGCCGGGCTCGGACGCCGCCGTCGTCGGCATCGAGGGCACGCGCAAGGCGCTGGCGCTCGCGACGGACGGCAACGGCCGCTACGTCTACCTCGATCCGGAAACCGGCGGTAAAATCGCCGTCGCCGAGGCGGCGCGCAACATCGTCTGTTCCGGCGGCGAACCGCTGGCGGTGACGGACAATCTCAATTTCGGCAGCCCGGAAAAGCCGGAGCAGTTCTGGCAGCTGGAAAAGGCGGTCGACGGCATCGCCGAGGCGTGCCGCGCGCTCGGCACGCCGGTCGTCAGCGGCAACGTTTCGCTCTACAACGAAAGCCCGGCGGGGGCGATCTACCCGACGCCGGTCATCGGCATGGTCGGGCTTGTCGCCGACCTGGACCATATCACGACCCAGGCGTTCAAGCGGGAAGGCGACGTCGTCTTCCTGCTCGGCGAGACGAAGGCGGAACTCGGCGGCAGCGAATTTCAGAAAGTCGTCCACGGCGTCGTCGAAGGCCGGCCGCCGTCGATCGACCTTGCGGCGGAAAAGAAGTTGCACGACGCGCTGCTCGCCGCCATCCGCGAGAGACTCGTCGCGTCGGCGCACGATCTGTCCGAAGGCGGGCTTGCGGTCGCGCTGGCCGAATGCTGCATCACCGGCGGTATCGGCGCTTCGATCGAGTGGACGACGAATTTGCGCGCCGACATCGCGCTGTTCAGCGAAAGCCAGTCGCGCGTCGTCGTCGGCGTTTCGCCCGACCGCGCGGACCGGTTCGCCGCGCGCATGGTGGAAGCGGGGGTACCGTGCGCGCGCATCGGCGTCGTCGGCGGGCAATCGCTGCGCGTTGTGGTGAACGGCCGGACGGTCGTCGACGCGCCGGTCGAACGGCTGGAGCGCATCTGGCGCGGCGCGATTCCGGAGCGGATGGAAGGCGGCGCGTGAACGCCGACGGCTGGGCGCGGTACGAACGACGAAAGGGGAGCGGGCGGTGGACATCCGAAGCGGACGAAGCGGAAACGGCGACGAATTGCGGATGTTGCGCGGGCTTTGGACGGACGGCGTCTACAACGCGGGTTCAGGCAAGGAAGGGCCGTTCGACCGGCTGCGCGAGGAATGCGGCGTGTTCGGCGTCTACGGACATCCCGACGCGGCGACGCTCTGCTATTACGGGCTTCACGCGCTTCAGCACCGCGGCGAGGAAAGCGCGGGCATCTGCTCGCGCGACGGGACGAATCTCTATTGTCACCGCGGCATGGGGCTCGTCCGCGAAGTGTTCGACCGCGAGCGGCTGGCGGCGCTTAAGGGAGACGCGGCGATCGGCCACGTCCGCTATTCGACCGCGGGCGCGAGTGTGCTGGCCAACGCTCAGCCGCTCGTCATGGCGTCGCGGTGGGGGACGCTGGCCGTCTGCACGAACGGCAACCTGGTCAACGCGCCGGACGTGCGCCGCCGGCTGGAGGCCGAAGGCGCGGTGTTCAAGACGACGAGCGACACCGAGACGGTGCTGCACCTGATCGCGACGTCGAAACAGCCCGACCTCGTCTCCGCGGTCAAAGAGGCGCTGTGTACCGTCGTCGGCGGCTTCGCGTTCCTCATCATGACCGAACACAAACTGTTCGCCGCCGTCGACCCGAACGGCCTGCGGCCGCTCGTGATGGGCAACGCCGGCGGAGCCGTCCTGTTCGCGTCGGAGACGTGCGCGCTGGAAGCCGTCGGGGCCTCGCCGGTGCGCGAAGTGATGCCGGGCGAACTGCTCGTGCTCGACGAAGCCGGCCTGCGCGCCGACCGGTTCGCGCCGGCCGAGCGGAGGGCGCTGTGTGCGATGGAATTTATTTACTTTTCACGGCCGGACAGCGATTTAGACGGAGTCAACCTGCATGCGGTACGCAAACGGATGGGCAAGGAGCTGGCGAAGGAAGCGTTCGTCGACGCCGACGTCGTCACCGGCGTGCCGGACTCGAGCATTTCGGCGGCGATCGGCTACGCGGAACAGACGGGCATCCCGTACGAGCTCGGCCTGATCAAAAACCGCTACTCCGGCCGGACGTTCATCCAGCCGAGTCAGGAGCTGCGCGAACAGGGCGTGAAAATGAAACTGTCCGCCGTCCGCAAAGTCGTCGAAGGCAAGCGCGTCGTCATGGTCGACGACTCGATCGTGCGCGGCACGACGTCGCGACGCATCGTCCGACTGCTGCGCGACGCGGGAGCGCGGGAAGTGCACGTCCGCATCGCGTCGCCGCCGTACATGAACCCGTGCTTTTACGGCATCGACACGCCGACGCGGGAAGAATTGATCGCGTCCTCGAACACCGTGGAAGAAATCCGACGGGCGATCGGCGCGGACTCGCTCTATTTTCTGAGCAAGGAAGGGCTTCTGGCCGCGATCGGCCGGCCGGAAGGCGGGCTGAATTTCGGACGCTGCACCGCTTGTTTCGACCGGATGTACCCGACGCCGGTGCCGCTCGACGACGAAGACGGGGAAAAGCGGCGCGCAGTCGGCTGCGCGGGCGGCTGTTCGGGCGGCGCGGCGGACGGGCGACAGGGATAGCCGGCGGTCCGAAAAGAGCGAAAAGCGAAACCGACGGTGATGCGGCGGGCACGGGCATGCGCCCCGACCGCCCGGCGACGCGGCGGACGAACAGAGGAACATGCGGAAAAGGCGGGAACGAACGTGTCGGAAGCTTACAAGCAAGCGGGAGTCGACATCGCCGCCGGCAACGAGGCCGTCGAGCGCATCCGGCCGCACGTGCGGCGGACGTTTCGGCCGGAAGTGCTGGCTGATCTCGGCGGGTTCGGCGGCTTGTTCCGGCTGGACAAACATAAATACGAAGATCCGGTGCTCGTCGCGGGCGCCGACGGCGTCGGCACGAAGTTGAAAATCGCGTTCGCGGCCGACCGCCACGACACGATCGGTGTCGACGCCGTCGCGATGTGCGTCAACGACGTCGTCGTGCAGGGCGCCGAGCCGCTGTTTTTTCTCGACTATCTGGCGTGCGGCCGGCTCGATCCCGCCAAGGTCGAGGCGATCGTCAAGGGCGTCGCCGACGGCTGCGCCGAGGCCGGCTGCGCGCTGATCGGCGGCGAGACGGCGGAAATGCCGGGCATGTACGCGGACGGCGAGTACGATTTAGCCGGTTTTGCCGTCGGCGTCGTCGATCGAAAAAATCTGGTTACGGGCGAGGACGTGCGTCCGGGCGACGTCTTGCTCGGGCTTGCGTCGAGCGGTCTGCATAGCAACGGTTTTTCGCTGGTGAGAAAACTTCTGATCGATTCCGGAAAATACGACCTGTACGCGCCCGTACCCGAGCTCGGCCCGCAGCCGCTGGTGGACGTGTTGCTCGCGCCGACGCGCATTTACGTGCGGCCGCTGCTTGCGCTGATGAAACGCGTCCGCGTGCGCGCGATGGCGCACATCACCGGCGGCGGTTTTCTCGAAAATATCCCGCGCGTGCTGCCCGACGGCCTGGAGGCGCGGATCGAATACGGCACGTGGCCGGTGCCGCCGATTTTCGAGTTGCTCGCGCGCGAAGGCGGGTTGTCCGGGCGCGACCTGTTTTCGACGTTCAACATGGGCGTCGGCATGGTCGTCGTCGTGCGGGAGGAAGACGCGGATGCCGCGGCGGCGTGCCTTGCGGAAAACGGCGAGCGCGTTTTCCGGATCGGCCGCGTCGTTGAGGGAACGCGGCGGACGACGATCGTCGGGGTGGAGCTGTGATGGAACCGGTACGGCTGGCCGTGTTCGCGTCGGGGAGCGGCTCGAATTTCCAGGCGCTGGCCGAAGCCGGGGTGCGCGGCGAATTCCGCGGCGCGATCGAGCTGCTCGTCACCGACCGGCCGCAGGCGAAAGTCGTCGAACGCGCTCGCGCGCTCGGGGTGCCGGTGCTGGCGTTCCGCCCGAAGGCGTACGCGTCGCGGGAAGACTACGAGCGCGACGTCGTCGCCGCCCTTCGGGATCGGCGGATCGACTACGTGTTGCTCGCCGGTTACATGCGCCTGCTGACGCCCGTGATGCTGGAGGCGTTTCCGAACCGGATCGTCAACATCCATCCGTCGCTGCTTCCGGCGTTTCCGGGGCTGAACGCGGTGCGGCAGGCGCTCGACTACGGCGTCAAAATGACGGGCGTCACGGTCCATTTCGTCGACGGCGGCGTCGACACCGGACCGATCATCGCACAGGAAGCGGTGCCGGTCGAAGACGGCGACACCGAAGAAACGCTGGCCGAGCGCATTCACGCGGCCGAACACCGGCTTTACCCGCGCGTCGTCCGCTGGCTGTGCGAGGGACGGATCGAGGTGGAAGGCCGGCGCGTCCGCATCCGGGGCGCGGAAGATGGCTAAGCGACACGGATAAAAGGGCCGAAAGCCGCGGGCGTGCGGCAGGCCGACCGTCGCAATCCGGCGTGTGCATCGGATCGACAGCCGCGGTCCGGTGTGCGGCGTCGGCTGCCGCGAATCCGGCGCCGGACATGCCGTTTTTTCGGCGTGAAGGCCGGTCCGCTTTTTTCGAGGGCGAAGAGGAAGAAAGGACGGGAAATACTTTGGCGATTGCGCGCGCATTGATCAGCGTATCGGACAAGACCGGCGTCGTCGACTTCGCGAAAGGATTGGCGGAAGCCGGCATCGAAATCGTTTCGACCGGCGGGACGAAAAAGCTACTGGAACAACACGGCGTCTCCGTCGTCGGCATCTCCGACGTGACGGGTTTTCCGGAAATTCTCGACGGCCGCGTCAAGACGCTGCACCCGGCCGTCCACGCGGGGCTGCTCGCGGTGCGCGACAACGCGGAGCATCTCGACCAGATGCGGCGGCTCGGGCTGTCGTTTTTTGATCTGGTGGCGATCAACCTGTATCCGTTCGCGCAGACGATCGCCGATCCGGCGGCGACGTTCGCGGATGCGGTCGAGAACATCGACATCGGCGGCCCGGCGATGATCCGCTCGGCGGCGAAAAACCACGCGTTCGTGACCGTTGTCGTCGACGCCGCCGATTACGGTTCGGTTCTGGAGGAAATCGCCTCGCACGGCGATACGACGCCGGAGACGCGCCGGCGCCTTGCAGCCAAGGCGTTCCGCCATACGGCCGCCTACGACGCGATGATCGCGGCGTATTTGACGGAGCGTGCGGGCGAAACGTTCCCCGAGCGGCTGACGCTGACGTTCGAGAAAATGTGCGATTTGCGCTACGGCGAAAATCCGCACCAACGCGCGGCGTACTACCGGTTGCCGCTTGCACGGGCCGGAACCCTGACGGCGGCCGAACAGCTGCACGGCAAGGAGCTTTCGTACAACAACATCCATGATGCGAACGCGGCATTGGCGGTCGTGCGGGAGTTCGACGCGCCGGCCGTCGCTGTAATCAAGCACGCCAATCCGTGCGGCGTCGGCGTCGGTCCGACCGTAGCCGAAGCGTTCCGCAAGGCGCGCGACGCCGACCCGGTTTCGATTTTCGGCGGCATCGTCGCGGCGAACCGGCCGATCGACGCGGCGACGGCGCGGATGATGGCGGAACTGTTTCTCGAAGTCGTGCTGGCGCCCGAGTTTGAGCCGGAAGCGCTCGACATCCTCACGAAAAAGAAAAACCTTCGCTTGCTCCGCCTCGGTGCTGAAGCGTTCGCACTTGCGGATCGGACGCCCGGCGGCCGGGCGGGAGGTGCACCCGTCGTTCCGGATTATGCGTTTGTATCGGTCGACGGCGGGCTGCTCGTTCAGGACCGCGATTCCGGGGCGTGGCGCGACGCAGACTTACGCGTCGTGACAAAACGCGCGCCGACCGACGCCGAATGGGAGGCGCTTCGTTTCGCCTGGAGCGTGGTCAAGCACGTCAAGTCGAACGCGATCGTGCTCGCTCGCGACGGCATGACCGTCGGCGTCGGGGCGGGACAGATGAACCGCGTCGGCGCCGCCCGCATTGCGATCGAACAGGCGGGCGACCGGGCGCGCGGTGCGGTGATGGCGTCCGACGCCTTTTTCCCGATGGGCGATACCATGGAGCTCGCCGCGAAGGCCGGCGTCACCGCGGTCGTCCAGCCGGGCGGCTCGATCCGCGACGAGGAATCGATCCGCGTGGCGGACGAACACGGCATCGCAATGGTGTTTACCGGAATTCGCCACTTTAAACATTAACGGCGTGAAAGAACGCTGCGAAACGTTCGTGCGGCCTTTCGCGGCTTTGCGCGGCACTGCGCCGAAGCCGTGCGCCGCCGAATCCAACATGCGGAAAGGAGAAACGCGACGTGAACGTTCTCGTCATCGGCCGCGGCGGTCGGGAACACGCGATCGTCTGGGCGTTGGCCAAAAGCCCGAAGGTCCGCCGCCTGTATTGCGCGCCGGGCAACGCCGGCATCGCCGAACTCGCCGAATGCGCGCCGATCGCCGAAAACCGTTTCGACGACATCGCCCGATTCGCGCTCGAGCGTCGCATCGACCTCGTCGTCGTCGGCCCGGACGATCCGCTTGGCGCCGGTATCGTCGACGCGCTCGAGGCGCGCGGGCTGGCGGTGTTCGGGCCGAACCGCGCAGCTGCCGAGATCGAGTCGAGTAAGGTATTTATGAAAGGATTGCTCAAAAAATACGGCATCCCGACTGCCGCCTACGAAACGTTCGACCGCTACGAGGACGCGCTGGCGTACGTCGAAAGCCGGCCGCTGCCGATCGTGATCAAGGCCGACGGCCTGGCGGCGGGCAAAGGCGTCGTCGTCGCCCGCACGCGGGAAGAAGCGGTCGAGGCGCTGCGGCGGGCGATGGTCGAGCGCGTATTCGGCGCCTCCGGCGACCGCGTCGTGATCGAGGAGTTCATGGAAGGACAGGAAATGTCCATCCTGTCGTTCGTCGACGGCGAAACGGTGCGGCCGATGGTGCCGGCGCAGGACCACAAGCCGGTGTTCGACGGCGACCGCGGGCCGAATACGGGCGGCATGGGCACGTACGCGCCGCTGCCCCACATTCCGGAATCGGTCGTCCGCGAGGCGGTCGAACGCATCATCAAGCCGACCGCGAAGGCGATGGTCGCCGAAGGCCGGCCATTTCGCGGCGTGCTGTATGCCGGGCTCATGGTCACGGCCGACGGGCCGAAAGTCGTCGAGTTCAATTCGCGGTTCGGCGACCCGGAAGCGCAGGTCGTGCTGCCGCTTCTGGAATCGGATCTGCTCGACGTCCTGCTCGCCGTCGTCGAGGGCAGGCTCGACCGCGCGGACATCCGCTGGAGCGACAAGGCGGCGGTATGCGTCATCGCCGCTTCCGCCGGTTATCCCGGCGATTACCGTAAGGGCGTCCCGATCGAAGGGATCGACCGCGTCCGCGACGCGATCGTGTTCCATGCCGGCACCGCGCGCGATGGCGACCGGATCGTCACCAGCGGCGGCCGCGTGCTCGGCGTCACGGCGCTCGGCGCCACGATCGCTGAGGCGCGGGCGAAAGCATACGAGCAACTCGCGCACATTCGGTTCGACGGCATGCACTACCGCACCGACATCGCGCGCCGGGCGCTGGAAGCGGCGCGCTGACGACGGGACGCGAAAGTGTCCGGAAAGCGTCCGGAGAGCGTTCGGTTGCGGGGACGGCTGCAAGTCAAGGCACGGCAAGGCGGCTGCGACGATAAAGCAGCCGCCGATTTGCGTCTTCGGTCGGCTTTCGCAGGCGTCTTTTTCACGGGCGTTTCTTGCGCCGTCTGCGCCTTCTGCGGTAACGCCTCCGCCGGGAACCGGACGGCATGCGGCTGCGTTTGAAGCGTTTCCGCCGGCTCATGCGACGGCCGTAGGCGGCTGGGCGTCTGCGCTTTTTGCGTCGCCGGGTACGGCGCGGATTGGCGGCGGCGTCGCCGGAGCCGCTCTTGCCGGCGAATGTCCGGACGAGCAGTTTCATCATCGGCGCCATTTGCGAGAGGGTTTGCATCAGTTTTTGTGCTTTCCCGATTTTGTCCAGAATACCGGGAATCCCGCCCATCCGGTTGACCAGCGCCTGCAAGTCTTTGAGGCTGAAATTGCCGAGGCCGAACGGAAGCAAAGGCGATTTGGCCGGTGCCGCCGCACCGGGCCAGCCCATCGCCGCATCAGCGCCGAACGCCTCCCAGGGTGTCGGCGGCTGGGCGGGGGCGGGCAAAGCTGGCCAGAACGGGTCGTAGGCCGCGGGAAGCGATGCGCCCGCCGGATCGGACGGCGGTTGGGCGAGCGTCATGGTCGTTCACGATCCTTTGTTCGGGATTCGGGAGATTTCGGTAGCATCGTATGTCGGCGGGCGGACGTCCGGCCGGGCGTCCGCCCGATTTTCCTCATTTTCGTCCGACGCAGCGGAAAAATTTTAAAAGAGTAAAGCAGGAATCCGACTCTCCGCCGTCGAAATGAAGCAGCGAAGCGATGCAGCCCGAAAAGCCGAAAGAGGGGGTTGCCGGCATGCAGTTGAAAAAACTCAACGATAAGACGATCGACCAATTGTTCGAGGCGATTCTCACGTTGAAAAACGTCGAGGAGTGTTATATTTTTTTTGATGACCTGTGCACGGTCAACGAAATTCAAGCGTTGTCGCAGCGGTTGGAAGTCGCCCGTCTGTTGCGGAAAGGCTATACGTACAGCCAGATCGAAGCCGAGACGGGCGCGAGCACGGCGACGATCGCGCGTGTGAAGCGTTGTCTTCATTACGGCAACGACGGGTACAGCATGGCGCTCGACCGGCTCGGGCGCTGAAGCGGTCGGACGAAAGGAGGAAGCGCGGTGGCCAAACGCGGTGTGCTGGTCGTCAGTCACGGCTCGCGCGACGGAGCATGGGTGCGGGTCGTCGACGAGACGGTGGCCGCGGCGCGGGTACCGGAAGGCGTCGCGATATGCGGCGCTTTTCTTGAGCTGGTCGAGGGGCGGCTTATCCAGGACGGCATCGATCGGCTGGAAGCGCAGGGCGTAACCGACATGCTCGTCGTGCCGCTGTTCGTCTCGTCGGGCAGCGGACACGTCGACGAGATCGCCTGGGCGTTCGGCGCGCGTCCGGCGCCGGCGGTGCCGACGGATCTTGAGCCGTTTCGCGTCCGCGCGCGCGTCCGGTTCGGCCGGCCGATCGGCGACGATCCGGACGTCGCCGCCGTGATCTTCGATAAAATCCGGCCGCTGTCCGTCGATCCGGCTCGGGAGGCGCTGCTTCTCGTCGGCCACGGCCAGGCGGTAGAACCGCTCGATCGGCTGTGGCGCGCGGAACTGTCGGCATTGGCGGAGCGCGTGCGGCGTCTGGCCGGGTTTGCGGCGGCGGATTTCGCGACGATGTTGCCGGACCGTATCGGCGAGGCGATGGAGCGGCTGGCGCGCGCGTGCCCCGGATGCGACGTGCTGGTCGCGCCGCTTTTTCTGAGCGAGGGATATTTTACGCGGCATGCGCTGCCCGAGAAATTGGCCGCGTACCCGCACCGCTACCGGTCGTGCGCGCTGTTGCCGCATCCGCTGATGACGCGCTGGCTAGAGCGAACGATCGAACAAGGCCTGGAGGAGTCGGCTTGAACGTCAAGCGTGCGAGACTGATCTATAACCCGACGTCGGGTCGCGAAACGGTGCGGCGTCGGCTGCCCGATATTTTGGACCGGCTGGAGCGCGGCGGGCTGGAAGTATCCACGCACGCCACCCGCGGGGAAGGCGACGCGGCGCAGGCGGCGGCGATTGCCGTCGAGCGCGGTTTCGACGTCGTTATCGCCGCCGGCGGCGACGGCACGCTGCACGAAGTCGTCAACGGCCTGGCGGAAAAGTCCGGCCGGCCGCCGCTCGGCATTTTGCCGCTCGGCACGACCAACGATTTCGCGCGGGCGCTCGGCATTCCCCGCCGCTGGGACCGCGCCTGCGACGTCATCGTCGGCGGCCGTACGCTGGCGATCGACATCGGCAAGGTGAACGACCGGTATTTTCTGAATATCGCCGGCGGCGGCTCCCTGACCGAGCTGACGTACGAAGTGCCGATCCGGCTGAAAACGGCGATCGGCCAGCTCGCCTATTACGTCAAGGGGTTGGAAAAACTGCCGCGCCTGCGGCCGATCACGGTCGACGTGGAGGCGGGCGACCGCCGCTTTCGCGAAGTCGTCATGCTGTTTCTCGTCTGCAACAGCAATTCGGTCGCCGGGTTCGAGCGGCTGGCGCCGGACGCGAGCATCCGCGACGGCATGCTCGACGTGTTTTTGTTGAAAAAGTGCAATCTGGCCGATTTTTTGCGCGTCGTGTCGCTGGCGCTGCGCGGCGAGCATCTCGGCGATCCGCATCTCGTGCATTTTCGCGCCGACCGGTTGCAGATCGTGTCGCCGGATCACGTGCAGCTCAATCTCGACGGCGAGTTCGGCGGGACGCTGCCCTGCACGATCTCGGTGCTGCCGCGCCATCTCGACGTGATCGTCAATCCGAACGCGAAGCCGGGGTGTCTGCGCGATGGGTGAGAAGGGCGAAACGTTGTCGGGCGATGCGGAATCGCCGGAACAGCGGCTTCCGCCCGTTCGCCCGGGCGACGTCGCGGAAGCCGTGACGGTCGGCCTCGGCAGCGACGGGGAAGGCGTGGCCCGCGTGGACGGATACACGCTGTTCGTACCCGGCGCATTGCCCGGGGAGCAGGTACTCGTCCGCGTGCGCGAAGTCGGCCGGCGGTACGGTTTCGCCGAGCTGGTGGAAGTCGTGGAGCCGTCGCCGGAGCGGCGGACGCCGCCGTGCCCGGTGTTCGGCGCTTGCGGCGGGTGCCGGCTTCAGCATTTGTCGTACGCGGCCCAGCTCGAATGGAAACGGCGGCGAGTCGCGGACGCGCTGGAGCGGATCGGGCGGATCGATCCGGCGATCGTGCGGCCGACGATCGGGATGGCCGACCCATGGCGTTACCGCAACCACGCGCAAGTGCCCGTCGGCGAGGAAAACGGCCGCCTCGTCGCCGGCTTTTACGCGGCGGGCACGCATCGGGTCGTCCCGTTCGACCGGTGCGGCCTTTTGCATCCGGCGGCGGAAGCGGCGGTTCGAGCGGTCGTCCGGGCGGCCGAGGCGTGCGGCGTGCGGGCTTATCGGCCGGAAGGGCGCGGGGAGCGTCGGAGCGGGATCGTTGCGGACGGCGGTTACGGTGAAAACGTCGCCGGCGGGAACGTCGCTCGCGGCGGGGGCGTCGGCCGTCTTGGCCATGCAGGTCGTCTTGATCATGCAGGCCGCCCCGGTTTTGCCGGCCCGGCCGGCGACGGCGATCGCGGTGGCGCAAGCGGCGGCACGAGCGGTAGAATCGGCGGCGGAATTGGCGGCTTGCGGCACATCGCGGTGCGCGTCGGCTTTCGCACCGGCGAAACGCTTGTGACGCTCGTCACCGCCGGGCGTCGGCTGCCGAACGCGGACGCCCTGGTCGAACGCATCGTCGCCTCGGTGCCAGGACTGGTCGGACTTTGCCACAACGTCCAGCCAGAGCCGACGCCGGTCGTCTACGGCGAAGAAACGCGCGTGTTGTGGGGGCGCGACGTGCTGTACGACGAAATCGGCGGCCTTCGGTTTGCGATTTCCGCGCGGTCGTTTTTTCAGGTCAACCCCGTTCAGGCGGAAGTGTTGTTCGGAAAGGCGCTCGAATCCGCCTCGCTCGCGGGCGGCGAAACGGTGATCGACGCGTATTGCGGGGTGGGCGCGATCTCGCTGTTTCTAGCGCGGCGGGCCGGGCGCGTGCTCGGCGTCGAGGCGGCGCCGGAAGCGGTCGCGGACGCCCGGCGAAACGCGGAACTGAACGGAATTCGCAATGCGGAGTTCGCCGTCGGCCGTGCGGAGCGGATATTGCCGGCGTGGCTGCGGGCGGGCGTTCGGGCGGACGTGGTTGTGGTCGACCCGCCGCGCAAGGGGTGTGCGCCGGAGTTGTTGGAGGCAGTGCTCGCGATGCGGCCGGCCCGCGTCGTGTACGTGTCGTGCGATCCGGCGACGATGGCGCGGGATTTGCGGCGGCTGGCGGACGGCGGGTATCGCGCGGTCGAAGTGCAGCCGGTCGATATGTTTCCGCAGACGGCGCATGTGGAATGTTGCTCACTGTTGGTGAGGAAAGAAAACTAAGATTGGTGAGATGTATTGGCGTACCATCATAAAGAGGGGTATCTAACCCCTCTTTTCAGTCAAATTACAAATGCTTATTTATCATAAGGTTTTCTTTTATACCATTTGAATATATAACTTGTTTTTGTTCTCTATCAAAAGTCGCATTAAGCAAGTGCACTAATCTATGATGATTCGGGCATAAAATTAAAATGTTACTTGGATGATGGTTCTGTGTTTTAGAAAAGTATTCAATATGGTGTGCTTCAACAATCGAAACGCCATGTTGTGAGAAAAAGTCTTCTCTACACAATTGGCATTTGTTTTCATACAGACTTTTTAGCATATCAATGATTTTCTTGCTTGCCTTTCTGATCTTAATAAGTCCTTCTTTTACTATAAGACTGCCTTCTGAATTAAATCTATCAAGAAATATTTCAAATGCCTCCTCGGAATCGTTCTCTAAAAAATATTCAACTTCCCTTTCTTCGACCTTGCTAATACTTTTCTTAATTTCTGTAGTTACATATGATGGAACGTAATTTCTAAGCCCCCAAACACCTTTTCCCTTGCCAAACACGGAATAAAATAAATCCTCTTTACCATAAAAAGCGTCACAATCGCTCGAATGAGATTCGATTGTCCTCCTAACAGAAGCTTGCCAAGTCTCATGCAAGTTCATTATCCCTCTTGACTCAATAGCGTTATAAATGTCGCTAAGATGCCCTATTCCCCCCAAACTTTGAAGAACATCAACTATCTCGTCAAGCCATCTCTTAGGCTGTGCCATAAACCTTCTCTCCCCTATGTAATTTCTATAAAGTTAAGTTTATCTCTTTTCTCAGAAAAAAATTCTCGCATGTATAACGAGCCTAAACTTCCATAGGCGGCTCTTAAGTGAAAGGCTAGGCAGTGGGAAGGGGGCTGTATGAAAGTAACTCAGAAACCTAATGTGAACGCCTAAGAGCGGATTATACAATCCCCTGACATTATACAGCTTGGAGCGTCTCATCCACTAGAGAAGGAAGGGTCAAACCGTCAAGCATAAAGCTGCCTATGTCACCTTCAATGTATTGTAAGAACTGGACCTCTGTCAATAGATTGGACAGCCGGAATCGAGAAAATTACACAGCACGATCGTACATTTGTTCGTATTGAACGGCTGTAAGATACCCGATCGCCGAATGGACGCGTTTGCGATTGTAGAAAAACTCGATATATTCAAAGATCTTCCTTTGCGCTTCCTTACGGGTCTTGAACTTTTCCAGATAAACGAGTTCCTTTTTGAGTACGCTGTGAAACGATTCGATGCAGGCGTTGTCGTAGCAGTTGCCCTTGCAGCTCATGCTGCCCTGCATCCCGTATTTAGCAGCCGTTGTTGGTACTCAGGGGAAGCGTATTGGCTGCCCCGATCGGAATGATGCAGAACCTTACCTTGGGGCCGCTGACGGCTATAAGCCTGATCGAGAGCTTGCAAGACCAGTTCCTTGGTCATCCGCTCATCCGCGTGCCAGCCTACGATTTTACGCGTGTACAAGTCCATGATGCTCGCGACATAGAGCCATCCTTCGTCTGTCGGAACGTACGTGATGTCGGCCATCCAGACTTGGTTGAGCGCTTGCGCTGTGAACTGCTGGTTCAGCACATTGTCATACACCGGCAGGTTGTGCTTCGAGTTCGTCGTCGCTTTGTATTTTCTTGACGGTGCGCGACTTCAGCCCCAACTCCTTCATGATGCGGGATGCGGGCGACCGTTTTCTCGGATACCCGAACACCTTGCCGGCGCAGGACCTGAGCGATCTTCGGGCTGCCGTACAGACGGCGCGATTCCAGAAAGATGCGGCTGATCTGTTGTTTTAACCGTTCGCGGCGTTTCTTCCGCTCGCTTTCCTGGCGCCGAGTCCATGGATCATAACCGCTCCGGGATACGTTTAAAATCTTGCACATCTCCGACACCGGATACTTGGAGCGGTGTTTGTGAAAACGCAAGGATCAGTTCCGGTCTTTCGCGAAGATGTGCATCGCTTTTTTTAAAATCTCGTTCTCCATCTCGAGTTGGCCGATTCGTTTCTGCAAATCGAGCAGGGTCTTTTCTTCGATTTTCAGATTGCCGCTGCCGCGAAAAGCGTTGACCGGATCTTGCTTGTAGCGGTACAGGGTATTGTCGGACACGCCCAATTCCCGGGCGACCTGCGCCACCGGTTTTCCCTGTTCCTGGATCATCTTCACGGTTTGGATTTTAAATTCTTTGTCATACTTTTGACTCATCTTTGGACCCTCGACTTTGTTAGATTTATTGTCGCATTCTCGATTCTCGGTGTCCACTTTTAAGTCTAGCATCAGTATTCAAGTCATGTGGAGTGTGTAGGGGGCTCGATAATACATTGTTGACGTTCAAGCTTTTGCGTACAATGAACATGAGGTGATTTCGATGGCCGATATTCAGTCTTCATTCATAAAAAATCGTGAAAAAATTCTGACGATAGCCGCTAAACACGGAGCACACCATGTTCGGCTGTTTGGGTCAGCAGTCAGGGGAGAGGCGACGGACTCGAGCGATATCGATCTTTTAGTTGATTTTGAAGTATGAAAGACGATAAATCTGGAATAGGTCTGCAGGCGGTCGCGCGTATTCAGGTTTATCAAAAAACCGAACAGGCATTTGGTGACAGTCGCTCGTCACTTTTATTTCGTAAAATATCGTTATCAAAGATTCGCTTAGGGGTGAGAAAAATGACATCCATGTTTCTTGATAAACCAGAAGAGATTGTAAAAGATTATCTTGAAAAAAATCATTTTTTGGTGAAGAAAATTGACGAAAAAATCGTCGGTCAAAAGCCTGATTTTGAGGTATTTTTGAATAATGATTTGGTTTTCTATTGCGAAGTGAAGTCATTAAGAGGGGATTTGGATATAAACAAAATGATTGAAAGTGAAGAACCTAACGAGCCAATAAGTAGACATGATCCAATATTCAATTCGATTGCCAACCGCATTCACGAAGCATCTAAACAATTTTTAGCAGTAAATCCAAAACATAATATACCTAATGTTCTTTCTTTTGTGAATAAATATTTTATTCCTCAATCCATAGGTATCGATGATTTGTTTCTTACGTTGTATGGTTATAAAACAGGAGATAAATTAATTTCCTATATAAAAAAGAAGCTAGAAAAAGATTATATGAGGGTTTGGAAGTAATTGATTTATTTTTATGGTTTGATCTACATAATGAAGAATATACGGAGCCAAAACATCACTTCGTTAATGGGAGGTTTACTGAATTGCTGAGACAATATTTCACCAAATAATACCTACCTAAAATATCCAATTCACACTCGGTAATCGCCCCTATCAGCTAAAATACCGCGAACAGCGAAGGAAATCCGCCCCCTTTTGTCGAATTCGATAAATTTGTCGCGATTTCGAACGGAATGAGAGGAGGACGTCCTCTTGTTGTCAATACTTGAAACTTGTCGACCTCGGTCGGATCTGCTGGCCGGAATGTTCAATCCCGAAGTATTTACGGCTTCACTCGGCCCTGTGCTTCGCTATTACCGAGGGGATTCGAAGGCCGGTATCAGCGTTTACAACGATGCGGACTTTTTCTTCCGTGAAGCGACTTTTCCGACGGATGGACTGTGCCAGACGTTACGCAGAGTATTCGCTCGGCTTCAGGGAGATATAGGCGCTTCGTCGCTGATTCGGCTGGAAACGGCGTTCGGCGGTGGAAAGACGCATACATTGATTGCCTGTGCGCATCTGGCTTTTCGCGGAAAAGAATTAAAGGAAGCCGTTGAAGGCATTCTCGACGTCGGTCTGCTTCCAAATCCCGGTGAAGTCGCGGTCGTCGGGGTCATGGGCGACGAAATACCGGTTCGCAAAACGAAGGGTCACGAAATCATCCCTTATACGCTCTGGGGTGAGATCGCGTATCAAATCGGCGGCGAAGCGCTGTATCGGGAGATCGAGGAAGACGCCACGTCGTTCGCCGCACCGGGAATGCCTTATTTTGATAAGGTGTTCGGCGACCGCAAAGTGTTAATCATGCTGGACGAGCTTGCACAATATGCAGCAAGACTGGAAGCGGCTCGGCCGAATCAAGGAGCATCTCAGTTAGCGGCATTTTTGATGACGCTCAGCAATTATGCCCGCAGCCGCCCCGGTATTGCAATTGTTTTAACGCTGGCTAGCGTGCAGAACGCTTTCTCCAGGCAAACGAAAATGCTGACCAAAGTCATCAGCGATGTGCTTGGAGAGGCGGTCAGTGAAGACGAAGCGATCGGCATCGGCGAGCGGGGATTTCGTGAAGTGACAGACGTTGTTTCGCGCGGCGCCACTGCCGTGACACCGGTGCAGGCCGGGGAGCTTTCTTCAGTTTTGGCGAAACGTCTGTTTGAGTCGATCGACCGCAATGCGGCGGAGGCGACGGCAGACGCTTATATGGAGATGTACCGGAAAGTGTCGAGCTGGTTGCCGGATGAGGCGATCAGCGATGCATTCCGGGACCGGATGATCGCGACCTATCCGTTCCATCCTACCTTGATCGATTTTCTGAACAGAAAGCTGGCGGCAGCCGAACAGTTCCAGGGGACGCGCGGCGTTTTGCGCGTGCTGGCGTTGGCGGTCCGGTCGCTGTGGCAGAAAAAGCAGCCTGTTCCGATGATTCATGTTTGCCATCTGGACATGCGCGAACAGGAAGTCGTCGATGAAATCTTGAGCCGAACGCAAAGCGGTGACTTGATGTTCGTGCTGAATACCGATGTCGGCAGCACGGGGACGAAGAAGCTGGAAGCCGGTCGCAGCAATGCGGAATTGGCCGACCAGGAGAACCCGCATCCCGAAGGATATCCTTACCATGAATTGACGTGGAAGACGGTCTTTCTGAACAGCTTAGTCGGGCGGGAGGAAGGCCTCAATTCGCGAATTTTCGGTGTGACGGAGGCCGAGGCGTTGTTTCAGGTCAGTTTTCCGGGGCTGTCTCCGGCGCAAGTACGGGCGGCTCTAGAGAAGATTACAGAAAAAGCATATTATTTGAAATTCGAACAAGGCCGGTTTTTCGCCAGCGAAGAGCCGACGATCAACAGCGTATTGTCCCGTATTCGCCGATTGCTGCGCGTGGAGGAAGTCAATAAGTTCATCGACGACCGGGCGGCGAAAGCGGTTGTGACGTCCGGGGGCATTTTTCAAATCTATCGTGATGTATCGAGGCCCGAGGATTTACCGGATAACGTAGGGAAGCCGGTTCTTGGGGTTGTGAGACCGACGGCCGGGACCATTAACGTTCAGGAGATGATCACGACCTGTGGAGGACATCGTCCGCGTCTGCAACAAAATTTAATTTTTTTGCTGGTGCCGGAGTCGGTGACGGTCGAAGGGCTCGAAGATGGTGAACAAGTCGCTTTCGAGTTGCCGAGGTATGGACTTGAGGCCCAAACCACGTTGCAACGGGTCGAGGATATCGCCCGCCAAGTGTTGGCGATGAATCGGTTGTTCGCCGAGCCGCAGCATTACGGCATCAACTCCCGTGTGCTGAACGATCCTGAGCTGCGCAGGCGTCATTCGGAGCGCGAACAGTCGCTCAATCACACCATCGTCCAGCTCTATTCCCGGGTTTATTATTCGTCGGCGGCCGACGGACGGATTCGTTCGAAAGAAGTGCGTTCGGCTTCTGCGGAAGGCGGAACGGCTTTAGTCGATAGCATCCGGGAAAAGTTGGTCGAAGACGGCGAGATGATTCCGGCGGGAAAAGTCGCGCAGGCGACGCTGCAGCAATTGAAAGATCTGTTTTTCAGCAGTATTCAAGATACCGTGATGGTTTCGAAGCTGCGGGAAAATTTCTGCTGCTTGCGGCGATGGCCGGTGTTGGAGCGTCCCGATGTGTTGGATCAGATCGTGCGGGCCGGCGTGGAAAACGGCGAATGGTGCCTATTCCGCATGAGCGACGACGGAGAGCGTCTGGAAGAATTTTACCATCAGCAGACGGGCGTTCCGTTTCAAGTTCGTCCGGTCGATCCCGGGTACGGGCTGGTGACCGTTCAGGGAGCTCGGCAACGCGGCTGGTTAGTCGACCAAAAATCGGCCGATCCTGTGCGTCTTGGCCAGGAGATCGTCGGCTTGGTTGCGGAAAAAGGCCGTCTGAGCGTCGGCGACGTGACGGGGGAAATCCGGCGAAAATACACCGACGTCGCGGAAACGGACGTCCAAGACATTCTCGTAAACCTTCTGCGGGAGCGAAAAATTTGCGCTGCGCGTCCGGGAGGCGAAAGCGCGGACCCGCGGCTGATTCAAGATGTTGAAGCTCAGATGTATACGCCGCGAGAAGATGATCTGATCTTGTCGGCCGACCAGGCGAGGGTGCTCGGCTGGGGACCTCCAAATGCGCAAAAGCCTTGGGAATGGAAAGGCAGCGATGTCCAACGTTTGCTTTCCCTTCTGCGTCGTATCGGTTCGCTTTATTCGCGCGGCGGCAAAACTCACGTGCGAGCGATGGATTTGTTGGCATTGCAGGTGAAAGGCGGCGGTCGGCTGACGGTCCGGCTTGAAAACGCGTCGCCGTCGACGATGAAGATGCTGGGGGAATGGTTCGAAGTGTTGCACGGCCTGGTCGAAAGCGACCCCGACACGGAGGCCATGCTGGAACTGGAAGACTATGACGAACATTGTCCGTTCGTTCAGGAACTGAAGCGAATCAAACCGGAATGAAACGGGGCGCGCCTAACCATGGCCAGAACGACATCGGTGAATCTGGATCTTGAGGCGGAGTATCGCAACCGCATTGCACCGCAGCTTCATCAGGCGCCGTGGTTGTTGCGGGTGACGGAATTCCGCGACAAACCCAGCCCGGTCTTGGTGGTCAAAGAGAAGTTTTTCGGCGAAAAAAATGCGATCAAAGAGCGCGGCCTGATGTACGGTGAGTCGCTGCGCCGGTGTTTACCGGTCATCCGGCGTATCCTTTCACGCATTTGCGATATAGACGGCGTTCCGATGGGTTTGGAAAAGTTCTTTCCAAATGGTTCAATCAGATTTCGTGGTAACTTGCCGCTGAACCGGGAAGCCGGTGCGAAACTGGCGCTTTTGTTCAAGTTACAAGAACGGGTGTCGGACTTGGATCGAGTGGAGCTGATCGCTCTGCGGGTGGAACGCTTCACCGCCGAGGAAGCCGCCTATTGGTTAGCGCTGGCGACCTATTCCCAGGATGAGGCGGTCCGGCGCTGGGCGACGGCCGGAATGCGCATCCTTCTAGGTGGACAACCGGGAGATAAAGCCATTGAGGCGTTGCTTGACAAGTTACGAAAATAGAAAAAATGCGACCGAGAGACGGAGGATGGTTTATGCAGTCGGATCGTCGATTGATTGAAGCGGGGTTTCCGTGTCATCAGGTGGGGGCAGAAACGCAGCGGGAGAGAGACACAGGCAAAGCTCCCCCCACTCATCGTTTACATGTCTGGTGGGCGCGGCGGCCGTTGACGCCGAGCCGTGCGGCGATATTGGCGTCGCTTCTGCCAGCGGATACGGATCCGGATTGGTTTTTGCGGCAGCTGGGGATTGAGAAAGTGGAGGCGTTGGTGAACGGTGTGCCGTGGGTGTTGACGGGTGAGGTTTTAAGATATATAGAATCCGATGGAATCAAGGAATGGATAAAGGTTGATGAGAAGATTTTGAGGTTGATAGAGAAAGAAGAGGAGAGGAGATTAGAGAACAGATCTATTATCCAAAAAATCAAAGAAGAAGATTCTTTTTTGGGAAACCATTCTGTTATTTTAAAATGGGAAAGAGATTCTCAACCAATCCCAACCCCCTTTCCCCAGATCGGTGATATCTTGCCTATCAGGCGTTCAGCAGCCGATCCGGCTCATATAAATGAGAGGCTTGAATTTAAAGAGTCAGATAGAATAAGAAAAATACTAGGACAATCTTTTAAATGGATGAAGAAGATTTATATGGATATAATAGAGCTTATACCCATAATTCAGAATTTCTCCTTTCCGAACCAAAAACCGTTTTAGACCCTACAGCTGGTGGGGGATCAATTCCGTTTGAAGCTTTAAGATTAGGCCAGAAAGTAATAGCCAATGATATAAACCCGGTGGCATACGTTATTTTGAAATCTACAATAGAGTATCCAACTATTTATGGTATAAGTTTAAAAGAAAACATTTTATCTTGGGCCAAAAAACTGATCGAAGGATTAGAGAGAAAGATAGAAAGTGTTTATCCAGATCAACAGAAACTACCTGATAGTGAATTTAAAGTATTAAAATCTATTTTGTATAAGGAAGAGGATTTAATAGAAATATATAATAGAGAGTTTATTATCGATTATCTCTACACTCGCCAAGTCACCTGCCCGCATTGCGGCGGGGAAGCGCCGCTGCTGAACACTTGTTGGTTGTCCAAAGAAGGCGATAAATGGGGTGTGCGCATCGTTCCGGACGGAAGCCCGAAAAACGGAAAAGTCCGATTCGAAACATATCGCGTGACGGGCAACCGAGGGCCGAACGGCGAGGATCCCAATTTTTCCACTATCACCGACGGCGTCGGATTGTGCGTGCATTGCCGGCAAGCGATTCCGTCGGAGGAGATCAAGGCGCAAGCGCGTGGCGAATCGCCTCACGGTCGTTGGCGGGATCGATTGTATTGCGTCGTGGCGGTCCGTTATCAGCCGAAACTGGATTCAAACGGCCGCCCTCGTAAATATCGGACCGGCGAGCGTGCCGGTGAAATCATCACCGAAAAAATCCGCTTTTTCCGCCCGCCGAACGAGCGCGACCTCAAGGCTTTGGAAGAAGCAGAAAAACGGCTCATGGAACGCTGGGATGAGTGGGATCGGCAGGGGCTGATTCCGACGGAGAGGATTCCGGAAGGCCATAAAACATTGGAGCCGATCCGCTACGGCATGACGCGATGGTGCGACCTATTCACGCCGCGGCAGCTGTTGGGGCACTTGATTTTGGTCGAAGAGTTGAACCGCTTGAAACCGCGCATTTTGCAGGAGCTCGGCGAGGACCGCGGGCGGGCTGTGGTGACGTATTTGCAGTTTATGATTGATAAGGGATTAGATTACAATAGCAAGCAGACGAGGTGGGAATATACACGTGGGATTGTGAAAGGAACGTTTGGCCGCCACGATTTTTCCCTCAAATGGACGTTTGGCGAGATGATCTTTTGCGGACCGAATTCAGGCGTCTCCTGGGCGCTCGATCAGGTTCTCGACGCTTACGAAGGTATCGCCGAACTCTTGCAACCGGTACACGAACGCTTGAACGGGAAAGAACCCCCTCTTCTGATTCGTTGCGGCACGGCGGCCCATACCGAGTTGCCGGATCGGTCCGTGGACCTGATTTGCATGGATCCGCCGTATTACAATAATGTTCAATACGCGGAGCTTTCCGATTATTTTTATGTCTGGCAACGCCGGACGTTGGGCGACTTGTATCCGTTCTTCCATCGCCGATTGACGGACAAAGAGAACGAAGCGGTCGCCAACCCCGCTCGGGACGGCAGCCAGTCTAATGCGGCCAAAGAGTACGAACGCCGAATGAGCGAAATCTTTGAGGAATGCCGGCGGGTGTTGAAAGACGACGGCATCATGACGGTTATGTTTACCCACAAGACACTTGAAGCATGGGAAGCGCTGACGCGGTCGTTGATTGAACAAGGCTGGGTGATAACAGCTGCCCTCCCGGTGGAATCCGAAGCAGCGGAATCGACGCATCAAAAGAATAGGGCTTCCGCCGCCAGTTCTATCTTCCTCTCCTGCCGCAAACGGCTCAAGCCCAACGACAAACCGTCCGCCTGGGTCGGTTTCGGCGGGACCGGCGTCGCCCATCGCATTCGCGAGGCGGTGCGGCAAGGGTTGAAAGAATTCGAACGCTTACGGTTGAACCCGGTCGACGAGATGGTCGCCAGTTACGGCCGAGCGCTTCAGGTGTTGTCCGAGAACTGGCCGGTTTTGGACGGCGACGAGTTGGTCAGTCCGATTCGCGCCATGAACGAAGCGAGCGCCGTCGTGGCCCAGTACCAGATGGTTCGCTTGACGAGCGGCCGGTTGAAAGTCGACGATCTGAACCCGGAGGCGGCCGTCGTCCTGACGCTGTACGGCATTTTCGGCCTAGCCGAATTTTCGTATGATGAAGCGTTGAACCTTTCCCGGTCGCTGAACATTCGCCTGGAACAGAAGCCGGGCGGTTATCGGGTAGAAGGGCGGATGGTCGGCATCAACAACGAGGCGCAGGGACGGCGGGCAAGAAGCCTGAACCCGGAAGAGACCGGCTACGACGCCCCGCTTGTCCGACGCGGCTCGAAATTGCGTCTGGCATTGCCGGAAGAACGGCATGCGAATCGGATCGATCGCCCGCAAACGGAATGGGACATCCTTCAGGGCTTGATCCTGAAATACCGGGAAGGCGACGTGCCGGTCGCCCGCGCTTACCTGCTTCGGCATGCCGAAACGAAACAACAAGTCATCCTGGACATGTTGGCCGTATGGGCGTCGCAGATGGTCGACGAACATTTGCGCAGGGAGGCGGAAGCGTTGCAATTCGGCCTCCGGTTGACCGAGTGAACGTCTGGAGACGGAGGATGACGACATGGACGGGGCTCAGGGTCTGCGTTCGTATCCGTGGCGTTTAAGTTACCGGACATCCTCAATGTCGTCCGACGGTCGTCCGGCCGACATCTTGCACGATTTCTACCTTCCGGCGCTTCGCCTGTCGGTCCGGTACGACCGAGTGGCGGGTTATTTCAGCTCGTCTTCCTTGGCGGCGGCTTCACAGGGTTTCTCCGCTTTCGTCGGCCGGCAAGGGCGGATGCGATTGATCACCGGCGCAGATCTGGATCCCGAAGATGTGCGGGCGATCCTGGCCGGCGATGCGCAGCGCCTGGCTTCCTGCCTGAACCGGGTGCTCGAACAGCCGGAATCGTGGCCGGAAAACGTCCGCAACGGCGTCACTTTGCTCGCCTGGATGGTCGCCCGCGGGTATCTGGAAGTGCGGGTCGCTTTTCGCTTACATCGGATAACCGGCGAGCCGCTGCCGCTTGACTCCGTGGAAGACGGCTACGTTCATGAAAAATGGCTCGTCATGGCCGATGAATTCGGCAATCGACTATACGGTTCCGGTTCCCTGAACGAATCACGGACGGCGCTCACTCTCAACGCCGAAAACATCGACATTCATTGCGACTGGTGGAGCGAAACCGATCGGCGGCGTGTGGAGGATGCCGTTCGCAATTTCGAAGCGCTGTGGACCGGGCAAGTCCCACATATGCTCGTCTTACCGTTGCCGGAAGCCGTTCGTCTGAGACTGATCAGGCTGGCCGAACACCTCGAACAACTGACCGAAATCGACGGCACGGTCGTACCGCTGCCGATCGAGGTGACTCCGTCTGCGCTTGAGCTGCTCCGTTTTGCCGTCATCCGCGACGGTCCGAAATTGCCAGGAGGCCGTTTTGTCGGCATCGAAACCGCGCCGGTCGAACCGTGGCCGCACCAACGCGTGGTAGCCCGCCGGCTGGTGAAAACGTGGCCCTATTCCTATCTGCTGTGCGACGAGGTCGGGCTCGGCAAAACGATCGAGGCGGGACTTGCGTTTCGCTCGCTTTATTTGTCGGGAATGGCCAAACGGATTCTGATCGCCGCACCTGCCGGTTTGACCCAGCAATGGCTGCGCCAGATGGGATCGAAAATGCTCATGTCGTTCGGTTGTGTCAACACTTCTCCGCGACTTATGCACGAATACGTCTTTCCAAAGGAAGAACGGCGGCCGGCCGAGGCGATGTTCACGCCCGACCTGACGATCGTCTCGACGGGATTGATGACGGAGAGGCGGAGATCGGAATTCGAACAAGCCGAGCCGTTCGACATCGTCCTGGTCGACGAAGCGCACACGGCTAGACGTCGAAATCCGAGCGCGGGCATTCACGCCCATGCGGAATATGTTCAACTTTACACATTGCTGCAAGAAGTGTTGCGCGGCAAAACCCGCAGTCTATGGCTGGCGACGGCTACCCCGATGCAACTCGATCCCGTCGAAGTCTGCGACCTGTTGGCGCTCACGCATCGGGTCGGGGCTTTCCAGTTTGATCCTACATTGGTTATGGAATATTACAACCTTATAAGAAAAATAATAAACAATGAAGAGATGAGTGAAAATGATTGGATGCTACTCCATCGAGTGGTTACAGGAATCAAAACGCAAGACCCGGTGCTTTGGGATTTTGTAACAAAATATGTAGTAACACCTGCGATTCGCGCACCTCTTCGGCAATGGTTGGACTACAAGCGAATTCCCAGAGGTAGAGACCGCCAGCTCATGAGCCGATTCTTCTTCAGCGTTTCGCCGCTGTCACGCGTCATGATGCGTCACACGAGAAAGCTGCTTGAAATTTATCGGGAAAAGGGACAACTGTCGCAGAACCTTGCGGAGCGCTGTGTGCTGCAGATGCCGGATATTCGCATGACGCCGGCGGAAGAACGCATTTACCAACTCTTGGATGAATACTGCCGAGGATGGAGTGAACAACTCCGACATAACAATAAATTTCATAGAAGTTCAGTATTGTTTTGGCTTAGCTTCCTTCGGCTCCGTTTTTCGTCCAGCTTGTATGCGTTTCAGCAAACCATCCGAAATCGTCTTCACAAAGTCGAAGCGACGTTGCAGCAGCAGTCGAGTTCAAAGCGTACCGAATACACTTCCAACGATGCAAACCCGGAAGATATCGTATACAATACCGAAGAAGAACAAGATGCTGCTGCCGTGGAAATGGTGCTGCAAGGTAGAACCCTGGAAGATTTGCAGTGGGAGAGACGAGCTTTAGCGCGTATCCTCGATGCGATCGGCGATTCTCTCGACGATTCGGGAAAAATGTTAGAGCTGTTGGCCAGGCTGAACGAGCGGCGAATCGGCTCGACGGGACGAATTCGTCAGACCGTCATTTTCACGCGGTTTTACGATACATTGGTCGATATTGTCTCGCGTCTTCAACGCGTCGATCCGACGATGCGCATCGGCACCTATTCCGGAAAAGGCGCTCGGTGGTTCGATCCCGAGCAGAATCAGATGAAGGATGTCGATCGAGAAGAGGTCAAGGAACGGTTTTTACGCGGGGACATCGACGTGCTCGTTTGTACGGACGCGGCGGCGGAAGGTCTGAACCTGCAAACCGCCGATTTGCTTATCAATTTCGACCTTGGCTGGAACCCGATGAAGATCGAGCAACGCATCGGGCGCATCGACCGTATCGGACAGAAGCATTCCCGCATTTTGGTGTTGAATTTGTGCTATCGCAACAGCGCCGAGCAGATCGTTTACGGACGGCTGCTGGAGCGGCTTGAGAAAGCAAGGCTGATCGTCGGAACCCAGCAGCTTTCGCTTCTTCCTGTTTTGCCGGAAGAGTTTTTGCAGCTCGAGGAAGGACAATTAAGCCAGGAAGAACTGGAACGTCGGGTAACCGAACGGCTTAAGAAGCAGCAAGAGCATCTCCACATGATGGAGATTTCGGCCTCGGACTTGTTCGATATTTACAAGCGTCTCAGTGAAAATGAGCATGAACGAGCCCCAGTGGACTCGACAGCGATTTGGGAAGCTTTTTCAGAATCTGAATATTTGCTGAATCATCTCGGTTGTCAAATTCGGCACTTGGGCGATCGGCCCGTCATCGAACTGAAAGGGATTCCCGGTGTGCCGGACGGCGTCGTCCTTACGGTTTCGCCCGCTTTGTATGAAGAAGGTTTAGGCGAAAGACGTGTTCATTTTGCCACTTACGGTGATCCTTATTTCGACGCTGTTTTGAATTATATGAAAAAATTTGGGTTGCCGTCTTGCATCCGCAGAATTTCCGTTACGATCGGCGACCAGAATCGTCTGGAAATGGTCGCTTACGTCGTCGCTTGTTTGGACGATCAGAACCGTTCGGATTTACGGATGATCTGCAAATGGGATGACTTACGAAACATGCGGCTTGATGAAGGGAGATCGATCTCGGAAGAAGAACTTGTCCCCTTTTACCAGAGACTGGTCGGAATCGCCCGTGATGAATTCGATCCGATCTTGGCGGCGGAGCGGCTGGAGAAAGCCAATGTCCGTGCCGCTTATCTCCAACAGTGGATGATCGCCTTGATTGCAGAAGAGTTGCTGGAAGAGAAATGGAAAGATAAGAGCGAATCGTTCGGAGCGGTGCTCAGGAAGCTCGAAGGGCTTGAAGAGAAAGATCGGTTGCTCGTGACCGGTTTGCCGGGGGACCTTTTGCGGGTTTATTCGAACGATCTCGTGTTTGAAGCGGACCTACCGTTCATCGGCGAGAAAGTCTCTTTGACCATTCCTGCCTACATGATCAAATCGACGATCGGATTTATCCGGCAGATCGGGGATATGGTCAAAAACAAGGAAGGAAGAGAAAATGTGTCCTATCACCGACTTCATGCTGCTATCAAACGCCGGATTGAAGACGTGAAGAGGCGGATGAGTATGTGAAGGGGCGTGATGCTTGCGGTGGGGTTGGAACGGATTCGGAGCATTAGAGGGATTCGCAAATGAAGAGAGTCAGCATATCATTAGACGAAAAGGATTTGGAAAAATTAAAGGCGTGGTTTAACTCCGCTTCAGACGACGAAGCGGTGCGTTCAGCGATATATCATGTGTTGAGTAAAAAAACGTACCTGGAATTGTTGGGTTTAGAGGGAAAAGTCAAATGGGGAGGAGATTTAGATGAAATGAGAGCTAGTCGGCAATGATTTTGGTGGATACAAGTGTATGGATCGACTTCTTCAATGGTATAGATTCAAAAGAGAAAAATCAACTTCGACAACTTATTATAAATCATAATCCAATATGGTTAACTGATCTAATTTTAACAGTTATATACATATCAAAGATAATTTGTTAAAATTATTTCATATAGATAAATATTTTACATTTATAATTTTATTTTACAAAATCCGGTGCCATCCATCCCCGCAAACAGCGAAAAAAGGCCGGAAGGCGAAGGAGATCCACAACCTTTTGTCGAATGAGGAATATTAAGCGCTTGAGAGTGCCGTATCGAACGGGGGTTGCGACGAGGAGTTCATCGTCGACCGAACGGAGCAGATATTGCCGGCATGATTACAGGCGGTATCCGGGCGGATGTGATGTCGGTCGACCCGTCTGTGTGTCCGAGTTGCTAGAGGCGGTGCTGTCGTTGTGTACGCATCGTGCGATCCTGCGACGATGATGCGAGATGTGCGCAGACTGGAGGGCGGTGAGTATCGCGCGGTCGAGATGCAGCCGGTGAATATGTTTCTACAGACGGCTTATGTGAAGTATGAGGGGGTGATGGGAAAAGAGGCATAAAACATTCAAACTAACTTTATAAAAAACATGGAGTGATGAAAGTGAGACAGAGAATTTTTTATGCTGCAAAGGTTAATGTTTTTGAAAATATTTTTAGCAGTAATTTAAGTGATATAATCAATTATCACATACCTGAGGCAATATTGGAATCAAAACCAATAAAATTAAGAAAAATGAATTGGTCGTTCACTGATGTGAAAAAAATTAAACAAAATAATCAAGAGTATATAATTGGGAATATTACTAGATCACAGTATAAAGATCAAAGAATAAAAGTCGAGAAGAGGACGAAGATGATTAAACCAGAATATGAAATAGCTGATACATTGTTTTTTGTGTACTATCCATCTGGAGAAATTTTAATCCATGAAGTCAACAATAGTTTGGTAAGTGGAGATCAACTTAGAAAGATATTTGAAAAATTATTAGAACAAAACCCATATGTAGGTGAAGTGAAAATTTTTCCTATAATAGATAAAAGAAATATTAGAGAAGAATTGTTAAAGTTCAAAAAACTAACATATCTTAATTTTTACTTAATTAGGCCTAATCCTGGAAAAAAAGAGTTTGATCTATATCAACAAATTATTGAAGAAAACAATTTAAGAGAATTAAGAATGGAAATGAGCAATAAAAAAGAAGGGATTAGAATATCTAAAAATAAAGATGAATTCAATCATTCAATAGAGATAGCGCTTCAACTAACTGAAAAAGGGTATGGAAAGGTAAGGGCAAAAGGTGAAGGGGATGCGCGCGAAGAGAAAATTTTTTCTTCTGAAAAAAACGTTCGATCCCTTCGTATTGCCAAAGTCGATGAGGAAGAAAGATTGATTTCGAGACTGATCGAATTTATCCTAAGTATCTTAAGTATTAAGAGATAAAGGATGAGAAGTGAATGAATGATGAGAAAAAATCGTTACCACGTAACATTTGAAGAGACAACATTTTTTGGGTTATTGAAAATATTAAAGGCAGATGAGCTAAAGAATTGGTCGTTTTATTTGTCTTTTCTTTTCACTTTTTGTATTTTTGTGTTAATTGTTTTAAATAATAATTTCATAATTATTACAAATTTATTGGCTGAAAAACTTGCAGTGGCTTTGTTGGGAGCATCAGCTAGTATTTTGGCTATTGATCTTGCAGGCCTTGCGATAACCGTCGCAATTTTTAGGCCTCCTCTTTTACCACGAATGTTGGAAACGAAATTGCTGCATAGATTGTTGTTTCCCTTCTGGTTTTCTGCAGCATGGTGGTCTATTAGTATATTTTTATGTATTATATTGATTTTATTAGAAGTTTTGGGTAAGAAAATATTGATTTCTTCATTACTGTTGGTAGAAGTTTTTGTTTTTCTATTTTCCACATTCTATACTGTATCCTTGACAGGAGTTATAGTACGCCTTGCTCTTCAAACCGCTCAGGTTTATGAACGTGAAAACTCGGATTCTAGTGACTAGCGACTTATAATATTCCAATACTTAGATGATATGTGACAGAAGATTATGTTTTTTCTATAAAAAGTAGTTTCTAAGCAGGTATAATCTGAGGGCTGAATCACTTGAATCGTATATTGGGAGTTCTGAAGAAAAAGCCAGCATTCTTTCTCCAGAACCCCGATAAAATCGATGTTGTGCTGAGAGATATGGCGGATTTCAATTTGTCCGGACGATTTAAGTTAATCTTAATCCTATTTCGAATCTTTCAAATATTGCAAATTAATAGCGGAAGGTTGAACATTTGTCATGTATTCACCATCGTTTAGACGATGATAGAGTATTTATTATTTAATAATTCTCATAAAAAATCGATGATTGGTAGATCGACCTTGAGGAACTCCTGAATTTCAAGTCTACTTTGTTAAAGTGAATATGCGAAAGTGACGAACCGCTCGGTCCAGAGGATTTATAATACGGAAAAACTTCTTCCAGAAATATAATAATTATATGGTATAATGGAGAAATGGTAGAAAAGGAAAGTAAATTCATATTAGCTCATGATAAGCTAGTAAAGTAAATTAGTTGGAGAATCATGCCATCATCATTTTATCACCCTATCAGGAGACCACCGCCATGCCCTATTCCTTCCACAACTAAACTTTCCGCGTCCTCCGCAACGACGGGCCCGGCGCCGAAGTGAACGAGAACACCGTTTTTCATTTCCGACAGGTGGACGACGTCGTGCACGCCGACTATTCCGGGGGAAAAGTCAAAATGGGCAAACTGATCGGCTTGCTTCGAGGGCGACCGGCTCTGCTTCCGCTACATTCAGATCAACGAAAACGGCGAATTTCACGCCGGACACAGCGTGGACTGGATCGAGACAACCGCAGACGGCAAAATTCGGTCGCCTAGATTGTTTCCATGACCCGTGGTCATCTTTCCCCAGGACGCCGTCTGCTTCCAAAATTCCTCTTGACACCGCCCCCAAAAAACGATACATTCAAGGTGACGCAATTTTTGGTAACCGGTAGATTCTTTCTTAATTTCGTCTTTCCTTTGTCCTGTAAAAAGAAAACGCTTTCAAAAACCTTCCGACAATGATTTCCTGGGTTGGCCGGGGATTCTGAAGCATAAGGTGGTGATGGCCGAAAAAGCGGGCGTCATGGAACGGACCCAGACGTTCGGTCTTCGATCGTATGCGCGTCGCGCGCATGTGTTCAAATCGGGTCATGCGAAAGAGGTGGAAAAATGTGACGCCGGTGAAATACGATTTCGACAACAAGGTTTTCCGAGTAGTAGCGATTGAGGGTCTATGTGGTGGTCTGGGTGAAGAAACAGTATTTTCCTTCAAGCAAACCGGAAACGCGGTTCACGCCGATTATTTCGGCGGCAGGATCAAAATCGGTAAGTTCGTCGGCCTAATCGAAGGCGACAAGATTCGGTTTCGATACGTGCAAATCAACGAACATAACGAGTTTTACGTCGGGCAAAGCATCGGCCGCATCGAATGCGCGCAGGACGGCAAGATCCGCCTGATTGACGAATGGGAATGGGACGCGCGGTTCGGCCGGGGGCGTTGTGTTCTGGAGGAAGTGTAACGAATCCCGGTTAGGGACGGACCGATCGAAAAATAAAGAGGGGCGTCTTTCCGAAGGCGGAAGACAGCCCTTTGTCGTCGCAAGCGTCATTTCAGCAATTCTTTCAGCACTTTGGCGACGCCGCGGCTCAGTTCGGCTTCGTGATCGGAAATATAGGCGACCTCGCTGTGGTAGGAGACGTTCTTCGAAAATAGTTTTTCGGAGACGGTCCGCAGCGGGATCCAAAGTTCTCCGTTTCTCCACAGCACTTTTTGATCGAGGACGCGGACGCGGTTGTCGAGTGTCATCCGGCCTTCGCGACCGATGAGGATACGCTTCCCGGCCAAGCGTCAAGGCGCGGTCCGTTCCAAAGCCGGATCCATTGCCGGACCGCATACACCGCGATCAAAACACCGAGCGCTAACATGATCGCCGACAGCGACGCGTTCAAGACGCTGTAGCCTTTTCCGTTTGCGAGATACACGTTGGAAATCATCCACACGCCTGCGGTCATCACCGTCGCGTAAAGATAGGCGAGCGGGACAAGGCACACCAGCATGTACCGACGCTTCTCGGCCACTTTCAAGACGACGGTCGCGCCGACGATCAGGCCGATGGCGGCCATCAACTGGTTAGAGACGCCGAATAGCACCCACACGGAACCGATGTCGCCGGAATAGAGCAGATAACCCCAGAAAAGACAAGCCAATGCGCTGGCCGACACCGAGGCCGGCATCCAGTCGGTTCGTTTGAACGGTTTGTACAATTCGCCGATCAGTTCTTGGATGAGATAACGGGACACCCGCGTCCCGGCGTCGATCGCCGTCAGAATGAACACCGCCTCGAACAGGATGACGAACTGGAAAAAGTAAGACGCCAAATGCTTGAACCACGGAATCGCGGTGAAAATGTACGTCATGCCGACCGCGAGGCTGACGGCGCCGCCGGTGCGTCCTTCGAGCGACAGGCCGATCTGGCGGCTCAGTTCCGGCAGCGCCTCGACCGCCATGCCGAGTTTCCGGAATGCCTCCGGTGTCGCGTTGATGGCGAAATAATCTCCCGGGTGAAGCGACGTCGCGGCGATCAGCGCCATGACGCCGACGAGACATTCCGTCAGCATGGCGCCGAAGCCCACCATTTTAATGTCGCTCCATCGGTTGATCATCTTCGGCGTCGTACCGGAACCGATCAAGGCGTGAAAGCCGGAAATCGCCCCGCAGGCGATCGTGATCGAAATGAACGGCCACACCGGGCCTGCGATGACGGGACCGCCGCCGTTTACGAAATCGGGGATGACCGCCGGAAACCGGATGACCGGGTTGACGGCGAACACGCCGAGAATGAGGGCGACGAACACACCGATTTTCATGAAACTGCTCAGGTAGTCGCGCGGCGCAAGAAGCAGCCATACTGGAAGCGCCGACGCGAAAAAAGCATATAAGGGCAAGAGAACGGCCAACGTTTTTTTGTCGAACGTCAGCAGGTCGCCGAGCGGTCCGTCCTGTACCCACGGACCGACGATCACGCACAGCGCGATGAGTAGTACACCGGCTGCCGAAGCGGTCTTCAGCCGGCCTGTTTTTTTATAATACATCCCGACGCCGACGGCGATCGGAATGGTCATGGCGACGGCGAACGTCCCCCACGGATTTTTCTCCAATGCGTTGAGAACGACCAGGCTGAGGCCGGCCATCGTGATCGTGATGATGAACAACATCGCGATTCCCGCGCAAATCCCGGCCACCGGTCCCAGTTCTTGTTTCGCCACTTCCATGAGCGATTTGCCGTCGCGCCGCATCGAGGCGAACAGCACGACCATGTCGTGGACGGCTCCTCCGATCACCGCGCCGATCAACAGCCATAAAAGCCCCGGCAAATAGCCGAACTGCGCGGCCAATACGGGGCCGACCAACGGGCCGGCCGCGGCGATGGCGGCGAAATGATGGCCGAACGCCACCCACCGGTTCGTCGGCACGTAATCTTTGCCGTCCTGATACGCGTGTGCCGGAGTCGGCCTGGAATCGTCGAGCCGGAGAACTTTCGCGGCCATGAACGTTCCGTAAAGGCGATAGGCGATCAACAACAGACACAGGGTGGCAATGACAATGGTGACGGCATTCACGTTGATCCCTCCGTTTGGGTTTCGCAAGACTGGGCTTCGTTATTTCGCTTTTCATTCTAGCAAATGTAAGCGATTGCGCATGGTTTTCAGGACGAAACGTCGATTTTCGGCGCCGAAACGCAACGAAAGAGGGATCAACGTTCCAAAGTATCGGATCAGAAGCCGAGCGCTTGCCGAACGTTTTTGGCGAAGGTTCGACTGACCGGTATTCGGGAGCCGTCCGTCATTCTTAAATGATACGTACCGTTAAACCAGGGTTCGATTTCCGCGACTTCGTCAAGATTGACGATATAACTGCGATGCACGCGCATGAACGGTTCCCGACTGAGTCTGCGTTCGAGTTCCGCGAGCGTTCCGCCGGTCCGATATTCTCCGCGGACTGTCCGGCAGCCCACTTGTCCTTCTTCTGCCCAGACGAAGAGCAGGTCTTTCAAATCGATCAGCACGATCCGATCGTCGATCGGCAGCGCGAGTTTTTCCTTTTGAAAAAAACACGACTTATATTTCCATTTATTCAGCTTATTAATCGTTCGGCGAATGCGCGGCTCGTCGAACGGTTTCAGCACGTAATCCAGCGCGTCGACGCCGAAGGCTTCGAGAGCGTGCTCGTCGTAGGCCGTGACAAATGCGACTGCCGGGGGTTTTTCGACATGAAGCAGCTTTCGGGCGAGTTCCAGGCCGTTGCCTTCGGAAAGCTGAATGTCCAGAAACACGACGTCCGGCTGAAGAGTCTGGATGTCGGCAAACGCCGGAACAAGCCGGTCCGATTCTCCCACCACTTCCACATCGCCGGTGCGGCGCAACAAATAGGTCAATTCATCGCGCGTCAACGGTTCATCTTCTACGATATACGCTTTCCATTTCACTTATACTTTCCTCCTTTTCGGTTTGAATCCATGGAATTTGGATGCAAACCGTTGTTCCTTCGTTTTCCCGGCTTGTTACCGCAAAGTCGCTCTGGTCACCGAACAGGCCGATCAGGCGTGCGCGAATCGTCTCCAGCGCGGTTCCCGTGCCATGAGTGGACCAAACGGCGGTTTTGCCCAGTCGGGAGAGTGTTTCGGGCGGCATTCCCGTTCCATTGTCGTGAACGAGGAGTACGAGCCGACCGGAACGACGCATCGCTTCCAACCGGATGACACCTCCGGAGCGGACATGCCGAAGTCCATGCTTGACAGCGTTTTCAACCAGCGGTTGAAGCGTGAACGGCGGCACCAACGCCTTTTCCGCACCGGGCGTCAGTTCGCATTCAAAGCGGAATTTGCCGGGGAATCGGGCTTCTTCGATCGCCAGAAACGCTTCTACGTGACCGATTTCCTGCGTAAGAGGCACCAACGTCTCGCGAGTGCCCTGCAAATTGTTGCGGAAAAAAACGCCGAGCTGGATCAGAAGATGCCGTGCGCGTTCGGCATCCTGACGTGTTACGGCGGCGATCGTCTGGATTGCGTTAAACAAAAAATGAGGATGCACCTGAGCCTGCAGTGCTTTAATTTCAGCGTCCTTCAACAACCGCATCTCGTTTTCCGCGGCCGCCAGCTCCAACTGGACGGAAAACAGTTTGGCCAGTCCTTCCGCGAGTTCGGTTTCCACCGACCCTAGTCTTTTGGGATCCGTAAATCCCAATTTTAAGGTTCCGACCGTTTGCGACCGCACGGTAAGCGGAAGAGCGATAGCCGCCCGCAGCGGGCATGCCGCGTGTCGGCAACCGATTTCTTCGGACGAACGGGCGACGAGAATCCGACCGTTTTCCAGTGTGCGCCGCGTCAAATCCGACAAAGAGCCGTTTTTCGGGAGATGGTGGACTCCGCCTGCTCCGATGTGCGCCAGTACCCGATCGCGATCGGTGATCGAAACGGCGTCCGCTCCGATCATCCGATAAATGATTTCTGCCACCTGTTCGCAGGACTCGGGCTTCAACCCTTTTCGGAAGTAGGGCAACGTCTGTTCCGCGATGGAAAAAGCTTTGTGGGTCTGCAATGCCTTCGTACGTTCCTCTTCCTGTAGCACCGATTTCAGAATCAGCATAAAGATCCAGACTCCGACCGCGTTGACAGCAATCATCGGCAAACCGATCAGACGAACCAGCTGAACCGCGTCAGAAAACGGCCGCGCGAACAGCAGAATCAGCGCCATCTGCAACGTTTCGACCATGAGGCTGATACTCGCGGCGAACAAGGGGCGGACTTCTCCGGTATGCCGGTTTCTTCTTCCGGCAATGCCCGCAATGAGTCCGCCCGCCGCCGTCGAAAGAGCGCATGCGAATCCGGTGAACCCGCCGAGCAGATAACGATGTCCGCCGGCGATCAGGCCGATGCCGAGGCCGACTGCCGGCCCTCCCAGAATACCGCCTACGACGACGCTCAGATTCCGCGTATTGGCGATGGCGTTGTCCGGTTCGATCCGGCTAATCCAGTCGCCGTGAACCACGCGACTCGTGCTGACTTCCACGCCGGTATACGTGCTGACGATGCCGAACAGGCCGAACATCAACACGAGGAGCCATCGGCTTCTTCCGATGTTTTCTCTTCGGACGATGCGGCGGAACGATTTCAATCGCGTTGCAATGAAAGCCATTACGACGATCAAACCCATTCGTTCGATCATCAGAGGTATCAGTTCTGTCATCGGTTGATCCGCTTCCTTCGTTATCGGTCGGGATTTATCTACATCACCGTTTAAATATAATCATACACTGGAAAGACGATAACTTGAAAGAGTTATTCCGAAAAAAAGATCCAGCGACCGTTTTTCTCCGGTCGCCGGATGTTGGGTCGTTCGTTACTCCGACTTGAAGTACACTTCCAGCTCGGCGATCTGCGCCGCCGGCCAGCCGGTGTTGTTCGTCACCGTCAGCCGCACGTACCGGGTTCGGACGACGGCGGGAAGCGGGATGTCGACTTCGTTCGAGGCGTTCGGATCGAACCGGTAGTTCCGCGGCGCAAGCAACGTCCGGAATTGTTCGCCGTCGTCGCTTGCGAGCACCTCGATTTCCTGATCGCGCGCCTGCCAGGCTTCCATCGGCGGCAGTTTCAGGCGGATGAGGTTGATGTCCCGCGCTTCTCCGAGGTCGACCGTGAGCGATTGCGGGAAGCGCCGGTTGACGCTTTCCCAGTACGTGTACGGATCGCCGTCGACCGCTTTGGCGGCGGGATAATCCTTCGAGGTGTCGGAGGTCGAACGGACGTCCCGGCCGAGCGCCAGGTTTTTCATCGGCGCTCTTTTCTTGAACGGGACGTCGCCGACGGTGCTCGGCGTATCGGACGGAGTCAACAGGACATAGCCGGTTTTTTGGCCGTTGATGTCCGTGATATAGTCGAACACAATCCAGTCGCCTTCTTCCCGCACCGGCAAGTCGGCGATCTTGCCGCCGTCGTACCGGTAGGCGGCGGCGACGGCGTGTTTCCAGCCTTTTTCTTTGCGGACGGCCAAAGTCGTATCGTCGCCGTAGGGCTGGTACACAGCGACGGCTTTGCGTTCGCGGATTTCCGCCAAAATATGGTTTTCGCCGTCGAGCGGTCGGCCGTTGTAGACGGTGTAGACGCCGGCCCGAATGCGGCCGTCGCGGGAGACCGTCTGTACGCCGCCGGGCGCGAGCGTGAACAGGTCGTCCAGCGCCAGAGGGTTTTGATCGTCCCAGTTGGCCGTAATTTCCATGTCGCCGATACGGGTGACGGTCCGGTTCGGTTCCGGTTCCTCGAAGCCGACGATCCGACGGTCCGCATAAGCCGCCAGGACATGCTTCTGGAAAACGCCGACGACGTCGATCCACGGGTTGTCCGTGCCTCTGGTCAGATCGGCGCTTAAGTGGTAGCCCATGGCGAGGTTCCACCGGAGGACGTCGCGGCTCATCGTCATCGTTTCTTTCGCCAGGTTGTGTTGGAACTGCATGACTTTGTCCCGCGCCAGCATGCCCATCATCGGGTAGTACGACGTATAGGCGGCGGTTTTGGGGCGGTAACCGAGCTGGTTCCAGAGCAGGACCGAGCCCATGAAACCGGCCGCGTCGTCGGCTAGAACGTCGAAGCCGTCCTCGACGTACATCGGATGGCGGATCGAATCCGCGTATTGCCGCAAAGCTTCGATATAGGCGTTGGACGGATCGGTGCCCGCCGGGACGACGCCGCCGAACACATAGGGCGTGTTGCGGATGCCCCACTGGTCCTCGAAAATGCCGTCGACTCCCGCGTCGAGCAGCCGGCGGTGTTCTTCGGCGATGCGGGTCCGCACGAACGGGTCGCCGGGATTGACGACGTATCCGCTGTGCGGGCCGTAATCTTCCTTGATGAGGTCACCGTTTTTGCGCCTGACGACGATGTCCTCGAGTTTCACGCCGCCCGGCAGGTTGCGGAGCGTCGGCGCGTTGACGCCCCACCAGGAAAAATTCGTGTACGGAACGACCAGATTTCCTTTTTCCCGCGCGTAGGCGATGAACTGCCTGAAGTCGTTTTCCGTTCCCCAGCGGGGATCGGGAGGCAAAAAGTCGGGATAGTTTTCGTCGTGGCCGCCCGGCTGAAACGCGACCAGGTGGATGACGCCGGTGTGCCGCAGCCGGTCCAGCCATTTGCTTTTCAGCGTCGTCCAGTCGCTTCGGGCGGCGGCTACGTCGAGCTTGAAAAACGGCGACGCGAAAAATTCGTCCTTCCGGTCGCCCAGTTTGTCGGCCAGCGACCGGTACCGGTCGATGCCGTTGTCCGTCCGGTAGCGCTCGATCGACTGCGCGTAGTCTCCGCCGACCTGCACGACGATGCGCGGCGAAGTCCATTGCTCTTGCGGCGCGATCCACGTCTTGTAGTCGCGCACGATGCCCGTGGCGCCCGCCTGATCGATCTGGTTCTTGAACCCGAGGACGACCGGTTTGACCGAGGATTCGCGGATATCGTAAATCGCAAGACTTCCTCCCGTCGTGCGGACCGCCACGTAAGACGCGAACAGAACGCCGGGGTACTGATCTTCGAATGAATTCTGGTCCTTGAAAAACCGGTCGTTCAGCTTCACCCCCGGCAACATCGGCAGGAGCGCGTCGCGGATCCGGTCTGTCGGCAGGTTGAGTTCGTAGGGGAAGCGGAACGACTCGACGGTTTTGTCGGACGTATTCCGGACGACGGCTTGCAAGGTAAAGCGGTTTTCCTTTGAAAACGTCGCGGTGACGTCCACTTTCAGCGGGCCGTCGTAACGGAGTTTCAGTTCCCGGCTCGACGGACGCCATTCATAGGAAAACGACCTCGACGCGCGGCTGTTCAGGGACGATCGGTCGTCCAGAATCGCCCACCAGAGGTGGCCGTCCCGGTTGCCGGTGGAAAGAGTTTCACCGGTTTTCCGGTCTTTCAGGGACACGAAAGCCCCGTTCGTCGCGTCGAACGCCGCTTCATAATCGTCATTGCGCACGAGCAGCAGACCGTCTTTTTCTGTAAAAGTCACCGGACGGACCCCTCCGAACCGCAAATAAACGAGAATAGCTCCGATCGCCGCTACCGCAACGGATATCGCCGCCGTCCATATCCATATCCTTCGTCTTCGATTCATGCAAAAAGCCTCCTCCAACGGCAAAGAGCCAGTGGAACCACCGGCTCTTTGCGGAATCAGCTGTGTTGCCGCCGAACCGCCCTGACCGTCAGCCATATCGCGGCCGTCCCCGACACCGCCGCCAAACCGATATACAGGCGGATATCCGTCGGGTCGCCGGTCTTCGGGTTCGGCTCCGCGGTCGCACCCGGCGATCCGGCCGACGCATCCGCGCCGTCCGAACCGCCCACGGCGGTCGCCCCGGCCGAACCGGCCGCCTGCACGGCGTTCGTGAACGAAATTTCGTCGATCCAGATCGTGCCGCTTACGCCGTCGTGGAAATTCAGGTGCACGGCCTGAATCCCTTTGTCGATGCCGTTCGCTTCAAGATCGATCAGGATGTCCTGATATTCCGTGGTGACGGCGGGTATTTTCTTCCCCGGCGCGGTCAGCAGGTCGGCGAACGCTTTGCCGGTCGTCTTGACCGTCTCGCCGACGGCGTAATTCAGGTCGAAATCCGCGCCTTCGCCGCCTTTGGCGCCCTTGATCCGGATCTTCAGGTACTTGTAGGAACTGGCGTCGATCGGGCCGCCCGTGCCGAACCAGCCCTTGGACGCGTATTCCAGCTTCAGCGCGTTGTTTTCGATGGTCGCGCTTTTGCCGGCGTTGCCGCCGTTCCACACCGCTTTGGCGCCGGATGCGGCGAAGTCCGTAAGCCCGCTGCGGTCGTAGTTGTCGAGAACGAGGTCGCCGTCGGCCAGGGCGGCGAGTCCGAACGCGAACGCCAGAGGCAAGGCGGCGACGGCGGCGGTCAGACGTCGAAACGTTTTCATGTTCATGTCGGATGTGGTCACCTCCCCCGTTTTTCATGGTAAGTCCGGACGGGCGCACGGGGGAGGCGCGTTTCTACGGAAATGATGCGGAACGTTACGATATCGGGGGCATTACCGGAGGAGCCGGGCGTGGACGGCGAACCGGGAATCTTCTCCCCGGGCCGAGCAGGTGGACAGCGTCAAAATCGTGTCGTTTTCGTTCGGGCGGACGCGGGCCGGATGTAGGGAGCGGGATGCCAGATCGTCGACGAACGCCTTGAAGTCGTCGTCTCCCGTAAAGTCGACCCGGATGTAGTCATGCCGGACGTCCGTGAAATGGACGGAGAAAATCTCCCATCGCGTCTGGTCACCGAGGAGGGTGAGTTCGACGACCGGATGGCGCGCGAGGAACGATCGGCTCTCGTAGCGCAAAAGTTCGGCGAACATCGTGCCGTTTTTCATGTTGTGGCCGTAGAGGACCAGATGTCGGTCCGCGCCGGGGATGTTGCGGTAGTCGAGAAAAATGCTTCCGTTTCGGTTTTCCTGCCGTTTGACGTCGTGCGTGAGGTAAAACGCATTGTCGCGGCCCTGGACGACCGGGTAGTCGATAGAAGTGCCCGGGATCCGAATCCAGCCGACGATGTCGGGGTTGATGTCGCGCAGTCGGTCGAGCGGCGAACGGATGTTCTGCGGCATCGTCGACGGCCGGCCGGTCGCGCCGGATTCGGCGACGGCAGATTCGGTGACGGCGGATTCGGTGACGTCGGATTCGGCGACGGCGGACGTGAAAATTTCCCTGACTTCCGAGACGGCCGTTCGGTTTTCCCGGTCGTCCGTCAGTATTGAAAGGATGCGCAGTCCGGCGAGAACGAAAACGGCGAACGCCATCGCCGCGGCAGCCCAGACTCCGGATCGTTTCGGCATAAGCGCCCGCGCCTCCTTGTTTGTTTGCGGCTTTCCTTCATTTCAGCATAACCGAAGGGCCGGGCGCCGTCCGTAGGCGATTTTCCGCAAAAAAGGCGCGGTTTTACGTTCGGCTGCCGGGCGTGTAGGCGCAGGCCGGGGCGCTTTCCAGGTAGTCGCCGGTCAAGGCGAACGCCCGCGCCCGCGATCCGCCGCAAACGCCGCGAAATTCGCAAACACCGCATTTTCCTTCAGCGTTTTATTGCGCAGCGCCCGCATGACCGGCGATTCGCGATAAATGGAGCTTAGCGGCTGTTCGCGAACGTTGCCGCAGACGACCGGCAGAAATCCGCTCGGATAGACTTCCCCGGGGGCGTTTTGCTTTCATCGTACCAGAGCGGGCTGCGCAGCCGTGTGCGCGGCGTCACATTTTTCGAGGATAGAGGCGAGGGGGTGACGGTCGTGCCGAAGTTTACGAAGGTCGACAAGGAGACGTGCATCGCCTGCGGGGCGTGCGGAGCGGCCGCTCCCGACATTTTCGGCTACGACGACGAGGGGTTGGCCGAAAATATTTTGCCGAAAGACGGCAACCGCGGCGTTGTCGAGGTGCCGGAGGAGCTGTACGACGATCTGGAAGACGCGCGGTCGGGATGCCCGACGGGGTCGATCCTGGTGGCCGACAAGCCATTGGAATGACCGAGGACGGCCGGCGGGCGCGGGGCGCCGCGCGCCTTCCGTTACACCGCTTTCCGTTTGTTGTAGACGTCGAACGCGACGGCAAGCAGCAGAACGAGACCCTTGATGCCCTGTTGCCAGTCGATGCCGAGGCCGATGAGCGACATGCCGTTGTTCATGACGCCCATGACGAGACCGCCAACGATGGCGCCCCAGACGGTGCCGATGCCGCCGGAGGCCGAAGCGCCGCCGATGAAGCAGGCGGCGATTGCATCCAGCTCGAAATTGACGCCGGCTTTCGGCGTGGCAGCGTTCAGCCGTGCGGCGAACACGAGGCCGGATAACGCGGCCAGCACGCCCATGTTGACGAACACCCAGAATGAGACGCGCCGCGTGTTGATGCCGGACAGCCGCGCAGCTTTCTCGTTGCCGCCCACGGCGTAAATGTGCCGTCCGGCGACGGTTCGGCCGGTGACGAACGAATAGGCGGCGATCAACACGGCGAGCACGACGAGAATGTTCGGAATGCCGTGATAGAGCGCGAGCACGTAGGCGAACGCGTTGACCGCGGCGGCGAGCACGATCCATTTGGCGGCGATCCGCGACAGCGGGGCGGCTTCAAGCCCGTATGCGAGCTGCTTCAACCTGCGCCGCCATTCGACGACGGCAAGCGCGAGCGACAGCGCGACGCCGACGGCGATCGTTAGAAGATGGATCGAGCCGCCTCCGAACCAGTCGGGAAGAAAACCGGAGCTGATGCGCTGGAACGTTTTCGGAAACGGCGCGATCGACTGGCCGCCTAGCGCGATCATCGTTAGCCCGCGAAACAGCAGCATCCCTGCGAGCGTGACGATAAACGACGGTATGCCGACGTAGGCGACCCAAAACCCTTGCCAGGCGCCGATCAGCGCGCCGAGCGCCAGACACGCGGCAAAGGCCAGCCACGCGGGCACGCCGTGATGCACCATCAAAATCGCGGAAACCGCGCCGACGAACGCCGCCACCGAACCCACCGACAGGTCGATGTGCCCGGTGATGATGACGAGCATCATGCCGATCGCCAGAATCAAAATATAGCTGTTTTGCAGGATCAGGTTCGTTACGTTGAGCGGTTTCAGCAATAGACCGTCGGTCACGATCTGGAAGAAGGCCGCGATCGCCACCAGCGCGACGATCATGCCGTACTGGCGGACATGCTGGCGCCCCCATTCAAGCAAGCCGTTCATCGCGCCGCTGCCTCCCTTGCGTCATGTGTTTCATCAACCGTTCCTGATCTGCTTCCCCGCGAGCGAATTCGCCGGTGATCCGCCCTTCGCTCATGACGTAAATGCGGTCGCACAGGCCGAGAATTTCCGGTAACTCCGACGAAATCAGCAAAATTCCTTTGCCTTCATCCGCGAGACGGTGAATGATTGTGTAAATCTCGTATTTGGCGCCGACGTCGATGCCGCGCGTCGGTTCGTCCAAAATCAGGACGTCCGGATCGGCGAAGATCCATTTGCTGAGCACGACCTTTTGCTGGTTTCCCCCACTCAAATTTCCTGTTTTCTGAAAAACGTTCGGCGCTTTAATGTTGAGCCGTTCGCGAAATTGTCGGGCGACCGAAATTTCTTGATATTCCCGAATGACGCCGCGGGAAGCGACTTTGCGCAGAGCGGCGAGCGACACGTTGCGCCGGATGTCGTCGATCAGGACGAGCCCGTACTGCTTGCGGTCTTCCGTCACATATGCCAGGCCGTGGGCGATCGCCGAGCGGACGTCGGCGATGCGGATTTCCCGACCGTTCTTGTAAAGACGCCCGGCGACGACGTGGCCGTACTGGCGGCCGAAAATGCTGAGCGCCAGTTCGGTTCGTCCGGCGCCCATCAGGCCGGCGATGCCGACGATCTCGCCGCGGCGGATGTACAGGTCGACGCCGTCGATCGCGTTGCGGCCAGGACGCGACGGGTGCCGGACCGTCCAGCCGCGTATTTCGAACAGAACGTCGCCGATATTGGGTTTGCGCTCGGGGAACCGTTGCGTCAAGTCGCGGCCGACCATGGCGCGGATGATCCGCTCTTCGGTAACGGGTTCCCGACGAACATCGAACGTTTCGACGGTCTTGCCGTCGCGCAGGACGGTGATCGCGTCGGCGACGCGCAACACCTCTTGCAGCTTGTGCGAGATGATGATCGACGAAATGCCGCGCCGTTTGAGTTCGACGATCAGGTTGAGCAGGTTGTCGCTGTCTTCTTCGTTGAGCGCGGCGGTCGGTTCGTCGAGAATGAGCAGTTGCACTCGTTTCGACAGCGCCTTCGCGATTTCGACCAGTTGCTGTTTGCCGACGCCGAGCGACGATACCGGCGCAAGCGGCGATTCGTCCAGCCCGACCGTCTGCATCCATTGCCGGGCTTGGGCGATCGTTTCGTTCCAGTCGATGATGCCGCGGCGCGCGCGTTCATGGCCGAGAAACAAGTTTTCCGCGATCGACAGATCAGGCACGAGCGCCAGCTCCTGGTGGATGATGACGATTCCCATCTCTTCGCTCTGCCGGATGTTGCGGAACTGGCAAGGGCGTCCGCGGAAACGGATTTCGCCTTCGTATGTGCCGTAAGGATAAACGCCGCTTAAAACGTTCATCAGCGTCGACTTGCCGGCGCCGTTTTCGCCGCAGAGCGCGTGGATTTCGCCTTCCCGCACGCGCAAGGTGACGTCGTCAAGCGCGCGTACGCCGGGAAACGTTTTCGTGATGCCGATCATTTCCAAAATGTAGTCGGACATCGCCGAACCTCCTTTCGGACTTGCGGGCGATAAAACGAAAACGGCTGGTTTCGCGGCGCCCCGCGCCGGCGCTTGCGCCTTCGCGCCGCGAAACCTAGTTCCGGTTCGGTTGTTATTTGCCGAGCTGATCTTTCGTGTAATAACCGCTGCCGATCAGAACTTGCTCATAATTGGTGATGTCGACGGACACCGGTTCGAGCAGGTAGGCGGGCACGACTTTCACGCCGTTGTTGTACGTTTTCGTATCGTTGACGTCGACGGTTTTGCCTTGCAGCAGGCTGTCGGCCATCTGGGCAGCCTTTTTGGCCAGTTCTCGCGTGTCCTTGAACACGGTCTGCGTCTGTTCGCCGGCAATGATCGATTTAACGGACGCCAGTTCCGCGTCCTGGCCGGTGATGATTGGGAACGGCTTGTCGGGTTTGCCGTAGCCGACGCCCTTAAGCGACGACAGGACGCCGATGCTGATGCCGTCGTACGGGGACAGAACCGCGTGCAGCCGTTCAGTCGAATAAAAGGCGCTAAGCAGGTTGTCCATGCGCGCCTGGGCGGTCGCGCCGTCCCACCGCAGGGTGGCGACCTGTTCGACTTTTGTCTGTTTGCTGCGGACGACGAGCTTGCCGGAGTCGATGTAGGGCTTCAGCACGGACATCGCGCCGTCGAAGAAGAAGTACGTGTTGTTGTCGTCGGGCGAGCCGGCGAACAGTTCGATGTTGAACGGTCCCTTGCCGTCTTTCAGGCCGAGCTTGTCGACGATGTAGGAGCCTTGCAGGACGCCGACCTTGAAGTTGTCGAACGTCGCGTAATAGTCGACGTTGGGCGTTTTCCGGATGAGCCGATCGTAGGCGATGACGGCGATGTTTTTGTCCTTCGCCTTTTGCAGCACGTCGGTCAGCGACTCTCCGTCGATCGGCGCGATGATGAGCAGTTTGGCGCCTTTGGTGATCATGTTTTCGATCTGGGACAACTGGTTTTCGACGACGTCTTCCGCGTACTGCAGGTCGGTGTCGTAGCCGAGCGCCTTCAGTTCCTTGACCATGTTCTGGCCGTCGCTGATCCAGCGTTCGGACGACTTCGTCGGCATGGAGATGCCAATCAGGCCTTTGGACGAGCCGGACGAACCGGACGAGGCGGCCGGCGACGAGCCGGCGGAGCCGCTTTCCGAAGCGGGATTGTTGTTGCCGCAGGCAGCCAGCGATACGGCGAGCACGGCCGAAAGCAGCGGCAGCATCGTTTTGCGGAGCATGTGGGTTTACCCCCTTGCCTTGGAGTCGTATTCACGACGCAGTATAGCAAGGGGAAGAGGGGCGGGTCTTTACAGCGAATCGACGTTTTTTATAAAAATCCGACGAACGTTTACGACGGTTCGTCGGGTTCCGCGGGGGCGGCGCCTTTTCGGTAGCGTAGGGGCGAGACGCCTGTGGCCTTTTTGAAGGCGGTGCTGAAATAATGCTGGGTTTCGTAGCCGACGCGCGAGGCGATCTCGTGGATCGGCAGGTCGGTGGCATGCAGAAGCTGCGCCGCCTTGCGGACGCGCAGACGCGTCAGGTATGCGACGAACGTGACGCCGAGCTCCTGTTTGATCAGCCGACCGAGGTAAGAGGGCGACGTCTTTAAATTTTCAGCCATTTTTTCCAAGGTGAGATCGCACTCGTGATAATGGTCCATCATGTACTGGCGTGCGCGCCGGACGAGCGGCGACAACGTTGCTTCCCGATATGCGGCCTGCCGGCACCGCCGGTAGGCCTCGGCGACCGCCGTCAAGCCGTCGCGAGAGGCGCACGGTTCGGCGTACAGGCGGACGTCCAGCCGGAGCAAGTCGCGGATCGACGTTTCTATACTGGGAAAAACGCCGTCGGCCCGCTCGTCCCAGACGACGCCGATCGTCCGCTCCGCGGCGTCGCGGAACAAGACGTGCGGGTAAGGCGCCAGCCATTCGGACGCGATGTTTTCGACGGCGAACGCGTAAAGCTGCCGGTCGCTTTCCCGCATGCCCCGGCCGTCGTCGGGCGGTTCCGTCCAGCGCACGAGCAAGACCCAGGCCGGCGGTGTTTCGGGCAGCTGCAAAAACCGGAGCCGTTCGCGGATTTCTTCTGCGGACAGCGCGCCTTCGGCCCATTCTCGGCAGAATCGTTCGCGAAGCAGCGGCATATGTTTTTCGATTTGGCGGGATGCCATGTCCAGGTAGGCGCGTTCGCGCATCGACGTTTCCAGTTCGTCGCGGATGCGTCCGAGCAGCCGGTTCAGTTCTTCCGGATCGGCCGGTTTCAGGATGTAGTCTTCGACACCGAGCCGGATCGCTTCCTGGGCGTAGGCGAATTCGTCGTGGCCGGTGATGATGACCGCGCGGCATTCCGGCAGCCGTTTGCGCAGCCGTCGGATCAGCTCGAGGCCGTCGACGATCGGCATGTTGATGTCGACAAGCGCGATGCGGACATCATGGCGGACGGCGGCTTCGAGCGCTTCCTCGCCATCTTCGGCTTCGGCGGCGAGCCTTAATCCGAGCGCTTCCCAATTCACGGCATTGCGGATTCCTTCACGAATGATCGGTTCGTCGTCGGCGATCAGTACGTTGAACGTGGGGCGGTTCATGCGGGCGGTCCCCCTTTTTCTCCGAACAAGAGCGGCAGACGGACGACGACGGTCGTTCCGACACCTTCTTCGCTGTCGACGGCGATGCCGTAAGCCTGTCCGAACGTCAGCCGGATGCGCGCCTGGACGTTGGCGAGGCCGTAACCGCCTTCCCGGGGACGGCGATCGTCGGCGGCCGCAGCGTCGTCTCGCGGCAGCGGGTTTTCCAGTTTGCTCCGGACGGCGGCGAGCCGGTCGGGCGACATGCCCTTGCCGTCGTCGCGGACGCGCAGCATCAGGCAGCCGTCCTGTGCCTCCGCCGTCACGTCGATGAAACCGGGACCGCGGCGTTCGCGGATGCCGTGGTAGATCGCGTTTTCGACGATCGGCTGCAGAATCAGTTTCAGCGTTTTCGCGTCGCGCACGTCGTCGCTCATCGCAAGTCGATAGTCCAGCTTGTTGCGGTAACGGATTTGCTGGATGTTCAGATAGTGGCGGACGTGTTCGAATTCTTCGGCCAGCGGGATGATGTCGCTGCCACCGCTTAAGCCGATCCGGAACAGTCGCGCGAGCGATCCGACAAGTGCGGCGATATCGTCGGCGCCGCGGCTTCGGGCCATCCAATGGATGGTGTCGAGCGTGTTGTACAGAAAATGCGGCTTGATGTGCGCCTGCAGGCTGCGCAGTTCGGCTTCGCGTTTTTTTCGCTCCTGGATTTCGGTCAGTTCGAGCAGCCGGTTGATTTGCGCCAGCATGAGATTAAAACTGCGGCCGAGCATGCCGATTTCGTCGGTGCGCGTGCCGCGGTAGCGAATGGACAGGTTGCCGGATTCGACCTGGCGCATGAACGACATCAACTGGTCGATCGGCCGGGACATCGACCTGGACAAATAAATCGAGGCGGTCAGCCCGAGCAGGCAGACGAGGAAGACGAACGTGACCACGGAAAAGCGGATTTCCCGCGCTCCTTCGACCGGTTCGCGTTTCGGAAAGACGCCGACCGTCGTCCAGCCGGTAAACGGGGACGTTCGGTAGATGAGCAGCCATTCTTGTCCTGCCGCTTGCCGGGTGACGACGCCGCTGTTTGCGGGACCGAACCAGTCGCGCGGAAGCCGGTCGAACGGCGTTTGCGCGGGTGCGTAGACGATTTCTCCGCGTTCGTCGATGACGGTAAGAAAGCCCGATTTGCCGAGCCGGACGGTGCGCGCGGTTTCCGAGACGACGCGCAGTTTCATGTCGACGAGGATAACGCCGAGCGTCTGCTGCGTGTCCGGATCGATGACGGCGCGGACGGCGGAGATGCGTTCGCGGTCGGTGTACGGAACAAGCGTGGTGACGTTCCGTTCGGAAGGCCGGCCAAGGATTTGGAAAATTCCTCCCGCTGCGACGGCCGCCCGGAACCAGCTTTCTTCCGTTAACGGGCGCGGGGTTCGCGCGTACATGTCGTTGCTGACGTAGTTGCCTCTGGCGTCGGCGACGAGGATGCCGGCGACCTCCGGATATAAGGAAGCGAATTCCTGCAGAAACCGCCGCATCTCGTAATAGTCGGCCGAAACCGGCTCTCGCTGCGGTCGTTCGTCGGCGAGGAAGCGGCGAACGGTGGGATTGAATGCGATCAAATATGTTAAATTTTGTATATTGTTCATATAAAATTCGAAGGATTGGCTGACCTTTCCGATCACCTGCATCGCGTAGTCGTTCGCCTGGCGTTCGACGACGCGGTGGACCGTCCAATCGACGAGAAGGGCAAGCCCGAGCGAGGGTACGATCCCGATCAGCAGAAAAAGCGTAATCAGTTTGTAGCGGATCGGCAGGTTGTCGAACCGGATGCGTTTCATCGGCGCTCACTTCGCGTAGAAACGGTCGACGTTGTCGCGTGTGACGACCGTGACGCCGGTGTCGACGTACGGCGGTACGAGCGGCTCCACGGAATGCGGGAACATCGGCGTTCCGCTCTGCGGATCCGCATGGCGCAGATGAAACAGGAACATAAGCGACCAATATCCCATTTTCCACGTCCCTTGCGCCAACGTTGCGGCGATCGTGCCGTCCTTGACCATGTCGAGCGTCGCCTTGTCGGTGTCGAAACCGATAATTTTGACGCGGCCGGTCCGCTGCATCAGCCGGACGGCGTCGCCGACGCCGACGCCGCCGTTGGCTTCGGTCGCGAAAATGCCGGCCAAATCCGGGAATTCGCCCATCGCTTCCATCGCGGCTTGGCGCGAAGCGAATGCGTCGCCTTTGCCGTTTTTGACAGCCACGACGCGCATGTCGGGGAATTCGGCTTCGATCGTTTCCCGAAAACCGCGGGTTCGTTCCATGTGGTTTTGCTGATTGGGGGACGTGATGACGGCGACCTCGCCGCGGCCGCCGGTCAGTTCGGCCATTTTCCGCGCGGCGATCGCGCCCGCCCGATAGTTGTCGGTGGCGAGGAAGGAATACGCCTTGCTGCCCGGCGCGCCGGAGTCGAACAGGACGACGGGAATCCCGTACTCGACCGCCTTATCGATCGTCGGCGTCAGCCGGTCGGGATGGATGGCGGAGACGGCGATGCCGGCCGGTTTGCGCGCCACGACGCGTTCCAGCACCATGATCTGTTCGTTGACGTCGTATTGGGTGGCGCCGTGATATTCGACGGAAACGCCGAGCGACTGGGCGGCGTCTTCGAAACCTTTGAGGCAGTTTTTCCAGTAATCGATACCGGCCTGAAACGTGACCATGACGTATTTTTCTTCCGGGTCGCCGCGAAGTCCGGCCGCGTCTTCCCAGCCTTCCGACCGGTTGCGCCCGTAATAGTCAAGTACATAAAGCGCAAACGCACCGATGCATACGGCGTATACGAGCCACCATTTCCGCATGCACGCCAGGTCTCCTTCCGCCGGAGGCGTTCTATCCGTTTACGCCCACTGTTCCGCCCATTCCTGCAGCTTCTCCAGAATCGGCTTGAGCGCCTTGCCTTTGTCGGTCAATTCATACATGATGCGGACCGGCACTTCCGGATAGACGCGCCGGACGATCAGGCCCGCGCCTTCGAGGTCGCGGAATCGTTCGCACAGCATCCGGTCGCTGATGCCGGGAATGAAACCCATGAGGTCCTTATATCGTTTCGGGCCGTCCATCAGGGCGAACAGGATGAAGCCCGACCATTTTTTGCTGAGAAGCTGGAGGGCGGATTCGACTTTCGGACATATTTTCTGGTGCATCTCGACGTCACTCTCCTTGCGCCGTATCTACCCGCGCCTCGTCTGCCGGAACCGATCCCCATCTGCGTCCGCCGGCAAAACGGCCGGCCGTCCTTACCGTCTCCATCGTGCGCAACATCGCCTCGTATTCGGCTTCGCTCAGCGCTTCCAACCGGTCGGTCCATTCGTGCAGCTTGGCTTTCAGGTCCTGCAGCGCATCGGTCGGTCCGGCTTCGGCTCCGCGCTTAATCCATAGGTTGGCCAAATTCGCGGTGATCGCCCCGAGAATCCCGATGCCCGACACCATCAGAAATACGGCGATCGCCCGCTCTCCGGCCGTCTGCGGCGAGATGTCGCCGTACCCGACGGTTGACATCGTCACGATCGACCACCACACTGCGTCGCCGTAGTCGTCGATGTTCGGATTGACGCCCTTCTCGAACAGGTAGACGCCGGTCGAACTCCAAAGCACGATCAGAGCGGCGAAGAGCAGGATGTAAAACGTCTCTCTCGAAGAAAAAAACTTCCACAACACCGGCGACGATCGCACAAGACGGTATAACCGGACGACGTGAAAAAGGCGGGCCAGCCTAAACGACGGATCGACGGGGATGAGTGCGACGAGGTCGAACCAGTTGCCGCGCAGGAAACGCGTTCTGTCGGTCGCCCGCCAAAGCCGGAAGACGAACTCGACTGCAAGAAAAGCCAGAACGAATCGGTCGATCGCCAACAGCATGTCCGTCGTGATCGCGGGATGGCCTTCATGTGCGGCGACGACGGCCAATCCGTAAGAAAGAAAAAGCGTCACGACGAAAAATTCGTAAATCGTCGCCGCCGTCCGCGCGGTTGAACGTTTCGGCTGTCGACCGACCGTGTCGCTGTTCATCGGCGGCCCCTCCATGCCGTTGTTCTCATTTATTATAGCACAAACAGAGATGGGAGAACGAAACGAAAGGACCGATCCTTATTTTCTGGATCGGCCCTCGGCTGAGGTTTGTTGCTCAAAACCGCACGAGCTGATCGACGCGCACCGGCATGCCGGTCCGCATCGAAATGTTGCCGGCGATGCCGGTCAAAATCGACATCGCGCCGTCGATGTGGGAGGCGGCTCGGTTGAACGGATCGGGCGCGGGCCGGCCGAACAGGTCGTTCAGCATGATCGGGTCGCCGCCGCCGTGGCCGCCTTCGGCTTCTTCGATCGGCACTTCATACGGCTGGCCGAACATCGGGTAAACGACGATACGCTTGCCTTTGACGGCGCCTTCCGACGCCTTGTCGCCGCCGGAGTTGACGTACGTCTGCTCGACCACTTCCATTTCGATCCGGCCGGCCGTGCCGTTGACGGCGACGCGGAAGCCTTCCCACGGCATGTAGGCGTTCAGCGAATACGTCAGGATCGCCTTGTTCTCGTAGCGGACGAGTACGCCCAGCGTGTCCTCGATGCTGATGCCGTCGCCGAACACGCTCTGATCGCGCTGGTAGCCGTCGTACGCTTCGGCGTCGAGGTACATCGCTTTGAGGTGCGGGTTTTGGTCCAGATGGAGCGCGAAGGGATCGTCTTTGGCGTTTTCGTTGCCGGTCGCGCGCTGGTAAAACCGGGTAACGCCGCGCTTTTCCGCGTTTTCCCGGCCGTAAAACAGCAGGTCGCCCTGGGCGAACACGAGTTTCGGCCGCGTCGCCAACCAGAAGTTGACCAGGTCGAAATGGTGCGTCGACTTGTGGACGAGCAGTCCGCCGCTGTTGCGTTTGTCGCGGTGCCAGCGGCGGAAATAGTCGGCGCCGTGCGTCGTGTTGAGCAGCCACTCGAAATGGACGCTCGTGACGTCGCCGATCGCGCCGGAAGCGATCAGCTCGCGCATTTTGGTGTTGTGCGGCGCGTAGCGGTAGTTGAACGTCACGCGCAGGTTCCGGCCGGTACGCTTGACGGCGTCGAGAATCGCCTGGCATTTCTCCTCGTCGACGGTCATCGGCTTTTCGGTGATGACGTCGCAGCCGAGTTCCATCGCGCGGATGATGTAATGGTGATGCGTCCGGTCGATGGTGGTGACGATGACGGCGTCGGGTTTCGTCTCGCGAATCATGTCGTCGAACCGGTTCGACGGATAGGTCGGAACGGGCGGATGGCCGTATTTGGTCTCAAGCAGTCGGTTCGCGTAGTCGAGCCGCACGGGATTGATGTCGCAAAAGGCGACGAGTTGAGCCGTGTCGCGGAAGTCGCGGGCGAGGGCGCCGTAGAAAAACTCGGCGCGGCCGCCGGTGCCGACGAGCGCGTAGCGTTTGACCGTCATGCGGATGACCTCCCCAGGCATGGTCGATTCGGTTTCAGCATAGGGCAAACTGTGCAAAAAATCTAGCGGTCGTTTTGCAGACCGACACAAAATTGTGCGTAGTTTGCTCTCCGTAAACGCAATGTGATAGGATGGTTTCACGAAAAGGGGGATGGCGTCGTGGAGCCGATCTGGGTCGAAACAGTCCGCAGAAGCGCTCCGTTCACGATGGAGCAGGAGCACGGGCATGCCGCGTATGAAGTCTATTATTTGGCCGAGGGGCGCAGGAGGTATTTCATCCGCGATCAGACCTACCGGATCGAGGCGGGGACGCTCGTGTTCATCGACCGGTTCGAGCTGCACCGGACATTGGATGACGGCGTTGCGGAACACGAGCGGATTTTGATACAATTTACCGAGCAGTGGTTGGACCGGTTGACGCCGGAAGAGCGGCGTTGGGTTTACCTGCCGTTCGACGGCGGGGGGAGCCTGTTGCGGCTGTCGATGCGCGAGCGCGGATATGCGGAGGATTTGTTGCGCCGGATGGCGAAGGAGTGGCGTGAGCGCGCGGAAGGATACGAGCTTTGCCTTCGCGCGCTGTTCGTGCAGCTGTTCGTCTATATAGGCAGGCTGTTGCGCGGGCGGCGCGAACAGGAGGATGCCGGAGAGCAGCCGGCGCATCCGCGCATCGCCGAGGTCGCTCGATATGTGGCCGAACGCTGTGCGGCCCAAGCCGCGGGAAAATTCGACGATGCGGAAGACGGCGGAGCGGTGAGGCTAGCGGCGGTGGCTCGGCGCTTCGGGCTCAGTCCGTATTACTTGAGCCGGGCGTTCCGCCGCGAGACGGGGTTTACGTTCACGGAATACGTGAGCGCGGTTCGTCTGAAGGAGGCGCAGCGGCTTTTGCGCGAGACGGACGCGCGCGTCGTCGACGTCGCGGCCGCGGTCGGCTATCGCAACCTGTCGCATTTCGGCCGCGCTTTCCGACGGTTTGCCGGCTGTTCGCCGCTCCAATACCGGAAGTCGTACCGGTAATTCGGATCGGGGGAGGAAGGACATGGGCGTTTTCCGCAGATGGTCGAGGCGTTTGCCGGAGGCTGCGGCGATCGGCGGCGCGGCGGTAGTGCTTGTCTATTTTCTGTTCGTGCCGCCGCTTATCGGGCTTGCAGACAGCGGTGATTTCCTACGCGTCATGAGCACTGTCGGTCTGTATTACGGGATGTCGGAACAAAACCGGGACATGCTGTTTTTCGGTTATTTCCACCATCTGTATCGGTGGGATCCGAAGTTTTTCACGAACGGCGGGTATGTATCGACCCAGGTGCCGCTGCTCGCGTTGGCGGTGTATGCGGAGAGGATGTTCACGCGCGACGGCTGGTTCGACATCCGGTGGTTGTCCGCCGTATACGCAGTGTCGTTCGTGACGGCGTGCGCGTTGCTGATGTGGATGCTTCGGCGGGAAGCGGCGGCCGTGCGCTGGACGGCTGCGCTGGTGGTGCTGTTCGTGTTCGCCGATCTCGGCTATGTCGCATATTTCAACTCATTCTACGGCGAACCGGTCGCGTTTCTTTCGACGCTGTTTCTGGTACTGACGGTCGTGGCGCTCGTGTCGCGGGAAAAACCGCCGGTCCGGTTGCTCGCCGCTTATTTCGTCGCGGCGGCGTGGCTGGCCGGATCGAAGCTCCAGTATACGCCGGCGGCGCTGCCGTTTGCGGTCGCGGGGTGGATGTTTTCCCGCCTGCGGCCGGACGACCGGCGGTTCCGGGTGACGGCGCGCATTGGGGCGGTTGCGGTGGTCGTCTGCGCGGCGGTGGTGTTTGCGGCCAACCCGAGCGGGCTGAAACATATCAACCTGTACCAGTCGGTGTTCTTCGGGATTTTGCGCGAATCTAACGACCCGCAAGCCGACCTGCGCGAACTCGGACTCGATCCGAAACTGGCGGTCAACGCCGGGTATCACTATTTTCAGCCGGCGCCGATTCCGCAGGAAAGCGAGGAAATGAAGCAACTGTTCTATTCGCGCGTCAGTCATGCGGACGTCGTGCTGTTTTACTTGCGTCATCCCGACCGGTTGATCCGCAACGTGTTCAAGGCGGCCGAAGGCGCGTTCATGATCAAGCCGGGATATCTCGGCAACTACGAACCGTCCGCCGGAAAACCGTACGGCGCCGTCAGCACAGCCTGGTCGTTCTGGAGCGACTTCAAAAAACATGTCGTTCCGCATCACATCGGGACGATCGCGCTCGTGTTCGGGTTGTTCGCCGTGAGCGCGACGCGCGTGCTGCTGAAGGCGCGCGCCATGGGGCGAACTCGGACGGCAATGGCCGCAGCGTTCTGGCTCGCGTTCGCCGCGGACGGCCTGCTGCAGCTCGTCGTGCCGATCGTGGCCGACGGTTTTGCAGACATTGAAAAACATTTGTTTTTGTTCAATGTGTCGTTCGACGTCATCGTCGCCGTATCGGCCGTCGTTACGGTCAGGACGCTCGCGAGGGCGTGGTAGACGGCTCGCGGCCGAGGATGAACCGCTCGACGACGAGCCGGACGCCGTCTTCGTTGTTCGTCGCCGTGATGAAATCGGCGACCGCCTTGAGCGGTTCGACGGCGTTGCCCATCGCGACGCCGAGGCCGGCCGCCTCGATCATGTCGCGGTCGTTCCAGCTATCGCCGACGGCGATCACTTCCTTCATGTCGCATCCGAAATGCGCGGCGAGAAACCGGATCGCGTGTCCTTTCGTCGCTTCGGGATGCAGCACTTCGAGATAATGCGGCTTCGATTTCGTGATGTGGGCCCGGTCGCCGAACATATCGCGCAGTTCCGGCATGATTCGGTCGAGCCGTTCGGGGTCGTCGACAACGAGCATTTTCGGAAGCGGCAGGCCGATCAACCGGCCGAGGTTCGGTTCGACGACGAACGGCACTTCAGACAGAGCCGCGTATTCCCGCGATTTGTCGTTGTCTTCCGGAACGTATAGCGTGTCGTCGTGATAAACATGCAGGTGAAGCCGGTTTTGTTTGCAATACTGCCAAAACCGCTCCGCTACGTCGCGCGGCACCGTCCGTTCGTAGAGGACGCGGCCGTCCAACGTTTTGACGAGCGCGCCCTGATACGTAATGATCGGCACGTCCAGCCTCAACGATTCTGCAATGCGGCGCGCCGACGCGTACATGCGGCCGGTCGCCAGCGTGACGACGACGCCGCGCGCGGCCGCCTCGGCGAGGGCGGCGCGGGTGGCGTCGGTGACGGTGCGGTCGTCGGTTAGAAGCGTGTCGTCGAGATCGACGACGAGCATGCGATAGTGGTTCAAGACCGATCCCCTTTCCGTTGTCTCGTCATTTGCTGCCAGACAGTTCCGCTCGCCTCTTCGCCGCGTTCGATGCGTTCGATCGCCATCCGCATCTGCAGCCGCACCTCGAACTCGGGTTCGACGGCTTCCGCGGCGCGCAGCGCCTCCAAGGCGGAATCGTCGCCGACTTCGTACATAAACCGCGCCGCACGCCAGCGAACCAGCTTGTTCGGGTCGCGCAGCGCTTCGGCCATCGGACCGGTCGCGGCCGGGTCGCCCCAGTCGGACAGCGCGTCGCCGACGGTGCGGCGGACGGCGGCCGACGGGTCCTTGAGCGCCTCGAACAGAAGCCTCATCGCCTCCGGCGTCCGCAATTCGCTCAAATAAACGGCGGCCAGCCGTCGAACGGACGTATGTTCGTCGCGGATCGCCCGTTCGAGCAGGTCGAACCGCTCCGGCGTCGGCTTCCAGCGAAGCAGGGCCGCATAGCGCGTTTTCCAGTCCGCGCTTTTGAACGCCTGTTCGACGTCTTCGGCGCTCGCACGCGGCGGGGCGAAAAGTTCGCTTCCCTCGTCGCGGACGGCTTCTTCCGGGGTATGCCGCGCGGCCCGTTCGACGAGTTCGGCAAGCCTGTCGTCGTCGTAGGCGGCGTCGATTTCTTCCGCGACTTCGCGCGCGATCGCTTCCGGGTCGCCGTACCGGACGCCCCACGGTTCGAGACGGCGTTCTTTCAGCAGCGTCGGGGAGGCGCGCGTCGCGCGGTCGACCGCCGCCGCGAATCGTTCCGGCAGACCCGCACGTGCTTCCCGATCGCCGATGCGGGCGCGCACCTGGATCGGGATGCCGCGGAACACCTGGACGAAAACTTGCACTTCTCCGAAGTTTTCGGCCGTGTCGTCGCCGTGGGCCGCGTCGGGCGCCGCAACGTCCGTCGCGCCGAAAATGTCGCGGATGTGGGTCAAAATCTCTTCCCAGTCACCACTCGGTACACGGTCGACCGCTAGGAAATCGGCGGTACGGAACACCGCCTTTACGCCCGGAATGGCGAGAATGCGGCGGATCAGCGGCGGCGCCGCATCCTTGCGGTCGGGCGTATACGTATGCCGGACGCCCGCCGGCAGCGTTTCGTCGACGTTCAGTTTCATCGTATGCGGACTCGGCGTCGGTTCGATCGAGAGAAGACGCATGAACGGCAACCTCCTTGTGCGCGTCGTCGCTTGGCGGCGAACGGATCGCGGCAAATAAAAAAACGGCAAACGCCGTCTGCGTTCCGTTACACCTGAAAAGCTGGTTCGGCGAGGAACGCTTTAACCGTCGTCCGCCGGCGGTTCTTTACGGCCTTGGGCTGACGGCCGCGCGGCCGACGTCCTGGAGCGGGACGGCCGTTCGGTTGCCCATTGTCTTGAAAATCGCCACTTCGACGCGCCGGTTTCGCGCCCGCCCTTCCGGCGTCGCGTTCGTGTCGATCGGACTGAATTCGCCGTACGCCACGGGTTGAAACCGAGCGGGGTCGAGCCCCGGCGTTTGCTCCATCAGTTTCATGAAGTTGTAGGCGCGCGCGAAACTGAGCTCCCAATTCGAATCGAATTCGCGATTGTGGATCGGCACATTGTCCGTATGGCCGCCGATTTCTACGCGATAATCGGGGTAACGGACCAGGATTTCGCCGATCGCTCTCGCCAGTACGCGGCCCTGCGGCTTGACCGTCGCGCTGCCGGAATCGAACAGTGTCGTGTCGCGAATGACGATTTTGAGCAGCTGTTCGGTCAGCACCGTTTCCAGTTGCGTTCCCAGATTGTTGGCGGCGATAAATTGGTCAACCTGCTGTTTCAACTGGGACAACTCTTCCATGATGCGGCGCTGTTCTTCGAGCTTTCGCCGGTCTTCTTCCGTAAGCGTCTGTCGGTTTTCAGCCTGTACGGAAGCCAGTCTGTCCTTATCCTCTTGCTGCCGGGGAGGGAGATTGTCTTCGAGCGGCATCGGCACCGTGCGCGAAACTTCGAAAAAGTTCGGTCCGCCGTTGAAGGCGGAGATGAGCGCCTGGCGCAGCCGGTCGAATTTTTTCGCGTCGATCGTGCTGGAGGCGAACAGCACGATGAACAGCGCGAGAAGCAGCGTCAGTAGGTCGGCATATGGAATAAGCCAAGTCTCGTTGAGATGATCGTCTTCATGAGACGAGTGCCTTAGCCTTGCCTTGCCCTTCATGCGCCGCCTCCCCTTTCGCCTCGTCTTCCTCCTCGGCTTTTTCCTCTTCTTCCGCGCGTTCGGTCGGCGTCAGGAAGACGGACAATTTCTGCTCGATCGCGATGGCGGAGATACCGGCCTGGATCGACAGCAGCCCTTCGATCATCATCAGTTTGAGTTCGACTTCTTTCTTCGAGAGCTGCCGCAGTTTGTTCGCCATCGGGTGCCACAGCACGTAGCCGGTGAAAATACCGAGCATCGTCGCCACGAACGCGGCGGCGATCGATACGCCGAGCTGGTCGATGTCGCTCAGGTTGCCGAGGGCGGCGATCAATCCGACGACGGCGCCGAGCACGCCGAGCGTCGGCGCATACGTGCCGGCCTGCGAGAAAATCTGCGCGCCGGAACGGTGGCGTTCTTCCATGGCTCGGATTTCTTCCATCAGGACGTCGTGGATGAAATCCTGGTCGTTGCCGTCGATGATCATGCGCAATCCGTTTTTGAGGAACGGGTCCTCGATCTCGTCCAGCTTGTTTTCCAGTGCGAGCAATCCTTCGCGGCGGGCGATCGTCACCCACTCGACGAACATGCCGATCAGCCGTTTTTTGGATAGAAGTTTCTGGCGCGTGAAGACGATCCGGAACAGATGCGGAATTTTCTTTAGGTCGGACATCGGAAAGGCGACGAAGATCGACGCCGTCGTTCCGACGATGATGATGAGAAAGGCGGCCGGGTTGATCAACATCGCGAACGGCGCGTGTTTGAAATACATGCCGCCGCCGACGGCGATCACGCCGAGCAGGATGCCGATGATCGTCGACCGTTCCATTTTCTCCAAGCCACCTCGCTTCGGATTAGTGATAATATCGGCGAGGCGGCGGGGAAAGTTTAGGCTACGGGAACAGCTTCGAGACCGTTTCGTAAAACGGGCGCGCAAAATCGTCCGCCCGGCCGCCTTGCCATTCGTGCAGCGCAAGTCGGCTCATCAGGTTGACGAATTCGGCGTTGGCGGAAATGTGGACTCGCGCGATTTCAGGGCGCGTCGTCCGGACGAGATCCGCGATTTTCAGCTGCAGTTCGTCGGACAGATCGCCGGCGTTGGGAACGTGCAGGTACGAGTATTTTTCCGTCAGGACGGTGCCGGGATCGAGTTTCCGCCGAACATCGGAACGGTCGTTCATGTCCGCCGACGACATCGACCGGTCGCTGCGGTTGAGTCGCCCTTTGCCTTTCGTGCCCGTCGCCGTGGCGTCCAGGATGACGGCGACGTAGGCGTTCGGCCCGGATAAGGCGACGAAAGCGTCGCGTATGCCTTTCAGGTCGCGAATTTTGGCCGCAGTGTCGTGATCAAGCCGAAGCGGCCGGACGGCGTCGATCTCTCCCCGCGGCGCCGCGTTCTCGTTCGGTGCGACACGGGCGCGGGGGTTCGGCAATTCGTGTTCTTCCCCGACTTTGGTCGAATAGTCGGTCGGACCGTGGCGAAACCGGTTGACGTACGTTTGCGCGCAGCCGGCGGCGAGCAGAGCGAAAGCGGCGGCGACGGCGATTGCGCGTTTCACGGCCGATAGCCCCCTTTCATTTCGCGATGATGCGGCTGTTCTTGGTGTTCCCGGACTTGCCTTCGGCTACGCGCGGTATAGCGAGGCGGATTTTGGGAAACGAAATAAATAAATTTTAGAACGTTTTGTGAACGCTTTTCGACGCGGATTGACAAGGAAACGGATTCGCATTTATAGTTAAAGCGATTCCGACTGAACGTGGGGTTGATCGAACGTGCGGAGTTGGAGACGGTGGCTGACCCGGCTCGGGGTTTTCGGAACGATCTTGCTGCTGGCGGGTTGCGGGCGCGACGACGTGTCGGCGCTTCAGCCGAAAGGCCCGGCCGCCGACGACGCCCGGTTCCTGATCGTGCTGACGAGCGGCGTCATGATTTTGGTGCTGCTGGTCGTGTTTGTGCTGTACACATATGCGCTTATTCGATTCCGCTGGAAGGGACAGAAAGAATATCCCAAACAAGTAGAAGGGAATATGAAATTGGAAATTCTATGGACGGTCATCCCGTTCATCCTACTGATCATTATCGGGACTCCGACGCTCGTCTACACGTTCAAGCTGGATCGCGATCATACGAACGATCCGGAAACGCTGAAGGTGAAAGTAACCGCCCACCAATTCTGGTGGGAGTTCGAATATCCCGACTATAAACTGAAGACGGCGCAGGAAGTCGTCATTCCCGTCGGTAAAAAGGTGGCGTTCCAACTCGAATCGGCGGACGTCATCCATTCGTTCTGGGTGCCGTCGCTCGGCGGCAAGAAGGACGCCAATCCCGGTCTAACCCAGACGCTGACGCTCCAGGCGGACGAGCCGGGCGTCTATCAGGGCCAATGCGCCGAGTTGTGCGGGTTGTCGCACGCGAACATGTATTTCCGCGTCAAAGCCGTTTCGCAGGAAGAGTTCGACCGGTGGGTCGCCGACATGCAGCGGCCGCCTCAGGTCGCGCTGTCGGACAAGGCGAAGCAGGGCGAACAGATTTTTAAACAGTCGTGTCTCGTCTGCCACGCGGCCTACGTGACGGACGACGCGACCGGCCAGATGAAACTGAGCGGCGGTTCGGCCGGTCCGAGCCTCGTCAACGTGGCCGACCGCGAGACGATTGCGGGCATTTTGCTGAACCGCGCGCACGGTGAAGCGGACGTCGATCCGGCGAAAGTGCGGGAAAACCTGACGGTCTGGCTGAAAGATCCGCAAAGCGTCAAGCCGGGCAACCTGATGCCCAACGTGCAAAACGTCGAGGGCAGCAAGATGGAATATACGGTGGCCGGCGGGCCGCTGTCCGACGAACAGCTCGAAGCGTTGGTCGAGTTTCTGATGGCGCAGAAGCAGCAATGAGCGGAGGCGGGACGGTTCCGCCGGCGTTCGGCACGGATGATCCGCCCTGGGGAGGGAACGACGTTGGCTCACGCACACGCGCACGCGCATGCGGCGATCGGCGCGCATGCCCACGCGGTTAAACGGTATCGCGGGATCATGGACTGGCTGACGACCGTCGATCACAAGAAAATCGCGATTTTGTACCTGTTCGGCGGTCTGTTTTTCTTTGCGCTCGGCGGGCTCGAGGCGATTCTGATCCGCATGCAGCTGATGTATCCGCAAAACGATTTCCTCGACGCCTCGACGTACAACCAAGTGCTGACGATGCACGGCACGACGATGATCTTTTTCGCGGCGATGCCGCTTCTGTTCGCGTTCATGAACGCGGTCGTGCCGCTTCAGATCGGCGCTCGCGACGTCGCGTTCCCGTTTCTGAACGCGTTCAGCTTCTGGGTATTTCTGTTCGGCGGCATTCTTCTGAACGTCAGTTGGTTTTTGCACGGCGCTCCGGACGCCGGATGGACGGCGTACACGCCGCTGTCGTCGGACCCGAACTACAGCGGCCGCGGCATTGATTTTTACGTGCTCGGCCTGCAGATTTCCGGGATCGGTTCCCTGATCGGCGGCATCAATTTTCTGGTGACGATCATCAATATGCGCGCGCCGGGCATGACGTTCATGCGGATGCCGATGTTCACGTGGGCGTCGTTTATTACGTCGCTGTTGATCCTGTTCGCTTTTCCCGCGATTACGGTCGGGCTCGTGCTGCTGATGTTCGACCGGCTGTTCCGCGCGAACTTTTTCGATGTGGCGGCCGGCGGAAACGTCGTGCTGTGGCAGCACATTTTCTGGATTTTCGGCCATCCCGAAGTGTACATTCTGATCGTGCCGGCGTTCGGCATCATTTCGGAAGTGCTCAGCACGTTTTCGCGCAAGCGGTTGTTCGGCTACGGGTCGATGGTGTTCGCGCTCGCGCTGATCGGATTCTTGAGCTTTATGGTGTGGGCGCACCATATGTTTACGACCGGCATGGGGCCGATCGCCAACTCGATTTTCGCGGTTGCGACGATGCTGATCGCCGTGCCGACGGGCATCAAGGTGTTCAACTGGGTGTTCACCATCTGGGGCGGCCAGTTCAAGTTCACGACGGCCAGTTTGTTCGCACTCGGCTTCATCCCGACGTTCACGATGGGCGGCGTCACCGGCGTCATGCTGGCGTCCGCCGCGGCCGACTGGCAATATCACGATTCGTATTTCGTCGTCGCGCATTTCCACTATACGATCGTAGGCGGTCTGTTCTCGGGCATTTTCGCCGGGCTGTTTTACTGGTGGCCGAAAATGTTTGGCCGCGCGCTCGACGAGCGGCTCGGCAAAGTCACGTTCTGGACGTTTACGATCGGTTTTCATCTGACATTTTTCGTGCAGCATTTCCTCGGGCTGTGGGGGATGCCGCGGCGGTATTATCAGTATTTGGCGGGGCAGGGCTGGGACACGCTGAATTTCGTCAGCTCGATCGGCGCCTATCTGATGGGTTTCGCCATGCTGGTGCTTGTGATCAACATGATCATCACGTTCCGCAAGCCCAAGGACGCGCCCGCCGACCCGTGGGACGGCCGGACGCTGGAGTGGTCGATGTCGTCGCCGGCGCCGGAGTACAATTTCAAACAGATTCCGCTCGTGCGCGGCATCGACGAGCTGTTCAGACTGAAGATGGAAGGACGCCGCGAGCCGGTGCCGGCCGAACCGGTCGGTCCGATTCACATGCCGTCGCCGTCGATTTTGCCGTTCCTGATGGCGCTTGGGCTATTCATCGCCGGTTTCGGGTTCATGTACGCCGATTACGAGTTCGCCAACGGCGTTCTGGCCGCGCTGTTCAACAACTATATCGTCGCCGGCGCCGGGCTGGCGCTGACGCTGGCCTGCATGTTCCTCCGGTCGGTGTTCGACGATCCCGGCTATCACATCGAGCCGGATGAACTGGAGAAAGGGGTGCACGCGTGATGGCGGCGCATGCGCATCACGCCGCGGAGACGGGGTTGCCTGCCGAGCCCGAACGCGCGACGGCCGAGGGGCGCAACAAGATTTTGGGCTTCTGGCTGTTTCTCGGCGGCGAGACGGTGTTGTTCGGCTGCCTGTTCGCGACGTTTATCGGTTTGAGGCATAATATCGGCAACGGTCCGAGCCCGAGTGAATTATTCGATCTGCGGCTCGTGGCACTGGCGACGTTTTTCCTGTTGACGAGCAGTCTGACGAGCGTCTTCGCCGTTCAGGCGATGCACCGGCACCAGCTGCGGCAACTGATCGGCTGGTTCGGCGTGACGGTGTTGCTCGGGCTCGGCTTTTTGATCCTGGAAATTTATGAATTCGTCCATTATGTGCATGAGGGCCACACGTTCACAACGAGTGCGTTCAGTTCGGCGTTTTATACGCTGGTCGGATTTCACGGCGGTCACGTGCTGTTCGGCATTTTGTGGATTTCGCTGCTGATGGCGCAGTTTGCCGTCAAGGGGCTGACGACGGTGACGGCGCCGAAAGCCTATGTCGCCGCGCTGTACTGGCACTTCGTCGACCTCGTGTGGGTGTTCATTTTCACGATCGTATACCTGATGGGGATGGTGGGCTGAAGTGGCGGATCAACGGTCCAAGCGCGACGATGTCGTTCACGAAGGCCCGAGGCTTCATTTGTTGACGTTCCTGCTGTCGTCGGTGCTGACGATTCTGGCGTTTTACGCGGTGATCGCCGACGTCGGCAAGGCGTTCACGATCGCGATTTTGCTCGCGATGGCGTTCGTTCAGGCGCTTTTCCAGCTGTACGTATGGATGCATATGAAAGATCGCGGCCATACGTACCCGCAGATGGGCATCGCCCTCGGTTTCGTCGTGGCGCTGACGGCGGTGGCGTCGACTCTGTACTGGATCTGGTGGTAGGCGTCGGCAAGGCGCCTTTTTTGTTTTTGCGGCTTTGGCGGAAAGGGGGGGCGACATGCCTGCGGAATCGTTGCTCGGTTTTCGCGAATGGTGGAGTCCGGCGGCGCTGGTCGGCACGGCTGCGGTCGCAGTCCTTTACGCGCTGATCGTCGGGCCGTTTCGGTCGATGTTTCCCGATTCGCGGCCCGTGCCGGCCTGGCGGAAGGCGGCGTTTTGGTGCGGGCTGGCGGTGCACTATCTGGCGCGCGGCGGCCCCGTCGATTTGCTCGGGCATTTTGCATTCAGCGCGCATATGGTCGCGATGTTCATGGCGTATTATCTCGCGCCGCCTCTGATGTTGCTCGGCTGTCCGGAGTGGCTGGTGCGTCCGCTTTTTTCTCGGCCGGTGTTGCGGCGGGTGTTCGGTGTTCTGACCGCGCCGCTGGTGACGGCGGTGCTGTTCAATGCGGCGTTTTCGTTTTATCATTTTCCTGCGGTTCACGATTACGTAATGACGCATTATACGCTGCACTGGTGGTACTGGACGGGCATGCTCGCGGCTGCATTTCTGATGTGGTGGCCGATCGTAGGGCCGGTGCACGACGGGGCGCGGCTTTCGCATTTGCGGAAAATTGCCTATTTGGTGCTGAACAGTGTGCTCATTACGCCGGCATGCGCGCTTATTATTTTTGCCGGGGCGCCGATGTATGCGACGTATACGGATGCGGCGGCGTGGGCGAAGGCGCTCGGCTATTGCGTGCCGGCGGAGACGGCGAGGGCTTTGGCGGAATCCGGAGGACCGCTCAGGTGGTCGTGGTTTTCGCCGCTTGAAGACCAGCAGCTCGGCGGCGTGCTGATGAAGGTGTTGCAGGAGTTCGTCTTCGGCGCGGTGCTCGGGTATCTGTTTTTCTCCTGGTACCGGGAAGAGCGGAAAAAGGATGCCGAGGAAGACGCGGCAACGCCCGGTTTCGACGCCGCCGGGCGGCCGGGGGAGGTGCGGCCGTGATGCAGCTTTTGCCACTTCTTTCGACGGCGATGATCGTCGCCAGTGCTGTCTGTGTGGCTGTGGGCTGGAACCGGATCGCACGCCGCCGGACGAAGGAGCACGAGCGGTGGATGGTCGCGGCGGCGGTTCTGGCCACGCTGTTTTTTGTGTTGTATGCGGCGCGGACGGTCTTCGTCGGCAATACCGCGTTCGGCGGGCCGGAAGCTCTTGTGCCGTATTACCGCGCGTTTTTGCTCTTCCATATCGTGCTCGCAGCGGCCGGCGGCGTTCTCGGCCTCGTGACGCTGCGGCTGGCGTATGCCGGGGCGTTCGCCCGACACCGGCGGTTCGGGCCGGCGACGGCCGTCGTCTGGTTCGCGACGGCGGTCACCGGCGTGGCGGTCTATGTGTTGCTTTATGTGTTGTACCCGGGCGGTGAAACAAAACCGCTCTGGCAGGCGATTTTCGGCTGAGTGAGAAGGCCGACGTTCCGGCAGCATGCTACGGCGTATTCCGCTTCGCCGTGGCAGCGCCGCCGTTTTCGTCTTCACTGCCGTTTTCGTCGTCGCGTTCATGGTCGGAAGCGGGGGAGGGTACGGCGTCGACGTCGCCGGTCGGATCGTTTCGATATAAAAATTTCAGCAAAGGCGGCGTGATCAGCGTCGTCAAAATGACGGCCGTGACCGCCGTGGTGAAAAAGTCCTGCGACAACAGTCCGGTTTCCAGGCCGAGCGCCGCGATGATAAGCGCTACTTCGCCGCGCGACACCATGCCCGCCCCGATGATCCACGCCGGTTTCCATCGAAAGCCCGTCAGGCGCGCGCCCAGCCCGCAGCCGACGAGTTTGGCGAGCGTCGCCATGACGGTCAGGCCGAGGATCGGCAGCAGTTGTTGCGCAAATCCGTCGAACGTCACGGACAATCCGATGCTGACGAAAAACACCGGCACGAACACGGCGTAGGCGATCGGCTCGATTTTCGTCTCGACGGTATGTTTGTACGGCGTGCGGGCAACGGCGATGCCGGCGGCGAACGCGCCGATGATGCCGGCGACCTGCATGCTCTCCGCCAAATACGAAAACGCGAAGCAGACGATCAGCGCCGAACCGATGACGGTTTCCGAGACGCGCAGCGGAACGAGCTTTTTCATGACCCAGGGTACGACTTTCCAGCCGAGAAGGAGAACGAGCGCGAAAAACAGCGCTTTTTTGCCGATGATCCAGCCGAGGTGTACGTCGCCCTGGCCGAGCACGAAACTCGTCATAAAGGCGAGCAGGACGACGACGAGAATGTCGTCGGCGATCGCGGCGCCGAGAATCGTCGCGCTTTCCCGTGTTTTCAGCTTGCCGAGGTCTTTCAGCGTTTGGACGGAAATGCTGACGGACGTCGCCGAAAACAAGAGGCCGAGAAACAGCGATTCCGCGTCGTCCAGCCCCATCAGCTTCCCGCCCGCGTAACCCCCTGCCAACGGAAGAGCGATGCCGCCGACGGCGACCGCCAGCGACGGCTTCAGGTTGCGGTTCATTTCACGCAGGTCGGTCTCGAGACCGGCGATGAACATCAGCAGCAGAACGCCGATTTGGCTGAACGCCTCCAGGATGTCGGAATCTTCAATCCAGCCCAGCACGGCGGGTCCGACGACGATGCCGGCGATCAGCTTGCCGAGTACGGCGGGTTGGCCGAGACGAGCGCTCAGGTCGCCGGCGAGTTTGGTGGCGAGCAGGATGACGAGCAGCTGGAAGAAAAACGGCATGGTGCGGTCAGTCCCCTTTCGCGTTATGTTTCCCGTGTTCAGGCGCAGTCAAAAAAACGTCAAACAAAAAGAGGAGTCCGCTTTGACAGACTCCTCCTGAGACCGTATTATAGCAGAAGGGCGGATCGGACGCAAGGCGCCGGCGATCGACGCTGAATTAAGCCGCTAAGGACGCCTCGGGAGGGGAAACGGTTTTGCGAATTCTGCGCCGAGAAAACAACGGTCTGACGCTTGTCGATACCGCGCTTCCGTACAGCGTGAAAAGAATTTTGCGGGCGGCCGAAAAAATCGGCATGCCGATCAAGCGGATTGTCCTGACGCACGCGCATGCCGACCATGTGGGCGCGCTCGACGGGCTGAAGCGAGTGTTGCCGGACGTGCCCGTCCATATTTCCGGCCGGGATGCCAAGCTTATGGCCGGAGACCGGACGGTGGATCCCGGCGAGCCGGACGACCCGATACGCGGATCTTTTCCCCGGAAGTTGAAAACGCGGCCGGAAATTTTGCTTCGGGACGGGGACCGGATCGGATCGCTTCTGGCCATTTCCGCTCCGGGACATACACCGGGGTCGATGGCCTTTCTGGATGTGCGCAACGGCTGTCTTATCGCCGGTGACGCCTTTCAGACCCGGGGAGGTTTGGCCGTATCGGGACAAAGGCGGTTTGGCTTTCCGTTCCCCGCGATGGCGACATGGAACCGACGGGTCGCGCTGGAAAGTGCAAGGAAGTTGCGGGAATACCGGCCTGAACGGCTTGCCGTCGGGCACGGCGACATGCTGGAACGACCTGCGGCCGCCATCGACCGGGCGATTGCCGAAGCCGAGCGGAATCTCGAAGGAAACGAGGGACGGTCCGAAAGACCGTAGAGTCGTTCCCGCCCCGTCTGAAAAGGGGTGTTCACGCCGTGGAACCTGTCGGCCGTTGTTGTGTGTGCGGAAAATCCGTATGCTGCGACGGCGGGTTTTTGAACGGGGTTTTGGAAAACGGTATGCTTTCTTGCTATGAGTGTTACCGAGAGCGGGAAGCTAGAAAAGAGCCCGGGGCAGGTCACCGGCTCCTCGGCGAAGGAACCGCATGGGGTGAGGCCACCGACGAATCGGCCTTGAACGCGGGCGAACATCGGTCCGATTGCGGGCCGTTGCGTCGCCCTTGACTTCCTCTGCCCAATCGACTATAATAGGCGCCAAAGAACGGAAGCACCGTTCGGTTGCGATTCGCCGCGCTTCGTGCGCCCGACAGCAGGCGCAGGAAGCCGGCCCGCAGCCGGCGGTGCTTTTCGTTTTTGTGCTATAATTTCAGGAGAGGAGCCGTCTCGATGCCGCAGCGCATCTCCCACGACCGGCTGTTCAAACAGCTGATCTCGACGTTCTTCGAAGACTTCATGACCTTGTTTTTTCCCGAAGCCGCGCGCCATATCGACTTCTCCCACCTTGCGTTTTTGCGCCAGGAGCTGTTCACTGACGTCGCGCGCGGCGACGTGCGCTACGTCGACCTGCTCGTCGAAACGAAGCTCAAGGGCGAAGACGGCGTCATCGTCGTGCATGTCGAGACGCAGGCGGCGCGGCAGCGGGATTTTCACGAGCGGATGTTTTTGTATTTTGCGCGGTTGTACGAGAAGCTGCGCAAGCGGATCGTGCCGGTGGCGGTGTTCGGATACCGGCGCGGGGAAGACGAACCGGACGGGTTCGAGATGGTGTTCCCGTTTTTGGAGGTGTTGACGTTTCGGTTTTATGCGCTGGAGCTGGGGAAGCTGAACTGGCGGGCGTATGCGGAGAAGGACAATCCGGTGGCGGCGGCGCTGCTGGCGAAGATGGGGTATGGGCAAGAGGAACGGGTGCAGGTGCGGCTTTCGTTTTTGCGGATGTTGGCGCGGCTGAAGCTGGATCCGGCGCGTGCACGGCTGGTGGCGGGGTTTTTCGAGGCATACATGCCGATGGAGGAGGGGGAGGAAGCGATGTTGCGGGAGGAACTGAAGTCGCTGGGGCAGGAGGAGCGGGAGTCGGTGTTCGAGGTGATGACGTATTGGGAAAAGAAGGGATTTCAGAAGGGGTTGGAACAAGGATTGGAGCAAGGACAACTGAAAGAGCGGCGGGAGCTGGCAAAGCGGATGTTGGCGAAAGGGATGCCGGAGCCGGAGGTGCGGGAGCTGACGGGACTGTCGGAAGAAGAACTGGCGGGGCTTCGGTCGAACGGCGCGACCGGAGAAGGGTGAAAAGCGGCCGGACTCCGAAGGAACGCCGTCGGACCTGACGAGTCGGCCGGCGGAGAGCGGGGCAGATTCGGAAAATGGGAGGATCGGGCGGTGGAATGGCAGGCCGGATTGTACGACCGCCATTATGGATTCGTCTCGGAATACGGAAAAGGTTTGTTGCCGCTGCTGGCGCCGAAGCCCGGGGAACGCATTCTCGATCTGGGGTGCGGGACGGGGGATTTGACCGCGGAAATTCATCGCAGCGGGGCGGAGGTGATCGGCGTCGACCGGTCCGAGGCGATGATCCGGGAGGCGAGGCGGAAGTTTCCATCGATTGAATTCGTATGCGCGGATGCGGTGACTTTTGAAAGCGGGCGGTCGTTTCACGCGGTATTTTCGAACGCGGTGCTGCACTGGATTCGGGATGCGGAAGCGTTGTTGCGGAATGTTTACCGCCTGCTGTTGCCGGGAGGGCGGTTCGTTGCCGAATTCGGCGGAGCGGGAAACGTCCGGACGATTGAGGACGCGATTCGTCGCGTGATGGCGAGGCGAGGCCGGGTAGCGGAATCGCCGTGGTTTTTTCCGACGATCGGCGAGTATGCGGTGCTGATGGAGAAAGCGGGGTTCTGCGTCGTGTTCGCCGCCCATTTCGAGCGCATGACCGAGCTGGAGGACGGGGAAAACGGGCTTGATCATTGGATCCGCATGTTTGCGTTTCCGTACCTGGCGGAATTGTCGGAGGCGGAAATCCGGAGCCTGATCGAGGACGTGAAAGCGCAAGTGCGGGACCATCTCTTTTATGACGGAAAATGGCATGCGGATTACCGCCGGATTCGCGTGGCGGCAGTGCGGGAGGACTGAAAACGGTATATGCAGCCGCGAAATCGCCGATCGCCGGCGTTTTCAGCGGCTGCATTTTGATTTATCGGCTCGGCGGCGTCGCCCACCGGTCGTTCGGAATGAGCGGGAACCAGCCCGGCCGCTTCGGATCGCGGTCGTAGGGATACGGCCCCAGTTCCCGGTACAGTTCCGCGTATTTCGCCAGTTTGTCGCGATCGATCTCGACGCCGAGCCCCGGCCCGTCAGGCACGCGGATGGCGCCGCTTTCATACCGCAGTTTGCCGCCGACCAGAATGTCGTCGGTCAAATGGTGGTAATGCGCGTCCGCCGCGAACGCGAGGTTCGGCACGACGGCGCCGAGATGCAGCATCGTCGCCAGTTGGATGCCGAGCTCGCCCGACGAATGAACGGCGACGCCGAGCTGGAACGTCTCGCAGACGCCGGCCGCCTTGACGCACGGCCGGATGCCGCCCCAGAACGTCGTGTCGAGCAAAACGACGTCGACCGCCGGGTTCAGCACGTTGGCCGCCAGTTGCTCGAAATTGACGACGACAGTGTTGGTCGCCGTCGGGATGCGGACGAACTGGCGGACGCGGCGCATGCCGTTTAATCCCCAAGTCGGGTCTTCGAAATAATCGTTGTTCAGCCCTTCGATCGCGCGGCCGAAGCGGATCGCTTCCTCGACGCTGAGCGCGGCGTTCGGATCGTAGCGCAGCCGGTCGCCGGGAAAGGCGGCGGCAAGCGCGCGATAGCATTCCAGCTCGTAATCCGGCGGGAAGACACCGCCCTTAAGCTTGTGCGTCGTAAAGCCGTATTTGCGCTTCAGCTCCCGGCAATAGGCGACGAGCTGGTCGGGCGTGTAGATTTCGCCTTCGCCGGTCCGTTCGTTCGGGTGTCGGAAAAACAGGTAGCTTGCAAACGGCACGCGGTCGCGCACTTTGCCGCCGAGCAGCTTGTATACGGGCACGTTCAGTTTCTTGCCGACGAGGTCGAGACAGGCGAACTCGATCGCGGCGAGAAGCTGTGTCCGGTTGTTGTAGAGACTGGCGGTCGGATTACAGATTTTGAACCGCAGCTCTTCCAACTGAAAAGGATCGTGGCCGACGAGATACGTTTTGAGCGCGCGGAAGGCGTTTTCCGCGCTTTCGCCGCCCCCGCCCATTTCGCCATAGCCGACGAGGCCTTCGTCGGTCTCGACTTCGACAATCGTGCGCACGAAACGCCCCCAGTGCGCGCCGTTACTGTGCAACAGCGGCGCTTCGAGCGGAACCGTGACGGTAGTTGCGCGGATGTTGACGATTTTCAAGGGGCATTCCTCCGATCTATCCGAATTTCGGGCTTGTCGTCGGACGCATCCGGCCGGCAGCGTGTGCTCGGGCGGGAACATCCGTCCGGTCGCTTGAATGTCAATCAAACGTACCCATTCGCCAGCCAGCCGCCGTCGACTTTCAATACGACGCCGGTGATATAGGCGGATTCGTCCGATGCCAGAAAAACGGCCGGGCCGACGAGATCGTCCGGCGTACCCATGCGGCCGAGCGGGATGCGCGCCTCGAGCTTTTCCGGGCGGTGGACGCCGCGGCGGATCAGCTCCTCGACGATTTCGGTCCGGATAAAACCGGGCGAAATCGCGTTGACGCGGATGCGATGGCGCGCCCATTCGACCGCCAGGTTTTGTGTCAGCTGCATGACGCCGCCTTTGCTCGCCGCGTACGCCGCGCGCTGCGGGATACCGGCGTGGGCGACGACGGAGGTGATGTTGATGATGCTGCCGCCTTCGCCGCGGCGGATCATGTCGCGGCCGACCTGCTGGCAGAAGTGAAACGTGCCGTCCAGGTTGATGCGCAGACATTTCTGCCAGTCTTCGTAGGCAAGCGATTCGGATGGTGCGACCATCGTGATGCCGGCGGCGTTGACCAATACGTCGATGCGGCCGAACGCCTCCAGCGTCTGTTCGACGGCTCTTTGCGCCTGTTCGGGATCGGCGACGTCGGCTTCTAGCACGAGCGCGCGCGAGGAGGTGTTGGAGGAAATCCAGTCGGCCTGCGCTTGAAGCTGGACGGCGGTGCGGCTGACGAGCGCGACGTCGGCGCCTTCGCGGGCGAATCCGCGCGCAATCGCGCCGCCGATGCCGCGGCCGGCGCCGGTGACGAGGGCGATTTTGCCTTTCAGTCTCATAGCAGTCGATCGGACTCCTTTTCAGGCGAAATAGTGTGGGTATTTGGCCGCGAGTGTCCCGATTTCGATCAGCATGCGGCCGAGGTGTTCCTTCATCAGCCGTTCCGCCCGTTCCGCGTCGCGGGCGGCGATCGCGTCGGCGATGCCGCGGTGCTGCTCGAGGATGATCATCCAGTCGGGATCGTCCGACAGCCGCAGTCGACGGAGCCTGTAATAATGTGTGTTCATCTGTTGCAGCAGCCGCCATGTCCGCTGTTTGCCGCAAGCGTAGGCAATCGCGCGGTGGAACTCGTCGTCGATGTCGAGGAACCGCGACAGGTTGTGCTCGGACGCCGCAAGCTCCTGAAGCGAGATCAGATTCTTCAACGTAAGCGACAATTCGCGGGACGACTGCCGGCACGCTTCGCGTACGATCGCCGTTTCCAAGGCTTCTCGGACGAACCGCGCTTCCTCGACGTGACGCCGGTCGATGCGGGAAACGAACGATCCTTTTTGCGGGACCGTCTCGATCAGCTCTTCCTGCGCCAGGCGGACGAGCGCTTCCCGCAGCGGCGACCGGCTGACGCCGAGCATGTCGGTCAATTCTTTTTCGGACAGATAGCGGCCGGGCTCCAGGCGGAGTTCGAGAATGTCCGCCCGTAGCCGGTCGTAGATGCGATCGCGGATACGGTCGATCGGCGCTTCCCCCTTATCATACTTGTCATACTAGTATCCTAATACACAATCTAAGAGGTTTCAAGACGCTCAAAAGAAAACGTTCCGGACCGCGAACTTGCGGTCCGCGGTCCGGAAGGAAACGGGGGAAAACGGACAGGGCACGGCCTCACGACATCCAGTTCAGGGCGTCAAGCAACCGTTCGATGACGGCTGCGGCTTGCGCGCGGGTGACCGCGTCTTTCGGCGCGAACTTTCGGTCTTCGATGCCCTGCATCAACCCGAGACGCACCGCGTCTGCCGCGAACGCCGCGGACCAGGCGCTGAAGTCGACCTTATCCGCAAACCGTTCAAGCGGAAAGGTATCGGCTTGATGCGGCAACGCCGGCTCGCCGTGATGCGCCAGATGGTACGCCCGCATCAGCATGACTGCCGTTTGTTCACGCGTGATCGGTTCCTCCGGCCGAAAACGACCGTCGCCGACGCCCTCAACGAGCCGGAAAAAGGTCGCCGCCCGCACCGCATCGGCGTACCAGGCGCCGGACGGCACGTCGCGGAACGTCGCCGTATCGGACGATCCTGCATCCGGCCGCAAGCCGAGCGCGCGAGTCAGCATGGCAGCGAACTCCGCCCGCGTCACCGGCCGGTCGGGAGCGAACGCGTCGTCGGCGACGCCGTCGATCAGCCATTTCGCCGCCAGCCGGTTAATTGTACTTTCCGCCCAGTGACCGGAAACGTCGGTCCACACCGGTGCGCTGCCCGTCCGTACGACGGCGTAGACGCTGTTGCCGTTGCGGCGGATGACGACTTCCGTTCGATTCCGGCGTTCGTCGTAGCGGAATTCCGCCGGCACGAAGTAAAGGTTGCCGTTCGTTTCGTCGTACGCGACGGCGGTATGCGTCTTGGGATCGAGTCGGCCGTCGACGATGATCGAGCGTTCGACGAACGTCGCCCCAAAGTCGGGTCTGCCGATGCGCCCGTCGTTTGTTTCAAAACGGATGTCGAACGCGAGCAATCCGCCGGCCGTTTGCCCGCCGCGCCGTTTCGCCGCTTCTTCGACGGCTTTGGCGGCGTCGGGCGACGGAGCGGACATCTCGACGACGACGCGGACGTTTTCGGTCGAAACGCCGACCGACTTCGCCCAGGCCGAAGCGTCGAGCAGCCGCAGCGGCACCCGGTACTGCGCGCGGTCTGTCGCGAACGCCAGCGCAGAAGCGGGAGCTTTTGTCGCAGCGTCCGCCAAGGCCTGTGCCTGGAGCACGACTTGAGCCGAGGCCGTCCGGTCGCTCCATTCGGCGGTCAGTTCGACCGAACCCGATTGACGCGCTTCGGCATCCGCAAGCAGCCGGTTCAGCGCGTCGCGGTCGACGGTCAATCGGACGCGTTCGCGCCCGTCGGGCCCGATTTCACGGCCGGTATTCGGAGCTGGCGCCGAAATCGGAAAGACGGGTGCCGAGGGAACGGTTCCCGGCTTGCCGATCAGCCGCACGACGCCGAGGCCGGAGACGTCCATATACGACCGTCCGCTCGGGTCGTTCCAGATGGCGACGCTGTCGCGTACGCCGTCGCCGTCCTCGTCGTTGTTCACCTGGAAGTCGAAGCCGATGATCGTTCCGTTTGTCGGCGTAATCGCGTCGAGCCGCACCGCCGCTTCCACGACGTAGCCGACGCCGGGGACGATCCGGGTGGCGCTGCGGAATTTGTCCGCCGACGCGTATCCGCCGAAGCTTTGCTCGTTGTCGTAATTGACGCGGAACTGTCCGTCGTCTTCTTCGTAATACGACGTTTTGCCGTTGTTCTGGTCCAGGAAAATTTCCACCGAATCCTGTTCCCACGGATTGGCGCTCGCCTTGCTGAGCAGCCGGTCCCGCACTTCGGCGTATACGTATAACCACTGGTCGTCCCACAGCAGGCGGGCCGTCGCCGTCGAGCCGGACGTGCCCATGACCCAAACGCCGGTTTCGATCGGCGTTGCGTCGTTCCAGACGCCGTCCTTGACGCCGTCGATGGTCGGCGTACCGTATCGCGCCTCGACCGTGCGCACTTGCGGTTTAAGCGTCAGCCAGCCGTATTCGGCGGTTCCGGCCTCCTGGTCGTGGTTCGGGTCGTTCCAGGAGACGGGCGAGCCGGGATTGGCGCCGTCCGTGACGCGCATGTCGAAGCCGATCTGGTTGCCCGCCGCGACGGAACGGCCCCACGGGATCGCGGCTTCCGCCCGCCAGCCGCTGCCGGTTTCGACGACGGCGTATGAAGCGTTGCCGGACGGCGCTCCGTTGCGCGCAAGCGTCGCTTTCACCGGCGTTCCGCCGTTCGGAGGCGCCAGGAAGACGTCGACGCGGTCGCCGGGCTGCGCGGTCGTATCGCGGACTTCGACGAGCAGGTACAGGTTCTGGTTATCCCAAAACGCCCGCGCGGTCGCGCCCAGCCCGCCGGATGTCGAGCCGATCGAAACGGCCGGCACGGCGTTCCAGATCCAGTCGACCTGGCCGTCGACGGCGACCGCGGCGCCCGGCGCGTTCCAGACGCGTTTGCGCACGGGCAGCTGCGACGGATCGACGACGCCCCAGTACGCCGGTTTGGCCTGCAGCTGGCGGTCGAACAGGAAAGGAGCGTCCGTCCGCGGGATCGGCCGGTTGTGCAACCACGAATGATCGTCCGCGATACCCCAGAACGTCACGTTGCTGATTTTGTCCGACAGCTGCCGGAAAGCGTCGAACAGATCCTGATAGCGATAGGCTTGTGTCATCAGCACGCTGTCCGGCACGGTCGAATAACTCTGCTGGTCGTTCGTGTAGACGCTGACGTCCAGCTCGGTAATCTGGTTGTCCAAGCCGATCGCGGCGAACCGCTCGATCGATTGCTTGATCAGCTCGATCGAAGGCGATTCGATGTTGATGTGCGTCTGATGGCCGACGCCGTCGATCGGCACGCCCTCGCTGCGCAATTGCGTTACCAGGTTGTAAAGAAACTCCCGTTTTTTCGGATCGTGCGTGTTGTAATCGTTGATGAACAGCTTCGCGTTCGGCCCGGCGACTTCCCGCGTCACACGGAAGGCGACGCGGATGTAATCGAGGCCGGTGATCTCGTACCATTTGCTGCGGCGCATGCCGTCGGGCTGGTTCGGGTCGATGACCTCGTTGACGACGTCCCACGATTCCGCGTCGTTCTTGTACCGGCCGACGACCGCACGGATATAGTTTTCAAGGCGCTGTAGGAGCAACCGCTTGTTTTCCGGCGTCGGCGTCATGTCGTTGCCGTTCGCGTCCTTGAAAAACCAGTCAGGCGTTTGCTGGTGCCAAACGAGCGTGTGGAACCGCAGTTTCATCCCGTGCTCCCGCGCGAACTGGACGATTCGGTCGGCGTTGGCCCAATTGTACTGGCCTTCGCTCGGAGCGAGCGATTCCGGCTTCATAACGTTTTCGGCGACAAGGCTGTTAAAATGTTTCGTCAGCAGCTGCACGTGCAGGGGCGAATCGAACTGCGACGGTTCGACCGCGGCGCCGATGTCGAATTGTCCCGCAAAGACGTCTTTCAGCGACGGAATGTCAGTCTGGATCGGCAGCTGCGGCAGCGGCGCGTTGTACGTCAGCTCGAAGTCGTCGATGTAGAAAGACGGCGTACCGCTGTTCGATTCGACGTACAGGAACAACTGGTCTGCAGTACCCGTCAGCGTGTACTGATTCGTCAACCTGACCCATTGATCGGCCGTGACCGTCGTGTTCGGTACGACCGTAATATATTGGGTGGAACCGCCGCTGGTGCGTTCCAAACTGACGCGCATCTGCGCCGGCTGCTCGCCGGGCACCAGCTTCACCCATACCGAAATCGTATAGGTGCTGCCGGGATGCATTTTGCCGAGCACGTTGATTTTGGCGCCGTCGTACGGCTGTTGACGACCCGTCACTTTTAAAGCATACGTGCCGCCGTGTTTGTCTTCCGTCGTCACGGTCACCTGTTCGTGGCCGATGCGCGGTTGCCAACCCTGGGCGGTGCCGTCTTCAAAATCGCTGCGGATGCCGGACTGGTCCTGACCGCCGGAACCGGGCGATTGCAGCGGCCGGATCACGACGTTGTCGATGTAGAACGATTCATTCGCATTGGAGCTTTCGACGTAGAGCTGCAGTTCATTCATGTCGTCGGCGAACGAATAAGTGCCGGAAAGCAGCGTCCATTCCGTCGTGGAAATGGTTTTGGCGTCGATCTGGGTCCAGTTTTGTGGGTCGTCTTGAGCTGCTCCGGGACGAATGTTTTGCATCGTCAGCTTGATCGTCGACGCTTGATCGGCCTGGACGCGCTTGACGTATGCCGAAATTTCGTAAACGGTGTTTTTCTGGAGCAGCGGCTTCAGGTCGACGGCCGGGCCTTGCCAGTTGGCGGTGCGGCCGGTCGATTTCAGGCTGGAATTTCCGCTGTAAGCCGCCTCGGTCACCGACGCGACCTGGCTGGAATCCCGTCCAAACCATCCTTGGGTTTGCCCGTTTTCAAACCGGTATTCCAATCCTTCCGGAGGAAGCGACACGATGCGGACGACGACGTTGTCGATGTAGAACGATTCATTCGCATTGGAGCTTTCGACGTAGAGCTGCAGTTCATTCATGTCGTCGGCGAACGAATAAGTGCCGGAAAGCAGCGTCCATTCCGTCGTGGAAATGGTTT
>Ga0207750_100069_pt1 | contig 77439 bp, 83 predicted proteins | sample CeladaPassaB1F13_FD_187489 | JGI IMG/M metagenome (GOLD analysis project Ga0207750, IMG submission 187489) | Cellulose-adapted microbial communities from the Joint BioEnergy Institute, USA - Passage B1F13 (SPAdes) (version 2) | ecosystem: Engineered > Bioreactor > Continuous culture >...
AGGATCAAACTCTCCAAGAAAATGGTCAAGCCCATCTTGGCTCTGTTCGCGTTGCAAAGGAATTTATCGAGGTCCTTGCGCTCGGTGTTCAGTTTTCAAAGAGCGAGTCGGCCGCCTCGCGGCGGCACTTATATACTTTATCACAATCGACCGGGACTTTGCAAGAGGAATTTTTTTCGAATTCCCGCGTTCCGCATTCGTCCCTTGCCGACGTTGCCCGCACCGTTGGCCGCACCCGCGGCGGCCGCGGGACCGATCGGCGCGTTTCAAGCATCGCGTTCCCGCCGCCCGAACCGTCTCCCGGACAGCTTCTCCGGTGAGGGCGTTAGCTAATGTATCACAGGTCCGAGGGACGAGTCAAGGGGGGGCCGCCAGCCCGCTTCGTGGCGGATTTGTGAAGGAAAAGATAACCGGATTATCGCTTCTGGGGACGCAGGCCCGCGGCGTAGCGCGACAGGTCCCTGGGTGAGGCAATGCGGGCATACATGCGGAAAATCGTCTTGTACCGGTTGGCGATGGCTTCCCGCACGGGCCCCTCCAGACGCCGGTCGTTCATTTCCAGGAGCAGCTCGTCCAATTCCTTGCGCAGCAAGTAATCCAGTTCCCTGCATTCCTTGTCCGTAAACAGCATGCCAAGCATGTAAAGCGATGCCTCCTGTGGCACGTCCGCGGCGGGCGGCGGCGTCCGCGCCGGTAAGGCGCGGCGTCTCCCATTTACGCGCGAGCGGCAAACGATTTCCGTTCTACTGGTATGCATCAGAACGGTTTATTTTATGACAACAGAAAACGGGCGGTGAACCCGCCCGAATCCCGGGAACGGCAGACCGTCAGGATGCCCCGTACGTCTGCGCGACCAGCCACACCGTCACCGTGCTCTCCATGACCGCCGCAATGAAAAGCAGGACGGCGATGAGGACCACGGCCGGAACGGAGCCGGAGGCCGTGCGCACGAATCCCCGCCAGGGGTCCGGACGGCCGGCCAGCGATCCGAAGATGCCGCGAAGGAGCATAACGCCGAAACGCATGCCGAAGGCGCACGCCAGGAAGATCGCCGACAGCTCGAAGATACCGTGCGGCAGAATGCCCACCGCAAAAAGCAGCCACGGGTTCAGCCCGGCCGCCCCCGCCTGGTCGATCAGGAAATACCCCAGAAACGTCCCGTTGGCCACCAGCATGACCAATGGCCAAATGCACACCATGACGCCGGCGTACATGGTGAAAATCACCTTGAACACGTTGTTCACCAGAATGATGAGAAACAGGACAAGTTGCGGATTTTCCGCTTGCCCCACCAGATCGCCGAGCGCCCTCAGCGCCTCCGCCTGCCGCTCGAAAAAGCCGGATTCGGCGCTGGACCCGCCGACCACCATGCTGGCGAAAAACAGGATAAAGGAAAAGGCAAAATACGGGCGAACGTCCGCCCAATATTGCGCGAGCGCGCTTCTGCCAAACATGCGACAATCTCTCCCCGTATTGGAGCATGAACGGACAGGGCCGGGCATATCATGGGAAGTAAACAAGCCCGGGTCCGCCTCGGTGCGGGAAAGGAGCCGAAGGAATCCATGAACGCCCATTTTTACATCATCGACGCGAGAAAATGGAAACGAATCCTGTTCGTATCGCTGGCCGCCCTGCTTTCCCTCGGCATTGTCTGGGTGGAAAAAGAACACATTTCCGTGTTCGCGCCCCAGGAACAAACCCCGTCCGCCGTGTTCAGCGTTCCCACGGACCGAAAGACGGTGGCGCTCACCTTCGACATCAGCTGGGGCAACAAACGCGCCGAACCGATCCTGGAAGTGCTCAAAAGCAAAAACGTGGGGAACGCCACCTTTTTCCTCTCTTCGGTCTGGGCCCAGTCCCATCCGGACATCGTCCGGAAAATCCGGGAAGCCGGTTTTGAAATCGGCAGCCACGGCCACCGGCATGAGAACTACAGCCAGCTCGAGGACGACGAAATCCGCCGGCAGATCAGCACCGCCCACCGGATTCTGACGGAGCTGACCGGCAAGCCGCCGAACCTCATCCGCCTGCCCAACGGCGATTTTGACAAGCGGGTGCTGCGCATCGCGGACGAGCTTGGCTACCGGGTGATCCAGTGGGACACCGACTCCGGAGACTGGAAAAACCCGGGCGTGCAGACCATCATCGACCGGGTCGTCGGCGGGGCCCATCCGGGAGACATCATTCTGCTGCATGCCAGCGATTCGGTCAAGCAAACCCACGAAGCTTTGCCCGTCATCATCGACCGTCTGCGCGAGCAAGGCTACGAATTCGTGACCGTCTCCCAGCTGCTCGCCCAGACGGAAACGAAAGGCCGCGCGGTCGAGGATCGAAGCGCCTGGACGCAGCTGGCGGCCCCATTCTGACCGCTTCCGCCTCCCGGAACGGACACGTGGTTCCGCTGCCGCAGACCTATTCCCGCCGCGGAGTTTTCCAAACTCCGCCGCCGGACGCCAAACGGAACGCACCCCGCGGACGCGGACGCGGCCCGCGGCGGACGCCCACCTGACGCGTCCGCCGTCTCCTTCGGGGCGGGCTGCCGCCCGTTCCGGTCGCCGCCCGTGGCATCGCCCCGGCGACGCCCCGCTTCATGTTCGGGACGGCTGAGCCTGCCTCCGGCCGGCCCCGCCTTTTTTCTTTTTTCCGGCGGCTCCCGCGCCTCCGCCCCCTTGGCTGCCGGCGCCTTCTGCCGGCATGATGGGCGTCTGACCCAGAACGCGGTGCAACCGCATGAGCTGGTACGCGTTGCAGACGAACAGCGGCACCAGGCTCAGGATCAGCGACAGGGCGTTGTCTTCCTGAAACGATACGCGAAAAGCCGGGACCGCTTCAATGAGGGTGCCCACGATGAGGAAAAACAAGGCCGGAATCCAGGCTCCCCGCGACGTTTCCCGAACTTTGCGCCAGGCCACCAGCACCGACGCGGCTATTAGCGCCGCGGGCACCGCCCATTTCACGGCGGCGGACAGCCCCCGTTCCACCGACAGCCAATAGATGAGTTCCCCAAGGGCGAACAATGTGGTGAAGCCCTGCAAAGCCACCCACAAATACGGCTTCCGCAACATGCTGCGGGCGACGTAGTTGAGCATAAGGTATGCGAAAAACCCCAAATGGGCCACCGCGCCCAATGCGAGACCGCTGAGGATCATCATCCAGATGTTGTACAGCCATCCGATCATTCCCACATTGCGAAATTCGGGATCGCTCGCCTGCAGCGGAACGCCCGTCGCCGCGTAGGCCAGCGCGCCGACCAGCAGCGTCGCCCCGAACAATTTCGCCCATTTGCGAAGTGTCAACGATGCCCTCTCCTTTCCGCTCATTCCATTTTACCATGTCCCCGCCAAAAAGCCATGAATCCCCACAACATATTCAAAAAACCGTCATCGCATACTAAAGCCAAATCATCCATCCGCGGAAAGGAGACGGTCCGATGCGTTTCCGCCCGTTCGCCGCCGCCGCGCTGGCCCTCGCGCTGTCCGCGCTGTCCGCCTGCGGCCAGCAGTCATCGGAGGGCGGCCAGCAGATGAGCTACAAGGACATGAAATCGATGGTCGTGGACATTCTGGGGTCCGAGGAAGCGATCCAGGCGATCGAGAAGGCGCAGGCCAGCCGGGGAACCGGCCTCAAGGCGCTGTCCCTCATGGACCAGGAACAGCTCCGCGTCACCGTCAAAAACGTGCTGACCTCCCCGGAATACTCCAAGGAACTCGAACGGATCATGACCGATCCGAAATTTGCCGGCGAATTCGCCAAGGCGGTCAACGAACAAAACAAGGAAATTCACAAAGAACTGATCAAGGACCCTTCCTACCGCAAGGAACTGATCAGCGTGCTGAAGGAACCGGAAATGCAGGCCATGTTCCTGGAGGCCACCAAAACCAACGAATACCGGACCCAGATGATGAACGCGGTCCAGGAAGCGATCCAGAGCCCCCTGTTCAAGCTGGAAATCATGAAAATGCTGCAAAGCGTCGTCAGGGAAGAGATGGATCCGAAGCGGAAACGGGGCAAGGAGCAGCAAAACGGGCAACGGGGACAAAACGAACAGGAGGGCGAAAGCCAGGAGGGGCAACAGGAGCAAGGCGGAGAAGGAGAAAATCAAAGCTGAGCGGACAACCCGGCGAAGCCGGAACGGCCGGCGGCGGGTTGTCCGCTTTCGTCTTGCCGGGCGGGACGCCCGACGGACCGGACCGAATGAAAGCCGGTCACCGCCCGCAGCGGGCGATGACGGCGTCCGCCAGTTCCAGATAGGCCTGGCCCATCGGCGTATCCGCCTTGAAAACGGCGGGAGAGTAATCCGGCTCGGACGGATGGTTGTCCGGCGATTCCAGCGGAAGCTGCGCCAGCAGCTCCACGCCCAGCTCGCCGGCCAGCTTCGCGCCACCGCCGCGGCCGAACACGTAAGTTTTTTCGCCGCAGGAGGGGCACTCAAGCCAGGCCATGTTTTCCACCACGCCCAGAATTTCATGCCGCGTCTTGATCGCCATCGCCCCCGCCCTGGCCGCCACGAAAGCGGCGGTCGCATGCGGCGTCGTGACGATCAGTTCCTTGCTCTGCGGAATCATCTGATGGACGTCGAGGGCGATGTCGCCGGTGCCGGGCGGCAGGTCCAGCAGCATGTAATCCAGTTCTCCCCACTCCACCTCGGCGAAAAACGTGCGCAGCATCCTGCCGAGCATCGGGCCGCGCCACACCACGGGGGCGTTGTCCTCCACAAAGAACCCCATGGACATGATTTTTACGCCGAACCGCTCCACGGGGATGATCCGTTCGTTCTCCACCCGGGGTCCTTCCGTCAGGCCCATCAAATCCGGCACGCTGAACCCGTAGATGTCGGCGTCGATCAGTCCCGTCCGCTTGCCGCGCCGGGCCAGAGCCGCCGCCAGATTGACGGCCACCGTCGATTTGCCCACGCCGCCTTTGCCGCTGGCCACGGCGATGAACTGCACGCCGTTTCGCGGATCGAGGAGCGGGCTTTGCAGTCCGGCGCCGTGGCCCATGGGTCCTCCCGGTCCGCCGCCCGCGGGTCCCGCCGATCCCGTTCCTCCGGCTTTTCCGGGCTGCTCTCCGCCCGCCGGCCGCACTCCCGCCCGCGCCAGTTCCACGTCCGTCGCGGCGCGCACGCGGACATGGACGCCCGGCACGCCGGCCGCTTCCAGTTTGGCCCGAATGGCCTTCTCCACCTCGCCGGCCGATTCCAGGCTGTCCGGATGCACCACCGCGGTGAGGGAGACCCGGTCTTCCCGAAGGACGATATCGCGAATCCATCCGGCCTCCGCCAGTTTCAGGCGAAGCTTCGGTTCCTCCACATCGCGCAGCGTTTCCAACAGCTGTTCCCTGGTGATCATCATCCGCTTCCTCCGATGCCGAATTCGAATGGCTCCTTCTCGATTCGCCTTATTATACCACAACCTGGAACGGGAATTCGCCCCGCCGGGCCCGGTCCGGTCCGCCGGCTTCCCGGCGGCAAGGTTTCCGGCGTGGCCTTCGGCTTCTCCGCCTATTCCATACTCCATTCCGCCGGATGACCGCTGCCCGCTGCGATTACGACAAAAGTACACTTATTTTTTCGTTTTCATGGCGGTTTGAACGAAATAAAGACATTCATCCCTTTATTTTCAGACTTCCCATCCGAAATCCCGCAAACTTTTCCGATTTAAATGTACGATTGTCTTTATATTCTCCAGGAACCTGTTTTCATGAAAAAATAACTGCATTTTTGGCGTTGTTCCGGAACACCCCTGCAAACCGTCCTGGCAAACCGTCGCCTTCCTCACGGTTTCGACAGCCAAATCGACATGTCCGTCCAGCCTGTCCGGGAGGCCACGGCCTCGTCCCCGGGTTCCTCCGCCAGGAACCGCAAAATCCCCCTGTACACGGCCGCGGCGACTTTCCGCTGGTACGCGGAATCCGCCAGGAGCGCCGATTCCTCCGGATGGGAGAGAAAGCCGACTTCCACCAGCGCTGACGGCATGTCCAGCTCGTTCAGCAGGAACACTTCCTCCGCCGCCAAGGCCGTCCGGTTGGTGTTGCCAAGAGACTCCCGCAGCTCCCGCTGGATGGCCAGGGCGAGCCGCCGGCTGTCCGGTCTCCGCGTCGAGTAAAACGTCTGCGCCCCCCGCCACCTCGGGGAAGGGATGCTGTTCAGATGGATGCTGACCGCCAAAGCGGCGCCGCGGCCTTCGATCCGCCGGACCCGCTCGTGCAGGTCCTCGGTCTTGCGCGAAGCGAGTCCCCTCGTCTCCGGCGCCGCCAGGTCGTAATCGCCCTCGCGGGTCAGGGTGACCACCGCGCCGGCCTGTTGCAGATAGTCCCGAAGATAGAGCACGATGGCCAGATTGATGTCTTTCTCCACCACGCCCGTCCGGCTGACCGCTCCCCCGTCGGCGCCCCCGTGTCCCGCGTCCAGGGCGATCACCTTGCCGGACAGCGGCAGCGACATATCCGTCCACGTCCGGACGGAAGCCGGAATGTCGCTGAACAGGGCCACGGCTACCAGCACGGACAGTACGGCCGCCGCCAGAAACCGCCAGACGCCCCTGCGCGTCACATGGATGACATAGGGCCCCTTTCCGCGTTTTCGTGCAAACAAAACGATCCACCCCGTCCCATCACAGCTTGACACCATCTTATGGGACAAGGCGGATCGTTATGACTGGACAGCCCTTATTCGGATTTGCCGGCCAGGCCCTCGATCAGCACCCGGGCCACTTCCGGACGGCTGAACTCCGGCGGCGGGCATTCGCCGTTTCTGAGCATCTCCCGCACCTTCGTGCCAGACAGATGGACGCGGGCCGACGCGTCATGCGGACATGTCTTGGAGGAAGCCATGCCGCCGCAGATCCGGCAGTAGAAGCTGTGTTCGAAAAACAGCGGCGTAATGCCCAGCTCCTCCGCCGTAAAGTTGCGGAAAATCTCCTGGGCCTCGTAGGTGCCGTAGTAGTCGCCGACTCCGGCGTGGTCGCGGCCCACGATGAAATGGGTGCAGCCGAAGTTTTTCCGCACCAGGGCGTGGAAAATCGCCTCCCGCGGTCCGGCGTAACGCATCGCCGCGGGAAACACCCCCAGGAACACCCGCTCGCGGGGATAGTAATTTTCCAGGAGCACCAGGTAACTGCGCATGCGAACATCCGCCGGGATGTCGTCGGACTTCGTCTCCCCGACCAGGGGATTGAGGAACAGGCCGTCCACGATTTCCATGGCGCTTTTCTGGATGTATTCGTGGGCGCGGTGCACGGGATTGCGCGTCTGGAAACCGACGATGGTGCGCCAGCCTTTCTCCGCGAAGATCCGCCGGGTATCCGCGGGATCGAAATAATACTCGGCGAACCGCTCCGGTTTCTTGCGGTTCAGCACGCGGACGGCGCCGCCGACGTAGATGTCCGGCCGTCCCATGAGGCGCGCGACGCCGGGATGCGCCAGATCGTCGGTTTTGAACACCTTCACGGCCTCAAGCTTTTTGTCCGCCTGGTAAATGCTTTCCACATCGATGATACCGTAGATGACGCCGTCCGCTTCCCCGACCAGCGCGGCGCGCCGGCCGGCCTCCAGGCGGGAGGCGGTTTCAGGGGTGACCGCCAGGGTAATCGGGATGCTCCATACGAGGCCGCTGGCCAGCCGCATCGATTCCACGACCGAGTCGTAATCTTCCCGGTTCATGAACCCGGTCAGCGGGCTGAAGGCGCCCACCCCGATCATCTCCAAATCGGACAGGGTCCAGGCGTCAATGAAGATGGCGGGCAGATCCGCCGCTTCGGCGAGCAGCTCCGTCCTCTCGGAACCCCGTGCGATCCGGTCGATCAGCACGCCGCCGTGGGGCGGGATGGCACCCGCGCATGCGGGCCCGGCGGCGGTTGCGGCGCCGCGCTCCTTGAACTGTGTGCCCATGGGCCACTTCCTTTCCGGTTGCTTTCCGCCAAGCTGATTACTGGTGCAGGCCGCACTCGATCTTGCCCGTCCCCGACCAGCGTCCCGCGCGCAGGTCCTCGCCGGGCTTCACCGGCCGGGTGCAATGGAGGCAGCCGATGCTCGGGTAGTTCTGATCGTGCAACGGATTGTACGGCACGTCATGCTCGCGGATATACCGCCAGACATCTTCCCATTTCCAGTCCGCCAGGGGATTGAACTTGATGAGACCGAATTTTTGGTCGTATTCCACCTTTTTCGCGTTTGCCCGCGTGGGCGCCTGCTCGCGGCGGATGCCGGTGATCCAGGCGTCGTAGCCGGCCAGAAAACGGGACAGCGGCTCCACCTTGCGCAGGTTGCAGCACAGGTTCGGATCCCGCTTCCAGAGCTCTTCGCCGTACCGGGCCGCCTGCTCCTCCGGCGTAAGTTCCGGGCTGACCCGGATGAAGCGGAGGCCGTACCGTTCGGCCAGCCGGTCGCGGGTTTCGTACGTCTCGCGGAAATGAAAATCGGTGTCGAGATAAAAAATGTCCGTTTCAGGGCGGATTTTCCGGATCATGTCCACCAGCACCACGTCTTCCGCGCCAAAGCTGCAGGCAAACGCGATGTTGGGAAACTCGTTAACCGCCCAGCCGATCACCGCCTCCGCCGAGACGCCTTCGAACTCCTCGGCTTTGGCCCGAACCAGCGCTTCCTTCTCCCACAGGTTCACGGCGGGTTCTCTCCTCCCGGCATAATTCCTAGTAAATTAATATGAATACCCATATTATATGCCCCTTTTTCAAATCGCGCAAGCAAAGGACAAAGCGCGCCGGGAGGAGAAACCCGGCCGGCCGTACCCAAACAAAAAAACCTTTCCGCCGCAGACCGGCGAAAAGGCGCAGCGCCGCGACGAGCGGCGCAAAAAACGTCAGCGTTTCGAGTATTGGGGCGCGCGGCGGGCTTTCTTCAAGCCGTATTTCTTGCGTTCCTTCATCCGCGGATCGCGGGTCAGGAATCCGGCTTTCTTGAGCGCCGGCCGCAGCTCGGGGTCGACCTTCAGCAGCGCGCGGGCGATACCGTGGCGGATCGCCCCGGCCTGGCCGGAAATGCCGCCGCCGGTCGCGATCACATACACGTCATATTTGCCTTCCAAGCCTGTCAGGATCAGCGGCTGCTTGACGATGAGCTTGAGCGTCTCCAGGCCGAAGTAATCGTCGATGTTCCGCTTGTTGACGGTAATGCGGCCTTCGCCCGGCACCAGGCGGACACGGGCAACCGCGTTTTTCCGGCGTCCGGTGGCTATATATTGAACTTGCGCCATTCGTCGCTTCCTCCCTTGTGATTATCCGCGCAATTCATACACTTCGGGCTTCTGGGCCTGGTGCGGATGGTCGGGGCCCGCGTACACCTTCAGCTTGCCTCTCAGCTGGTGGCCGAGCTTGTTCTTCGGCAGCATGCCGTAGACCGCTTCCTCGATGACCCGCTCCGGTCTGGTGGCCAGAAGCTGCGCGGCCGTCCTCGTCTTCAGGCCGCCCGGATACTGGGAGTGGGAGTAATATTTCTTCGTTTCCCGCTTCTTGCCGGTAAGCTGGATTTTCTCCGCGTTGATGACGATGACGAAATCTCCCGTGTCCACGTGCGGCGTGAACTGGGGTTTATGTTTGCCGCGGATGAGCGCCGCCACTTCGCTGGCCAACCGGCCGAGCGTCTGGCCTGCGGCGTCCACCACGTACCATTTGCGCTCGACTTCACCCGGCTTTGCCATATAGGTGCGCATAAGGAGTTCCTCCTCGGAATGTCCATCATTCGCAAGATCCATCTTGCTAAACCGCATATCCGCCGGACATAGGCCGGCAGATCTCCGCGCAGAGGGAACGGTAACCCCCCCCCCCCGCGCAGCGAAAAACCATGTCGTGCTTTCTTCACCGGGGCGTGGGGATGCCATGAAGAAGGCACAAAATGTATTCTACAGCAAATTTTCAGAATGCGCAATCGCCTGTGCGTGGAACGGTTGTTGTGCTGTAATGTCAGTATGGACGGGGAGCAGGTAACCTTAACGCGAAACCATCCGTTTCGGCGTCTCCTCCGTCCGGCCGATTCCTCATCCAGGGCCGGCTCCGTCCCCAGCGACTGTGCCGGCGGCCGGATATGTCAAAGGCTATGCCGACGGCACCTTCCAGCCGAACCAGCCGATCACCCGGCAGGAAGCGGCCGTCATTGTGGCTTCTCTGCTCCGGCTCGAGCCGACGGATGAGGAAATCGTGCGGCAATTCCGCGATGCCGGCGACATTGCGGCCTGGAGTCGAAAAGCCGTGGCCGCACTGGTGGAACTGGGCTACATGAACGGCCGGACGGCACGTTCCGGCCGCAGCAGCCGATCACGCGGGCCGAAGCCGTCGCCCTGCTGGACCGGACGGCTGCCTTGAAAGCGATCAAGCCGGGCGTTTACGGCGACGGCGCCGAGATCCGGACCATCCGCGGCAACGCGGTGATCTCGGCCGACGGCGTGACCCTGCAAAACGTGAGGATCGCGGGGGACCTGTGGATCGCCGAATCCGTCGGTGATGGCGACGTGACGCTGAAGGGCGTCACGGTGGAAGGCAAAACGTTTATCCGCGGCGGCGGCGCGAGCAGCATCCGGCTGATCGACACCGGGCTGGGAACGGTCATCGTCAACAAGAAGACGGGCGAAGTGCGCATCGTCGCGGCGGGAAGCACCTCCGTCCGCCAGGTCCTGGTGGAGTCCGGGGCCATCCTGGCGGAAGAAGAGGTCACGGGAGAAGGTTTCGGCGACGTCACCGTCACGGCGGATCCCGAAACCGGCACCCCTGTCGTGACGCTGAACGGGGATTTCACTTCCGTCGTCATTGAGGCGCCCGACGTAACCGTCCAAATCCAGGGCGGGACGGTGGCCGAGCTGACCGTGGCGGCGAATGCGGCGGGCGCGACGCTGGACGTGGCGGACGACGCCAAAGTGGAACATCTCGTGCTTGAATCGGAAGCCAGCGTGACCGGCGGCGGTCAGGTGGTGAACGCGATCGTCCACTCGCCGGGCGCCGCGTTTGAGCGCGAGCCGGACAATCTGGAAGTGTCCGAAGACGTCACGGTGGTGGTGGGCGGCAAAGAGCGCGGCCCCGGCGGACAGACCGTGGAGCAACCGGAACAGCCCGCACCCGCGGCGCCCGGCACGCCAAGCGCCGGCGGAGGCGGCGGGCCTTCCGCGCCGTCCAGACCGGCCATCGTGTCCGTCGAAGCCGTGGAGGATGTGTCGGTAAAATACGGGACAAGCCTGACAGACGCCATCGGGAAGCTGGCGCCGACCACGACGATCACGGATGCCCATGGCAGGACGCACACGGTGCGGCTGACGTGGACCATTCACAACTACAATAGCATGGAACCGGGCGAATACGAGGCGTTCGGAACCTTCACCTTGCCGTCGTCTGTCGCTCCCAATTCTTCTGTGCCGCTGCAAGTGACGGCAAAGGTGACGGTGCGGGTGCAGCCGGTTGTCGAAGAAATCGCCGCCGTGGAGGGAGTGTCGGTCAAGTACGGGACCGTCCTGGAAGATGCCGTCAAGGGACTGGCGACGACCACGACGGTGAAGGACAGCGAAGGCGGCACGCATTCCGTTTCGATCACCGGATGGACCATTGAAGGATACGATCGCTTGACGCCGGGCACCTACACGGCGAAAGGCGCGATTGAACTTCCGCAGGAGCTGGCCTTCAAGGAAGGCGGTCCGCGGGAGGCAACCGCGACCGTGACGGTAAGACAGAAGCCGGTTGTCGAAGAAATCGCGGCTGTGGAGGGAGTGTCGGTCAAGTACGGGACCGTCCTGGAAGATGCCGTCAAGGGACTGGCGACGACCACGACGGTGAAGGACAGCGAAGGCGGCACGCATTCCGTTTCGATCACCGGATGGACCATTGAAGGATACGATCGCTTGACGCCGGGCTCCTACACGGCGAAAGGCGCGATTGAACTTCCGCAGGAGCTGGCCTTCAAGGAAGGCGGTCCGCGGGAGGCAACCGCGACCGTGACGGTGAGACAGAAGCCGGTCGTTGCCGGGGTGCTTTCGTCCATCGACGACGTGGAAGTGGAATACGGTACACCCGTTGGTGACGCCGTGGCCAAGCTCCCGGCCGCGGTGACGATCGTGGACAGCGAAGGCGATACGCATGACAACGTGGAAGTCAGCTGGACCATCGAAGGATACAATCCCGAGGAGCCGGGCGAGTATTGGGCAACGGGGGAACTGGATCTGAAAGGGCTCCTCGACCCCGACCCGGCAGGTTTGGCTGTACCGAGAGCGAAGGTCACCGTAAAAGCGGGCGTGCTTCCGCAATCGGTTACCAGCAATCCCTATGCGGGCGGCCTTCTCCTGAAATTCGAAACGCCGCTGGCCGCGCCGGAGAACGAAGAAGAGGCGTTGTCCGGCTGGTCCGTCACCGTTGACGGAAATCCAAATGATGTGGTGGCGGTCGAGCTGGACGAACAAGACGCGACCATTCTGCACGTCGGTCTCAAAAACCGCATTGAGAACGGCATCGTGTCCGTTTCGTACTCGCCTTCCGGGCTCGAGACGGAGGACGGCACGCCGGTGGGCGCCTTCAACGAGACCGTCCCCACGGTCGGCAAGCTGCTGGAGGCCGGCATGGCCGAAGGTAAAACGTTGACCGAACTGATCGAATATCTGACGGACAGCGGTTTCGCGCTCTCCGTTGTGGTGGACATGCTGATTAAGAATGACTACACCGCCCATGAAATCGCGTTGGCATCCCGGGCGCTGAATTTCGATCCCGTGTCCGTCGGCGTTTCGCTCCGCATTGCGGGTTGCGGCAATCAGGAAGTCTACGAAGTGCTCAATACGGTATTCAATGCCGATATCACCAACGTGGCTTCCGTGTTCGCGGTCAAATTCGATATCAACAACGTGCGGGCAAGCGCGTCTGAGCTGATGACGATCCTTGTCAACCTCGGCATCGACGACCCGCGGGTGATCGCGAAGGCGCTGGCCAGCCAGAATTACACCTTGTCCGACGTTGCGAAAAGCTTGTGGAACCAATTCTCGGGCGATTCCGCCAAGCGCGCCTTCATTGGAGATGCGCTGACGGGCGCCGGTTTCGGACTGTATGAATCCATTCAGGCCGTGCTTGCCTTGCCGCCAGGGAATAACAAAAGCGCGGTAATGGCCGCTTGGCCGTCGATGTTCACCACCGGAGACGGAACGACGCTGCTTTCGGCCAACGAACTGGCCGCCAATTGGGGAGAAGCCGGGCTGTCGCCTGCGCAAACCGAGGCGTTGCTGAAAGTGTTTTATTATGATGTCTGGGACTATTACAAAGACTTGATGAAAGCATTTCGTGCGGCAAATTACAGCGCGTTTGACGGAGCCCGGGCGATGCTCAGGTTCAAATCGTCGATCATTCTGAGGGATGCCGCGATGGCCCTCTACCAGGCAGGATACCCGGTCACCGAGGCGGCCCGTGCCTTGCACGAGGTATGGGGCGCTGGAGTCGAGGACTTGGCGAAACAAGTCTTGACGAACTCATATGGCGTGCTTGATCCTGCAGACCATATTGAAATATTGAAGAATATAGGATTCGGATCTTACGAGGTCACAAAGGGTTACTTGTCGTCCTATTCCACTGCGCTTACTATTAACGTGCTGCAGACCATTGCGAACAAGTTGCACGAACGCGCCGGTTACCCGGCCGAAGAGATCGTCCGTAACCTGAGGTCCCTGGTCAACATGCCTTCCAATGCGGGCGACACCATCACCGTCGTGGCCAACGTGGTGAACAAGGATCCGTACGCATTGATCGACCTGCTCCTTTATGAGTTCAAAGCGGACCCGATCACCATCGGCGTGGAATTGTACGCCAACAGCTTCGTCCCCATTTCCCTGCGGGATTTGGCCGAAGTGCTCGTGGACCAGTTCGACATAACGCCCGCACAATTTGTGCAAATACACAACCAGTACCTGAATAAGAAACCTGCGTCTTGGACAGAGGGCAGGAGCGAATTGGTCCAGGTGCTGAAAGAAGTTTTCGGGCTTGACGAAAAAGAAACGGCTTTGCTGTTGCTGGACACGGCCCGCGCGAAAAACAGTTTATCGGATGTAAAATACTTTATCGAACAGATATGGGAGCATCACGAGATTAACGACTGGTCGGACAGAGCTCGGCTCATGGTAGAGTCGGGACATACGATCGACGAAATTCTTTACGTGGTAAGACCTCAGAGCAACTGGCAGCAGTTCTTGCGTGACGCGGGCCTCTCCGTCGACGAAATGACGCAGGTGCTGTATAAGGAATATGGCAGCTATATCAGCCCCTTGACAATTGCGCTTCAGTTTCTCCTGGATTCCGATTACGGATACGGCGCATGCGATGATCTTTCGAGCTTGGTGCCGGTGATCCGCGCGGTTTACAAAGTGTACAATCCCGATGCGCAAAATTTGATCGATGCGCTGTCGTACGTCTGTCCGAATCTCTCCGGAGACGATATTTACCAGGTGTTCGAAGATGCCCAAGTCTCGCTTTCGCCGCTCGAGCTGGTCCAGGGCATGTCGGGCGCGTCGATGGCCCAACTCATCCGGGCACTGATGAATCCCGAGTTTGGCCTGACCACCAAGCCGGACATCGCGAACGTGCTCAAAGCGGCGGGGTTATTCGATGGCGGTTACTTCCGGGCCAAAATCAAGGAGTTGTTCGACGGGTTCAAGGCGGTCGTCGGATTGGATGTCCGCGAAGCCGCCGACATTTTGCAGCAGATCTTCAACATTACCGACTTGAACGAGATGATGAACATCCTCTGGGAGGTGGGCGGTTACAGCATCCCCGAAATCGTCATGGCCTTCTCGACGGTTGATCCGCTCGACGTCAAAGCCTACCTGGAGATGATCGGCGCCGGAGGAGTCCTGGAACATCTCCTCCAGATCTACGGGTCGGACGACGGTCCCAGCGATTACTTGCTTTTCTTGAGACTCAAAGCGCTTGGGTTGACGCCGGGCGAAGCGGTGCGCGTCATGCAAAGGTTCGATTTAAAACCGTTGGAAATGGCGGCTTGGCTTTGGATGAACGGGTACAGCGCGTATGAGCTGTCGTATGTCAAGAGCGCGATGCCGTCAGCCGGAACGGCCGCCTGGCCGTCCGAATATGCCCAATTGCTCGGCAACTTGATCAAATGCCCGGCGGAAATTTCCCATTTGCCGGTATGCCAAAACCAAGACGACCGTTTCACGCCATGGGATGCGATGCAGGCGCTGCCCGCCGTCTACGGCCTCGAAACGCTGGACTGCAGCCAACAAGGAAATTCGCCGGCCTGCATGGGCCTGTATGAATTGTTGCGGAATGAAATCTTTGACCCGTCGAGCGGGGATGGAAACGACGTCCTGGATGCGGCGATCGTTTATGCCATGTACGTGCAATATCACGCTTCCTTCCGGCTGATCGGAGGCATGCTGAAGGAAGTAGCCGACTTCCAGAGCGCCTTGAAAGTCGTGGACATTCTGAGATTGGCGAACCTGCATCCGACATTGGTCGAATATGCCGAGGCGTTTAAGCCTTACGGCGCTGAGGAAACCTTCTGGGGACTGTTATACGCGGGGGTCGAGAATCATTGGGATATCTGGACCACAATGAAAGCCGTCGGATACAACGCGCTTCAGATTGGCACTGTGATGAACAATGTCTATTGGCCCAACGTCACGTATTGGAGCTTGCTTTATAATTTGAAGGAGCTCGGTTTCAGCTCGGATGAAGCGCATTCGGCGGCGTGGACGATCATCGATTTTGAGGCCGGGGTCAAGTACCAGAAGAAAGACTTCCCCTGGGATCTCATTCTTCCCAACAACAGCGGCTATTGAACCGAAGCGGCTTCGTTCCGTGGAAATCCGCGGACCGAAGCCGCCTTTTTTTTTCGCGGGAAGCCGTCAAAGCCGATCGTCATCCGTCTCGCTCTGATTGGCATGGAGGTTGACCGGTCCCGCGGTTCCAGGGCAACCCCCACCGCGCGTCGTATCCGACTTCCATGAGCGTCAGCCCGTGCGCCGGTGCCGTCGGGCCCGCGAGGCTTCGGTCCTTCGCGGCCAGAATGGCCGCGACCCGGTCCGGCGGCAGCTTCCCCTCGCCCACCTGGAGCAACGTGCCCGCGATGATGCGCACCATGTTATACAAAAAGCCGTTGCCGGTCAGCACCAAGTTCAACAGCCCGCCGGGCTCCTCCGCCAGCCGGGCCTCGAAAATCGTCCGGACGCGGTCCGCAGCCGCGGTGTGGATGGAGCAAAAGGAAGTGAAATCGTGCTCGCCGACCAGATGCCGCAATCCTTCCCGCATGGCGCCGGTATCGAGCGGGGTGGGGTGGTGATATTGGTAGCGCCGGCAAAACACGTCGGGAAAACGGTTCGTGTTGATCGTGTAGCGATAGGTTTTCGCCACCGCGTCCCTGCGGGCGTGGAACGACGGATCCACTTCCACCGCGGCCCGCACGACGATGTCCTCCGGCAGCCGCGAGTTCAGCGCCAAAGCCCAACGTTCCGCCGGAATCCGGGACAGGGTGTGGAAATTCACCACCTGGCCCCGGGCGTGCACCCCGGCGTCCGTTCGCCCCGAACCGGTGACACGGACTTCCTCGCCCGTCAGCTTCCGGATCGCGTCCTCCAGGCGGTCCTGGATCGTGTTGCCGTTCGGCTGCGTCTGGAAACCGTGATAGCGGGTTCCGTCATAGCTGACCAAAAGACAGATGTTTCGCAACGTCCTCTCCCCCTAAGGCGAACACGAAGGGCCCGGGCATAAAAAAAAGGATGCGCGAATCCCCTTCGGCACCCTTTTGAGGAAACGATCTTACTGCGCGCGGTCCACCAGTTCCAGATACACCATCGGCGCGGAGTCTCCGCGGCGCGGGCCGAGCTTGAGAATCCGGGTGTATCCGCCCTGGCGGTTCGCGTAACGCTGCGCCAGCTCGGAGAACAGCTTCTGGATGGCGTCCTGTTCCCCGTTCAGCGTTTCCCGGCGCACGAAGGCGGCCGCCTGACGGCGGGCGTGCAGATCGCCGCGCTTGGCCAGGGTGATCAGCTTCTCGGCGATCGAGCGCACTTCCTTCGCTTTCGCTTCCGTGGTCTCAATCCGTTCATACAGGAACAGGTCGGTCACCAGATCGCGGAACAGCGCTTTGCGGGCGCTGGAATCGCGGCCGAGTTTCTTTTGTGCCATCGGTATCACATCCTTTCGCTGCAGTCGCCGCTGGGCGGCGCCGCCGCGCATGTGCCGGCATCGCCCTTCGCATCGCCCATCGGGCGGGGTTGTTCCGGCGGGCGGCGCCGCGCGTCAATCGTCCTTCCGCAGGCTGAGGCCCAGCTCGGCCAGTTTTTCCTGCACTTCCTCCAGCGATTTCCGGCCGAGGTTGCGTACTTTCATCATGTCCTCTTCGGACTTCATGATGAGTTCCTGCACGGTGTTGATGCCCGCCCGCTTCAGGCAGTTGTAAGAACGGACAGAAAGATCCAGTTCCTCGATGGTCATCTCGAGGACCTTCTCTTTCTTGTCCTCTTCCTTTTCCTTCATCGTCTCGGTTTCCTTCGCGCCGTCGGTGAGTCCCACAAACAGCGCGAGATGGTCGGTCAGGATCTTCGCGCCGAGGCTGACCGCCTCGTCCGGACGAATGCTGCCGTCGGTCCACACTTCCAGCGTCAGCTTGTCGTAGTTGGTCACCTGGCCGACGCGGGTGTTTTCCACCCGGTAGTTGACCCGCGTAATCGGGGTATAGATGGAATCCACGGGGATGACCCCGATCGGCTGGTCGTCCTTCTTGTTCCGTTCCGCCGGCACATAGCCGCGTCCCCGTCTGGCAAAAATGCGCATGTGGAGACGAGCGCCGGAAGCCAGGGTGGCGATGTGAAGTTCCGGATTCAGAATCTCCACGTCGCTGTCCGCCCGAATGTCTCCGGCCGTCACGACGCCTTCGCCTTCCGCGTCGATCTCCAGCATTTTTTCCTCGTCCGAGTGGATCTTGAGCGAGAGGCGTTTCAGATTGAGGATGATCTCCGTCACATCCTCGAGGACGCCCGGAATCGTGGAAAATTCATGAAGGACGCCGTCGATCTGCACCGAGACGACGGCCGCGCCAGGCAGGGACGAAAGCAGGATGCGGCGGAGGGAGTTGCCCAGCGTCATGCCGTAGCCGCGTTCGAGCGGTTCCACGACGAACCGCCCGTATTTGTTGTCCTCATTCATTTCCACGACTTCGATTTTCGGCTTTTCGATCACAATCACGCCTTAACCCTCCCAACGTGTACTGCGCCCCGGCACAAAAAGGCGCTTTCCGGCGGCTCCCCGCCCACCGGCGGCTTCCGGTGTGCTTCCTGCCGCTGGTCGTCCCTTGCGCCGGCTTGCGTCAGTGGCGTCGCTGACCCAGCCGTACGTTTAACCACCAAATGGGGTAAACCATGTAGTATGCCGTACCGTCACAACCATTATTCACCAGTTGTTTCCGTTTGATACCACATCTTACGGCTCGTCAGACGCGGCGACGTTTCGGAGGACGGCAGCCGTTATGCGGAATCGGCGTCACATCCTTGATCATGCTCACTTCCAGGCCGGCGGCTTGCAGCGAGCGGATTGCCGCTTCGCGGCCCGCACCCGGACCCTTGACCAGGACTTCGACCGTGCGCATACCGTGTTCCATGGCGGCGCGGGCGGCCGATTCGGCGGCCATCTGCGCGGCGTAGGGCGTGCTCTTGCGGGAGCCCTTGAAGCCGAGCGTGCCTGCGCTGGCCCAGGTAATCGTGTTTCCGTGCGGATCCGTGATGGTCACGATGGTATTGTTGAACGTCGAGCGGATGTGCGCGACGCCCGATTCGATGTTTTTCCTGTCGCGGCGTTTCGTGCGTGTCGTTTTCTTGGCTTTCTGCGCGGCCATTGCCGGTCATCCTCCTTTCCGATTACTTCTTCTTGTTCGCCACGGTGCGGCGCGGTCCCTTGCGCGTGCGGGCGTTGGTTCTCGTGCGTTGGCCGCGGACCGGCAAGCCCTTGCGATGGCGGATGCCGCGGTAGCAGCCGATTTCCGTCAGCCGCTTGATATTCATCGCGACTTCGCGGCGCAGATCGCCTTCCACCTTCAACGTCTTCTCGATCCGGTCGCGCAGGCGGGACACTTCGTCTTCGGTCAGATCGCGGACGCGGGTGTCCGGATTGACGCCGGTCGCTTCCAGGAGCTTCTTGGATGTCGTTCTGCCGATCCCGTAGATGTACGTCAGGGCGATCTCCACACGCTTCTCGCGGGGAAGGTCGACACCAGCGATACGTGCCATGGGCGTTCGTGCACCTCCCTTAAGGCTTGAGGTCAGCCTTGTTTTTGCTTGTGCTTCGGATTTTCGCAGATGATCATCACGTTGCCTTTCCGGCGGATGACCTTGCATTTTTCGCACATCGGTTTGACCGAAGGTCTCACTTTCATCGTTGTTCACCCTCCTGTTTCGGCGGTCGCGGCGAAGGTCGCGGCGAAGGCCGCGCCGGCAGCCGCGGTCGGGATCGCGGCCGCGGTTCTGTCGCGCCTGTGCGTCTATTTGCGGTACGTGATGCGGCCCCGGGTCAGATCGTAAGGCGAAAGCTGCACGACCACGCGATCCCCGGTCAGGATGCGGATGAAATGCATGCGCAATTTCCCGGAGACGTGGGCCAAAACCTGGTGCCCGTTGTCGAGCTCCACCCTGAACATCGCGTTGGGCAGCGGTTCGATGACCGTCCCTTCCACCTCGATGACGTCCTCTTTGGCCAACCCCTACTCTCCTTTCTCTTCTGCATGCGTTCCGGATGATCCCGCGGCAAGCCGGCGCCTCGCGTCCGCCACGGCAAACCGCAGTTTGCCGTTGGTGACTCTCCCGGTCTCGCTCAGGCTGTTCACGACTTCCTGGCTGACGATGCCCGTCGGTTCAAGATGCAGCAGGTTTTTGCGTTTCGGCCGGTCGAATTTTCGCCGGTCCCCGTCGGCAATGAGCGCGAAGCGTTCGTCCAGGAGGGCGATAACCACGGCGAGTTCGCCCTGATCCCGCCCGCGCAGGCTTCGCACGATCGCTCCGGGAACCACTTTCGCACGGTCCGTCATCGCCATTCACCTGTTCCTGCCTCTCATTCTTCGATCCGGGTCAAAATTTCGCATCCATCCTCCGTCACGGCGATCGTATGCTCGAAATGCGCGCACGGCGATCCGTCCACGGATACGATGGTCCAGTTGTCTTCCAGCGTCCGCACGTAGCGCTCGCCGGCGATGACCATCGGCTCGACGGCCAGCGTCATGCCCGGCTTCAGGCGCGGACCGCGGTCCGGCATGCCGTAGTTGGGGATTTGCGGCTCTTCGTGCAGGTTGGTGCCGATGCCGTGCCCGACCAATTCCCGCACCACGGAAAATCCCGCTTCCTCGACCGCCCGCTGGATGCGGTGGGAGACAGTATACAGCCGCACGTCCGGCCGGATTTGTTCCAGCCCGGCATACAGCGCTGCCTCGGTCACTTCCAGCAAACGCCGTTTCACGGGGTCGATTTCACCAACCGGAAAGGTCCAGGCGGAATCGCCGTGATAGCCTTTGTAGCACGCGCCGACGTCGATGCTGACGATGTCGCCTTCCTTCAGCTTCCGCGGTCCCGGGATGCCGTGCACCAGCTCTTCGTTGACGGACGTGCAAATGCTGCCCGGAAAACCGCGGTATCCTTTGAAGGAAGGAACCGCGTTTCGGCTGCGGATGTGCTCTTCGGCGATCCGGTCCAGTTCGGCGGTGGTGACCCCGGGCCGAATGGCCCGGCGGAGCAGGCGGAGCGTTTCCGCCACGATCCGCCCCGCTTCCCGCATCAGGGCGATTTCCGCTTCGGACTTGCAAATGATCATGGTCAAATTACCCTTTCAGGACGGCGCCGATTTCCGCGGTCACCTCGTCGATATCCCGCTCGCCGTCCACTTCGCGCAAAAGACCTTTGGCGTCGTAGTATTTCAGCACAGGCTCCGTCTTGTTGAAATATTCGTCCAGCCGCGTGCCCACCTTCTCTTCGGAATCGTCGGCACGCTGCATGAGCTCGCCCCCGCACTTGTCGCAGACGCCTTCCGTACGCGGCGGGCGGAATTTCGTGTGATAAATTTCGCCGCAGGACTTGCAGATTCGCCGCCCGGTAAGACGGATGAACAGCAGGTCGCGGTCCACTTTCAAATAAACGACGTGATCGATGCTGCGGCTTAAACCGGCGAGGATGCCGTCCAGCGTCTCCGCCTGCGCAAGGGTCCGCGGAAACCCGTCCAGCAAAAACCCGTTTATGCAGTCGGGCTGCGCCAGGCGTTCGCGAACGATTCCGTTGGTGATTTCGTCCGGCACGAGCAGCCCCTGGCTCACGTACTCCTTCGCCTTGAGCCCGAGCGGCGTGCCCTCCTGCATGGCCTGGCGGAACGCGTCTCCGGTGGAGATGTGCGGAATGCCGAATCTTTTCACGATGCGGTCGGCCTGCGTCCCCTTGCCGGCACCCGGAGGGCCCATGAACACGATATTCATTCTTGTCCCCCTTGCCTGGCTGTCACTTGGCCAACACCCGTCACTTCGTGCCGCCGATGAACCCGCGGTAATGGCGCTTGATCAGCTGGCTCTCGATCTGCTTCATCGTTTCCAGCGCGACGCCGACCACGATGAGCAGCGAGGTGCCGCCGAGCTGCACCGACCGGGGCAGTCCGGCGACGGCGCCGAAGAACACCGGCATGACCGACACCACCGCCAGGAAGATCGATCCGGCCAGCGTCAGCCGGGTGATCACCCGGGCCAGGTAGGTGGCGGTCGGCTTGCCCGGCCGGATGCCAGGGATGTAGCCGCCGTTTTTCTTCATGTTTTCCGCCATCTGTTGCGGGTTGTATTGCACAAAGGTATAGAAAAAGGTAAACCCGATGATCAGCAGCACGTAGAGCACCATGCCGAGCGGCCGGTCATAGTAGAGGTGGTTCATGATCCACTGCGCCCACGCGTACTTGGACCAGAACCCGGCAATGGTAATCGGAAACATCAGCAGGGAAACGGCGAAGATAACCGGAATGACGCCCGCGCCGTTCACCCGGAGCGGAATGTGCGTCATCTGGCCGCCGTACATCCGCTGGCCGACGATGCGCTTCGCGTACTGCACCGGCAGTTTCCGCGTGCCCTGCTGGACGAAGATGACGCCTGCGATGACCAGCACGGCGAACACGCCGATGATGACCATCTTCACGATGTTCAGGAACAGCTCGCTGTCCGCGGCCCCCCAGAACTGGCTGGCGTAGATGTCGCGGATGCCCTGCGGAATCCCCGCGACAATCCCGGCAAAAATGAGGATGGAGATGCCGTTGCCGATCCCTTTGTCGTTGATCTGTTCACCGAGCCACATCAGGAAAGCCGTTCCCGCCGTCAAAATGATGGCGATCAGCGTGTATGTCGCGAAGCTGGGATTGATCACCATCTGGATGCCGTACAACCGGTTGAATCCGATGGATGTGGCGTAGGCCTGGATGAAACCGAGGACGATGGTGCCGTAGCGCGTGAACTGGGTCAGTTTGCGCCGGCCCATCTCGCCTTCCCTGGCCCACTCCGCAAACTTCGGGATCACATCCATTGACAGCAGCTGCACGATGATGGACGCCGTAATATACGGCATGATCCCGAGGGCGAAGATGGAGAACTGGTACAGCGCGCCCCCGGTGAACGTGTTGAGCAGCCCGAACAGGTCGCTTCCCTGCATGTCCGCCGCCTTCAGCGCATCCCGGTTGATGTTCGGCACCGGGATGAACGAACCGATGCGGAAGATCAGCAGGATGAACAGCGTGAACAGGATCCGGTTGCGCAAGTCTTCGACTTTCCAGATATTCTGGATGGTCCGGATCATTGGATCACCTCGGGCTTGCCGCCGGCGGCTTCAATCTTGGCAAGGGCCGATTGCGAGAACTTGTGGGCCTTCACCGTCAGGGCTACGGTCAGCTCCCCGTCGCCCAGAATCTTGAGGCCGTCCTTCAGGTCTTTCACAATCCCGCGCTCCACAAGCAGCTGCGGCGTCACTTCCGTTCCGGCCTCAAACGCGTTCAGTTTCGACAGGTTCACGATCGCATACTCGGTCCGGAAACGCTCGTTGTTGAAACCGCGCTTCGGCAGCCGGCGGTACAGCGGATTCTGACCGCCTTCGAAGCCAATGCGGACACCGCCGCCGGAACGGGCTTTCTGCCCCTTGTGACCTTTGCCCGACGTCTTGCCCAGACCGCTGCCGATGCCGCGACCGACCCGTTTGCGGGCGAATTTCGAGCCGGGAGCCGGTTTCAGTTCATGCAATTTCATCGCTTGTCGCACCTCCTCGGTGGTGGATGGATGCGAGTGCCGGGGCCGGCCCGAGCCGAATCATTCCGGCAGTTCCCGCACTTCCACCAAGTGTTTGACGTGGTGGATCATGCCGCGGATGGACGGATGGTCTTCCTTGACGACGGTTTGGTTTAGCTTGCGCAGGCCAAGGGACCGGACCGTGCGGCGCTGATCCTCCGGACGGCCGATCAGGCTGCGTTTCAGCGTAATTTGCAGTTTGGCCATCTCGTCTCCTCCTCAGCCCAGCAGTTCTTCCACGGTCTTGCCCCGCAACTTCGCCACGTCTTCGGCGCGTTTCAGGCGGGAAAGTCCCTCCAGCGTCGCCCGGACCATGTTGATGGCGTTGGAGGAGCCCAGCGATTTCGTCAAAATGTCGCCGATGCCCGCCAGCTCCAGCACCGCGCGGACCGGACCGCCCGCGATGACACCGGTACCCTTGGACGCGGGCTTCAGCAGCACTTTGCCGGCGCCGAAATGTCCGATGACGGGATGCGGGATGGTGGTGCCGACCATGGGAACGTAAATCAGGTTCTTCTTCGCGTCTTCGACGCCCTTGCGGATCGCGTCGGGCACTTCGGCCGCCTTGCCGATTCCGGCGCCGACCCATCCCTTGCCGTCGCCGACCACGACGAGGGCGCTGAAGCTGAACCGGCGTCCGCCCGCGACCACCTTGGCGACACGGTTGACCTGTACCAGTTTTTCCTGCAGGTCCAGCGTATTCGGATCTACCCGTGAACGCAAGTTGATATCCCCTCCTTGGGTTGCCATGCGATCAGAATTCCAGCCCGGCTTCGCGCGCGGCGTCCGCCAGCGCCCGAATCCGGCCGTGGTACAGATAGCCGCCGCGGTCGAACACCACTTTGGCATACCCTTTTTCGAGCGCACGCTTGGCGATCAGCTCGCCCACCTTGCGCGCCGCTTCCACGTTGCCGCCGCCCGTGATCTGGCCGGCCAGCTCTTTGTCCAGCGTCGAGGCGGACACCAGGGTCACGCCCCGGGTATCGTCGATGAGCTGCGCGTAAATGTGCTTCAGGGAGCGGAACACGGACAGGCGCGGACGTTCCGGGGTACCGCTGATCTTCTTGCGCACGCGCAGATGTCTTCTTTTCCGGGCTTCGTTTCGGCTGATCTTGTTGATCATCCCTAAGCCAACCTTCCTTCCTCATGCCGCCCGACGGGCGGACAAGTCCGTCATTTCTTCTTGCCGGATTTGCCCTCTTTGAGGACGACCCGTTCGTTTTCGTAACGAATGCCCTTGCCCTTGTAGGGCTCCGGCGGCCGGACCGCGCGGACCTTGGCGGCGACCAGGCCGACCAGCTCTTTGTCGATCCCTTTCACCACGATTTTGTTTTGCGCCGGCACTTCGAACTCGATGCCAGGCTCCGGCACGAACTCCACCGGGTGGGAATAGCCGACGTTGAGCACCAGCTTGTTGCCGGACTTGCTGGCACGGTACCCGATGCCGACCAGTTCGAGGTTCTTGCTGTATCCTTCGGTCACGCCGCTGACCATGTTGGCCACCACGCTGCGGGTCGTGCCGTGCAGGGCGCGATGCAGCTTCTCGTCCGACGGCCGCTCGATGACAACGGCGTTTTCGTCCACCTTCACGGTCATATCCTTGTGAAGCGTGCGGCTCAGCGTGCCTTTCGGGCCTTTGACCGTGATCGTATTGCCGTCCACCGTCACGTTCACGCCGCTCGGGATCGGGATCGGTTTGCGTCCGATACGGGACATGGGTGCACCTCCTGTCGGTTTGGTGATTTCACCAAACGTAGCAAATCACTTCGCCGCCCACCTTGAGCTGGCGCGCTTCCTTGTCGGTAAGGATGCCCTTGGACGTGGAAATGATCGCGATGCCAAGGCCGCCCAGCACGCGGGGAATTTCGTTGGATTTCGTATAGACGCGCAGTCCCGGCTTGCTGATCCGCTTCAGCCCTGTGATGACGCGTTCGTTGTTCGGACCGTATTTCAGGAAGATCCGGATGATCCCCTGCTTGTTGTCCTCGATATATTCGGCATCGCGGATGAAGCCTTCGCGCTTCAGGATTTCGGCGATTTGCCGCTTGATCTTCGACGCGGGCACTTCGACCGTCTCGTGGCGAACCAGGTTCGCGTTGCGAATGCGCGTCAGCATATCCGCAATGGGGTCTGACATAGCCATGGGGGAAACCCTCCTTCCCGAGCCGGATTACCTCACCAGCTCGCTTTTCTGACGCCAGGAATCTGGCCCTTGTATGCCAATTCGCGGAAGCAAATCCGGCACACCTTGAATTTGCGCAGCACGGCGCGGGGCCGTCCGCAGCGCTCGCAGCGCGTGTAGGCGCGCACCTTGAACTTCGGTCTCCGCTTCTGCTTGGCAATCATGGACTTTTTGGCCACGGATGCTTGCACCTCCCCCGCTCTTACCGGGCGAACGGCATGCCCAGCCGGGCAAGCAGGTCGCGCGATTCTTCGTCCGTATTGGCGGTCGTGACGATCACCACGTCCAGGCCGCGAATTTTGTCGATCTTGTCGTAGTCGATTTCCGGAAAAATGAGCTGCTCCCGAATGCCAAGGGTATAGTTGCCGCGGCCGTCGAAGGATTTCGGGGACACGCCGCGGAAGTCGCGCACGCGGGGCAGGGCGATGTTGAACAATTTATCGAGAAAATGGTACATGCGTTCGCCGCGCAGCGTCACCTTCACACCGATGGGCATGTTTTGCCGGATGCGGAAACCGGCGATGGATTTTTTCGCCCGGGTGACGACCGGTTTCTGGCCGGAAATGCGGGTCAGATCGTCCACCGCGGCGTCCAGCACCTTGGCGTTCTGGGCCGCTTCGCCCACGCCCATGTTCAGGACGACCTTCTCCACCCGCGGCACTTGCATGACCGACCGGTATCCGAACTTTTGCATCATGGCGGGTACGACTTCTTTCAGGTAAAGCTCTTTCAATCGGGCTGCCATTGAAGTTTCGGGAACCTCCTTTCCCTGTGCGTCCCTGCGGTCAGTCGATCTGCGCGCCGGACCGCTTGGCGATGCGCACCTTGCGGCCATTCTCCAGCACTTTGTATCCGATCCGCGTCGGCAGGCCGGTCTTCGGATCCACAAGCATCACATTGGACGCGTGGATCGGCGCTTCCCGCTCGATGATGCCGCCCTGCGGGTTTTTCGGGTTCGGGCGCGTATGGCGCTTGATCATGTTGACCCCTTCCACCAGGACGCGGTTTTCGCGGGGATAGGCGGCCAGCACGCGGCCTTTCTTGCCTTTGTCCTTGCCGCTGATGACGATCACGGTGTCGTTTTTCTTCACATGCATGCGGGGCATGGCTGCACCTCCTCGTCTCCGCCCGCCCGGATCACAGCACTTCCGGAGCCAGGGAGATGATCTTCATGAAGTCGCGGTCGCGCAGTTCCCGCGCCACCGGACCGAAAATCCGCGTGCCGCGCGGGCTCTTGTCCTCTCTCACGATCACCGCGGCGTTCTCGTCAAACGCGATATAGGAACCGTCCGGACGGCGGATCGGGCGCTTCGTGCGCACGATGACGCACTTGACCACATCGCCTTTTTTGACAACGCCTCCGGGTGTTGCCTGTTTGACGGAAGCGACAATCACGTCGCCGACACGCCCCACCCTGCGGCCGGTGCCGCCGAGCACGCGAATGCACATCAGCTCTTTCGCGCCGGTGTTGTCCGCGACGGCCAGACGCGTAAATGGCTGGATCATTGATGGGGCCTCCTTCTCAGACGTTGGGGTTTCGTTCCAGGATCTCCACCAGCCGCCATCTCTTGCGCTTCGACAGCGGGCGGGTCTCCATGATTTTCACGATGTCGCCGATTTTCGCTTCGTTGTTTTCGTCGTGCGCCATGTATTTCTTCGTGCGGCGGATCGGTTTGCCGTACAGCTTGTGCTGCTTGAACGTTTCCACCGCCACCACGATCGATTTTTGCATCTTGTCGCTGACGACCCTGCCAATTTGCACTTTACGGGTTCCTCGTTCGCTCACGTCGCATCCTCCTTCCCGCATCCGGTTTCGCGTCCCGGTCCGGCCGTCAGCCGATGCCGAGCTCGCGCTCGCGCAAAACCGTCTTGGCGCGGGCGATTTCTTTCCGCAATTCCTTCAGGCGGTGCGGTTTGTCCAATTGGCCGGTGGCTTGCTGGAACCTCAGGTTGAACAGTTCTTCCTTGTAAGCCGCGATTTTCTGCTCAATTTCGGCGGACGTCAGGTTGCGCAATTCACTGGCTTTCATTGGCCTCACCACCCACATCCTCGCGCTTGACGAATCTTGTTTTGATCGGCAGCTTGTGCGACGCCAGGCGCATGGCTTCCCTGGCCACTTCTTCGGACACGCCGGCCAGCTCGAACATGATTCTGCCCGGCTTCACGACGGCAACCCAGCCTTCCACGTTGCCCTTACCGGAACCCATCCGCACTTCGAGGGGCTTCTTCGTGATCGGCTTGTGCGGGAAAATGTTGATCCACACCTTCCCGCCCCGGCGGATGTAACGGGTCATGGCAATCCGCGCCGCCTCGATCTGGCGGTTGGTGATCCATGCCGGCTCCTGGGCCTGCAGGCCGTATTCGCCGAAGTGCACCGTCGTGCCGCCTTTGGCGCGGCCTTTCATTCTTCCTTTTTGAACCTTGCGGTGTTTGACGCGTCTGGGCATCAACATGTCAATTGCCCCCTTCCCCGCCGGTCTTCTTCTTCTGCGGGAGAACTTCGCCGCGGTAAATCCACACCTTCACGCCGATGCGGCCATAGGTGGTGTGCGCTTCGGCGAAGCCGTAGTCGATGTCGGCGCGCAGCGTGTGAAGCGGCACCGTTCCTTCCACGTAGCCTTCCGTGCGGGCGATTTCCGCGCCGCCCAGCCGTCCGCTCACCATCGTGCGGATGCCTTTGGCGCCGGCGCGCATCGTCCGCTGGATCGCCTGCTTCATGGCGCGTCGGAACGAAACGCGGCGTTCCAGTTGCTGAGCGATGTTCTCCGCCACCAGCACGGCGTCCAATTCCGGATGCTTGATCTCGGCAATGTTAATATGCACCCGTTTCCCGTTCGTCAGCTTGACCAGCTCGTGGCGCAACGCCTCCACTTCCGCCCCGCCCTTGCCGATGACCATGCCCGGCTTGGCGGTGTGGATCGTGACATTGACGCGGTTGGCGGCGCGCTCGATCTCAATGTGGGAAACGGCGGCGTCCTTGAGCTTTTTCTTCAGAAAATCGCGGATCCGGACGTCTTCCATCAGCAGGGCGCCGAAATCCTTCTCCGCGTACCATTTCGATTCCCAGTCGCGGATAATGCCGATGCGCAGTCCCACCGGGTTGACTTTTTGACCCACACATGTCCCTCCTTATCACTCGCTGGCGGTTGCAGACCGTTCAGGCCGTTCGGAAACGACCAGCGTAATGTGGCTGGTGCGCTTCAGGATCGGGAACGCGCTACCCCGGGCCCGGGGTTGGTACCGTTTCAGCCGCGGTCCTTCGTTGGCGTAAATCTCGGAAATGTAAAGCCTGTTCACGTCCATCTGGTAATTGTGCTCGGCGTTCGCCACGGCGGAGTTGAGCAGCTTCTCCAGCACCGGGGACGCCGCGCGGGGCGTGTGACGCAAAATCGCGATCGCTTCCGCCACATCCTTGCCGCGGATCAGATCGGCGACAAGGCGAACTTTGCGGGGCGCGATGCGAACATATCGAAGAATGGCTCTCGCCTGCGCCATGTCAATCCCTCCTCCTGTGCGACGCGTTCGATGCGGCCCGCGAACCGGCGTCAGCGTCTGCCGGTCTTCTTGTCGTCGTCAGCATGGCCCTTGAAGGTGCGCGTCGGCACGAACTCGCCCAGCTTGTGCCCGACCATGTCTTCCGTCACGTACACCGGCACGTGCTTGCGTCCGTCGTACACGGCGAAGGTGTGGCCGACGAACGACGGAAAGATGGTCGAGCGGCGGGACCACGTCTTGATGATGGCTTTCTTGTTGGCCGCGTTGAGTTCATCCACTTTTTTCAGCAAATGTTTATCCGCAAAAGGGCCTTTCTTCAGACTGCGACCCATGCGATGCTTCCTCCCTTCGACCCGTCGTAGGGCGTGAACCGTTCAAGCCGCGCCGCGCGCGTCACTTGCGGCGGTGGATGATGTATTTGTCGCTCGGATGGTTTTTCTTCCGCGTCTTGTATCCGAGCGTCGGCTTGCCCCAGGGCGTCACCGGCGACGGGCGGCCGATCGGCGCCTTGCCTTCGCCGCCGCCGTGCGGGTGGTCCACCGGGTTCATGACCGAACCGCGCACCGCCGGACGGCGGCCCAGCCAACGGGAACGTCCGGCTTTGCCCTTGTTGATCAGTTCGTGATCCTCGTTGCCCACGGCCCCGACGGTCGCGCGGCATTCTTTCAGCACGCGGCGAATTTCGCCGGAAGCGAGGCGGATGATGGCGTACTTGTCTTCCTTGCCGAGCAGTTGCGCCTGCGTACCGGCGGCGCGCACCAGCTGCCCGCCCTTGCCGGGCTTCAGCTCGATGTTGTGAATCACGGTGCCGACGGGGATGTTTTCCAGCGGCAACGCGTTGCCGACCTTGATGTCGGCGCCAGGCCCGGACATGATCTCGTCGCCGACCTTAAGCCCCCTCGGCGCGATGATGTAGCGCTTCTCCCCGTCGCGGTAATGGATGAGCGCGATGCGGGACGTCCGGTTCGGGTCGTACTCGATGCTGGCGACGCGGCCCGGCACGCCGTCCTTGTCCCGCTTGAAGTCGATGATCCGGTACATGCGCTTGTGGCCGCCGCCGCGGTGGCGCACCGTGATCCGGCCCTGGTTGTTGCGGCCGGCCCGCTTCGGAAGCGGCTCAAGCAGCGATTTCTCCGGCTTGTCGGTGGTGATCTCGTCGAACGTGGACACCGTCATCTGGCGGCGCCCCGGTGATGTCGGTTGGAAATTTTTGACGGGCACTTCCTTTTCCCTCCCCGCTTATGTGGTCCGCATGACCCTCGGCCTCAGACCGATCCTTCGAAGAACTCGAGGGGCTTGCTGCCCTCCGCGAGCTGAACGATCGCCTTTTTCCATTCCTTCGTGTAGCCGCTGTAGCGGCCGTAGCGTTTCGGCTTGGGCGGCACGCGCATGGTGTTGACCTTGGCGACCTTCACCTTGAAAATTTGCTCCACGGCCTGCTTGATTTCCGTCTTGTTGGCGCGGATGTCGACTTCGAACACGTACTTGAGCCGGTCAGCGAATTCGCTGGAGCGTTCGGTAATGACCGGCCGCTTGATAATATCGCGGGGGTCCTTCATTACGCGAACACCTCCTCCACCTTCGCGACGGCGTCCTTCGTGATGACCAGCTTGTCGTGGTTCAAGAGATCAAGCACGTTGATGCCGTTTGCGGATATGAACTTCACGCCCGGAATGTTGCGGGCCGACAACGCCACGTTGTCGTCGTATTCCGCGGACACCACGAGGGCTTTGCGGTCGACGTTCAGGTTTTTCAGGATTTTCGCGAATTCCTTCGTCTTCGGGGCGGCCATGCTCAGCTCGTCCAGAACGACGATTTCATTGTCGCGCACCTTGCCGGACAGAGCCGACCGAATGGCCAGCCGGCGCACTTTGCGCGGCAGCTTGAACTTGTAGCTGCGCGGTTGCGGGCCGAACACGACGCCGCCGCCCTTCCATTGCGGCGCCCGGATGCTGCCCTGGCGGGCGCGCCCGGTGCCTTTCTGGCGCCACGGTTTGCGGCCGCCGCCGCTCACTTCGGCGCGGTTCTTCGTTTTGTGGGTGCCGCGGCGCATCGCCGCCTGCTGCATGACGACGACGCTGTGCAGCACGTGGATGTTCGGCTCGATGCCGAACACCGCATCCGACAGCTCGATCTCGCCGACCTGGCTGCCGCTCGTGTTATATACAGCCACTTTGGGCATGACAAAGTCCTCCTTCCCGATGCGGATGCGCCCTCAGTTTACCCGCTTCACCGCGGAACGGATCTTGAGGAAGCCGTTGCGCGGTCCCGGCACGGAACCCTTGATGAGCAGCACATTGCGTTCCGGGTCGACCTTCATGACCTGCAGGTTCTGAACGGTCACCGTCTCGTACCCCAGTCGGCCGTGCATCTTCTTGCCCTTCGGCACGCGGTTCGCGTCGCGCATCACCGCGAGGGAACCGTTGCCGCGGTGGTATTTGGAGCCGTGGGCCATCGGTCCGCGGGAGTGGCCCCAGCGCTTGATAGCGCCGGCGGTGCCTTTCCCCTTGGAAATCCCCGTCACGTCCACAAATTCGCCTTCCGCGAAGATATCCACCTTCACTTCCTGGCCGACTTCGTAGTCCGCCAGGTTGACGCCGCGGATCTCGCGGATGAAGCGCTTGGGCGCCGTGCCCGCTTTCTTCGCGTGGCCGGTTTCCGGCTTGTTGGCCGCTTTTTCTTTCTTATCGAGATAACCCAGCTGGATCGCTTCGTAACCGTCGCGTTCTTTCTCCTTTTTCTGGAGCACGACGTTCGGCGTTGCCTCCACCACCGTCACCGGAACCACGGTGCCTTCGGCGGTGAAAATCTGGGTCATGCCGATTTTGCGTCCCAGAATCCCTTTCATGATGACACCTCTTTTCCTTTTCCATCCCTCGGTCGGTAACTTCGTCTTACAGTTTGATTTCGATATCGACGCCGGACGGCAGGTCGAGGCGCATCAGCGCGTCCACGGTTTGCGGCGTCGGGCTGAGAATGTCGATCAGCCGTTTGTGGGTGCGCATTTCGAATTGCTCGCGCGAATCCTTGTACTTGTGCACCGCCCGCAGGATCGTGATGACCTGCTTCTCGGTGGGCAGCGGAATCGGTCCGGACACGCCGGCTCCCGTCCGCTTGGCGGTTTCCACGATCTTTTCCGCCGATTGGTCCAACACCCGATGATCATATGCTTTCAAACGGATGCGGATTTTTTGTTTGGCCTTTGCCATAGAAGTCCCTCCTTCGATCGCCCAATTTGAAAATCGGACATACTCCGCGGGAACTACCCGAACGTCATCCGGCGCGCCCTCCTATGGCAAAGGGGCCGGGTGTGTCGTCGGCAACCTCCCGCATCATCGCGTCTATAGACCAACGTTCACTATTGTAGCAGAAGGCCCTTGGGAATGCAATCAAATTTTTCGTTTCGAATAAACCGTCTCTACACCCGTGTCACAAAAGGCTCGCATGGACATCAAATTTATTCTTCCTGACTCCACCTTCGCGACCTTCGCGCCGGCCGAACCGTGTCCGTTCCTTATTATATTAGTGTGGATCTTACGGTTCATTTTCCCGATCCGGCTTGACGAGACCAAACCATGGCAAGACGACCATTGAGATCAGAATAGAGTTGCAAAAAAGAATATAGCGTAACATGGAAAACAAAGAAAGGCATCCCTCGGGGATGCCTCTCTGTTTTCGTTTCTTCGCGCCGCCAATTATTTAATGATCTTGGCCACGGCGCCGGCGCCGACCGTACGGCCGCCTTCGCGGATCGCGAAACGGGTGCCTTCCTCGATGGCGATCGGCGAGATCAGCTGGACGTTCAGCGTCACGTTGTCGCCCGGCATGACCATTTCCGTGCCTTCCGGCAGGGTGATGACGCCGGTGACGTCCGTCGTCCGGAAGTAGAACTGCGGACGATAGCCGGTGAAGAAGGGCTTGTGCCGGCCGCCTTCTTCCTTGGTCAGGACGTACACCTGGGCGGTGAATTCGGTGTGCGGATTCACCGTGCCGGGCTTGGCCAGGACTTGGCCGCGCTCGACTTCTTTCCGGTCGACGCCGCGCAGCAGGGCGCCGATGTTGTCGCCGGCTTGGGCTTGGTCCAGCATCTTGCGGAACATTTCCACGCCGGTAACGACCGTCTTCTTCGTCTCTTCGGACAGGCCGACGATTTCCACTTCGTCGCCGACCTTCACGGTGCCGCGTTCCACACGGCCGGTGGCGACGGTGCCGCGGCCGGTGATGGTGAACACGTCATCGACGGACATCAGGAACGGCTTGTCAATTTCGCGCTCGGGCGTCGGAACGTAGCTGTCGACCGCTTCCATGAGCTCCATGATCTTGTCGCCCCATTCGCTGTTCGGGTCTTCCAGCGCCTTCAGCGCGGAACCGCGAATGATGGGCGTGTCGTCGCCGGGGAACTGGTATTCGTTGAGCAGGTCGCGCACTTCCATTTCCACCAGTTCCAGCAGCTCTTCGTCTTCCACCATGTCGACCTTGTTCAGGAAAACGACGATGTACGGAACGCCGACCTGACGGGCGAGCAGGATGTGCTCCCGGGTTTGCGGCATCGGGCCGTCGGCGGCGGACACGACGAGGATCGCGCCGTCCATTTGCGCCGCGCCGGTGATCATGTTCTTCACGTAGTCGGCGTGGCCGGGGCAGTCCACGTGCGCGTAGTGGCGGTTGGCCGTTTCGTATTCCACGTGCGAGGTGGCGATGGTGATGCCGCGCTCGCGTTCTTCCGGCGCTTTGTCGATTTGGTCGTAGGCCAGCGCCTGGGTGCCGCCGCCCACGCGCTTGGACAGCACGGACGTGATCGCGGCCGTCAGGGTGGTCTTGCCATGGTCGACGTGGCCGATGGTGCCGACGTTGACGTGCGGCTTGGTACGCTCGAATTTCGCCTTTGCCATTGAGTTCAGTTCCTCCTTTTTTGATCAGGAAAAATTATATTGGCGGCGAACCGCCGGTCCGCGCGGACGGCGTCGCGGTTCTGCCGTTTCCGGAAACGGGTTGCGCCGCGGAAGCGCCGGCCCGCGAGGCCGCGCTTCCGGATCAGGCGCCTTTGTGCTTCGCGATGATCTCCTCCGCAATCGAACGCGGCACTTCCTCGTAGTGGGAGAATTCCATCGAGAACACGCCGCGTCCCTGCGTGCCGGAACGGAGGACGGTGGAGTAGCCGAACATCTCGGCCAGCGGTACCTTCGCGCGAATCACGCGCGCTCCGGAGCGCTCGTCCATCCCCTCGATGCGTCCGCGGCGGGAGTTCAGCATGCCCATCACGTCGCCCATATACTCTTCGGGAACGGTGACCTCCACCTTCATGATCGGTTCAAGCAGCACGGGGTTGCAGTGATCCTTCGCCGCCTTGAGCGCCATCGACGCGGCGATCTTGAACGCCATTTCGGAGGAGTCGACTTCGTGATACGAACCGTCGAAGATGGTCGCCTTGATGTCGGTGAGCGGATAGCCCGCGAGCACGCCGCCCCTCATCGCTTCCTCGATGCCGGCCTGCACGGCGGGAATGTATTCCTTCGGCACCACGCCGCCGACGATCTTGTTCTCGAACACGAACCCGCTGCCCTGCGGAAGCGGCTCGAATTCGATCCAGACGTGGCCGTATTGGCCGCGGCCGCCCGTCTGGCGGACGTATTTGCCTTCGACCTTCGCCGAGGCGCGGAAAGTTTCGCGGTAGGCGACCTGCGGTTTGCCGACGTTGGTCTCCACCTTGAATTCCCGCTTCATCCGGTCGACGATGATCTCCAGATGGAGCTCGCCCATCCCTTCGATGATCGTCTGTCCGGTCTCCTCGTCGGTGTAATAGCGGAAGGTCGGGTCTTCCTCGGCCAGCTTCGCCAGCGCGGTGCTCATCTTTTCCTGGTCGGCCTTCGTTTTCGGCTCGATCGCGACGTTGATGACCGGTTCCGGGAAGTTCATCGATTCGAGGATGATCGGATTTTTCTCGTCGCACAGCGTATCGCCGGTAATCGTGTCCTTCAGGCCCACGGCGGCGGCGATGTCGCCGGCGTACACCTCGTCGACTTCCTCCCGGTGATTGGCGTGCATCCGCAGGATTCGCCCGATCCGTTCGCGCTTGCCCTTCGTGGAGTTCAGCACATACGAACCGGAGGAGAGCACGCCGGAATAAACCCGGAAGAACGTCAGCTTACCGACGTACGGGTCGCTCATGATTTTGAAGGCCAGCGCCGCAAACGGCTGGTCGTCGCCGGATTTGCGGTTGGTCTCCGAGCCGTCCGGCAGCGTGCCGCGAATGTCCGGCACGTCGTTCGGCGCTGGCAGGTAGTCCACCACCGCGTCGAGCAGCGACTGCACGCCCTTGTTGCGGTAGGAGGAACCGCACAGCACCGGGAAGATCTTCACCGCGCAGACGCCCCTGCGCAGGGCCGCCTTCAGATCCTCGACGGTGATTTCTTCCCCTTCCAGATACTTGATCATGAGCTCTTCGTCGACTTCGGCGACCTTCTCGATCAGCTCGTTGCGCAGCTCTTCGGCCTGGTCAACAAGGTGCGCGGGGATATCCGTGACCTCCCGCTCCTTGCCCAGTTCATCCTTGTAGACGATCGCCTTGCGCTCGATCAGGTCGATCATGCCGCCGAAGTCGTTCTCGGCGCCGATCGGCAGCTGGATGGCCACCGCGTTGGCGCCCAGGCGCTCGCGCATATCCTTCACAACGGCGAGGAAATCCGCGCCGATGATATCCATCTTGTTGACATACGCAATTCGCGGCACACCGTAACGGTCGGCCTGGCGCCAGACCGTCTCGGACTGCGGCTCCACGCCTTCCTTGGCGCTGAACACACCGATCGCGCCGTCCAATACGCGCAGGGACCGCTCGACTTCCACCGTGAAGTCCACGTGCCCGGGGGTGTCGATGATATTGATGCGGTGATCCCGCCAGAAACAGGTGGTGGCGGCCGATGTGATGGTGATGCCGCGCTCCTGCTCCTGTTCCATCCAGTCCATCGTCGCGGCCCCCTCGTGCACTTCCCCGATCTTGTGCACGCGGCCCGTGTAGAACAGGATCCGTTCGGTGGTGGTCGTCTTGCCCGCATCAATATGGGCCATGATCCCGATGTTGCGCGTGCGTTCCAGAGGAACCGCCCTAGGCATTCATTGGTCTCCTTTCATCTCCAGATCGCTTGCAGCGCCGCCGGATTACCAGCGGTAATGAGCGAAAGCTCGGTTCGCTTCCGCCATCTTGTGCGTGTCTTCGCGCTTCTTCACCGCGCCGCCGGTGTTGTTGGCGGCGTCCATAATCTCCGCGGCGAGGCGTTCCTGCATCGTCCGCTCGCTGCGGAGGCGGGCGTAGTTCACCAACCAGCGCAGGCCGAGAGACGTCCGGCGTTCCGGCCGGACTTCCACCGGCACTTGGTAGTTGGCGCCGCCGACCCGCCGCGCGCGCACTTCCAGCACGGGCATGACGTTCTTCAGGGCCGCTTCCAGCACTTCCAGCGGGTCCTTGCCCGTCCGCTCGCGAACGATATCGAAAGCCTCGTACAAAATCCGCTGCGCGACGCCTTTCTTGCCGTCGTACATGATGCGGTTGATCAGCCGCGTAACCAGCTTGCTGTTGTAAATCGGATCCGGAAGCACGTCCCGTCTCGGCACGGGTCCTTTGCGGGGCATCGCGTATCCTCCTTTCCGCTTTCATGGTGCCTCAGCCCGCCGCGTCCGCGCAACGCGCCTTGCGGCTCGCGGCGGAGACGGGCGCTCATTTCTTCTCTTTCGGTTTCTTCGCGCCGTATTTGGAACGGCCTTGCATCCGGTTGTTGACGCCGGCCGTATCCAGCGCGCCGCGGATGATATGATAACGGACACCCGGCAAATCCTTGACCCGGCCGCCGCGGACGAGCACGGTGCTGTGCTCCTGCAGGTTGTGGCCGATCCCCGGGATGTACGCGGTCACCTCGATGCGATTGGAGAGGCGCACCCGCGCGTACTTGCGCAGCGCCGAGTTCGGCTTCTTCGGCGTCATCGTGCCCACGCGCGTGCACACGCCGCGCTTCTGCGGAGAGCTCTGATTGGTCGTGATCCGCTTCAGGGCGTTGTATCCGAATTGCAGGGCGGGAGATTTCGATTTGACCACTTTTTGCTTGCGTCCCTTGCGCACCAGCTGGTTGATTGTCGGCATGCTGCCACCCCCTTCCATTCATCCGGAACGAAGCGCCCGCGGGCGGACGCCGTCCGGTACCGAATCGCCGCCGGTTCAGCCGTCGGTCCATGGCTTCCCAATGTCCACAGATCCAGGCGATTCATTTTTTTGCGACAAAATGCCTCCCCGCACTCCGCGTCCTCTGAGGCTACGCGGCATACGGGGCCGGCATCGGTCACGCTTTGCAACCCGGTTCACTCTTTCGCCACCACGGCCATCGCCGCGTCTACGGCAATGCCGCACGCCTTGCCGAGCTGGCGCATCGTGTCCACGTAGTTGACCTTCACGCCGTGCAGCTTGCACAGCGACACGATGCGGGTGACGAGGCGCGAGTCCGCGTCCCGTGCCACAAACACTTCGATGGCCTTTCCCTGTTCCACCGTCTTGACCGTTTGCTTGGTGCCGACTTTGACCCTGCCTTCCGGAAAGCGCACGCCAAGCTCCATCCCGGTTCGGACCTCCCGCGTCCGTTCGCCCGTTACCGTTCGGCGGATTTGCAGCAGGTAGGCACACTCAAAGATACTACCACTTCACCCAAGGCGTGTCAAGGAAAAAGCGGGGGCGCGAAAACCGCTGCGCCGCACGCCGCGCCCCCGTCACTCCGCGGAAACGGCCTCCAGTTCCTCCGCCGTTTCCTCGGCCTGTTCGATCCGTGACACAACCTTTACGTTCCGGTAGCGGGCCATGCCCGTACCGGCGGGAATGAGCTTGCCGATGATCACGTTCTCCTTCAGGCCGAGCAGCCGGTCGACCTTGCCTTTGATGGCGGCGTCGGTCAGCACGCGGGTCGTCTCCTGGAAGGAGGCCGCCGACAGGAACGAATCGGTTTCCAGCGAAGCCTTCGTGATGCCGAGCAGCACCGGCCGCGCCACCGCGGGTTCCCTTCCCTGCAAAATGGCCTCGCGGTTGGCATCCTCGTAGTCGTGGATGTCCACATACGTGCCCGGCAGCAGGTTCGTGTCGCCCGGATCGACGATCCGGATCTTGCGCAGCATCTGCTTGATCATCACTTCGATGTGCTTGTCGTTGATCTCCACGCCCTGGTTCCGGTACACCCGCTGGACTTCCTGCAGGATATAGTTTTGCACGCCGCGGATGCCTTTGATCCGGAGCATTTCCTTCGGGTCGATGGAACCGTCGGTCAGCTCGTCGCCCGCTTCCACCCGCTGTCCTTCCACGACGCGGATACGCGAGCCGTAGGTGACCGGGTAAATCTTCGTTTCCGTTTCGCCTTCCACTTCAATTTCCCTGCGGTCCTTCTCGTCGCGGATGTGCTTGACGACCCCGTCGATCTCGGAGATGACCGCCTGGCCCTTCGGATTCCGGGCTTCAAACAGCTCCTGTACCCGCGGCAGACCCTGCGTGATGTCCTCGCCGGCCACGCCGCCGGTGTGGAACGTGCGCATCGTGAGCTGCGTGCCGGGTTCGCCGATGGACTGGGCGGCGATGATGCCGACCGCTTCCCCGATTTCCACCACCTTGCCGGTGGCCAGGTTGCGGCCGTAGCACATCCGGCAGACGCCGTGGCGCGCGCGGCAGCTGAGCACCGAGCGGATGGTCACCCTCTCGATCCCCGCCTTCACGATGGCGTCGGCCTTCTCGGCGTCGATCAGCTCGTTGCGGGTAACGATGATCTCGCCCGTCTCCGGATGGCGGACCGTCTCGAAGGCGAAACGGCCTTCGATCCGATCGTACAGATCCTCGATGATCTGGTTGCCATCCTCGATCCGCGTCACCACAAGCCCCTTGTCGGTGCCGCAATCTTCCTCGCGGACGATGACGTCCTGCGCCACGTCGACCAGACGGCGGGTGAGATAACCCGAGTCGGCGGTCCGCAGCGCGGTGTCCGCCAGACCTTTCCGCGCGCCGTGGGTCGAGATGAAGTACTCGAGCACGGTAAGCCCTTCGCGGAAGTTCGATTTGATCGGCAGCTCGAAAATCCGCCCGGACGGCGTGGCCATGAGGCCCCGCATGCCGCCCAGCTGGGTGATCTGCGACTTGTTGCCCCGCGCCTTGGAATCGACCATCAGCATGAGCGAGTTGTATCGGTCGAGGGAATTCATCAGCGCGTCGGTGAGTTCGTCCTTGGCCTTGGACCAGATTTCGATGATCCGGTCGTACCGCTCCTCGTCCGTGATCAGGCCGCGGCGGTACTGGCTGGTAATGATTTTGACTTTGTTTTCGGAATCTTCCAGGATGTGTTGCTTCTCTTCCGGCACGACGACGTCCGCGACGGCGATGGTAATGCCTGCCCGGGTCGAATAGGTGAAGCCCAGTTCTTTGATGCGGTCCAGGATGATCGACGTTTGCGTCGTCTGGTAGCGCCGGAAGCATTCCGCGATGATCGTCCCCAGGTAATCCTTGCCGATGGCGTTCACCAGCGGCATTTCGCGCACTTTCCGTTCCAGGTCGACGCCCTTATCGAAGATGAAGTATTTGTCGGGCGTGCCGTTCAGGAGGTTCTCCCGGGTCGGCTCGTTGATGTACGGGAACGTGTCCGGGAAAATCTCGTTGAAGATCAGCTTCCCGATGGTGGTGACCAAGAGCGCGTTTTCCTGCTCCGGCGTGAACGTCTTCTTGCCCAGCGTCCTGGCCGGCAGGATAATGCGGGCGTGCAGCGAAACGCCCAGCTCGCCCCGCTCGTAGGCGGAAATGGCCTCGTGCGGGTGGGCGAAGCGCATGCCCGTGCCCGGCGCGTTGGGATCGTCCATCGTCAGGTAGTAGCAGCCGAGCACCATGTCCTGCGACGGCGTGACGACCGGCTTGCCGTCCTTCGGGTTCAGGATGTTGCCGGACGCCAGCATGAGCAGGCGCGCTTCGGCCTGCGCCTCGGCGGACAGCGGCACGTGCACGGCCATCTGGTCGCCGTCGAAGTCGGCGTTATACGCGGTACATACCAACGGGTGCAGCTTGATGGCGCGTCCTTCGACGAGCACCGGTTCGAAGGCCTGGATGCCCAGCCGGTGCAGCGTCGGCGCGCGGTTGAGGAGCACCGGGTGCTCGCGGATGACCTCTTCCAGCACGTCCCACACTTCGGGGCTTACGCGCTCGACCTTCCGCTTCGCGCTCTTGATGTTGTGGGCCAGCCCCTTGGCGACCAGTTCCTTCATGACGAAGGGCTTGAACAGCTCAAGGGCCATTTCCTTCGGCAGCCCGCATTGGTACATCTTGAGGCTCGGGCCGACGACGATGACGGAACGGCCGGAATAGTCGACGCGCTTGCCCAGCAGGTTTTGCCGAAAACGGCCCTGCTTGCCCTTCAGCATGTGGCTGAGGGATTTCAGCGGCCGGTTCCCGGGGCCGGTGACCGGCCGGCCGCGGCGCCCGTTGTCGATCAGGGCGTCGACGGCTTCCTGCAGCATCCGTTTTTCGTTTTGCACGATGATGTCGGGCGCGCCGAGATCCAAAAGCCGCTTCAGCCGGTTGTTCCGGTTGATGACGCGGCGGTACAGGTCGTTAAGGTCGCTGGTCGCGAAGCGTCCGCCGTCCAGCTGCACCATCGGGCGCAGCTCGGGCGGAATGACCGGCAGCACGTCCAGGATCATCCATTCCGGCCGGTTGCCGGAGTTCCGGAACGCCTCCAGCACCTCAAGCCGCTTGATGGCGCGGTTGCGCCGCTGGCCCTGGGCGGTGCGCAGCTCCTCTTTGAGCATCTCGATCTCGCGGTCCAGGTCGATGTCCATGAGCAGCTTCTTGATCGCTTCCGCTCCCATGCCGGCCTGGAACGCGTAGCCGAACTTCTCCCGGTAGCTGCGGTATTCCTTCTCCGAGAGCAGCTGTTTTTTCTCCAACGGCGTGTCTCCCGGATCGGTCACCACATAAGATGCAAAATAGATGATCTCCTCCAGCGAACGGGGAGACATGTCGAGGGTCAGCCCCATCCGGCTCGGAATGCCCTTGAAGTACCAGATGTGGGAAACGGGCGCGGCCAGCTCGATGTGGCCCATCCGCTCCCGGCGCACCTTCGCGCGGGTGACTTCGACGCCGCAGCGGTCGCACACCATTCCCTTGTGGCGGACGCGCTTGTACTTGCCGCAATGGCATTCCCAGTCCTTCGTCGGGCCGAAGATCCGTTCGCAGAACAGCCCGTCCTTCTCGGGCTTGAGGGTCCTGTAGTTGATCGTCTCCGGTTTTTTCACCTCGCCCCGCGACCAGGAGCGGATCTTGTCGGGGGAGGCGAGGCCGATCTTCATGAACTCAAAGTGGTTGACGTCCAACAAGGAGCAAGCCCTCCTTAAATGGTTGGTGGAACCGGCGGATTCGCGTCATTCCGCGCCGACTTCCGCGCTTGCGCTCTCCAGGTTCAGGTGCAGCTTGTCGCCCGCGTTGTCTTCCTCGTCGTCGATTTCTTTCATCTCGATTTCTTCTTCGTTCTCGCTCAGAATCTTGACGTCCAGGCCCAACGACTGCAGTTCCTTGATGAGCACCTTGAACGACTCGGGCACGCCCGGTTCCGGCACGTTCTCGCCCTTGACAATGGCTTCGTACGTCTTGACCCGGCCGACCACGTCGTCCGACTTCACCGTCAGGATCTCCTGCAGCGTGTACGCGGCGCCGTACGCCTCCAGCGCCCACACTTCCATCTCGCCGAAGCGCTGGCCGCCGAACTGCGCCTTGCCGCCCAGCGGCTGCTGCGTGACGAGGGAGTACGGGCCGGTGGAGCGCGCGTGGATCTTGTCGTCCACCATGTGCGCCAGCTTGATCATGTACATGACGCCGACGGTCACTTCCCGCTCGAACGGTTCGCCGGTACGGCCGTCGTACAGGATCGTCTTGCCGTCGCGCCTCAGACCGGCTTCTTCCATGGTGTCGAACACGTCGTACTCGGTGGCGCCGTCGAACACCGGCGTGGAAGCGTGGATGCCCAGCAGCTTGCAGGCCATGCCCAGGTGCACTTCCAGCACCTGGCCGATGTTCATCCGCGAGGGAACGCCCAGCGGATTGAGCACCACGTCCACCGGCGTGCCGTCCGGCAGGAACGGCATGTCTTCCACCGGCAGGATGCGGGCGATGACGCCCTTGTTGCCGTGGCGGCCGGCCATCTTGTCGCCTTCGGAAATTTTGCGTTTCTGGGCAATATATACCCGGACAAGCTGGTTGACGCCCGGCGGCAGCTCGTCGCCGTTCTCCCGGGTAAACACCTTGACGTCCACGACGATGCCGTCGGTGCCGTGCGGCACGCGCAGCGACGTGTCGCGCACTTCCCGGGCCTTCTCGCCGAAGATGGCGTGAAGCAGCCGCTCCTCTGCCGTCAGCTCGGTAACCCCCTTCGGCGTCACCTTGCCGACGAGGATGTCGCCCGCGCTGATTTCCGCGCCGACGCGAATGATGCCGCGTTCGTCCAGGTTGCGCAGCGCGTCTTCCCCGACGTTGGGGATGTCGCGCGTGATCTCTTCCGGACCGAGCTTGGTGTCGCGCGCTTCGCATTCATATTCTTCGATGTGGATGGACGTATACACGTCTTCCCGCACCAGCCGCTCGGACAGCAGGATGGCGTCCTCGTAGTTGTACCCTTCCCAGGGCATGAACGCCACGAGGACGTTGCGGCCCAGCGCCAGCTCGCCCTGGTCGGTGGACGGGCCGTCGGCGATGATGTCGCCGGCCTTGACCCGGTCGCCCTTGCGGACGATGGGACGCTGGTTGATGCAGGTGCCTTGGTTGGAACGCACAAATTTCAGCAGCTTGTATTTGTCCACGTCGCTCTGGACTTCCCGGCCGTCCACTTCCAGGATGCGGCGCACGTGGATCTCGTTGGCGGTCACCCGTTCGACGATGCCGTCGTGCCGGGCCACGACGCAAACCCCGGAATCCAGGGCCGCGCGGTACTCCATCCCGGTGCCGACCAGCGGCGCTTCCGGCACGAGCAACGGCACGGCCTGGCGCTGCATGTTGGAACCCATGAGCGCGCGGTTGGAGTCGTCGTTTTCCAGGAACGGGATGAGCGCGGTGGCCACGGACACCACCTGCTTGGGCGACACGTCCATGAAGTCCACCCGGTCGCTCGGCATGGTCAGAATGTTGTCCGGCTGCTTGTTGTAACGGACGACGACCATGTCTTCGGCGAAACGGTTGTCTTCCGTCAGTTTCGCGTTCGCCTGGGCGATGATGTAGTTGTCCTCTTCGTCCGCCGTCAGGTACACGACCTCATCCGTCACCCGGCCGGTGGTATGGTCTACCTTCCGGTAAGGCGTCTCGATGAAGCCGTACTCGTTCACCCGGGCATACGTCGCCAGCGAGTTGATCAGCCCGATGTTCGGGCCTTCCGGCGTCTCGATGGGGCACATCCGGCCGTAGTGCGAATGGTGGACGTCGCGCACTTCCATGCCGGCGCGCTCCCGCGTGAGACCCCCGGGACCCAGAGCGGACAGGCGCCGCTTGTGGGTCAGTTCCGCCAGCGGGTTCGTCTGGTCCATGAACTGGGACAGCTGGGACGACCCGAAAAATTCCTTGATCGCCGCGGTGACCGGCCGGATGTTGATCAGCGCCTGCGGCGTGATGGCGTTCTGGTCCTGGATGGACATCCGCTCGCGCACGACCCGCTCCATCCGGGACAGGCCGATGCGGAACTGGTTCTGGAGCAGTTCGCCCACGGAGCGCAGGCGGCGGTTGCCCAAATGGTCGATGTCATCCACGTCGCCGATACCGTGCATCAAATTGATGAAATAGCTGATGGACGCGATGATGTCGGCGGGCGTGATGTGCTTCACCGACTTGTCGATGTTGCCGTTGGAGATGATTTTGACCACGCGTCCGTCTTCCGACGGCGAATAGACGCTGATGGACTGCAGCCGGATTTCGTCGAGTTCGAACACGCCGCCGGCGACCTTGTGGGTCTGGAAGCCGACGTTCTTTTCCAGTTTGTCCGTGATCTGGTCGAGGAGACGGCGGTCGATCATCTGTCCGGCTTCGGCCAGAATTTCGCCGGTTTCCGGATCGACCAGCGTTTCCGCCAGCCGCATGTTGAACAGACGGTTTTTGATATGCAGTTTCTTGTTGATCTTGTACCGGCCGACGGCCGCCAGATCGTACCGCTTGGGATCGAAGAAGCGGGCGATCAGCAGGTTTCGCGCGTTTTCCAGCGTCGGCGGTTCGCCCGGACGAAGCCGTTCGTAGATTTCAATGAGGGCTTTCTCCGGGGAATCGGTGTTGTCCCGCTCCAACGTGTTGCGGATGTATTCGTCGTCGCCGAGCAGATCGAGGATTTCCGCGTTGGAACCGAAGCCGAGGGCGCGCAACAGAACCGTGACCGGAATTTTCCGCGTCCGGTCGATCCGCACGTAAATGATGTCCTTCGCGTCGGTTTCAAATTCGAGCCAGGCGCCCCGGTTCGGAATGACGGTCGCGCTGTAAGTTTTTTTGCCGTTCTTGTCGATTTTCGTGCTATAATAAACACTCGGGGAACGCACCAGCTGGCTGACGATGACGCGCTCCGCGCCATTGATGATGAAGGTGCCCGTCTCGGTCATGAGCGGAAAATCGCCCATGAACACTTCCTGTTCCTTGACTTCGCCGGTTTCTTTGTTGAGCAGGCGGACTTTGACGCGCAGGGGGGCGGCGTACGTGACGTCGCGTTCCTTGGCCTCTTCGACGGTGTACTTGGGTTCGCCAAGACTGTAGTCGATGAACTCCAGGACCAGATTGCCCGTGAAGTCCTGGATCGGCGAGATGTCGCGGAAGATTTCACGCAGCCCTTCGTCCAGAAACTTCTGGTAGGATTGCTTCTGGATCTCGATCAGGTTCGGAACTTCCAGCACCTCTTTGATGCGGGCGTAGCTGCGCCGCGCGCGGCGGCCGTACTGAACCATCTGTCCTGCCAACTTCAACCTCACCTCTCCAGTTTGTTCCGCTTAAAAACAAACAAACGGCCAATCCGGAACCGGCATCTTCTCCCAGTCATTGGCCCAAAAGAACACCCTTATACATGATGGCGGCAAAAACACCCCTCGAGGTACGGATGGCGCGGATGGTGCAAACGGTGCGGTTTGTGCGGATAAAGACAATACCCCATCTTAATACTGACATTTTTTAATGGTACCATATGGGGAAATCCCAGTCAAATGTTTTTTGGCTCCCGCGCCTTGACCGCCCGGTACACGCGATAACCCTTGTGCTTGCCGATTTCCTCCACCGCGTCTTCCCCGAACAGCTCCTCCAGCTTCGCCCGGGCGCTTGGCGCGCCCTGCTTGTTGTGGACCACCACCCAGAAGGCCCCGCCGGGGGTCAGATGCGCCTTCGCCTCTTCGAACAGCCGGTACACCACCGCCTTGCCCGCCCGGATCGGCGGGTTGGCGAGGATGACGTCAAAGGTTTCCCCCGCCACCGGCTCAAACAGATCGCCCGTCTTTACGGTCACGTTGCCGATGCCGTTCAGCACCGCGTTTTCTTGGGCCAGCTGCACCGCCCGCTCGTTGATGTCGGTCATCGTGACGTGTCCCCGCGGAGCGAGCCGGGCCGCCGCCAGACCGATGGGGCCGTAGCCGCAGCCGATATCCAGCACCCGCGCGTCGGACGGGAAACCCATCCGCTCGATCAGCGTCCGGCTGCCTTCATCCACTCCGTCCCGCGAAAACACGCCGGCGTCCGTCACAAACAGGAACGGAAATCCCCTGAGTTCGGTTTGAAACCTCCGCCGGTTTTCGGCGGATTGCGGCTGCCGCGTGAAATAGTGCTCGCTCATCGTACCCCGCACCTTCCCCGGTGAAGCGCAAGACCCCTCGAAGAAGGTCTCTCCAAGGGGTCGGATGCTGCATGTCGCCTTTTGTCAATCTTTTTACTTGAGTTCCACTTTGGCGCCGGCTTCTTCCAGCTTGGCCTTGATGGATTCGGCTTCTTCCTTGCCGATCTTTTCCTTGACCGGCTTCGGCGCGCCGTCGACCAGGTCCTTCGCTTCCTTCAGGCCGAGACCCGTAATTTCGCGCACGACCTTGATGACGTTGATCTTGGCCGCGCCGGCGTCCACCAGAATGACGTCGAATTCGCTTTGTTCGGCTTCCGCCGGAGCGGCGGCTCCGCCGGCGACGACGGCGACCGGAGCGGCGGCCGTCACGCCGAATTCCTCTTCGATGGCCTTGACCAGTTCGTTCAGTTCGAGAACGGTCATGTTTTTGAGCGCTTCAATAATTTGCTCCTTGCTCATGGCAAGCATACCCTCCTGGATCATATGGATTCAAAACGTTCGAACGTTACGTCTTCATCATGCCGATTCGGGCGCATCACGGCGCATCACGCGGATTCGGCGGCCTGTTTGTCGGCAACCGCCTTGACCGCCAGCGCGAAGTTGCGCACCGGCGCCTGCAGCACGCTGAGCAGCATGGAAAGCAGCGCTTCGCGCGAAGGCAGCTTGGCCAGCGCCTCGATTTGCTTCACGTCCGCGAAGCGTCCCTCGACAACGCCGCCCTTGATTTGCAGCGCATCGTTCTCCTTCGCGAATTCGCTCAGCACTTTCGCCGGGGCAATGATGTCCTCCTTGCTGAACGCCACCGCCGTCGGTCCGGCGAGCAGGGGTTGCAGATCCGTCAGTTCCGCGTTGGTGGCGGCCCGGCTCACCAGGGTGTTTTTCAACACCTTGAATTCGACGCCGGCTTCGCGCAGTCTCCGGCGCAGTTCCGTCATCTGCGCGACATTCAGCCCGCGGTAATCCACCAGCACCGTCGCCGCGCTTTCCTTCAGCTTGGCGGCAATTTCTTCGACCTGGCGGCGTTTTTCGGCGAGAACTTTCTCGCTGGGCATTCGGAGCACCTCCCGTTGCATGATTTCGAGCGCCCGGACGGCGCGGACAGCGGGCAAACGAAATGCCCCCGCGGACGCGCGGAGGCATGGCGCGGCGGCACCGGCGCCATACTCTGGGCGGGCGGCCGGCTCCGCCTGTATCCTCACGCCTCGGCAGGAAATTAAGCCTCGCGGGCACCTGCTGTCTGCGGCATTCCGTGCGATATTCAAATTTGGCTGAACCAGCTTACCACACCGGCCATCCGACGGTCAACGGAACCGGACGGCATCCGCTCCGCCGGCTTCGGTGGGCGGCGGGCAACCGCGACCGCCGGCCCGGTCAGCCGGAAAGCGGCGGTCTCCATGAACACCGGCCTCCGATCAACGGAAGACGGCGGTTTCCACGCGAACCCCGGGTCCCATGGTCGACGAAACGGCGATGTTTTTCAGGTAAGTACCCTTCGCCGCAGCCGGTTTCGCGCGGTTAAGCGCGTCGATCAGGGCGCGCAGGTTTTCGACGAGCTTTTCGGCGTCGAACGATACCCGGCCGATCGGCGCGTGGACTTGCCCGGCCTTGTCCAGCCGGAACTCGATTTTCCCGGCTTTGATCTCCTGCACGGCTTTGGCCACGTCAAAGGTGACCGTGCCGGATTTCGGGTTCGGCATGAGCCCCCTGCCGCCAAGGATGCGGCCGAGCTTGCCGACTTCGCCCATCATGTCCGGCGTCGCCACGCAGACGTCAAAGTCGAGCCAGCCTTGCTGGATCTTCTGGATCAGATCCTGGTCGCCGACATAGTCCGCTCCCGCGGCTTCGGCTTCCTTGGCCTTCTCGCCCTTGGCGAACACGAGCACGCGCTTCGTCTTGCCCGTTCCGTGGGGCAGAAGGACGACGCCGCGCACGTTCTGGTCCTGTTTCCTCGGGTCGACGCCGAGGCGGACGGCGACTTCCACCGTCTCGTCAAATTTCGCGGAAGCCATTTCCTTGACCAGCTGAATGGCTTCCAACGGATCGTACGACTTCGAGCGATCGACTTTCTTGGCGGCTTCCACATACTTTTTGCCGCGTCGGGCCATACGCCCATCCTCCCTCCTGTGGTCGTGACGGAAATCTTTCCTCCCACTCGCCGGACCCTTGCGCCGGTCCGGAAGGCGCGCGGCCGGTGAACCGCGTTTTTTCAAGGCCTCACGAACGCCGGGTTCAGTCTTCCACGGCGATGCCCATGCTGCGGGCCGTGCCTTCGATCATGCGCATCGCGGCTTCCACGGAATTCGCGTTGAGGTCCTGCAATTTTTGCTGGGCGATCTCGCGGATCTTGTCCCGCTTCACCGTGCCCACCTTCCGCTTGTTCGGCTCGCCGGACCCTTTCTCGATTCCCGCGGCGACGCGCAGCAGCACGGCGGCCGGCGGCGTCTTGGTCTCGAACGTGAACGAGCGGTCCTCGTACACGGTGATGACCACCGGAATGATCAGCCCGGCCTGGTCGGCCGTACGCGCGTTGAATTCTTTGCAGAACTGCATGATGTTCACGCCGGCCTGCCCGAGCGCGGGACCGATGGGCGGCGCCGGATTGGCCTTGCCGGCGGGCACCTGCAGTTTCAGCATCTTAATCACTTTTTTGGCCATGACGGTCACCTCCCCCTCCTGGTCTCTTGCTTCATATCGCAGTGCATTTTGCCTGGATCATGTTGTTCCGCGGTATCCTAGAGCTTCTCCACCTGCGTAAATTCAAGCTCGACCGGGGTTTCCCGTCCGAACATGTTGACAAGCACCTTCAGCTTGCTTTTCTCCGGCATGACCTCTTCGACCGTCGCCACGAAATTGGCGAACGGACCGTACAGGATGCGGACGATGTCCTTCACCTCGAACTCGACGACGGGCTTCGGCTCTTCCATCCCCATCTGGCGCAGAATCTGATCCACTTCTTCCGGATGCAGCGGGATCGGTTTCGTTCCCGAGCCGGAACCGACGAATCCGGTGACGCCCGGCGTGTTGCGCACCACGTACCAGGAATCGTCGTCCTGGATCATCTCCACCAGCACGTAGCCCGGATACACCTTGCGCATCACCGATTTCTTCTTGCCGTTCTTGTGGACGACCTCCTCTTCCATGGGCACGAGAATGCGAAAAATCTTGTCCTGCATTCCCATGGAAGCGACGCGCTTCTCCAGGTTGGTCTTCACCTTGTTTTCGTATCCGGAGTACGTGTGCACCACATACCATCTTTTTTCTTTATCTCTGTCCATGGGAGGCCACCTTCGGACTTCGTTCATCAGATGATGAGCTCGACGATCGAAGAAATGCCGATGTCCAGCCCCCAGAAATAGATGGTGATGATCAGCACGGTGATGAGCACGACAATGGTGTAGCTAACCAGCTCTTTCCGGGTCGGCCAGCGGACTTTTTTCAGCTCACTCCAGCTTTCGCCGAAAAACGAAAAAAAATTGCCGAAGCCGCGTTTCAGTCTGTTCAGGAATGCCACGGGGATAACCTCCAGTCTCCTCGCGACTACCGCGTTTCGCGGTGCAACGTGTGCCCGTTGCAGGTTCTGCAGTATTTTTTTAGTTCCAGGCGGTCGGTGTGCGTCCGCTTGTTTTTGGTGGTCGTGTAATTGCGTTGCTTGCAGTTCGTGCAGGCGAGCGTAATGAAGACCCGCATTCCGTACACCTCCCGGAATCCCGCTTGCTTAGTCCGTTTCTGCCCGCCGCGGTTGACGGCGGCCGATGCAATCCGGCAACGAAGCCCGGCGTTCCGCGCCCTCGCGAACAGGCGGAAATCCGCCGATCTCTAAAGATTACTGAAATAATTTATCACAGGGTCCGAGGGATGTCAAATCCCCGCCTTGTCACACGGGTCCGGTCCGCCGGCAGGGGTTCCGGGGAGAGTGGCACAAAAAAGAACGTCATCCGCTGACGTTCCGCACTTCCAGATACCGTTCCAGTTTCCGTTTGACGCGCTGCAGGGCGTTGTCGATGGACTTGACGTGCCGGTCCAGATCCACGGCGATCTCCTGATACGACCGCCCGTCCAGATACAGCATCAGCACCTTGCGCTCCAGGTCGCTGAGCAGTTCCGACATTTTGTCTTCCAGGCCGTAAAACTCCTCCTGGTTGATGATCATCTCTTCCGGATCGCACACCGAAGTGCCGCATATGATGTCTTGCAGCGTCCGGTCGGAATCTTCGTCGTAGATGGGCTTGTCCAGGGAGATGTACGAGTTGAGGGGAATGTGTTTCTGACGGGTGGCCGTCTTGATGGCCGTGATGATTTGCCGGGTGATGCACAGCTCGGCAAACGCTTTGAAAGAAGCGAGCTTGTCCCCCCGGAAGTCGCGGATCGACTTGTACAGCCCGATCATGCCTTCCTGGACGATGTCTTCCCGTTCAGCGCCGATGAGAAAATACGATCTCGCCTTGGCCCTGACAAAATTGCGGTATTTGTTGATCAGATACTCCAGCGCCGCGGCGTCTCCCAGGCGGACCGCTTCGACAATGTCTTCGTCCGATTTGGCGTCGTATTCGTGCGTTTCCGGCTTTTTCACGTCGACGCTCACGAAATTCCCCTCCGGCCCGTGAAGATGCTGCAACCCCCGGAGAACAATATGTATATCAAACTATTACCAATATACTTGATAGAAGCCGGAAACGTCAATAAAACCGGGCTTTCTGCCAGCATTCGCCGGAGAAAAACCCGGATGGAAACGCTTTCTTGCAATAAAATGTAACAAGCGGCGCGAAAAAAGCTCAGTCGCCGGAAAGACCTTCGCCGCGCCGCCAGGATTCAAACCGGCGCCGCGTCTCCTCGCTGAGCGTGCCGCCCAGCGGATTGCGCTGGACCGGAGGTTGCCCCCGCACGGTCTGTTCGATCTGCCGACGGCTTTCCAGCACCCGGAGACGCAGCTCGCGCGCCGACAGGCGCAGCGCGCCGCGGCCGAAGGCGACCCGCTGCTGGGTGTAGTCGGAGGTGGCCACGAACACGTTGCGGCCTTCGCTTTTGAGTTCGCCGACGAGCCGCTCGATGCACTCGTCCGCCGTCTCCTTCTCCCGGGTGAACACGACCTCCACACCGGCCACCCGGTACGACGTCCGCGCGCCCGGCACGCGAAACGCGTCGAACACCACCGTCACGTTCACACCGGCAAACGCTCCGTAATCGGCCAGCAGATCCACCAGCCGGTCCCGCGCCTCGTCCAGCCGGTCGGCCATCAGCGGCTCCAGCTCGGGCCATGCGCCGATCATGTTGTAGCCGTCCACGATGAGCACGTCCTCACGCCGGAGCATGGCCTTCCTCCGTGATTCCTTCGCCCCCCGTGTCGCCCGTTGCGTCTTGCCCGCAATCCCCGTCGCCGCTCCTTGCGCCGCGCGTATCGATGTGTTGTGCGCCGGACGTTTCCCCTCCCCTCGCTCCGGCCTTCTCGTCGCGCCTCTTCCCGTCGTCCGCCTTGTCTTTGGCCATTCGCTGCCGGACCGCCTCATACAGGATGACCGCCGCGGCGACGGAGGCGTTCAGCGAACCGATGCGGCCGAACATCGGCACGGACACGAGAAAATCGCACTTTTCGCGGACCAGGCGGGAAAGTCCTTTTCCCTCGCTGCCGATGACGATGGCGAGGGGCCCGGTCAGATCGGCGGCAAACACGTCCTGCGGCGCGGAAGCGTCCGCCCCCGCCACCCAATAGCCGCGCGACTGCAGGAGCCCGATGGTCTGGGCCAGGTTGGTCACCCGCGCAACCGGGATGTATTCCACCGCCCCGGCCGAAGCCTTAGCCACGGCCGCCGTGAGCCCCGCGCTGCGCCGCTTCGGAACGATGACGCCGCTCGCCCCCGCGCACTCCGCCGTGCGCAGCACCGAGCCGAGATTGTGCGGATCTTCCACTTCGTCCAGCAAAACCAAAAGCGGGGGGAGGTCGCTCCGCGCGGCTCGCTCCAACAGTTCTTCCAGCTCCGCGTACGGCGCGGCCGCCGTCTGGGCGACGACGCCCTGGTGAGGCACGCCGGGCGCCAGACGGTCCAGCGCGCGCCGGTCCGTCACCTGAACCGCGACGCCGCGTTCCCGGGCCGCTTCCAGGATGGGCTGAACCGCCTGTCGCTGCGCCTGGCTCGCCACCCAAATCTTGTTCAGCGGCCGGCCGGAGCGAAGCGCCTCCAGCACCGGATGCTTTCCGGCCAGCAGTTCCTCGCCGGCCGGCGCCTCCGCCCGTTCATCCGAAGCCCGGGACGCGTCCGGCGCCATCGAACCGCCCGCCGCCGGCCGGTCCGCGACCGCCCATCCTTCCTTCGCCGGTCTGCTCTTCACCGGCCGACCCGCCTTCGGCTGTCCGCCCTTCTCCGTCCCGCCCGCCTTCGCCGGCCTGTCTTTCGCCGCCGCCCGGGCGCCTTTCCTGTCGCGCCGGCTCATGACAACGGATCTCCTCCTTTATTTTCGGCGCCAGCGCACGCCCTGGGGCGTGTCTTCCAACAGAATGCCGCGCGCGGCCAGCAAGTTGCGGATTTCGTCGGCGCGGGCGTAATTTCTCGCCTTGCGCGCTTCCGTCCGCTCCGCGATGAGCGCCTCCACTTCGGCGTCGGCCAGCTCCTCCTGTTTTTCGGGCAGCAGCCCGAGAATGTCGTCCAGCCGCGCAAACAGGTCCAGGAAATACCGGACGCCGGCTTCCGTCACCACGTCGCGCCGCAAATAAACGTTGGCCTCCGAAACGATCCGGAACCAAGCGGTGATCGCGTCCGGGGTGTTGAAATCGTCCCGCATTTTCTCATGGAATTCTTCCTCAAAACGCTTCAGCCGATCCAGCAGCTCCGGATCCTCGAAGGGATCTTCCGGCGACCCCGGCACGCCCACCGTGGTGAGGCGGTGTTCCAGGTTGTCCCGGCAATTGGCGAGCCGCTCCACGCTGTTTTCCGCCTGACGAACCGTCTCTTCGGTGAAATTGAGCGGGCTTCGGTAATGCGAAGCGAGCATCAGGTAACGGACCGCGTACGGACTCGTGCTTTGGAGCAAATCCCGCACGTTGACCACGTTGCCCAACGACTTGGACATTTTTTCGTGATTGATGTTGACGAACCCGTTGTGCATCCAGTAGCGGGCCAGCGGCCTCCCGGTAAACGCCTCGGACTGGGCAATCTCGCATTCATGGTGGGGAAACTGGAGGTCCTGCCCGCCTCCGTGGATGTCCAGCGTCTCGCCCGCGTACTTGAGCGCCATGGCGGAGCATTCGATGTGCCAGCCGGGCCGTCCGTTGCCCCACGGGCTGGGCCAGTTGATTTCCCCCGGCTTCGCGCCCTTCCACAGCACGAAATCCTGCGGGTTTTCCTTGCGCTCGTCCACTTCCACGCGGATTCCGTACATCAGTTCGTCCAGGTTCTTGTGCGAGAGCTTGCCATACTCCGGAAACCTGTTCGTTCGGTAGTACACGTCCCCGCCGCTTTCGTAAGCGTATCCCTTGGCCACCAGCCCTTCGATCAAGGCGATGATTTCCGGGATCGTCTCCGTCACCCGCGGGTTGACCGTCGCCGGCCGCACGCGGAGGGCTTCACGATCCTCGTTGAACGCGCGGATGAACCGTTCCGCCACCTCCGGAACGGTGACGCCCAGCTCGTTCGCCTTGCGGATCAGCTTGTCGTCGACGTCGGTGTAGTTGACCACGAAATTGACCGTATACCCGATCGCTTCCAAATAGCGGCGGACCACGTCAAAAAAAATGAGCGGACGCGCGTTGCCGATGTGGATGTAGTCGTACACGGTCGGGCCGCAAACGTACATGTTCACTTTTCCCGGTTCGAGGGGGACGAACGGTTCCTTTCGCCGGGTCAAACTGTTGTAGATTTGCAAACTCACGGTACCGTGCTCCTTTGCTCTTCCCGAAGTTCCGCATTATCCGTCCGGACGGATGGTTCTCCGCTTCCGACTGCTTCCCGTTGAGCCTTGAGGCGTTCGATCTCGGAACGCAATTCCTGGATCTGTTCCTGCAATTGCCGGAACATCTCCACCACCGGGTCGGGCAGGTTGGTGTGGTCCAGGCGGTCAACCCGCTGCCCGTCCCGCTTCACGATGCGGCCGGGGTTGCCGACCACCGTGCTGTTTGGCGGCACCTCGCGCAGGACGACGGAGTTGGAACCGATGCGCGTATTGTCGCCCACCTTGAACGAGCCGAGCACCTTCGCTCCCGCGCCGATGACCACCCGGTTGCCGATGGTGGGATGGCGCTTGCCCTTTTCCTTGCCGGTACCGCCCAGCGTGACGCCCTGGTAGATGATCACCTCGTCGCCGATTTCCGTCGTCTCGCCGATGACCACGCCCATGCCGTGGTCGATGAACAGCTTCCTGCCGATCTTGGCGCCGGGATGGATCTCGATTCCCGTGAAAAACCGGCTGGCCTGGGAAATGATTCGCGCCAGAGTGTACCATTTCCTCTTGTACAGGGCATGGGCGACGCGGTGCGCCCAGATGGCGTGCAGGCCGCTGTAGGTGAGGATGACCTCAAGCTTGTTGCGCGCGGCCGGATCGTTTTCGAACACCGCTTCGAGGTCCGAGCGGAGCGTGCTCCAGAGCCCCACTTCCATTTCCCCCTTTCGTCGCCTTGTCCGCGAGCCGGACTCAAAATAAAAATCTCCGCAGCGACGCGCTGCAGAGACGTGACGTTCACGCGGTTCCACTCTGCTTGGACCGTCCCGCCGCCCTGGTCATGGAGCGGTCAAGAGGTCCCCCTCGTGCGGCCGTTAACGGGGCCACCCGGCGCCGTCTACCCGCGCGGCCGCTCACGGCCGCCGATCGACGGCGCGGCTCCCAGGCGCATTTCCGTTTTGCCGGAAAGGGATCGCTTGCAGCCGCGGCGCTCCTCTCTGGACATTCCTGCGCAAAACGTACTCTCCTGTTCTTCGCCGTTACCGAAAGTATATCCCATCCGGGGCGCCATGACAAGAACCGGAGGCGGCTGGCGGCGCTCTCCGGGCTCGCGCCGTTCCGGCCTCCGGCCGGGTTCCTCTGCCCTTCCAGGCCTCTCCGTGCGGGCCCGCTGCCGTGACATGGTCAAGCCGCCGTGACATGGTCAAGCCGCCGTGACATGGTCAAGACGAACAACGACAAATGTGCATTTATTTTTCCATGAAAATGGGCTAGCCGGAAAAATAAATACACTTTGTACATTTAAATTGGAAAATTTTATGAAATCTCTGGGTGAGCGCCGAAAAATAAATGCAAAATGTCGCTATTTCGCCCAAAACCCCATGAAAACCGAAAAATAAGTGCACTTTTGTCGTTGTCGACCGGACAACGCGCTATTGTCACTGCCAACCGGAGAACGCGCTCTTGCCGCTGTCGACCAGACAACGCGCCGTTGAGACGCCGACCGGACAACGCGCCGTTGAGGCGCCGACCGAACAACGCATTTTTGTCGCTGCCGACCGGCGAAAAATCCGCTTCCATCCCGGCCTTCCACCCGGGATGTCCGACAGTCGCCAGGTTCGTTTCGGGCTCCCCCGGGAACGCTTTACGATCCGGACGCTCCGAGTTGCTCCAGTACCTTGCCCAGCCTCCGCAGCGTTTCGCCGCGGCCGAGCACCCGGATGCAGCCGGCCAGGTCGGGGCCGTGCGTTTGGCCGGTGAGCGCCACGCGGATCGGCATGAACAGCGCTTTGCCCTTGGCGCCGGTTTCCGCCTGCACCGCCTTGATTATGGCCTGGATCCGGTCCCTGCCGAATTCTTCCGGGGCGGTCGCCTCCGCCTGCCGCCGGAACGCCTCCAGCACCGCCGGAACTGTCGGTTCGGACAGCACGGCGCGGCCCTCCTCGCCGGGCTCCGGCGTGTCGCCGAAGAACATGTCCGAAAGCGGAACGATTTCGGCTGCATAACGCAAATGATCGCGAAAGAGTTCCACCAGCGCCGCGGCCCACTCCAGGTCTGCCTCCGAAGGCTGCTCCGGCAGCCGGCCGGCCGCCTGCAGATGCGGCACGCACATGGCCACGACCCGCTCCGCCGGTGCCGCCTTCAAATAGTGCTGGTTCATCCAGAGGAGCTTGGTCGAATCGAACACGGCGGGACTCTTCGACAGCCTGTCCGCGTCGAAAATCTCGATGAGCTCCTCCCGCGAATAGATTTCCCGCTCCCCTTCCGGCGACCAACCGAGAAGAGCGATGAAGTTGAACAGCGCTTCAGGCAGGTAGCCCAGCTTGTCGTATTGCTCGATGAACTGGATGATGGATTCGTCACGCTTCGACAGCTTTTTGCGCTGCTCGTTGACGATCAGGGTCATGTGCCCGAATTCCGGCGGCGTCCAGCCGAACGCCTCGTAAATCATGAGCTGCCGGGGCGTGTTGGTGATATGGTCTTCGCCGCGCAGCACATGAGTGATGCCCATGAGATGGTCGTCCACGACCACCGCGAAATTGTAGGTCGGGATGCCGTCTTTTTTCACGATGACGAAATCGCCGAAATCCTCGGAACGAAAAGTGATGGCGCCCCGCACCATGTCCTGGAACGCATAGATCCGCCCCTCGGGCACGCGGAAACGCACGCTGGCTTCCCGGCCTTCGGCCGCCAGGCGCGCCTGCTCCCCGGCGGACAGGTTGCGGCACTTGCCGGAATACCGCGGGTTGAGGCCCCGCGCGATCTGCTCTTCGCGTTCCCGCTCCAGCTCTTCCTCCGTACAATAGCAACGGTAAGCCAGGCCCCGGTCGAGCAGATCCTGCCAGTATTTGCGGTAGATGTCCAGACGCTCCGTCTGCCGGTACGGTCCGCAAGCGCCGGGACGGTCCACGCTTTCGTCCCAGTCCACGCCGAGCCATTTCAGGTAGGCCAGCTGGTTTTCCTCGCCGCCGGCCACGTTGCGCTTGACATCCGTATCTTCGATGCGGATGATGAAGTCTCCCCCGTGACGGCGGGCGAACAGGTAATTGAAAATCGCCGTGCGCGCGTTGCCGATATGGAGATGTCCCGTCGGACTTGGCGCGTAACGCACGCGAACCTTGCCGCTCATGAACCATCCTCCCGTGCGGGCGCCCTCGCAGGCGCTTTATTCCTGCATCATAGCACATCGCCGACAAGGCACACAACCGCCTGGGCGGCGATGCCTTCCCCGCGTCCGGTGAAACCGAGGCGCTCGGAAGTGGTCGCCTTGACGCTCACCCGCTCCTCGCCGCATTCCAGCACCCGGGCGATATTGGCGCGCATGGCGGGGATGTGGGGCGCCATTTTCGGCTCCTGGGCGATGATCGTCGCGTCGACATTGCCCAGCCGGTAGCCGCGCTCCCTGGCCATCGCCCACACCCGGGCGAGCAGCATCATGCTGTCGGCGCCGGCGTAAGCGGGATCGGTATCCGGAAAATGCCGCCCGATGTCACCCAGGGCCAGCGCCCCGAGAATCGCGTCGGCGATGGCGTGCAGCAGCACGTCGGCGTCCGAATGGCCCAGGAGCCCTTTGCCATGGGGAATGCGCACGCCGCCGATGATGCACGGCCGTCCTTCCGTCAGCCGGTGGACGTCGAATCCCTGCCCGATGCGGATCGCGTCGGGTTTCCGCACGGGCGGCTTGTCCGCCTCTGGCATGGACGCCTCCCCCGCTTTCGGCATGCTGCGATCCTCCACACGCTCCCCAATAGCGGCATCCTCCCCGGTCCCGGACCCGAAGGATCCGCGCCGTATAAGCAGCCGTTCGGCCAGCTCCAGATCCTCCGGTGTCGTGAGTTTCACATTGGCGTAGTCGCCTTCCACCACCGCCACCCGTCGGCCGAGGCGTTCCAGCAGCATGGCATCATCCGTCGCCTTGAAGCCGTCCGCCAGGGCGCGCCGGTGCGCTTCCGCCAGCTCCTCCCGCCGGAACGCCTGCGGCGTCTGCACCGCCCACAGCGTCCGGCGCTCCGGCGTGGCCACGATCCAGCCGTGCCCGTCCGTCACCTTGATCGTATCGTGCACCGGCACGGCCAGCGCTGCCGCTCCGCACGCCTCGGCGGCGCGGCGGCAGGCGTCGATTTTCTCCGGCGTGATCAGCGGCCGGGCCGCGTCATGGACGAGCACCCCGTCCGTGTCCAGGGCGTCCAGGCCGGCGCGGACGCTGTCCTGCCGCTCCGCCCCGCCTTCCACGATGGCGCTTACCTTCCGGCAGCCTGTCTCCTCGCAAACGGCCGCCACCCGTTCGCGCTCGCCCGGCGCGGCGACCACCACTACGGATTCCACCGCCGCGCACGCCTCAAACGCCGCCAGCGCATGCGCCAGGATCGGTTTTCCCCCGAGCGGCAGAAACACCTTGTTTTCCTGCGCGCCCATGCGCCTCCCGCTGCCTGCGGCCACGATCACCGCTCCCCATCTCATCCGCGGATTTCCCCTTTCGCCTCGGCCGGACGAACCGGCCAAACAACGCAAAGGCGGGACCCCCTCCGGCATCCCGCCCGTTTTCCAACGCCACTATCATCATAACGCGCCGCCGGCATTTTTCCAACCGTTTTCCGAAAACCGGCCCGACAGAAAACCGTTTCCCGCCGTTTCCTTCCTTCGTCTTTCCCGCGCCCGGACTGTTTCGAACCGCCGTTCTTCCTTTCCGCCTTCCCGCTTTTTGCGACGCAGTCCACCCGCCTGCCTTGCAACGCGCTTTGGCAACGCCGCCCACCCGACCGCCTTGCAACGCGTTTTGCCAGCGCGTGCTTTCCCGCCGCTCAGCAGCGCAAACCTTCCGCTTCCCGTGCGCCTTGCAGCGCCGCCTTTACAGCGCCTTTTCGAACACCTTCGGCTTGGCGAAGATCATCCGGCCGGCGGAAGTCTGAAGCACACTGGTGACCAGCACCTCCATCGTCGAGCCGATGTAGTCCCGCCCGTTCTCCACCACGATCATCGTGCCGTCGTCCAGGTAGGCGACCCCCTGGCCATGCTCCTTGCCGTCCTTGATCACGTGCACCACGATCTCCTCGCCGGGCAGCACCACTGGCTTGACGGCATTGGCCAGATCGTTGATGTTGAGCACCGACACGCCCTGCAGTTCGCACACCTTGTTCAGGTTGAAGTCGTTGGTCACCACCTTGCCGCCCAGCGCCTTGGCCAGCTTGACCAGCCGGCCGTCCACGTCCCCGCCTTCCCTTTCCTCGTTCGGGTCTTCATAGATCAGGACTTTCACGTCGAGTTCCTTCTGGATCTTGTTCAGGATGTCCAGGCCCCGCCTTCCGCGGTTGCGCTTGAGCAGATCGGAAGAATCCGCGATGTGTTGCAGCTCCTCCAGCACGAATTCCGGAATGACCAACGTGCCCTCGATAAAACCGGTTTTGCAGATGTCCGCAATCCGGCCGTCGATGATGACGCTGGTGTCCAGGATCTTGTGTTCTCCCGGACGGGGTGCCTCTTCCTCCTCTTCGGCCGAAACCCTTCCCCGCGCGAGCAGTGCGGTCAGTTCGTCCTTTTTGCGCCAGGCGATGCGGACGCCCGAATGGACCAGAATGAGGGCCAACAGCGCCGCCAACAACTCCCCGAAACGGGGGATGTCCGACAGAAATGGATATGCCAGCGCCCCCGCGGCCAGTCCCAGCAGGGCGCCCGCCGCCCCGGCCAGGAGATCCGGCGCGGGCAGCGACGCCAGCCGGTTGATGCCCCGCGTCAGCCGGGCAGCCGCGGGTCCCGCTGCGGCGGTAGCCGCAAGCAGCCCGATCATGGCGCCGAGCGCCGCCGTCAGCGCGCCTTCCAATCCGGATGCCGCCGGCGCGCCTCCCATCCAGGTTCCCCGGGCGTCCGTCCATCCGGCTCCCCATTCCCGGGCCGCCAGCCATCCAGCCAAAATGCCCGCGATTTGCAAGACTCGTTTTATCAACATGCGATCACTCCCTGCCTTTGGAAAATCCGTTAACAGTATGTTCCATTTTCGCCCATCGCAAACTGCGCTTGGAAATCCGTCCTATTTTCCCTTATAATTGAGAATCGAAAATGGATGGTCCATATCCGAGCGCGGAGGTTGGCAAGGGATGAGCGCATCGAAACTTCAGCATTTCCAGCAACAGGTGTCCGAACTGTTGCTTCGCGATCGCAGCCTGCTGGACGCCATGACGAAACTCAGCCAGTCGTCCGCGTCCGTCAACCGGGCGGTGGCCAAAGCCGTCACCGAATGCGGGTGCATCGAGCTGAACGCCCGGCAGCAGCCGTTCTCGCAAGCGCAGCGGCTTGACGAAGTCCGGCGCCTGTCCAGGTCCCACATGTCGGGGCAGCTGTGCGAGCACTGCAGGGATTTCGTCCGCTCCGAGATGGGCAAGACCCTCTTCTATTTCGCCGCTCTTTGCTCGCTGCTCGACATCGGTTTCGAGGAAATCGTGGACGAAGAAATCAAAAAATGCGCCACCCTCGGCCTCTTCAACCTGACTTGACCGACGCGCCGGGGTGACCGGCTCGCCGGTGCGGCCGGCGCGCCGGTGTGGCCGACGGGCCGTCGGAGTGCGCCGAGCGCCATGCTTCCAACCAAACAAAAAGGGAGACCCCGCGGATAGTCCCGCAGGTTCTCCCTTTTATTTTTTTCCGCTTCCCAACCCGTTTTACGCGCTGTGGTGTTCCTGTTCCGCCTCTTTCGCGCGGAAACTCCGCCGCCGGACCCGCCGGAACAACCGCTTGACGCTTCGCTTGAATCCCCACAGGGCGTAGAGGAGCAACATCCCCAGGGCCACATGCGCGATGCCGCGCGGGAACAGCCACGCCAGCGCCGCCGCCCCGGCGACCACGAGCGGCACCGCCCAGATCGCCGGCTTCGGCAAGCCAAACTTCTTGAAATTGGGATACTTGGTCGTGCTGATCATCAGGAACGAAAGCGCCACCATGCTGAGCATGAGCAGCGACACGTCCAGGTCTTCCGCGAACACCGCCAGCGCGGCCAGCACGCCGCCCGCCGCCGGAATGGGCAGTCCGACGAAATACCCCGGGATGCCGTCCCGGACGTTGTAGCGGGCCAGCCGCAGCGCGCCGCAGATCGGGAAGATCGCCGTCACCGTCCACACCAGCGCGGCCGGTTCCAGCGACGCGAAAGCGGCATGGTACATGATGAAAGCGGGTGCGACGCCGAAGGAGACGATGTCGGACAGCGAATCGAGCTCCTTGCCGAACTCGCTCTGGGCGTTGAGCGCCCGGGCCACGCGCCCGTCCAGACCGTCCAGCAGCATGGCCAAAAACACCAGCAGAACCGCTTTGGACGCACGATCCTGAACAGCCCAAAGGATCGCCAGGATTCCTAAAAACAGATTGCCGATCGTAAACAAGTTGGGAATCGATCGGGCCACCATCGGATTCACCCCGAACTTTCGTCCCGTCCTCCGGCGCAATGCCGTCTTCTCATTCTAAATCCGTTCAAAGATGTCTGTCAATCAAGACTTGCTCGCGGATGCGCCGCAGGCCTTCCCGGATGGAACGGGCCCGGATTTCGCCGATGCCGTCCACGTCGTCCAGTTCCTCGATGGTGGCCGCCATGATTTGCGACAGGGTTCCGAACCGTTCCACCAGATTGTGGATAATCAGCGACGGCAGGCGCGGAATCTTGCTCAGCATCCGGTAGCCCCGGGGCAGGAATCCTTCCTCCGAAGCGGCGCCCACCGAGCCGTAGCCCAGGAGCCGCAACACCTGCCCCGCGTCGAGCAGCTCTTCGGAGGGCAGCTTTTTCAGAGCCTGCTGGATTTCCCGGATTTTCTCCTCGCTGTTTTCGCGGGCGTAATCCTTGAGCAGTAGGCGCATTTCCTCCTCCGCGTTGCCGGCCAGCTGTTCCATCTGCATGCCGACCAGCCGGCCTTCATGGCCGAGCTCCAGCGCGTAGCGGCGAATTTCCCCCTTGATCCGGAGCACCATCTCCAGGCGCTGCAGCACATGGGTCACGTCGTGCATCGTCACCTGTTCCTCGAATTCGAGGGCGGACAGGTTGGTGATGGACTGCAGAAACGCCGCCTGGTAACGTTCCAGCGTCTGGATGGCCTGATTGGCCTTCGTCAGGATGACGCCCACATCCCGGAGCGTGTAACGCAGGTTGCCCTGGTACAGCGTGATGACATTCCGTCGCTGCGAAATGGAGACGACCAGCTTGCCCGTCTGCTTGGCGACGCGCTCCGCGGTCCGGTGCCGGATGCCCGTTTCCGTGGACGGGATGGACGAGTCGGGGATGAGCTGGGTGTTGGCGTACAAAATCTTTTTCGCGTCGTCGCTCAGGATGATCGCTCCGTCCATTTTGGCCAGTTCGTACAAAATGTTCGGGCTGAAATCGCAGCCGATGGCGAAACCCCCGTCCACCAGCCCCATCACTTCCGGCCCGCCGCCGACGACGATGAGCGCCCCCGTCTTGGCCCGAAGGATGTTTTCCAGCGCTTCCCGGAACGGTGTTCCCGGGGCAACCATCGGCAGCAGCTGGTGCATCAAATCCTCTTCCCTTTCCCTCATCGCGTGGAGTCACCCCTGTTCCAGGGCGGCGCGCAGCGCATCGGCCACGGTATGGACGCCGATCAGCTCGATGCCGGGCGGAGGCCGCCATCCTTTCATGCTGCCTGCGGGCAGAATCACGCGCTTGAACCCCAGCTTGCGGGCTTCCTTCACCCGCTGTTCGGCCCTCGCCACGGCGCGCACTTCCCCGGTGAGCCCGACTTCCCCGAACACCACGTCGTAGGGGTGCGTGGGCACGTCCCGGAAGCTGGAAGCCAGACACACCGCCGCGGCCAAGTCCGCCGCCGGTTCCGCCAGCCGTGCGCCGCCCGCCACGTTGAGATAGGCATCATGATTCTGGAAGAAAAATCCCATTCGCTTCTCCAGAACGGCGATGACCAAAGCCAGCCGATTGTGGTCCCATCCGGCGGTCATCCGTCGGGGCGACGGAAAATGGGTCGGCGCCACCAGCGCCTGGAGCTCCACGAGCAGCGGCCGGGAGCCTTCCAGACTGGCGACCACGCAAGAGCCCGCCACGCCCAGCGGCCGTTCCGACAGAAACAGTTCCGACGGATTGGGCACTTCGCGCAGGCCGCTTTCCGCCATTTCGAAGACGCCGATTTCATTGGTCGGCCCGAAGCGGTTCTTGATGGCGCGCAACACGCGGTATGTATGGTGCCGGTCCCCTTCGAAATAAAGCACGGTGTCGACCATGTGCTCAAGCAGCCGCGGGCCGGCGATGGAGCCTTCCTTGGTGACGTGGCCGACCAGCACCGTGGCCATGTTGCGCCCCTTCGCCAGGCGCAAGAGCCGCCCGGTGCATTCGCGCACCTGGGGCACGCTTCCCGGTGCGGACGGAATGTCCGGCCCGTACACCGTCTGGATGGAGTCGATGACCAGCAAATCCGGCCGGACCGATTCCACCGCTTCCTCCACCCGGTCGAGGTTCGTCTCGCACTGGACGAACAGCCGCGGCGCCAGCGTTCCCAGCCGGTCCGCGCGGAGCTTCACCTGCCCCGCCGATTCCTCGCCGGACACATACAGCACGGTGAGCTCCCGGAGCGCCAGGGCGTGGGACATCTGGAGCAAGAGCGTCGACTTGCCGATGCCCGGATCGCCGCCGACGAGGAGCAGCGACCCCGGGACCAGCCCGCCGCCCAGCACCCGGTCCAGCTCTCCGAATCCCGTGGAGAAACGGGGCTCACGGCCCGCTTCCAGCTGCGCGATGGAACGCGGGGGATCCTTGGCCCCTTCGCGTCCGCGCCCGAGGATGTCCGATCCGCCGGAGGGCGCCGCGATTTCCTCGATCATCGTGTTCCACGCCTGGCAGCCGGGACACCGGCCCATCCACTTGGGCGACTCCGTGCCGCATTCCATGCAGACGTATTTGATCTTCGTCTTCGGCCTGACCACGATCCCGCCTCGACTCCCTTCCGCCGCCGGACGTAACATTACGCTTCATAAAAGTTTACCATCTTTTTGTCAGCGCCACCACAGCCATAAGAACCGGATCATCGCCAGCAGCAGAAGAAAGGCCGCGAGAGTGCCGAGGGCAAAAAGCAGGACGACCGCCAACTTGATCAGCGGAAGCAGAAACGGCAGGAATATGACGCAAAAAAACGCAATCAGGAGAAGCCGTCCGATTCCGCGCCGCCGGCGCCGGGGGCGAAACGACGAGACGCGGAGCCGCGCCGCCGGGTGAAACCCGCCCCTCCATCGGCGCCGCCGGAACGGCCCTCTCCTCCACTGTCGCATGCCGCTTCTCCGCCCAAACATCGCCGCACCCCTCCGCGCCTTGCGAACAATCACCGCTGTCCGCTGCGTCGCTACAGCTTATGCCGTTCATTGGACGCGAGAAACCGTCTTCCACATGCGCCGTTCGCCGTTTTCCTCATCGTTGACCGGCCGGTCCCTCTTCCGGATGTTGCCATGAGCAGTTCCCCGGACAACCGGTTCCCAATGTGCTTCTGGATCGTCTGGCTCAGCGGCGTATTGCGGGTCGAGGCCAGGTGATGGCTCCCTTCTGCGTCACGTGCCCGGCGAAGATTGTCGCCGCTCCGTGGGCATTCCTTCACCCGATTGCGTATTTCGCCAATGGTCGTGGCGTCCGCTTCACGAACGGCAATGGCCGAGATAAAATAATGCGAAAAAAGGCGGCGAGGGAACGTCGGCCGAACGATCGCCGCCGGGGAGGGACGGCTTGTTGCGGATTCTTTGGGTGGAAGACGAAGCGCCGCTCCTTCAGGAAGGGGCCGATGCGCTTCGCAAAGAAGGATACGAAGTGATCGGCGCGGGAACGGCGAAGGAAGCGCTTGCGGCGCTCGCGGCGCATCGCCCCGACCTGGTCCTGCTCGACTGGCTGCTGCCGGACCGGCCGGGCATCGAGCTGTGCCGGCGCATCCGGGACGAGTACGGCATCCCGGTCATCATGATCACGGCCAAGAACGACGAATTCGACAAGGTGCTGGCGCTGGAAATCGGCGCCGACGACTATATGGTCAAGCCCTTCGGCATGCGCGAATTGGCCGCCCGCATCCGCGCGGTCACCAGGCGAGTCGCGGCCGGGAAAGAGGCCGGGAAGGAATCCGTCATGGTGCGCGGGCGCCTGCGCATCGACGAACTGCGCCGCACGGTGACCGAGGGAGAACGCCGCATCGAGCTGACGCCGACGGAATTCTTGCTGCTTTGCGCATTGGCCCGGCGCCCCGGCATGGTGCTGACCCGCACGCAGCTGATGGATATGGCGATGGGGGAACATTTTCTCGGGTTTGAACGCACCGTCGACTCCCATATCCGCAATTTGCGCAAAAAACTCGGCGATCCGCCGGACAACCCCCGCTATATTGTCACGGTTTACGGCGTCGGTTACAAATTCGGGGAGACGGAGTCATGAGAGGCAGCAACTCTGCGCGTACAGACGGTGCCGGAAACGGCGGCTTCCTGCTCCGCTTTTGCCTTGCCGGCGCAGCCGGATTGCTCCTGATTGCGGCGCTCGCCTGGCTGCTGGGCGAACGGACCGCGCTCCGGATGCGGGGCGAACTCATGGACACCGCCGTCCGATCCTGGGACGCGGTGCTGACGGCCCACTATGCGCAATACGGCGATTGGTCGCATCTTCCCGACCTCGTCCCCGCCCTGCCCGGCGGCACCGGCCTGACCGTGTTCAACGCGACGGGCAACGCCGTGTTTTCCGCCGGTACGGCTGTGCCCGGCGCCCCCGCCCGCCCGTTGCTGCTGAACGGCGAGAAGATCGGCGCCTTTGTCCTTCATTTGGGCCCCGCCCCCGCCGCCGCGCGCGCGTCCGCCGCCGTTCCGGCCCTGGCGCTGCTGGCCGGCGGCGCCCTGTTTCTTGCCGGCTGCACGCTTGCCGCAGGTTCCGCCCTGAGCGCCGAACGGAGGCGCGCCGCGGCGCAAGCCGCGGAACTGGAGGCGCTGCGGACCAAAGTGCAAAGACTCGAGCGCGTGCGCAGCTCCATGATCGCCGACGTCGCCCACGAACTGCGCAACCCGCTGGCGACGCTGCGCGCCGTGACGGAAAACGCCCTTGCCTCCGGCAGTCCGCTTCCGCCCGAGCGGCTGGCCGCGCTGCATGACGAGATCTACCGCATGTCGAAACTGGTCGGCGACCTGAACCAGCTGGCGCTGGCGGAATCGGGGCACCTGCGTCTGGAGAAAGCGTGGTTTTCCCTCGCCGAACTGCTGCAAAACACCCTGGAAGCCATGCGTCCGGAAGCGGAGGAACGCGGGCTTGCGCTGGAATGGTCCGACGCCGCCGTCTCTCCGCTCTTGTTCGCGGACCGCATGCGCCTGCAGCAGGTGTTCGTCAACCTGCTGTCCAACGCGCTGCGGCACGCGCGCAGCCGCATATCCGTTCGGCTATGCGATGCGGAAGGCGGCGCCGCGCTGGCGGCTTCCGTCGAAGACGACGGCCAGGGCATCGACGAAGACGACCTGCCCCATATCTTCGACCGGTTTTACCGCTCCCGTCAGCGTTCCGGCGGTTCGGGCCTCGGCCTCGCCATCGTCCGCGAATTCGTGCGCGCCCACGGCGGACGGGTCGAGGTGCAAAGCCGGTGGGGAGAGGGAACCACCTTCACCGTCCGTCTCCCGGTCTTTCGGGAATAGCCCCCGCTGCGGAAAAGGTTCATGCGACGGGCTATTCCCGTCTGCACAACTTCTGCACCATTTTTTCATACGATTTGCACCGTCGCCTGGTACAGTGGAAGCATCACAAAACCACTGACGAAGAGGGATGAGCGGCACCCATGATGATCGAAGCGAAAGAAGTGCGCAAATCCTTCGGTACGGGCGAGGCTGCCGTCCGCGCGTTGCGCGGCGCCACGTTGAGCGTGGATCGCGGCGAAATCGTCGCCGTGATGGGCCCGTCGGGCTGCGGCAAGACGACGCTGCTTCACGTCCTGTCCGGCATCGAGCCGGCGGACGCGGGGGAAATCTGGATCGGCGGCACGCCGCTCCACCGGCGCAGCGACAAGGAAATTTCGAAACTGCGCCTGACCCGGATGGGATTTGTGTTCCAGCAGTACCATCTGATTGAAGTGTTGAACGTGCTCGAAAATGTCGCCCTCCCGCTGATCGCCCGCGGCTTTTCCGAGAAAAAAGCGTACCGCAAGGCGGCGGAGGCGCTCGAACTGGTCGGGTTGAGCGACAAGCTGACCGCCCGTCCGTCCGAGCTTTCCGGCGGCCAGTGCCAGCGCACCGCCATTGCCCGCGCCGTCGCCGGCGATCCGGAAATCCTCTGGGCGGACGAGCCTACCGGCGCCCTCGATACCGACAACGCGCGGCAGATTGTCGGCCTTTTGCGCCGGCTGAACGAGGCGCTCGGCACCACCGTCGTCATCGTCACGCACGACCCGAACGTCGCCGCGGCCGCCCACCGCATCATCCGCATGGAAAACGGCCGCATTCTCCCGGAACGCGAGGGGGCCGTCCGCCATGTTTAAGTCTTGGCTTTTGTGGCGCATGGCCGCCCGCAACGTCTTGGCGCAGAAGTTTCAGACGGCGCTCACGCTGCTTGGCGGCTCGGTGGGCGTCATGCTTGCCGTCGCCGCCGTCGTGTTCTGGACGAGCTTCGACGAAAGCGGCATGCGCTGGCTGCGCGCGCATTTCGGCGTCATCGACTGGGAACTGCGACCGGCCGGCGGGGACGCCGCATTCACGGCCGAACAGACGGAGCAGCTCGCCCGCCGCATGCAGGGCGAATTTTCCGTCTATCCCGCCGTCACGCATCAAACGGTCGTGCGGCACGACGCGGCGGGAAAAGCCGCTTCGAATCTGCTGATTGTCGGCATCGATCCCGCTTCCCCGCTGCTGCCGGAAGACGGCTCCCTCATCGAGGCGGACGACCGCGTCATCGTCTCCGTTCCGGCCGCAGAACGGCTGGGGATCCGGGAAGGCGACATGGTGGCGATCGCCGGCGCGGACGGCACGGAGCGGCTGTTCAAAGTCTCCCTCGTGGCGGAGGAGCGCGGACTCACCGGCTACCGCGGCGCAGTGCGGGCGGCGGGCACCCTGATCATGAACCCGGATGCGGCCAGAGACGTCGCCGGCCTCGGCGAGACGGAGTACAACACCGTCTTCGCGTCCAAGGGCAACCACATTGCGTTGGAATCGCCGGATTTTCTGATGTACTTTCCCGACATTCCGTACACGATCGTCGAGATCAAGAAGGACGCGGTCGGCAAGATCGTGACGTTGCGCAACCAATTCGGGACCACCTTTATGATTGCCAGCTTGCTGGCGGTCGCCGCAGGCATCGTGCTGATGCACGAGCTTTTCCTGATGCTGGCCGGCCAGCGACGCGTCCGGCTGGCCGCCCTGCGCGCGCTGGGATTCACCCGCCGGGACGCGGGCCGCGTGTATTGGACCGAAGCGGCCGTGCTGAACGTGGGATCCGTCATTCTGGGCACCCTGCTCGGCCTTGCGCTCGGTCCGGGACTGCTGTATCTGTTCCGCTCGCTGTATTTAAGCTCCATGCAGCGTTTCGCCGCGCTGGAAGTGCCGATTTTGCCGCATGTCTCCCTGCCCCATGTGCTGGCGGCGGCCGGCGCGCTGCTTGCCGCCAACGCCCTTGTCGCGCTGCGGGCCGCATGGTCGGTGTCCCGTCTGCCGATCGCGGCCACGCTGCGCGGCTTGGCGGCCGCCAGCGCCGGGGGCGCCGAACGCCGCCGCGCCGTCTGGCGCGGCCGGCTGGGGCAAATCTGTGCAGCCGCCGTCCTTGTCATCTTTTTCTACCTGACCGTCAGCGGAGAAGCGATTCGCCTCCTGAACACCCAAAGCGTCGGGAACATTCCGTCGGAAGTGCTTGTTGTGGCGGCGCTCTGGCTCGCCTCTCCCTTCGCGCTGTTGTACCTGTTCGCCCGATGGCTGGAACCGGTATCGAAAGCGGCGGCGAAGGCGCTGGCCCTCCTGCGCGTACCGCGCCTCCCCGTGCTGCTTGCGCTGCGGTGGCCGCTGCAAAACCGCCGCCGCGTCCTGTCCGTGTCCGTGCTGTTCGCCATCGTCGGCCTCATGATCACTTCCGTCATGACCATCGGCGGCCTGTTCGCGGCGGATTTGGAGAAGCAGGCGAAAAACGCCAGAATCATGGGATATTCCGCCTACATTCCGTACGCGGATGAAACGGAGAAGGCGAAACTGCTCGAGACGCTAGACGGCACCGGTTTTCCGGTCCGCGCCCTGGAGCCGTATCGGATCAACATCTCGGCCCCGGGCGTCTTCGACGAGATGTTCGCCGTCAGTGTATATGCCCCCGACGAAGGTTTCATCGCGGATACGGGCGTGAAACTGACCGCCCGGGCGCCCGGGTTTGCGACGGACGCCGAAGTGTGGGAGGAACTGAAGCGAAATCCGGACGCGGTCGTGCTGCACAAGCTGTTCAGCTACTCCCGCGAAGAATGGGGAGAAAACACATGGGCCCATGACATTTTGCCCTCCGAACCGATCCGGCCGGGGGACAGCTTCGAAATCGCCATCTATCCGAAACGGGATTTTTACTTCTTCGATAACCCGGAGTGGACGGCAACGTGGGAGGCAGAGACGCAGAGACGCACCGTCACCGTGCTGGGCTTCGTCGACGTCGATCACAGCATCGAGTTTTATCACTTGTTCATGACGTCGCCGCAGTTTTACGAAGCGTACCGCGACCGCGGCTTTCAATGGCCGAACACGCCGTATCTCGGGTATTTGATGATCCGGCTGGACACGGCGGATCTTGACGCGGTGCAGCGCCTGGAGGACGCGCTGCTGCTTGCGGGCATTCGCGGACTGAGCATTCCCGGTCTGGAACAGGAGGGGAGGGCGACACTGATGAAGCACACGCTTTCCATCTATGTTGCGTTCATGGTCGCCGCCGCGATCATCGGCCTCGCGGGCCTCGCCATCATCCAGATGCGGGCGATCCGCGAACGGGAAGCGCAGCTCGGCATGATGCGCAGCATCGGCGTCGGCAAAGGACATCTCGCCGCCCTGTTTCTGATCGAAGGCTCTCTGTTCGCCTCCGTCGGGCTCGCCGTCGGCTGGGCGTTCGGCACCTTGGGCGGATATGGTATGCATCGGCTGTCCGTGGCAAGTTCCAATCCGCTGAGGGAACCGATCGTTTTCGAGTATCCGGCGCTTCCGCTTGCGGCCGTCATTGTCGCCATCCTGCTCGCCGCGGTCGCGCTAAACGTGGCACCGGCGTTGCGCAGCCTTGCCGTCTCCCCCGGAACCGCCGTCCGCACGCAGGATTGACCGTGAAAATAGCCTCCCGCGCCAAAAACAAGCCCCCGGGTCGCCGGAGTTGTTTCCGGCGGCCTGGGGGCACGCCACACGCGCCTAACCAAAATCCTTACTTCTGCGTCACCTGTTCCTTCTGCGCCACCCGGCTCTGCACGATCAGATCGCCGTCCTTCTCGTCGATCACGACGCTGTCGCCCTTCTTGATCGTGCCGCGAAGCAGCTCTTCGGACAACCGGTCCTCGATGTGCTTCTGGATCGCCCGGCGCAGCGGACGCGCGCCGTACTGCGGATCGTATCCTTCCTTGGCCAGGAACTTGACGGCGGCGTCGGTCAGCTCGAACTCCACGTCCTGTTCCTTCAGCCGCTTGCGCAGTTCTTCGGCCATCAGCACGACGATGCGCCCAATGTGCTCTTCGTTCAGCGGATGGAACACGATGGTCTCGTCGATCCGGTTCAGGAACTCCGGACGGAACGTCTTCTTCAGCTCGGCGAGGACTTTATCCTTCATGCTTTCGTAGTCTTTTTCCGCGTTTTGGGCCGCCGTGAAGCCCAGCGTGGAGCTGCGTTTGATCTGTTCGGCCCCGACGTTGGACGTCATGATGATCAGCGTGTTGCGGAAGTCGACGGTGCGGCCCTTCGAGTCGGTCAGGCGGCCGTCCTCGAGCACCTGCAGCAGCACGTTGAACACTTCCGGGTGCGCCTTCTCGATTTCGTCCAGGAGCACCACGGAATACGGCTTGCGGCGCACCTTCTCGGTCAGCTGGCCGCCTTCCTCGTAGCCGACGTACCCCGGAGGCGCCCCGACGAGCCGCGAGGTGGAGTGTTTCTCCATGTACTCAGACATGTCGATGCGGATGACCGCGTTCTCGTCGCCGAAGAGCGCTTCGGCCAGGGCGCGCGCCAGCTCGGTCTTGCCGACGCCGGTAGGTCCGAGGAAGATGAACGAACCCATCGGCCGCTTCGGATCCTTCAGCCCCGCCCGGGCGCGGCGGATGGCGCGGGCCACCGCGGCGACCGCTTCGTCCTGGCCGATGACGCGGGCGTGCAGGATATCCTCCATTTTGAGCAGCCGTTCCGTTTCTTCCTCCTTCAGCTTCGCCACCGGAATGCCGGTCCAGCTCGCCACCACCTGGGCGATGTCTTCCGGCGTCACCTCGGAGTCGGTGCGGCCTTGTTTTTCCTTCCACTGATTTTTGGTGATCTCCAGCTCTTCACGGATCTTCTGCTCCGTATCGCGCAGGGCGGCCGCCTTCTCGAACTCCTGGCTTTGCACGGCAGCGTCTTTCTCCTTGCGGATCTCCTCCAGGCGCTGCTCGAGCTGCTTCAGGTTCGGCGGCACTGTGAAGGACCGCAGGCGCACCTTGGAACTGGCCTCGTCGATCAGATCGATGGCCTTGTCGGGCAGGAACCGGTCGGTGATATAGCGGTCGGACAGCTTGACCGCGGCCTCGATCGCCTCATCGGTGATCTTCACGCGATGGTGCGCTTCATAGCGGTCGCGCAGGCCGTGCAGGATCTGGATCGTTTCCTCCGGCGTGGGCTCGTCGACCATGATCGGCTGGAAGCGGCGCTCCAGCGCGGCGTCCTTCTCGATGTACTTGCGGTATTCATCCAGCGTGGTGGCGCCGATGCACTGCAGCTCGCCGCGGGCGAGGGCCGGCTTCAGGATATTGGACGCGTCGATGGCGCCCTCCGCGCCGCCCGCCCCGATGAGCGTGTGCAGCTCGTCGATGAACAGGATGATGTTGCCCGCCTGGCGGATCTCGTCCATGATTTTCTTCAGCCGGTCCTCGAACTCGCCGCGGTATTTCGTGCCGGCCACGACGGAACCCATGTCCAGCGTCATGACCCGTTTGTCCCGCAGCGTCTCCGGAATTTCGTTGTTGACGATCTTCTGCGCCAGGCCTTCCGCGATGGCCGTCTTGCCGACGCCCGGCTCGCCGATCAGCACCGGGTTGTTTTTCGTCCGGCGGGACAGCACCTGGATGACCCGCTCGATTTCCTTCTGCCGTCCGATAACCGGGTCGATGTTGCCTTCCCGGGCCGCCGCCGTCAGGTCGCGGGCCAGACTGTCCAGCGTCGGCGTGGCCACGTTGGCGGCCGGGCCGTGGCTGGCCTGCATGACCTCGCTGCTGCCAAGAAGCTGCAGCACCTGCTGGCGGGCCTTGTTCAGGCTGATGCCCAGATTGTTCAGCACCCGGGCCGCCACGCCTTCCCCTTCCCGGATGAGCCCGAGCAGGATATGTTCCGTGCCGACGTAGGTATGTCCAAGTTTCCGCGCTTCGTCCATCGACAGTTCGATCACTTTTTTCGCGCGCGGCGTGTAGGCGATGTTGGTCGGATGCTCGTGCCCGCGGCCGATGAGGGCTTCGACTTCCGCCTGGATTTTCTCCAGGCCGAGTCCGAGTCCGATCAGCGCCTTGGCCGCGATGCTTTCGCCTTCGCGGATCAGGCCCAGCAGGATGTGTTCCGTGCCGATGTTGTTGTGTCCCAGGCGAACGGCTTCCTCTTGGGCCAGCGCCAGCACCCGCTGCGCGCGTTCCGTAAATCTGCCGAACATCATGGGAAAACACCTCCTGTTAATCATCATGTGTCGGACATTTCATTGCCATTTCCGGTTCGGCCATCCGTCCGTGAACGGCCGGCCTTCCGACCGGTCTCTATGCAAACCGCACCGCCGCCGGGTCTTCGCAGCCCTCATCCCGCCTCGGCCAGGCGTCTGCGGATAAGCTCCGCCCGCTTCACGTCCCGCTGTTCCGGGCTCAGCGCGCCGCCGTGGGAGTGCTGCAGGAAGCCCGGCTGCGTGCTGACCAGGAGCTCGTTCAGCGTCTGCTCGCTTACTTCCGGCACCAGGCCGAGGCTTACGCCCAGGCGCAGATCCGAAAGCCGCTGGGCCGACTCCTTGGAATCGATGATCTCCGCGTGCCGCAGGATGCCGTACGAACGGCGAACGCGGTCCGCGATGCGAAGCCGGGACTCCGCCATCAGCCGGCGGCGGGCTTCCCGTTCCTGGTCGGCGATCTGCCTCGTCACCCGGTACAGGTTGTCGATGATTTCCGTCTCCGACTGGCCGAGGGTGATCTGGTTGGACACCTGGAACAGGTTGCCTATGGCCTCGCTTCCCTCGCCGTACAACCCGCGTACGGCCAGCCCCACCTGGGTGACGGCAGACAGAATCCGGTTGATTTGGCCGGTCAGCACCAGCGCGGGCAGATGCATCATGACGGAAGCGCGGAGCCCCGTGCCGACGTTGGTCGGGCAGCTGGTCAGGTAACCGAGCTTTTCGTCGAACGCGTACTCCAGGTTTTCCTCGAACAGGTCGTCGATTTTGCTGGCCCAGTCCCAGGTTTCCCTCACCTGGAACCCGGGGCTCAGACACTGGATGCGCAGATGGTCTTCCTCGTTGATCATGACGCTGATGTTCTCGCGGTGCGAAAGGATCAGGCCGGCGCTTCGGGATTCGTTGGCCAGCGCCGGGCTGATGAGGTGCTTTTCCACAAGCACCATTTTTTCCAGATCGGTCAGATCGTCGATGCGAATGGCCTCCAGCTGCCCCATGCCGCCCAAGCGGCCGCTGTCCGCCAGATCCATCAGCTGGTCCAGCACTTCCGAGGACTGGGCCGGCGTCGCCCGCAGCGGAAAAGGCCTGTTGCGCAGGTTGCGGGCCAAGCGGATGCGGCTGCTGAGCACCACGTCCGATTCGGGCCCGCCCTCTTTCATCCAGGGGCTGAGAGCCTGCCGCGCAAAAGCATGCTTGCCCATGCGCCATCCTCCTTTCCTGGCCGGCTGCTAGCCGATTTCCCGCTCCAACTCGCGGATTCGGTCGCGAAGCCGGGCAGCCGTTTCGAAGTCCTCCCGTTCCACACTGAGTTGCAGTTCCCGCCTGAGCCTTTCGATTTCCCTTTTCGTCCGCATTTTTCCTCCGGCCCGCCTGGGGACTTTGCCGACGTGCACCTTGCCGCCCTGCACCCGCTTCAGCATGGGGTCCAGGCGATCCGCGAACGTCCGGTAGCAATCGGCGCAGCCGAATCGGCCGATCTTGCCGAACTGCGAGTAGGTCATGCCGCACGTCTCGCAGCGCAGAGCCGGCTTCATGCCGGTCTCCGCCGGTTCAAAATCCAGCAGCCCGGAAAGCAGGTTGTGGATGGAAAACCCGTTTCCGGTGCCGGGGATGATCTCGCCCCTTTCCCTCGCGCAGGACTCGCAAATATGCAGTTCGGATTTTTCCCCGTTTACGATTTTCGTGAAATGGAGGGTGGCGGGCCGTTTCCCGCATTCTTGGCAAATCACGCCGATCGCCTCCTTGACTGGGCTCGCTCGCCGGACCCCGCGCGGGACGGCGCCGGCGGCGGGGATCATTTGGCCAGCAGCGTCAGCAGCGTCGATTTCAGCAGGCGGGCGCGGATCTCGTCCCGCTGGGGAAGCCGGATCGACAGCACTTCCCGGGAGATGGCCGTGTTCAGGATGTGGGCTTCTCGTTCCGTCAGATAGCCCGTCTCCCGCAGCTGGTAGATGAGGCCTTCCGCCCTCGCCTGGTCGATGCTGTCGCCGATCGTCTGCCGAATGTGTTTCTGGACCGCCTCGAGCGAAGGCAGGTCAACCCGCTGGATCCGGATGTATCCGCCGCCGCCCCGCTTGCTCTCGACGTAGTACCCTCTTTCCAGGGTGAAGCGGGTGCTGATGACGTAATTGATCTGCGAAGGAACGCAGGAAAATTTGTCGGCCAGCTCGCTGCGCTGGATCTCCACGACGCCGCCCGGACTGTTTTGCAAAATCTGCTTCAGGTAATGTTCAATCAGATCGGAGATATTGCGCAACCCCCGTCACCTCCCGGAACGAAGGCTTCGTAAGCGACTGGGCCATCCGGCCTGTGGATTGACTTTGACTTTCTTTGACTTTAATTTGATTATACCCTGATTGGAGAAAAATGCAAGGGGAAGCGGAAAAATTTTTCGGTACGCGGCACCGCTTTATATTATGCGGCCCGGCGCAAGGAAATATTCGGCGGGGGAGGCGCCGTTCCTCCCCCATCCTGAAGGTCATTCCGCGCCAAGCAGCCGGTACAGCTCCTCCCCGTCCTCCATTACGGGCACGCCGAGTTCGCGCGCTTTCGCCAGCTTGCTTCCGGCCGCCTCGCCGGCAATGACCAGGTCCGTCTTGCGCGAGACGCTGCCGGCCACCTTGGCGCCGAGCGCTTCCAGCCGCTTTGTCGCCTCGTCGCGCGTCATGCGGGACAGCGTCCCCGTAAGCACGATGGTTTTCCCGTATAACGGATGGTTCGCATCCGCCTGCGGCGCGGGCCGCGCCGCTTCGGCCTTGACGCCGCGGGCACGCATGCGCCGGATGGACGCCAGCATGTCCGGGTCCCGGAAAAAGGCGTGGATGCTTTCCGCCACCACATCCCCGACGTCGGGGATCGTCTTCAGCTCCTCCACGTCCGCTTCCATCAGCCGGTCGAGCGAACCGAAATGGCCGGCGAGCACGACGGCCGTCGCCCGGCCCACGTTGGGGATGCCCAGAGCGTGGAGGAACGAGGCCAGGTCGCGGGATTTCGACTTTTCGATGGCCGCGAGAAGATTTTCCGCCTTTTTCGGGCCGAAACGGTTGAGCCGCACCAGCTGCTCGAATTCCAGCTCGTACAGGTCGGCCGGATCGCGCACGCCCAGTTCGTCGTACAGCTGTTCGGCGGTCATGACGCTGAACGTCTCAATGTCCATGGCGTCGCGGGAAGCGAAATGCGTCAGCCGCCCCACCGCCTGCGGCTTGCAGCCGGACCGGTTGCCGCAATACAGGTGGGCGCCGCGCCATTCCAGGGGCGTGCCGCAAGCCGGGCAGAACTGCGGCAGTTCGACGGGATCGCCCGGCTCGTCGCCGGCCTTGCCCAGAATTTCGGGAATGACATCGTTGGAACGCCGGATGAACACCCTCGTGCCCAGGGCGTGGGTCAGCCGCTTCCGCTCGATATCGCCCCAGTTGTTAAGGGTGCAGTTTTGCACCGTCACCCCGCCCAGCTCCACGGGTTCCACCCGTGCCACCGGCGTCAGCTTCCCGGTGCGGCCGACTTCCCATGTCACCGCGCGAAGCACCGTGGTCGCCTCTTCCGCCTCGAATTTGAAAGCCACCGCCCAGCGCGGGAACTTGTCGGTGTTGCCGAGCACCTCGCGGGTGCGCATGTCGGTGAGCTTGATGACCACGCCGTCGATCAGATAATCGAGCTCGCCGCGCTTCGCGGCCAGCCGCTCCACCTCCGCCGCCACCTCTTCCACGGTGGAACAGTAGCAGACGTACGGGCTGACCGGAAACCGGTTGTACCGGAGAAATTCCAGCATCTCCCGGTGATTGGCGAAGGAGACGCCTTCGGCGTATCCGACGTTGTAGAAAAACGCGTCCAGCCGCCGCGAAGCCGTCACCCGCGGGTCCAGGTTGCGCAGGGCGCCGGCGGCGGCGTTGCGCGGATTTTTGAGCGGCTCCTGCGCGGTGCGGTTGTACGCCTCAAACACGGACAGCCGCATGTAGCCTTCGCCCTGCACCTCGATGATGCCGTCCTTGAACGGAATGGAGAGGGGCACGGTGCGGATCGTCTTCACCTGTGCCAGGATGCCTTCCCCCACTTCTCCGTTGCCGCGCGTCGCCGCCTGCACCAGTTCGCCGTTCCGATAGGTCAGGTTGATGGTCAGTCCGTCAAATTTGAGCTCCAAGGCATACTCCGGCGGCGGCAGCGGATCGTCCGGATGCTTCGCGTTGTGATCGGCGATCAGGCGGTTCACCCGCTGGGCCCACGCGGCCAGCTCCTCCTTGTTCTGTACCTTGTCCAGGCTCCACAAGCGGCCCAAATGGCGGTGCGGCTCGAATCCAGGCAAATTGTCGCCGCCCACCCGCCGCGTCGGCGAATTCGGCAGCGTGACGCCGGTCTCCCGTTCCAGGCGGACCAGTTCGTCGTACAGCCGGTCGTACTCCGCGTCGCTGATCACAGGATCGTCCAGCGTGTAATAGCGCCAGTTGTGGTATTCGATCTCCTCGATGAGTCGGCGCATCCGTTCCATCGTTTGCGGATCCGGCATCGGGACAACCTCGCTTCTCGCAGAATCGATTTCATTGTGCCATATGGCGCTCACGGGTGGCAAACCTATTCAGGTTCACTCAGGCCTGGGGACCGCCCTTCGCATTCCTCCGCCCGGCAGGCCGCCCAACAAGCCGCTTCACCAAGCCACTCCATCCGCTTCATCAAGCCGCTTCAGCAAGCCTCCATCCGCTCCATCCAACCGCCCTCTGTCGAACAACGCCAAAAATACATTTATTTTTTCATGAAAACGACCTTCCGAAAAAAATAAAAGCATTTTGTACATCTAAATTGGAAAAATCTGTGCAATCCCAATCCAAAGGCAAAAAATAAATGCACGATGTGCTAGGCCCCTTAATTAAATTGGAGTCCTCCCCGCCAATTTTATTACACTTGTTCATAGGGGAGGAGGACGAAATGAGAACCAGCAAAGCGTTCCATGAAACGCGGCTGAAAATCGTCGGCGAAGCGCTGGCCGGCATCAAAATCGGTGTCTTGGCCCGCA
>Ga0207750_100081_pt1 | contig 71959 bp, 62 predicted proteins | sample CeladaPassaB1F13_FD_187489 | JGI IMG/M metagenome (GOLD analysis project Ga0207750, IMG submission 187489) | Cellulose-adapted microbial communities from the Joint BioEnergy Institute, USA - Passage B1F13 (SPAdes) (version 2) | ecosystem: Engineered > Bioreactor > Continuous culture >...
CTATGCCCCAATCCCCAGTTTCGCGAGTTGGCTCTCGACTGAGTCCTGCGTCGCGATGCCACGCCACATGTACACGACCTTGCCATCGCGATCGATCAGGTAGCTCTGCGGGATCCCGTAGACCCCGTAGCGCTCCGAGATTTTCCCCTTCTCGTCGAGCGCGAAGGTCCACGAGTACCCCCCCTTCTCGACGTACGGGCGCACGAGCTCTGGGGGCTCCGCCTGGTTCACGCCGAGGATCGTGAATCCGTCATTGCGATATTTCTCGTAGATCGCCTGGAACTCGGGCATTTCGACCTGACATGGCTTGCACCAGGTCGCCCAGAAGTTCACCAGCACGACCTGCCCGCGGTAGTCCGAGAGCCGGATCGTTTCCCCGTTGAGGCCGGGGAGTTCGAAGTTGGGGGCCTTTTTGCCGGTCTCAACCACGCCGTTGGAGTTGCCGGCAAAGCCGAAGGTGTAGACGAGGAAGCCCGTAATCAAGAGGACCACAACGGCGAGGGACAACAGCGGCACGGTTGACAAGCCGGCGTGGGACTTGTCCGGCGCGGTGGTGGCCGCTGCGGTGCTGTCAGGGATGTGGGAACCGCGGTTGGCGTTCGAGTCCGCCTGCATGAATACCCCTCGCTATGTGAGGAACTGAACAGCGCGCGTGGTTGCGGCGAGCCGCACGGTTGTCGTGCGCTCTAGGCTGCCGGCCACGGAGGCGGCGACCTGCTCGGCCGGCAGTGCAACGCCGATGACATCGGGAGCGGAGCGCATGGCGGTGGGTTCGGCGAGGATTGCGGCCGACTCCGAGGGGCCGGCCACGGTGCGGGCTTGGTTGGCGGTGATGGCGAGGCGCACGACCCAATCCTCTCGCATTACGCCCAGGGGTATTCTAGCCACGCCCTCCGGTTCTCTTCAACCGCAGCTCGGGTGCCGGTTGCCTAGCCCCAGGCCAGCTCGGTGAAGGTACGGTCGAAGTAGACCAACGGGTCGTCGGCGTCGCCAAGCGCAACATGCTCCACCTGCCCGACCACGATGGTATGGTCACCCCCCGGGTAGCGTGCCCAGGGGCGGCACTCGATCCATCCCACGCAGCCCTGGATCAGCGGGGCACCGAGCGCGCCGACGCGGTGCGGCACCCGTGCGAAGGTCGGGTCGGCAAGCGGCGCGCGTCCGGAGAACTGATCGGCAAGGAACGACTGATCGCGGGCGAGGATGTTGACGGCGAAGGCCGATGCGCTCTCCAGCTTGTCGTGGCCCTGCGTCTCCCGGTTGATGCAGGCCAGGACGAGCGGCGGGTCCAGCGAGACGGAACAGAAGGAGGACACGGTCATGCCGTGGTAGCCGTCCGGATTGGCAGTGGTGACGACCACCACGCCGCTCACGAAGCGGGCGAGGACGTCGCGAAACAGGTCTTGGTCGACCATCGGTGCTCCTCTCCAGGTGGCGCGGATGCCGCGGTCCCGCGCATGCGAACGTCAAGGGCGAGGGGCATCATCATCGCTCGATCGGTGGAGGTGTACCGTGACACGGAGTGATGGTGGATCGGAGATGACCGCCGACGGCGACGTGTTCGATGCCCGGCAGGCCGACGGCACGGCGCCGCCCGATGAGTTCGCCGCGCGGGGACGATGGGTTACCGTCGACGGCCTCCGCATCTTCCTCCTCGATGAGGGGACCGGCTTCCCGGTCCTCCTGCTGCACGGCGTGCCGACCTCCGCGTACCTCTGGCGCGACGTCGTGCCGGTGGTCGCGCTGACCAACCGGGCACTGGCGCCGGACCTGCCCGGCTTCGGCTACTCCGACAAACCCCGCGACCGCTCGTACGCGGTGCCGGCCCAGGCCGACGTCGTGTCTGCGCTCCTCGGCATGCTGGGTATCGACCGCTGCGCGCTGGTCGGGCACGACCTCGGGGCCCTCGTCGCGGCCGAGCTGATCGCGCGAGAGCCGGAGCGCTACCCCTACCTGGTGCTGACGAATACCAGCCTGCGGGTCGCGGGCTGGCACGGAGCCTCGCTGCTGACGCCGCTGCGCCTCCCGCTGGTGGGCGAGTGTGCGATGGCGCTGGCGCGACGCTGGATGCTCGGGCTGGCGATGCGCCCCTACCTCGCCCGGACCAGCCGGCTCACCCGCGAGGCGCTCGACCACTACTGGTGGCCGTTCGCTCACGGCTTCAAGCCCGTCCTGTTGTCGATGCTCCGCGAGGGGATCGGCTCGCCGGACGACTTCACCCGCTGGCGGGCGGCGCTGGCCGCTTACCCTGGGGCGGCCCTCATCGCCTGGGGTCTGCGCGACCCGACCTTCGGTCGCGACGACCTGGACGACGTGCGCTCGCTCCTCCCTGAGGCAACAGTCCAGGCGTTCCCAAACGCCAACCACTTCATTCCTGAGGACCGCCCGCTCGCGCTCGGCCGTCTGATCGCGCTCTTCGTCGCCGGGAAGCCGATTCCGCAGGCCCTGCCGGAGGAGTGAGGTTGACGTCGGGCGTTATACGTCACACGTCATGCGTCATCAATCCACGTGACGTGTGTTCAGGGCAGGGCGCGGCCTCCTGCCTTCCGCTTGGCACCCACGATGCCACCCGGATGACATATGACGTGTGACGCATGACGCATGACGTATGACGGCCCTACTCCTCCGCGCTCGCTGCCGCTGCGGCGCGAGCCTTCTTCTCCATGATGTTCGTCGAGTGGCCGGGGTCGAGCCGGGCGGAGGGGTCGATGTAGACCATGGCGTGGTTCACCGCGCTGACCGCCTCGGCCACGCCGGTCGCGATCAGCTTGAACTTGGCCGGGTAGGTCACGATGTCGCCCGCGCCGAAGACACCCGGGACGGACGTCTCCATCGTGATCGGGTCGACCACGATGCTGTTGCGCTCGATCTCCAGACCCCACTCGGCCAGCGGGCCGAGCCGGCCCGAGAAGCCGATGGCGATGATCATCTCCTGCGCCGGGATCACATGCCGCTCGCCGGTGCGCGTGTGGTGGAAGTGGACCTCCTCCAGGTGGTGGTTGCCCCGGACCTCAAGCACCTCGTAGAAGGGGTAGTGGAGCTTGACCGAGGAGGCTTCCAGATCGCGCACCGACTTCTCGTGCGCGCGGAACTTGCTCCGGTGGATCACCGTCACGCTGCGCGCCATCGGCTCCAATGTCAACGCCCAGTCGACCGCCGAATCGCCACCGCCGACGATCACCACGTCCTTGTCGCGGAACCGGTCGAGCCCGCGAACGAAGTAGTGGACGCCGCGCCCCTCAAACTCGGCCACGCCGGGGGCGTCCAGGCGCTTCGGTTCGAACGCGCCGACGCCGGCGCAGATGATGACGGTGCGGGTCCAGTGCTCGGCCTTGTTGGTGACGAGGCGGATCAGCCGCTCGTCTTCGAACCGCTCCAGCACGCGGACTTCTTCACCCAGTGCGGTGACGGCGCCGGTGGAGAGACCCTGCTCGACCGCACCGGCGACGTAGTCCTTGGCCAGGATCTTGGGGAAGCCGGCGACGTCGTAGATGTACTTCTCCGGGTAGACAGCGATGAGCTGGCCGCCGAGCTCGTCGAGTGAGTCAACGATCTTGGTGCGCAAGCCGCGCATACCGGCATAGAACGCGGCGAACAGGCCGACCGGCCCGCCCCCGATGATCGTCACGTCGTAGATATCGCGCGTATCGGCCACTCCCACGCTCTCCCATGCCAGTCATGAACTGCCGCGCATCCCGATCGCGGCACGTCCTTCACCCCATTTCCCAACGATTATACCTGCGGGAGCAATCCTCATTTCCCAAAGAGCCATGCTCAAATCCCAAAGGCGCCGCCTGGCGCGGGTATAATCCGGGAGCACGACACGAACGGGAGCCGCACGGACGCGCGCGGCAAGCGGGATGGCGCGTGGTCCGCTGCGAGAGGAGGCATGGAGTGAACGAGGCATGGATCGTCGCGGCGGTGCGCACGCCGGTCGGCAAGCACGGGCGCGCGCTCGCGGGCGTCCGGCCGGACGACCTCGCGGCGGTGGCACTGCGGGCCTTGATGGAGCGGGCGGGCGTGCCACCGAGCGAGGTTGAGGATGTCTACATGGGCTGCGCCAACCAGGCGGGCGAGGACAACCGCAACGTCGCGCGCATGAGCCTGCTCCTGGCCGGGTTCCCCGAGCACGTGGGCGGCTGCACGGTGAACCGGCTCTGCGGCTCGGGATTGCAGGCGGTGGCCGACGCGGCGCGGGCCGTCATGCTCGGCGAAGGCCACGTCTACATCGGTGGTGGGGTCGAGTCGATGAGCCGCGCCCCGCTGGCGATGCCGAAGCCTGAGCGCGCCTACCAGTCCGGTAACGTCACGGCCTACGACACGACGCTCGGCTGGCGCTTCATCAACCCCAAGATGAAGGCGATGGGCCACACCGAGTCGATGGGGGAGACGGCGGAGAACCTGGCCGAGGAGTACCGGATCCCCCGCGAGTTGCAGGATCGCTTCGCGCTGCGGAGCCACCAGAAGGCCATCGCCGCGATGGAGGCGGGCAAGTTCCGCGACGAGATCGTGCCCGTGGAGGTCAAGGACGGGGTGGTCGAGCAGGACGAGGGACCGCGCCCCGACACCTCCCTGGAAAAGCTGGCGGCGCTGCGGCCGGTGTTCCGCGAGGGCGGTACGGTCACCGCCGGGAACTCCTCCCAGATCAACGACGGCGCGGCGGCCGTGCTGGTCGTCTCCGACGAGTACGCCCGCGCCCACGGCCTGCGGCCGCTGGCGAAGGTCCGGAGCGTGGCGATCGCCGGGGTGCCGCCGCGCATCATGGGGATTGGCCCCGTGCCCGCCACTGCGAAGGCGCTGGAGCGGGCCGGGATCGGCTTCAACGACCTGGGCCTGATCGAACTGAACGAGGCGTTCGCGGCGCAGTCGCTGGCCGTGCTGCACGAGTGGCACATGGACCCGGAGGATCCGCGCCTCAACCCAAACGGCGGCGCGATCGCTCTGGGCCACCCGCTGGGCTGCTCCGGCGCGCGGATCCTGACGACGCTGCTGCACGAGATGCAGCGGCAGCCGGACGTCACCTTCGGCCTGGCGACCATGTGCATCGGCGTCGGCCAGGGTATCGCCATGGTCGTCGAGCGGGTCGCCTGACGGACGTTCTGAGTGCGGGCGTCTCGCCCGTCCTTCGCCGACCCGTCGCGGGTGGGCGAGGCGAGCGAGGCGCCCGCGTTCCTGTCTGCTGGCGCGTCACTTGCGCCGTCACCTGCTAGCACCTCGCGCGGGACTCCCGGCATAGCTTGACAGCGGTGTGAAGTTCCGCTACAAGAGGGTTGCGAGGTGAACCTAACAAGCGTTCGTTTGGAGCCCGCATGGACCGGCGGACCGAGATCATGACCGTAGCCGGGCGGTTGTTCAGCGAATCCGGCTACCATGTCACCTCGATGCGCGACCTGGCGAAGGCCGTCAACCTTCAGGGTGGCAGCCTCTACGCCCACATCGCATCGAAAGAGGAGATCCTGTTCGAAATCGTGTCCCACGCCGCGGACCTCTTCCTGGCCGGCGCCGCGGCGGTCCCGCCAGACCTGCCGCCTGCGGAGCGCGTCGCCCGGCTCGTCGAGGCGCACCTGGCGGTCATCGCGCGGGAGATCGGCAACGCCACCGTCTTCTTCCACGAGTGGCGCTTCCTCTCGCCGGAGCGCAAGGCGCAGATTCAGGAGCGACGCGACGCCTACGAGGCGTATTTCGCCCGAGCCATCGCGGACGGCGTGGAAGCGGGCGTGTTCCGGGTCGAAGACCCGCGGCTGGCGACGCTGTTCGTTCTCTCGGCGTTGAACTGGACCTATCAATGGTACGACCCGGCCGGGCCGATCCCGCCGGATGAGTTCGCGCGCCAGTACGCCGCGATGGTGCTGGGCGCATTGGGGGCGGACCTGCCCCTCACCCCCGGCCCCTCTCCCACCAGGGGACAGGGGAGGAGTACGGAGCACGCTGGAGGTGCGGCATGACCGAAGAGCAGCGGGTCGAGGAGTTCAAACGAGCGGTCCAGGCCGGCCGTAAGGTCGAGGCGGGCGACTGGATGCCCGACGAGTACCGCCAGCGGCTGATCCGCTTCATCGAGATGCACGCCAACTCCGAGATCATGGGCGCGCTGCCGGAGCGCGACTGGATCCTGCGCGCGCCGACGCTCCAGCGCAAGCTCGCCGTGACCGCGAAGATCCAGGACGAGGTGGGTCATGCCCAGTTGCTCTACCGGCTGGTGGAGGACCTGGGGAAGCCGCGCGAGCAGATCTTCGCCGATCTCATCTCCGGCAAGAGCAAGTTCCACAACGTGTTCCACTACCCGACCCGTTCCTGGGGGGACGTCGGTGTCATCGCCTGGCTGGTCGATGCCGCCGCGGTGATTAGCCAGTCGGCGCTCCTCAAGAGCAGCTACGCACCCTATGCCCGCACCATGCGCCGGATCTGCTGGGAGGAAGCGTTCCATCTGAAGCACGGTGAGGACATCGTGCTCACGGCCATGATGGGCACCGCCAAGCAGCGGGCGATGATGCAGGAGGCGCTCGAACGGTGGTGGGAGCCGCTGATGATGTTCTACGGCCCGCCGACGCCGCCCGAGCAGGACAAGGATCTCGCCTGGGGGATCAAGTCGCGCGCCAACGAGGACCTGCGCCAAGACTTCCTGACCAAGTACGTGCCGCGCATCCGCGAGATCGGGCTCCGCATCCCCGATCCGAAGCTGCGGTTCGACGAGTCGGCCGGCCGCTGGGTCTACAGTGACATCGACTGGGACAAGCTGGTCGCGGTGGCGCGTGGCAATGGCCCGGCGTCGCAGCAGCGCCTCGGCTTCCGGCGACTCTCCTACGAGGAGACTGCCTGGGTGCGCGAGGCGATCACCGGTGGAGCGGAGTTGGTGGCGTAGGTCGAAGTGAGTCATGCGTCATCAGTTCCCCTCACCCCCGGCCCCTCTCCCACAAGGGGAGAGGGGAGGAGGACGAAACACGGAACACGCATGACGTATCACGCATGACGTTCCAGGAGTCGCCCATGCAGATCTACGAGGTCTTTCGTCAGGAGCGCGAGGGAGATCCGATGGTCCACGTCGGGAACGTCCAGGCGCCCGGCGATGATCTGGCCCGGCAGTACGCCCGCGAGGTCTACTCGCGCCGCGGGGAGGCGACGCGGCTCTGGCTGGTGCCTCGCGCCGCCATCGAAGAGATCGGTGACGCCTACTTCCTGCGGCCGCCGATTGAGCGGTCCTACCGCATGGGCGAGGCCTATCGAGTCACCGTCCAAAAGCGGCGGCAACTGGCGCAGGAGGGCGCACATGAGGGCTGAAGTGACGTCGGCGCTCGGGCGCTACCTGCTCACCATTGCCGACGATGAGTTGATCCTGGGCTATCGCGACTCGGAGTGGACCGGGATCGCGCCGCTGGTCGAGGAGGACGTCGCCTTCAGCTCCCTCGCCCAGGACGAGATCGGGCACGCCCGGCTTTACTACATGCTGGCGGCGGACCTGCTGGCGACGGACGCCGACGAACTGGCGCTCGGGCGCGAGCCGGACGACTACTACCACGCGACTGTGCTGGAGACGCGCACCACCCCGAAGTACGACGCCTCCGGTGCGCATCGCGGTGGTGGGGACTGGGCACGGGCCGTGGCTCGGCGCTTCCTGTACGACCTGTTCGACGACCTGCGCACCGAGGCGCTGCTGCGTTCCAGCTATGCGCCGCTGGCCGGAGCGGTGCAGAAAATCCGGCGCGAGGAGCAGTACCACCTGCGGCACGGTGTGGCGTGGTGGCGGGCGCTCGCCAGTGCCGATGGTGAGGCGCGGGTGAGACTGGAGGGAGCGCTGGTCGCACTCTGGCCCGGCCTGCTCGGATTGTTCGAAGACGCACCGGGTGAGGACCTGCTGGTGTCCGAGGGCCTGTTGCCCCATCGCACCGCCGACCTCCGCGACGCCTGGCTGGAGCGGGTGCAAGGCCACTGCGACGCTGCGGGACTTCCCTTCCCGTCGGAGCGGACCGGCGCCGGATGGTCCATCGCCGTGCCGCCCGAGGTGGGCGGGCGCCAGGGGCGCCACGGGCCGGCGTGGACCGAACTCTACGACGACATGACCATGGTGCGCCGGCTGGAGCCGGAGGCCGTCTGGTAGCCGGGCCGCGAGAGGGGGCCGTCGATGCGCGCGAGCGCGATCACCGAAGCGGAGATCTGGGAGGCGCTACGTGAGGTGCCCGACCCCGAGATCCCGACGATCAACGTGGTCGACCTGGGGATCATCCGGCGGGTGACGGTCGGTGACCCAATCCGCGTCGAGATGATGCCCACCTTCACCGGCTGCCCGGCGATCGACATGATGCGCCGGGACATCGAGGCACGCCTCAGCGTCTTCGGTCCGGTCGAGGTCGTCGTGGTCTACGATGAGGCCTGGACCAGCGATCGGATCACTCCTGCCGGACGCGAGATGCTCCGAGCAGCCGAGCTCGCACCCCCGCCCCGTGGCGGTATCCGGCTGACGCCGGTCAGGGCCGATCCGGTTCCCTGCCCCTACTGCGGCTCAACCGACACCCAGATCGAAAACCTCTTCGGCCCGACCCCCTGTCGCTCGATCTTCTACTGCCGCGCCTGCCGCCAGCCGTTCGAGCAGTTCAAGGCGGTGTAGGGTGGTGGCGTAGGCATCCAGCGTGGCGCGTGCCCTGATCGTGTGTGTTGCGGGCGACCACGACGGGCCTGTCCAGTCGATACGCGCGCCGGAATGAGTGGCGTGAGGAATCTCACGCTGTGGCGCGTGCGCGGGGTGAGTGGCGTGAAGGATCCCACGCCGCGGCACGTCCCCGGGGCTCAAGCCCCGGGCTGACAAGGAAAGCCGGCTGAAGCCGGCTGGGGGTGGTGCGCCGAACGGATGCCGAAAGGATCCGCGCGTCGTAGCCGGTGCCCGGGGCTAAAGCCGCCGGGCTGACAATACGAAGCCCACTAAAGGGGCTGGAGACGCTGCGCTTGGTGGGAGGCCGAAGCGGCTACGCCGGCATGTCGCCATCACAGCCCCTTCAGTGGGCTTACCCATTTTCAGCCCGGTGGCTTTAGCCCCGGGCACGTACGGACCGGCGAACACGGTGTCGCCGGGATGTGACCCCTCGTCTCTCAGCCGGCTTCAGCCGGCTTTCGTTGTGAGCCCGGCGGCTTCAGCCCCGGGCACCAACCACGACGCGCGGATCCTCACGCCGCCTATCCCGGGGCACAGGCCACGGCGCCGGGCTCCTCACATCGCCCATCCCTGGGCACGTGCCTCGCCGCCGGGATCCTCCCACCACCCACTCCGGACACCGATCGCAGCGCGAAGACCCTCACATCACTTCCCTATTCCCGCTACCCCGGCTGGTGCTCCACGCCGCCGGCGGCGGGGGGCACCGGAGGTGGATTCGGGGTGAGGAGGAGGTCGTCGGCGTCGGTGATGGCGCTGGGGGAGACGCTGAAGAGGCGAGCGAGGCTGAGCACCTGCCCCTCGTTGGGCGAACTGACCCCCGATTCCCATTGCTCGATGACTTCAGGGAGCGTGCCGAGCCGACGCGCCAGCTCCTCGCGGCTCAGCCCGTGGTGTTTTCGGAGTTTCGTGATCGTGCTCATGGGTCGTGCCTCCGAATCGTGCGTGCGTAGGGCGGTACGGCGCAGGGTGCGTGCCCTGGCGCGGTCATTGCCCGGGCGGCGAGCCAGGGGGCCAGAGGGTCGGCCACATGGAGCGGATGACGTCGGCGGCACCAGGGCCAGCGTGGTGGGCGTCCCGCTCCACTCCTGCCTCCTCGATCACGGATCACGCTGGTCCGGTGCCGCCGACCATCCGCACCGGCACACTAGGGCATCGAGGCGGTCTTGTCTTTGCGCACGAGCAAACACGGGCGCGTTGTGTGGCGCGGGCGGGCAACAGGGCGTATGATGGTTGCCGGTTCCAAGATGTGCAGGTGGCGCCTGCGTGACAGTTCTTCCGGGTGGTTCGTCGCCGCCCGACCAGCGTTCTCTCCCCGCCTGTCGGCGATTTGACGGGCGGGCGGTACACACCGTCTCACGACGAAGGAGGGAGAGCCATGCCGATGTTTCAGCCCGAGATCGAAACCCTCCCCAGGGATCGCCTGCGCGCGTTGCAGAACGAGCGGCTGCGATCCATCGTGGCCTACGCCTACGAGCGCGTGCCGTTTTACCGCGAGGCATTCGACGAGGCGGGGGTCCGGCCGGCCGACATCCGCTCGGTCGACGACCTGACGCGCCTGCCCTTCACCCGGAAGGAGCACCTGCGCCAGCACTATCCCTTCGGCCTGCTCGCCGTGCCGCGTGAGCGTCTGGCACGCGTCCACGCCTCCAGCGGCACCACGGGCAAGCCCACGGTCGTCTGCTACACCCGGTATGACCTCGACGTCTTCGCTGAGGTGAACGCTCGGTCGCTGGCTGCCGCCGGGGGAGAGCCGGGGATGGTGCTACACAACGCTTATGGCTATGGGCTCTTCACCGGCGGGCTCGGCCTCCACTTCGGCGGTGAACGGCTCGGCATGGTCGTTGTCCCCGTCTCCGGCGGCGTCACCGAGCGACAGATCACGCTCATCCGCGACTTCCAACCGGACATGATCGCGTCCACCCCGTCGTACGCCCAGACGCTCGCCGGGGAGTTCGAGAAGCGCGGCATCGACCCGGCGGAGATCAGCCTGCGCTTCGCCATCCTGGGGGCTGAGCCGTGGACCGAAACGATCCGGGAGCACGTCGAGCGCGGGCTGGGACTGACCGCGGTCAACATCTACGGGCTGTCGGAGGTGATCGGCCCGGGCGTCAGCCAGGAGTGCACCGAGGAGCGCGCCGGGAGCCACATCTGGGAGGACCACTTCCTGGCTGAGGTGGTCGATCCAGAGACCGGCGAGCCGCTGCCGGACGGTGAAGTCGGTGAGTTGGTCTTCACCACCCTGACCAAAGAGGCGATGCCGGTCATCCGCTATCGCACCGGCGACCTGACCTACCTGACCCATGAGCCGTGCTCCTGCGGGCGCACGCACGTGCGCATGGGCCCGATCCGCGGCCGCACCGACGACATGCTGGTTGTCCGCGGGCTCAACCTCTACCCGACACAGGTCGAGGAGATCCTGCAGGGGATCCCCGATGTCGTGCCGCACTACCAACTGGTCGTCACGCGGGACGGCTCGCTGGATGAGGTCGAGGTGAAAGTGGAGGTCACCGAGGCGCTGTTCCACGCCGTGGGGCAGGATGTCCTCTCCTCGGAGGTGCTGGAGGCGGACCAGCGGCTGCGCGCGCTGCGGGAGTCGATCCAGCGGAAGATCCGCGACACGATCGGCCTGCGGCTCAACGTCACGCTCATGGCGCCGGGCACGGTGCCGCGGAGCGAGGGCGGCAAGCTGCGGCGGGTACTCGACCTGCGCCAACTGTAGGAGGAACCGGTGCGGACTATCCCGATCGGACATCCGGCGACCTTCACCTTCGTGGTGACGCCGGAGATGACGGTTGACTTCGAGGAGCTGGGCCGCGTCCACCCCGTCTACGCCACCTACTGGATGGCCAAGCACATGGAGCTGGTGGGACGGAAGATCCTGGTCCCCTTCCTGGAACCGGGTGAGGAGGGCATCGGCGCAGCGGTGAGCGTGCGCCACCTGGCTCCGGCGCTGCCGGGCGAACGGCTGACCGTCGAGGGGGTCCACGATCGGACCGAGGGCAACCGGCTCTACGTCCGTTGCCGCGTCGTCAACCAGTGGGGTGAGGTGATCGGCGAGGGTGAGACGACGCAGGTCGTTCTGCCGGCGGCCGAGATCGAGGCGCGCTTCGCGCGGCAGCGGGCGCGGCTGGACGCGACGCGAGAGGAGATGCGAGCATGATCCGGGTCGTGGCGCTCTACAAGCAGCCGGAGGACGTCGAAGGCTTCATGCGGCACTACCAAGAACTCCACACACCGCTGGTGCGCAAGATCCCGGGTCTGGCCGGGCTCGAAGTCACCCGGATCACGGCCGACGCCTTCGGCGGAGAGGCGCCTTACTTCCTCATGGCGGTTATGACGTTCCCGGACCGGGAGACGTTCGATGCCGCCATGCGTTCCGAGGAGAACCGCGCGGTGGCCAAGGATGTGATGGGCTTCGCGCGCGGGTTGGTGACAGTGATGGTCGGCGAGGACGTGGAGTGATCGAGAGATGGGCGCGACCTACGAGACCCTGATCGTCGAGAAGCTGGACGGCCGGGTGGGCCTGATCCGGCTCAACCGCCCGGAGCGGCTCAACGCGCTCAACCAGACGCTGATGCGCGAGCTGGTGCAGGCCGTGGCGGCGTTCGACCAGGACGACGAGGTCGGCGCCATCGTGCTCACCGGCAATGAAGCGGCCTTCGCCGCCGGGGCCGACGTGACCGAGATGGACGGCGCGGGCGTGGCCGACATGCTGAGCGGCTATCGGTTCGACGAGTGGGAACAGCTCCGCCGGACCCGCAAGCCGATGATCGCGGCCGTATCTGGCTGGGCGCTGGGGGGTGGCTGCGAGCTGGCGATGCTGTGCGACATGATCGTCGCCTCGGAGACGGCCCGGTTCGGCCAGCCGGAGATCAACCTCGGGATCATGCCGGGCGCGGGCGGGACCCAGCGGTTGACGCGCCAGATCGGCAAGTACCTGGCGATGGAGATGGTCCTGGCCGGGCGGCAACTCACCGCCGCTGAGGCGGAACGCTTCGGGCTGGTCAATCGGGTGGTGCCGGTCGAGGCATACCTGGACGCCGCGCTGGAGCTGGCCCGCATCGTGGCGGCGAAGGCTCCGCTGGCGGTACAGCTCGCCAAGGAGGCGATCCTCCGCGGGCAGGACGTGCCGCTGGAGGCTGGGCTGGCCCACGAGCGCCACAACTTCTACCTGCTCTTCGGCACCGCGGACAAGCAGGAAGGCATCCGCGCCTTCCTGGAGAAGCGCCGCGCCGAGTGGCAGGGACGGTAAGGTGGATTCGCGGCCAAGCCCCCATGTCTCCCAGCCGTCTCTCGGCTACTAGGCGCACCGCTATCACGCATTCCCCTTCTCCCAAGGAGGGAGACGGGGCCAGGGGGTGAGGACCGTCCACGCTAACGAGGAGGCACGATGGGTGTACTGGAGCGCGAGCTGGCGGGTGGGGTCCTGACCCTGACCCTGAACCGGCCGGAGGCGCTGAACGCCTTCACACGCGAGATGCTGCGAGAGCTGGGCGCCGCACTGCGCGACGCCGCTAAGGACCCGGCGGTGCGGGCGGTGGTCATCACCGGCGCCGGGCGTGGCTTCTCCCCCGGGCAGGATCTCAATGAGCTGGAGGACGGGGAGACGTCGTTCCGCGCCGTGCTCGACAACTACAACCCGGTCATCCAACGGATCGCCGAGCTGGACAAGCCCGTGATCGCCGCGGTCAACGGCGCCGCAGCGGGGGCGGGCTTCGCCCTGGCGCTGGCCTGCGATCTCCGGATCGCCTCCGAAGCCGCCGTCTTCGTCACCTCGTTCAGCCGGATCGGCCTGACGGCTGACTCGGGCATGAGCTACTTCCTGCCCCGTCTGGTCGGCTGGGGCAAGGCGTTCGAGCTGCTTGCCCTGTCACCCAGGCTGACCGCGCAGGACGCGCTTGCCCTTGGGCTGGTCAACCGCGTCGTGCCGGCAGACCGGTTCGCCGAAGAGGTCCAGGCGCTGGCATCTCAGCTCGCCGCGGGCCCGACGAAGGCGTACGGCCTCATCAAGCGGACGCTGCGCAAGGCGGCGACGGCCACACTCGACGAGGTGCTGGAGTACGAGGCCTACCTGCAAGAGATCGCCGGGCACACGCGCGACTACCGTGAGGGAGTTGCCGCGTTCAAGGAGAAGCGCCCACCGGTCTTCACCGGGGAGTAGTGCCCCGCCGAGTCCCGACACGCCCCGCCCGGCGTGCTCGTCGCGGCACGCCGGGCTACCACTCGGTCCGCATTCGTAGTTGACAGAACACTCAGCGCACCGCAGACTGTGACGCACGTGGTGGGCAGCGGCTACAAGTGCTGGGGAGCACCACCATGGAGTCACCGGCGCTCCGCATCCGGCTCCTGGGCGATCTCGAAATCCGCCGCGGTGGCGAGGTTCTGCCGCCTCTTGAGTCCGCGCGCGCCGCGTCGCTCCTGGCGTACCTCCTCCCGCACCGGGACGCGCCTCAACCTCGGCAGCGCCTCGCCTTTCTCCTCTGGCCTGACTCGACCGAGGCGCAGGCGCGGACCAACCTGCGCCATCTGCTCCACCTGCTGCGCCGGGCGCTCCCCGATGCTGACCGGTGGCTCGACGTCACGCTGCGGACGCTCCAGTGGCGGCCGGAGGCGCCCGTCTGGTTCGACGTCGCGGCCTTCGAGGAGGGGATCACGCGCGCGGCAAGGGAGGAGAACGATCTCGCCCTCGCGGCGCTGCGTGAGGCCGTGGATGTGTACCGCGGTGACCTGCTTGCGGGGCACGACGACGAGTGGCTCCTTGGGGAGCGTGAGCGTCTCCACCTGCTGTATCTCGATGCCCTGGAAGGGCTCGCCAGGCTGCTAGAGTCCCGCGGCGATCTCGCCGATGCGGTCGCCTACGCCGAGCGACTGCTCCGGCACGAGCCGCTGCGGGAGGAGACCTATCGGCTGCTGATGCGGCTGCACGACGCGCGGGGCGATCGCGCGCGGGCGTTGCGGGTGTATCACCTGTGTGAGGCGACGCTCGAGCGCGAGCTGGGCGTCGGGCCGTCGAGGCCGACGCGCGAGGCGTATGAGGCGCTGTTGGAAGCGCGCGAGCCGCCCGCAGCGCCACCTGCCGGGCGGGTCACCGGCCCACCACTGGTGGGCCGGGCACGGGAGCGGGCGCGCCTCTTGAATCTCTGGCGGATGACGGAGGAGGGTCGGGCGCACCTCGTGCTCGTCACCGGCGAGCCCGGCGTAGGGAAAACGCGTCTCATCGAGGACCTGTGTGCTCGGTGTGCGCATCGGGGCGCGATGATCGCGGAAGCGCGCTGCTACGCGGCGGAGGGCTCGCTGGCGTACGGGGCGCTGGCCAGTTGGCTCAGGGCACCGCCGGTGCGCGCGCTCTTCGGGCGACTGGACCAGGCCCACCTCACTGAGTTGGCTCGCCTGCTGCCCGAGTTGCTGAACGAGGTGCCCGGCCTGCCGCCCCCGGAGCCGCTGACCGAGCGGGAGCAGCGTCACCGCTTGGCCGAGGCAGCCACCCGCGCACTCCTCGTGGCAGGCCGTCCGACCCTTCTTGTGATTGACGATCTCCAGTGGTGCGATGAAGAGACGCTTCAGATCCTGCACTACCTGCTGCGTGTCCAGCCGGACGCGCCGCTTATGGTGGCGGCCACGGCGCGGCGGGAGGAGATCGACGAGCAGCATCCCCTGAGCGGCGTCCTCGCCGCACTGCACGCGCGGGAGCGCGTCGTGGAGATCCCGCTCGGGCGGCTCAGCCGGTCCGCGGCCGGGGTGTTGGCCGCCACGCTCACGGCGCGCCCGCTCGCGGAGGCGGAAGCGGACCGGCTCTACGCCGAGACGGAGGGCAATCCGCTCTTCGTGGTCGAGGCGCTGCGCGCCGGGTGGGGGCGCGGACCGGTTCCCGAGGGGACGCTCAGTCCGAAGGTCCAGGCCGTCATCGAGTCCCGCCTGGCACAGTTGTCCGAGGCGGCGCGGGAGTTGACCGGGGTTGCCGCGACGATCGGCCGCGAGTTCACCGCCGAGGTGCTGGCGGATGCGAGCCAGTTCGCCGAGGGGACGTTCGTTCGTGCCCTGGATGAACTCTGGCGGCGGCGCATCGTCCGCGAGCAGGGCGTAGAGGCCTACGACTTCAGCCACGACAAGATCCGGGAGGTCGCGTACCAGCGGCTGAGCCCTGCGCGACGGAGGTATTACCACGTGCGGGTGGCCGAAGCACTTGCGAGATGCCGTGCTGGCGACCCGGAGGCGCTGAGCGGCCGGATCGCGGTCCATTTCGATCGCGGCGGGCGCGCGGACGAGGCTGTGGAGTGGTACCAGCGCGCGGCGGAGGCGGCGATGCGACTGCACGTGAATGCCGAGGTGGTCCGCCTGCTGTCCCGCGCGCTGGACCTCCTTAGCACGCTGCCGCGCACAGCGGAGCGTGACGCGAGTGAGCTGGCGCTTCTCACCGCGCTTGCTACGCCGCTCGGGACGGTCGACGGTTACTCGTCTGAGCGGCTGGCTGCCGTGCAGCAGCGTGCGCTGGCACTGGCGGAGTCCCTCGCCACCCCGCCTGATGGCCCGCTGCTGCGCTCGCTGGGGATCGCCAGCCTCGCCCGGGGCGATTTCGAGGCGGCACAGCGCGCCGGCGAGCAACTTCGGGCGCAGGCCGACGCGGCGGACGATGACGGGGTCCGTGCCGAGGCGGCCTACGTGTTGGGAATCGCGGCATTCTGGCAGGGCGCGTTCGTGGAGGCGCGCTCTCACTTCGAAGCGGCCGTGGCCTGCTACCGGCCGGAGCACCGGGCGATCCATCTCCTCCGCTACAGGCTCGATCCTCAGGTCGTCTGCCTGAGTCGCCTGGGCAACACGCTGTGGTTCCTCGGCTACCCGGACGCCGCGGTTCGCGCCTGCGACGCCGCCCTCGCCCTGGCGGACGAGGCCGGGCACCCGGCGAGCCGTGGGACAGCGCTCGTGTTCGCCGGGCTGCTGGCGGTGGATCTTCGCGATGAGGCCCGCCTGCGCCAGTCGGCGGCCGCGCTGGTGGCCGGACGCAGGGACGACGAGATGCGGCCAAACCACTTCGTCACCCCCGCGATGGAAGGGTACGTCGAGGTATTAGATGGGCACGCACAAGCCGGCATTGCCCGCATCCAGCGCGCGCTTGCGGAGTCTGGCGGGATGGACCACGCGCCCGGCATGCGCGCGGGGGTGGTCCGCGTGCTGCTCGAGGCCTGTGCCGTCGCTGGCGATACCAGGGCGGGGCTGGCGACCGCCGAGCAGGCGCTGGCGCTGGGCGGCGCGGCGCGTGTCTGGGAGGCTGAGATACACCGGAAGCGCGCGGAGTTCCTGGCCGCGCACGGCGCGCCCCACGACGAGATAGACGCCGCACTGACGCGAGCGCTCCTGATTGCCCGGCGTCAGGAGGCGCGGATGCTTGAACTCCGGGCCGCGACCAGCCTGCTCCGGCACCGGTCGTCGCGCGGCGGCGCTGCCGCCCGCGAGGCGCGCGTTCTCCTGGCCGCGATCGTCGATCGGTTCACCGAGGGCCGGGACACACCCGACCTGCGCGCCGCCACTGCGCTGCTCTCCTGACACGCCCGACGCGCACCTCAGCCCACTTAGACCCCGGTCGCCCACGGGATCACCAGCCCCACCCGGCCGGGGCGCGTGACGTGTTGATCGCTCAGCCGAACGCCCAGAAACGCGCCGTGGAACGCTCCCGGAACGCACGGTAGGCCATGCTGGAACCGGAGATCGGGACGCCGGTCGATCTCCGGAGATGGCGGAACACGTGGCGGCTCGCGCCGCGCCCACGGAACGAGGGACATTATGGCGACGAACATGGCGACGATTGACGCATCTAGTATCGCCGGGCTGCGCGCACGGTTCCGTGGCGCGCTGCTCGAGTCGGGAGAGGAGGGGTACGACGAGGCCCGCCGGGTCTGGAACGGCGCGATCGACCGGCGACCGGCCCTCATCGCGCGCTGTGCCGGAGCCGACGACGTGGTGGTGGCAGTCCGGTTTGCGCGGGAGCGTGACCTGCTCGTCTCGGTGCGTGGCGGGGGACACGCGATCGCCGGTCACGGCGTCTGCGACCGCGGGCTCATGATCGACCTCTCGCTGATGAAGGGGATCCGGGTCGATCCGGCGAGCGGCACGGCGCGGGCGGCGGGCGGCGTCCTGTGGTCCGAGCTGGACCGCGCGACGCAGGCGTTCGGCCTCGCCACCACGGGCGGCATCATCAGCCACACCGGTATCGGCGGCCTGACCCTCGGTGGCGGACTGGGACACCTCATGCGGAAGGTCGGGCTGACGGTCGACAACCTGCTGGCGGTCGATCTGGTGACCGCCGACGGCCAGCGGCTGCGCGTCGACGCCGAGACCGAGCCCGACCTGCTCTGGGGCCTGCGCGGCGGCGGCGGGAACTTCGGGGTTGCCACCGCGCTGGAATACCGGCTGCACCCAGTCGGGCCGATCGTTCTGGGCGGACCGATCTTCTGGCCGATGTCGGACGCGCCCGAGGTCTTGCGCTTCGTGCGCGATTTCATCCGGGAGGCACCGGACGACCTTGGGATCAGCCTGGTTCTGCGCCGGGCGCCACCGACGCCGTTCCTGACGCCGGAACACTATGGCCGGCCCGTGATCGGGCTGGTGCCCGTCTGGGCAGGCGATATCGCGGAGGGTGAGCGGGTGATGGCGCCGCTCCGCCGGATCGGTTCACCGCTCGCGGATGTCGTCCGACCTGTGCCGTACCTCTTCGTGCAGTCGATGTTCGACGGGGGCGCGCCGCACGGGATGCACTACTACTGGAAGGCACACCGTATCCCGACGCTCTCCGACCCGGTCATCGACGTGCTGGTCGAGCGCATCGCCACGATCCCGACACCGTTCTCGCAGATCGGCGGCTGGGCGGTCGGCGGCGCGGTGAGCCGGATCGACCCGGCGGCCACCGCGGTGGGCGAGCGCGACCCCGGTTTCGAGATCAACGTCGTCGCGGCATGGCCGCCGCCCGATCCCAATGGTGCCCAGCACACGACGTGGGTACGCGAGGGTTGGGAGGCGCTGCGTCCGCACAGCGCCGGGGTGTATGCGAATTTCCTCTCGGACGAGGGTGCGGCGGGCATCGCGAACGCCTACGGCCAGCGGCTGCAGTGGCTCACCGCGCTCAAGGATCGCTACGACCCGACGAACTTCTTCCGGCTGAACGCGAATATCCCGCCGAGCCGAATACCGGCCGGCCAGGGTTCCTGAGATGGGTGGAGGCATACCGATGAGCACCATCCTGGTCACGGGTGCAACCGGGAACGTCGGGTCGCAGGTGGTGCGCGAGCTGCGCAGCCGCGACGCTCCGACCCGCGCCTTCGTGCGCGACCCGGAAAAGGCGGGCTTCGTGCTCGGCGACGACGTGGAACCGGCGGTTGGCGATTTCGCCAATGCGACGTCCCTCCGGCGTGCGCTGGACGGGGTCGAGACCGTCTTTCTCACCTCGGCGGATGGTCCCCGAAAGGTGGAGCATGAGACGGCCGTGATCGACGCCGCGGCCGCAGCGGGCGTCTCTCGGATCGTGAAGCTCACGACGGTGGGCGCGCGGGCTGGGTCGCCGCTGCCGCCGTTCGACTGGCACGGCCGGATCGAGGAGCACCTGGCGCGGTCCGGCGTTCCTGCGGTCATCCTGCGGTCGAACTTCTTCATGTCGAACCTGCTGCTGTCGGCGGAACCGATCCGGCACGAGGGGCGGCTGATCGCGCCGGCCGGCAAGGGGCGGATCGGGATGATCGACCCGCGCGACGTCGCGGCCGCCGCCGCGGTGCTGCTGACCACGCCGGGGCACGAGGGGAAGGAGTACGTCGTGACCGGCCCGGCGGCGATCTCCTTCCAGGAGGTCGCCGATGACCTCGCGGTGGCAACGGGGCGGCCGGTGACGTACGTGGATGTGCCACCGGACGCGGCGCGGGCCGCCCTGGTCGCGGCCGGAATGCCCGACTGGCTCGTGCGCCACCTGCATGCGATCTTCGGCGTCACCCGGGAGGACGGGCTGGCCGTCACGACTGGAACGGTCCTGGCGCTCACGGGCCGCAAGCCCCGGCGCTTCGCGGACTTCGCGCGCGACCACGCCGCCGCTTTCGGCGCGGGCACACCCGTTCAGGCTGAGGGTGATCCGGCGCAGGCGGTCGACCAAGGCTAGGAGATGCGGGTACGTGCTGGCATGTCCTCCTGAGCGGCACACGTCATCCTGAGCGCAGCGAAGGATCTCGGGCTGGGGCGGCCCACACTCCGCTGATTCTTCGAGGCGCGAAGGGTGACACGAAAACCAGAGACCACCCGCAGTCGGATAAGGCCGACGCTGAGGCGAGTTCGGGGTTGGGGGCGAGCCAACCGGCTCGCCCCCAACGCATGGTCCCGCGGTGTTGTCGAGAGGAAAGACGCAGCCGCGCAGCAAGGGCTGCGCGGACGTTTGCGAGATTCCCCGTCCGGGCTAGACGATGTCGGCCCGCGACTTCCGGATGATCTCGGCCAGCTCCCGCATAATGGGCGCGAACCGCTTGTGGCTGTAGGGCGCGCCCGCGTACCAGGGGCCGACCTGACCGGCCTGCACCGCCGGGAGACTCGTCCAGGTCGGAATCGCGTTGAGCTGCTCCTGGGTGAGCAGGCCGGGTCGCTGGTCGACCAGGATGAGGTCCGCCGGGTACTTGTTGGCCTGCTCCCAGCTCAGGGCCTCGAAGAAGTCGTTGGTCTGGTGCTTGACGATATCGAGCCCGAGGTCAGCGAAGTAGTGGAGGTCGGTCATCCACTCGGGCGAGGCGACGTAGAGCTGGTCGAGTGAATTGGAGACGACCAGGACGCGCAGGCCGGGCTTCTCCGCGATGGCGGCCTTCAGGTCCGCCTCCGCAGCGGCGAACTCCTCCTTGGCTTCGACCACGTCCGGCGCGGACCTGTCCGCGCCGAGCAGACCGGCCAGCTCCTCAAACCGCTCGATGGACGTGAGGATCGACACGCCCTGCATCGAGATGCCGATCGTGGGCACGATCTCTTTCACGCGGGACTCGGTGTCGCCCAGGTACCAGAGCTGCTTGTCGTACAGCGCGAAGTCGACATAGACGTCCGCCTGGAGGGCGATCAGCTTCTCCAGATCCATCTCGCCGTAGTCGCCGAGGTACTCGACCGCGTCGAGATCGATGTTGCCGGCCTGGAAGTCGGGTGAGCCGTCTTCCGCGCGATATGGCCCGAAGATGCCGACGGCGCGGATGCCGTAGTCCCACAGCGCGGCGGCCGCGGCGGTCTGCGCGACGATGCGCTCCGGCCGCGAGGGCAGGGTGACGGTGATGCCGCGATCGTCGGTGAAGCTCCATTCACCCCCCGACGCCGCGGGGCTGGTCGCGGCGGTCGGCGACGCGCTCGCTGGCGTCGCGGCGGAACCGGTCCCGGCCTCGGCGGGTTCGGTGGCCGTGGTGGCGGCTCCGCCGGTGCTGTCGTCTCCGCCGCAGGCCGCGAGCAGGGCAGCGAGCGGCACGGCGGCGGTCAGGGCCGTCGCACCGCGCAGGAGCCGGCGGCGTGAAATCCGGCGGCGGAGTCCCGCCTGCGCGCTGGCATGCAAGTCATGCGGCATCAATTCGCTCCTCTCTCATCCTCCCAATCTGGAAACCTCCCAAACCGTTCGGCCCAGCATCCGGGGCGGGCCGAGCGCTCATGGCGGTCGCCCTGCCGCCGGGTGAGCCAGGGCGGGTGGGCTAGTGAATCTGGCCGTTCCCCTCCAGGTAGGCGCGGCAGAGCGCGATCCGCTCCTCAAGGGGGCGCAGGCAGCAGGTGTCGCACTTCTCTCGACCGGGCAGGCGGTAGTTCAGGCAGCAGCCGCCACGGTTCAGGAAGATGCCGCTGCGCCCGGCGTGCTCGACCTCCAGAATGCCGGTGCGCCCGTTCGGCCGCGCCAGGGACACCAGGGCAGGAACCTCGCGGCGCGCGAGGTCGAGGTCGCCCACCTGCTCGGCGATCCAGATCACGGCGCTGGCGAGCCGATCGGCGTAGTTCGCGCGCATCCCGTTCAAGCCGTAGGGAGCGACGGACCGGAGGGTGGCGAAGAGGGGGGCAGCGTGCTCCTCGAACTGGGAGGTCAAGCGCTCGCGCAGTTCCTGTTGGTTCGCAACAACGGTGACGGTGGGGTGCTGCGCATCGGGATCACCCGGCAGCGCCCAGCAGTGGGGCGAGAGGAACGTGATGCCGCCCCGCAGGTCGAGCGCGATGGCACCGGCAGACAGATCGGGGACGCGGTTCTCCAGCAGGTAGCAGGCGGTGGCCGCGGCCATGATGTGCCAGAAATAGCCCAGGACGAGGAAGCTGGCTGCCACCTGCCGATTGTCCATCTCGTACAGGCGGCAGACCTCGTCGAGCAAGTCGTTCACGGCGGCGGGGCTGTCCACGATGGCGGCCGCGCGGCGCCACGAGTCAGGCCTGGGCCCGAAGTACACGCTCACACCGGACACCCGTGCGGCCACCCGCTCGATGGTGGCCTGGATCGGGATCGTCGCTTGCGGCGTTGCCTCCGCGGCCAGGATGCCGGTCACGCGCTCTGCTCGGTCCATTCCATGCTCCTCTGTGCGGCTGCGGCCGGAGGACCGCCGCGCTCCGCGACAGCCGCGTCGGCCGTCACTGCCTGTTCGGGGATGATGAGCGGCCGGCCGGTCATGGGATCGTCGACCACGCTGCTCTCGACGCCGAACACATCGCGCACCAGCGCCGGTGTCAGGACGGCCGCCGGGGTACCGGTCGTCACGATCTGTCCGTCCTTCATGACCACGATGTGGTCGGCGTAGCGGCACGCCTGGCTGAGGTCGTGCATGACCATGACGATCGTCCGGCCTTCGCGCCGGTTCAGGTTCCAGACCAGATCCAGCATCTCGACTTGATGGGCGATGTCGAGGAACGTCGTCGGCTCGTCCAGCAGCAAGACCTTCGTCTGCTGGGCGAGTGCCATCGCCAGCCACACACGCTGTCGCTGCCCACCGGAAATGGCGTCGACAGGCTTCCAGCGCAGGTGCTCCACCCCGGTCGCGGCCAATGCCTCGTCGACCGCCTGCTGATCGTCGTGGCTCCACTGCCGGTACCACCGCTGATAGGGGTAGCGTCCCACGGCCACGAGGTCTTCGACCGTGACCCCGTCGGGGACCGCCGCATCCTGGGACAGCAGCGCGACCCGCTGGGCGAATTTCCGGTGTGACCAGGTGACGACCGACCGGTCGTCGAGCAGGGCCGTCCCCGACATCGGCTTGAGCAGCCGGGCGAACGTGCGCAGCAGGGTGGACTTCCCGCTCGCGTTGGGGCCGACGATGGCGGTCACCCGGCCGGCGGGGATCGTCAGGCGTGCCTGGTCCACAATGCAGCGCTGCCCGTAGCCGCAGCAGAGCCGGTCGCAGCGCAGCCGGCCGATCGGCGGGGTGGGGAGTGGCTCCGCGGTCAGCGCCGCGGAGCTCCGGGGCACCGACACGAGGCGGTCCGTCTCCGGCACGTAGACGATATCGCACGCGATCCCGAAGACCGTCTCCATCATCTCGGGCGTCACGACGCGCTCGGGCGGGCCTTCGGCGACGATCGCGCCGTCGCGCATGGCCACAACGTGGTCGCTGACCTGGGCTGCAGCGTTGACGTCGTGCAGCACCAGCACGATCGTCCGGCCTTCGGTGCGGTTCAGGCGGCGGAGCAGCGACAGGATCTCTTGCTGGTGGGCGATATCCAGGTAGGTGGTCGGCTCGTCCAGGAGCAGCAAGGGCGTTTCCTGCGCCAGCGCCATGGCGATCCACGCCCGCTGGCGCTGGCCGCCCGACAGCTCGTCGACTGGGTGGCGGCGCAGGTCGGTCATGCCCGTGATCTCGAGCGCGCGTTCGACCGCGGCACGATCCTCCCGGCTCAGCGGCTGCAGGATCGACTGGTGGGGGTAGCGGCCGCGCCGCACCAGCTCCTCGACGGTGATCGCATCGGGAGCCGTCGGCTGCTGCGGCAGGAGTCCGAGCTGGCGGGCGACCTCCTTCGTCGACTGCCGGTGGATCGTATGGCCGTCGAGCAGGACCGCGCCGCGCTGCGGGGCCATGAGCCGGCCCAGCGCCCGGAGCAGGGTGCTCTTGCCGCACCCGTTGGGGCCGATGATTGCGGTAACCGCGCCATCCGGGACCTTGAGCGTCAGATCCCGAATCACGGCCTGCGGGCCACCGTAGCTGAGGGTGATCTCGTCTGCGTGCAGTCTCGTCATCCGCCGCCCCTAAACCCGTGTGTTCGCCCGGTACAACAGGAAGAGGAAGTACGGTGCGCCGACCGCGCCGGTGACGACGCCGACGGGGACGCTGACCGGGAGGGCGTGCTGCCCCACCATGTCCGCGCCCAGGACCAGCAGCGCGCCGAGCACACCCGTGACGATGAAGACGCCGCCCGACATCGGGCCAGCGATCATCCGCGCGATATGCGGCACCATCAGCGCGACGAAGCCGATCGGCCCGGCCACCGCGACGGCGGCCGCGCTCAGAGCGCAGCCGACCAGGATCAGCACGAGCCGTGTCCGTTCCAGCGGCAGCCCGACGCTGCGGGCCGTGGTGTCGCCGACCTGGATCACCCGCAGCGCCCACATCAACCCCACGCCCACCGGCGCCAGGACGGCTAGCACCACGACCATCACGCGCACGTCGCCCCATGTGGCGGCGTACACGCTGCCGGTGGTCCAGTGGAGCGCACGGCTGGCTTCGTAGATGTTGGCGCGGACCACTAACCCGGTGGTGAGCGCGGTCAGGATGGCGTTGACGCCGATCCCCACCAGGATCAAGCGGGGTCCGGCGATGTTCCCCCGCCAGCTCAGGAGGTAGATCGCTGCCGTCGTGGTCACCGCCCCGGCGAAGGCGATCAACGGGAGCAGCGGCGACGGCTGTCCGGTCACGATCCAGAACACGGCCGCGAAGGACGCCCCGGCGTTCACACCGATGATGTCCGGCGACACCAGCGGGTTGCGCACGAGCCCCTGGAAGATCGCCCCGGACATGGCCAGCGCGGCGCCGACGAAGGATGCCGTCAGCACCCGCGGGAGGCGCAGGTCGCGCACGATAAACCGGGCGTCGCCCGCGTGCGCGCCGGTGAGCGCGTCGATGACAGCCTGGAGAGACAGGCGGAAGCTGCCGAGCGTCAACGCCCACGCGCCCAACGCCACCAGTACCACCAGCGCCACGCCGATCATGCTGAGGACACGGGTGTTGACCCGGAACGCGACCCCACCGAGCTGGACGAAGCGCACCGACGGCGGCGTGGTCTCTGGCGAGGGGCTGGTGGAGCGGGCCATCATCACTACAGCTCCGCGACGCGGCGCTGGCGTGCCAGCGCGATCAGTACCGGTGCCCCGAGGACGGCCGTGACGATCCCGACTTGGACTTCGCCCGGCCGGGCCACCACCCGCCCCAAGATGTCCGCGCTCAGCAACAGCAGCGGGCCGACGACGAGGCAGTACGCGAGAGTCCAGCGGTAATCGGGGCCGGTGAAGAGGCGGACGATGTGCGGGACGGCCAGCCCGAGGAAGCCGATCGGGCCTGCCGCGGCCACCGCAGCACCCGCGAGCAGGACCACCAGCGCGGTAACCACCGCGCGGACCCTTCCGGTGTGCATCCCGAGTGAGCGCGCGGTGTCTTCACCCATGCTGAGGATGTCGAGCTGGTTCGCCATGGCCAGCATGCCGATCAGCCCGACCAGGAGGAACGGCAGGACGGAGGTGAAGGTCGTGACGTCACGGCCCGCGAGCGACCCGGCGAGCCAGAACCGCACGACCTCCAGCGTCTGCTGGTCCAGCAAGAGCAATGCGGTGAGCCAGGAGCTCAACAGAGATGACACGACCACGCCGGCGAGTGCCAGCTTGACCGGCGTAGCGCCACCGGGTCCGGCAGACCCGAAGGCGTACGTTGCCGCCGCGGCAGCCAGGCCGCCCGCGAACGCGAACCAGACGAACTGGAGCGGGTGGGTCAGGTGGCCGTAGTAGACGGCGGTGACGATTCCGAAGGCCGCGCCGCTGTTGACGCCCAGCAGGTCCGGACCGGCCAGTGGGTTACGCGTAGTCGCCTGCATCGCCGCGCCCGCCATCGCCAGTGCGGCGCCGACCCCTAAGCCGATGATCGTCCGGGGCAGCCGCAGCGTGCGGACGACCGTCTGCTCGTAGGACGCGGGATTGTAGTGAAACAGGGCATCGAAGGCGTCCGCGTTCGAGATACCGATCGACCCGACTCGCAGGCTCAACACCGCCACAACAGCGAGCGCCGCGACGCAGAGCAGGAGCGTGGCTCCCAGCTTCGCCGCCGGGAGGGTTCCCCGGTGCGCCATGGTTGATTGAGCCGGCGCCGTGCTGGTGACTTTGCTCACGATGTCGCCTCGGTGCTGGGATCGCCGTCGACCGCGGCGGCGAGCAGGGGAACCAGTCGCTCGACCAGGTACGGCAGGCTCAGCACGGTGCTGAAACTCAAGGCGCCGTAGATCGGGTCATCGCTGCGTTCGAAGAAGATCGTGCGACCCTCGCGCGACACCCGGAGTTGCTGGTAGAGGGGATCGGCCTCAATGGCGGAGCGCTGCTCGGGCGTATCCGTCTGCATGATGAGGACATCGGTGTCGAGGAGGTTGATCTGCTCCTTGCTGATCTGTGCCGAGTCCAGGTCCCCGACGACCTTCGCGAGGTCGTCCGGCACGACAAAGCCGAGCGAGATCAGGAAGCGCATTGGCGGCGTGTTCGGCCCGACCGCCCAGAACTGGCCGTCGCCACTGGGCGACGCCCACGCGATCGTCGCCCCGGCAAACTCGGCATGGGCCGATGCGGCCTCGGCGATGGCGGCCTCAACCTGGGCGATGCGCTCCTCGGCGACGGCCTCACGGCCCAGCGCGCGGCCGATCACCCGAGTCTGCTCCTGCCACGGCATGCCGAAGTCGGGGTAGTCGCCCGACTGCGCCACCGTCGGGGCGATCTGCGACAGCCGCGTGTACTCGTCTTCGGTGATGCCGGAGTGCGTCGCGATGATGACGTCAGGCCGGAGTGCCGCGATCGTCTCGAAGTCCAACTCGCCGTACGGCATGACCAGCACCTGCGGCGTGGCATCGCCGAGTTCGTCCTGCGCCCAGGGCCAGACGGCGTAGGGCTGATTGCCGAACCATTCGCGCACGGCCACCGGCTTGACGCCGAGCGCGAGGACCGGGTCCTGCTCGCTGAAGCCGATCGTGACCACGCGCTCCGGCTGCTCCGGGATCTCGGTGGTCCCGAACTTGTGCTCGATCGTCACCGGGAAGGCGCCGGACGTGCCCGTGGCGGCAGGAGTTGCCGTCGTCCCAGCCGTCGGAGTGGCCGCCGCTGCTTGCCTGGATTCCGGTGAAGGTGTCGCCGCGCTCGTGGAGCCCGTTGCGCTCGCCGGTTCGTCCTTGTCTCCGCAAGCCGCCAGGATCGCCGCCAGCGGCACCGCCGCGCTCCCACCCGCCAGCACGCGCAAGAAGCGCCGCCGCGTGAGTCTCGTGGGCTGCATGCCCCGATGGCTCCCCGGCGTCGTCCCCGGTCTTACGAATCCCATCCCTCTCCCTATCCACGTTTCTCGCCGCGCCGGTCCCGGCATCCTGGGAGCGGATCCCCGGCCGCTCCGCTGATCGTCGCCCGGCTCATCGGCACAGCGACGCCGGTGTGGTTCCCGATCGCACCCCGCGTCGGTGCGTCACCATGTCGTGCCCCGTGCACCGCGTCGTGATTCGACCGATCCGTCCACGACTAGTGACGGGCCACGATCCCACCTGCTATACTCGCGACGAACGGCAGCGCGACGCTCGTCGCCTGCCAATTCTCCGGCGCCGGTTACGTCGGGCTCGGCTCTCCGCCGGATCGCCCGACTCGCGCGATAGCCGGAGCCGGGCTAATCCCGACCGAATTAGTCGGAATTAGTCTAGAGATCCCCTGTTGCCATGTCAAGTGGAACGTGTCCATCGGCGTAGCCCTGCGCTGGCCCTTTCCGCCTGCCGATGCCGGTTCCGCGCGCGGCGGCGCGTGCCCGGTGTTTGAGTCCTGCGACGCGGCGGCGTTGCACGCGCGTGGCCTGGGGCCGGGGCGAAAGCCGGCTGGAGAACGATTTGGAGTGCGGCGGCCCGAGCCGCCGCTTTGGTATGGCGAGGCCTCAGCCGCGCCGGGATCAGTTCCGCACCGGTGTCATGACATGGGTTGGATGGTTCGGAGGATCGCGCGCTGCGATCCCAGTCCAGGGAAAGGTGGTGCAACGGATCTCACCGCTCGGCCTGTGCCCGGGGCTAAAACCGCCGGGCTGACAAGGAAAAGCCCGCTGAAGCGGGCTGGGGACGTGGTCCCCGGTGGGTGCCGGATCGGATCCGCCTGCGCGTGGTCATCGTAGCCCCTTCAATGGGCTTACCAAGATATCAGCCCGGCGGCTTTAGCGCCGGGCACGGGCCGAGCGCGTGCACCCATAGCCGTCGACGCTCCCAAGACGGAATGGGGGGCACATGGCATCCGCCGACGCCACCGGACCCGGCGTGATGCCGGGTCCGGCTCGGCTCACGATGCCATTCACGGGAGCGGCGGCTCGTAACCGGCGCTACTCACATGGCCAGTTCCAGGGGGCGACTTTGAGCCCGCGGATCAGCAGCGGGAAGGGGCTCGGCATCTCTCCGACCGGTACTTCGATCAGCACCGGGCGGTCGTGCTTGAGTGCCTCGCGCAACGCGACCCGGAGTCCCTCGGGACCCTCGGCGCGGCGGCCTTCGACCCTGAACAGTTCGGCGAGCTTGACGAAGTCCGGGTTCCGCAGCTCCGTGGCGATGTGGCGGCCGTTGAAGAACTGCTTCTGGAAGGCGTGCACGTTGCCGTAGCAGTTGTCGTTGAAGACGATGGTGATCACGGGGATGTTGTGCAGGGCCATCGTCGAGAGTTCCTGGACGTTGAACATGAACCCGCCATCGCCGTTGATCGAGATGACCCGCCTGTCGGGGTTACCGACCTGCGCGCCGAGCGCCGTGGCGAAGCCGTAGCCGAGCGTGCCCTGGTAGCCGGGCGCGATAAAGGTCCGCGGCTCGTAGACCGGGAAGCCGACCCAGTTCCAGTAACCGACCTGCGTGCTCTCGTTGACGACGATCGCGTCGTCCGGGATCTCCTCGCGGATCGCCATCGCGTACGAGGCTTGCGGCTGGATCTCGAAGAGGAGGTCGTCGATTCGCTCCTTGAGCGCGGTCAGTTCCTCTTCGCGGGACGGGCGCTTGCGGTTGTGGCGTGGGACGCGGTCGACGAGTTCCGCCAGGCCCGCCCGGGCGTCGGCCGCGATGCCGAGTCGCCGGCCGCGGCGGCCGTTCACGCTTGGCTCCGCGTCGAGGTGGATGACCGTCTGGTTGCCGTTCGGGCCCCACTCGGTGACTTGTGGCAGCGCGAAACGCGTCCCGACGGCCAGGATCACATCGGCGGCCGGCATGAGCTCGCGCGCCGCGATCATGTTCTGCGCCAGGTAGTGGCGGGCCGAGAGCGCGCCTTTCCCGTTGACCGTCATCACGACCGGCGCCTGGAGCAGCTCCGCGAGCTCCCGCAGCTCCTCCCAGGCCTCGGCGGCGTGGATGCCGCCTCCAGCGAAGATGAGGGGGCTCTTGGCTCGGCCGAGCTTCTTGGCTGCGGCCTCCAGCAGATCCGGATCGCCGGCCGGTCGGGCTGAGCGCTTGTCCACTACTGGCAGGGAGACATCCTCCGCCGCGGCCAGCACGTCCGGCGGCAGCTCGATCACGACTGGCCGCGGTCGGCCGCTCGCCATCTGCGCGAACGCCTCGGCTACCAGCCCCGGCACCTCTCCCGGTGCCAGCGCCCGCGCCGCCCACTTGGTGAACGACCCCGCCAGCTCCAACTGCCGCGGCACCTCGTGCAGCACCCCCCGCCCCCGGTCGATGAAGTCTGTGGCGATCTGTCCCGCGAGGCACAGCACCGGACTGGAGCAGGCATAGGCCGTGGCCAGCCCACTGGCCGCATTGAGCAGCCCCGGCCCCGGCACCACCAGGCACACCCCCGGCCGCCCGGTGGTGCGCGCGTAGCCGTCGGCCATGTAGGAGGTGGCCTGCTCGTGGCGGGTATGGATCACCCGGATGCGGTCCTGCACGGCGTACAGGGCGTCGAAGGCCCAGTCGAGCTGCACGCCGGGCAGCCCGAAGATCACCGCCACGTCTTGCGCCAGCAGGCTGGCTGCCAGCGCCTGCCCACCCGTCATCTGCGCCACACTCAGTCTCCTTTCTCCTCGCTCGCCCCGGAGCACCAATGTTCGACCGAGGCCGGAATCCGCATGGGCATGCCGGGGGGAGCCGGCCAAACCCTCGGCACGGTACCTGCTCAATGCTGGCCGAGTTCGGCGTCCGCGACGTCAGCTCCGACGATTGTAGGACGGATAAGACAGTAACACACGCTCCAACCCGTGGCGAGGGGTCTTGACGCGGACTGGGGCCCGGTAATACATTGATCCCGCTAGGGACAACCGGGGAGAGGGAGGAGTCACGCCTATGGCGCCACAGCCCGAGTCTGCTCGCCCACAAACCGACTCGACAGCATCAGCGTGCCCCAGCAACACCCCCGCCGTCGACATGCCCGATGCCTGGACCTTCCAATGTGCCGACTGCGGCGCGTCCTGGAGCGTCACGACTGACAGCCTGATCCAGGGGGACGACTGGATCCACTGCCCGAAGTGTCGCCCCGCACACCACACGCCGCCGAACCCATCATCGCCCAAGAACTAACCGGCGAGTTCGCTCAGGCAGTGTCGATCGGGTTGCGCCCGCACTCCTGCATGCCCATGCCGATCGCAACCCGCCTGGATCATCGTCGGGCCAGCGGGTCGTGGGACGCAACCCGCTCCATGGCGCGCAGCGCGCTCCGACCGGCTCAGAAGAGAGGGGGCGATGCGGACGGCTCCACCGCGCCCCTGTGCGTAAGTACCGGGCCCCCCATCCTACCTAAGTAGACATATTGGTAGCCAAGATTGGCTATTGCAGCGTCCACTCTGTGGCATGTAGACCTACACTATCTGTTGCCGTACCTCTCTTGATTGGGAGATCCCGATGATGCCCATTGACGACCGGCCCCACCGCCACCACTACTTGGGCGCTCAGGCCGAGTCGCCCCACAAGCGGAGCGCGACACCGTTGCTCCCACGCCGTTTCGACCTGACCTGCGCCGACTGCGGCACCACCTGGAGCGTGAGCCCGTCCGATATCCTGGCCGGGGACGCGTGGGTCACCTGCCCGGTCTGCGCGAACGCAGATCGCAAGCAGGAAGAACGGTAGCGGCCACGGTGGGTGGTTGCGTCTCCGTGTTCGGCATTCGGCGGTGAACAACCGCCGCTTGCCCCTGCCCAAAAACCTGCACACGACAGCGCCGGCACGATGCCGGCGCTCCTCATCCCCGCCCGTGCCGCCCACGGCTCGATGCCTGGCGGGACTCGCGCTCCTCATCCCCACCCCTCGGCGGACCTTCCACAATTCCCGGCGTGTGCCCACGGCGGAAGCCGCCAGGCCGACAACGAAAGCCGGCTGACGCCGGCTTTGGAGTGCAGCGGCCCGAGCCGCCGCTGTGGTATCGCGCGGCCGCAGCCGCGCCCCGGGGTTGGTGCCTCGCCGTCGTCGGGACATGGGATGGGTGGCGAGAGAGTATCCCACCGTGCGGCACGTGCCCCGGGGCTCATGGAGTTTGACGAATTGCCGTGGTACATGTACCGGTCCGTCGTCTCGTCCTTGTCATCCTGAGCGGAGCCGGCCGGCGCCGGCACGCCGGGCGGCGGCTTCGTCCGAGCCGAAGGATCTCGCGTCGGAGCGGTCACGCAGCGGGAAGATCCGTCGCTGCGCCGGGGCCGGCTGGCCGCCGCCCCGGCTCCGCTCAGGATGACACACGGGGAGTCGCGGGCCGCTGGTGGGTAGACACGACTAATTCGTCAAACACCATCACCCCCGGGCTGATAATGAAAAGCCGGCTCAACCCGGCTGGGATCGCGGTGCGGCCCAGGCCCCGATGCGCCGGTTCCACCGCTCAGCCCGCGCCCGGGGGTGATGGAGTTTGACGAATGATGTGGGTGTACGCAGTCGACCTGTGTCCTGGGCGAAAGCCGCCGGGCACACCACCCCTCGCGGGACACGGGCCAGAGCGCGGAGCCCCTCGCACCACCCATCTCGCGATCCAGCACCCACCCCGGCGCGCGGCTGCGGCCGCGCCTTACCACAGCGGCGACTCGGGCCGCCGCACGCCAAAGAGCCGGCTTCAGCCGGCTTTCGTTGTCAGCCCGGGGCTTGAGCCCCGGACACGTGCCGACCGCGTGCGCCCTTAACGAACGTTCGTCAAACCCCATGAACCCCTGGCACATGACACCGCCATTGGTCCGTCTAGGCGACCACGCTCCTCGATCGTGCGGTGCCGATCAGGAACTGCCAGCGCCCCCTATCCGCTCCAGAAACTCCAGCAGCAGCGCGTTGAAGGCGTCGGGGTTGTCGACGGGGACGCCGTGGCCGGCGTCGGGCACCTCCACGAGGTCCGTGGGCGGGAGGGCGTCGGCGACGGCGAGGGTCAGCTCGCGGTATTCGGGCTGGGTGTTGGCGCCGTAGACCAGCAGGGTCGGGATGTTAAGCGCGGCGAGCGGGCCGGGGCCGGGGTCGAAGTCCATCACGGCATCGAACCAGGCAGGGGTGGAGAGCACGTTGTGCCGCCACTCGGCCAGGCGCCGCCGGCCGACCTTGTTCGGCCAGTCGGCGCCGAGGCGGGGCGTGAGGAAGAGGTCGAGCGCCTCGTCAACTTTCCCCTCGGCCAGGAAGACCCGCGCCTGCCGCGCGGCGGCGCTGAGGCGGTCCCCGCCGCGGTCGGACAGCAGCGCCGGGACCGACGGCTCCGCCAGCAACAGCCCCCGGACGCGCTCGGGCCGGAGGAGGCCGAGGGCCAGGGCGACCGTCGCGCCGAGCGAGTTGCCGATGACGACGGCCTGCTCCACGTCCTCGGCGTCGAGGACGGCCAGCGCGTCGTACGCGGCGCGTTCGATGGTCGGGTGCTCACCGGCCGGGGCGCTGTTGCCGTGGCCGCGGAAGAACGGGGCGATCCAGTGGAACTGCGGAAGGCGCAGCATCTGGTGGACCCAGTTGGACGTGCCGACCAGGACGCCGTGCAGCGCAAGGATGGCCGGGCGCGCGCCCGGCTCGTGGCGCACCTCGTAGGCGATGCGTGCGCCGTCGTCCGCCTGGGTCGTTCGCTGCTCGATCAGCGACATCGGTGATCCTTCCGGGGCGGCCCCGCACCCGATACGGGGTCTAACCCTCTCTCAATCGCGGGGGACGGCCCTCACCCCTTGCCTCTCTCCCAACCTTGGGAGAGGGGAGCAATTCGCGATTTCGTCCCCCCTCTCCCAGAGTTGGGAGAGGGGTCGGAGGTGAGGGCCACATCCGCACACAATCGGGGCGCGATGCATCGCGCCCCGATCCGTTCGCATCGCTTGGCTGCGCGGGTCTAGCCCTCCAGCAGCAGGGATTCCGGATCCTCGATCAACTCCTTGACCCGCACCAGGAAGCGGACGGCATCGCTCCCGTCGACAATGCGGTGGTCGTAGGAGAGGGCGAGGTACATCATCGGGCGGATGACGATCTCACCGTCGACGACGACCGGCCGCTGCTCGATCTTGTGCATCCCGAGGATACCGACCTGCGGCGGGTTCAGGATCGGCGTGCTCAGAAGCGAGCCGTAAATACCGCCGTTGGTGATGGTGAAGGTGCCGCCCATCAGCTCCTGGAGCTGGAGCTTGCCCTCGCGCGCCCGCGTCGCCAGATCGAGGATCTCCCGCTCGATGTCGGCGAAGCTCTTCCGGTCGGCGTCCCGCACCACCGGCACCACCAGGCCCTCATCGGTGCCGACGGCGATGCCGATGTCGTAGTAGTGCTTCAGGACGATCTCGTTGCTCTGGATCTCGGCGTTGAGGTACGGGAACGCCTTGAGCGCGCCGACGACAGCCTTGGTGAAGAAGGACATGAAGCCGAGCTTGACGCCGTGCCGCTGCTGGAACGCTTCGCCGCGACGCTTGCGCAGCTCGATGACGGCGCTCATGTCGACCTCGTTGAAGGTCGTGAGCATGGCAGCGGTGTGCTGGGCCTCGACCAGCCGCTGGGCGATGGTCTGCCGCCGCCGGGTCATGCGGACGCGCTCTTCGCGGCGGCCGTCGGCCGCGATCTCGAACGGCAGCGGGCTCGGCGCCGTCGGTGCGGTGGGCGCAACAGGCGCAGCCGGTGTCGGCGCCGGTGCGGGCGCTGCGGGCGCCTCGGCACCGTTGGCCGGGGCGACCGGTGCGGCCTCGCGGGTGCGTCCCGCGCGCTGGATGTAGGCGAGCACGTCCTCGCGGGTGACCCGGCCCCCCTCACCGCTGGCCGGCACCTGCGCCAGGTCGATGTCGTACTCCGCCGCGAGGCGGCGAACCGCCGGGGTCGCGCGCGGCCCACCCGGCGCGGCCGGGACCGTAACCGGCTCAGGCTCCGGCGCGGGAGCCGCCGTGGCCGGGGCTGGAGCAGCCTGAGCCTCTGCCGCCGCGGCAGGCGCCGGAGCGGCGGCAACCGCCCCCTCTTCAATCGCTCCGATCACCTCGCCGACGGCCACCGTCTCGCCCTCAGGCTTGAGGATCTTCGCCAGCACCCCGGACTGCTCGGCCGTGATCTCGACGTTGACCTTGTCGGTTTCGAGCTCGACCAGCGTCTCGCCGACCTGGACCGGATCTCCTTCTTTCTTGAGCCAGGTGCCGACGACCGCGTCGACGACCGACTCACCGAGTTGTGGCACTCGAATCTCAACCGGCATGCTGCACTCCGTAGGTCTTCACCCGCGGCGAGGCCACCCCCGCGAAGGCCTCGGCCACGATGCGTCCCTGCTCGACCACGTGCACTTCGTGGAATCCCTCGGCGGGGCTGGCCCGCTCCGGCCGGCCGATGTAGCGCAGGTCCAGGTCCGGCCCGATGATCCGGCGCAGGCGCGGCTGCATATAAGTCCAGGCCCCCATGTTGGCCGGCTCCTCTTGCAGCCAGACCACCTCGCGCGCGTTGCGGTACGACTCCAGCACGCGGCGCAGCTCCTCCTCGGGGAACGGGTAGAGCTGCTCAACCCGCACGATCGCCACCGGCGCCCCCGCCTTGCGCGCCTCGCTGGTGATCAGGTCGACGTAGACCTTGCCGCTGCAGAGGATGACCCGGCCGATGTCCTCACGCCGCCCGGCCGCTTCCGCGTCGTCCAGCACCGGCTGGAAGCTCCCCTCGGCCAGGTCGACCGGGAGCGAGGCCGCAGCCGGGTGGCGCAGCAGGCTCTTGGGGGTCATGACGATGAGCGGCCGCGGTGCCGACGTGAGCAGCGCCGCCTGCTTGCGCAGCAGGTGGAAGTACTGCGCCGACGTGGTGCAGTTGACCACGCGCACGTTGTCGTCGGCCGCGAGCTGCAGGAAGCGCTCGAGGCGGGCGCTGGAGTGCTCCGGCCCCTGCCCCTCATAGCCGTGGGGCAGCAGCAGCGTGAGCGCCGGGTTCTCCTGCCACTTGGAGCGCGCCGCCACGATGAACTGGTCGATGATCACCTGGGCCACGTTGGCGAAGTCGCCGAACTGGGCCTCCCACAGGACCAGCGCCTCCGGCGCCTCCAGACTGTAGCCGTACTCGAAGCCGAGCGCCGCGGCCTCCGACAGCGGGCTGTTGTAGACCGCGAACGATGCGCGGGCGGACGGAAGCTCCTGGAGGGGAATGTAGCGGTCGCCGGTCTCGACGTCGTGGAAGACGAGGTGGCGCTGGCTGAAGGTGCCGCGCTCCGCGTCCTGCCCCGCCAGGCGGATCGGCGTGCCGTCACGCAGGATCGAGGCGAAGGCAAGCGATTCGGCGTGGGCCCAGTCGAGCGCGCCACCCTCCGCCACGGCCGTCGCGCGCCGCTGCATCTGCCGGCGCAGCTTGGGATTCAGGTGGAACCCCTCGGGCAGCCGGTGGATCTCCTCGTTGAGCTGGATCAGCACGTCGAGCGGGACGGCCGTCTCGACGTGGCGCACCCGCGGATCCACCGACTCCTCGACGAGTGGCTCGCTCCCGTCCTTGCCCTCGGCGACGGCGGTGCGGATCTCCTGCAGCTTGTTGAGGGCCGCCTGCTTCATGGCGTCGGCTTCGTCCTGGGTGACGACCCCTTCGTCCACGAGCGACGCCACCCAGATGTCGCGCACGGTCGGGTGCCTGCTGACGATCTCGTACATGCGCGGCTGGGTGAAGCCCGGCTCGTCACCCTCGTTGTGCCCCCAGCGGCGATAGCCGACGAGGTCGATCAGGAAGTCCTTGTGGAACCGCTGGCGGTAGGCCACGGCAAGCCGGGTCGCGATCAGGCAGGCGACCGGGTCGTCGGCGTTGACGTGCACGATCGGGATCTCGAAGCCGCGCGCCGGGTCACTGGCGTAGTAGGTCGAACGGGACTGCCACGGCTCCGTGGTGAAGCCGATCTGGTTGTTCGCGATGATGTGCAGCGTACCGCCCACCTGGTAGCCGGCGAGACGCGAGAGGTTGAGCGTCTCGGCGACGATGCCCTCGCCCGGGAAGGCGGCATCGCCGTGGATGAGGATCGACAGCGCGCGCCGAACATCCTGCTGCGGCAAGCCCCCCTGTTGGCGGTTCTCCTGCGCGGCGCGGGTCATCCCCTGGACGACCGGGTTGACGAACTCCAGGTGGCTCGGGTTGGAGGACATCGAGAGGCGGGCATGGAGCTCGGGGGCATGGCGGACCGCGCCCATGTGGTACTTGACGTCGCCGGTCCAGCCACTGCTGCCGCCCTCGGTGGCCGCGGCCGGCTCGCGGTGGTTGACCCCCATGAACTCGGCGATGATCTTGGCGTAGGGCTTGCCCAGCACATGGGCCAGCACGTTCAACCGTCCGCGGTGGGCGGCACCGATGATGATGTCGGATGTCCCGGCCCCGACCGCCTCCTGGATCATCTCATCCAGCATGGGGACCATCATATCGGTCCCCTCGATCGAGAAGCGTTTCTGACCGATGAAGGCGCGGTGGAGGAACTGCTCGAACGACTCCACCTCGGTCAGCCGCTGCAGCAGCGCCCGCTTCTGCTCCGCCGTGAGCGGCCGGGCGTAGCGACCGGACTCGACCGCCTCCTGCAGCCACTCGCGCTCTTCGGCGATCTGCACGTGGCCGAAGTCGTACCCGATCGTCCCGCAATAGATGCGGCGCAGTTCGGCGATCGCCTCGGCGGCGTTGCGCGCGCCCTGAGCCACGGGCCCACCCACCACCGTCGCAGGGAGCGCAGCGAGATCGGCCTCGGTCAGGCCATGGGCCGCCGGGTCGAGCGACGGATCACCGGGCGGCTCGCTGCCCAGCGGGTCAAGCCGCGCCGCACGGTGACCATGTGAGCGAATACTCTGGGCGAGATTGGCGGCGGCAACGACCTTGGTGACGTCGACCCCCGGCGCGGCCGGTGCAACCGCCGTGGCGACCGCCCCATCCGGCTCCGGCGTCCAGCGCTCGAAGATCGCGCGCGTCTGTGGGTCGACCGACTCCGGGTCACGCAGGTAGCGGTCGTACAGCTCCAGGACGTAGCCAGCATTGGGGCCATGAAAACGGCTCATGACACTCATTTGGCGCTTCCACCCATCTTCCCCGCACCGCTCCTTCGCAGCGATCGATCGCGCGTCGTGCCCGGCGCCCCCGCGCGCCAGGCTCGCCGGGGCGAACCCTACCCCCGGCAAACGACGCAAGTACGCACACCCAGCCCCACCCACGATGAGGCCCTTGACCCGCGGTCATTTTCTGTCATCGGAGCGGCTACGATGCGCGCGGGTGCGGGCGTCACCGTTGTCACGCTGTTAATGGTACACCAACTGGCACGCTTTCGGGCGCCTGCTGCGCGCGAATCCTCTTCCGAATCGTACGTGCCGCACAGCCGGTGCCTGCGCATGTCCTGTTGTCCGAGTTCGTCGTCAGCAACACGGAGGGAGGGCGTTTGGCGGATGATGGATCTTCGTGCATGGCGCGTGCCCGGGGCTAAAGCCGCCGGGCTCACAACGAAAGCCGGCTGAAGCCGGCTCGGAAAATCGGGCTCAGGTCCCAGCGATACGGTGTTCACCGCCCGGTGCGCCTCAACACCGGGGTGTAGGTTTTGGCCCACCTCAGCCGGCTTTAGCCGGCTTTTCCTTGTCAGCTCGGGGGTTCACCCCCGGGCACCAACCACGGCGCGGGGATCCTCACACCACCTGCCCGGGCACGTACCACGGCGTCCCACGCCTACTTACCCGGATTCGGGTCGCTGGCACCGATGCCGCCGCCTTCGAGCAACCGGCGGATCGCCTCCTCGGAGTAGACCTCGGCTGGGGGGATGGCATGGGCCATCGCGGCGACGCGAGCGCGGGCCAGCGCCGGATCCTCCCAGGTGCGGCGGCCGAATTCCTTCCACTCCTCTTCGGTGAAGCGGGCCTCAAGCTGGCCGGTGGTGAACTCGAACATCGGCAGCACGTCTGCGTCGCGCCGGGCGTGGTACTCGGCCAGTGCCGTCTGTTCGTCGATCTCTCCCTGCCACCAGCGGTCAAGCGACTCAACGAGGAGCTGGGCGCTGCGCACCGCGTCACCCATCCCCTGCACGGTGTGCGGGTCCTTGTGGCACCCGGCGTCGCCCACCAAGGCCCAGCCCGGGCCGACCGGCACGCGCAGGAAGTTCGGCAGGTCGCCGGTGCCGATGATCGCCCCCTCCAGTTGGCTGTCGCCGATCCGCTCCATCGCCTCCGGGATGCGCGCCAAGCCGCCGAAGAAGTGCTCCCGGTGGTTGCGCCGGAACGCGTCGAAGGCGCTGGCCTGCACGCCGAAGCCGACCAGGGTCAGCCCGTCGTCGCAGGGGAAGATGAAGGATGCGGCGTACTCCGCGCCGATCTCAGGGTACGTGCCGCGCACGGCAAAGGCGCTCGGCGGGTCGTCCAGCGGCACCCCGCGGAAGTAGCCGTAGTACCAGGCGAACATCGGCGGGAAGTCCTCGTAGGCCGTCGCGCCGACCTCGCGCGCGACCAGCGAGTGCCGCCCATCGGCGCCGATGACGAAGCGTGCCCGCGCCTCGCGCTCCTGCCCCGCCTCCTGGTAGCGCACGCCGGTGACCCGCTCGCCCTCGCGCAGGAGGCCGGTCACCCGCGCGCCGGTGTGCAACTCGATCCCCGGGTGTGAGCCGGCCGCCTCGACCAGGATCCCATCGAGCGGCTCCCGGCGGATGCAGAGCGCGAAGTCGCGGCCGTCGACCGCGGCGAAGGGCGCGTCGACGTAGGGAAAGCGCAGCCGCTTCAGCCGGGGGGCGTCGATGGCCAGCACGCGGTCCAGCACGCCGATGCGCTCGAACACGCTGAGCGTGTCGGTGAAGAAGAGGTGGGTGGACAGCGTCGAACTCGGGAAGCGGTCGCGATCGAGCAGCAGGACGGAGTAGCCCCGCTGCGCCAGGAGCAGGGCGGTGGTTGAGCCCGCGATCCGGGCACCGACGATGATGGCGTCGTACATCAGACCGGGTCGTTCCTTGCCGTGAGCGCCAGCAGCCAGACCGTGCGGCGGCTCCACGGGCACGCCGCCCGGCCGCCCCTAACTCTACCACCGGCCGGAACGCGGGCGCCCCCGCCCGGCAGTTCAGACATCCGGATGGGTAGGCAGTTAATGAGCGCCGGGGAGATCCCGGCGCCCGCTCATAACGTCAGCGTCTGCTGGGAGTCGGGGTCGAAGGCGTGGATCTGTTCGACGTCCACCGAGAGGGTGACGATGTCGCCCGGGTCGGGCTGGAACTCGGGCTCGACCCGCGCCACCAGTGTGTGCCCCTCCGGCCCGCGCAGGTGCAGCAGCGTCTCCGCCCCGAGCGGCTCGACGAGCTCCACCGGCAGGCGCACGTACCGCCCGTCGGGGGCGGCGTCCGACTCGTGCACTTCGTGGAAGTGCTCCGGTCGAATGCCGATGAGCACCGACTTGCCGTCCCACTCGCGCAGCCGCGCACCTCGCTCCGCCGGAAGCGTCAGCCGCAGGTCCTCGGCGACGATCTGCATCCCCTCCGGTGTCGTGGTCACCTCGGCCGGGACGATGTTCATGGCCGGGCTACCGATGAAGGTCGCGACGAACAGGTTGGCCGGCCGGTCGTAGAGGTTCTGGGGGGTGTCGAGTTGCTGGAGTACCCCGGCGTTCATGACCGCGATCCGGTGGCCCATCGTCATCGCCTCGACCTGGTCGTGGGTCACGTAGACGGTGGTGGTCCCGAGCCGCTGCTGCAGCTTGATGATCTCAGCCCGCGTCTGCACCCGCAACTTGGCGTCCAGGTTGGAGAGCGGCTCGTCCATCAGGAAGACCTGTGGCTCGCGCACGATGGCCCGCCCGAGCGCCACCCGCTGCCGCTGCCCACCGGAGAGTTGCTTCGGCTTCCGATCCAGCAGCGTGTCGATCCCCAGGATCTCCGCCACGTTCTTGACGCGCCGCTCGATCTCCTCCTTGGGCGTGCCCCGCAACTTGAGGCCGAACGCCATGTTGTCGCGCACGGTCATGTGCGGGTAGAGGGCGTAGTTCTGGAAAACCATCGCGATGTCGCGGTCCTTGGGCGGCACGTGGGTCACCACGCGGTCGCCGATCAAGATGTCGCCGCTGGTGACTTCCTCCAGCCCCGCGAGGCAGCGCAGCGCCGTCGTCTTCCCGCAGCCGGAGGGACCTACCAGCACCAGGAACTCGCCATCGGCGATGTCCAGGTTCAGGTCGTTGACGGCCGTGACCCCGTCGAAGCGTTTGGTGACATGGTCGAAGATCACTTGCGCCATGCTGGATTTCCCCTCTTTCCGGTATCGACCGGCGCACGCGCATGGTGCCACCCACACTCGCAATCGCTACCCATCTTAACCCGCATCGTGCCCACCGTCACGTGCCTGACCGAATGCGCAGGGCGCTCGGACGCCCGTCCGCCGTTCCAGGATTGGTTCCCCGCGCGGGATGGTGGCTGCGCCGCGCATCGCACGCCACGTGCCGCTGCACCGGTCACACGCCGCAAACCGAGCAGTCGCGATCTGAAAGGACTGGGTGATCCGTTTGTGCTGCAGTGCATCGTCGGGTCCGGGGGCTCGACGGACCGGAAACGGGGCTGAGCAGGGTCACCGTCACCCACGCGTGCGCAGACCAGCGTGCGGGCGCTTGCAGGAACCGGGTCGAGAGCGCACATTGAGCGACCCCAGCCTGCCCCGTGCCGGCGAACTGCGCGTGGGCACGACGAGAGCCTCGCTTGCCCTCCGCCGGGACTGTCACCAGCGTGCGATGAGGAGAATAATAGCTTGGATCGGTGACGCCCTGGGCGCATGCGCTGCGCCGGGACGTCGTCTGGTCTGGTGACACGGTGCACCGATTGCGGCCGCGGCTGGGGTTCCGCTCTTGCCCGGCACCGCGGCCTGTCGCACCTCGGGTACGCTCCGATGCGTGCCCAGCGTCCGCCCCTGGGCTGTTCCGGCGGCCTGGCGCCGGTGCGCGTGCCCGCCAGCGAGGGATGAGAGACCAGCCGCCACGGGGACGGCTCCCGCCATGGACAAGGAGGGTCAGCGTGAGCCTGGATGAGCAGAAGCGACCCCCGGAGGCCCCGCCGAGCGAAAGCGACACCGTGTCGCTGCTCGACCAACTCCGATACCTGGCGACCGAAGGCGATCTGGTGCCATACCTGCTCCAGGTGCCGCCCTCCCGCCTGGCCAGCATCGCCCGCGACTTGGGCGACGAGGTCTTCGGCGACCTGCTGGGAACCCTGGACCCTACCGACGCCGCCGAGATCCTGAGCCGGCTGGCTGTGGCCGATGCCGCCGACGTCCTGGAGGCCATGGCTCCGGACGAGGCGGCCGACGTCATGGGCGAGTTCGCGCCGGAGGCGGCCGACCGCATCCTGATCGAGATGGAGCCGGTCGAGGCCGCCGAACTGCGCGACCTGCTCGCCTACCCGCCCGACACCGCGGGCGGGCGCATGACCCCGGCCTTCGTCTCGATCGCGCCGGACCTTCGCGCCGACCAGGCGATCCTCGCGCTGCGGCGACTGGCCCAAGAGGCCGAGGGAGTCACCTACGTCTACGTCACCGACCCGCACGACCGGCTGCTGGGCGTTCTCTCGCTGCGAAACCTCGTCCTCAGCCCACCGCATCGCCGGGTGGGCGACCTGATGGTCACCGACCTCATCACCGTGCCGGCCACAGCCGACCAGGAGGAAGCGGCCCACCTCCTGACGGAGAACAACCTGCTCGCCCTCCCGGTGGTTGACGACCAGCAGCGACTGCTCGGGATCATCACCGCCGACGACGTGGCCGACATCCTCGCCCAGGAGGCCACTGAGGACATCACCCGGCTGGGTGCCTCGGAGCCACTGGAGGAGCCGTACCTGCGCGTGTCGCCGATCATCCTCTGGCGCAAGCGGATCGTCTGGCTCTTCGTCCTCTTCGTGGCCCAGGCCTACACCGGCACCGTGCTGCAATTCTTCGAAACCGAATTGGCCGAGGTTATCGCCCTTTCGTTCTTCATCCCCATGCTGATCGGCACCGGTGGGAACGCCGGCTCCCAGGTCGTGATGACCCTGGTGCGCGCGATGACGCTCGGCGAAGTGCGCTTCCGCGACCTGCCGCGCGTCGTCTCCAAGGAATTCGCGACCGGCCTGATGCTCGGGATCACCATGGCCGTCGCCACCTTCATCCGGGCGCTGATGCTGGACGTCGGCGTCGACGTCGGCCTGGTCGTCGCCGCTGCGGTGACCGCAATCGTCGTCTGGGCCGCAGTGGTCGGTGCCATCCTCCCGATGGTGCTGCGCCAACTCAAGGTCGACCCGACCGTCGTCTCCGCGCCGTTCATCTCCACCCTCGTCGACGGCACCGGCCTCCTCATCTACTTCACCATCGCCCGGATGGTGCTGCGGTTGGGGTGAGGAGTAATGCGTGGTGCGTCATGCGTCATACGTCATGCGTGAAGCGTCAACCGTCCCCCTCACCCCCGGCCCCTCTCGGACGGAGCCCACCAGGGGAGAGGGGAGAAACACGCAATACGCAATACGGAACACGAGTGACGCATGACGCATGACGTATGACGCATCCCTCCCTACAACCCCCGTTCCTGCCGGAGGGTGTCGAGGAGGGTCAGGGCGCGGTCGAGCAGCGCGCGGTGGGCGGGGGCGTTGAGCCAGTGGCTGACACCGGAGGGGTGCGGCAGCAGCAGGACCACGGCGTCGCCGTGGGTGAACGCCTGCCCGACAAGTTCGGCGAGCGGGCGGTTGCCGACGAAGTAGGTCGCTGCGAGCCGGCCCAACGCCAGGATCACCTCCGGCCGCACCAGCGCGATCTCCCCCTCCAGGTGGGGGCGACAGAGCGCGATCTCCCGGGCAGAGGGTGCCCGGTCGCCCTTGCCCGAGCGGCTCGGGCCGGGGAAACACTTCGTCAACGAGGTCAGATAGCAGCGCTCGTGGAGCGCGTCCTCGGGGAAGCCGGCCTGTGCCAGCCAGCGGCGCAGCGTCCGCCCACTGGCGCCGGAATAGGGGATCGGGTTCTCCTCCCGGTGCTCCGCCGGGGCCTGCCCGACCACCATGATCCGCTGCCCGGCGTGGCCCCGGAAGACCGGCCGCGATTCGCGGATGAACCCGGCGGCGACGCACGCGGTGCAGGCCCGGATGGCCGCCTGGTGCGCCTCCAGGCGCCGCTGCCGTTCGTCGACCGCGATCCGCAGATCCTCCGCGATTCGATGCGCCATCGCCTCCCCTAACCGCTCGTTTCCGCCGCCCATTCTATCGACCGGAGGCCGTGGTATGCTGCCGCCGACCATCGGAGCGCGGCGCGCGATCGACGGTGCAGGGAGGGAGCAGCGGTATGGCGGTGCAGCGAAGCGTGTTGGCGGTGCCGGGCAACAACTGGCGCATGATCGAGAAGGCGATCGCCTCCGACGCCGACGTGATCTTCCTCGACCTGGAGGACGCCGTCGCCCCGGACGCCAAAGCGGCCGGACGGGAGACGGTCATCCGCGCGCTGACCGAGCTCGACTGGGGGCGGAAGCCGCGCGTGTTCCGCATCAACGCACTCGACACCCCCTTCTGCTACCGCGACGTGATCGAGGTGGTGGAGGCAGCGGGGGATCGGCTCCACCGGATCATCGTGCCCAAGGTCAACCGCCCGGAGGACGTGGCCTTCGTCGACACGCTCCTGACCCAGATCGAGGCGAACTGTGGCCTGGACCGGATGATCGGCCTGGAAGTGCAGATCGAGACGGCGGAGGGGGTGCTCAACTGCGCCGAGATCGCCACCGCCAGCCCGCGCATCACCGCGCTCATCTACGGCCCCGGCGACTACAGCGCCTCGGTGCGGATGCCCTCCACCGCGATCGGCACGCTCGACGAGTGGGACGCGGCCTACCCCGGCCACCGCTACCAGTACGTCATGCACCACCTGCTCGTGGCCGCTCGTGCGGCGGGGGTGCTGGTGATCGACGGTCCCTACGCCGACTTCCGCGACCCCGACGGCTGCCGCCGCTCGGCTATGCTCAGCCGGGCGATGGGCTACGACGGCAAGTGGTGCATCCACCCGAACCAGATTGCCATCGTCAACGAGGTCTTCTCACCCACCCCGGACGAGATCGCCTGGGCCACGCGCGTCGTCGAGGCCTACGAGGCCGCCACCCGCGAGGGACGCGGCGCCATCGCCATCGACGGCCGGATGATCGACGCCGCCAGCATCCGCATGGCCCAAACCACCCTCGACCTCGCCCGCGCCGCGGGGATGGTGGAGTAAGGTGATCCGGCTTCACGGAGTTTGACAAATTACGTGGGCGTACGCGGTCGGTACAGGCCCGGGAGGTTGGTGCGAGCATCCTCGCGTCGTGGCGCGTGCCCGGGGCTCATGGAGTTTGAAGAATTGTTCGGGAGTACGAGGTCGGCGCGTGCCCGGAGATGAGTGGCGTGAAGGAACCCACGCCGTGGCGCGTGCCCGGGGCTCAAGCCCCGGGCTGACAACGAAAGCCCGCTAAAGCGGGCTGAAGCGGGGCAGAGCGCAGACCCGGACAATACGGTGCCCGCCGCCGCGGCCCGTGCCCGGTGCTCAAGCCCCAGGCTGATATGGGTAAGCCCACTGAAGGGGCTACGCTAGCCACGCCCGGGCGGAGCCGATCCGGCCTCCCGCCGGACGCCGCGTCCTCAGCCGGCTTCAGCCGGCTTTCCTTATCAGCCCGGCGGCTTTAGCCCCGGGCACCTGCCGTGGCGTGGGATCCGTCGCACCACCCGTTTGGGCACGCGCCACGGCGCCGGAACCGGCGCACCTGTGGACATGGAGACGAATGCCTGCTAGGAGCCGGCGCGCCTCACCGCGCCCGGGACAACGCGGCGCGGACCATCCGCAGCTCGAAGTAGGAGTAGCCGTCGCCGAGGTATTCGCGCACGGGCGTCAGGGCACTGGTGCCGAGCTCGGCGAACGCAGCGGCGATGACGCGCCGGCGCTCGGGGGCGACGATCTGGTCGAGGTCGAGATCCTCCCCCATCTCCAGCGCTTCGGCCAGGTGGCCCTCGATGGTCGACACCGCCAGGCCGCGACGCTCGGCGATCTCGGCCACGGTGTAGCCCTGCCGGAACAGCTCCAGGCTCTGCCGCGCGGAGTTCCCCAGGGCACGCGGGCGGCGCGGGGACTGCGCCGGCGCCGGCGGCGACCAGTCAACCGGCTCGGCGCCGGTCTCCCGCACGTAACGCGTGACCTCGTCGACGATCCGCTGGCCGAAATCCTCCACCTTACGGCGACCCAGGCCAGGGATGGCGAGCAGCGCGTCGCGGGTCTGCGGCAGCGCGGCCGCGATCCGGTGCAACGTCCGGTCGAAGAAGATGACGTAGGGCGGCACTTCGCGCTCGACCGCCATCTCCTTGCGAAGGGCCTTGAGCCGCGCCACAAGCTCTGGGTGGGGCACATCCTCCTCGACCGGCTTCGGAGGCGGCGCGGCCGTGCGCGGCGCGGGGAGCACGACCCGCTCCTCCGAGCGGAGCACGGCACGGCCGCGCTCGGTGATCTTCAGGGCGTTGAAGTCGCTGGGATCCTGTCGGAGGTAGCCGCGGGACACAAGCTCCCGCGCGAGGTAGCGCCACTCATCGGCGGGGCGATCCGCGCCGATGCCGTAGGTCGAGAGCTGGTCGTGCCGGTTGCGCAGTACCCGCTCGGCCCGCGAGCCGCGCAGCACCTGGATCACGTAGTCGGCGCCGAAGCGCTGGCGGGTGCGATAGACGCAAGACAGGAACATCTGCGCCGGGATCGTGTAGTCCCGGAGCTCGGGCGGGTCGTCGCAGACATCGCAGCAGGGCACGACCCCGCCGTCGTACGGCTCATCGAAGTACGCCAGCAGCCCGGCGCGCCGGCAGGTAAGCCCCTCGGCCCAGTCCCGCACCCGCCGCAGTTGCTCAAGCGCGACGCGGCGCTCCTGCTCGCCCTCAATCTCCTGGATTAGCCGCTCGTAGCGGATGATGTCGCCGCGGCTGTAGAAGAGGATGCAGTCGGCCGGCTCGCCGTCGCGCCCGGCTCGTCCGCTCTCCTGGTAGTAGCGCTCCAGGCTGCGTGGCGCGTCGACGTGGATCACGAAGCGCACGTCCGGCTTGTCGATCCCCATCCCGAACGCGACGGTCGCCACCATCACCCGTATCTCATCCCGGCGAAACGCCTCCTGGCGACGGCGGCGCTCGTCGGCATCCAATCCGGCATGGTAGCCGTCGGCCAGGATCCCATCGGCGCGCAGCCGCTCCGCGAGCTCGTCCACCCCCGCGCGGGTGTGGCAGTAGATGATCCCCGACGCCTCCGGGCGGGCGCGGAGGTAGTCGAGTAGCCGGGCGTAGACGTTGTCCTTGGGCCGCACCGCGTAGACGAGATTGGGCCGGTTGTAGCTGCCCTGGAACATCGCGGCCGCGGTCAACCCGAGTTGCGCCACGATATCGGCCTGGACCCGCTTCGTCGCCGTCGCCGTGAACGCCCCGAGGGGCGTCGCGGGGAATCGCTCCCGCAGCGCCCGGAGCTGGCGGTACTCGGGGCGGAAGTCGCGACCCCATTCCGAAATGCAGTGCGCCTCGTCGATGGCGAGGAACGCGAGCCGCGTCTCCTCCAGCAGCCGCAGGAAGGGGGAGGTCATCAGTCGCTCCGGCGCCACATAGAGGAGCTTGACCTCGCCGCGCGCCACGGCGGCCTGACGCCGCCGGATCTCGTCCGGGTCGAGCGCACTGTTGATATACGTCGCGGCCACGCCGAGCGCCGTGAGCTGGTCGACCTGGTCCTTCATCAGCGCGATGAGCGGAGAGACAACGACGGTCATGCCGTCGAGCAGGAGGCTCGGGAGCTGGTAGCAGAGGGACTTGCCGCCGCCCGTGGGCATCAGCACGAAGACATCGCGGCCCTGGAGAATCGCGCGAACGACGTCGAGCTGGAGCGGCCGGAAATCCTCATGCCCGAACGTCGATCGCAGCGCCGCCCGCAGCTCGTCGTCGGTCCACGACCTCTCGCCCGGCACCCGCACCTCCAGACCCGCCCCCGTTGATTACCCACACGTATGCGATACCCTGCATGGTACCAAAGGAGCGCCGGCGCCTTGCCGGCTTGCGCCATCGTGCAGGGATACCGCTGCTCATCCCTGCGGCACACCTCCCCGAGAACATGACCCGTCCCGATGCCGGCACCCACAGGATGTCATCTTGACATACTGGTAGCGCAGCGCGTATCGTCCAGAGTGCGCACGGTGGCGATCCGACATCACGCGTCAGCCGGGCGTAAGGGCGTGGGCAGGTGGACGAGAACAAGACCCTCCAGCGGACCGACACACCCGACAACGGCGACGTGCAGTATCACGAGTACAGCCCGCGAGTCATCGGCGGGCTGATCCTGGCCTACGCGCTGGCGTGGGCTCCCTTCGTGGCAGGTATCAGCCTGCTGGAGGACGTCGGAGTGTTCCTCATGCTCGGCGTCCTCGTGACCACGCTCGTGCTCGACGGGCGCGCGGTCCTTTCCCTGCGCGGACGGATCGGGGGCGGACGCCCGCCGGGATGCCTGGCGATCGGGCTCGCGATTGTCTTCTTTCCGTTCTTGTTCTTCTGGTTGATCCCCTACCTGGCAATCGCCGCACGGGATACGCGCGCCGTCCAGTCGCGTCGGGCGCTCGAGCGCCGGCAGCGCATCGCCGAGCTGGAGGCCAGGCTCGGGTTGCTGCCGGAATCGGCAGACACCTGCCCGACGTGCGGAAAGCCCCTGCAGACAGGGGCGGCATATTGCGCCTACTGCGGGGAACCGGTCACCACGCCCCTGCGCCTCTGCCCGAAGTGCGGCACCCAGACCTTCCCCGACGCGAGTTGGTGCCCCTCCTGCGGCCACCCGCTCCCGCCCATCGAGGCGGGATAGCCTGCCGGCACACGCCCACGACAGAGCGCGCTTGCGCAACGTGAACCAATTGCCACGCGGCACGCCCATCGGAGAAGGACCGGAACCTGACCCCACCCGGCTGTTCCACAACCGAAGCACCGTGGCACGCGTTTAGTGAGACGTGGCTGTGTCGTGTCCGAACCAACGACGTGGAGGCCGACCATGGACCAGGAGGCGATCATCCAGTACATCACGGACACATTCGCCGGTGTCGACGTCCTCAGACCAAGCGACGGCCCGGGTGCGGGAGACACGTTCATCTACTACGACCCCGATGGCGATCTCGATCGGACGCGTGAGCTCCCGTTCGCCACGATCGTCACCAAGAACTACACCGGTTTCGACGAGTCCTCGCGCCTGGACCGCCCCGGTGTGTTCCGTCTCAACATTGGCGTGAGTCGAGACACCTTCCGTGCGCTCTTCGGGGATCCTCCCAGCGGAGACAAGGCGGCGAGCACCAATTACGACTACGCTGCCCTCGACCGCCTGATGCCCCACCCGATCTACGCATCGCAATGGTGGGTGTGCGTACTCAATCCCAGCCCGGAGACCTTCGAATCCGTCAAACCCCTGCTTGCCGACGCCTATCACAAGGTAGCCGCCCGCCACGCGCGCACCCAGACCCGGCGTGATGAATGAGTGATCAGTACAGGAAACACGTGCCCTGGGGTGAGTGACGGAAAGGTTTCCGCGCCGTGGCATGTGCCCGGGGCTAAAGCCGCCGGGCTGAGAAGGTGAAGCCCACTGAAGGGGCTGGGGATACCGCGCCCGATGGGAGGCCGGACCGGATACGCCTGCGCGTGGTCATCGTAGCCCCTTGAGTGGGCTTACCAAACTATCAGCCCGGCGGCTTTAGCCCCGGGCACGGGCCACGGCGTGGGATCCTCTCATCACCCATCTCCGGGCACGCGCCGGGACGCGGGATCCTTCGCACCACCCAGCCCGTGTCCCGACACCGGCGCGGATCCAACCCCGGCGCGGCTGACGCCGCGCCATACCAAAGCGGCGGCTCAGGCCGCCGCACTCCAAAGCCGGCTTTCCTGGTCAGCCCGGGGGTGAACCCCCGGACACGTGCCACCCGATGAGGACCCTCGCGTCGCCGGTCACGCCACGCGCTCGGAGCGGGCACGCTCGATGAGGTCGGCGAGGTCTTCGAGGAGGTACCGGGCGAAGCGGTCCTGCTGGCCCACGCGCCATTGGGCGATGTTGGCCTTCACAGCGGCGCGGGTCTCCTCGGGCATCCGGTCGACGGTGCGGTTGATGCCAGGCAGGTGGGGGTTCGCGAGCTGAAAGCGCCGCGTCTCCGCCGCGATCTCCTGGGTGGCACGCTCGGGCCGCTCCACCAGCACGCCGAGGACGTTGAGGTCCTGGTCCATGACGATCACGACGGGGATCGCCAGGTACCCGTCCTTGCGCGGGTAGAGGGCGTTGAGGTCACGGTGCTGATCCCGTCGGAGGATGCGGACCTCCACCGTCGGCACCTCGCGCGCGAGCCGGGCGATGACCGGGATGAACTGCGCCGAGTCGCCACACCAGTCCTCAGTCAGGACAAGGATCCGCAGCGGCTCCCGGCCGAAGATCTCGCGATCGGCCGCGGTGATCTCCGTCCGCTCGATATTCTCCAGATACCGCTCGCGGTTCTGCTCCATCCGGGCGATGTAGTCATCGACGCTCACGGCCTGGGGCCAGCGCTCGGCTGCCAGCATGGCTCGCTCCTCAACCTGTGTCGTGCTCACTGGGGGATACTCATGGATACCTTCCCCACTAATCAGCAACGCGGCGGCACGCGGCTTATTCCCCGGGACCGCCTCAGCCCATGCGGCGGATCTCCGGAATCACCTCCAGGGCGCAGCGCCGCAGCGTGTCGTAGTGCTCCTCCGGCGGCATCGGGAAGATGAAGTCGGTGAACCCGGCCCGGCGGTACGTCAGCACCGCGTCGCGGAAGTGATCGACCGAGGTGAAGGGGTGGCGCCACATGTAGACCGACAGGCGAACCTCGTCCGGGTTCCGCCCGACGCTCCGCGCCGCCTCGCGGAACCGCTGCACCGCCGCCTCGGCCTCCTCCGGTTCGAGCCGGGTGTTCCAGATGTCGGCGTAGCGCGCGACCAGGCGCAGCATCCGCGGCCGGAACGCGCCGATGACGATCGGGATGTGCGGCTGTTGCAGCGGCTTGGGCTCGAAGGGTGCATTCTCCAGCCGGTAATAGCGGCCGTGGAAGGTCGTGCGCTCCTGGGTCATCAGGCTGCGGATAACCTGAAGCGCTTCGTCGAGCATCTCGATGCGTTCGCTGACCGACGGGAAGTGGAAGGAGTAGGCTTCGTGCTCTCGCTCGAACCAACCGGTGCCGATGCCGAGCTCGACACGGCCGTTGGTCGCGTGGTCGATGGTCACGGCCTGCTTGGCCAGCAGCGCGGGGTTGCGGTAGGTGTTGCCGCTCACCATCACGCCGAACCGCAGCCGGTGCGTCAGCACACCGAGCGCGGCGATGAGGGACCATGCCTCGAGGTACGGCGCCTCCTCATCGTTGGGAGCCAGAAAGTGGTCGACCACCCAGGCGGTATCGAAGCCGAGCGACTCGACCATCTGCCACTGTCGCACAGCCTCCGGAAACGGCACTCGGTTGCCGGTACCGATGCCAAAGCGAAGCGGAAACTCCATCGACCCCCCCACTCTCCGTCGACGGCCGGCCGCGTCCCGCGACCGTCCCCACGGCTATGGCTCTCCCACGCCCTGCGCGCAGGCGCTCCGGCCGCTGGTTCCACCCATCAGAAAGTCGCACGACCATCAGTGTACATCAATCGTAGGAGCACCCCACCAGGAGTGCCGGCATCATGTCGACCGTCGTGCTCACGATCACCATGCGACCAGGTCGTCGGCCGATGAAGCTCGTGACACGCCGGACAGGGAGCCCGCACGATGCCGGCACTCCCATCAAAGTATTGTCATGACAACCCGACAAGCTCAGGAGTGCGTTATACTCCTCCGCACGTGCACTTGGTGAGGGTTCAACTCGGTTCGGGCGGGAGTCGCGGCGCATATTCTGCGGCTGCGACGGCCCATCGGTGGAGAGACGGGAGAGCGGCATGACGTCACCAGCGACCGTCACGCGGAGGAACAGCAGCCTGCTGCGCTGGGGCATCGTCGTCGCGGCGACCGCCATCCTGGCTGTCGCCTCCGGCGGGCGATTCCTGATCGGCGTGGTCTTCGATCAGGTACGTGAGGGCTTCTCCCTCTCCCACGGCGACCTGGGCCTCATCGTCTCCCTCAGCATCCTGGTGATCGGCGCGACCCAGCCCGCGGTCGGCTGGCTGGTCGACCGGCTGCAGGCACGATTCGTGGCAGCCGGGGGACTGGCCCTGCTGGCGATCGGCCTCGTCATCACCGGGCGGGCGAGCAGCGTCTGGGAGCTGGTCATCGGTTACTGCTTCTTCGTGGCTCTCGGGTTGGCCGCCGTGTCGCCGGTCACCGTGACGCCGCTGGTGGCGAGCTGGTTCGTCAAGCGGCGGGCAACGGCGCTCTCCATCGTGAACGCGGGCGGCTCGGTGGGGCAGTTGGCCATCGTCCCCGGGCTAACGGTGCTGGTCGTCACAGTCGGGTGGCGCGACGCCTACGTGCTCCTGGGCGCCGGGCTGTTCCTGGTCGGTGTGCCACTCATCCTCTGGCTCCTGCGCGAGCGCGAGGGCGAAGCGACAGCCGACATGGCACTGGCGGGCTGCTCGGTGCGGACGGCGCTCGCACACCGGTCGTTCTGGGAGCTGAGCTTCGGCTTCTTCGTCTGCGGCTTCACGATGGCCTGGCTGATGAACTACTTCGTCGACTACGCCCTGGATCAGGGGATCACCCGGGAAACCGCCGGGTTCGGTCTCTCGCTCGTCGGTGGGGCGAGCATCCTCGGCACCCTCATCACCGGCCGGTGGGCCGACCGCCGCGGCAGCGTGGTTCCGCTGTCGGTGGTCTATGCGCTGCGCGGTCTGGGATTCGCCGGGCTGCTGCTGGCCGGAAGCAACGTGCCCCTCGTCCTCGTGGCGCTGGCGGTCACCGGCTTCTCCTGGAGTTCCACCGTGCCGCTGACCTCCGCGCTCTGCGCCGATATCTACGGCCGGCGCGCGCTCGGCACGATCTTCGGGCTCATGTTCGCGATCATGCCCATCGGCTCGGCCGTCGGCTCGGCGCTGGCCGGGGAACTGCGCGACCTGACGGGGAACTACACCGTCTCGCTGCTGGCAAACGTCGCCGCCGGACTCCTCGCGGCCGCGATCGTCATGCTCGTCCGGGCACGGCCGATCTTCGCCCGCGCCGAGGCACCTGCCGCCGAGCAGCCGGCCCCGGTGATCGCTGACTGAGCGGTGCCGGCTCGCACCGAGAGGAGGAGTCCGTGATCACCGGTGTCGGCAGCATCCCTGTCCCGGTCACCGACCTCGACCGCGCCCTCCGTTTCTACCGGGACACGCTCGGTTTTGCCGTGCGGGAGGACCGGCGGATGCCGGACGGCACCCGCCGGGTGGCACTGGCGCCGGGGCATGCGGAACCCGACGTGACGCTGACCCTGACCCAGGAGACGGGCGATCACTCTCCCATCGCCGGGGTAGCATTCCTCACCAACGACATCCACCGCACGTACGCGGCGCTGCACGAGCGCGGCGTCGTGTTCGTCGACGAGCCGTGCATGCAGGACTGGGGCGATTGGGAAGTGGAGTTCCAGGATCCCGACGGCAACCGCTTCCGCCTCGTCCAGCGCGCCCGTCGCTCCCACTAACACCCACGTCCCGGCCAGACGACCAGCGTGCGTCGCTCCCCTCTCCCACCGTTGGGAGAGGGGCTGGGGGTGAGGGCCGCTCGCGCGGCCCCGGCCACCGCGCTGCCGTTGCAGGAATACGCCAACCGGCATGGTCGTTGCGGGGTGATGAAGGGCACGATTGGCCCGCCCGCGCGATTCTGAGGAGTGCATCAGTGACCGATCGTCTCCCCCCGCAGTTCGGCCTCAACATCCACCCCGGCATCGAGGATCCCGATGAGCCGTTTCGCCGCGCCCGCATCGCCGACGCGACCGGGATCGACCTGATCACCATTCAGGACCACCCCTACATGGCGACCCACTACGACACCTGGACGCTGCTGACGGCGCTGGCGTGCGCCACGACGCGGGTCCGGCTCGGGACCAACGTCTCGCCCCTGCCGCTCCGGCCGCCCGTAATGCTGGCCAAGGCGGCGGCCTCGCTCGACATGTTGAGCGGGGGGCGGGTCGAACTCGGGATCGGTACCGGAGGCTACCCGGTCGGGTTGCGGGCCTTCGGCGCGGAGGTGCCGGCGGAGCGCGCCGAGATCGTCGCGGCGTTCGAGGAGGGGATCCGCGTCATCCGCGGGCTCTGGAGCAGCGAGCGCGGGTTCACGTTCGACGGCGAGCACTACCGCACGCGGGGCGCACGCTTCGGCCCACGCCCGACACGACCGATCCCGATCTGGGTGGGCGCCGCCCGGCCGCGGATGCTGCGCCTTGCCGGCCGCCTGGCGGACGGGATCCTGGTCACCAACACCTTCGCGTCCGTGGAGGATCTGCCGCGGATCAACCGCTGGGTAGACGAAGGTGCGGCCGAGGCCGGCCGTCCACCCGAGTCGATCCGCCGGGGTTACAACGTCATGGGCGCGATTGACCTGGCCGACCGCCCGAACCGCTCGGACGAGATCCAGGCCAACACACTCGTGTTCCCCGCCGCCGGCTGGGTTGAGTATCTCATCCGGCTGGGCCGCGAGTACCGAATCGACACGTTCATCTTCTGGCCGCTGGGCGAGCACCAGGTCGAGCAAGCCGCCGTCTTCGCCGCCGAGGTCGTACCACCCGTCCGCGCCGCCTTGTCGAGCGGCGGGGTCGAATGACATGGATGTACGCACTCGGCCCGTGCCCGGGGCGAAAGCCGGGCAGCGGGGTCCATCATACCGAGGCGCCGGTCCTGCATCGCCCGAGCCGGCTTCAGCCGGCTTTCCGTTGTCAGCCCAGCAGTTCTAGCGCCGGGCAGCACGGGCCGACCAGCGGACACCCGCATAATTCGTCAAAAGCCATAACCCCCGGGCACGGAACGCGCCGTGAGAACCTTTCGACCACCCGCGCCGAGCACGGGCTACGGCGTGGGTACCGCCGCATGTCGTGGCGCCGTCACTCCGGCGCGCGGAGGAGGGTGAAGGGGAACGACTCGCCGGAGGCGAAGCGGTCCTCACGCGGGCCGCGGATCACATGAACCTGGCCCGCGCCAAGCACCTCGACCCGCTCGGTCGCGGGGTCGAGGATGCAGGCCGTGTGCTCGTCGATCGCCAGGATGGTCGTCTCCGGGGGCAGCAGTCGACGCAGGTAGCGGAAACGCTCGGCGCCCACGAAGCAGTGGCTCGTGTCCAGGTCACGGCCACCCTCGGCGTTATTCCAGTGCGGCACCACGGTCAGGTTGAAGCCGAGGCGGCCGAAGAGGTCCAGCCCCGGCACCCAGTGGAGGTCCTCGCCCGCTTTGTAGATCTCGTACACCGGCAGCGCGTAACGCCCGGAGGCGATGGCTGCGGCGCTGGCGAAGGAGAGGACTGCCCCCTCGGCCGCGCGGCGCTGCATCAGCGCCAGCGTGCGCGTGCCCGCGAGGTGTCGCGCGGCGTAGGTCGGGCTGCCCGGCCCGGCGAATATGTACGCGGCCCACTCCAGCGGCGCCACGATTTCCGGCGCATCGGGGTCGTACACGCCACCCTTGCGGCGGGCAGCGACGATACGCACCTCGGGCCGGAACCCGCTCAGGTTGTGGCAGAAGAACGCCCGGAGCTTGGCCGTGACGGTCGCGACGTTCGGCTGGAACCCGGCGGGGGTCTCGACGATGGCGACGCGGACGGGGACTTCCAGGCGCTCGAAGACGCGTGCATGGACCTGTCGGCCATGCTTCGAGGTCTCGCCGGAGCCGAAGAGGACGATTGGGCCGTGGGGCATCGACGGTGCCTCCTGGGTAAGGATGTCGAGTTGGCCGGTCCCCGGACGATACGTCTACGATACTATATGCGCGGCGAACGGAATCGGATGGGATGGCGAACGCGATGTCGCCCGACGGACGGGTGCGCTGCAGGTGGGCCGCGGGGGACAGCCTGCTGGCACGTTACCACGACCTGGAGTGGGGCGTCCCGCCGGGGGACGATGACGCACACTTCGAGGCGCTGACCTTGGAGATCTTCCAGGCCGGACTCTCCTGGCGCACCGTGCTGTACAAGCGGGAGGGGTTCCGCCGCGCCTTCGCCGGCTTCAGCATCCCTGCGGTCGCGGCGTTCTCGTCGGACGACGTGGACCGCCTGCTCCTGGATCCGAGCATCGTGCGGCACCGGGCCAAGATCGAAGCGACGGTGCACAACGCTCGTGCGCTCTTGGCGCTGCAAGAGGAGGCGGGATCCTTCGTCGACTGGCTCGCCGGTCAGCCGGCCGATCCGGACGCCATCCACGCCGCGCTCCGCCCACGCCTCGCCTTCTTCGGCCGGACCACCTGCGTCAGTTTTCTGGAAGCAATTGGGAAGATCCCTCCTGTCCACGACCCGGAGTGCTGGCGCGCCGGGTGACTCGGAGCGACGGTGCCAGCGGGACGTGCGTCACTTCCCGATCGACTGATGGCCCACGCTCGTCGGTACGTCTGAACCTAGTTCCCGCGAATCACCTTCCATAACATCGAATCACGGGAGAGCTCCAGGCTCCTGGCGCATCTGGGAGGGATTCCTTGCGCGGTTCGCGTCACTGTCACCATCACCACCACCGCGGCCAGGCGCTGGTTGAACTCGCGCTCATCCTGCCGCTCCTGTGTGTGATGCTGCTCGGCGCGGCGGACTTCGCACGCGCGCTGTCGGTCTACATCGCGCTGGGCAACGTCGCCCGGGAGGGCGCGCACTACGGGTCGCTGAGCCCGGCCAATGCCCAGGACCTTGCCGGCATCCGTACCGCCGCGCTCCAGGAGGCGGATAACGCCATCTTCGGCGTGACGCCGACCATCACCGCGCAGGTGGGCAACGAGGCGTTCCGCGACCCGTCGAACAGGCCGTTCCAGTACATCCGCGTCGAGGCGCGCTACCAGTTCCGCCCCCTCTTCCCGTTCCCGCCGTTCCGGAGCTTCACGATGTCCCGCGTCGTGCAGATGCGGATCCTGCCGGGGTACTGACGATGCAACGGCAGAGGAGGCGACAGCACAGCGCCGGGCAGGGCATGGTCGAGTTCGCGATCTCCTCCCTGCTCTTCTTCACGCTCATCTTCGGCGTTATCGAGATGGGCTGGCTGCTCTTCACCTACCACCAGGTGACCTCCGCCGCCCGCGAGGGGACACGCTACGCATCCGTGCACGGCACCATGTCGCAGGGGCTGAGGAACCCGGCCGAGATCGCCGCCTACACGATTGACCCGGCAGCGGTGAAAACGGCCGTCCTGAAGAAGGTCACCCTGAGCGATCCGGATGCACTCTCCGTCACCGTCGTCCGCCCGGACGGCGACCTCCAACCCAGGCACCGGGTCAGGGTAGAGGTGTCGTACCCGTATCGGCCGCTCGTCGGGTTCATCCTTCCCGTCCCCACGCTGACGCTCCGCGCCAGCTCCACCATGATCGTGCACTACTGAAGGGGGAGCCGATGCCGACCACGCGCCGTCACACCGCACACCGGGGGCAGATCCTGGTGATCTTCGCCGCCGCCACGGTGCTCCTGATCGCCTTCCTGGCCGCGGCCGTCGATGTCGGTTACCTGCTGTCCCAGCGCCGGGGTGTGCAAAACGCCGCCGATGCCGCCGCGCTGGCGGTCGCCGACGCGGTCTACTCCGGCGTGACCAACACCGCCACGCTGGAGCAGATCGCGGTCTATTACGTCGAGCAGAACGGCTACGACGCCACCCCGGAGATCACCTTCAGCCCGGACATGAAGCGGGTGCGCGTCACCGTGAACGCCGAGGTTCCCAAGTTCTTCGTCGGCCTGGTCTATCCCGGTGACTGGCAGGTGGGCGCGTACGCGGTCGCATCGCTTGAGCCGATACCCTTCGACGCCGCCCTGCTGGCCCTGAACCCGTCCACCGGCGGCATCAAGACCAGCGGCAGCACCGGGATCGAAGTCACCGGCGGCAGCGTGATGTCGAACTACACGATTGAGACGTCCGGCTCGACCGTGATCATCGCCGACCAGCAAGTGAACGCGAACGATGGCTTCCACGAGTCGGGAGCCAGCACGATCAGAGGCGGCATGGGGACGAACCCCTACGCGCCGGAGGTGCCGGACCCGCTCAAGGACAAGATCCAGCCACCGACGCTGCCGCCGTTCCCGAGCAACCCGGTAACGAACGTCAGCGGGAGCCCCCAGCAGTGCATGGAGTACCCGCAACCGTGGGGCGCGAATATCTACACCGTCCCGGCGGGGACCTACTCCGGCGGTGGGGGTGGCTGCCTCACCATCCAGAACGTGCAGAGCGGGAACACGCTCCGGTTGTCATACGGGAACTACCGGTTCACCAACGGGGCCGGGATCTCCATCGGCGGTGGCAACGACGGGCCGATCGTGCTGGAGGGCGGGAACTATACGTTCAACGGCGGCCCTGGGATCAGCGTCGGCGGCAGCACACCGAACTTCCGGATGGAGCGGGGAAACTACGCGTTCCTCAACGGTGCCCGCCTCAGCATCGGCGGCAGCGCCAACGGCAACGTGCTCGGCGGCGGCGTCTTCTACTTCAGCGGCGCGGGAAGCGGCATCCTTCCCGGCGGCAGCAACAGCGTCACCCTCAACCCCGGCACCTACATCTTCGATGGGGGCGAGGGCATGGTCTTCAGCGGCAGCTCGCACCTGACCTTCAACGCGGGTAACTACGAGTTCTGGTTCCGCAACGGCGCGAACCTCAGCTTCTCGGGCAGCTCGACGATCAGGCTGAACGGCGATGTCTACGTCAAGATGTACTTCTACGACGGCTCAAGCCTGCTCACGAGCGGCAGCACCCACTTCAACCTCCCCAGCGGGGAGTACTACTTCGGCGGTAACCCCCCGAAGGACAGTTGCAAGCTGCAGAACTCGGGTAGCACCTGGATCGGCGGACAGAATATCTTCCTCTTCTTCGGCCCGGGGTGCTACCTCCATACGTCGGGCAGCGCCGCCTTCGCGTTCACCGCGCCGACGACCACCATCTACCCTGGCTACCATCCAGGCGTCTTCATGTACGCCCACCCGGACAACACCGAGACGTTCCAGTGGAACGGCACGACCTCGATGCTGAGCGAAGGGGCCGTCTACCTGCCCTCGGCGAAGCTCACCATGGGCGGGGCGAGCAACGGCAAGGTGCTGCGCGGGCAGATCATCGTCGATTCGATGCAGACCGGCGGCAGCACACGCCTCGGCCTCGAGTACCAGCAATACGTGGACACGTCCATCCCGGCAGTCTTCCTCATCGAATGACGGCGAGCCGCACCAGCTCTCCGTCATCTTCCTGAACCCTCGCCGGTCGCCCGACCACGATCCGCCCAATCCGCCTCCACCGTCCCGGCTATACTTGGGCCGGACGGCGGGAGAGGAGCGTACGCGCCGTGGTAGAGGCACCGGCATCCATCCTGGCCGGGCGGTTTCGCTTGATCCGCGTGGTGGGGAGCGGCGGCTTCGGCACCGTGTGGCTCGCCACCGAGCGGGGCGAGCGGCGCGTCGCGGTGAAGATCCTCAACCGGGAGCACGCCGCCGACCCGGAGCTGGTGGCCCGCTTCGAACGCGAGGCCCAACTCGGCGGCAATATCGATCACCCCAACGTGGTCCGCGTGCTCGGCCACGGCCGCCACGACGGCCGGCCCTTCATGGCGATGGAATGGGTGGAGGGCCAGACTCTGCGCCGGATCCTCGACCGCCGCGGCCCGCTGCCGCCGCACGAGGCGGCCACCATCGCCCGGCAGGTACTGGCCGGTCTGGCCGAGATCCACCGCCGCGGCGTCCTCCTGCTCGACATCAAGCCGGGAAACATCATGATCGGCGGGACCGGTCCGACCGCCAAGATCGTGGACTTCGGCGCCGCCTGCCGCCTGGGCGAGCCCTACCTGTTCCGCGGAGACCAGGCGCTGGGTACCCCCGCCTACATGGCACCCGAGCAACGCGCGGGCGAAGCCGTCGGCCCGGAGACGGACCTCTACGCCGTCGGGGTAGTCCTCTTCGAGATGCTGACCGGCCGCCTGCCGCGCGACGCGGATGACGAGCCGGGACCGGCCGTCCCACCGGACCTTGCCGCCGTGGTGCGCCGCGCGCTGGCCGGCGACCCGACCCAGCGGTTCCGCTCGGCTGCGGCTATGGCCCGGGCCATCGAGCAGGCGGTCCTTCCCCCGGCACCGATCGAGGACACGGACGAGCGCCCCGTCGTCCACCGCCCGGCGATGCAGCTCCGCCGCGCCCCGTCCCGCTGGCTGGAAGACCTGGACACCGAACTGGCCAGCGCGCTGCGCAGCGTCGAGCGCCTCAGTGAGGGATTCGACCGCATCGCCGGCATTATCGGCGGCTGGGCCGGCCTGGCCGCCGCCATCGTCATCGTGCTCCTCCTGCTGGTGCTCATCCAGCGCGGCGTCGTCGGCGCCGGGCCGTGAGGCCCGGCGGGTCTGGCGAGCAGCGGCCGCGGTCCGGTGTTCATGGGCTAGTCAGATTCGTGGAGTGACGCGCTCGGTGCGTGCCCGGAGCGAGTGGTGCGACGGATCTCGCGCCGTGGCGCGTGCCCGGGGCTCAAGCCCCGGGCTGACAAGGAAAGCCGGCTGGGGAAATCGGGCTCAGGCCCCAGCAATACGGTGTTTACTACCCTGCCCGCGCCCGGGACTAACTAATGGAACCCGGCGCAGCGAAGGATCTCCGCGCTGCTTGGCTGATCCGACGTGAGATCCTTCGCTTCGCCGCCCGGCGCCTCCGCGCCGGGCGGCGAAGCGAAGGATGACATGTGCATGGGAACGGCTTGCTGACGGGTAGACCAGGCTAATTCGTCAAACACCATGAGCGCTGGGCACACACCGACCGGCCGACACCCACTTGATTCGTCAAACGCTATGACCCCAGGCACCAACCACCGCACAGAGAGCCAATCAGCACATCCCAGCCTACTTAGGAGTGGAAAGGGCGAGCCTACTCCTCTTCCTCGGCGAGGCGTGCGGTGTAGGTCTTGCCCAGCCCGGCGTACTGGTCGGCGGCGATGTGGTGGAGTAGCGGGGAGTCGGCGTCGATCAGCCAGCGGTCGGAGAAGAGTTCGTCGAGGGCGGAGACCGCGAGCACCTCACCGATGAAGAGGTCGTGGTCGGCAAGGGTCAGGCGCTCGACCAGCCCGCACTCAATGTGCGCCACGCACTCGTCGACCAGCGGCGCCTCGACCTCGGCCGCGTCCGTGGGCGTCAGGCCCGCCCTGAGGAACTTGTCCCCATCGCGCCCGGATTCGATGCCGCAGCGGTGGACGGCGTTGAGCAGGTCGATCGTCGGGACGCTGAGGGCGAACGCCTCGCTGCGGCTGATGAACTCGTGGGTGAGCCGGCTCGGGTGGATGGCGACGCCGATTCGGGGCGGGTCGAATCCCAGCGGCAGCAGCCAGCCGGCGGTCATGACGTTGTGCTGAGCGCGGTAGAGCGAGGTGACCAACACCAGCGGCCCCGGCTCCAGGATACGTGCCGCCAGCCGCGGCTCCAGCGCGCGCTTCTCTGCCACCGTCTCACCCTCCCTCCCCATTCGACTGTCAGGAGCGCCGCTAGCGCGGCACGCGCTCGATGCCCTCGGTGTCCGGCACCCGCTCCCAGACCTGGCCGTCGCGACCAACCGGCAGCAGCGACCGGTAGAGCCGGTAGTATCGCTCGGCGATCGCCCGCTGGGTGAAGTGGTCCAGCACCCGCTGGCGCGCGCGACGGCCCAGCGCCAGGCGCTTCTCCTCGTTGCTCAGGAGGTCGTCGAGCGCCGCCGCCAGCGCCGCTGCGTCCCCCTCCGGCACGACCACGCCGGCGTCGCCGATCGTGCCGGGGATTTCGCCGGAGTTCGAGCCGACCACCGGCACCTGGCACGCCATCGCCTCGATGATGACGCGGCCGAACTGCTCCTTCCAGTTCCGGCGCGTGCGGGACGGGATCACCAGCACATCGAGTTCTGCCAGCACCTGGGGCATGTCGGCCGCCGGGACGGCGCCGCGGAACAGCACGCGGTCGCGCACGCCCAGCGCCCCCGCCTGCATCTCCAGGCGGGTCCGCTCGGTGCCGCTGCCGATGATATGGAGCTGCGCGCGGTTGTGCAGCCGGGCGAAGGCCTCGATCAGCACGTCGACGCCCTTCTCCGGCACCAGCCGGCCGGCGTAGCCGATCTGCGGCAGGTCACGAGGGCGCGGGTCCGGCCGCGGCTGGAACAGATCCGGGTCGACGCCGAACTGCGGGATGACCTCGAGTCGTCCGCGATACCCCTTGCGGCGCAATACCTCCGCGGCGTCGTTGATGCCTGCCACCGCCGCGGCGGCCAGGCGGTAGTTGGCCAGCTCGAAGAGGCGGAATGGCGGCGGGTAGCGGCGGTAAAGGTTCTGCCAGGTGAAGAAGACCACGCGCGCGCCGACCGAGCGGCCGAGCAGCGTGGCGTGGAAGGTCACCGTGTTGTACGGCTCCTCGTCGACGTGGAAGATGTCGGGGCGGAAGTCGCGCACGATCCGGCCGAGACGGGGGTAGAAATGGATGTGGTGCCGGCCGTTGAAGACCATCGGCAGCTCGACCAGGCGGTAGCCCTCGGTGTAGCGGCGCTCCAGGCGCAGGACGCCGACCCGCTCCTCGTGCCAGTAGGGCGGCACCACCGCCATGAGCTCCACGCCGGGGAGCCGGGCCAACTCTTCCAGCTTCTTCTGGTAGACGCCGGTCACCAGCGCCTTCGACAGCATGAGGATCTTCACCGTGGCCATCCTCTAGGCGAGAGCCGGCGTCGCGCTCGCCAGCACCGATCGGTAGACGGCTCGGGTCAGCTCAGCCGTTCGCTGCCATGAGAACGTCTCAGCCTGCTCCAGGGCGCGCCGCGCGAGGCTGCGGCGCAGGCGCTCGTCTCGCATGACCGACACCATCGCCGCCGCCAGCCGCTCCGGCGTCGGGTCGACCAGCAGCCCGCCCTGGCCGACCACCTCGGGCAGGCTGGAACGATTCGCCGCGATCACCGGCGTGCCGCAGGCCATCGCCTCCAGCGGCGACAGGCCAAATCCCTCATAGAGGGACGGGAAGACGTAGAGATCGGCCAGGTTGTAGAGCGCGACTTTCTCCTCGTCGGTGATCGATCCGGTCAGGACGACCCGCTCCTCGACACCGAGCCGGCGAATCACCGGCTCCAGCGGCGGGTAGAGCCGCTGGTTCCCGGAGTGCGCCCGCCCGGCGATGACCAGGCGCGTCTCCGGCGGCAACTCGGGCAGGGCCTGGGCAAAGGCCTCGATCAGCACGGGGACGTTCTTCCGCGCATCAAGCCCACCCACATTGAAGATCACCGGCCCCGGCAGGCCGTAACGAGCGCGTAGCGCGGCCGCCGTCTCCGGGTCGTCGCTCGGGCGAATCGCCGGGTCAACCGCGAGCGGGATGACGTGGATCCGCTCCGACGGGATCCCGAGCCAGGCGGTGATGTCGCGCCGCGAGCAGTCGGAGTCGGTGATGATGGCATCGGCGCGGCGCGCGACGGCACTGACCAGCCGGAGATACAGGCGCATCAGACGGCCCCCGCCGTACTCGGGGAAGATGAACGGGATGACATCGTGCACGGTGATCACCAGTGGAAGCCGGGTAAATCGCGGACCGGCGAAGTAGGGGACGTGTAGCAGCCGCGCCCCGGCCTGCCGCGCGCCGCGCACCAACCCGCGCTGCTCCCACCAGAGTTTCTCGACCTTGTCATGCCGCATCCACGACGGAATCGGCACGCGGATCGTGTCGGTCGCTCCCGCAGCGTCACCACCGAGCAGCGGGTCGACCGGCATCGGCCGATCCGGCCGGATCAGCACCGTAGTCGGCTCATCCGCAGTCGCGGCGAGCGCCTGCCACAAGTGCAAGGAATATTGACCACTTCCTGTGGTAGGCTGTTGGAGAAACCGGCCGTCGAGGGCCACCCGGCAGTGCGCGACGTCCATGTCGGGTCGGATTATACCAGAGCCTTCCGCGGCCGAAAGCGCCCGCGGAGCCGGGCTACTGGCCACGCTGGTGGTGGAATAGTTGGCCGTCCACCGCACGTTCTCATACCTAGACCCACGCGCTGGTGGGCACCCTGTGACGGAGGAGTTTCGCGCATGTCTAAGCCCGTAACGGTCAGCGATGCCACGTTCGATCAGGAAGTACTCAAGTCCGACGTGCCCGTCCTGGTCGACTTCTGGGCCGTGTGGTGCGGACCGTGCCGCATGGTTGCACCGATCCTCGACGAAATCGCCGAAGAGAAGGCCGGCTCGCTGAAGATCGCCAAGGTCAACGTCGATGAGAACGCGCGCGTGGCCGCCCAGTTGGGCATTACCAGCATCCCGACGCTGATCCTGTACAAGGACGGTCAGCCGGTCGAGCGGATCGTCGGCGCCCAACCGAAGCAGCGCCTGCTGCAGCAGATCGAAAAGCACCTGAGCTAGCCGGATTCCCGGCAAACCAGCAGGACCACAGGCGGTGGGCCGCCGAGCCCGCCGCCTCGGCTTGGCCTACCCGCGTTCCTGATCCAGCGGCTAGGCGCCAGCGGGGCGAGCCGTGCGCAGGACCGTGGCGAACCCCTCGGCATTCGGCACGCCGCTGCGCAGCGTCGCCTCAATCGCCGCATCCACGTCGTACGCCACCCGGCGGAACTCGACCGACCAGCCGTCAACCCCGCTGGTGAAGACGGCGTAGCCCGCGCGCTGGTCCCCATCGAACGGCAGGCCGATCGTGCCGACCGCCGCGATGAGCCGGCCGTCGAGACGCCGCTGGTACTGGACATGGATGTGCCCATAGCCGACCGCGGCGGTCCCGGCGGCATCCAGCACCCGCGCGACGAGTTCCTCCGGCGCGTCCGGCGACAGCACATCGTGGCTGCTCCAGGGCGTCGCGTGGACCACGGTGAGGGCTTCGCCGCGCTCGTCGGGGACCGTCAACGAGAGCGGGAGGCCGGCCAGGTACTCCACCTGCTCGGCCGTGAGGCGATCAGCCACCCAGCGGTCGATCGCGGTCTGGGCCGGCCCGTGCCGCTGGGCCTCCGTCGCGCCCGACGGTCGCGCACCATCGGTCGCCACCTCGACGATGAACTCGTCCGTGTTGCCACGCACCGCGCGGTAGCCGCGCTCGCGGATGCGTTCCACACACTCGGCCGGGAACGGCCCGCCGAAGGCGAAGTCGCCCGCCATGATGACCTCATCGAACGGCCCGGTCGCGTCGATGTCGGCCAGCACGGCATCGAGCGCGTACAGGTTGCCGTGGGTATCCGAGATCACCGCCACCCGCATGGTGTACCTCCGTGTTGCGTATTGCGTCATGCGTCACTCGTCATGCGTCGATCTTCCCCCTCACCCCCAGCCCCTCTCGGACGGAGCCCACCAGGGGAGAGGGGAGACATACGCAATACGGGTGACGCATGACGCATGACGTATGATGCCGCTCATCGCGTCCCGACCGCACGCCGCACGGCCGAGGCGCGGGCCGCGGACTCGACGGTGTCGTCGAGCGGGGACAGGGTGACGTCCCCGTAGCGGCGGCGCAGCGCCGCGGCGATCAGGAAGTCGGCGATCGCCGGGTTCTTCGGCAGGAGCGCGCCGTGCAGGTAGCAGCCGATGGCGTTCCGGTGACGGCAGCCCTCGGTGCCGTCCTCCCCGTTGTTCCCCCGGCCGACGCGCACGCGGCCGAGCGGCCGCGCTCCCGGGCCGAGATAGGTCCGGCCGCTGTGGTTCTCGAAACCCACCACCTCGCCGAACTCGTCACTATCGACCACGATGTTGCCGATGAAGCGCTCGTGCCCGGCGATAGTCCAGGCATCGAACAGGCCGATCCCCGGCAACTCCGGCCCGTCGTGCGGCCGGTAGAACCGGCCGAGGAGCTGGTACCCGCCGCAGACGGCCAGGAGCGGGGCGCCCGCCTCGACCTCGGCCCGCAACACCTCGCCCTTCGGCCCGCTGATATCGGCCGCGACGGCCACCTGCTCCCGGTCCTGCCCGCCGCCCCAGAAGAAGAGGTCGTAGCGACCGGCCTCCAGCGGTTCACCCACGCCGAGCGTGACCACTTCGGCCTCAATACCCCGCCAGCGGCAGCGCTGCGCCAGGGCCAGCACGTTGCCGCGGTCGCCGTAGATGTTCATGGTGCTGCCGTAGAGCCAGCAGATCGTGAGCTTCATGGCTGCTCCGTAGGACGTAGTGCGTATCGCGTATTGCGTGTTCCGTGTTGCGTTTGAAACCCGCTGCTGTTGCCTACGCCTCGCGCATTACGCAATACGCATCACGGAACACGCATCACGTACCACGCCTCACTCCTCCCAGAACGCCTGCACCACGCCGCGTGCCGCGAGGAGCTCGCGCAGGCGCAGCATGGCGGTGTAGGTCGGCAGGATGAAGCCGGTGCCGTCAGCCGGGAGGTCGTCCACAAAGGAGTCCAGCGCGTCCGGCAGGTCGCCCAGCGGCACCAGCCGCTCCTCGGGGATCCCGGCGTACTTCAGGCGCAGCGCCATGTCGTCCCCGCGGATTCCGCCGGTGTAGAGCGGCACGGGCACATCCAGCAGCCGCTCGGCGTCGACGTCCCACAGCCAGGAGACGTCGCGCCCATCGGCGTCCAGATCGTTGATCAGGATCAGCGTTGGGGCCGCGCCGCCCATCTCCAACATGCGCAGAACCTCGTTGAAGCCGACCGGGTTCTTGACCAGCACGATCACCAGCTTCCGGCCGCGGTAGGTGACCCGCTCGATCCGCCCGAAGGCGGAACGGAAGCGCGCCAGTCCCTCGGTGACCGCCTCGGGTCGCACGCCGAGAGTGAGCGCAGCGGCGGCGGCAGCCAGCGCGTTGTACGCGTTGTACAGTCCCGGCACCCCGGCGCTGACCGCAATCGGGCCGTCCGCGGTGTGGAGCGTGAGCGCAAGCCCCTCCAGCCCACAGAGCTGCACGTCGCGCGCCGCGACGTCGAGCGCCGGCCGCTGGTAGCCGCAGGCATCACAGGCGTAGTCGCCCAGGTGCGAGAGGAAGAGCCGCTCGTAACGGAGCGGCGCGCCGCAGCGGCGGCAGACGGCGGCGTCGGCCGCGTGCGGCAGGTCGTCGAGCTGGTAGCGGCCGTCGGTCAGACCGAAGGTGCGGCGTGCCGCCGTCAGCCCTTCGGTGAGCGTCGCCAGCGCCGGGTCGTCGGCGTTCACGACGACGGTCGCGTCCGGCGGCAGGGACCGCAACGTCTCGCCCCACCGGGCGGCGATGGTGTCCAGCTCGCCGTAGCGGTCCAGTTGGTCGCGGAAGAGGTTCAGCAGGAGCACCAGGCGCGGGCGGGTACGGCGCACCACCTCGGGGAACGCCGCCTCGTCGGACTCGATCACCGCCACATCGCCGCGCGGACGGCCGGTGACGGTTGACTGCTCGGCGAACGCGGCGGTGATACCGCGCACCAGATTCGAGCCGGAGCGGTTGTGGATCACCCGCCGCCCGGACTGCGTGAGGATGCCGGCCAGCATGCGCGACGTGGTGGTCTTGCCGTTCGTGCCGGCCACCACGACGCAGCCCCCATCGACCTGCCGCGCCAGCTTGTCGAGCACCGCCGGGTCGATCGTGCTGGCGACGACACCGGGTGCGGCGGTCCCGCCGCCTCGACCCAGCCGGCGAATGAGGAACGCGCTTGCCTTCCCGGCCATGACCGCCAGCACGAGTCGCGGGTCCATTTCTGTCCGTCCTTGTGTCATGACGGGCCTACTGCCCGTCGGCGGTGCCGAGGATCACCGTCAGGGTGCTGAGCTGGCTGTAGTCGAGCATCGGGGCAAGGTCGGCGCTGACAGTGTCGGCCTGCACGTTCCGGTGGACCTGCGTCACCCGGCCGATCACCAGCCCCGCCGGGACACGCGCCGTCTGTCCGGAGGTGACCACCAGGTCCCCCTCAGCCACGTCGGCGGCCGGGTCCAGGTAGCGCAGGGTCATGTGACCGCCCGACTGCCAGCGGCCGTAGACGATGCCGTCGGCTCCGCTCCGCTGGATCAGCCCGCCGACCTGATACGAGGAGTCGATCGCCAACGTCACCCGGGCGCGATCCGGTGCCACCTCGGTGACCTGGCCGACGAAGAAGTTCGGGCTGACGACGGCCATGCCGACCTGAACGCCGTCGTTGCTCCCCCGGTCGATCACCACGTACTGCCGCGAACCCTCGGGGTCGCGACCGATGACGGTTGCCGGGAGTGTGCGCAACTCGGCGTGCTGCGTCTGGAAGCCGAGCTGTTCGCGGAGCTGCGCCACCTCTTGCTCGAGCTGGCGCAGCCGCACGTTCTCGGCCAGGAGTTGATCGCGCTCGGCGGTGACCGCGGCGAGCTGGCGGGCAAGCTCGGAATCGTCCGTACCGAGGTTGCCGACGGCGCGGCCAAGGCGGTTGAAGCTGTCATTGAGGGGGCCGACGACGTGCTCGGCGCCGGTGCGGATCGGGTCGAGCCGGTTGCGCTGATCGAGCAGGATCAGGCCGCTGCTGGTCACGACGAAGAGCAGGATGAGGATAGCCGTCTGGCGGAGTGTCAGCGACAACATAGGCTGCGTCTCTCGCGGCACACGCGCCGGGAAGGCCCGGCGTGCCCGCTCCCCTCCCTATTCCGCCCGACGGACCGAACCCGAACGCCTACCGGCTCGGCCGGCGCAACTCCTGCCCGCCCGCGAGCGCCCGCTGGTAGAGATGGAGCGCCTCGGCCACGCGGCCGGTCCCCCGCGCCACGCAGGTCAGCGGGTCGTCGGCGCGGTAGACCGGCATCCGCAACTCGGCTTGCAAACGCTTGTCGAGGCCCATCAGCAGCGCCCCGCCGCCCGCCAGCACGATGCCACGCTCCATGATGTCCGCGATCAACTCGGGCGGCGTCTCCTCGACGCAGGTCTTGATCAGGTCGATGATCGTATTGACCGGGCCGGAGATGGCGTCGCGGATCTCAACGCTGCTGACCTCGACCGCCTTCGGCAGGCCGGTAAGCAGGTCGCGCCCGCGCAGCGTGACGCGCCGCTCTTCTTCCAGGGGATAGGCTGAACCGGCAGCGATCTTGGCGTTCTCCGCCGTCCGCTCGCCGATTACCAGGTTGTGGTCTCGTCGGGCAAACTGAATGATCGCGTCGTCGATTTCGTCCCCCGCGACGCGAATCGAGTAGTTGACGACGATGCCACCGAGCGAGATGATCGCGACCTCGGTCGTGCCACCGCCGATGTCGACGATCATGCTGCCGACCGCCTCGTTGATCGGCAGGCCGGCCCCGATGGCGGCCGCCATCGGCTCCTCGATGGTGTACGCCTCGCGCGCACCCGCGCTCAGCGCCGCGTCTTTCGCGGCGCGCTTCTCAACCTCGGTGACGCCGCTGGGGATACCGATGACGACTCGCGGATGGGGGGCCATAAAACGCTGCACGTGCACCTTGCGGATGAAGTAGTGCAGCATCATCTCGACGGTGTCGAAGTCGGCGATGACCCCGTCCTTTAGCGGGCGGACGGCCACGATGGTCTCCGGCGTCTTGCCGACCATCGCCTTCGCCTCGACCCCGACGGCCAGCGCGCGCCGCGTCTTCTTATCGACGGCGACGACCGACGGCTCGGAGATGACGATGCCCTTCCCGCGCACGTAGACGAGGGTATTGGCTGTCCCGAGATCGATCCCGAGATCGCGGCTGAACAGGCCGAACAGCGCGCTGAGCGGTCGGATCATGCCGGATGGGACCTCCTACCCCCCTGTACCTTGGCAGCCGCCCCCGGCAGGGGCGCTCCCCCGTCGTCGCGCCCGGCACCGACGGTCCGCCGACCGTCCCCATCCGCGCCAGTACCGAGGCGGCCGGATTATACCATACGGTCGCTGGCAGCCCGGCACCACGCCCTAGTGGAGGTACAGCGCTGGATCCTGAAAGACCCCGTCGAGCTCGATGATGAAGTGTACGTGCGGCCCTGTCGAGTAGCCGGTGCTGCCCATCGGGCCGATATAATCCCCCTGCGCCACCGGCTGCCCAACCGACACCGCGGGCTCCTCGGCCATGTGGCCGTACCAGGTTACGAAGCCGTTGCCGTGGTCGATGCTGACGGCGTAGCCCAGGCCGTAGTCATTCCAGCCCGCGAAGGTGACGACGCCGCCGTCGGCCGCGTAGAGCGGCGTGTAGAAGTCGTTGGCGATATCCCACCCGCTGTGGGCCTCGTGGAAGTACTGGGTGATGACGCCGTCGGCCGGCCAGATGAACGACCCGGTGGCGACGCCAGGCTCCGGTGCCGCCGGTGCCTCCGGCGCGGGCGTTCCGGGCTCGACCGGCGACGGCCCCTCCGGTGCGATGGCGACCCGCGTCGGGATGGGCGGCGGCTCGGGCCGCGTCCCGCCTGGGATCATGACATCGCGCCCGACCACCAGCGGCGCCCCGGCGCTCAACCCGTTGGGTTGATAGTCGCGGATAGCGGACGGCTCCACCCCGTACGTCGCGGCCAGCGATTCAACGGTGTCGCCCTCGACGACCGTGTGCAGAATGCCGTCGACCGGCGGCACCCGCAGCGACGTACCGGCCGGCAGGGCGCTCTCAGCATCCATCAGATTGTTGGCGGCCAGCAGCGTTTCGACTGTGCGGCCGGTCTCCCGCGCCACATCGGCCACCGTCTGCCCCTCGACCGTCACGTAGGTGGCAACCTCGAGTTGCGGCACCGTGACCGAGACACCCGACGCGCTCAGGTAGCCGCTCAGGCCGATCCCGCCGAAGGCCGGGATGACGAAGTCCGGCCCACCCGCGCCCACAGCCGAGGCGTGCCGGATCACATCGCTGCCGCCCGGCTGGCTCGGCACCGGGGCGCGGTTCCAGAACCCGCCTCCGGCCACTACCGCGACCGCGACGGCGAGCACCACCGCGTGGGTCAGCCGTGTGCTCAGCCGCGACCGGCGCGGCGTCACCTCGGGCGTGGAACTGTCCGGCGATTCATCCGTGAACGCAGGGAGCGGTGATGCGGGGGCGAGCCGAGGAGACTCCGGCGCTGCGGCCGTCTCCGGCGATGTGGGTGGCGATGCGGCGGGGCGAGCGTCCCCGCTAATGCCGGCGTCCTCCCACGGACGCCAGCCGAATCTCACAGCGTCATGCGACCCGGCGAGCGTCGACCCAGCATCAAGCACCGGGTCGCGTCGCTGGTCGTCCCAGCGATCCCGCACCCTTCCCGATTCCTCCCCCGATGTCGCGCGCGGTCGCCTGCGCCGGCATTTCCCCCGAGCCGGCACGTCCCCCATAATGCGACCGCACCATCGCGGGGCCAGGATAACAGCCGCTCTCCACGGCTGTCAACCCAGAAACCCGCGTACGTGCGCACCCTTCTGGCGATGCGGTACAGTGTCACCGGTCGCGGCCGGCGGGGGATCCGGCCGATTCGACGCGGATTCCGTGGGTCGGGAACAGGCGAGGGAGAGACGACGGTGGCAGGGAACTACGTCATCCACGACGTGGCGATCTTCGATGGCGAGCAGCTCCTGGACGGCCGCCACACGGTGGTCATCGACGCGGGGCGCATCGCGGACATCCTGCCGGCGGGCGCGGTGCCGGCCAGTCTCCTCGAGGAGGCACGAAGCAGCGGGCGGCTGGTCGCGGGAGAGGGGCGCACGCTGCTCCCCGGGCTGATCGACCTGCACGTGCACCTGACCTGGAGCGCCGGCGCCGACCCGGTCGCGACCCTGGCGCTGGAGACGCCGGAGCAGACCTTGCTCCGGAGCGTGGGCCACGGTCTGGCGCAACGCGACGCCGGCATTACCACCGTGCGCGACCTGGGCTCGCCGCACGACCTGGCGATCCGTCTCTCGGAGGCGGTCGCCGCGGGGTGGGTGCCCGGCCCGCGCATCATCGCCTCGGGCCGCACCCTGATCATGACCGGCGGCCACGATCCCTTCTGGGGCCTCATGGTCGACGGCCCAGCCGAGGCGCTGAAGGGCGTCCGCACCCAGCTCTTCGCCGGGGCGCAGGTCATCAAGGTCTCCGCGACCGGCGGGGTCTACGGTCGCGCGGCCGGCGAGGCGGTCGACGACGTGGAGCTGCTGCCGGAGGAGCTGGCGATCATCACCCAGCAGGCCCACCGGCGCGGGGTGAAGGTCGCGGCGCACGCCATCGGCGAGGAGGGAATCACCAACTGCCTCGACGCCGGGATCGACACCATCGAGCACGGCCACTTCCTGACTCGCGAGCAGGCCAAGCGCATGGCCGACGCGGGCACCATCCTGGTTCCGACGCTCTTCGTCTACCAGCAGGTCGCGGGCGCGGATGGCGTGCCTGAGTACGCCAGCGCCAAGGCCCGGGCCATCGTCGAGCGACACCGGGAAGCGGTTGCCATCGCGCGCGACGCCGGGGTGCGCATCGGCGCGGGGTCGGACGCCGGCTCACCGGGCACGCCGCACCCATCGCTGCTGAAGGAGATCGAGTGCCTGGTCGGGGCAGGGCTGCCGCCGACAGAAGCGCTCGCGGCGGCCACCAGCATCGCAGCCGAGGCCCTAGGTCTGGAGGGCGAAATCGGCCGGGTGTGCGCCGGGCTGGCGGCCGACCTGATCCTGGTCGAGGGCGACCCCACCGCCAGCGTCGCCGCCCTGCGGCACGTCACCCATGTCTGGCAGCAAGGGCGCCTCACCGTGCGGCCCATGTAGAGACGACCGGCCGGGCGCCGGGGAGGTCAACGTCGCACCGTGTTCCTGTTCCAGCGTGGCGGTGTGACGGATTCCGCGCTCGGCAGGTGCCCGGGGCTAAAACGCCTGGTGTGAGTTAGGGCGCCGCGGCTACCAGGTGATCAGGTTCGCCACCGCCAGCAGCGGCCGTCCCCGCTGCCGATTGAGCCAGCAGCAGAGATTGTGCAGCGCCACCCGGGCCGCCAGCC
>Ga0207750_100095_pt1 | contig 64305 bp, 47 predicted proteins | sample CeladaPassaB1F13_FD_187489 | JGI IMG/M metagenome (GOLD analysis project Ga0207750, IMG submission 187489) | Cellulose-adapted microbial communities from the Joint BioEnergy Institute, USA - Passage B1F13 (SPAdes) (version 2) | ecosystem: Engineered > Bioreactor > Continuous culture >...
CGCCGGGGAAACAGTGCGCATCGCTCGCTACGCCCAGAGGGAACCCAGGCGTTGGTCTTGACGCACTGTTCCTACTATTCAAAATGCAATGGGTGTGCCAGGACTGCGCTCGCGTGCTAGAGTTTGTTCGGTCATCATGACCAGCGCAGACCGACCAGCGTGGTGAGGAGGGGTGGACCTGCCCGTGTTCGGAGCAGCGCAGGAGCAGAGCGACACAGCCGGTGAGCCGGTGTCAAGACAGCGACCGGCGATCGCACCGGAGTTGCGGCTGCGCCTTGCTCGTGGCCTGCGGATCGTCACCCTGATCGGGATGGTGTTCCTGATTCTCGGTACCGTCGTCAGCCTGGTGCAGGTTGGTGACCTGCCGCGCGCGACCGTGCCGCCGTCCGACCTCCCGGAGCGGCTCCTCGCGTTTGACGCGCAAGCCATCGTCAGCCTCGGGCTTCTTACGATCCTCTTCGCTCCCGTCTACGGCCTCATCTCCCTCGCCTACGGATGCCTGCGGCAGCGTGACCGGCTCTACGCCGCCGCCGCCGGGCTCGTGCTGACGATTCTGGTGCTCAGCGTGGTGATCGCGCTGGCGACACGGGGAGCGTAGATGTGAACCTGCTGACGGAGCTGGGGATCCTGCTGACGGCGACCGGAGCCGGCGTGCTTGGCTCGCTGGTCGGGCTGGGGGGCGGCGTCTTTGTGGTCCCGATCCTCTCGGTCTTCTTCGGTATCCCCCTCAAGACGGCGATTGCGGCGAGCGGGGTGAGCGTCGTCGTCAACTCCGCGGCCGGAGCGTCGGTGTACCTGCGCGACGGGATGCCCAACATCCGGCTGGCCCTGTTGATGCTGGTGCCGACGACCGTCGGCTCGATTATCGGCGGTCTGCTTGCGGTGCACAGTTCGCCCAATGCGCTGCGGATCGTCTACTCGGTCTCGCTGTTCGGCATGATCATTGTGATGGCGCGCCGCGGGGCGCGGCCGTCACCGCCGCCCGCGGAGCGCGACCCGCTGGGGTTGACCGCGAGCTACTACGATCGCGCCATCGACGGCGGCACCGAGGTCTGCTACACGCCGCGGCGGCTCGCACCCGGCATGAGTATCAGCGCCGGAGCCGGGATGATCTCGGGGATGCTCGGCATCGGCGGCGGCGCGGTCCAGGTGCCGGCGATGAACGCCATCATGCAGGTGCCGGTGAAGGCCGCCACGGCGACGAGCACCTTCATGGTCGGGCCGACCGTCGTCGCGAGCGCGCTGATCTATTACCTGAATGACCTCATCGATCCGGCAGTGGCGATCCCGGCGGTGCTCGGGATGATGCTCGGGGCGCAGTCGGGCGCGCGGCTTGCCCGCCGGACCCGCGGCGCGCTGCTGGTGCGCATCCTGATGATCATCCTCTTCTACCTGGCCAGCACCGTCTTCTTGCAAGCCCTCGGCATCAACGTCCCCGGGGCGAGGTGACGGCGGAACACGGCCCTCACCCCCGGCCCCTCTCCCAACCTTGGGAGAGGGGAGAGGTTTGCCGTCGGGTTCCCCCTCTCCCAATCTTGGGAGAGGGGGCTAGGGGGTGAGGGCTGGCTTCCTCACCACCGCTCCCAGTGGACCACCTCTTCGAGCGGCTTGCGGCCGCGCTTGAGTGAGGGCGAGGGAACGTCCGGCGCCGGGTAGCCGATCGGGATGACTCCAACCGGGGTCACCTCCGGCGGGATGCCGAGCAGATCCCGAAGCGCCGCCGTCTCGGGGATACCGGCATAGCCCGCAGCCAGCCCCTCGTCGACCACTGCCAGGAGCAGCGTCATCACCGACATGCCGATGTCCATGAACCAGAAGGGCACCGGCCACTCGATCTCGGTGCCGTCGGGTCGCAGCTTGTCTGGCTCCTGGTAGCGCGCGTGGTAGGCAGCCTCGCTGACGCAGGGGATGACCTGGACCGGCGCCTCGGAGATCCAGCGGTGGCCGAAGCGTGCGACGTACTCGTCCTCCCCGCAGAGCTTCCCGACCGCCCGCCGCATGTCCGGGTCGGTCACGACCACGAACGATTGCCCCTGAGTGTAGCCCGCGCTCGGCACCCGCCGGGCGAGGTCCAGCATCCGGTTCACCACGGCCGGGTCGATCGGGTCCGGCTTGAAGTGCCGCACCATCCGCCGTTTGCGCACGACCTCCGCGAACTCCATCCGCCATCCCTTCCCTGTGCGTGCGTTATGGGTGATGCGTCATGCGTCATACGTCATGCGTCAGCCCTATTGCGTAGTGCGTGTTCCGTGTTTCGTGTTCCGTCCTACTCCCCTCCCCCCTGGTGGGCTCCGTCCGAGAGGGGTCGGGGGTGAGGGGGACGCATCACGCATGACGTATGACGCATCACGGAACACGCAGTACGCAACACGCAATACGGTTAGATCTCCACCTCCCGGTGGCGCGCGGCTGGGCCGCACTGGAGGTTGACCGCGACAGGCAGGCTGGCGATATGGCAGGGGGCCGAGGCAACGTGCACCGCCAGCGCGGTGATCCGCCCGCCGAAGCCGTGTGGGCCGATGCCGAGGCGGTTGATCGCGGCCAGCAGCTCTGCCTCCAGCTCCGCTTCCTCCGGATCCGGGTTCTCGCTGCCGATCTCGCGCAGGAGCGCCTGCTTGGCCAGCGTCGCGACCCGGTCGAAGGTCGCGCCGATCCCGACGCCGACGACCACCGGCGGGCAGGCGTTCGGCCCGGCGAGCTGCACCGTCTCCAGCACGAAGCGCACGATCCCCTCGCGCCCGTGAGCCGGGGTGAGCATCGCCAGCCGGCTCATGTTCTCCGCGCCGCCCCCCTTGGCGAGGATCGCGAGCCGCACCCGGTCGCCCGGCACCAGGCGAGTGTGAATGATGGCCGGTGTGTTGTCCCGCGTATTGCGTCGCGCGGTGAAGGGGCGCTCGACCATCGACTTGCGCAGGTAGCCGACGTGGTAGGCCTCGTGGACGCCCCGGTTGATCGCCTCCTCGAACCCGCCGCCGACGAGGTGCACGTCCTGGCCGACCTCGGCGAAGACGACCACCGTGCCGGTGTCCTGGCACATCGGCACCCGGTCCGCCTCGGCGATGGCCATGTTCTCCAGGATCTGCTCCAGCACCTGCTGGCCCAGGGGCGAGACCTCCCGCTTCCGTGCCACCGTGAAGGCCCGGCGCACATCCTCCCCGGCGACGTAGTTCGCCTCCAGGCAGGCTTCGCGCACCGCCTCCGCGATCCGGTCGACGTGGATCTCGCGCATCTCACCGGCCTCCGTCCGCCTCCGGTCGGTCAGGGCATGGCCGGATTGTACTCCAGCGCCGACGGTTCGGGTTCGTGACCCGATACCGCGCCGATCTCCGGTTTGTCCGGGTTGTTTGTCCGGGTTTGTCTGTGGACATCGTGTCCGCGCCCGACCAGATTACGTGTAGTGACTCTCGTCATCATGGCGATAGAGGAGCATGCCCATGAAAGGCGTCTTTGCCATTGCTCGTGCGGTGATTGCGGCGCTGTTCCACGGCGGGGTGCGTCCTGGCTCCCCTGCCGGCCGCACGACGGTGCGCGGCGCGGGACTGCATGAACCGGGCCCGCGGCGCCGCAAGCGGTTCGCCTCGAGGGGGCTGATCCTGTTCCTGGTCGCCGTGATGGCGCTGGGGCCGAACCTTCAAGTGGCCTCGGTGCGTGCTGCCGATCCATCTCCGCCGCTTATCAGAAGCGGGCCATGGGCGTCGATGCAGGAGAAGGCCATTCAGAACGTCCTGACGAGCCACGGTCTGCCCGCATCCGACGCCTGGGCCGTCAAGTCCTGGGCGCGGAACGATGCGCTCGCCGAGCTGTGGGCCCTGGTGGTCGAGGCGATCAAGACCGAGGCCAACGAGCGTACCCCAGAACAACAAGCAGCCGTCGACTGGCTCACCGGCCTCGTCCGTCAAAAGCGCATGCAGCAGGCCCGGTACGCGGGTCAGGAGTACGTGAAGTGGGCCGGATACGACCCGGCATACCTGGACTATCTCGTGACTCAGTACTATGACGCGGTCGCGGCGGGCCAGGATGCGACGAATGAAAAGCAGGATCTGAAGAACTACCTGGAACTTCCTCCGCTGAACTACGGCATGTGCAATGGCGGGTCGTGTGTCGGCTTGACCCTGCGGCAAGCGCAGGCCCAGGCCCAGGCCGGCTACTGCGTCTACCGGTCGCCGGCTCCCTACCAGACGGAGTATCAGGGGAACATCTTCCGGGGGACGAACAGCGTCACGCCGCTCGACTGCTATCAGCCGGGAGGCGGCATCGGCGGCATCATCGGCACCCCGCCCCCCGCGCCGGAATACGACCAGTTCGTGAAATGGGGGGAGGCCCGCGCCAACTACGAGGCCATCAATAACCCCGAGTTCGCCATAACCTTCCGCGACATCGCGCTCGTGGTCGGACTCGGCACCGTGACCGCGGGGATGGCCGTTGCCGGCACGCTTGGCGTCACGCTGGCGCCGGTCCTGGCCGGGACGGCATTCCAGCTCGCGGTTTTTCCCTATGCCGGGTGGGTCAGCGGTTTGTCGTCAGCCACGCTGGCCGCTATCGGGTCGCCCGCGACGAACTCCGCTGCCGTCGCCGCGGCCAACGCCGGGGCGGTGAGCGCCGCGGGCGTGGGTGCCATCGTGGCCGCGGTGATCCTCTTCGTCGTCGTCACGACCATCCACCTGATTGACCTCGTCACCATTGAGCAGTTACCCGGCAAGATCCACACGTTGATTGTCGAGGCGCCGACCAAGTCGTACGACATCCGATCGATGCTGGATGATAAGGATGAAGTCGGCGAACTCTACAGCCTCTTCGTGCAGGCCACCTTGCCCTTACCGATGATCACCGGGGCCTGCGACAACAGGTTTCTGTCGCCTAACAAACCGACCTGCCTCAACCCTCCACCCCCGCCGCCGGCCAACGCCCAAACCGATCCGTTGTTCATGGTGAGCGTGAACGGCGGGCAAGAGACTCTCCAGAACACGATCACCTGGTACAACAAGACCACCGAGTGGACGACGACGGCACGCCTCAAAGGGGTCTGGTTCATCCAGACGGTGACCGATTCCGAAGGCAACACGCTGTCGGTGGTGACCAACGACGAGGAGGCGAGCCAGGAGATCCAATCGCTCCGCATCATGTACACCGACTGGGATGATAAGGCGCAGTACGCCTGGCTGGTCCGGGACGCGCAGGGCGCGTACAAGTTCGTGTCGCTGGCCGGGGACAGCGGCGCGTCGCTCAACGCGGAGACGTGCGACCAGGACGGGACCTGCGCGGTCTCCGACAGCATCCGCTATATCGACAGCAGCGGGAACAAGTACGAGGCCAGAGTCGTGCCTCCGCCGGTCCCGGTCATCGACCCCGCCTCGATCAGCCTCTCCCCGGCGAACCCCGTCCAGGGACAGGAGGTCGAGCTCCGCGCGCAGGCGACATCGCCCATCGGTGCCGCGCTCACGTACCGGTGGGTGATCAAGGACAAGCCGCTGGACGATGTGTTGCACTGCACCATCGTGGACGGCTCGTTGGTATGTGGTGGACACACGGTCACTGTCACGGGGAATCCCGCGACGTACGTGTTCCCCACCAGTGGTGAGTTCGAGATCCAACTGATAGTGACCGACTCGGAGGGCCGACGAGCAACGATGGACTTCACGGCGAACGTGACCGCCGTGCCGGCCAAAGTGCACCTCCTCACCCCGTGCTCCGACTTCCAGCCGTGTCCCCCCGGTTTCTTCAACGTCGTGAAGGTGCCGCTGGGAACGGCGACCGTCGTGAATGGTTGGATCCAGCACACCGGCCCGCACGACGTGCTGAACCTGACGGTCAACTGGGGCGACGGAGTGTCGAACGTGGCCACCAATATGGCTCCTCCGTGCCCCCAATGTATCCTCTCGCCCACGAAGATGGAGGACGGCTACCATACGGCGTTCGAACTGTCCCACACATACGGCCGGCCGGGCCATTACACCGTGACGGTCACGGTCGAGTACCCGTCCGGCACGACGGATACGGCGACGATCACCGAGACAGTGCTGCAGCCAACGACGACGTCGGTCACTGCCGACCCCAACCCCTCGGTGGCGGGCCAGCCGGTCACCTACACCGCCACGGTGTCGCCGGTGCCGACCGGTGGGACGGTCACCTTCCGGGACGGCAGTGCGTTCATCTCCGGCTGCATGGACGTGCCGCTGGCGGGCGACGGGACCGCGACCTGTACGGTGACTCCGACCACCGTAGCGCCCCATACCATCAGCGCCTGGTACAGCGGGCACGATCTCTATGAGGACAGCTCGGGCACGCTGATCCACACGGTGAACTCGGTCCAGACCAGCCTCACGCTGACGGCCGACCCCAACCCCTCGATGGTGGAGCAGGAGGTCACGTTCACCGCGGCGGTGTCACCGGTGCCCACCGGCGGGACGGTCACCTTCACGGACGGGGATACGATCATCCCCGGCTGCGATGCCTTGGCGCTGGCGACGGACGGGACGGCGACCTGCACGACGGCGGGGCTGGCCCTCGGCGAGCACAGCATCACGGCGTCGTATAGCGGGCACGACTTCTACGACGGAAGCTCCGGCACGGTGACGCAGCGGGTGGACAAGATCGCCACCAGCCTCGGGCTGGCGGCGCAGCCGAGCCCCTCGGTCTGGGGGCAGAAGGTCACCTTCACCGCCACCCTGTCGACCACCCTACCGGGTGCCACCGCGCCGAGCGGGACGATTGGCTTCACCGCGGGTGGGGCGAGTATCCCCGGGTGCGAGAGCCGCCCGCTGGATCCGACCACGCTGACGGCGACCTGTACGACCGCGGCGCTGAGCGCCGGGGAGCACACGATCCGCGCCGCCTACAGCGGCGATGCCACCTATGCGCCGAGTGAGGCGCCCGCGTTCACCCACACCGTGCAGCAGGCGGCCTCGCAGGTCAGTCGCGTGACGGACCGCCCCGTGGTGACCGCCGGGGAGCCGGTGACGCTCACCGCCACGGTGACGGTGCTGCCGCCCGGCGCCGGGGTGCCGACCGGCACGGTCACCTTCTTCGCCGGTGCGACGCCGCTGGGCACGGTGACGCTGACCTCGAATGCCGGCGTGGCCACCGCCACCCTGACCACCGCCAGCCTCGCCGCGGGAACGCACGTTATCACCGCCGCCTACTCGGGTGACGCCAACGTCGCCGCCAGCACGTCAGCCGCCCTGACCCAGTACGTCAACACCGACCTCAGTGCATACCGGAACAGTCAGGGGATGCTTAATCTGCAGAAGGCTCAACTCCCGGGGGCCACGTTAGTGGGGGTGGATTTAACCGGCGTCTCGCTGCGGCTGGCCAACCTGGCAGGGGCCAACCTGCGCGGGGCTCGCCTGGTGCGCGCCGATCTGGCCGGAGCCGACCTGCGCGGCGCCGATCTCACTGATGCCGATCTGTCGGGGGCGCTGCTGGGTGCGGCACGCCTGACCGGGGTGCACTGGGGCAATACCACCTGCCCGGACGGGACCAACAGCGACGCTCATGGAAGCACGTGCGACGGCCATCTTCTGCCGACGGCGCGGAACGACGTCGTGGGTCTGGTGGCTCGCCTGGTGCAGGCGCTGTTCCGGCGGCTGCCCGTCGTGCCAGGTGGGGTGGCAGTCGGCTGGCCGATCCGCCGGTAGCGCCTCGCCTGGATCGTCCGATGCGTACCCACATCGGGTAGACGCTCGTGCATCTGCCGTCCTGAGCGGAGCCGGGCCTCCTCCGCTCCGTCGTCTACCAAGCCCGGCTGAGTCGAAGGATCGCCCATCCCGGCTGCATCACAGCCGAGCCTTCCTTCGACTGAGCCGCCTGTCACCCCCACGACGGGCGGCTCCGCTCAGGATGGCAGATGACAGAGGAGCGTCACGAAAACGAGCAGTCGCGCATGTCGGGAATGACCGAAGGCGACACTTGACATTGTGAGTCAGGCTATGGTACGCAACGAATTACGCGATACCAACGTATCGCCGCCTCGATGGTGGTTCGCCGGCGCGCTGGGGACGGCAGCGGGGGACACGCCGGGTCGTGTACGCAAGCGAGCAGACACAAGGCACCAGAGCAGGGCGTCCGACCCGCGGGGAGTTGCTGCGGCGCTATCGCCGGCTGGCCGGGCTCACCCAGGAAGCGCTCGCCGAGCGAACCAACTACAGTGTCGACTACATCAGCAAGCTCGAGCGCGGGCAACGCCGTCTTGCCGCGGCGGCGCTCGATCGCCTGGCCGAGGCCCTCGGCCTTGGTGAGGCGGAGATCGCGGCGCTGCGGGGAGCGCGCGGACATCCCGACGAGCCGGAGACGGTGACCCGCCCGCTGGCCGGACGCGAGCGCGAACAGGCCGAGTTGCGGCGGCTGCTGGCGGGGCCTGGTCCCTCGGTTCTTCTCCTCGTCGGTGAGCCCGGTATCGGGAAGACCCGCCTGCTGGACGAAGCCGAGGCGCTGGCCGCTGAGGCCGGCTGGTACGTCGTTCGTGGTGGTTGCCAGCCCCGCACGCTCGATCCGTTTGCCCCGCTCACCGACGCACTCATGACGTCCCTGGGGCAGCCGGTGCCGCCAGACCGACCTGCGGTGCGGCTTCACGCCGAGCGGCTCGGCCGTCTCTTATCGGCGTTTGGCGACGACGATGCCGGATCGCCCGCCGGCAACGGCCAGGACGCCGCCCAACTCCGGCCCGAGTCGGCGCGTCACCTCCTCTTCCGGGCCGTCACCGATTACCTCCACGCCGTGGCCGGTGAATGCGGCACCCTCCTCATCCTCGACGACCTGCATTGGGCCGCCCCCGACGCGCTCGACCTGCTGCGGTCGCTCGCCTTCACCGCCGATAGCGCGACGCTCCGGATCATCGGTGCCTACCGCGACACCGAGACGCCGGCGGACGCGCCGCTCGGCGCCGTCATTGCCGACCTCGCCCGAGCCTCACTGGTCCGCGTGCTGACGCTCGATCCGCTCGCGGAGGCGGAGGCCACGCAGCTTGTGACGCAGTTGATCCCCGCGGAGGACGCGCGGCGGCACGCCCTGGTGCCGGCGATCGTGCGGCGCGCGGGCGGCGTGCCCTTCTACCTGGTCAGCTACGTCGAGGATGTGCTGGGGCGAGACGAGCCGGTGCCCAGCCTGGAGCTGCCGTGGACCGTGGCGCAGGTGATCCGCCAGCGCGTCCTGGCGCTGCCCGAACCGGCGCGGGAGTTGCTCACGGTGGTCGCGGTCGTGGGCCGAACGGTCGTCCCTGCGCTGCTCGTTCGCGTCTCCGGGCAATCCGAAGAGACGGTGATCGAGGCGCTCGAGACCGCGGCTGCCGCCCGCCTTCTGGAGGAAGATGCGGACGGCGGCTACCGCTTCTCCCACGACCTGATCCGCGACACGATCGAGCAAGAACTCTCGGCCGCGCGGCGCCGCCTCCTGCACCGCCGCATCGCCGAGGCCCTGGAGCACCTCCCCGAGTGGCAGCATGCGAGCGGTCCAGCGGAGGTCGCCCAGCACTTTCTGCAGGGCGGCGATCTGGAGCGGGCCGTGATCTGGTCGCTCCGCGCGGGCGATCGGGCGGCCGCGCTGTTCGCCCATGCCAACGCCGAGCTGCAGTACCGGACCGCAGCGGACCTTGCACGGGAGATCGGCGACGAACAGGCGGAGCTCGAGGCGCTGGACAAGCTCGGCCAGGTGCTGTACCGCCTCGGGCGATTTCGGGCCGCCGTGGAACCGCTGGAGTGGGCCGGCGAGATCGCGGCGCGTCTCGGCGATCGGGAGCGTTCCATCGCGCTGCTCGCCCGGAGCGGCCAGGCCTACGCGTTCGGCGGGCGCGCGGCGGAGGGGCTCGACCGGCTGCTGCCGGTGTGGCGCTCGCTCGACGCGACTCACCCCGAGGCGCCGCCGTCGGGGATCCTGGCCGATCTCTCCAATGCGCTCTGCGCACTCTACTTCCACACCGGGCGCCTGGGCGACGCGCTGGACGCGGCGGCCTCCGCCATGGCGCATGCTCGCGCGTCCGGGAATCTCCCGGCGCTCATCATCGCGACGATCGGTCACGGCATCGCGCTCGGCCGAGGCGACCGCGTCGACGAGGAACGTCAGTCCTTCGAGCATGCGGCGGCGCTGGCGGAGCGGCTGGGCGATCCGTTCCTGCGCGCCCTTGCCGTCTACCACCAGGGGGTCGCGCTGCTCTCGGCGGATGACTTCGACCAGGGTGAGCGGCATCTGCGCCGGGCCCTGGACATCGCCGAGGACGCTGAGCTCATCGCGCTGGCCACCTTCGCGCGCGTCCGGTTGAGCGCCCTGCTCGTCACTCGCGGCCGCTGGGTGGAGGCGCGGGCGGAAGCGGAGCGCGCGGAGATGGACAACCGCTTCCTCGGCCCGCGGCCCGGGAGCTTCTACCCCCTGCACGCATTGGGTCGCATCCTGCTCCTGCAAGGAGAGCGCGACGCAGGTCTCCGGCATGTGCACGAAGCGCTGGCGATGGCGACCCGCTACGAGCACCTGCCGGGCATCGTCGAGGCGCGCCAGACGCTGGCCTGGCAGGCGATGCGCGACGGGCGGCCGGCGGAGGCCGTCGCGCGCCTGGAACCGGCCCTCGAACACGCGCGTGCTGCCGAGAGCGTCCGGGCACCGCTCGTCTACGCCTGGGCGCTCCTGGAGCTGGGGGACACGACGCGTGCTGCGGAGGTGCTGGCGGCTGCCCGGCAGCGGGCCACCGCGTCCCGCTCTCGCGCCCGCCTCCCCGCCGTCCTACTCCACGAGGCACGGCTGGCGGCCCATGAGCGGCGGTGGGAGAGCGCGGTCGATGCCCTGGAGCAGGGAGTGTCCATCGCGCAAGAGCTCGGGCTCCCCTACGACGAAGCGCTCCTCCTCCAGGAGCACGGCCGGCTGCACACGCTCCGGGCCGAGCCTGAGCAGGCGAGCGCGCGGCTGGCGCAAGCCCTGGTGATCTTCCAGCGACTCGGCGCGACCCCCGATGTCCAGGCCGTCGAGCGGGCGCTGGACGCGCTCGCCGGCTCGGGCCACGCCGCCCACGCCTAGCGGCCGGCGCGTGACGCGCCACCTCCCAGCCCGCGCGATGGCCCGGCACACGTCGTTGTCCCGGCTCTCCTCGACGACGACGCGGTGGCTGCGCTCTGCCCGTGCGCGCGAGTCGCGCCCCGTGTGCCCGGGAGCCATCGCCCTCTCATCGCCCGCGGCGAGCCACTTGCGATGCGGGCGCTACTGCCGTCGTTTTCGGCCCATTCAGCGAACCGATGTGCCTCGTCCGTAGCTGCCGACAGGCTGACCGAGGGAGGCGTGACCATGGACCGGCGAATCGTCAACCCGTGGACCTGGCAGGACGCGTTCGGCTTCGTGCAGGCGAATGAAATTCGCGCCCCGCAGCGCTGGCTCATCTGCGCCGGGCAGGGAGCTGCGGATGAGTCGGGCCGCACGCTGCACGAGGGCGACATGCGGGCGCAGGTTCGGCAGGCACTCGACAACCTGGAGGTCGTCCTCGGCCAGGCGGGCTTCACGCTGGCCGACGTCGTCCGGCTCACCCTGTACACGACCGACATGGACGGGTTGTTCAGCGTGTGGGATGAAGTCGTCGGCCGGCTGAACCAGGCCGGCTGTCGCACGGCCATGACGCTGCTCGGCGTCCAGCGCCTGGCGTTCCCAGAGATGCTCGTGGAAATCGAGGCCACGGCCGCCGCGTAAGGCCCGTGGGGAGCCACGCGGCTGGCTCACCACGTCCGATCGGCGGCCAGGAGCACCGTGTCCTCCGCGCCGTGGGAGAACCGGTCGGGCACGACATAGTGGTCGACCGGGATGCCGGCACCCTCGATGCAGCGGCCGTACCGGTCGTAGGTGAGCGCGGTGCTCACCGTCAGGGTCACCCCGGGGAGCAGCCGCAGCATCCGTGGTCGTCCGCTCCCCCCGCCGCTCGGCTCGCCGACGACGCGCACGTGCGGCAGGCCCTGGAGCCCCAGGAGGGCGTCCTCACTGGCTGAGTAGGTCATCGGGTCGGTCAGGAAGCGCACCGCGCCGTGCCAGCGGCGGCGCTCGTCGGCCGGCTCGCCGGTGATCGGCGCCGGCGGGGAGAGTTCGCCCGGCCCTGTTGAGAAGCGGATCGAGCCGAGCACGGTCGGCTCGTGCAGGAAGCGGTCGCGGAACGAGAGCGCGAGCGCGAGGTTGCCGCCGCCGTTGCCGCGGAGATCGACGATCAGCCGGTCCGTGCCGGCGAGGTCGGCGAAGGCGGCGTCGATGGCTGCGTCCACGTCCCGGTCCGCCCGCCACGCCTCGATCCGCAGGTAGCCGCTGCCGGATGGTAGGCGGGTCCAGGTCACCAGCGGATACGGCGGGTCGATGCTGCCGACTTCCCGCCACTCCACGCGCCGCCCGTCGGCCCGCCGCGCCGCCAGCGTCCGCTCGACCCCGACCGGCGTCGAGAGGAGCCGGTAGCCCGTCATTAGGGGCTTGGCGTGCGGCGTGGACCCGGTCCGCGCCCACCAGCCCGCCGTGTCCACGTCGAGCAGCACATCGCCCGGGCGCACCCCGGCATCCCAGGCGGCGGTGCCCTGCGGCACTCGGGTGAAGACGGCGGTGTCGCCCTCGACCCACACCTGGTAAGGCAGCGGCACCGGCGCCGGGCTCGGCTTGACCCAGGTGTGCGCATCCTGCAGCTCGGCGAGCCAGGTCTGGATCGCCGCCAGCGGGTCGGCGGCCTGCGCCACCCGCTCGCGGTGGCGCGCACAGATCGCGTCCCAGTCGAGGCCGCGCAGCGCGAACGACGGGTAGGTCCAACCGACCTCGCGGGTAATCCGCTCGATGGCCTCGTCGAGGTCCCGGCACTCGCTGACGAAGACCGCGTCCTGCCCGGTCATGATGAGGGTGCGGATCAGCGAGATCGCCTCGATGACGCCGAACAGGTCGGGTGCGTCCGTGATCAGCACCTGCCGCTCGCGGTCGAACCAGACCCCTGCCTGCCCTTCGCCGCGGCGGGGATAGCGGTTGATGGCCGGGTTCCAGGCGGCGGGGCCGATCAGCCAGCGTGGCCCGTCCCCCGGGTCGGTGTCCACGAACCGCGCGGGCACGCCGCACTCGGCCTCGATCTCGGCTCGCTCCCGGTAGAGGAGCTCGCGGAACCCCGCGAGCGCTCGCTCGCCGTCCGGACCCAGCGCCGCGCCGTCCCGTGGCAGCACGACGCAGATCTCACTTGCGCCGGGGAACAACTGCCGCGCGCCGCCACTTCCCCGGCTCATGCATCCGCTACCCATGGCCACGTCCTTCAGAGTGCCAGCCCGTCCGGCGGGACGTGGTCCAGCACCACGTTCAGGATCGCGCCGTGCTCGAGCAGGGCCTTGGCCGCGCACAGGACCTGGTAGAAGCCGCCGGTGGCGTCCGCGATGCGCGCCACGACCTCATCCCCGCTCCCGCTGATCCCGCTCTCCGTGACCTGCACGTAGGTGGCGTCCTCCCGCCAGGGGACGAAGCGGAACTCGACCGTCGTGGGGTTCTCCTCACCCCAGGTGAAGCGTATCCGGCGGTCCTCCTCGACCTCCAGGACCCGGACCTCGGTTCCGACGCCGAACATCTCCCACTCCCAGCGCAGGACCGCTCCGGGCCGCATCGCGCCGGTGCTCTTGGTAAACCAGAACCGGGTCGTGACGGCCGGGTCGGCAAAGGCCTGGAACACCTCGCCGGGCGGCCTGCGAATCAGCATCCCTGCCTTCACGGCCGGGATCTGTGAGAGCCGGAGATCGTCCACGGTCATCGCCTCGTCTCCTTTTACCGAGGGGTTCCCACCCGGCGATAGCGTCGATCGGCACATCGCGGCCCATCATAGCAAGCCCGATCCGTCGAGGCGGGCGTCGGGGCCGTCCAAAGAGGAAATCGCCCGCGACCTCGTGGGGGTTACGGATTCACCCCCGAGCGCGCCGCGGCCGTCCCGGTCGTCGGCACCCCGAGCGAAGCAGCCGAGCGCTTCATGGAGTACGCCGTCTGCGCCACCCATCTCGTCGCCGGCCTCTCTGGCACCGACCGGCGGCGCCAGCGGGAGCTCCTCGCCGAAGCCCGGGCGCTGCTGGGCTGACCGCCGACCGGCACAGGCGGTCGTCCGCGCAACATGACGAGTCGTGTAACGTTGACGCTTCCCTCACACTACGTACATTAGGAGTGAGATGCCCAATGTACGCGCGATGAGGCTGCGCATGAGGGGGGTGCCCATGATGCGGGACATGCCCGGAATCCTCGCGGCTCTCCTCGACGGCGCGAGCTCCCCTTGGATCTCAATGTCCAGGCGCTGCGCCGTGGTGCTGCTGGCGGCCGCCCTCCTTGGCGGGTGTGGTGAGGTCACGGGCACCGCGTCGACCCAGCCACCGACACAGGCAGGCAACCCAATGTCGAGCCCGGTGACGGCTCACCCGACCCCAACCGTCGACTCGATCCCTAGCCCGGTGGCGGCTGAGCCGACACCGACCGTCGACCTGGCTGAGAGCTGCAACGTCAGCAGTGGGGGAGCCATCGTCCAGCTTGGGACGCTCGACGAGCTGGCCTGGGCGTCTCACCAGATCGTGGTCGGCACAGTCGTCGAGATCCTCCCGCCGGTCTGGGGTGCCGTCCTCAACCCTGGGTACAGCAACCACCGCCCCATCTACACCGACTACGTCGTGCAGGTCGAGCAGCGGCTGCGCGGCACGCCCGTGGAGCGCGTCCGGGTACGGCAGGTGGACGGGACGATCGACGGCTGCACGCAGGAAAGCGGGGACACGGTTCCGATGGCGGTGGGTGACCGGGTATTGCTGTTCGTGCACGCTCCGGTGCCCGACGCTGAGGAGCCGACCTACTTCCTCATGGGCGTGGGGCAGGGCTTCTGGCAGGTGCGGGACGACGACACGGTGGTGCCCTCCGCTGCCCACTACAACCAGTACGCCGCGCGCACGCTCGCGGAGATTCGACACGTGGCCGCCGAAGCCCTGAGCAGCGACCCGCCGAAGCCAATGCCGGTCCAGGCCGTATCGCTCACGGACGCGCCCCTGGCCTTAGGGCAGTAGGCCCGCCCGTGGCGACGGTCGCGTCTACTGCTCCCACACCGCCACCAGCACCCGGTTGATGGCGTAGACCACGCCGAGCGCGATCGCGAGGCCGGGGCGGCCGGCGGCGAAGAGGGCGGCGACGGCCGCGCCGAAGACCAGCAGCTCCAGGCCAAAGCGGACCGGGCTGCTCACCACCACGGTCGCTTTGGGGGCGACGAACGTGCCCCAGACGATGGCTGCGAGCAGGGGCGCGCCGATGCCGAGTGTCCACCGGGCGATCGTCCCCTCGCCGGCCTGGAAGCCCCAGTGGGCCAGTGCAGCCAGCGCGCATACCTCCAGCAAGAAGCGCAGCGCGAGGTTGGCGGACTGAGCGATCGGCATGTGGGGCCTCCCCTTTCGATGCCGGGTACGACCTCGCACAATGCTGACCCGAACCAGATGCCGGAGCTCCTTCGCCCTAAACAAGGGAGCCCCTCCCCCGAGAGCGTTCGGCTCCGGGGGAGGGGACCGGGGAGGAGTGGGGGAGGAGTGGATGGGTGCGTGGCTAAAGGGTGAGGACTGGCTCTTCCTCAGGCGCCTCGACCTCGTCCGCAGCTTCGGCCAGCTCCGGCGTCACCTCTTCGTTCGCCGCCCGTGCCGGGAGGAAGAGGAGGGCGATCGCCGCGCCGACGAGTGTCACGCCCATGCCGATCAGGAGCGTCGTGTCCATGGCGTCGATGAAGGCAGTCCGCGCTGCGTTCACCAGGGCCAGCGCTGCGGCCGGGTCGGGGAGCCGGGCAGCGACCTCCAGCGCGGCGCCGACCGAGTCGCGGGTCACGGCGGCGACCTCTGGCGGCAGGGTGCTGGCCGGGCCGCGCATGCCGTCGCTGTAGTTCGTCGCCAGCAGGCTACCGAGCACCGCCACGCCCAGCGCGCCGCCCACCTGCCGGGTGGTGTCGTTCACCGCCGAGCCGACCCCGGCGTTGTCCTTCGGCACCGCGCCCATGACGGAGTCGGTCGCCGGGGTCATCGCCAGCCCCATCCCGGCGCCGGCTATGATCATGCACGTCGCCACCAGGCCGTAGCCGCTGTCGATAGTCGCGGTCGACATCAGGCCGAGCCCGAGCGCCACGACGGTGAGCCCGGCGGCGACCATGACCTTGGAGCCGAAGCGGGCGGTCAAGCGCGCGCTAAGCGGCGCCGCGATGCCGACCCCAACGGCGATCGGGATCATCCGGACGCCCGTCTCCAGCGTGTCGAACCCGAGCACGAACTGCATGTGCTGGGTTAGGAAGAAGGTCGCGCCGAACAGCCCGAAGAAGACCATTGTGACCGACAGGCTGGCCGCGCTGAAGCGACGGTTCTTGAACAGCGCGGTGTCGAACATTGGGTAGGGCACGCGCCGCTCCCAGAGGACGAAGGCGCCCAGCGTCACTGCGGCCACAGCGAACCAGCCGATGGTCGTGCCGCTGGTCCAGCCCGCCGACGGTGCTTCGATGATCGCGTAGAGCAGGGCGGCCAGCCCGGCGATCGACAGCACCGCGCCCACCGGGTCGAGCGGCAGCGCCTTCTCGTCCCGCGACTCCGGCACCAGGATCGCTGCCGCGATCAGGCTAACGACCACGACCGGGATATTGATCAGGAAGATCGATCCCCATGAGTAGTGCTCCAGCAGCCAGCCGCCGAGCACCGGCCCCAACGGGATCGACAGGCCGTTGACCGCGGCCCAGATGCCGATCGCCTTTGCCCGCTCGGCCGGCGGGAAGACGTTGGTCAGGATCGACAGCGTCGACGGCATAATCAGCGCGCCGCCGATGCCCATCAGCGCCCGCGTGGCGATCAACTGGTTCGCCGTGCCGCTCATCGCGGCCAGCGCCGAGAAGACTCCGAAGACGCCGAGGCCGACCATCAATGCCAGCTTCCGGCCGAAGCGGTCACCCAGCGCCCCTGCCGTCAGCAGCAACCCGGCGAAGACCAGGACGTAGGAGTCGACGATCCACTGCAATTGGCTGGAAGTCGCGTTCAGGTCGCGCACCAGCGTCGGCAGCGCGACGTTCAGGATCATGTTGTCGAGGCTGATGACCGCGAGTGCCAGCGAGAGGACCGCCAGCGTCCACCACCGACGCTCATACGTCCGCTGTGTCAGCTCGCTCATTGTCAGGTTCCCTCCGGTACCTCGCTCCACGTTACCGGCATCAACGGGGCAAACGATACGGGCGGAACCTGCTGCTCTACACTGTCTGGCTCTCCCCGCCAGCCCTGTCTCACCGGACAGGCGGGCAGGTGTCCATTGGCCGAGCTGGACCTGTCGCATGGTAGAGTCAACGGGATGGGTGGACACGGAGCGCCGGCGGACGCCAAGCTGCGTGCTCGAGCCATCCCTGGTATCCTGCGTCGTCGACCCCGCGCAGGGTGCCGGGAATCGCGTGGCTGTCGGGGCGGACGGTGGCCGGCTGGGACCGCTGGCGAGACCACCGGACGATCACTGAGGGTAAGGGAGGCTGCGGTGGCACGCGCCGCGATTCCACATGACTACCATGTCCACACGCTCTTCTCGTTCGACGGCCGCCTGCCGCTGAGCACGGTCTGCGAGGAAGCCATCGCGCGCGGCATCCCGGAGGTGTGCACCACCGACCACGCCGACTTCGTCCCCAGTGACGACGGCTGCGGCTACTTCCAACCCGATGCGTTCTTCGCCGAGCTGGAGCGCTGCCGGGAGCGGTACGACGGCCGGCTGACGCTCCGCGCCGGGGTCGAGATCGGTGAGGCGCACCGCTACCCGGCCGAGGTCGCCCAGCTCCTCAACGGCCACCCCTTCGACTTCGTGATCGGCTCGCTCCACTACGTGGGCGACGAGTTCGTCATGACCCGCCGCTACCTCGAGGACCGCCCCGCCCGGGAGGCGTACACCGCCTACTTCGCCGAGCTGCTGGAACTGGCGAAGACTGGCGACTTCGACGTGCTGGGGCATCTGGACGTCCCGAAGCGCTACGGCGTCGCCGTTCACGGGCCGTTCGACGAGCGGGAGCACGAGGAGGAGATCCGCGCCGTCCTGCGCGCCTGCATCGAGCGCGGCATCGGCATTGAGATCAACACCGGCACGACCCGCCGAGCCGGGGTGCCCTCGCCAGGACCGGAGGCGCTGCGCTGGTACCGCGAGATGGGGGGCGAGATCCTGACCATCGGCTCCGACGGCCACCGTGCCGAGCATATCGGCTACGCCTTGGATGAGGCCGTCGCGCTCGCCCGCGCCGCCGGTTTCACCCACCTCACCACCTTCGAGCGCCGCCAGCCTCGCTTCATCCCCTTGCCGTAGGTGTGAGGTCCGCGCCCGACGGCCGCAGCCAGCGGTCCCTCGCTGGCTGTGGCCGGTGCGTCATCTCCGTGTAAGAGCGGACGATCCGGTGTTGCCAATCCTGTCATCCTGAGCGAAGCGAAGGATCTCGCGTCGGAGCCACCACGTACTAGAGAGATCCTTCGACTCCGCCGTCCGCGGCGGGAGCCGCGGACGGCTCCGCTCAGGATGACATGGTTGCCGTCGTCCACGTAAACGTGGCCTTACAGGATGGCACTCTCAGGTCCGGATCCCCGGCCGCGAGCGCGATTGTCGTCCCTTTCGGTCGGGACCGGCGGTTGCGACCGCCGCGTAGGAGAGCGGCGGCCACAACCGCCGCTCTCCAAAGACGCCCGTGCTCCCGCGTCGTGTCTACCCGAGCGCGACGTCGAGGATCATCATGATGATGAAGCCGACGATGGTGCCGCTGGTAGCCAGGTCGGCGTGGCTGCCGCGCTGTGACTCGGGAATCAGCTCCTCCACCACCACGAAGATCATGGCGCCCGCCGCGAAGGCCAGGGCGTAGGGGAGAATCGGCGTGATCACGATCACCGCCGCGGCCCCGATCGCGGCGGCGATCGGCTCGACGGCGGCCGACAGTTGCCCGTACCAGAAGGCTTTCAGCGGCCGGATCCCCTCCCGGCGCAGGGGCATAGCGACCGCGATGCCTTCCGGCAGGTTCTGCAGTGCGATGCCGATGGTCAGTGCGATGGCGGACGCCAGGGTCGGTCCGACATCTCCGGTGATCATGGCCTCGGCCGCTGCACCGAAGGCGACGCCGACCGCCAGCCCCTCCGGGATGTTGTGCAGCGTGATCGCCAGCACCAGGAGCGTGGTGCGCCGCCAGGTGGTGTGGAAGCCCTCGGCCTTGCTCTCCGGCTGGTCCAGGTGGAGGTGCGGCAAGAGGAAGTCGGCCAGGCGGAGGAAGGCCGCGCCGAGGAGGAAGCCGATCGCCGCCGGCGCCCAACCGGGTCGACCCGTCTCCTCGGCCAGCTCGATCGCGGGCAACAGGAGTGACCACACGCTGGCCGCGATCATGACCCCGGCGGCGAAGCCCAGCATCGCATCGAGCAGCGGCTGGGACATGCGCCGCGTGAAGAAGACGAGGCTGGCGCCGAGCGCGGTGATGAACCAGGTGAGCCCGCCGCCCAGGATCGCCTGGACCACCGCGTTCTGCGCCTGGAACCACTCGGACATCAGTCTGTGTCCCCCGCGTGCTCACGCCGCGCGCGATACACAGCGGCGGGTGGTTCGCACCCGCCGTGTGAACCGCTATCCGACCCGGGCGATGGTCGCGACGTGGTCGTTCTTGTCGACCTCGATCAGTCGCGAGCCCTTGGTCGCCCGGCCCTGGCGCCGCAAGTCCTTCACCGTCACCTGGAGGGCCTGACCCCCGGCCGCACCGAGCACTACGTCGTCGTCTGGGGTCACCAGCGCCGCTCCGGCGATCCGATCGCCCTTCGCCAGGGCGATCGCCGCCACGCCGGACGTCGCCCGGCGCTTGGCCGGGAAGTCCTTGAGCGCCGTCCGCTTGCCCATGCCCTGCGCCGTGACGACCAGCACGTCGCCGTCGCTCTTGGGCGGGATCGCCAACGCGGTCACGACCTCGGCCCCGGCCTTGAGCGCGATGGCGTTCACCCCCTGGCCGTCGCGGCCGGTGGCGCGTACCTCGTCGTCGGCGAAGCGGAGCGCCTGCCCGTTGCTGGCGATCACCAGGTACTCGCCGCCTTTCTCGGCGAGCGTCGCGGCGACGACACGGTCGTCACCCAGCAGGCGCAGGTCGTTGAGCCCGGCGCTGGTGATGGTCCGGTACTCAGCGAGCGATGTCTTCTTCACCTTGCCGTTTGCGGTGAACCAGACCACGTAGCGGTCCTCGGTGAGCTCGTCCACCGGGAGGATCGTCGCGAGTGCCTCGTCCGGCTTGAGGCCGAAGACCTTCTGCGCCGGCTCACCACTCGATGCCCGCGTGCCCGCCGGCACCTCGTGCCCGCGGCTGAGGTAGACCCGCCCGCCGCGCGTCAGCACCAGCAGGTAGTCGAGCGTCGAGGCCGGGACGATGGCGGCCAGCCCCTCGCCCTTCGCCGTCCGCCCGGCGCGCGCCCGCTTGAACGCGTTCTCCGGCAGCGCCTTGACCCGCCCGCTCTGGCTGGCGACGATCAGGATCGGCCGCTCCTCGATCAGGCTGGCGACGGAGGCGATCTCCTCCTGTCCCTCGCGGTCGATGCGGGTGCGGCGGTCGTCGCCGTGCTCCTGGGCGATGGCGGTCAACTCCTCCTTGAGCAGCGCCACCTTCTTCGCCTCGCTGGCCAGCAGCGCCTGGAGCTCCTTGATGCGCTTGGTGAGCTCCTTCTTCTCCTCGGCGTACTTGGCCGCGTCGAGCCGGGTGACCTGCGCCAGCGTCATGTTCGCGATCACGTCCGCCTGGATGTCGGTCAGGTTGTACTTGACCTTGATCTTTTCCTTGGCGACGTTCCGGTCGCGCGCCTGCTGGAAGATCCGAACGATCTCGTCGGCGTGCGCGGCGCCGATGATCAGCCCCTCGACGACGTGCAGCCGCTCCTGCGCCTTGCGGAGTTGATACTCGGCCCGCCGGGTGATGACGTCGATCTGGTGGCGGTTCCAGTAGCGCAGCAGGTCGAGCATGCCGGTGCGCCGCGGCTGGCGGGCCGGCTGGCCCGGATCGCCGAAGAGGAAGACCATGTTGACGTTGACGGCCGTCTCCAGGTCGGTGAAGCGGTAGAGCTGGTTGAGTACGACCTCCGGGGTCGCGCTCCGCTCCAACTCGATGACGATGCGCGTGCCCTTCTCGTCGTCCGACTCGTTGCGCACGTCGATCACGCCGGTCACCTTGCCGTCGTTGACGGCGTTGATGATCGACCGCACCAGCCGCGACCGGGAGATGGGCGGGATCTCGGTCACGACCAGATTCCGCTGGCGCAGCTCCTCCTCCAGGCGCACCTCGCCCCGGATGACCAGTCGCCCCTTGCCGCTCTCGAGGTAGGCGCGAATGCCGTCGGTGCCGATGATCCGGCCGCCGGTCGGGAAGTCGGGTCCCGGGAGGATCTTCATCAACTCATCGACGGTCATCTCCGGGTTGTCGAGCAGCGCGATCGCGGCGCGGATTGCCTCCCGCAAGTTGTGCGGCGGGATGTCGGTGGAGAGGCCGACCGCGATGCCGGAAGAGGGATTGCAGATCGGCGGGATGCGCGCCGGCAGGTAGACCGGCTGCACCACGTTCGGCATCTGAAGATAGGTCTGCTCGAAGGGGACCGTCTCCTGCTCGATGTCGCGCAGCAGCAGCTCACCGACCGGCGAGAGACGCATCTCGGTGTAGCGGTAGGCCGCGGCGGCGTCGCCGTCGATCGAGCCGAAGTTGCCTTGCCCCTCGATCAGCGGGTAGCGCATGGTGAAGTCCTGTGCCATGCGCACGGCTGCATCGTAGACGGCGCTGTCGCCGTGGGGGTGGTACGACTTCAGCACATCGCCCACGACCGACGCGCTCTTGACGGTCGGGCGGTTGGAGCGGTGCCCGTTCTCGTACATGCACCAGAGGATGCGCCGCTGCACCGGCTTGAGCCCGTCGCGGGCGTCCGGCAGGGCGCGGCTGGTGACGACCGCCAGGGCGTACTGGACGAAGGCGTCCTCGAACAGGGTCGAGAACTCTTCGGTCTCGATCGTCTCCTCATGCCCGTTGGTGTAGACAGTCGTTGCCATTCGGTCGTGTCCTTCGGTCGTACGGTCGATGTCGCTCACGTGGTTCGGCTCCTGGCCGGTGCCCCGGCAGATCGCGCGTGCGCCGGGCCGCGGGCGGCTGCCGGGGACTCATCCGGTCCCGCGGTGCCCCTCGGCCAGCCGATCGAGCCGCGTGAGGGGCCGGCGCCGCAATCGGTGTTCAGGTTCGTCGCCCGCGGCGACAGGGGCCAGTGCCGCGTTTGAGACCCGCATATGGCGCATCTGCCGGGTGGCCAACGGATCCGGCGCCGTGGCGCGTGCCCGGGGCTAAAGCCGCCGGGCTGACAAGGCGAAGCCCACTGAAGGGGCTGGGGTTACCGGTGTCCGCCACTGGCGTTGAGGATCTGTGGTCCTGGTAGCTCCTCGATAGCGGGCCACAGCGTTCCCTCTGCGTGATGGCGGCGTTGATCCACGATGTACGAGACGACACGCGGGAGGTGCCGCTCCGCGAACGAATCGACGCTGTATTCGGCCTGCCACCCGAACCCGTCACCGAACTCCTCGTTGATCATCCGCGAACTCGCTCCCTTGATCCGCTGGATTGCCGTGGCTACCGGCAGGGTCGGCGGAATCGAAACCGCGAGGTGAACGTGATCGTCAGTGCCGCCGACTGCGTGAACCATAATCCCGTGACGCTCGGCCGCCTCCCGCAATCGTGCGTGCACGCGCGCTTCCCACTCGGGCGTGATGAACGGCTGGCGATCCCTGGTGGTCCAGACGAGGTGATAGAACAAACGCCAGCGCGACACTACCTAGTCCCTTTCGCGATCAGCGATGCTTGCCCCGTCGGCCACGGCGCGAAGCGCGCGAACCCCAGCCCCTTCAGTGGGCTTCGCCGTGTCAGCCCGGCGGCTTTAGCCCCGGGCACATGCCACCGCTTCAGACCCGTCGCCACCCGCGCTGGTAAGAGATCGCGGACCCGCACCTCTCCCACCGCGCCTACACATCAATCTCCTGGTACTTCCGTGCGCGCTGCGCCAGGAAGGTGCGGCGCCCCTCGGCGTTGGTGTCCTCCATCAGTTCGTAGACCATGCGCTCGGCCAGGGCGGCGTCCTCCAGCGTGACCCGGCGCAGGCGGCGGCGCTCCGGGTCCATCGTCGTCTCGCGCAGCTCCCGGGGGTTCATCTCGCCCAGGCCCTTGTAGCGCTTGAGCTCGAATGGACCCTTGCGGCCCTTCATCCACTCGCGCAGCGCCTCGTCGTCGCGCAGCCAGGTCACCTTGCCGTTCTGGCGCACCGAGTAGAGCGGCGGCGCCGCCAGATAGATGTGCCCGCGCTCGATCAACTGCGGCAGTTCCTGGAGGAAGAGCGTCAGCAGCAGCGCCTGGATGTGCATGCCGTCCACGTCGGCATCGGTCATGATGATGATCTTGTGGAACCGCAGCCGGGAGATGTCGAACGCCTGCCGCGAGCCGGTGCCGATCACCTGCAAGAGGGTCCGGATCTCCTCGTTCTTGGCGACCCGCTCGATGTTGGCGCGCGCCACGTTCAGCGGCTTGCCGCTGAGCTTCAGTATCGCCTGGAAATCGGAGAAGCGCCCCTGGCTGGCCGAGCCGCCCGCGCTGTCACCCTCGACGAGGTACAGCTCTGCGCGCTCCGGGTCCTTGGTGTTGCACGGGATGAACTTGTCGGAGATCGTCGCGTCCAGCAGCGCGCCGTTGCGACGGCTCTTGCCGGTCATGACGAGCCGGGCCGCCGCCTTCGCCGCGTCGCGTGCCTTGCGCCGCTGCTCCAGCGTACGCACCCACTCCCGCGCCGCGGATTCGTTCGCCTCCATCCAGCGGGTCAGCGCGTCGCCCACGACCGAGCGGACGATCCCGTCGACTCCGCTGTTGGTCAGCCGGTTCTTCGTCTGCCCCTCGAACTGCGGGTTGGTCAGCTTGACGGAGACGATCGCGACCAGGCCCTCGCGGATCAGGTCGGCGTCGAATTCCCGCTTCTTGGTGACGCCAAGCCGGATCGCCTGGTCGTTGAGCACCTTGGTCAGCGCCGCCTGGAAGCCGCTCTCGTGCGTGCCGCCCTCGACGGTGCGCACACCGTTGGCGAAGGAGACCACCCGAGTGCGCTCGCCCCGGTTCGGCTGCACTGCCACCTCGATCACGACGTCATCGCGCGTCTCGGCGATGGCCACGACCTCCTTGAAGAGCGGCTGGCTCTCCTTGTCGCGCGGGCGGAGTTCCTCGACGTAATCGACGAGGCCCCGCTCGGAGTGGAAGGTCTGCTCGACCATCTCCCCGGCGTCATCGTCCCAGATACGCAGGTGGTAGGCGATGCCGCGGTTGAGGTAGGCGGCGGCGCGCAGGCGGCTCTCGACTACGTCCCGCTGGTAGCCCACGGCCGGGTCGGCGAAGATCTCGCGGTCGAACAGCCAGCGGAGCTGGGTGCCGGTGCGTTTCGGGTCGCAGGGGGTGATGGTGTGCTTGCCCGGCACGCCGCGGGTGAAGGTCTGGAAGAACTGCTGGCCGTCGCGCCAGATGGTGAGCTCCAGCCGCTCCGACAGCGCGTTGATGACGGTGGCACCGACGCCGTGCAAGCCGCCAGCGGTCTTGTACGCCCCCTGGTCGAACTTGCCGCCGGAGTGGGGCACGGTCATGATCACCGTGGCCGTCGGGAGCGTCTTGCCGTTGACCTCCTTCAGGTCGAACGGCATGCCGCGCGCCTCGTCCCGCACCGTGACCCAGCCGTCCCGGTCGATCTCGACCCAGATGTTCTTGCCGTACCCGGCGATGGCCTCGTCGGTGGCGTTGTCGAGCGCCTCCCAGATCAGGTGGTGCAGCCCAGTCGTGCCGGTGGAGCCGATGTACATGCCGGGGCGGGTGCGGATCGCCTCGATTCCTTCCAGCACGCGGATATCCGCGCCGGTGTAGCCACGCTCGGCGCGCTCCTCACGCTCCGCCACTGCGGCGGGCGCCGCGGCCTGCGCCGTCCCCGCGCGTGTGCGTCGTGTCGTCTTCGCCTCAGCCATATCCGCTCCCCGGCCTGTCTCTGCGTTTTTGGTCCGTGGCAATGATGAGCCCCCTACGGTTGCGCTGAATCAGAACTGATGTTCGATTCCGTGACAATTATAGCGTATCGATGCAAGCCCTGCCAACCCCAATTGCGCGAACGTACGCACTATTCTACGCCATAGGTGTGACTGGCAGGCGAGATGGGCCCCGCCTTTCCCGCTGGGGTGGGGCCTGCTAGCATGTTCCAGGAGCCGACGACGGCTCGGAGAGGAGCGCGCAAACGTATGACCTATGAGGAAGCGGTCGATCTCAGCCGCTACCAGGACCCCGCGACGATCGACGAGATCCTGCGCACGGCGCGCACGATCGCGATCGTCGGGCTCTCGTCAAAGCCGAACCGGCCGAGCTACGGCGTGGCCGCCTACCTGCAGCGCCAGGGCTACCGGATCATCCCCGTGAACCCGGCCGAGCAGGAGGTGCTGGGTGAGCGGGCCTATCCCTCGCTGTTGGATGTCCCGGAGCCGATCGACGTGGTCGACGTCTTCCGCCGTCCAGAGGTGACGCCGGACATCGCCCGCGACGCCGTCGCCGTCGGAGCCAAAGTGTTCTGGCTCCAGCTCGACATCATCAACCCCGAGGCGATCGCCATCGCCGAGCAGGGTGGCCTGACCGTCATCGTCGACCGCTGCACCGCGATCGAGCACCAGCGTTGGAAGCGCGGGACGTAGCTGGGGCTGCGCATTAGCTGCCACTCGTAGCGACGCATTTGTCCATCGCGCGAGCGCCGGATGACCACCAGCGGCGATAGCACGCAAACCGTGACGGCGCGTGCGGAGTCGTTTCGCAAGAACAGTAAAATGGCCGTTGAACGTTGCCGGTAGCGAGGGGCTTGAAAGCCGGATGGACAGCACCGAGCGAGTCGTGACGCTGGAGGAGCTGCGGGCGCGGCGAGCCGAGATCCTGCGGATCGCCGCGCGGCATGGCGCGTATGACGTCCGCGTCTTCGGCTCGGTCGCGCGTGGAGAAGCCGGTCCCGACAGCGACATCGACTTCCTGGTCAAGTTCGAGCCGGGCCGCTCCGTGTTGGACCTGAGCGAGCTCATCCTTGATCTTCAGGAGGCCCTCGGCCGCGACGTTGACGTCTACAAGATCCGCCGTCCCTCCGAACTCGCCGAGCGCATCGAACGCGAGGCGGTGGCGCTGTGAGCGACGCGCGGGACCTTCGCTACCTGATCTACATTCGGGAATCGATAGCGCTGATCCAGTCGCGAACACGTGCCGGTCGTGAAGCGTTCATGCACGATGTCGATGTGCAAGACTCCGTCTTGTGGCGATTACAGACACTTGCTGAGGCGACGGGAAAGCTGTCCGCGGCGCTGAAGGCCCGCCTCTCCGAGATCCGCTGGCGGGCCGTTTATGGTTTTCGAAATGTCGCTGCGCATGCCTACCTAGATCTCCGGCTTGACGAGGTCTCGGAGATCATTGAAGAGCATTTGCCCGCGCTCCAGTGCGTGGTGGAATCGGAACTGGCAGCGCAGAGCACCGATCCGTCCTGAGTCGGTCAGAGACCCAGGCGGTCGTAGGCGGTCAGCATCGAATTCCCAGTCGGCTCAGCGAGCTTGACGAGCTAATCGGGTCTACGCGGTCGGCTCGTGCCCGGGGCTGAAGAGGGGAAAGCCCACTGAACGGGCTGCGATGTTCACCCGCAGGCTGGTCCGATCCGGCAACCAACTGGGCGCCGCGTCTCCGGCCCCTTCAGTGGGCTTTTCGTTGTCAGCCCCGCTGCGCCAGCCGCTAGCCCTGCTCCTCCGGCAGCAGATACTCCGGCACCGGCTCGGGTGGGAGGGCGGCGACGCGCTCGGGGAAGGTGGCGATGAGCTCGCGGACGCGCTCGACCGGCTTGGGGCTGCGGGCCAGCCGGGCGGCTTCGCGGGCGGTCGCGCTCTGCTGGGTGACCTCGACCAGGAAGCCGCCGCCCAGTGCCGAGGTGTAGATCGCCTCGCCCTCGCCGGTGAGCTCGGCCGCCACGTTCCGCCAGCGGGGATGACCCTGCGGCGCGGTGGCGGTCATCCACCAGGTGAGGACGATCGTGCCGTCCGGCTCGACGTGCCCTTCGAGGGTAACGCCCTGCCCGGCGTCCAGCATCAGCCGGTCGCCTTCGACCGTCGCGCCGGCGCCGATTTCCCGCGCAAGATCGCCGAGGATTTCCCGGCGCATCGCGACCGTGAGCGTCTGACGCCGCTCCGTCACCACCGGCGCCTCAGCGCCCGCATCCCCTGCGGGCGTCGCGCCGCTCCCCTGCACTCCCGCTGTCATCTTCCTGCTCCATCCGCTCTCCGCACCGACGGGCGTCTCTCAGGATGCCCGATTCTACACGTTCTCCAGGCTCGTGCTCCGAGTTGGCGCCTACTGTGCTACGATGCCGCCACGGTAGCAAGGCGGGGTTGCCCCCGACAAGCTGGATACGAGGGAGCACGGTACCGATGAGTGAGCGGACGGCACGCTACCCCGGCGTCTACGCGGCAATGGCGACGCCGCTGACGCCGGACGGGCAGGTGGACCGCGACGGTGTGGGCCGCCTGGTGACCGCCCTGCTCGATGCCGGGATCGATGGGCTGTCGATCCTGGGGTCGACGGGCGAGTGCAACGGCCTGACCCGCGCGCAGCGGCAGGAGGTGCTGGCCACGGTGATGGAGGCGGCAGGAGGCCGCGGGACCATCTTTACCGGTGCGGCCGGCACGGTGGTGGACGACATCGTGGCCGACCTGAAGGCCACGGAGGGCAGCGGCGCGGTCGGCGCACTGGTGCCGCCCCCGTTCTACTTCCCGCTCAACACCGCCGCGGTGATCGACTACTTCCAGTACGTCGCCGAAGCGAGCCCAATCCCGATCATCCTCTACAACATCCCGCGGCTCACCAAGGTGCCGATCGCGGTGGATGCGGTCGCGCGGCTGGCCGAGCACCCGAACATCATCGGCATCAAGGACAGCAGCGGTGATTTCGGCTACTTCACCGCGGTGGTCCGGGCGGTGGCGAACCACCCCGACTTCACGGTGCTGACCGGCTCCGACAACCTCCTGGCCAGCGCGTTGTTCGCGGGCGGCGATGGGATCATCGGCGCCACGGTGAACGTCGTGCCGGAGGCCGAGGCGGGGATCTTCAAGGCGATGCGCGAGGGGGACTTCGCCACCGCGCACTCGCTGCAGGGGCTGGTCGCGGCCGTCACCGATGCCTGCCGCATCGGGGTTTTCCCGGCTGCGTACAAGGCCGCGCTCGCGCTGAAGGGCATCTGTGGCCCGCATATGACCCGGCCAATTCCCGCGCTCACGGCCGAGGAGACGGCGGAGTTGCGCAGCCGGCTGGTGGCGCTGGGAGTGATTGAGTAGCCGCCCTTACCCCTTCCCCCTCTCCCAACGTTGGGAGAGGGGCCGGGGGTGAGGGCTCACGCAACATGAAAGGAGACCCGATGTCTCTTTCCGAGTGCGACCGTTATCTGGAGGAGCGCGAGCAGGAGCACCTGGAAGCGATCCAGGAGTTCCTGCGGATCCCGAGTGTCAGCGCTCTCCCGGAGCACCAGGGCGACGTGCGGCGTGCCGCCGAGTGGCTGGCGGACTACCTGCGCCGCATCGGCGTGCCGGAGGTGGAGTTGCTGCCGACCGAGCGGAACCCGGTCGTCTTCGGCGCCTGGCACGTCGATGACGCCCAGCCGACCGCGATGATCTACGGCCACTACGACGTCCAGCCGCCCGACCCGCTCGACCTCTGGACCTCGCCGCCGTTCGAGCCGCAGTTGCGCGACGGCAAGCTCTACGCCCGTGGCGCCTCGGACGACAAGGGCAACGTCATGGTGGCGCTGCAGGGTGTGGAGGCGCTGGTGCGCACCCAGGGCCGCCCGCCGATCAACCTGAAATTCTTCTTCGAGGGCGAGGAGGAGATCGGCAGCCCCAGCCTGCCCGCCTTCATGCCCAACCACCGCGAGAAGCTCGCCTGCGACTTCATCATCAGCGCCGACGGTGGGCAGCCCTCGCTCGATCAGCCGGGGGTGACGCTCACCGCCAAGGGGATCGCGGCTTGCCAGGTGAATGTGCGCACCGCCGCCACGGACCTGCACTCCGGGATGTTCGGCGCCGCCGTGCCCAACGCCGCGCAGGTCACCGCCCATCTGGCCGCGTCGTTCCACACGCCCGACGGGCGCGTCGCGGTTGAGGGCTTCTACGACCGGGTGCGGGAGTTGAGCGAGGAGGAGCGTGCGGAGTTGGCGGCCGCGCAGGCGAGCGCCGGCCCCTACTGGGAGAAGGTGGGCGCGCCCGCCCTCTGGGGTGAGCCCGGCTACAGCCCGGGTGAGCGCGTGGCGGCCCGCCCCACGCTCGACATCAACGGCATCTGGAGCGGCTTCCAGGGCGCGGGCGTCAAGACGGTCACCCCGGCCGAGGGCCATTTCAAGATCACCTGCCGCCTGGTCGCCGATCAGAACCCGGAGGAGATCCTGACGCTGATCGAGCGGCACGTCGAGAAGCACTGCCCGCCCTGGGCCACGGCGACCGTCGAGCGCTTCCCCGGTTCCGCCCGCCCGTTCGGCATCCGCCGGGATCACCCGGCGCTCAAGACGGCGATGGGGGTGCTGGAGCAGATCTTCGGCAAGCCGCCGGTCGTCGCCCGCCAGGGCGGGACGATCCCGGTCGCCGAGATCTTCCAGCGCGAGCTGGGCGCCGACATGGTCTTCTTCGCCTTCGGCACGCCGGACGGCAACGTCCACGCGCCAAACGAGTCGATGCGGCTGGAGAGCATGCGCCGCGGCCGCCGCGCCTACTGCGCTTACCTGACCGCGCTCGCCAAGTAGCAGCGCGTTCCTCGCGGTCGAGACGGTCCACGGACCGTCTCGACCGCCCCTCCCTCCGCATTGTCACGACATTGTCGCGACACCTGATGATCTGTTGCGAGCCCTCCCCGCTTCCCCGCAGACAATTGCGGTACGTGAAAGGGCGGAGCGACGTTCCCTGACCGACGGGACGGCATTGGAGGGAGGGCGGTTGCTGTGATGACCAGAAGCGGCGCATACCGTGAGGTGATGACCACAGCACGCGGCCGGTTGATGCGGCTGCGCGAGGACTTGCTACGCCATCGCGCCGAGGTGGAGGAGACGCTGGCGGCGATGACCGTCAGCCAGGAGGACGAAGGCACCATCGCCACGCACATCGCCGATGCCGCCTCCGACTTGCTAGAGGCCCAGACCACCGTCGGCGCCCTCTCCCGGATCGACGCGGAACTGGCGGAGGTCGACGCGGCGCTGGATCGGCTGGAGCGTGGGACCTACGGCGTGTGCATCGATTGCGGTGAAATGATCGATCCGGCCCGGCTCAAGGCGCTCCCCACCGCCACGCGCTGCCTGCGCTGCCAGACGCACTACGAATACCGTACCGGCGCCTGACGTTCATGCCGGGAACGTGGACGCCCGCGTTCCAGCCCGGCGTGGCTGTCTCTAGGGGTCGCGGAGCCAGGGGCAGGTTCCGGTATCTCTTCACGCATTCGGGGAGAATGGCGTACACTCGGTCGGTGCAGCTCGGCCGGCGGCGCGGGCCGCGGCCGGACGGAGAGGCAGCGACCGATGTCCAGCCAGATCGCCCACCCCGCGGACTCCCGCGCGGGGACGGCGCTGTTGCTGATCAGCGCCGGGCATTTCATGAGCCACTTTTGGTTGATCACCTGGCCGTCCCTGTTCACAGTCCTCGCGGGGGTCTTCCAGGTCGACTATCTGCAACTCGGCTTCCTGATGACGCTCTACAGCGTCACGAGCGCGATCTTCCAGGTCCCATTCGGCTACCTGGCCGATCGGCATGGTCCGAAGCCGATCCTCGTCTTTGGCCTGCTGGTAAACGGTGCCGCCATCGGCCTCTCGGCGCTGGCGCCGAACTACGGCGTTCTCCTCGTGCTGGCGCTCTGCGCCGGGGTGGGGCAGGCCGTCTTCCACCCGGCTGACTACGCCATCCTCTCCGCGCTCTTCAGCGCCGAGCGCGCGGGGAAGCCCTACAGCCTGCACACCTTCACCGGGTTCGCCGGGAGCGCGGCCGCGCCGCTCGTCATTGCCGGGATCACTGCGGTCTTTAACTGGCAGGTGGCGCTGGCCGTCGCCGGGCTGCTCGGCATCATCATCGCGGCGGCGGTCGCCTTCCAGCTCCGGGTTCCTGCGCCGGTTCGGCCGGCGCCGTCCCCAAAGGCGGAGGGAGCGTCCCGTAAGGGAGCAAGCTTCAGCTTCATGCTGAGCCGGCCGTTCCTCCTCCTGTTCGGCTTCTTCGTGTTCACCTCGATGTTCACCGCGGGGTTGCAGTCGTTCCTCCCGTCCACGCTGACCGAGCGGTACGGCGTCTCGCTCGAGACGGCCAACGGAATGCTCACCGCCTTCCTGGTCACGCTCGCCATCGGGGTGCTGGCCGGCGGTGTGCTGGCGGATCGCATCCGCAGCTACGGGCGGGTCATCGCCGCCAGCTTCACCGCGAGCACGCTCCTGATGCTCCTGGTCGCTGCGGTGCCGATCCCGGTCTGGCTGTTGCTGCCGGTGTTCGCCCTGGCGGGTGGGCTGCAGGGGATCATCATGCCGAGCCGGGACAAGCTGGTGCGCGAGTCCTCGCCGGAAGGTGCCGCCGGGCAGAGCTTCGCCTTTGTGTCCGTCGGCTTCAGCGTCGGCGGCATCATCGCCCCGCCCATCCTTGGTGGAGTGCTCAACCGCGGCGAGCCGATGCTGGTCTTCTGGTGCCTGGCGCTCTTCCTGGTCCTGGCTACGGTGACGGTGCTCATCCCGGCACGTCAACCGGCGAAGGACCGCGCCCGCACCGAAGAGCGCGCCTCCGTCTGAGCGCGGCCGCCTCCATCCTGGTCGTAGACCACACCTGCACGACTTGCCCCAGGGTTGGATCCCCGCGGGTGGCGCGAAGATCCCACCGCTCGGTGCGTGCCCGGGGCTAAAGCCGCCGGGCTGAGAAGGCGAAGCCCACTGAAGGGGTTAGGGCCGCGGTACTCGACGGGCCGCCGGATCGGATTCGCCGAGGTGTGGGCCAGGGGAGCCCCTTCAGTGGGCTTTTCATATGCAGCCCGGCGGCTTTAGCCCCGGGCACGTGCCTCGGCGTGGGATCCTTCACGCTACCCACCCCCGGGCACAGGCCGGGCGGCGGACTCCCCACGCCGGGGTGTCTGCCCTTATCCACCGCTCCCCGTCACCGGTGTGGCCGGACCGCTACGCCTCGCGGCGCTGCAGGGTGCGCAGGAGCAGCAGGTAGGCAAGGGCGGTCCAGGCCAGGATCACGACGAAGCCGAGCCACGTGTCGGAGTAGTAGGCACGGCCGCTCAGCCCGTTGATCATGAGCTGGACGGCCTGGCTAGTCGGGAGCAGCTTGAGCAGGAGCTCGACCACGTCGGGCATGGGCAAGCCGGCAATGAACGCCGGGGCGATCACCGGGAGGAGGATGAAGCCCGACCAGGTGTTGAGCTGGTTCGCGTTCTTGAACACCCCACCGAGCAGCAGGCCGAAGCCGATCAGCGCTAGGCTGAGGGTCAGGAGCGCCCCGATGAAAAGCGCCGGTTGCTCGGGCGCGACGCCGGTGAGTCCCAGGAGCAGCCCCACAGAGATGACGACGTAGACCAGCCCGACCAACGCCTTGGCGACGATCACGTCGCTGTAGGACACCGCCATCACCAGCGCGTCCAGCGTCTTCTTCTCCGCCTCCTCGGCCAGGATGACCGGCACGGCCAGCATGCCGATCATGGCGACCAGCATCACGGCCACCGCGACCACGAAATAGCGGCGCAGCCCCAGCTCCTCAACGATCGCCTGGGCGGCACTCGGCGGCTCGTCGATGATCTCCTGCTGGATCGTCGCCGGAGGTTGTTGCCCGGCCATTGTGCGCAGCGCCCCGTCCAGGATGGCGGTGATGAGGTCGGCGTCGCTGCTGGTCTGGGCGCGGATCACCGTCAGCGGTGGGGAGCTACCCTCTGCGACAGCTTCGTCGAACCCGGCCGGGATGACGAGGCCGAGGTCCGCATCCTCGTCGGCGACGTGCTCGCGGACGGCCGCCTCGTCGTCATAGGCGCTGAAGTTGAGCTTGACCGCCGGGCCGGCTGCCGTCTGCAGGGTGTCGAGCAGTTGCGTCTGGCCCGCGGCGGTGTAAGCGATGTCGACCTCCAAGGTCGGTGCCTCGTCGCTGAAGATCTGGCCGTAGAGGATCCCCAGGCCGAGCGGGACGATGACGGCGACCAGCACACGCGCGTCCCGGATCGCGTCGCGCAGATCCTTGCGGAAGATCGGCAACATCAGATTGAAACGCATGCTCCGCTCCTCCTCACAGCGGTCGCCCGGCGAGGGCGATGAAGACGTCCTCCAGCGTCCCCTCCTGGGAGTGGATGGTGAGGACGCGCCCGTCGCGCATCCAGGCCGCGAGCCGGTCGGCGTCGGCGGGGTCGTCGAGCCGCACGGTGTGCTCGCTGCGGTCGTCGAGGAGCACGGTGGCCGAGCGCTGACCGTAGCGGAGCTTCAACTCGCGTGGCGTGTCGAGGGCGACGATCTTCCCCTGGCTGAGGAAGGCGACGCGGTCGCACAGTTCGTCGGCCTCTTCCATGTAGTGGGTCGTGAGGACGATGGTCGTACCCTGCGCGCTCAGGTTCTTGACCAGATCGCGGAGGTCGCGAGCAGAGGACGGGTCGAGGCCGCGGGTCGGCTCATCGAGAAAGAGGACGCGTGGTTCGTTGATCAGCGCGCGGGCGACGAGCAGCCGCTGCTTCATCCCTGTGGAGTAGGTCTTCACCTTGCGGTCGGCCGCCTCGGTGAGCCCGACCAGCTCCAGGAGGTCGTCGGCGCGGGAGCGGGGCGCCTGGTAGAGGTCCGCGAAGAAATGCAGGGTTTCTCGCCCGCTCAGGCGCTCGTACAGGTTCTGGTCTTCGAAGACGAGGTTGATGAGCGGCTTGATCTTGTCCCGCTCGGAGACGATGTCGTAGCCCGCCACGGTGGCCTGCCCGGCGGTCGGCCGGGTGCGGCCGGTCAGCATGCGGATGGTGGTGGTCTTGCCGGCGCCGTTGTGGCCGAGCAGGCCGAAGACCTCGCCCGCCGCCACGCTGAAGCTGATCCCGTCGACCGCGCGCACGCTGCCGTAGTGTTTGGCAAGCTGCTCGACCGCGACCATCGGCGTTGCGGATGCCGTCATCCAGTCTCCTTTCGTCCTCAGCAGCTTTCCGGGCGCGGCTCACCGGACTGGTTCGGTGCTGCAGCCCATGACATCATGCCACGCGCGGCGCGACGCGGCGTGTGGCCTTCAGCGGTAGCGCCACTGGACGGCGAGCCAGGCCACGCTCCAGGCGGCGCCCATGAAGCCGAACAGGTAGGTGACCGGGTTGTAGACCTCACCGGTGGCCAGGGCCTGCTGGAAGGCGACGAAGTAGGTGGCGAGGATGGCCGCGCTGTAGGCGTACCGCATCGCCTTCGCTTGCAGCCAGGCGGCGCGTTCGTCCATCGCCCGGACGATCGTGTCCTCACCGCGCAGCATAACCTGGAGGACCGAGGCCACGGCCAAGACGCCGAACAGCCCGGCCGCGAACAGGTAGAACCAGCTATCCGTGACGTCGCGGCTCCGCACGATCAGGTATTGCACGACCGCGACTGCGGCCAGTGCCAGGAAGCCCGCAACCTGGTTCCGTACCGCTGCCACTTCGATTTGCTCCTCTCACGTCACGGGCGCTTCATCCGGAAAGAACAAATCCTCGATGGTGGTCCTGAACACACGGGCAAGCTTGAAGGCCAGCGGCAGCGACGGATCGTAGCGGCCGTTCTCGATTGCGTTGATCGTCTGCCGCGACACGCCGACGCGCCGACCCAGGTCGTCCTGTGTCCAGCCTTGCTCCTGCCGCGCCTCGCGCACTCGGTTCCGCACCACCATCCTCCGCGATGTAAAGTTCGCTTTCCATCCCCAGGATAGCCGAGCTGCGGCGCGATGTCAAGGAAGCTTTCCATCGCCCGGCTGCCGGCGGTGCAGCGTTGGCGTTCTTCATGCAGTGGGAATGTGTGCTGTGGTGTTGCCCATGCGCGCGTCCCATGGGTCCGGTGCATGGTCGGAGCCCCCGGCGCCGTGGGCACGCCGGCGCCGGGGGCGGCAGCCCGGCACCGGCCGAATCAGCGGAGGGAGACCCCGATGTCGACGACACCCGCTCCCTACGAGGCGCCGATCTATACCTTCCGCGTCCGCATGCTCGGCGGCGGCTACGCGCCACCGAACCCGCAGGAGATCTGGCGCGACATCGAGATCGCGGCCAACCAGGTAATCGCCGAGCTGGGGGATGCGATCCCGCTCGCGTTCGATTTCGATCTGGACCACATGTGGGCCTTCTACCTGACCGGCAAGGCGTGGGACCAGGAGGGGGCCTACAACATCGACGATCCGGAAGTCGATGAGGTCGCGATCCGCGAGTTGCCGCTGCCGGGCGCCGCGGGTAAGAAGGAGTTCCTCTACATCTACGACTTCGGCGACGAGTGGCACTTCGGTGTCCAGCTCCAGCGGACGAGCGACACCGTGGATCCAGACGCCGACTACCCGCGAATCGTCGCCAAACACGGGGAGGCGCCGCAGCAGTACCCCGACGTGGACGAGTGGGACGAGGAGTGGGATGAGGAGGACGAACTGGACGAGGATGAGGACGAGCTTTAGAAAGCAATACGGGCGCCCGTCGGGCGCCCGTTTTTCGCTCGTGGTCAGCCGGGGGGCCGGTGTTACCCGGCGGCGGACGACTGCTCGGCGACGTAGGCGCGGAGCTTGTCGCGGGCCACGTCGAGGCGCGCCAGCGTCCGCTCCTTGCCAAGCACCCGCAGCGTTTCGAATAGCCCGGGGGAGACGGTTCGCCCGGTCGCGGCGACGCGGATCGGCATGAAGAGCTGGCCTGCCTTGAGCCCGAGCTCGTCCGCCAGGGCGCGGAGGGCCGCCTCCATCCCCGCTTCATCCTCGAAGTCGGCGCCGGCCAGGATCTCCCGCGTGCGATCGAGTCCCTCCAGCACGCTTGCGGGCTCGGTCTTGCGCGGCACGAGCAGGTCCGCCGGGTACTCCTCGGTTCCCTCGGTGAAGAAGAAGCTGGTCAACTCGACCACTTCGGCCAGCGTCTTGAGGCGATCCTTCAGCAGGGCGACGACTTCGCGCACGTAGACGTGCTCCGGCGTGGTCGGGTCTTCGGCCGCAGCCGGGACCAGCCCGGCCTCCCGCAGGTAGGGGATGCAGCGGACGGTCAGGTCCTCCAGCGAGATGATGTGGTTGATGTAGTACTGGTTCATCCAGGCGAGCTTGTCGAAGCTGAAGCGCGCCGGGCTGGGGTTGATCTCTTTCAGATCGAAGAGCTGAATCAACTCCTCGCGGGTGAAGATCTCCTGGTCGCCGTACGACCAGCCGAGCAGCGCCAGGTAGTTGATGACTGCCTCGGGTAGGTAGCCGGCCCGCTGGTACTCGAGCACGCCGACGGCGCCGTCCCGCTTGGAGAGCTTCCCCTTGCCGTCGGGGCGCAGGATGACGGGCAGGTGGACGAAGGTGGGCAGTTCCCACCCGAACGCCTGGATGATGCGGACGTGCAGCGGCGCCGAGGGCAGCCACTCCTCGCCGCGGGTGACGTGGGTGATGCCCATGAGGTGGTCGTCGACCATGGCCGCGAGGTGGTAGGTCGGGAAGCCGTCCGACTTGAGGATCACCGCGTCTTCCAGCAGGCGGTTCTCGAAGGTGATGTTGCCGCGCAGGAGGTCCGGCACCACGGTCGTGCCCGCCTCGGGCATCTTGAAGCGGATGACCGGGGTGATCCCCTGGGCCTCGAACTCCGCGCGCTCGGCGGGCGTGAGATTCCGGCAGCGGCGGTCGTAGCCGGGCGGCTCGCCCCGCGCGCGCTGCTCGGCGCGCACCTGTTCCAGCCGCTCGGGGGTGCAGTAGCACGGGTAGGCGTCGCCCTGCGCGACGAGACGTTCGGCGTGCTCTCGGTAGATCTCCAGTCGCTGGCTCTGGAAGATCGGCCCCTCGTCCCATTCGAGCCCGAGCCACTTGAGCGACTCGACGATCCCCTCGACGCTGCCCTCGACGTAGCGGCGGCGGTCGGTGTCCTCAATGCGGAGGATGAAGTCGCCGCCGTGGTGACGGGCAAAGAGCCAGGTGAAGAGTGCGGAACGAGCGCCCCCAACATGGAGGTCGCCCGTGGGGCTGGGCGCGAAGCGCACCCGAACCCGCGTCCCGGTCATATCCGTTCTCCCTCCCGAGGCATCAGACGACGCGCCCCGGTGCCAAGTATGAGCCACCGTGCCGTCACCGGGCAACGCGACCGCGCCGGTACCGGCGCGGTGCCCGTTTGCTGTCATCCTGAGCGGAGCCGGCCGGCGCGGAGCGCCGGGCGGCGGAGCGAAGGATCTCGCGTCTGCCCCGCCGCGAACCGGAGAGATCCTTCGCTGCGCCGTGTGCGGCTGGCCGCCGCCCCCGGCTCCGCTCAGGATGACAGCGACCGGGCGACGGGGTTGGCTCGGGTGTATCTCGGGAATTCGTCACACTCCATAGGCCGGGATGCTGTGGGATCCATCCGCGCGTCATGCACACCCCGCCGCGACGGCGGCGTCGGTGAGCGTCGCGCTGGCGGTCGCCAGGTTCCGGCCGAGCGCGAGGAGGCCGTCGTCGACCGGGATGGCGCGCTCGACCCCGGCGCGGGCGAAGACGAAGACGACCTCTTTCACCGGCAGGCCGGTGGCTTCGGCCACGGCGAAGGCGTAGACCGCCGCCTGGTTGCGGTAGACGGCGAGGCGCGCGTCCACCTGCTCCGGCGTCACCCGGTCGGTCTTGTAGTCGGCGATGACGAGGCCGTCGGGCTCGCGGAAGAGGAGGTCGACCCGGCCCTCGACGAACCCGTCGCCCACGGGGAGGGTGAAGGCCACCTCGCGCGCGGCGCGCTCGGCCGCGCGGGCGCGCTGCACCACGCCGGAGGCCAGGCAGGCGCGGGCGAGCGCGGCGACTTCGTCCGCATGGCCGGGCACACCCGCCTCGGCGGCCTTGGCGCGGGCCATCGACTCGACCTCGCCGTCGCCCGTCAGGTCGAGCGCCTCCATGGTGGCGTGGAGGGCGGTGCCGACGGCCAGCGTGGCCTCGCGTGGCAGGGCACCCTGCGTCGCCTCGGCGTTGTCCGCCGGCTCCTGGTCCCATGCCTCGACGCTGCTGGCGGTGGTGACCCGAAGCCCGGCACCGGCCCGCTCCAGCAGTGCGGCGCGCTCGGCGACCCACCGCTCACGGGCGACCAGGGCGGCGTCGACCCCCACAGCCGCGGCGGGCGGCGACGATTCCCGGAATCCGTTGTCACCCACCTGGAGATGCGCGGCGAGGAGGACGTGGCAACCGTCGATGTCCGAGCCGTTGGGCGAGGGGTCGGGCGGCGGCGCTGGCAGGTGGGGAACCAGCCGGGCGAGCATCCCCTTCGGCTTGCGCTCCTTCTCCCTGGCATTCTTCCCGAGGATCACCGGGAGGATCAGGTGATCGCGGGCGCGGGTGGCGGCCACGTAGAGGAGTCGGTCCCGCTCGGCCGCGGCGTGCTGCTGCTCGATCTCTGCGGCGGCGGCGTAGCCGGGTGTCTCGAAATAGCCCAGGCTCTGGCTGCCCACGCGCAGGTGCAGCCGGTGGGCGGCGTGGTCGGGGATGACGTTGTTGACCCTGGCGTCGCGGCCCTGGAGGTTGGCGAGCGCGACGATGGGGAACTCCAGCCCCTTGGCGGCGTGGATCGTGAGCAGGCGGACCACGTCGTCCCCCGCCTCGGCCACGTCCGCGTCCTCCTCCTCGGTGCTCCTGCTGGTGGCCGTATCGAGCCAGCGGACGAAGGCGCGGAGTCCCCCGCCGCGCGCGGCGGCAAAGGCGCGGGCCTGGTCGACGACCTTGAGCAGGTTGGCGGCGGCCTGGTCCCCCTGCGGCAGGGTCAGGGCGTACTCGATCAGCCGGGTCGCGTCGATCACGCGGCGCACCAGCTCCGGCAAAGGCAGGCGGTGGCGCAGCGTGTGGAGCGTGCGGAGTGCGTGCATCCCGTCGGCCACGGCGGCGTGGCCGGGCGGCGGCTCGCGGCGGTAGTCGAAATCCGCGCCCATGGCGTTGGCGGCCAGGAAGATCTCCTCATCGGAGCAGCCGAAGGCGCCGGAGCGCAGGGCTGCGACCATCGACAGCCGGTCGCCCGGGTCGTCGATGGCGCGCAGGCAGTTGATCAGCTCCCGCACCTCCTGCCGCTGGAAGAAGCTGCGGCCGCCCTCGTGGCGGTAGGGGATGCCGGCCTCGGCCAGCGCCTCCTCGTAGATCTCGATGCCGGTCCGGCTGGGGACGAGGATCGCAATGTCGCGCCAGCGGGCGGGGCGGACCTCGCCCGTCTCCGGGTCGCGCACCGGCCAGGCCTCGACCTCCACCGCCTGCCGCAGCAGTGCCGCCAGCGTGGTCGCCTCTTGCCGGCGCACGTCATCGGCCGAGCCGTCCATCTCGTGGTGGACGACTACGACCGGGGCGCGGGGCAGGTCGAGCCGGGCCTGCGGCCAGGGGGCGAGCGGGACGTACCCGGCCTGGACGCCGTCGAGCGGGGCGATGATGTGCTGGAAGCAGCCGTTCACCCAGTCGATGACGCCGCTGAGCGAGCGGAAGTTCTGGGTGATGGTGCAGAGATCGCCCGGCAGGACATGCCGCTTGACCCACTCGTAGATGCTGATGTCGGCGCGGCGGAAGCGGTAGATCGACTGCTTCGGGTCGCCGACGAGGAAGAGGCGTCCCGGCGCCGGGCGCAGCTCGCGCCAGTCGCGCGCGGCGGTGCCGTCCGGCTCCTCGCCGCAGAGGTAGAGCAGGATCTCGACCTGGAGCGGGTCGGTGTCCTGGAATTCGTCCACCAGGATGCAGCGGAAGCGCTCGCGGAAGTAGCGGCGCACCTCCGGCCGGTCGCGCAGCAGGTCGCGCGCCCAGATGAGCAGGTCTTCGAACTCGGCCCGACCGGTGCGGCGGCGCTGCTCCGTGTAGTCCCGCACGAACTCCTCGGCCAGCGGCAGCAGCCCGGCGATCGCCTCGGCGCGCAGCGCACGCTTGATCTCCTCGACCGCCTCGCTTAGTTCCTCGCAGATCTCCTTCTGCCGGTCGCAGTCCGCCGGATCGGCCCAGTTGGTCCGGGTCCCCTTCTTGCCGATCTTCGGCAAGAGGAGGACGGCACGCTCTAGGGCGTCGGGGTCATGGCGCATCGCGCGCAGGTCGTCGCGCTGGGCGATGAGCACGCGGATCTGCTGGGCACCGGGGTCGTCGGGGTTGCGGCAGCCGCGGAGGAGATCCTCCAGCTCGTCCACGTCCTGCTCGAACCGCTCCAGGAACCCGGCGATGTCGGGTGCCGGCACGTCGTCATGGACCAGCGGCAGCAGGCTCCGGTGGTGGTGCACCTGCTCCACGACCTCGCGCAGGTGCCGCAGATCCAGCCCCCTGTTGAGCGCGCGCCAGACCGCCTCGGGACGCTCCCCGTCCTCAGGGTTCAGGAGTCCGGCGAGCCACTCGTGGTACGCCTCGTCGAAGGCGAGCGAGGCGCTCAGGTCGTCCATCTCCTCGAAGCCGGGGTCAAGCCCCGCCTCGACCGGCCGCTCTCGCAGCAGCCCCGCGGCGAAGGCGTGGATCGTCTCGATCCGGGCGCGGGGGAGCGCATAGAGCGCCTCTTCCAGCCGGGCGCGCTCCTCCTCCGACGTGGCGTTATCGCGCGCATCCTCAAGCCGCTCGCGGACCCGTGTCGCCAGCTCGGCCGCGGCCAGCCGGGTGAAGGTGATGACCACCAGCTCATCCACCGTCGCGTGGCCGTCACGGAGGATGGCGACGATGCGGTCGACCAGGACGGTCGTCTTGCCGGTCCCGGCACCGGCCTCGACGAAGAAGTTGCGGTCGAGCGCGGTGCGGATCGCCTCGCGGGTTGCCTGGTCGATCGGCCGGTAGTCCACGCTACATCACCTCCCCCAGCCGGGCGAAGTCTTCGGCGCGCGGGTCGGCCGCTTTGCGCTCCGCAAGGCGGGCGATGCGGATGTCGCAGACGGTGCTGTAGTCGCAGTAGGTGCAGTGCTCTCTGCTCGGGCCGGGCACGGGGTGGAACCGGCCGGCGGCGATACCCTCGGCGAGCCCCTGCAACAGCGCGGTGAACTCCTCCCAGCGGTCGCGCAGCGTCGCTCCGCTGAAGCGCACCCGTTTGAACTCGCCGCGGCGAGTGACGTAGAAGTACTCGGCTTCGCCCTGTTCCCAGGGGATGCCGAGGACGTGCGACGCCGCCAGCAGGTAGATCGGCAACTGCAACGCGCGTCCGCCGGAGAGGCAGTCGTCCTTGTGGTGGCTGGGGCGCCGCCCGGTCTTGTAGTCCACCACGCGGAAGGCGCTGCGATTGGGCGACCAGTCGATCCGGTCGATCCGCCCCTGGAAGTGGAGTGTCAGCCCGTCGGCCTGAAGCGGCACGGGGTTGTCGGTCGAGAGCGGGCTGTCCTCCCGGTCGTGGGTCCACTTGGGGCCGAAGCGCAGCTCGAAGGCGCCGGGGCGCAGGGCGTCGTCGCGCTCGGCCACCTCCCGGTCGTACCAGGTGGTGAGGTCTTCCAGGATCGCCCGACGGTCCACTTGCCAGAGGAGCCGGTAGCCGACCAGCCCGCGCTGCTCGCGGTCGGCGCACTCCTCCTCGGCGATGGCGCGCAGCCGGGCCAGGTGCGCCTCCCGGCGGGCCGGTGAGGGCGGATCGTCTCCTCCACACTCGGTCAGGAACCGCTGGAGCACGTCGTGGACGAGCGCGCCGCGCTCGAGCGCCTCGATCCGCTCCAGCAGGTCCGGTTCCTCGACCGGCTCCAGGCGCAGCAGGTAGGAGAGGAAGAAGCGGAAGGGGCAGGTGGCGTACGTCTCCAGGCGGCTGGGCGAGATCGCGCGGCGCAGCCCGGCCCGCCGCGCCACGGCCGCGGCCGCAGCCGCTCCCAATACCCCGTCGTAGGCGGTAAGTTCACGTCCGCGCCAGCGCGCCGCCCAGGCGGCACGCGCCCGAGCGAAGGGCGGGTGGAGCCGTGCCAGGCACTCGGCACCCTGCTCCGGCGCGAGCGCCAGCAGCGTGCGGTCGTACTCCCCGGCGGTCAGGGCCTCCTCGGGGGTGGCGGCACCGAAGCGCCCGGCCGGCACGCGGGTGAAGAGTTCGCGTGGGAGGCTGTCGATGTCCTCGACACCGACCCGGCGGCCGGTCAACGCCTCCGCGGCGGCGCGGAAGAAGTGGGACGGCAGGATCGTCCGCCCGTCGCCACCGGAGCGCGGGTAGCTCAGCAGCAGGCGCTCCCCGGCCGCGGCGACGGCCAGCGCGAACAGCAGCGGCTCTGGGTCCGCCCCGGCGGCGCGGGGCGGGATCTCCCAGCCGCCCACGGCGCTGAGCCGGAGGCGCTCGCGGTCGAGCAGCAGCGCGTCCTGCCGCGGCGGGGCCGGGAACGAGCGCTCAGCCAGCCCGAGCACCGCCACGGCGCGGAACCGCAGGAACCGCAGGGAGAAGACATCCAGCACCGCGACCCCGTCACGGCCGAAGCGCCCGTTGGGCGGCACGTCGTCCGGCCCCAGCACCGTGCCGGCGTCGGCGCGCTCCAGCACGCGACGCACGGTGCGCTGGAAGCGGACGAAGCTCACGTTGGGCACGAGGGCGTCGAGCCGCGCCAGCGGCGCCAGGAGGTCGAGCAACGACTCGGCGCGGGCGATGTAGGTCACGGCCAGGTCGCGCAGGTAGTCGAGGTGTGCCTGCCAGGAGGCGTGCTCGGGCCGCGCCTCCAGCCGGTCGGCGAAGTCGTCGATGAAGGCCGACAGGCGCTCGATCGCTTCCAGTTCCATCTTGAGCCGGGCGTCGATGCGCTCCGGGTCTTCCTGCTCCTCGCCGAGGGCGGCGCGCCGCTTGGCTTGGTGCAGCAGGCTGAGCCGGGAGACCCACTGCTCGCGCCCCTCGACGATCCCGGCTTCGCGGGAGAGGGCGTCCCAGAGGGCCGGCTCGACCGGGCCGTAGCGCTCGGCGGTGGCGTCCGGCAGGTGGGTCTCGGTGATGAACTCCATGACCGCGGCGCGGCGCAAGGACGAGCCGGCCAGGGCGAGCAGTGCCAGCAGTCGACGGCCCTGGGGGTGCTCGGCCAGCGGACGCCCGCCGTACAGGTAGACCGGGATGCCTGCCTCGCGGAAAATCTCGTCCACCAGCGCCCGATACGGCTCGTCGTGCCGGAACACCACGGCCATCTCGTGGAAGGGGATCCCCTCGGCTGCCCAGGCGAGGCAGGCGCGGGCCGCCTCCCGCACCTCGCGCGCCGGATCGGGCGCCGAGACGAGCCGCACCGTGCCGTCCGGCTCCGTGCCCCCGGCCGGGTGGAAGAGCGTCGCGCGCAGGTGGTCGAGCGCCGTCGGCTCCCGGTCGGGCACCGGCTCCGGCGCGTGCTCCTCTTCGGCTCCCAGGCCGGTGAGCCAGTCGATCATCTCGCGGTGGACCCGGTCGGCCTCGGGGACAGAGCGCGGGAGGAACACCGTGACCGGGCGGGACTCCATCAGCCGCTCCAGCAGGCTGCGCAGCAGCCCCGACGGCTGCGCGATGCCGTAGACCAGCACGGCGGGCGCATCGAGCCGCGACGGGTCGGCTACGGCGTAGGTATCGAGCCCATCGTAGAAGCCGCGCCGCCGCTCGGCGTAGCGCGCGTAGAGGTCGGCCAGCGCCGTGCACTTCTCCTGGTTGACCTCAGCCCGGGACACCGCCGCCCGCAGCCCCTCCGGGTCGACCCCTGCCTCGCGCAGTTCCCGGAAGAGGCGCCCGAGCGCCTGGGCAAAGCCGGGCGCCTGTCGCACCGGGGCGAAGTAGCCCCCGGCGCCGAGCGCGATCTCTTCCGCCAGCAGGTGCTGCCCGCCGGCTGGGAGCGGCGTGCGTCCCTTGGCGAGCAGAGCCGGCTCGCCGAGCAACCGGGCGAGATGCCCCGGCGTCATGACCGGCAGGTTGACATGGCCCCCTGCCAGGCGGGCCAGGCGGCGGCGCAGGTAGTTGCCGATCAGCACATCGCCGACCAGCAGCAGCGGCGGGGCGAGCGGATCAACGGCCTTCCAGCGGCGCAGTTCATCCCCCAGCGCCGCCTCGATTGCGTCGAGGCTGCCCAGGATCAGTCGCGGTCGATGCATTCGGGATGTCCCCTTCCCGCGCAGACCGGATCACCCGGAGTGGGCTACTTCGATCCTAGTCACTTCGACGCATCAGGTCAACGTCGCTCAGTGTCGCGACATAAGACTTTAGGGCTGGATGGGCGGCCCTCACCCCCGGCCCCTCTCCCAACTTTGGGAGAGGGGAGCATGACGTATGACGCATGAGGCGTGACATTCCCCCTCTCCCAAGGTTGGGAGAGGGGGTTAGGGGGTGAGGGCCGTATCCGCCCGCTCCCCCCTGCCGTATCATGTGCTTCGGGAGTCCTGCTCCCCTGTCCAGAGTGCAAGACGAAGAGCGAGTGACGCACACGATGACGAGCAAGCAACGCTATACCCCGGACCACGCGGTGAACCTCCGCATCGCGAGCGACGTGCAGGTGGCGCCGGACGGGCGGCACGTAGCCTTCACCGTCGCGCCCATCGGCCACAAGGAGACGAAGCCCACCTCGGCCATTTGGCTGGCGCCGGTCGAGAACGGCGAGGCGCGGGAGTTCACCATGGGCGCGGTCGTGGGGCATGAGGACAAGATGCCGCGCTGGTCGCCCAACGGCCGCACCCTCGCGTTCCTCTCCGACCGGACGGAGCGTGGCGCGCACCAGATCCACCTGATCGACCTGGAGGGTGGGGAAGCGCGCCCGCTCACGAGCGTCCCCAAGGGGCTGGATCTGCTCGCCTGGGCGCCCGACGGCCGGTCGCTGACGGCGACGGCGGACCGGCGCGCGCTGGCCGGGGAAGACAAGCCCGCCACTGAGGTGCGGGTCGCCAGCGCGGACGCGCGCCCGCGGGTGATCGTGCGCGTGCCGGTGGAAGGCGGCACGGTGCGGGTGCTCGGTCCAGCCGAGGGGCATGTCTGGGCCTACGCCTGGAGCGCCGACGGCCGGCGTGTCGCCGCGCTGACCACGCCCGGCAACGGGCTGGACGAGCCCGCGCGGGGCGTCCGCCTGCTCGTGATCGACCCGGTCACCCGCGCCGAGCGCGTCCTCACCACGCTCGACACCCTCCCGGTGACGCTCCAGTGGTCCCCCGACGGCAGCCGGCTCGTGGCAGTGGCCAACGTCCCGGGGAGCGCCGACGACACCCGCGTGCTGCTCATCGACCCCGAGTCCGGCGCGATCGACACGCTGGAGGCGGGTGCGACGACCCCGCTCTGGGCCGGCTGGCTGCCGGGCCAGGAGCCGCGCCTGCTCACGCTGGCCGAGGAGGGGCTGTACAACCGGATCGACTTGGTCAACCTCAGCGACGATACCCGGCAGCAGCTCGACCCCCTCCCGCCCGGCGGCGGGGCGCAGGCGCCACTCAGCGTCAGCGCCGACGGCCGGACCCTCGCCTGCATCCGCACGCACCCGGCGGGGCCGCCCGAGGTCTGGGCCGGGCCGATCGACGGCGAGCTGCGCTGCCTGACCCACCTGAACCCCCAGCTCGACGATGTGGCGATTGCCCCGATGGAGCCGGTCGAGTGGACCGCCAGCGACGGGCTGACGATTCAGGGCTGGCTGCTCCGTCCGCCTGGCGCGGAGCCGGGGAAGCGCCTGCCACTCATCGTCCAGGTCCACGGCGGGCCGACCTCCCGCTGGGGTCCGACCTTCCACGGCACCTGGCATGACTGGGGGCAGATCTTCGCCGCCGCGGGCTACGCCGTGCTCCTGCCGAACCCGCGCGGCAGCACCGGCCGGGGCGCCTCATTCACCGCCTCCAATCGCGGCGACCTCGGCGGGATGGACTTCGACGATGTGATGCGTGGGGTCGACTGGGCCATCGAGCAGGGGATCGCCGATCCGGACCGCCTCGGCATCGCCGGCTGGAGCTACGGCGGGTTCCTCACCGCCTGGGCCGTCACCCACACCGACCGCTTCAAAGCCGCCGTAGCCGGGGCCGCGGTGACCAACTGGCCGAGCAAGGTCGGCACGACCGACATCCGGCCCTACAACGAGGCCCGCTTCCCCGGCCCGCTCCACGAGGCGCCCGACGCCTATTGGGAGCGCTCGCCGATTCGCTACCTGGGGCGGGTCACCACGCCGACGCTGGTGGTCCACGGCGAGGCCGACGTGCGGGTCCCGCCCGAGCAGGGTATGGAGCTCTACCTGGGCCTGCGCGCCGCCGGTGTGCCGACCGACTTCATCACCTACCCCCGTCAAGGCCACGCCTTCCACGAGCGCGCCTTCCAGCGTGACCTCCTGCAGCGCCTCGTGGCGTGGTTCGACCGGTGGATGGGGAAGTGAGGGATGTTGCGTCATGCGTCATACGTCATACGTCCCCCTCACCCCCCTGCCCCCCTCTCCCACAAGGGGAGAGGGGGAAAATGGCCCTCACCCCCAGCCCCTCTCCCAACGTTGGGAGAGGGGGGATGTTATGCATGATGCGTTACGCGTCAGTCGTTACACGTCACCCGTGGTGCTCCCCTCTCCCCTTGTGGGAGAGGGGCCGGGGGTGAGGGGTGCTTCTAGATGCCACTTGGACGTGTCGATCAGGTATTCTTACAGAGCTCTATCGCCGCACCGCGTATCCCTTGCCTGAACGTACACCAGGCTGGCATACTAGCGGCCAACTAGTCATAACGCCGGGTTCGCGGCACTATGGTGATCCCGGCGTGAGCATCGCTGCAACAGTGGAGTACAGAGCTGACATGCCGACGCCGGAGACGCGCGCTCGTGCTGACATCGACGCAGCCTTAGATAAGGCGGGCTGGGCAGTACAGGATCGGTACGCCGTGAACCTAGCCGCGGCCCGCGGGGTGGCGGTGCGCGAGGTGCCACTCAACCCTGGCCATGGCGTTGCAGACTATCTCCTCTTCGTCGACGGTTTGGCCGTCGGCGTCATTGAGGCCAAGCGCGTGGGTACGACGCTGACCGGCGTCGAGCCGCAGACCGCGAAGTACGGCGCTGGCTTACCCGATTACCTCGACACGCTGGTCAAGCCGCTGCCTTTCCTCTATCAGAGTACGAGCATCGAGACGCGCTTCACGAACGGGCTCGACCCCGAGCCGCGCAGTCGCCGTGTCTTCTCCTTCCACCGGCCGGAGACGCTCGCCGCCTGGATCAGCGGCACCCCGCCGGCTCAGGCCGCGGTCGCGTCGCCAATCCTGCGGGCTGCAGAGGATCCGGCGCGTTACCAGGCAGTGACGACCCTCCGCGCCCGCCTGCGGAACATGCCGCCCCTCGACCCGGGCAGGCTCTGGCCCGCCCAGGAGCAGGCAGTGCGTAATCTGGAGCGCTCCCTCGCGGATGACCGGCCCCGGGCATTGATCCAGATGACCATGGGCAGCGGCAAGACCTACACCGCGATCACGGCGATCTACCGGCTGATCAAGTACGCGGACGCCCAGCGCATCCTCTTCTTGGTTGATCGCGCTAACCTCGGGACACAGGCCAAGAAGGAGTTTGATGCCTACGTCCCCCCGGACGACCGCCGTACCTTCACCCAGCTCTACAACGTCCAGCACCTGAAGACGAACCGGATCGATCCGACCGCCCGTGTCGTCATTACCACTATTCAGCGGCTCTACTCGATCCTCAAGGGCGAGCCGGAGCTCGATCCGTCGCTGGAGGAGGGCTCCCACTTCGACACCGCCTCCGGGCTGGTGCCTGAGCCGGTTCCGGTCGTCTACAACCCAGACGTCCCGATCGAGACGTTCGATTTCATCGTCATCGACGAGTGCCACCGCTCGATCTACAACCTCTGGCGCCAGGTGCTCGAGTATTTCGATGCCTACCTGATCGGGTTGACCGCCACGCCGTCGAAGCAGACCTTCGGGTTCTTCAATCAGAACCTGGTCATGGAGTACAGCTACCCGCAGGCGGTGGCGGATGGGGTCAACGTCGACCACGACATCTACCGCATCCGCACGCGTATCACCGAAACGGGCTCGACCATCGAGGCCGGCATGTACGTCGAGAAGCGTGACCGCCTTACCCGTGCAGCTCGCTGGGAGCAGCTTGACGAGGATCTCACCTACGATGCGGCCGACCTCGACCGCGCGGTGGTGGCGCCCGATCAGATCCGCACCGTGATCCGCACCTTCCGCGACCGGCTTTTCACCGAGATCTTCCCCGGTCGCAGCCACGTGCCGAAGACACTCATCTACGCCAAAGACGACGCCCACGCCGAGGAGATCGTCCAGATCGTTCGCGAAGAGTTTGGCAAGGGCAACGACTTCTGCCAGAAGATCACCTACAAGACGACCGGTGTCCGGCCCGAGGATCTGATCCAGTCGTTCCGCATCAGCTACAATCCGCGCATCGCTGTCACCGTCGACATGATCGCCACCGGCACCGACATTAAGCCGATCGAGATCGTCATGTTCATGCGTGCGGTCAAGAGCCGCACCTTCTTCGAGCAGATGAAGGGGCGCGGCGTGCGGGTCATCGACGAGACCGAATTCAAGGCGGTCACTCCCGACGCCGAGCGCAAGACGCGCTTCGTACTGATCGACTGCGTCGGCGTAACGGAGCGGATGCTGAGCGACAGCCCTCCGCTCGAGCGCGCGCCGACCGTGTCCTTCGAGACGCTGCTGCAGCGGGTCGCTTTCGGCAGCCTCGACCGTGACCTCCTCTCCTCGCTCGCCAGTCGTCTGGCCCGGCTTGACCGCCAGCTGGGCGCACCCGACAAGGCGCGGCTGGCCGAGTGCGCGGGCGGGCGCACCCTCCAGGACATCGCCCGCGGGCTGGTGGATGCCCTCGACCCCGACCGGCAGGTCGAGGCGGCCCGCGCGGCCTTCGGGCTACCCCCGGGGGGCGATCCGACGCCGGAGCAGCTCGAGCAGGCCGCCCGCGAGCTGCTGCGGCAGGCCGCCGCGCCGATCGCGACCAACCCGGCCCTGCGCGAGCAGCTCGTGGCCGCGCGCCGGCGCTACGAGCAGACCATCGACGCGGTCAGCAGGGACACGCTGCTGGAGGCCGGCTTCGACGCCCAGGCGCGGGAGCGGGCGCGCGAGCTGACCACCTCGTTCGAGCAGTTCATCATCGAGCACAAGGACGAGATCACCGCCCTCCAGGTCCTCTACAGCCGGCCCTACGGCCAGCGGCTGCGCTTCGCCGACATCAAGGAGTTGGCCGACGCGATCCAGGCGCCGCCCCGCCAGTGGACGACGGATCGTCTCTGGCAGGCGTACGAGACGCTGGACAAGTCGCGCGTCCGCGGCTCCGGCACGCGCATGCTGACCGACATTGTCTCGCTGGTGCGCTTCGCGCTGCACCAGGAGGAGGAGCTGGTACCGTTCAAGGAGCAGGTAGACCAGCGTTTCGAGGCGTGGCTGGCGCAGCAGGAATCGCTCGGGCGGACGTTCACCGAGGAGCAGCGCCGCTGGCTGGAGTGGATCCGCGACCACATCGTGGCGAGCTATACCATCGAACTCGACGCCTTCGACTATGCTCCCTTCGCGCAGCATGGCGGCTTGGGGCGCTTCTACCAGCTCTTCGGCTCCGACTGGCGCACCCTGCTGGATGAGTTGAACGAGGTGCTGGCGGCGTGATCCGGAATCTAGAGTCAATCCGCTGTCATCCCGAGCAGCTCCGGCCAGGCCAACTCGACGGACGACTAGGGTTGGGGTGAGTTTGAAACTCGCCCTTCACAGCACGACTGGTATACATGAGCAGGTACAGAAAAACGTGCAGTGAGGGTACCCGTGTGCCCTGTGAACCAAGGGAGGGGCAGCGTGAGTGATCACGACACCCCGCCGCTGCCGCCCGGATGGGTTGAAGCGTCGCTCGAACGCTTCTGCCTCATCATCCAAGGTCAATCGCCTCCGAGTCGAACGTACAACTCGACGGGGGAGGGCTTGCCTTTCTTTCAGGGCAAGGCGGAATTCGGAGAGCTGTATCCCTCTCCGATCAAATGGTGCTCTTGTCCGACGAAAGTTGCGGAGCGTGACGACATCCTCATATCAGTAAGAGCGCCCGTCGGACCGACGAATCTTTGCCCTGGCACTGCATGTATTGGACGCGGTTTGGCCGCCATCCGCCCATTGGGCGGCGTTCATCACAAGTACATCTTGTACGGTCTGCGGGCCACAGAACGCGAACTTGCTGCCAAGGGCACCGGCTCAACCTTCAGCGCCATTTCCGGACGTGACCTCCGGCGCCACACCCTGCCCCTCGCCCCCCTCGCCGAGCAGCGCCGCATCGTGGCGGAGATCGAAAAGCACTTCACGCGGCTCGACGCGGCGGTGGCGGCGCTGGAGCGGGCGCGCGCCAACCTGAAGCGCTACCGCGCGGCCGTGCTCAAGGCCGCCTGTGAGGGCCGACTCGTCCCGACCGAGGCTGAGCTTGCCCGTGCCGAGGGCCGGGATTACGAGACGGGTGAGCAACTCCTCCAGCGCATTCTCCAAGAGCGCCGCGCGAAGTGGGAGGCGGAGGAGCTAGCCAAGCTGCGGGCTAAGGGCAAGGAGCCCAAGGACGACCGGTGGAAGGCAAAGTACAAGGAGCCTGCCCCGCCCGACACCAGCGACCTGCCCGAGTTGCCCGAGGGGTGGGTGTGGGCAAGGCTAGATCAACTCCTCGGGTCTCTTAGAAACGGGATCTCGAAGAAACCAGATTCCGAGTCTGGGACGCCCATCTTACGCATTAACGCCGTTCGGCCCCTTTCCGTGAATATGGAGGAGATCCGTTACCTCTCCGGTTCGGTTGATCAGTATGCGGATTATGTTCTCTGCCAGGGTGATCTTCTATTCACGAGGTACAACGGCAGCCCGGAACTGGTCGGGGTTTGCGGAGCCGTTAGGGCGGTGGATCGAAAAGTGGTCTACCCTGACAAGCTGATCCGAGCTCGGCTCGCTTCTCACCTCTGCTTGTCGTCGTTCGTTCAGATTGTGCTAAACGTTGGACTCTCTCGGGAGTTCATCGCGCGCCGCATTCGAACAACGGCGGGCCAATCTGGTGTGAGCGGAAGTGATATCCGCAGCGTTCCTCTCCCCCTCCCACCCCTCGCTGAGCAGCAGCGCATCGTGGCCGAGGTGGAGCGGCGGCTGTCGGTGGTGGAAGAGCTGGAGCGGCAGGTTGAGGCAAGTCTCAAGCGGGCAGCGCGACTGCGCCAGGCGATTCTGAGGCGCGCCTTCGCGGGCAAGCTCGTGCCGCAGGACCCCAACGACGAGCCGGGCAGCGTGCTGCTGGACCGTATCCGCGCCGAGCGCGCGGCCGCCGCGGCGGGGGAGCCGAAGCGGCGCCGCAGCCGCCGAACGAGCAAGAACGGGACGCGGTCGGAGCCGGCAGCTCAGACGCTGCCGCTGATCGAGGCGGGGGTGGACCGGTGAGCGCGACGAACCACGCGCAGCAGATCGTCCAGAGGCTCTGGAGCTACTGCAACGTCCTGCGCGACGACGGGCTCTCCTACGGCGACTACGTGGAGCAGTTGACCTACCTGCTCTTCCTCAAGATGGCCCACGAGCAGACGCAGGAGCCGTGGAACCGGCCCTCCCCGGTGCCGGAAGGATATGACTGGCCCAGCCTGCTCGCCCGCGACGGCGACGAGTTGGAAACCCACTACCGCCACCTACTGGAGGAACTGGGTCGGCAGCCGGGGATGCTCGGGCTGATCTTCCACAAGGCGCAGAACAAGATCCAGGATCCGGCCAAGCTGCGTCGGCTGATCGTCGACCTGATCGACCGCGAGCAATGGATGGTACTGGGCACCGATGTCAAGGGTGCCACCTACGAGGGGCTGCTGGAGAAGAACGCTCGGGACGTGAAGGGCGGTGCCGGGCAGTACTTCACCCCCCGACCGCTGATCCAGGCGATCGTCGATGTGATGCGCCCGCAGCCGGGGGAGACGATCTGTGACCCGGCCTGCGGCACGGGCGGCTTCCTGCTGGCCGCGCACGACGCCATCGTCGCGCGGCACCCCCACCTCGACCCTGAGCAGCGCAAGCACCTGAAGCTCCATGCGCTGCGCGGCGTCGAAATCGTGGACAGCGTGACCCGGCTCTGCGCGATGAATCTGCTGCTCCACGGCGTCGGGCCGGGGCCGGCCGAGGCCGACATCGAGCCGCCGGTGCGTACCGGCGATAGTCTGAACTCGGCGCCGAGCGACCACTTCGACGTCGTGCTGACCAACCCGCCCTTCGGCCGCAAGTCGAGCGTGCTGGTGGTGAACGAGGAAGGACAGCAGGAGCGGGAGGCACTGACAGTCGTCCGCGAGGACTTCTGGGCCACGACGAGCAACAAGCAGCTCAACTTCGTGCAGCACGTGAAGTCGCTCCTGAAGATCCACGGCCGGGCCGCGGTCGTGGTGCCCGACAACGTCCTCTTCGAGGGTGGCGCTGGGGAGACGATCCGGCGCAAGCTCCTGCAGGAGTGCGATGTCCACACCCTGCTGCGCCTACCGACCGGGATCTTCTACGCGCAGGGCGTCAAGGCGAACGTCCTCTTCTTCGACCGCAAGCCACCGCGCGAGCAGCCCTGGACGTCCCAACTCTGGATCTACGACCTGCGCACCAACAAGCACTTCACGCTGAAGACCAAGCCGCTCCAGCGATCGGACCTCGACGAGTTCGTCGCGTGCTTCAACCCCGAGAACCGACATCAACGGACGCCGACCTGGTCGGAGGAGAACCCGGATGGCCGCTGGCGAGCCTTCAGCTATGACGAGTTGATCCAGCGGGACAAGGTGAACCTCGACATCTTCTGGCTCAAGGACGAGAGCCTGGAGGACGGGGAGAACCTGGGTGACCCGGACGAGATCGCGGCCGATATCGTGGAGGACCTGCGCGCGGCGCTGGAGGAATTCGAGACGATCCTCGCCGACCTCGCACCCAACGGCGTCGTCGCCGACTGATGGTGCCCCTCACCCCCCTACCCCCTCTCCCACAAGGGGAGAGGGGGATGGCCCTCACCCCCGGACCCCCTCTCCCAACTTTGGGAGAGGGGATGTCGTGCGTGATGCGTCACGCGTCAGTCGCCAGCCGTTCCCCGTCTTGTTCCCCTCTCCCCTGGTGGGAGAGGGGCCGGGGGTGAGGGGGAACGCCCTGCACCCACAAATACGCATCCTCCAGCGTCGGTGTGACCGGCACCCCGGTGAGACCGGGTGGGAGGGGGCCGACGACGCGGAGGAGGGCGTGGTCGGCGTGGAGGGTCATCTGGCTGACCTGGCAGGCGCGGAGGGTGCGCTCGAGGTCGGCGGTGGGGACCGTCACCTCGTGGACCTGGCCGGCGGCGAGGGCGCGGATAGTGTCGATGCTCCCCTGGGCGCGGACGGTGCCCTGCTGAAGGATCAGCACGGCCGCGGCGCCGGCCTCGATATCGGCCGGGACGTGGCTGCTCAGGACCACCACCCGCTCGCCGGGAGGACCGGCGATGATGCGCAGGACGCGGGCTCGCTCGGTGGTGTCGAGGCCGGTGAGCGGCTCGTCGAGGATCAGCAGGCGCGGGCGGCCGAGCAGTGCCTGGGCCAGGGCAACCAGCCGCGCCTGACCGCCGGAGAGGGTCCGGAGCGGGCGGTCGGCCAGGTCCTCGAGGCCGAGCTGCTGGAGGAGCATGTCCGTCTGTGGCTCGGGCGGGATGCCCTTGAGCCGGGCTACGTAATGGAGGAATCCGCGCGGCGTCAGATGGCTCGGCAGGTCGATCTCCTGCGGCAGGTAGCCGATGCGGCGCCGCAGCGGGCGGGGGTCGGCGGCGTAGTCGCGCCCGGCGAAGGAGGCCCGGCCCGCATCGGGCCGCAGCGCCGTGGCGAGGATGCGCAGCAGCGTCGTCTTGCCCGAGCCGTTCGGGCCGAGCACGGCGAGCACGCCCGGACCGGCGCGGAGGGAGACGCCGGTCAGGGCCGGGACGTCGCCGTAGCGTTTGGTCAGCCCCTCGGCGATCAGTTCCACGCGGCGGTCTCCCGGCCGACGAGCCGCGTGCCCTGCCAGAGCAGCAGGACGCCCGCGGCGAGCAGCAGCAGTGTGGCGACCAGCACGCCGGGCGCCTGGCTCAGGTGGACGAGGATGTCCGTGGGCCCAAACACTCGCGGGTCGGCGGGCTCGATCACCCCCTGCCACGCAAGGAGGACGAGCGTGCCCCAGGTGCCGAGCGGGACGGTCAGCCCGGCGACGGTGCCCCAGCGGGCCGAGGTGTAGAGCGCCATGCCCGCCAGCCCGAGCATCGGCCCGAGCCAGAGGAGCACCACCCGCCAGAGGACCAGCCGCGGCCCTTCGATCCAGACCAGCCCGAGGAGCGCCAGGGCCAGCGCGAGGTTCCCGGCCAGCACCAGCCCGAGCCGGACGTAGAGCAGCTCCAGCGGCGTCACCGGGCTGATCCGCTCGATCTCCGCCAGCGTCTGCCCGGCGGGGCGGAAGGCAAAGGCGACGCCGGCCGCGGCGAGCACCGGCGCGATCAGGGTGACGCCGAGCGAGAGGAGCCCGCTGTACCCGACCCCGGCGATGATCAAGCCCAGGGCCAGGACCAGCCCCCCGGCCCAGAGGACGGCATGGTCAATCAGCGCGATCTGGGAACGTGCCAGCGCCAGCCAGTGGTGGATGCCGGGTGCCGGGCTTTCATCCCACACCAGATCGGACTCCGGCGCGGTGCGGGCGGCCACCAGCGGCGCCAGCCGGTTGATCAGCGCCTCGGTGTCGGCCGGGTTCGGCTCCGGCGCGTCGTAGGCGGCGAGGCGGGCTGCCAGCGGGTCGAGGTCGCCCAGCGCCGCGCGCGCCTCAGGCGAGAGACTGCTGGCCGGGTCTGACCGGCGCTGCCGTGTCATGGGCCATCCCTCCTTCCGCGTGCTTTGCTTGCTGCGGGCGCGGGGTGCCGGGTGAGGGCGGTGGTGCCGCGCCGTTCGGGGCTGGGTACTCGTCGATGAGCAGGGTCTTCAGTCGTCGCAGGCCGTGGAACAGCCGGCTCTTGACCGTCCCTACGGCGACACCGGTCACCTCAGCGATCTCGTTCAGCGAGAGGTCGTGGTAGAAGCGGAGCACGACCGTCTCCCGCTGGTGCGGCGGCAGTTGCTGGAGCGCCGCTGCCACCATGCGCCGGTCGTCGTCGCGCAGCACCAGATCGAGCGCGCCGGGGTCCGGGTCCGGCACCGTGATGAACGGATCGTCGTCCGCCGATGGTGTCACCCGGGGGGCGATCGACTGCCGCCGCGCGGCAGTGCGCAGGTGGTCGAGCGCGATGTTGCGGGCGACGGTGAAGGCCCACGGGCGGAAACGGCTCGGCGGCTCACCGCGGTAGGTGACGATCCGGGTAAAGGTCTCCTGCACCAGATCCTCCGCCTGCTGGCGGTCGCCGGTCAGGCGGTAGAGGAAGGCAAGCAGCGGACCGTGGTAGCGCGGCACCAGTGCCTCCAGCGCGGCGACATCGCCGGCCAGCAGGCGACGGTAGAGCGCCTCATCGGAGGTGTCGATGCTGTGGTGTCGCGGGTCGCTCATCGCCATCTCCACGGTCGCCGTGCGGCGAGATTCGGATTCAAGATCATCGGCCCCGCACCGACCGCCGCCGGCGCGACGCGGTTCCACCCGGCGTGGATGCCCTCGGCCGGGCGGCTGTGCTGGAAGAGATCGAGCAAGCCGCTTGCCTCGCGGCCCACGATCATCTCCACCCACCAGTACCCTACCACGGCCCCGGCTGCGATCCGGTAGCTGCCGATTACGTTCCCGAGCACGAGCACGACCCCGAGCAGGTAGACGGTCTGCGCGATACGACCCCACATGCCGTTGGTGAGCACGGAACCTGGGAAATAGGGCAGCCGCCTGCCGGAGACGGCCGCCTGTGGAACGCGACGGCGATCATACATGGCGCTCAATCGTGCGCTAGCGCACACCGGCGACCTCCCGGTACCAGGCGGCGATCGCCTCGTCGGACGTCACCCCGTCGAGCGACGCCGGGTTGGAGAGGAGCCGGTCAATCACCGCCTGAATTCCCGCGTTCCCGCGCTGGCGGTAGATGTCAAGCAGCGCTCGGGCAGGGAGTTTCGACCCGTTGTCACCTCCGGGCAACGAGCGGCCATAGGCATCGATGGTGGCCGCGATCTTGTCGGGGTCGCCCTCCTCCCGCGCGTAGGCCCAGAGGAACAGGTCGAGCGTCCAGGGTGCGAACCATCGCTCCGCGTCGGGATCGACCGGCGCGCCGATGGCGGCGGTCCACAGGCTGTTGAGTACCCGACTGCCGAAGTACTGGGCGTCCATCTCCAACGAGAGATCCAGGATGTCGATCTGATCTGCGTCGAACACGATCAGGATCTGCTGATCCGCTGCTGGGGTCTCCGGCACGTAGCCGGGCATCCCATCGAGGAGGGCGAAGGTCAGCCCGTCGATCTGCACGGTCGGGAAGAAGGGGGTGAGCCGGTCGAGGGTCGCGTCAAAGCGGGCGGCGTAGGCACGGGCTCGCGGCAGCAGCGAGTCCGGCGCGGCGACGGTGACCCTGCCGACCTGTGCCGTCCGCAGGCGCGGCGCGGCGATCAGGTAGGCCCAGGTTGCTCGGTCGGCGGCGAAGACCCCGTCGCCCACCGGCGGCAGGTTCGACGTCACGCCGTATCCGGCCGGTACGTGCACCGTCAGGCGGAAGACCGCCGGTGCGTGGGCCTGCGACTCGAACCGGTTCAGGTCGCCAAGCCCGCGCACACCTGCCAGCGGGTACCAGCCGACCGCGGGCAGCAGGCGCACCCCGCCCGGTCCGGCGAAGTAGGTCAGTTGGGGCTTTCCCTGCTGGTAGCGTACGTAGACCGCGAAGGCACCTTCGTAGGTAAGGCGGACTTCGGTCGTCGCGCCGGGCGCGAGCGGCTCCGGCAGGGCGAGCGTGAGCTGGTCGCCGTCGCGGGTCACGGGCAGGCTGCTGTCGACTACGACCAGATCGTGATAGAGCGTCAGCGTGGCGTCGGAGATGGGTTCGCTGCCAGCGTTGCGAAGCACGAGCCGGGCGTCGAAGCGCGGCCGTGCGAGATCGCGCAGGTCGGCGTCGATTGCCCAGGCGTCGATTACCTCGCGGTCGGTCGCGACCTCGGCCCGCTCCCGGCCGCTGAAATCCATCGCCACCGCCTCGGCGCCCCATTCGGTGAGCAGGCTGTGGTAGCGCATGCCTCCGGTTAGCGCGAACGCGAGCCCGGCGAGGACCAGCGTGCCTGCCAACACTGGCAGGCGCCGCGTCCGGCGCTGCTGGGTTAGCAGGACGGCCAGCGCGAGCACGCCGAGCGCCAGGCCCGCATAGAAGCGGTTGAACAAGGCCGGCAGGTCCCCGGCGAGGAAGCGTCCCCACAGTTCCTGGTACTCGGCGTCGTTCATCCGGGTGAAGTCGAGCAGGGACGAGATCCCCCGGCCGCCCGTCATGATTCGGCTGATGGGCGACACCGCGACCCAGCCGGCGGCGAGCACGGGGTAGATCCAGCGCCGGTTCCCGAGCCAGACGACCGCGCACCAGCCGATCGCGCCGGCGAAGGCGTACGTGATCGTTGCCGCCAGGAGGTAGCGCGGAACAGTCCGCGTGAAGGAGTCCACCGGGCCGACGCGGAGGGCGAGCGCCAGCGGCACGATCAGCGTGGTGAGGAGCGCCGTGACGGTCGCCAGCCAGCGGGCGACCAGCACTTCGGCGCCGGTCGGATAGGTCTGCTCCAGATCGTCGAACCGAGTCCGGGCACTGCGCGAAGCGCTCACCGCGCCGACGATGAGCGACACCAGCGAGACGGCGCCGATCGTCAGGTTGCCCAGCTCGCCGCTCAGTGCCGCCTCGGCGGTCGCACCGACCCAGGCGCGGAACGTGTAGAGCAGCAGCGCTGCCCAGAGCAGGTGCAGCACCGGGAAGGTCCAGTGGAAGCAGAGCAGCCGCAACTCCGTGCGCCAGGCCCGGACGACGCGGCGCGCCAGGTCAGTCATCGCCGCGTCCCTCCCGGGCGTCGGCGTCCCTCGCGTATCCGGCATGGGCCGGGCGCCCCCAGTGTCGGCCCATACCGAGGTTGGTGCGGCGGGCGGTCCAGAGCGCATTGGCTGCCAGCATCGCCAATCCGAGCCCCGTCACGAGGGCGCGGTTCAGGTTGTCGCTGACTCCTGCCACCGGGTAGATCGGGTGGAAGAGGTAGAGTGGACCGGTCATCGGGTCGGCGCGGGTGAAGACTTCGAAGAACCAGTAGGCGAGCACGCCCCCACCGGCTGCCCAGTAGCTCCCGGTCAGGTTGCCGAGCAACAGTCCCAGTCCCAGCAGGAAGACCGCGGGGGCCAACGCTGGCAGCACCGTCGCGCCCAGGTCGTACGGTCCGTAGCCGATCCGGAAGATGACGGCGGCCAGCAGGAGCGGCAGCGCCGTGGCCGCCACCGCCCCGGCGGTGCGCAGCAGCGGCAGGCGCCAGGGAGACTCCGGGTAGGTGCGGCGTAGCTCGTCGAACCCTTCCTGCCGCTCGACTCCCATCAGGTGCGCCGCGCCGAGCCCGCCGGCCAAGCAGACGGTGAGCGCCAGGGCGCGGGTGATCTCCCACTCGTAGGCGGGCTCTAGCCGCTGGGTCCAGACGAACCACTGAAACAGGGCGAAGAGGGGCGGGATAAGCGCCGCTAGCGCCGAAGAGAGGCCGAAGACGACACGCGCCTCGTACCAGACGATGCCCCTAGCGCGCACCGCCGACCTCCTCGATCCACCCGGCGATCTGGTCCGGCTCGAGATCTTGCAACGACGCTCCCTCGGCGATCATCCGGGCGATGACCTCGCGGACGCCTTCCACGCCGCGCTGGTTTTCAATCGCCAAGAGCGCCCGGGCGATCGGAGCCGTGTAGGACCCGCCGTTCGCGAGTAGCGCTTGCTCGAACTGCGCCGGGTCGGTGCCGACGCGGTGTCGGATCCAGAGGTATTCGCTGATGCCGGCTCGCGGGGTGGTCGCGCCGGTGTCGCCACCGGCCAGGACCCAGAGATCCGCCGCCAGCGCGTCGCTGATGAAGTAGCGGTGGCCGCCGGTGCTCTCCATCAGATCCTCCGGCGTGTTCTGGCTGATGACCACGAGCGGCTGGTCCCCGGCCGGAGGCGTATGGTCGGCCATCCCCGCGAAGCTATCGAGCACGGCCAGCGTCACCCCGTCCGGTGCCGCGATCGGGAAGAACGAGGCGTACTCAGCCAGGAGCGCTTCGTAGTTGGGGATGACGGCTCGCGCAGTGGGCAGGATCGCCTCCGGCGCGATGATCGTGCTGGCCCCCACCCGCTCGGTTCGCAGTCGCGGCGAGGCGTAGAGCACGGCCCAGGTGGCCCGGTCACTGGCGAAGGTCGTCTCACCCGTTGCCGGCAGGTTCGTACAGACGCCCCAGCCGCGCGGGACCGACACGGTGAGGACAAATCGTCCCGGCGGGTGCAGGACGCCGGACGTATCGGGGCCACCGAGTTCCTCGCCCGGAACGGGATACCAGCCGGCGAAGAACGGCAGGCGCACGCCACGCTCGGTGGTGAAGACGAGCGGGTCCGGCAGCGGGCGGAAGGCCTGGACCAGGGTCCAGAGTTCCCCGCCGTAGGTCAGATGCAGATCCTGTGTTGCTCCCGGTGCGAGTGGCTCGGGCAGCGCCAACGTCAGCACGTCGCCGTCCCGCTCGTGGGGCACGCTCGACGACGTGATCTCCAGGTCGTGATGGAGCGTCAGCGTCACTGTGGAGATCGGCTCGTTCCCCGCGGCGCGCAGGGTGAGTCGGGCGTCGAAGCGGGGGGAGGCCGGGTCGGTTAGATCGGCCGCGATCTCCCAGGCATCGACCACCACCGGGGACGTCACCGTCGCCGCTGGCTCGGGCGGCTGGATCGATTCGACGGTAATGGCCTGCGAGGCCCATGCCTGCGCCTGCCGCACGTAGGCGGTCGCTGCCGATGCCGTCAGCATCAGCGCCGCCAGCGCGAACGCGGCCGGGATCAGCGGCGCCCGCCGGTTGCGCCTCGCCGTGACGCGGGCGACGACCAGGGCAACAAAGAGCGCGGCCAGACCGGCGTAGAAGAGGTTGAACCAGACCGGCCGCTCCCCTTCCATCAGCCGGCCCCAAAGCTCTTCGTATCGGATGCTCGCGGTGCGTAAGACATCGAGCAGGTCACTACCGGGGATGCTCGGTCCCTGCCCGCCGAAGAAGACGTCCCACCCCAGGCTGGAGAGCCAACCGCCGGCGAGCAGCAGGTAGACCCAGCGCCGCGGCCCGAGCCAGGTGACGAACAGCCACCCGACCGAAACGGCGAACGCCAGCGTGATCCCAGCCTCCAGTACGAACGTCGGCAGCCCGCGCCACAGTGACGTTGCCGGCCCGATCCGGCTGGCGAGGACCACGGCCGCTACCTGCGTCGGCAGCAGCGCCACAAGGCAGGCCAGCCATCGACCGAGCAGCACCTCGGCACCCGTCGGAAAGGTCTCCTCCAGGGCCGCGAAGCGGACCCGCTGGCTACGCCCGGCCACGAACGCCCCGAGCAGGAGGGCCGCCAGCGCGGAGAGTCCGACGCTAAACGCGCCCGGGTTTCCCTTCAACGCCGCCTCGGGCGAGATGAGGGATTGAATGCTGAAGACGTAGGCGACCAGCGCCCACCACCCCAGGAGCATCAGCGGGTACGACCAGTGGGGCACCACCAGCCGCAGCTCCATCCGCCAGGCGGTGAGCAAGCGGCGGAGGAGATCAGACATGGACCAGCCACTCCTCACGCTGGGCGCTACCGCTAACCGCCAGGTACCCATCCTCCAGCCCGGGCTCGACCGGCACACCCCGACCCAGCGGGTTCTCGTCCGCCACTACCCGGAGCTGCACCCGGCCGCCGACCGTGCGGCTCGACACGACCTGCACCCGCGACGCGACCTCGTCCCACTCGCCCGGCTCAACCTCCACCAGCCACACGCGGCCTCGCGCCCGCTCGACCAGCTCCTCCGGCGTTCCGGCAAAGGCCAGCCGCCCCTGGCGCAGTACCGCCAGCCCCGTGCAGCTCGCCTCGACGTCGGCCACGATGTGGGTCGAGAGGAGCACCGTGCGCCGTCCGGAGATCCGAACCAGCAGGTTCCGGAAGCGGATACGCTCCTCCGGATCCAGCCCCGCCGTCGGCTCGTCCACTACCAGCAGGTCCGGGTCACCCAGCAGCGCCTGAGCGATCCCCAGCCGCTGCTTCATCCCGCCGGAGTAGGTGCCGACCCGGCGCTTGGCGTCGGCCGTCAGGTTCACCTCCTCCAGCACCGCCTCCACCTGGCGCTTCCGCTCGCGCGGCGGGATACGCTTCATCGTGCCGATGTAGTCGAGCATCTCGTAGGCGTTGAGGCTGCGATAGAAGCCGAACTCCTGCGGGATGTAGCCCAGCCGCGCGCGCACCTTCGCCGGGTCGCGCATCACATCGATCCCGCCGATGGTCACCCGGCCGGAGGTCGGCGCCAGCAGCGTGACCAGGATGCGCATCAGCGTCGTCTTCCCGGCGCCGTTGGGTCCCAGCAGGCCGAACATCCCGCCCGGCACCCGCAGCGACACCCCATCCAGCGCCCGCACACTGCCGTAGTGCTTGCTGAGTTCCTCAATCACGATTTCCATTGCGTACTTCCTTCGTCGTCCGCCGCGGCGACAGGCCACTCTCACCGACAGAGACGAGGTGGCAGCCGGCGAGGTTCAAGAGGAGCGCCGGCAGCCTACCGGTTCCTGTGCGTTTGGACGGAACGCGCGTGGTGTACGGGTCCAGCAGGGACTGCATGTACCCGCCGCAATAGGCGCGTGTTCGGGAAGGGTGGCGTGAAGGTCCGCGTGTTGTGGCGCGTGCCCGGGCCTAAAGGCGCCGGGCTGACAGGGAAAAGCCCGCTAAAGCGGGCTGGGGCAGACCAGGGGTGACACCCAGGTGGGAGGTGTCCACCGCCCGGTTGGTGCCCGGGGGTAAACCCCCGGGCTGAATATAGAAAGCCCACTGAAGGGGCTGGGGAACGCGGCGCCCGGTAGGAGGCCGAATCGGATACGCCTGGATGTGAGTATCGCAGCCCCTTTAGTGGGCTTACCCTGTTTTCAGCCCGGCGGCTTTAGCCCCGGGCACGTGCCGACTGCCGGAGATCCTCGCAGCAGCCTGCCCCGGCTGCATGCACACACGGTGACCGCGCCTAAGACAAACTCCGCACGCCCGTCAGACGGCGGTGCTGTACACACGCGCCCTCACTGCACGGAGATCCTCCTGCACCAGCCGGCTGGTGATCTTGGCGGAGAGGAGGACGCCGGGGAGGCCGGCGCCGGGGTGGGTGCCGGCGCCGACGAGGTAGAGGCCGGGGAGGTCCCGCGAGCGGTTGTGCGGGCGGAAGTAGGCCGATTGGAGCAGGGTCGGTTCGATCGAGAAGGCAGCGCCGAGGTGGCTGCGGAGGTCCGTCGCGAAATCGACCGGGGTGAAGCGCCGCTCGACGACGATGCTCGATTCCAGGTCGTCCAGCCCGACCTGCTCTTCCAGCGCCTGGATGATCCGGGCGCGGAGCACGTCGCCGGCGTGGTTCCAGTCGATGCCGCGGCCCAGATGCGGGACGGGCGCCAGAGCGTAGAGGCTCTCGCAGCCGGGTGGGGCCATGGTCGGGTCGGTGCGCGTGGGTGTGTGCATGTAGAGGGCCAGGTCGTCGGGGAGGCCGTGGCCGTCGAAGATGGCGTGGATGTGCTCGCGGTAGCGGGCGGGCATGAGGACGGTGTGGTGGTGGAGCTGCGGGTAGGTGCGGTTTAGGCCGAGGTAGAGGAGGAAGCAGCTCATCGAGTAGCGGTAGCGCGCCAGGCGGGCGAGGGTGCGCGGGGGTCGGTGGGCGGCCGGGATCAGCTCCCGGTAGGTGGTGGCGACATCGCTGTTGGCGACCACGGCGGCCGCGGGGATGATCTCGCCGTCGGCAAGCCGGACCCCGGCGGCGCGGCCGTCCTTGACGATGATCTCCTCCACCGGCGTGCCGCAGCGCACCTCGGCGCCGAGGTCGCACAACAGCCGCTCCATCGCCTCGACCAGCGTGTACATCCCGCCCATGGCGAAGTGGACCCCTTGCTGGCGCTCCAGGTAGGGGACGATGCCGTAGATGGCGCTGGCGCGGAACGGGTTGCCACCGATGAAGAGCGGGTGGAAGGAGAAGACGGCGCGCAGGCGCGGGTCGTGGAAGTGACGCGAGGTGAAGCGGTAGACGCTCTGGGCCGCGCCGAGGCGGAGCAGCTCCGGGACGACGCGGGCGAAGGCGCCGGGCGTCAGGAACGGCTCGCCGGCCAGGTCGGCGAAGGCGCGGGCGTAGATGCGCTCGGATGCGGCGAGGAAGCTCCCGTAGCCGGCCACGTCGCGCGGGTCGAAGCGGGCGATCTGCTCCTCGTCCGCTTCCGGCCCGGCCCCGTAGTCGAACCGGCTGCCGTCCGGGAAGAGGAGTCGGTAGAAGGGGCGGAGCGGCACCAGGGGCAGGTCGGCCGCGCGAGAGCGGCCGGCAGCCGCCCAGAGGTCGTCGAGGAGCTCCGGGGCGGTGATGAGGGTGGGGCCCATGTCGAAGGTGAAGCCCGCCTCGCGATGCTGGGAGGCGCGGCCGCCGAGCCGGGCGCGTGCCTCGACCAGGGTCACGGCGTACCCGGCGCATTGCAGGCGGATCGCGGCGGCCAGGCCGCCGAAGCCGCCGCCGATGACGACGACGCGCGCCGCACGCGGGTCGCTCATGGCTGCAAGACCTCGCCCGCGACGGCCGGACGGTACGCCGGGGCCGGGCGCGACAGGTCGCGCACCTGCTGCTCCACGGCGTCGACCAGCGCCGCCCGGTCGGGCCAATCCTCAACGAAGAGGGGCGGGCCGAAGCGAAGCGTCACCTCCCAGCGGTCACCGGGCTGGTACCCCAGCCCCGCCGGGATGATCGGGACCGGTGGGTGGCCGTCCCGCTCGGCCAGGGCCGCGAGCGCGGCGAAGCCGGGGCGGAAGGGGAGGAAGCCGTCGGCCGTCTTGGGCGTGTAGGTCGGGTCGACGTTGGGGTAGGCCTCGGGGAAGACCACCACGACCTCGCCCGCGCGCAGCAGGTCGACCGTCTCGGTCACCGCGCGGTGCAGGTAGCGACGGCGCTCGGCCGGACTGTAGGCGGTGCGGGCGCCGGGGCGGGACATGGCGTCGCCACGGAGCACGATCGGCCAGCGCGCCGCGGCGCAGGCCCGCTCCATCACCCGGCGGACGATGGGGCGGTCCACCCAGTCGAGCGCGACCAGGATGTGGACCGGGCGGGGCAGCGTGGCGATGAGGGCACAGCCGTCGTAGAGGTGGTGGTAGTGCCGCGCGGCGATCAGGGCCGGGCCGCTGGTCGGCACGTGCTCCAGGCCCTCGACGGTGA
>Ga0207750_100147_pt1 | contig 45662 bp, 53 predicted proteins | sample CeladaPassaB1F13_FD_187489 | JGI IMG/M metagenome (GOLD analysis project Ga0207750, IMG submission 187489) | Cellulose-adapted microbial communities from the Joint BioEnergy Institute, USA - Passage B1F13 (SPAdes) (version 2) | ecosystem: Engineered > Bioreactor > Continuous culture >...
GCCCCGGCGGTGAATGCATCCAGAATCACTTCACTGTCTTCCACGGAAGTCAGCATCATCATTTTGACAGCCGGTTTTTGTCGCAACATATCCAAAGCAGCATCCAGCCCGTCGTACTTTCCGGGAGTTAGCACGATATCCATGAGAACGACATCCACTTCCGTCCGTTGGAAGATCGAAAGGGCTTCTTCCTTGTTTGCAGCGGCATGCACCAAACAAAAATCCGGTTGTTTCCCCAAATACGCGGCCAAAGCGTGTTGCCACACCGGATCATCCTCCACGAGCAAGATCCTGATTTTGTCCACCCCCGCTCACCTCCTCCAACATGCGGAATTTTTTCGGCTTTGGAAAAAAGAGCGTCACAGTCGTGCCTTCGTTTAAAACGCTTTCCACCTCAATAAACCCCTCATGTTTTTGCATGACGTTTCGACATGCCCGAGGAAGATGCGAAGCAAGGATATGTTCTCGAAGTCAACGCATGCAGCTGCTCGTATTTAGATGGGGCGACGACATCCTACGATGGGAACTGAGCGGTGACGGAGACAAGTCCTTTCTGGTTCAGCGACACCGCTTCGCAGATCGTCTGCAAGCGCCTTCCTATGCGGCGGGATGGCACCTTTGTCTTGACGGTCTTGCTGGAACACTGGCTGGCGAGAAAATGCCCTCCATGGTGGGACATAACACGGTTATACGGTTGGCGGGAACTGTACGATCGGTATGCAGAGCAGTTTAGGATAAGTCCGTCATGAAGGAGTTCGCAATTGGCTGAAATATTATGCCGGATGCGTCGTCCGTGTGTTGCCGAAATTTGTAAATCGGACATTACAAAGCGGTAAACTCAGTTTTACATAAAAATTAGACGAAAGAGAGATTTTCACGATCAACATATTTAACCGAATAATGGATATAGATGAACTACTTGGAAGTTCAAATCACTCAAACAGTTTTGAGCAACGATACTACTGGTTATCGGAAAAAGATCAGAAAATCTCTAAACAAGAAGCTTCGCATCGCTATAAGTTCGAGTGCCGGTTTTCTCCAAGTCTGACACGTTAGTTCAGTCCATCCTCGACTTCTTGTAAATGTAAATTAAAGAATCCATGTTCCGAGTTCCGAATGACCATAATAAAATCATTCCATTGAACAGTCTCTTGACCCTGTACTATGGTACATGGTTTATACTTGTATGGGGGTGAAGCTGGTGAAGTACCGTTCAGGGGATATTGCCAGGCTGTGTAATGTGAATAAAGAAACACTCAGATATTATGAACGAATAGGATTAATCCCCGAACCTATTAGAACGGAGGCGGGTTATAGGTTGTATCCTGAAGAAACGATGAACCGATTGATATTTATTAAGCGTATGCAGGAACTTGGTTTTACATTATCTGAAATCGATAAATTACTTGGTATTGTGGATAAAGATGACGTAAGATGCGCCGATATGTATGACTTCGTTGTTCAAAAATTGGAAGAAGTCCGGCTGAAAATAAAAGATCTTTTAAGAATCGAGAGGTTGCTTAAGGATTTAAAAAACCGTTGTCCGAATGAAAAGGCGATTCATGAATGCCCGATTATCGAAACGTTCATCGATCGATAAACGAATATTTTGAGGAGGGAAGACCTTGAAAGAAAATATGAAAAGTTTGGGCTGGGGGATATTGGCCCTGCTCACTTGCCCCTGCCATTTGGTGTTCATGATCCCACTGCTTGCCGGCACTACTCTCGGGGCATATCTGGTTGCCCATCAAACCATCGCCGGCATTGTTTTGGCCATCATATTTGCGATTTCACTCTGCATGATGTTCAGGCGAATCACCAAACAAGAAAATTCGGCAAATGATTGCTGTTTTCCGAAACGAAAACGAGGTGAATCCGCTTGAAAGAAAAACTATCCAGTTTAGCAACCGTTTTATCCGCTTTTGTGGTGTCCGGATGCTGCCTGGGACCGATTATTCTCATTCCCCTGGGTTTATCTGGTTTTGCAGGAACGTTGGCGATTTTTTCGACCAAATACCAACCGATCCTTATGGTTATGACGTTGGCACTATTAGGGATTTCCTTTTATCTGGTTTATGGGCGTGGATGCAAAAAGAAAAGCTCGATCATCACTTTATGGACTTCGACCGTGTTGGTTGTCGGAATGTTTACTTATACTCTTTTTGCAAAAGGAATCGTGTAAGGTGGAGAATACTATGAAGAATCGGAAAGCGGCTTTCTTAATCGGGTTTGTTTTATCTTTTGCATTTCTTGTTTCCGCTTGCGGAAATCAACACCCAAGTGAAGGTGCAATAAATACCGTCACTTCAGAAGGCATGAACAAAGCGTCTTTTCAAGTGACAGGAATGTACTGTGCGAGTTGTCCTTTTGTTGTAAAAAGTGCCATTCAACGTATAGGTGGGATCAAGACCGTTGAACTCAAAAGTAAAGGGAAAACTGGAACGGTTGAAGTCGAATTTAATACAAGCAAAACGGATATTAATACGATTAAACAAACAGTGCTTGATTTAGGGTATGGTGTCCGATAATTTGTGAATCATATTAAGAAGGAAGTGTTCCTTGAATGATGAAAAAATACCGAATTAACGTTCACGGCATGACTTGTACGGGTTGTGAAGAACATGTGGCAAACGCACTTGAAAATATAGGGGCTACAAACATTAAAGTAAGCTTTCGCCGCGGAGAAGCCACTTTTGAATTATCAGACGGTTTGAATATCGAAACTGCAAAAAAAGCCATAAACAATGCGAATTATGAAACGGGGGATGCCCAGGTTGTCGAATCACATGGCCAACCTTTACTCGAAAAAGACGGTGATTATGACCTATTGATTATCGGATCAGGGGGGGCCGCTTTTTCCGCGGCGATTGAAGCGGTCCAATACGGCGCTAAGGTGGCCATGATTGAGCGCGGCACGATTGGGGGTACATGCGTAAACACCGGTTGTGTTCCTTCCAAAACCCTGCTTCGCGCCGGAGAAATCAACCATTTGGCCCGCATTAATCCGTTTCTGGGGCTTGCGACTTCTGCCGGATCGGTTGATTTGGCCCAACTGGTCCAGAAAAAGAATGAGCTAGTCAACAACCTCAGGCAGCAAAAATATATCGATTTGATCGATGAGTATGGATTTGCCTTTATTCAAGGGGAAGCCAAATTTGTGGATGAAAAAACAGTTGAAGTGAATGGGCAAAACATGACAGCAAAAAGATTTTTAATTGCAACCGGGGCTTCCCCAGCCGTTCCGGACATTCCAGGACTTCAGGAAGTCGATTATTTGACGAGCACCACTGCGCTTGAATTAAACGAAGTCCCTCGGCGCCTTGTGGTTATTGGATCGGGCTATATTGCCATGGAACTGGGGCAACTCTTTCATCATCTGGGAGCTGAAGTGACCCTAATGCAGCGCAGTCCCCGTATTTTAAAAACGTATGATCCCGAGATCTCGGAAGCGGTAACCCGGACATTTACCAGGCAAGGAATCCGCCTCATTACCGGAGCAACATTTGAGCGTGTAGAAAAGGATGGTGAGGTCAAAAAGATTCATCTTGTTGTGAATGGCGAAAAGCAAGTGGTTGAAGCGGACCAACTTCTTGTTGCCACAGGGCGAAATCCAAATACAGAATCCCTACAGTTAGAAAGGGCCGGAGTTGAAGTTGGCTCCAAAAAAGAGGTCAAAGTAGATGAATATATGCGTACAAGCAACCCGCGTATTTATGCCGCCGGTGATGTCACGATGGGACCGCAGTTTGTATATGTAGCCGCTTATGAAGGAGCTGTCGCGGCCAAAAATGCATTAGGTGTTACACAGCAGAAAATTGATCTTCGTGTTGTTCCGGGTGTTATTTTTACGAATCCTTCGATTGCGACGGTCGGCCTGACGGAAGACCAAGCAAAAGCAGAGGGATATGAGGTGAGAACGTCGGTTCTGCCGCTTGAAGCGGTACCGCGGGCGCTTGTCAACCGTGAAACAACCGGGGTCTTCAAACTGGTCGCTGATGCCAAAACATTCAAAGTGCTCGGTGTCCATGTCGTTGCCGAAAATGCCGGCGAAATCATTTACGCTGCGACATTAGCTATCAAATTCGGCTTGACGGTTCAAGATCTGCGTGAAAGTCTGGTGCCGTACCTGACCATGGCGGAAGGATTAAAGCTTGTCGCTCTGACTTTCGATAAAGATGTATCCAAGTTATCCTGTTGCGCCGGGTAATTTGATATTCCCTAACGCAATGCGATTTCCTTCTTCTTGGGGGTTGCCGAGGCTGAAGGTTGAGCACATTTAGAACTTTGGAACGCCTGTCTTCAAAAATAGATATTTTGCAAAGACAGACTAATATGGAATTTTTATGGAACAAAAATGTAATAAAATGGGTACAAAATTGTGACGAAAATGTAACCATTTCATGATATTATAGTATCATGCGAAACGAGCAGATTCCCGGTCAGGGATTATGCTCGTTTTTATTTTGCTAGTTGCTCTCGTTGAAGGGCCGGTGTTTTTACACGGATTTTTTTCCTTTTCAACGGTACTTCTTCATGCCCAAGAGAAGGAAATCGAGGCCCTGAAGAAAAAGATTGAAAATCTAGGGTGCCGGAAAAACAATGTGGAAGATAAATGGTTTGACGGTGAATGGGACAAAGAGCGGTATCACGAAGCGCTCGAACCGATCGAAAAAGAATTGCTTCAAGCAGGCAACACTTGGGCAAATTGGAAAAAACGAAAGATACCCAAAAAGTTGGCCCTTCCCGATATCGCCAAACTAATGAAGTTTGACCGGCTTGATCGCGAATTGGTTCTGTTGTTGGTGAATCGGAGCGAGGTTCAGGAAAACGGGAAGGTCACCATCGTTTATAACTTCACCGTCTACCGCCTCTTTTTTATATGGAGTCTCTGTCGACACGGCATATATTGAGTGTAGTATAGTGTCAACATATTTGATTAAATAATAGGAAGCCGAAACGGCTGGGAGTAAATCTCTAACAAGAAGGTTAGTGTAAAATTTCCAGGTGTAGGAATTTGAAAAAAAGAACTTAGAAAAAGACTGCTCCTTTGGTAAAGTGATTTTTGCCGAAAAACACGCCAAGAGGAGGACTCCTGTACCTTTAAAACAGCCCTTTTCGTTTCGCGATTTGCGCCGCTTCCTGGCCCGAGGTGGCCCCCAATTTCTTCATGATATGCCGGATATGGGTTCTGACGGTGTTCGTGGATACTTGCAGATATTCGGCAATGCCGGATCGGGTATATCCCTGGGCCAGTAATTGAAGAATTTCTTTTTCCATGGATGTGATCCGTTGCTGCAATTCACTCTGTCTCAGCCGGTGCAATTCCCCCAAAATCACGCTCGCCACTTCTTCCGGGATCACCGTCACGTTTTGATGAGCCTGACGGATCGCTTCCGGAAGTTTTTCATATTTCGTCTTTGGGATATAATTGACGGCCCCGGCGGTGAATGCATCCAGAATCACTTCACTGTCTTCCACGGAAGTCAGCATCATCATTTTGACAGCCGGTTTTTGTCGCAACATATCCAAAGCAGCATCCAGCCCGTCGTACTTTCCGGGAGATAGCACGATATCCATGAGAACGACATCCACTTCCGTCCGTTGGAAGATCGAAAGGGCTTCTTCCTTGTTTGCAGCGGCATGCACCAAACAAAAATCCGCTTGTTTTCCCAAATACGCAGCCAAAGCGTTTTGCCACACCGGATCATCTTCCACGAGCAAGATCCTGATTTTGTCCACCCCCGCTCACCTCCTTCAACATACGGGATTTTTTCGGCTTTGGAAAAAAGAGCGTCACAGTCGTGCCTTCGTTTAAAACGCTTTCCACCTCAATAAACCCCTCATGTTTTTGCATGACGTTGTAGCAAAACGACAATCCCAATCCAAAATTTCCGGAATCCTTCTTGGTCGAATAAAACGGTTCCATCACATGCGGCAAATCTTCCGGCGAAATTCCTATCCCGTTGTCCATGATTTCCACAATGACGTGTTTTCGCGTCTCATAAAGAGAAAGATACAGCCTCCCCCTTTCTTCCATCGCCTCTATCGCATTGGTGAAAAGATTTTTTAACACTTCCCGGACCAACACTTCGTCACAAAACACCAAGGTGTTTCCCGTTGAATCCACGATCACCTGAAACTGTTTCTGTTCCAAATAAGGCTGGATTTGCGACAGACTCATTTGGATGATGTCTTCCAAGTTACACCATCGTTTTTTCACTTCGTCGTCCCGAAGTTGGCTTTGAATGCGGAAAACCAACGCAAGCAAATGTTCCGAAGAATCCAAAATGGCGCGGCCATATTGCTGGATTTCCGTTTGGTGGTTGGCTGCGGCGGCGGATTGAATCAGTTCTGCCATGATTTTAATCTTCCCCATCTCATTTTTTATTGCATGGTTGATGATGGACGTTCCCGCTGTTGTCGCCCGAAGAGCATGATGCAAACTGTTTTTTTCAAACCGAAAGCGGACACCGAGAATGCCATGCTTGGACAACAGCAAAAAAGTGAAAAACATCACTCCGATGACCACGGGCGCATATCTCCAGATTTCGGGCCACCCGGGAAAGAAAGCCTCCGTCGTATAGAGGGCTGTCACCTGAAACACCACGGGCGGAATCACCAAAATATTCGCATGCATTCGGTCCCGCCTGAACCAACCGTTTTTTTCGATTCTCGTACTGTACAGCAAAAGAAGGGTTCCGATGATGAAATATGGAACGCACCAAACGAAATACATCCGGTAATCCGGCTGAATGTCCGGAGCAAAGGGAGTGATCCAAAACATGACGGGAATCGGTAAAAATAATAGGAAGGAGATGACTTTTTTGATTCTCTCCCGAAACAATTCAGAGTAACAAATCGCGAACATCAGGAAACAATAAGGGGTTCCCACCAGATTCAGAAAGGAACCCGCCAAATGGATTTTGAACAAGATCAGCTCCAAAGCGTTTGTGCCAATCTGAAAATGATGCAGATACGGCAATATGTTTTCCGTAATGGTTAGGGAAAGTGCTCCGCCGCCGGCGACAAAAAGCGTAAGCGAGATCCACCTGGCCGCTTCATATTTGGGGTTGGTAATAAGCAATATGGCAGCCAACGTCCATAATACAATAAGAACAAATACCATCATCCTTCCCCCTTTCACGAAACGTCTTATTCCTTCAACAACTATACTAAGCGATATCAAGTAGTATATGACCTTGTTTTACTGGTGCTCGCAGCGCTGAACAATACGATTATCAGCTTTATGAAGGCATCGTTGAAATGAATGAAACCTATTCTGCACTATGAGAAGGGAACGAAGTGCAAACCTCGTAAAAGCAGCAGTGTCCCAGAGCAAACCTGGCAATACTTAACAACGCAGTGTACTTTTATGCGTAAGATTGTCAATGATTAACAAGCGTCTTAGAGTCGTGGAAGAAGGATCGTACCAAGAAGTTAGATGAAGTCCTCGGTGCGAAATTGTAAAGAATGTACTGATGTGTGGCGAAGAATTCAGTACGTACGCCAAACCTAAGTTGTAAATAAAGACAAAAAAGACACGTACCCAAGAGGTAGTGCCTAGCTGTCATTACAATAGGGTAACCCGGCGATCATTGCATTGATAGCAATGCATTAGACCCGTGGCTTTGCGCCCCTGTCTTTCGAACAGGTTTGCCATTTTTCCTATTTTGTTCGACATTTTTATAGGATTATTTTACCATGAAGAAACATAAAAATGAAATTGATAAATAGTACATCCAGATAGTTTCATAGTAGGTTGACATTGTTACCGTAACGATAAGTATTATAGAAAATTTTTTACCTAGTGCCCCCTGAAAAATTCCGGGGTTTCGAATAACAAATAAAAGGAATTCAGCACCTTGATCCGGGAAAAGGTTATTGTCCAGACAACCAAACCCCTATCGAGGTGAATGACTGAATTCCTATGTATCATGAATTCAACATTCGCCTCGAAAATCCTGTTTGAGGTGAATGAAATGTTAAAGCTTCGCGAAGATCAACTCACACTCTGGGATGCGATTCTACCGGAACCGTTCCGTTCTTTACCGGAGGAGCTTGCCAAAATCGATGCTTTGTTGGATGATCCCGCCTTTATGAAGCCATACATCGAAAAACATCCTTCTCAGCGTGGGCGGCCAACCATTCCGGCAGAAACGTATCTGCGTTTGATGGTTCTCAAATTTCGCTACAACCTGGGATATGAGACGTTGGTTAAAGAAGTGGGCGACAGCATCACGTGGGGAAGATTTTGCCGCATTGCCATCGATGCGAACATGCCCGATGCCAGTACGCTGATCAAAGCCCGTAAGCGCTATGGTGACGACATGATCGAGCAACTCAATGAAGCCTTGCTCCTAAAGCTGCAAGAGAAAGAACTTCTGAAAACCAGAAAGATTCGGATCGATACCACCGTCGTGGAATCTGACGTCCATCATCCCACCGATGCGACCCTGCTTCAGGATGGCGTTAACGTTATTACGCGGTTGGTCAACCGGATTCGTAAAGTCGCTTCTCAAGCGGTTCAAGGGTTTCAAGACCGCACGCTGAGGTCAAAAAGAAATTTTGTCCATCGCCAAGCTGCTTCGCCGTCGAACTCGGCAAACTTGGAACGAAATCAATACCATTACCGAGAGAGCGACCCACATCTCGGAGAGCGTCTGCGATCAAGCCCAGGAAGTGGCGAAAAACATAAGCGAAAAAAGCAAGGCGGCCGCTCAAGCACTCAAGACGAAGCTGTGTGATGCGATAGATCTGACACGCAAGCTGATCGCACAAGCCCAAGAAGTGGTCGCCGGCAATCGGGTCATTCCCGATCGGATGATCAGCTTCTTCGATCCGGAAGCTCGCCCGATCAAAAAAGGCAAGCTGTCGAAAACCGTGGAATTCGGCTACAAACTGCGGATCGACGAAAATGAGGATGGTTTGATCACGGGCTATGAACTGTACCAAGGGAAAGGATGATCTTCTGGTACCAGCCGTGGAGAAACACATCGCCCGATTCGGGAAAGCACCGAACGCCATCGCGACGGACCGGGGATTCGGAAGCCGAAAGAATGAAACTGCGATTCAAGGGCTTGGTGTTCAGCGTGTGAGTATTCCGGCCAAAGGTAAGAAGAGCAAGGCCCGAACCGAACATAAAAAGCAGTTATGGTTTCAGGACCTGCAACGCTTCCGTGCTGCGGGCGAAGCAAAAATTAGTTTGCTCAAACGCAAGTACGGATTGAATCGCAGCCGGTACAGGGGCTTTTTCGGCTCAAAATCATGGATCGGCCTAGGGATTTTGACTCATAACCTCGTAAGAGCGGTTCAAATGGTCAAGTAAGGAACAGCAACAGGAACAAACTGGTAATCCCCCCTGTAAAAATTCAAGCGAGGGAAGAGCTCTTCTCAAAATCCGATTTTTTCAGGGGACACTGATTAACTTAACTCACAGCCTCTCTTACTTTCTCTATGGTCATGCGTTCTAAAAACCTGGAGAATTTTTCTTTCTTTTTCCCATTTTGCCGGAACAACTCGATGAGTTTGCGTACGACTGGAACCAGCTGTTGCTCCGTTAAACCCGAAAGGAACAATACGCCCAATGTCGGTTTCAACGATTTGCCGTCGCCGCCGACATAAATATCGTAGGTATCTCTCATTTTGACAATCGCAATATCTTTTAATAAAGGCTCGCTCGTGCCTAGAGCGCAGCCAGCATACCCGATTTTCAGAGGACTCGGCACTTCATGGCCGGAAATTGCTTCATCCAGCGCTCGCGCCACATCCAAACCGGCGTCTTCTGCGCCGCGGCAGAAATTACAGGCAATAAGGCTCTTCGTTACAAATCCTGCGGGGTGGATTTGCAAACCCGCTTCCTTCAGTTTTTCTTTGATTTCCTCTGCTCTTGCTTCGTCCACTTCGACATATAGCTGCTTGAATGCGGTTAATTCGATTTTGGCGTTTTCCCCAACCGTGGCCCCTAGAGCAGCTAAATGCTCCGGTTTAAATAAGGTTCCCCCGACTTCAAATCCGGGAGTGACCGCGAACTTCACAAAGCCCATTTCCCTCAACCTCCCCATGAAAAACAAGATTTTTACACCTTTACTCGCTGTAACCGCAATGCGTTCAATACGACAGAAACAGAGCTTAGCGCCATTGCCGCTCCGGCCACCCACGGAACGAGAAAACCCGCGGCGGCGACAGGGATGCCAAGCGAATTGTAGGCGAGCGCCCAGAACAAGTTTTGTTTGATGTTCGTCATCGTTTTGCGGCTCATGTAGATCGCATCGGGAATGCTGTTCAGGTCGCCGCGCATTAAGGTAACGTCCGCCGCTTCCATCGCCACATCCGTTCCGGTGCCGATGGCCATCCCGATGTCGGCTGTCGCCAGTGCGGGCGCATCGTTGATCCCGTCGCCCACCATCGCCACCTTTTTGCCCTGAGACTGCAGTTTCTTCACTTCCTCCGCTTTCCCTTCCGGCAACACTTCCGCCAGAACATGGTCGATGCCGACCTGCCGCGCAATCGCCCGCGCCGTTCGTTCATTGTCTCCCGTTATCATGATGACTTCGATGCCCATTTGTTTTAAACGCGACACCGCTTCCCTTGAGGTTTCCTTTATCGTATCCGCCACTGCAACGATTCCGGCATATCGGCGGTCGATGGCGATCAACATCGCGGTCTTTCCCGCCTCCTCCAATTGCTCCATCGTCGCCAATGCCTGATCCACCGGCACCTCATATTTGGCCATCAGTTTGCGGGTACCCGCGAGAACTTCCCTCCCTTCCACGACGGCGCGAATCCCGTAACCGGGAATCGCCTCGAATTCGTCAGCCTTGGGCAGTTCGATCCCTCTGGCGACAATGCCCGATACGATCGCCTCGGCAAGGGGATGTTCGGAAGGTTTCTCCGCGGCGCCGACCAAACGCAAAAATGCGGTCTCATCCGGAATCTCGGAGATCACGTCCGTCAATTCGGGCTTGCCTTTCGTAATCGTGCCGGTTTTATCCAAAACGATCGTGTCGATGCGATGCGTCAATTCCAGATGCTCGCCGCCTTTGAACAATATGCCGAGTTCGGCCGAACGGCCCGATCCCGCCATGATGGATGTCGGGGTCGCCAAACCGAGGGCACAAGGACAGGCAATGACAAGGACGGCGATCGCCTTTTGCAAAGCTCCCGCAAAATCGCCGGGAGCAGCCCAAAAGTACCAGATCAGGAACGTCAGAAGCGCGATGCCAACGACAATCGGAACAAAGATGCCCGAGATGACATCCGCCACCCGCTGAATCGGCGCCTTGGAACCTTGCGCCTCTTCCACGACCTTTATGATTTGCGCCAAAGCCGTTTCTTTGCCGACTTTTGTCGCTCTTATTTTGAGAATTCGGTATTTATTGACGGTAGCGCCAATTACGGTATCTCCCGCGCTTTTTTCCACGGGAATACTTTCCCCTGTCAACATCGACTCATCCACCGAGGAGTTGCCTTCCAGAACTTCCCCGTCGACCGGAATTTTCTCTCCCGGTTTGACAAGCACGATGTCCCCAACAACAACTTCTTCTACGGGTACATTGATTTCTTGACCGTTTCGGATCACCAGCGCCGTTTTTGCGCGCAAACCCATCAACTTTTTGATCGCTTCGGACGTACGCCCCTTGGCAAGAGCTTCAAAGAGTTTCCCGAGGACGATCAGGGTGATCAAAATGGCACTCGTTTCGTAATACATGGCCGGGGCATGATGTCGCTCGGCCATATTGGCCCATTCCACGGTTAGATACAAGCTATAAAAATAAGCGGCCGATGTGCCGAGAGCGACAAGCACGTCCATATTGGCGCTTTTGTTGCGCAGCGCTTTGTAAGCGCCGACATAAAACGGTTTGCCGATCACAAACTGAACGGGGGTGGCCAGCGCAAGCTGAACCCAAGGATTCATAAACCACGATGGCACCCAAATAAAGGACGTAAACGAAAAATGGCCGACCATCGACCAAAGCAAAGGGAAGGAAAGAATGGCCGAAAGCGCAAACCTGCGTTTTTGCCGGTCAATTTCCTGCTGCCGGTGGTCTTTCGCATCATCCTGCTCTTCTTTTGGAATCGCTTTGTATCCCAGTTGTTCCACCTTGCGAATCATTTCTTCAACAGAAACGGCCGAAGGCGAATATTCTACATGCGCCGTTTCCAAAGCGAAGTTCACACTGGCTCTTGTTACACCGGGCAGCTTGTTAAGCCCTTTTTCAATTCTGTTGGCACAGGCTGCGCATGTCATTCCGCTGATTTGTAAATCGACAGCCTCTTTTGCTGTTCCGTAACCTAATTTTTCAATACTTTGCTCCATTTTGCTTAGATCCACTTTGCTTGGATCGTAAACGACCGTTGCTTTTTCCAAAGCAAAGTTCACGTTCGCTTCCGCGACCCCTTCCAGTTTGCTCAAACTCTTTTCAATCCGGTTGGCACAAGCGGCACAAGTCATTCCGGTGATTTGGATTTGAGCCTGTTTCATTTCTTTGGATTGGTTCATTTCCATAACAAGCACCTCTGACATATACCCCCATAGGGTATAAAATAAATCAAAAAAAATTTGGGTTGTAATAACGATAGGGCCGCTCGACTCATCCGAACCGAACGGCTTTTGGTCGATCAGATTAAACAACGTCGTAACCTTGATCTTCAATGGCTTGCTTCAACTGATCCAAAGAAACGTTGTTTTCGTCGTATTCAATCGTCACCGTCCCATTTGCCAGATCAACCGTACCTTTGGCTCCTGCATTTTTCAGCGCATTCTCCACAGCGTTTACACAATGCCCGCAAGACATTCCTTCCACCTTCAACGTTACTTTTTGCATGTTCACTTCCCCTTTTCCCGTTATTGTAAATCTCATTTTAACAACTTATTCACTGTGGTGAGCAGCTCGTCGATGACATCGAGATCGCCTTCCTGAATCCGCTCCACCACACAACTTTTCATGTGTCCGGCAAGCAAAAGCTTACCCACACCGTTCAGAGCCGACTGAACAGCGGATATTTGATTGAGCACGTGATCGCAATACGTGTCTTTTTCAATCATGCCTTTGATGCCGCGGATCTGTCCCTCAATACGGTTCAACCGGGCAATGAGATCCGATTTTACTTTCTCGGAGTGGTGGCTTTTCCTGTGCTCTCCATGAGGACAGATTTCCTCTGCCGCATCATGATTAGTTTCCATTACATTCACCTTCCTTTGTCTTTATAGTATACCCCCGTAGTGTATTTGTCAAGGTTCAAATTGAACTACGATATCGGTTTTCAGTTATCAACGTTTTTTTCAATCTGTTTTTAATTTCGGTATAATGATTACAACATCGGGTGAAATCCAATTGAACGTGGCAAAACGCCTTTAGGAACCAAGTTGTTGATTATTTTTTCGTATACTCATAATAAAACCTTAAAACACTTTGTTTCCTTTTCTTTTAAGAAGGAAGATGCTAAACTTTAACGGAAATCGGGGAGGCAGGAATTCATGGAGAAAATAAAATTAGTTCAAAAGTTTGATAAGCAAGCGGCCAAATATGCCAGAAACCGAAAAAAACAAGAGCAAAATCAATGGCGGAGGAAAATTTTTCAATTTGTCAGAGGAAAGACTCTTGAAGTGGCTGTTGGAGCCGGAATGAATTTCGCCTTCTATCCAAAAGACATTGAATATACAGGTGTTGATTTCAGTTCCAAAATGATTGATGAAGCCAAAGAAGCGGCAAAAATTTATGGGATCAAAGCCGATTTTATCTTATCCGATGTTGAAAGCCTTGACTTCCCGGAAAATACCTTTGATACAATTGTATCGGCAGGTTCTTTATGCGGTTATGACAATCCTGTCCATGTTTTAAATCTTTTCAATCGATGGTGTAAAGAAGACGGGCAAATCTTGCTTATGGAGCATGGGTTATTTTCTGTACCAGCACTGGCCTGGATTCAAAAAAAATTGGATCCTCTGACCGTTAAAGCTATCGGCTGCCATCAAAACCGGGATATCTTAGATATTGTAAAGCAATCCAATCTAATAATTAAAAAGGTTGAACGTGCTTTGTTGGGATACCTTTATTTGATCTGGGCAAGACCACAAAAATAGTACGAAATGTATCCCTTAATTATTTATTTCAACTCATTAATGGTTTTTCTTATTCGCGCATAATCTTCACCGCTAATCTCGCCTTTCACGTAACGCAGTTTCAGCATCATTAAAGGTCGGTCCACAACCCTGCTCTTCATCATGAGCCATCGGGCAACAACATAAACCGTCGCCCCGATAATAATGATAAACATCAGTCCTCCAATCCACATCATCATGCACATCATGAACATCATCGAATTATCGACTATCATGCCATCCATCATCGCATACACCTCCCATCTTAGGATTTTTATTTTTTAAATAATTATTCGTCTTAGCTAGCGGCCCTCTTTCAAATTCATTAATGGATAACGGATCGTATGAATAACCCACTTTTTTTCGCGCAGCTGAATTATCCGAGGCGCCTGGGGCGTTTTGAAAGCGATCGGGAAAAATCGAGAAGTTTTTGTGACCGTGGTCAACGTCAGACACTTTCGAATGCCATTTGCCTTTCCTTAAGTGGATCGCTCCTTGAAGCGGGTTCAGATATGGGCGGTTTCGACAAGCCCGGTCATATAGCTCAACAAGTCATAGCCGGCCAGGCCAAGACGCGCTTCACCTGGTCGCTGAACGTTCGCCGACACCGTTCGGATTACCCGACCATCTTCCATCTAAAGCAAGATCACCTGAATGGTTTTCAGCAAAATCAGCGCATTTCGCCGGTAGGGGTAAAGCCTTACGGGTAAGACGAGTGGTTCGTTTTCCTGTTTCAGATTCGTACTCACGCGCCATTCCAAAATTCCGAACAAGAAAAGGGCAGGACGAATACGATGCCCAAGACATCGATTTGGTTCGGCTTGTCCAGATACAACGCATCCAGAATCGCCGGATCCTTCAGCAGCCGAAAATGCATTTCCGCCGCTTCTTGCCCCTTGCAGGTTTCCAAATTCCGAAGCGCGTCCCATCCTTCTCCCTTCGTCCGGTTGGTCATCAAGATGAACATGCCCGCATTTCGAGGTTTCCGTATGGCGAGTTCGTTTCGTTTGTGGCTCTTGCAGGGTGATTTCCCATCGAATCGTTTTCCGCAGGAAGCTCTCCCATTCTTGGACGACTTTTACCGGTGCGTTTGAGGACGGTGCGTTCCGTCTAAAATCTCATAAGGCGAACCAGGCCGAGCCGTGTTCTTTCTTAAAGGCGGTCAGCGCTTGTTCCCATGGCGCAATCAAAACGTTCTTTTTTCCAACCCGTTGACGTTGAACCGTTTGCGTCAGCTTGCTTCTTCCTTTGGCAGGCGCTGTTCGGAAAATGTGGGATGTGGGTGAATAAAAGAGCCAAAGTTGCTTAAGATACAACCGGATACCTAAAACCGAGGAGGGAAAATTTTCAATGGCTACCGTAGTAAATTCAACCATTCAACAATATCAAACCTGTATTGATGCTTGTAACAAATGTATGCAAGCATGTGAAGAGTGTTTAACTTCATGCTTAAAAGAACCCGATATACAAGCCAGAATCCATTGTATCAATCTGCTGAGGGATTGCATCGATGTCTGCGCTTTAGCCGCTCAATTTATGGCGCGCGACAGCGCATACGCCAAGCAAATTTGCAACTTGTGCGCAACAATCTGTGATGCATGCGGAGCAGAATGCGCGAAATTTCAGGACACTCATTGTAAGCAATGCGCTGAGGAATGCCAAAAGTGTGCCCAAGAATGTCGTAACATGGCCGCATAAAGAAAATAAAAGGGGAAACGGATGGACATTGGATCCTTTCCCCTTTTTAATGATTTCGATTATAAAAGTGAATTCCCCAACAGCATAACTCTAAGGACCAGGCGAAAAGCCATTCTTCGATTTTATAGATGATCTGCTAATTTTTGAACGGCTCATCTTTGAACGTATAAAGCCTATCCTTCTTGATTTTTAAATTAGACGCTGAAGCTCTTTCTACTAAAATATAGATTACGATAATTCCATGTTGCTATTTATTCTGTCATCAGCGATTGAATTGCATTTTCCAGGAAAGATTCCTGCATCTGTCCTATTTGCACTATTTCTATTTTTCCTTTTTTAATGAAAAAGGTTGTAGGATATTGGGTAACCCGGTAACGGTCGCGAATTTGCAAATTTGGATCGTACAATATCGGGAAAGTTAGCCCGTATTGGTTTACGAATCCCTGAACCGTCACCTCGGCTTCCCCGAGGTTAATTCCAAGAACGACTAGCCCTTTATCTTTCCATTTATTATACTGTGCCTCAATTGCCGGCATTTCGTTTCGGCATGGCGGGCAAAAAGTTCCCCAAAAGTTCAGGATGACCACGTTATTGGAATAATCAGAAAGGTTATAAATTTTTCCGTCCATACCCGACAAAGAAAAGTCAGGTGCTTTATTTCCTTCTTTGGGAACCTCTTCTTTAGAAAATAGTTGGCCGCCAATCGTCAACGCGCCGACGGCAATCACAGCAGTGAAAATGATGATTTGAAGCCATTTTCTTCTCCTCATGAATTCAAGGCCTCCTCTCTCTTGCCTTTTCTGTGTCCTCGATAACCAGTGTCTTTTTGCTGCGAAAGTAAAAGTACACCATAAGGATTGCACCTAGCAGGATGATGCCAAAACTTGTCCATTGTGCTGCGGTCCAATGAAAGGCGTACCGAGGTGTATCCCCGCGCAAAAACTCAAGCATGAACCGGCCGAGTGCATACAAAATGTTATAGGTTAAAAACAGGAAACCAGTAGGCCATTTTTTGTTTTTGAGTGCGATGAGGATGGCAAAGACAATCAGGTCCCATTGGCCTTCCCAAATCTCTGCCGGCCACAGCGGCTGGGAACCGTATTTTTCGTAGGCAATCGTTCCAGGCGGATATACAATGCCGAAATTGGAGCCAGTGGGAGAACCGAAGGCGTCACCATTAAGAAAACAGGCAATTCGCCCGACCGATTGGCCTAAAATAATGGCAGGAGCTGCAATGTCGGCAAACTCCCAAAACGAAATGCGATGTATGCGAGTGTACACCGCCGCGGCGATAAACCCGCCGACGAGCGCTCCTTGGATGGAAAGACCCCCGTTCCATATCGCGAAAATCTCTCCCAGGTGCGCAGCATAATAATCCCACTGGAAGAAATAAACTTCCCAAAATCTTGCGCCGACAATCGCTCCAAGAAGGACATAGACGATCACATTGGGCACATGTTTTTGATAAACGGTACCCTTGGCCAAAAAATACGCCACACCCGTTGCAAGCAAGACAGCTATGGCAACCACCAGACCGTATGTGCGGACCGGGTATTCGCCGATATAAAATAAAATGACTCGCATTGTTCATTTCCCATCTTTCTACATTTTGTTATTTACCCTAATTTTTTTCTGGTCGTTTTTGCAGAACGTAAAAATTGGTCGCGCACAGCATCAGGATCGAGATTCACCACTATACAAAGTGTCTCAAACCATTCCGAATGGATAAACGACAAGGCATCGTTTCGGATTTGAACGTATTTCCCTCTTCGCTTCTTCACCCCGTATTGTAATTCAGATCGTGCCAGCATCAAAATTTCATGAATTAAATAAATGTATCCGGGGGAGATCATGCTGTATCTACTCCTTGATCCGTCGGATTCGGTTTTTCTTCTTCAAAAACATGCCGAGGATACTCCCCAAAATAACCATGGCGAAATAAACCAACTGCTCTGCCGACATTCCGAATATCCATTCGGTTTTCGTTTCAAAAAACGAAACAAGCAAAAGTCCGATGCCATAAAAGCTCATAAAATCCGCAAACGGCTGGCCCGATCCCAACTCCTCCTTCTTTCGCTTCCAAAGCCAAATCAACAGGGGGACGGTCACCACAATCCGGTAAACATTAACCGGATGATACTTGAACGCGGGGTTTTCGATGGAAATGCCCCAAGGCAAATTCGTAGGCGCTCCATACTGCCAGGAAAGCAAACTGTACACCGTAACCATGGTTGCGATTCCGTACGGCAGCAGATCGGGTAACAGCCAGCGGAAACCGTATATTCTCCAGCTTTTAAACCCGATATATGCCGCCCCTGCGAGAATTCCGAACCATGCGCCTTCGGATGAACCGCTCATCAAAAGCGCACCGAGCGGATTTTTCAAGAGAATGGTTGGCGAGAATAACACCGGACTGAATTTCCATACCAGAGCGGCGATCAAAAGACCTCCCGTCAGGATGTCCAGCACCGGCTTGTCGTCATGCGCTGTTTTTTTCAGCTTGTACTTCATCACGGCGTAACCGGGTAAACCTGCGATCGCCAAAAGCAGCCAATCGAAACGAATCATAAACGGACCAAACTGCCATATTTCCGGCATGCTCCCCTCGCCTCGCTTCCATGAGCTATTTGGTGTCGGCCAGACGCTTGAACTTGCTTTCCAAAGCTTGCGGATCGACAAGCCCCGTTACTTTATCTACGATCAAACCGTTTTTGTCAACAAAAAACGTGGTGGGGATCGCCTGCACGCGATACCGATTTGAAACGGGATTTTTTTCATCGTCATCCAAAAGTACCGGAAACGCAAATCCAAAAGCATCGGCAAACGCCTTAGCGTCTTCCACCGTATCTTGAGTCGTCATATTCACCGCATAAATTTCCAATTTTCCTTTGTATTTGTCGTAAAGCTTCACCAGCTCCGGGGCTTCGAGGCGGCACGGTCCGCACCACGATGCCCAAAAGTTGACGATCACCGGTTTACCCGTCGGATGGGGAATCGAATAAGATTCTCCATCCAATGCTTTCAAAGTAAATGGTGGTGCCTTAAAACCAACTTTCGGCAGTTCCTCGACTTGTTGCGATGCCGTAGCACCTTCCGCCGGAGTATCTGCCTTTTGATCGAACATGTTCCCGGAACGATTTTGAAAAACCGCAACACCGGCTAAAATCACGGCAAGGATTAACACCATCACCTGTTTTCTCATGCGCATCCTCTCCCCGTTCCCGATCCTTTATAGTGTCCAGTAGGTCAGCGTATCGCTAATACCCAACAGGATAAACAATGCTCCAGCCAATCGCTGAATCCGGGTGCCCCACTGCCGCGCACGCTTCACCATGACCCTATCCAACCCAAACCCGACAGCCAAGCCTGAGAATAGCAAGAGCGGCATCGCCGTACCGACGGCAAACACCGGGGGAAGCAGAATCCCGTATGATGACTTCAGAGCCATCGGCATTACGCCGCCAAAAAAACAAGGAAAACATGGTCGGGCAAAAACCGAGGGAAAAAGCAACGCCCATTAAAAAGGCTCCCCATTTTCCGCCGATTCGCTCCGACAAATTTCTCAAGGAAGCGGAAATCCGGTATCCCACTCCGCGCATGCGGATCCATCCGATCAGAAACAATCCCATCACAATCAGCAGAGGGCCGAGAAATTTACGGGCATAGACGAAAAGCGGAATGGACCCCGTAGATATCCCTTGCCCAAACGCCCAAAACAGCAAGCCGAAAACAGAAAAGACAGCGATTTTCCCTGCCAGATACAAACCCAGTTCGCTCCATGAGAGCCGCGCCTGGGCCTGCCGGCTTCCAAAGTACGTGATCGCCCCGATATTGGCGGAAATTTGACAAGGCGCCACCGATCCGACAAAACCGAAAAAAAGTGCCGACAGTAAAGCGATATTTGTCGAATACGCAGCGTTGCCGAACGGTTCACTCAGCCAGGCGCTGATTTGGCTGAAAAATTGATACATGTCCCACAACCTCCTAAAACCCGGTAAATCCTCCGAATAACCGAATGAGAACGATCGTGATTTGGGTCATTTGATCCGTATACAGCAAAACCCCCGTTAAGATCATCATACCGCCGCCGATCTTCATCATCAGACCGGAATATTTGAGAACCCATTTCACTTTGCCGATAAAAAAAGCCATGATGAAAAATGGGATGGCAAAGCCTGACGTATAGGCTGAAATGTATCCGATCGCCTGCCCGGGGTTCGCAACCCCAAGGGTAAGAATAGCCGTCAGAATGGGCCCTACACAAGGTGTCCATCCAGCTGCGTACGTAATGCCGACGAGAACGGAACCCGCATAGCCCACCGGCTTTGTTTCAAAATGATGCCGCCTCTCTTTCATCATCCATTGCGGTTTGAAAATCCCCGCCACCACAAGTCCCATGGTTGCCACGAGAATCCCGCCCAACTTCCGGATCAAATCCCGGCTGGCCGAAAATAATTCGCCCACCAGACTTGCGGATAAACCAAGGGCAAAGAAAATGACGGAAAATCCGAGGATAAAAAATACCGTATGCAACAAGGCTTGGCGTTGAAAGACGCCTTTGCCTTCTTTCAAATCTTTCACGGAAACTCCTGTAATATAGGACAAGTAAGAAGGATATAGCGGCAGGCAGCACGGCGATATGAAGGATAGAAAACCTGCTCCGAAAGAAAGCCATATGCTCAAGTCAGCGGCATTCATAAACGTCCCCTTCCACACTACAACATTTAGTGTTAATAGTTTAAAAAAAGGAGGGTTAGGCGCACCCACCCAAAATAAACGACATGAAAAACAAAACGACGGCTATGGACTGCAGGGCCGGCTTCCCCCGCATGACCGGAACCCGGATCGGCCTGGACGGTTCAATCATTTGCTGGATCCGGTAATTGATCGCCACGTCGGCAAACGAAACGCCTGCTGCAAATTGCCGCTTTACTTGCCCCGTGAGCTTTAACAGCACACTTCCCAGTTCATAAGCGGATCCCATGCGATGGATCACGAATCGGTCAGCCAACAGTTCTCTCCATACTTTATAATGATGCGCCAATCCTTTTAGAACGGGAACATATTTCATACTATCCGTAAATAAGATAACCAGGAATAGTTTCAGCGGATCGCGGTTTTTGCAATGGTGCCATTCGTGGAGCAAAATCGCCTCTACCTCTTGTTCCGTGAAACAGTCCAGAACATGCGTAGACAGCAGGATTTTCGGACGGAAGATCCCCATGGCCAGCGCAAGAAACGTGCGATCTCTGATAACTTCAATTTCGATTCCCCATTCGCGGTATTTCTTGTTCAATCGTCTGGTTGCGCGGACGTCTTTTTGGACTTCTATCCTTTTTTCCAGTTTCCATGTGAGATAAGATTGTTTTATGATCCGCAGGAGTATTTTCAAGGTCGTATACGCAATAAGGCCGTAGAATAAAAAATCCAACAGTCTATGCTGCAGTGAATTTTTCTTTAATGCAGTCAAACAGTACTGGAACAATCCCCACTGCAGATTCATGCCCCCTATCTGGTGAGCCAAATAGAGACCCATCTGCAGCAAAACGAAGAAGGCGATCACGATAACCGACAGGAACGACAACTTCGATTTCACTGTGCCGCTCATTGCTTATTCCTGTTTTTTTAATTCCAATAATTTTTGTTCCAGCTTCCGGATCGAAGCCGGATCGGCTTGTTCCAGCGCCTCAATCATATGGTTTACGACGAGATCGCCAAATTCTTCAATCAATCCGAGCGTTACGGCCCGCGTTTGCTCGGCAAGAAATTGTTCTTTCGTCTGAACCGCCCGGAAATACGTGGATCGGCCCCGTGCCCGTTTTGCCAGATGACCTTTCTCCGCCAAACGATTCATGACCGTCATCACGGCGTTAAAGGAAATCGGGCTTTCTTCGTTCAATATCCGCTGCACTTCTTTAATGCTTAGTTCCCCCGACTCCCAGATGATTCGCATAATCCGCGCTTCCAGCGGTCCGAAAAAACGGTTCAGGCCTTCTTCATTGACTTTAATATGAGATACTTTCATAAATATTCACATCCTTTACACTAAGAATTGTAGTATAACGATCTCACGGGTGTCAATGTACGTATCGTGACAATCACGGAATATAATAAAAGACGAGCAGGCCATCTGCGCAACTGCTCGTCTTTTTTTGAAATCATTATTTAAGAAACAACTCTGTTGTAATTTACTTGCTGTTCACCCTTGACTTCTTCCGCAGGGGCAGCATTTTTCATTGCTTGAATTTCCTTGGTCAATTTGTTGTTTTGTTCAATTAATTCAGCCATCTTGATTTGCAGGGATTTCACTTCCTCTGAAGTGGATGCCCCATGAGACTGCCCACTGTTTTTGTGGCTATGATGACCCTTTCCGCCGAACATTCCTTTCATGCAGAACAGCATCATTAACGGACAAGCTAAAACCGCCAAAATCTGTAACCATTGCATAAGTGCATGTTCCTCCTTTTTGATTAAACAATACAACATAAATGTGTTGAAATTTTGAAGAAGATAAGAATTCCCAAATCCTTTTTGATCAAGTCGCTTGCTTCTTTCTCTGACTGCGGTAATAAAGAACTGCCAATAATCCCAAAGCAATGAGGCCCGAGATCCAATAAATAGTTCCGTTCGTTCTTGGTTCCTTCACTTCGATAATGGCGTCAAGAACATCGTTGTCCATTCCCTGGGAAGTATCGTCCGTTCCGTAATGTTCTTTGTACCGGGCTGTAATGAGAGCAGCCCATTTCCCTTGTTCCGGAAAAGTAACAATACCTTTATATTCGCCGTCTTTCACGTGTTCCAATGTCAGATTGATTTCTTGTTCCTCTTTTTTCAACGTAAGATTCACTAATGCATTATTTGCCGGATGGGCTTCATCTAACGCACCGCGTGAACCGTCTTTTGTTTTCACTTCGAGGACGCCAACGGTGATTACCGTTTTATCACCGGCGTAAGCGACAGTTGGCGAAAAATGGGTAACCATCAGCCCGCTGTCCACATCAGCCAAAGCCATCTTTTCGAACGAAAAAAATAATATGGTCACGAGCAATGCGATGAAAACACCGTATAACCTACTCAAACAAACACACTCCATCAATTGAATCTTTGTGTCGTTATTTTTCCTTTGAACTTATTATAAGGTGCAAATTTGTTGAATTTGTGATGAAGATGTTATGAAATGGTGACGTTTCGGTTTGCAATTTTTGAATAAAAGAGGAACTTCCTGTGGTTGGAAATTCCTCTGTCGATATGCTGAAACGGACACTGCTACCTTTATTTTGTGTATTTCACCAGCGTGATCAGTCCGCCCGGTTCTACATCGGCATTTGTTGTATGATGCAGTTCGTGACAGTGGAACATCCACTCCCCTGGATTATCGGCAATAAAGTCGATATCGTATGTTTCGCCTGGGTTCACGGTCACTGTATTTACGATCTGAGGAGTGGGCAATGGATGGCCGTCTTTCGCGATAATCCGGAAATCGTGCCCGTGAAGATGCATCGGATGGATTCCGTTACTGATATTGGCCAGCCGGACGTGTACCAACTCTCCGTACTTTACTTCAATGGGCTGCGTGTCCGGAAACGATTTTCCGTTGATGGTCCAATAGTTATAATCCATCCCCATGACCGAGCTTCCCGCTTGATCGCCGGGTTGTTTGGCGGGCATGTCCATGCCGCCATGCGGATTTTTTTGGTCCGGTTTATCTTTCAAACCATGTTCCATCATGGCGCGAATATCGCCTTTTTTCTTCAGTGGGCCAGGCTCACCTTTCGACATGCCGGACATTTGATCATGCCCCATTCCTGCCTTACCCTCTTTTTCTTTTCCGCCGCGCTGATTCGGAATGTTCCACCCGCCGAACAGCATTGTGTACTCACGGTCATGTTTTAAAGGTGAAGTTTGTGGGTCGATAATCAATAATCCGTACAGCCCTTTATCTATTTGCTGAATGCTGTTAAAGTGTGAATGATACATGTACGTTCCTGCATGGTTGGCTGTGAACTCGTACGTAAATGTTTCTCCGGGTTTGATTGCGTGCTGGGTGAACGAAGGAACGCCGTCCATACTGTTCGGAACATGAAGGCCGTGCCAATGAATGGATGTCTCTTCCGGTAAGCTGTTTTTAAGGGTCACTCGAATGGTGTCCCCTTCCTTGGCACGTATCGTTGGCCCCGGAACGGTGCCATTAAAAGTGTAAGCATCGGTCCGGACACCCGCAACGAGTTCCCAACGTGACACCTTCGCCTCAAGTTGAATTTCGCGGACTTGTCCTGTAGGGCGAATCGCGTCCGTTTCAGACAACGCCGGCAGATTGCGTAATTTTCTCGTCGTTAAGATATCTTCATTGGGCGCCGCGGTTCCTTTTTTGTGATCTTCCGTTAAACTTCGAACCTGCCCGCCCAGGGATTGCGGATTTTTGTCTGTGCTTCGGTTTTCAGGTGTCGATCCGCGTTGAACAGAGTTACAGTTGGTTAATAAGGAAACCGATAAAATTATAAAGAGAAGCGACGCAAGTGGTTTCATTGTCAAACCCCTCCTCTGGTTATATAGGGTAGTATGTGAAACCCAGAAGAGGTTATGCAGGCCAAATCCTTTTGAGTTGACATAAAAAATCCGGTATCCGGGAATCGTCCCGAAAACCGGAAAGCATCAACTTAGACGGTCAATTATGACATTTCGTTTATTATTTACTGTTTTGACCGTAGGAATTCATAAAAGTGCTGCAAGCATTCATCATTTTTTGCCCTTCCGGGGAGTTCATGGCAGTCATCATCCTGGTCATGTTCGGATCTTCCATCATCTTCATCATATTGGACATTCCGCTGTTACTCATCATGCCGTCCGTCCCCTGTCCATCATTGGATCCGGCTGCAAAACCGATTTGTCCGACGACCAAGATGGCTGCCAACCCAAATGAAATCATTAGCAGCTTTTTCTTCTGCATACTCCATCCTCTCCTCTCTTTTGGTTCTCGTTTAAAGTGTAAACCAAACATTTGTTGATTCTTTGAAGAAACGTTGATGATCATATGAATTTGAATCAATCGAACTACTTTTTCAATAAAGCCGCCTTTTTTTCCTCAAACTCTTCTTGATCAATTTCCCCGCGGGCAAATCTCTCCCGCAATATTTCCATTGCCGGGTCTTCTTGTTTTTTGGAAAACACTTTCGTAATCAACAGTAAGATCGCATAAATGACCAGCCCTATGACGACGATCCAAAACAACATCATCCAAAACATTCCTGCACCCATCATGGACATCATACGGCTCATCTCCTATTTAGTCTGATTGGGAAAGCCCCTTCCCCCGATCGGCAATTTTCGTCCAATTCGTCCCGCCGTCGTTGGATAAGTACATATCTTTATTAAACGTAGCAATCACCAGTTGCTTCGTATCTACGGGGTTTTGTGCCACGTATGCTACTGCATCTTGGGTCATGGCCGGAAGCGTCAATTCGAACTTTTGTTTCGTTTGAACGTTCATTCGTGCAAGTGACGCTCCCTGTCCGTAACTGCCGACGAACAACTCGCCTTGGGGGCCAAAGTATAATGCCGTCACCTGCGTTGCGGTGCCTGTTTTTTCAAAAGTTTGCCCGTAATCCCGCGACATATACAATCCGTCTTTCGTTCCGACGGCAACCACCGCATCGTTCGTCGGATGAACGGCCAACGCGGCGGGTTCACCGCTGAGGCCCTTCATCTCCGCTTGTTTCCAAGTTTTCGCTTCATCTTTTGAGTAGTACAGCCCGACTGCCTTCATCGCTGAGTTGGGCTGCGGATTGTAAACGTAAATCGTATGCGTCTTGTAACTCACATTCATCAGATGGAAATCCACTTCACCGGATAAAGCGAGTGTTTCGATGGTTTTTCCTTCATCCGTACTTTTGATCAGGCCAAAAGGATTCTTTTTATTCGATCCCGGAGCCGGATGGCCGCTGCTGTAAAACCGGTCGTCCGCCATGGAAAAGCCCATGTAATCGTGTTTTTCGCCTAACCCAGCGGACCAGACTCCCTGCTCATACACTTTGATTCCGTCATGAGCAGGGACAAGGATGCGCCTACCGTCTCCGGAATAACCCACACCATGAATATGCGTCATGACCACTTGCTTTTCTCCGGTGCCGGATAATATGACAGCGCTGACGATCAAACCGATAAGCGAGACGATGCCGCTCCATTTAAACAGCCTGGCAAGAACCGTCAATCGTTCCCGCCTTAAGCGATCTTCTTTCTTTTTTGCTCCATTCAATGATTTTAGACGGCTTCGATTTACCGCATACAAGATCCACAATACGGCAGCCAGCAACCCCCAGCCGGCAAGCACATAGAGACCTAACGGATTATTGGATGCCTGATGTCCTCCCGCTTCGCCTTCCGCAAAACTTTGCCCCGGAAATAAGGCCATACCCAGTACGATGAATAAACTGCCGTTTTGAACAAGTCTCATTTGCGATTTCCTCTCCTTTTGATGATCAAAACAAGACCGCCGGCCAGCAAAACCGGAATCCCGATCCAAAAACAAATGCTGACCAAATTGTGAAGATACGCGCGAATCGAATTTGGGTTCAGCATAACGGTGGCCGACATCGTTAAACAGGACAGGCCGATGACCACAAGGGACACGGCTATGATCCACTCCGCCTTTTTCATCCGCACTCTCCTTCCTGCTGCTAGTCCACACTGCGAAACTCCAATTCAAAACGCGTTCCCTTTCCCCCAACGCTGGTCACCCGGATTGTTCCACCCTGCAGTTCCATCAATTTCTTGGCAATCGCCAGCCCAAGTCCGGTACCGCCATATTCCCGGGAGCGCGATTTCTCCACCCGGTAAAACCGTTCAAAAATATAAGGCAAATCCTGTTCGGGTATGCCAATACCCGTATCCTCGACAACCACTAACACTTTTTGACCTTCCAAGTTACGCAATGAAATGGTGATGGTCCCTTGCTCGGTATAACGGATCGCGTTATCCAGCAAATTCAGAAATATTTGCTCTGTCCGCAGCCCGTCGGCATATACCAGATTTAATTGTTCCTCGCAAATTACACGGATTTCCAGATTTTTTTCTTTTGCCTTCAGGCTGACATTTCTCACGCTGTTTTCCATCGCCTCGGACAAATCGATCCACTCCATCTGGAGATTGATTTTTCCTTCCTCCATTTTGGCGAGTTCGAATACATCCTGAATCAGTTGCTTCAATCGTGCTGATTCCTGAACAATAATATCCAAAATTTGCTCTCTCTCTTCTTCAGATGCGTAAAGACCCTGCTTCAGCACTTTTGCGTACCCTTCCAGATAAGTAACGGGTGTCCGCAGTTCATGTGAAATATTGGCGAAAAATTCGCTTCTCGAATCGCGATACCGCTTCAAGTCCACGGCCAAATCGTTAATGGCCCGCGCCAACGATCCGATTTCGTCTCCCGATGCTGCGTTCACGCGCGCTTCCAAATCTCCCCTGGCAATCCGCCGCGCAGCACGTTCCATTTGAATTAACGGTTCGGATAATTTACGGCTGAGCACGATTGTAAACCCAAGCGCAAGGAAAAAGGCCCCCACTCCCGATAATACAATTAAGTTTGTTATTTTTTTCAGCGACTGATGAATCGCCTCGACCGATGACAACACATAAACGCCGCCATAAAAACGGTCCTCGCTCCGAATTGGATGGGCAGAAACAAGAAACCTTTCTCCCGATGCAGGGGCTATTAGTTCTTTCCGAATGCTGTTCCCTTGTGCCAATGCGGCTACTTCTTCTTGCGGCACAAAAGTTCCTTCTTGAACCCAAGAGACACTCGAGCTGGAAACAACCTTTCCTTGTTCATCCGTTATAAAAAGATTCACCCCGGAAAATTCGGACATCATCCCGACCATATTCACTGTCATCGCATTCGGAGACGTTGCGATGATTTGTGCGAACCGGGTTGACAATTGCCCGATTTCTTCTTGTACTTTGTTATAATAAAAACCGGTAAAAATCTTATGAATGACGAAACCAAGCGGCAGTAAAACGATAACGAATAAAAGTATGATGGTTCCGCCCAGTTTCAATACGATACGATTCAGATTCATCAGCGTCCCTTCGTCCCGTCAAATTTATATCCAATTCCCCACACCGTTTGAATGGGAATGAAGGATAATCCCGCTTTCCTGACCTTTTCTCGGATGTTCTTGACATGCGTATCGACGGTTCGAATATCCCCCAAATATTCGGTCCCCCAGATCCGGTCAAGCAGGTCTTCCCTGGTAAAAACCCGATTCGGATGCTCTGCCAGAAACCGCAGAAGATCAAATTCTTTGGGGGTGCATTCTACGAGTTTGTCTTGAACCCATACTTGTCTGGCTGCCGTATCAATCTTCATATCATGACAGACAATCGTTTCTTCCGACGAGTTCGCGCCCTCCGTAAGACTGGAGCGGCGAAGCAAGGCAAATATTCTTGCGACGAGTTCTTCCGGTTCAAACGGTTTGACCAGGTAGTCGTCCGCCCCCAAATTTAATCCTCGAACCTTATCCTTCGTTTCCGACCGGGCCGTCAACATGATAATCGGCGTTTGTTTTTTCTCCCTGATTTTTTTGCATACTTCCCATCCATCCATTCCCGGCATCATGATGTCAAGAACAATCAGGTCAAATGAATTTTCCCCGGCTAGTTTGATCGCCTCTGTCCCGCTGGCTGCTTCCGTGACCTGAAACCCGTTTTTCGTCAAATAAATTCGCAGCAGATTTCGCATATTCCACTCGTCATCGACGATCAGCAGATGGATTTTTTGCATAATCCTCTCCTCAAATAAAAAAAGCAAAATCGTTATTCTCTAGGTTTTACCACACCCCGGCTTCTTAATTATACAAATGAAATTTGTTGAAACTATGAAGTTTGAACACAAAAAATCAACCCAAACTCTTCTGAAAAGTAGAATGGCTCGAGTTGATAAAAACCGTAACTAAGCAATTAGAACCATAAACGCCTGCACACCTCGAGTTCCGTTACGCTTAACAATGTGAGATTAGCCCTTACTGATGGTCCGAACATAAGCTGTAACGTTGCCCAAACAGCAGGACCCTTGCGGATTATTGACTTCACAGCCGCAGCGATTCGCTTGCACATGCTGACGGATATGGTCAATCGGGTGTTCATTTTTTTGAACTGCCTGGATCAGACGTTCTCTTGTCCAACCGAAACAATAGCAAACAGGCACGTCCAAAGCATCGTCCTTCTGATATACCGGTACTTTGAGCGTGTCTTTATCAAAGGAGCCATTCCTGTAGTGAATTAATTTAAGGTTTGAAAGAAAAGAGCGCCTCCTGTATGCTGGGTCTCGAATGTTGCGCACATTCACTGCCCTGATAAAAGGAGGACGCTCTAAATGAAGCATAACCCATCGAGCAAGCAGAATCAACGGATTTCGAGAATTTCGGAAACGACGCTGGTCATTGGAGCCGACATTGCAAAGCACCAACATGTTGCTCGCGCCTTCAATTACAGAGGTATCGAGTTCGGTCGTCGCTGCCTGTTTCAAAACGATGAAAACGGCCTGTTGAACCTGCTGGCGTGGACTGAAGCCATCAAGCAAGAGCACGGGTTTACCGACGTGCTGCTGGGCGTAGAGCCTACGGGCCATTACTGGTTTCCTCTGTTTCATTTCCTGAAACAGCGGGGCATTGAGGTGGTGCTGGTCAACCCGCATCACGTCAGGAAAAGCAAGGAACTCGATGACAACTTGCCGACCAAAAACGACATCAAGGACGCCAAAGTGGTTGCCAAACTCGTGATTGACGGTCGCTACACCCAGCCGAAGTTGCCGGAAGGCGTCTATGCCGACCTGCGAGTGCTGATGAACCAGAGAGACCGTCTGTGCGGGGATTTGCACCGCGTGAAGGGGAGAATCCACAACTGGCTGGATCGCTTCTTTCCCGAATACCGGCAAGTGTTTAAAGACTGGGAAGGCAAGGCCTCGCTCGTGACGCTGAAGCAATTTCCGTTGCCGCAAGATATCGTCGCGGCCGGTGAGGCGGCGATTGTGGCGACATGGAAGCAGCACGACGTAAAACGGGCTGTAGGCGCCAAGAGAGCCGAACTGCTCTGCCGGAAAGCCCGCAAGTCCATCGGTCTTACAGAAGGCGCTGCAGCGGCCAGGTATGAGCTGGCCATGTATTTGGAGCAGTACGCCATGCTGTGCAGCCAGATCGAGCAACTGATGGAACTGGTGGCACAGCTGGTGGAACAGATTCCGGGCGCCGCCCACATGATGAGCATCCCGTGTATCGGCCTCATCACCGTGGCTGGATTCCTGGCGGAGGTCGGCGACTTGAGCAGTTATGACCACAGCCGGCAAATTGTGCGTCACGCCGGTCTGAGCCTGCGGGAAAACAGCTCCGGGCTTCACAAAGGGAAAACGACCATCAGCAAGCGAGGTCGCTATCGTCTCCGCGCCTTGTTGTTCCGGGCGGCACTGACGATGGTTGCCAGGAATCCGGAGTTTCGGGCACTACACCTTTATTTCACAACGCGTCAGGATAATCCGCTGAAGAAAAAGCAGTCCATCATCGCGATTTGCAACAAGCTCATTCGCGTCTTGTTTGAACTGGGCCGTAAGCAGAAGAACTATGACGCTGGCAAGGTGCTCGGCCCCCATCGGGCGGCTCAATTGCAAGCGGCAGCTTAACTCATCCACAGCGGCAACTCGCTTTCGTTTCATCGCTTACACACATATTGATCTTTGACAAACGAAGCACGGATAGGCCGGGGGTAATCTATTCCATAAGGGCATCGACCCCGCTTAGGAGCTTGCCTGGCCTCCACCCCTTGAGAGGTAGAACGAAGGAATGTGAGGGCATCGACCCAGGGAGACATGGGAGGGTAAACCGCAAGGGTATCATGTGGAGATCCATCTGCGACCATACGGTTTTGAAATTGGGGTGACCGCCACCTCTATTCCCGCCAACCCAATCGATCCCAAATATTCACTCCTCGTCAAATCCTATCCAAGGGGGCTTCGGGTGTCAAAGATGAAATCTTGCGAGAAAGCGAGAAAAACAAAGAAAACTTTAATTTATTGAGGGAGAGTGAACCGCTAAAATAAACCACTTCACACGATGGATTTGAGCAAAACGCGTAATTCTCTTCGGGCTTGAGGGTTTCCAATGCGGTCGGCTTAAGCAACGACTTCAGGGTAATCAACGGAACTCTTTTGCCCTTTTGGTGACAGACAGGACAACCGTTCTTGGTCGATGACTCGTTGGCTGAAATTTGACAACAACTTGCCATTGGCATCACCCTCCATGAGATTTGAGGCATTATCGTTTTGTCCTTTCCATCCCGCCGTTTCGGCTAAAGTACACGGATAAATTTCGGGTCACTATGGCTATACGATTGGGATCTTTCTTTAGACACCCTGATTCCAAGGGGTTTTCCCCGTTCAATTGAACGTTCGTTGCCGACCATGTTTTCAAATCCGCTGAACGCACGAAGCCTTCCCCTTTCAACGCGAATACACTTTAGCGGATCATCACGTCCTTCCATTTCAATCCATTCGTTTTTTTCTCATCAGAATATAGATGAACGCCAAAAACAACAGTGAAAGCAACAGACGAGGGTAATTTTCCTCGATCCGGATAACGTCGTGCCCGATGAGCGTTTCCATCAAGATGGATGGCATCTTTCCAATGAAAGTCACCATGATAAAATCCCAAAATCGCATATGGGACACGGCCGCGGCGAATGTAATGACGCCGGAGGGAATCAAGGGGGTCAAGCGTGCCAAGAACAGTATGACAGCACGTCGTTTTCGACTCGCTTCATTTAATCGTTTTAGCCAAACCCAGCTCTCCTGTTTGACCGGCCGTATCCTTCCGAATCCCCGACGATACAGCCAAAAGGATACCCCTGCTCCAAGCACTTCTCCGGTTAAGGAAATCCAAAACCCCGGGATCAGTCCGAATACAACCGCATTGGCTCCTGATAAAAACAAAGTGGGCACAATGCCCAAAATCGCGATGATGATACTGAGCAGCAAGCTCACGAAAATGGCCCAAATCCCGAATGATCCGAGCCATTCCGCAAGCTCGTCGACCGGCATGAACCAATCCATACGCCACTTACCTTTCAAAATGACGGAAAAACAAACTTCGCTTAAGTTCCTCTGATTTTTACTACAAATTGTAGTGTAAATAAGTACATGTGTCAATTGCACCCGCTTCCATTTAAAGCATCGTGTTCTCATCACGATACTCACAACTTCTACACATTCTTGTTTTACAATAGAATTTGAAAAAACATCGACGTCAAAAATGAAATGGAGGGAATATCACGGTGAAAAGTTGGAAACTGAAAAGCGCGGCTGCGATCTGCGCCATCGCCATTTTGTTGACGGGGTGTTTCAATTCCGGCGGAAATTCGATGAACGGTATGGATCACTCAAACATGAACGGAATGGATCATTCAAACATGAATATGGGGCAAAAGCAAGATCAAGGGCAAAATAAAGACAACACCGCGGCAAAACCAGCTGTGTTGACCGGCAAAGAGTTTACGCTGACGGCAAAAGTAAGCAATCAAGAACTGGCACCGGGAAAAACGCTTCCGGTCTGGACGTTTAACAACTCCGTCCCCGGCCCTGAAATCCGTGTCAAACAAGGAGACACCATCAAAGTCACCCTGAAAAACGAATTGCCCGAACCGGTCTCCATCCACTGGCACGGGTATCCGGTCCCGAACGCGATGGATGGCATTCCGGGAGTCACGCAAAACGCGGTCCAGCCGGGGCAATCGTTCACGTACGAGTTTCAGGCGAACGTACCCGGAACATACTGGTATCATTCTCATCAAGACAGCGTCAATCAGGTCGACCGTGGCTTGTACGGGGCGTTTATCGTGGAACCCAAAGACGGAACCAAAGTTGACCGCGATTACACGCTGATTTTGGACGAATGGATGAGTACCGGCATGGACATGTCCGGCGGTAACATGTCAGGTATGGACCACAGCAATATGAATATGGGCGGCTCAAACGATAAAGACGGCAAGTCCATGGACCATGGCCGAATGAACATGGACAACGGCGGACACGATATGAGCATGTACGATTTGTTCACGATCAACGGGAAATCCGGTTCGCTCGTGGACAAACTGCCCGTGAAACAAGGGGAAAAAGTGCGCATCCGGCTCATCAACGCCGGGTATTTAACGCATCAAATCCACCTGCACGGACATGAGTTTAAAATTACGGCCTCCGACGGCCAACCGCTGAACAATCCAGGCGTACTGAAAGACAATGTGATCGCGATCGCACCTGGGGAACGTTACGACATCGAATTTGAAGCTAATAATCCCGGCCAATGGTTCATCGAAGATCACGGGGACAAAGAAGCCGTTAAAGGAATGAAAGCCATTATCGCCTATGAAGGTTCTGCCGGAGGGTCGGATCAACCGAACGAAAATGTACAATTGGCGGCGGTTGACCTCACCCGCTACGGACAGGCCGGAAAGATGAACTTCACATTGGATCAAAAGTATACGTTGGAATATACAATGAATTTGAATACGGAAACGAAGAACGGTGATACGGTCTACACCATTAACGGAAAAACGTTTCCGGAAACAGAGGCGATCAAAGTCAAAAAAGGAGATACCGTAAAGGTTCGCCTCGTGAACAATTCCAAGACCGACGATCATCCGATGCATCTTCACGGGCATTTCTTCCAGGTCCTCAGCAAAAACGGTAAACCGCTGGAAGGTGCCCCCGTCATCAAAGACACGTTGAATCTGAAACCCGGAGAGGAATACGTCGTCGCCTTCCAGGCGGACAACGAAGGCAACTGGATGTTCCACTGCCACGACTTGCACCACGCGTCGGCCGGCATGGTGACGGAGTTGAAGTATACGGATTATACAACCGATTTCGTTCCGGATCCGAAAGCCGGGAACAAACCGGAATAAAGCCGCATCTTTAAGGGGAACGGAAGATCATCCGTTCCCCGTTCGCATGTTCAGTTTCGGTTGTATGGCATACAAGAATCCGTAGACCGCTGCGCCGATCATCATCGCGGCGGAAAATCCCATCGTCAGGGAAATAATCACGGAAAGAATCGTACCGGCTACGGTCATCAGACCATTTATCGCCCAGCTTAATGCAGTATATCGTTTCGGGATACGAAGCAATCCGTTCGGGAATGGCATTCCCATCGTTATCCCTAACGGAATCAGCAGAAACAAGGCGGCAAGCACCCGATAAACCATAGGCCAATAGAATGATTGTTCATTGTACCATGTAATACATGCGTTTACTGCAAACGCCAGAATTGCAACCCCCAAGAGGGGAGCATATCGTTTCGTGTGGCCGGAAGACCATTTCGCGGACAGCAAACTTCCGATTCCGCCGGCTACCAACAAATCGCCGAGCACCAATACCCGAGTTCGACAGTAAATCGGCATTTTGGGGCACATGAAAAATCAAGAATCGCATAATAGCAAGGGTCTTCGGGTTTGCCAATAGAAAAAATACGAATTTTCATAGGCACACGTTTTGGTTTATGTTTTCTTGTATATAGCGATTTTTTATGTTATTATATAGGCATGTACATACGCCGCGTTTCTCGAAAAATAAAAATGGATCCACAACCGCTTACCTCCAATTAGCACACAATGAATGGGATCCCATCGCTAAACACGCCAAAGCCAAGGTCATTTATTCGTTCGGTCGGGAAGATGAAATCGATCGCTCAGTCCTGGAACGCTTGGTGCAAAGCATCGCCCGCTATCTTACGCCGGAAGCGGCTTTGCAAGCACAGAATGCGATCGGCGAAACGGCCCAGTTCCTGTTCCAGTCCAGCAAACGTCTGGGTGGGGCCTGGTTGCTCCATCAACTGTGGCACAAGATCGGCCTGGATGTAATCCTCGAGAAACTGTTCAGCGATCGCAAGCATCAAGCGTCGATTGAACGTCTGATCTTCGCCATGGTGGCGAATCGGGCGCTGAATCCCTCGAGCAAGCTGGCCATGGAAGATTGGGTGAAGGAAGATGTGTATCTGCCAGGCATAAGCGAGGTAAGCAGTCAGCAACTGTACCGGGCGATGGATGAACTGCTGGACGTTCAGTCGGAGCTGGAGCACCAGGTGTATTGCTCTGTCTCAGATTTGCTGAATCTGGAGGTCGATCTGCTCTACTTCGACACCACCTCCTCTTACTTCGAAGTCGATCCGTTCGATGTACCGGAAGACGACACTTTGCGCAAGCAGGGATTTTCGAAGGACAAACGTCCGGATCTGGTTCAGGTCGTCATCGGATTGGCTGTCACCCGTCAAGGAATTCCGATCCGCTCGTGGGTATGGCCGGGCAATACGTCGGATATGTCCGTCGTCGATCAGGTCAAGCGCGACTTGGTCGGCTGGAAACTCGGCAGAGTGATCAGCGTCATGGATCGGGGATTCTCCTCCGAAGACAACTTGCGCACATTGCAGCGCACAGGCGGCCATTATATTGTTGGGGAGAAAATGCGATCCGGCAAAGAAACGACGGACGCAGCGATGAGCCGCAAAGGCCGATACCATCATGTTCGCGAGAATCTGCAAGTCAAGGACATCGTCGTCGGTGATGGAGAAGCACGCAAGCGCTATGTCTTGGTTCACAATCCCAGGGAAGCTGAGCGGGATCGCCTTCGCCGTGAACAGATGATCGACCACCTGCAAGTGGAACTGGATGCACTCAAGCAGTTGAGCGGCCAAGCCCATACGAAGGCAACGTGTAAGTTGCGCTCCCATCCGACCTACGGAAAGTATTTGCGCCAGCTCAAGGACGGGACGCTCAAGCTGGATAAGCAGGCGATCCGCGATGCGGAGAAGTACGACGGCAAGTATTTGATCCGAACTTCGGATGACACGCTTTCCGCGGAAGATGTGGCGCTTGGCTACAAGCAACTCGTCGATGTGGAGGATGCGTTCCGTACGCTGAAGACGACACTAGAACTTCGCCCGATGTTTCATCGTCTGGAGGAGCGCATTCGCGCGCATATTCTACTCAGTTGGCTGGCGTTGCTGCTGGTGCGCATTGTCGAGGTGGAAACCGGCGAAACTTGGAGTGCATTTCGCAAGGAACTGGATCGCATCCATCTCGGACATTTTTCTTCGAAAAACGGAGACGTGTACCAGAGCACCGAATTGACCGCCAAACAACGAAAAACCTTTGATACGCTTGGGATTGAGGCTCCTCCGAGGTTCCTCGAAATCCAACCCAAGTCATAGATACACGCCGTTTCACATGCTTATGCCCGAAAACCCAGACTGCGCAAGGGATGACGGGCATTTTATTTACCTAGCAACTGTCGAACTCGGGCAATACAAAGGACAGGGTTGGATGACCCAACGGCAAGATTAAGCGTTGGACAAGAGTAGTTTCGATGATCATAAAACCAACGGTAATGCCGGAGAAATATACGGCTGGCCCATTTGGAAAGTTCGTCCTTCTGACCAAGACCAATGTGATCAGTAACACCAGGGCAGCGATCCAGACGAGCTCAATCGGGACGTTTCCCGACTTATTGTAGAAAAAGGGCATATCGTCTCGATTTGCCACCAGGTTGGCTTTTTGCTCATCAATAATTGTATGAAGCCATGAAAATTGATCATGGACGTAAGGAACATGTACCGGGATTTGGAGTATGCTTTCGGCCCCCTCTTTCAACCGACGGGCCGAAGTCGCCGAAAAAGGCTCATTGCTCAGGATAAGCAGCGGCCGCGTAATTTTGCTCCCCCTCATCCCCCAAACCACATGGCCGAGGTGTTGATAAGTTCCGATCACAGCCATGTGATTCTTCATTTGATCGTCTTGGATTCCTTCGTCTTTAAGAGATTTCTCGGCTGCAAGCAAAACTTTCATCAATTCCGTCTCGTCATGGAGCAAAAAGGCGAGCCTTCCTCCCGGTTTCATTCAGCTTCTTCAAGTATTCTCCGACGGCCTCTTCCGTGAAGATGTAATTTTCCGTCAATGCCAGACCCAAACCGTTTTCCGATTCTTTTTTGACCAGCGATAAATAAATCAGGTCGTACCGTTTATCGGTTTTCCTTATATAGTTTCGTCCGTCGGACACGATCGCCGTTACGCCGGGCTGATGAAACAGGTTTCCTGAAAATCGGGAGAGCGCCCGTACGGCCCGGAAGCTCCCGGCGTTAATATCCACCGCTTCAATTTCCCCAAAACCAGCCATCCGTGCGGTCAGGACTTCCTGCCCACCTCCGGCCCCGATAATCAAAACACGTTCCTTGGGGGCGTCCTGAAAGCCAAATAACTCGTCGTCGTACGCAAATACTCAGCCTGCTTCAAGTTGCCCGCATATTTGGAAATCGGGGACACCGCCCCGCCGTCGATCATGATATATAACAGTTCTCCGTCACCCGCGTCGTATACGTCGGTGCGAGAAAATGAATTCCAGTCCGAATAAACGATTTTTGCGTCTTCATTCAGAAATACGTTTGACGGGCTCGTCAGGTAGGCCCGAAACGGAATCACGTTTGAAAAAGGAAAAATCCCGTTTATCAACAGCAAGGAAAGAGTTACACCATAAAAGACCTTCAATCGCTTTGTCACAATTCCGGCCAGAAACGCAGAACTAACCATCCATAACGCAGCCGATAAAAGACTAATCGTTTGCATCGGACCGAATATGTTCATCAACCAAACGGAACATCCTGCGCCGATCCCGGCGCCGGCCAAATCGGAAAAATATATCGCGCGTATCCGATCACGTTGCCTCTGCACGATGGCAGCGAGCAACGAACCTCCTGCCAAGAAGGGTACCAATGCCATTGCAGCGTAAGACCATATTCCAAGGTATGGCAGCGAATACATGGCAAAGACGGAGGCGATAACGAGAAGGGCGAACAGGCCCAGCCATTCGCTCCTAAACCGATAAATGAATCCGGACCATTTATATGCGAGATATCCGCCAAGGCCTATGCCCAATGTCGCCAACGAGATCGCCAAAAAGACGTAGTTATAATCCAATATGGCCGAAAAAATGCGGGAAAGAAACACTTCATATATGCTGCCGAAAATGTAATCATTACATCCTTTCCAATGGTTCGATTCAATGGGCGCTTCTCTCCTCTTTACATCATTGGCATTTTCTGAAATAGTTTGTACGAAATTGCAAAGGTTAAAACATATCGAATCTGAAATTCACTACAAAATGTAGTATAATTTCAATAAATGGCTCACTTTAATTTGGGTACCGAAGATGAACATAATTTGTTAACAGGGGTTGAACCATATGAAGACAATACTTATGGTGGATGACGAAGACAAAATTCGAGATGTCGTCGTGTCTTATTTAAAAAAAGACGGATTTCGCACAATGGAAGCTGGAACGGGAATGGAAGCTTTACAAACAATACGAAACGTCCCGGTCGATTTGGTCATCCTCGATCTGATGCTGCCGGACATCCCTGGGGAGCAAGTTTGTCAAACGATTCGGCAACAATCATCCGTTCCTATTCTTATGCTTACAGCCAAGGTAGACAAATCGTCCCGGGTACACGGGTTGAACATTGGAGCCGATGACTACGTGATCAAGCCTTTCGATCCCCTCGAGCTGGTGGCCAGAGTACGGGCTATACTCCGCCGGACCGACGAGCACCATCTGCTCGTTGATCGAATTTCTTTTAACGACGGTGAATTGATCATCGATTCGGCCCGTAATGAAGTGTTTTTACTTGGCCAACCGGTCAATTTGACCCCGAGTGAATATAAGCTGCTACTCGTACTGGCCCGTCACCCCCAACGACAGTTTCACCGGGAAGAATTGGTTGAAAAAGTGTTGGGGGCCGATTTCGAAGGGGATGTCCGCGCCATCGACCAACATGTCAAAAATTTGCGCCAAAAAATCGAACCCGATCCCAAACATCCCAAATACATTCATACCGTTTACGGAATCGGTTATCGTTTTATGGGAGGTTCCAAATGAAATCCGGATTGCGTTATCGACTGTCCCTGCTGATGATCGGGGTCGTTGTCGGAACCTTGCTCATTGCCGGAATCAGCCTGATGATGGAAACCCATTATCATTTTCAACAATACCAAGAGCAGTATGGGATGGACCACAACCTCCCTGGGCTTACCTTTCATCTGGAACAAGCCCTGCTTCAATCCATGATGTGGACGTTGGTCGGTGCTGTTGTTTTCGCCGTGATTATTAGCTTATATTTGGCAAAACGTCTTTCATCCCCTCTGGTGGAAATGAAACAAGCAGCGGAAGAAATGACGCGGGGGAAACTTTCCGTACGGATAAATGTACCAGGGAACGATGAACTCGCCGAACTTGGGAAAGCATTAAACCATCTTGCCGAACAATTGCAGAAACATGAGCGATTGCGTATTACGATGACGCAGGACATCGCTCATGAATTGCGGACACCTCTCGCCACCTTGAAGAGTCACATTCAGGCCATGCTTGATCAAATCTGGGAACCGACACCTGCAAGGCTGCGCGCTTGTTATGAAGAAACCGAACGTCTGATCGCTTTAGTCGCTGACTTGGAACAACTTACGGAAGTGGATTCTCCAGATTTTCGCCTTCACCGCAAGCCGGAAGATCTCACATCACTCATCGAGCAAAGTGCAAATATCGTATCAGCAGCTTTTATGGAAAAAGGCATCCGTCTTGAGGTGAAACCGTACCCTGCCATCCGTTTGAATGTCGACCGGGATCGGTTCATTCAGATTTTGGTGAATGTCTTGAGCAATTCCCTCAAATTTACTCCTGAGGGCGGGCATGTCGAAATCCGGGTCAAAGACGAAACCGATTCGGTTCTCATCACCGTACAAGATACGGGGATCGGCATTGCTCCGGAAGATCTGCCCTATGTTTTTGAACGGTTTTACCGAGCGGATAAATCACGGAACAGAAAACGGGGCGGCAGCGGCATCGGCCTCACAATTGTCAAAAAATTGGTTGATGCACATGGCGGAACGGTATGGATCGAAAGCGTCAATGGTACAACGGTGAACATTCGTTTGCCAAAGTCATAGGAATAATTAATTTTATGGTCGTATATTACTTCATGCCAAGTACACAAACAGATGCAACGGGTTTCATGGATTTTATTTCCATCCTGACATTCGTGAAGCCCGCATTTTCAAGGTAATTCATCATTTGATGTCCATATTCTTTTGCTTTTTCGTCTGTTTCGTTAAATGGTTGAACCGTTAACGCTATCACACCGCCCGGTTTCATGACACGGCGGATATGTTTTAATATCTCTATTGGTTTCTCCCAAAAGAATATCGTATTTATCGAAAGGACTTTATCAAAAGCGATATCGAACAAGGGAAGATTGGCAACGTCGCCGAGCCTTAAATCTACTCTTCCCTCTTTTATTGCTGTCAAATTTCTCTTTTGGGCTTGCTTAAACATCAAGTCTGAGTGGTCAATGCCAACAATATATCCGTTAGGAGTTAATTTAGAAAGCAACTCTATTGCAACCCCTGGTCCGTAACCGATTTCCAAAACTTTATCATCTTTCTGGATATCCAGTAACGAAATCGTCCACTCAATTTTTTCAGTGCCTTTTAATTCCATTAACTTTCCGGCAATTCTGCCCAATAATCCCTGTGGCTTGCCAAACTGTCTTTCGAATTTTTTAAATATGCCCATGTTTAAACTCCATTTCTTCGGATACTCATTGATTATGATACCCTTAGGTATATTTATTTCAATATTCTTGGTTCCCCCACCAGCTCTGACAGATCATCACTCGACTTTGGACGAAACCGGATATATGACAGGAAGCATCGTGGCGTCCGTCGATTGTAATGGTCATGGATTCTTTTGCAATCGTATACGTATCCGGAGTTACGCTACCCGAAACCACCGCTTCTCCCAAACCATAGCTGGCGGTAACGATCATTTCCCGGGCTTCACCGTTGATGGGATTGACGGTAAACATCACCCCGGCGGCATCGGCCGCCACCATCTCCTGCACCACAACGCTCAAGGCTACATCGGTGTGCGAATATCCATGTTTCTCACGATAATGTATGGCCTGCGGATTCCACAGAGAAGCCCAGCACTCGCGCACGCTCTGCAAAAGCGCCACTTCGCCGTGAATGCCCAGAAAGGTTTCCTGCTGTCCTGCGAATGAGGCCTCGGGGAGGTCCTCCGCCGTCGCCGACGAGCGGACGGCAACCCGCACTCCTTTCCCCAAGACGCGATAAGCTTGCCGGATTTCCGCTTCGATCTCAGGGACAATTGAAGTATTCAGAAACAGTTCTTTTACAGACGCACTGAGCCGTTCGTAGTCTCCATCATGGCCAGCCAATCGTGCGGTCAGCTCTTTCGCGATAGAAATCTCTTCAACCTGCTTCCTGTAGGCGGAAGCCGTGACGCAGAACGCACGGGGAATGGGGAATTTCGCCTGAAACAACTCACCGAGGTTTGCCCCCTTGCCGCCTACCCGCGGGATATCCGCCTTGCTTACCCGATCCAACCAAAGAATAAAATCAGTCATAGGCGCCACCATCTCCATGAAACCTTTGAAACCGTATACCGCTTACAAAAACGACATGTCGGCATGTATCGTCATTGGGCATACATCAACCCACTCACCTCCATGATTACGGAGTAATCTCGATCGGCCTGCTTGATTTCTCCTGATGTGCCTTGCCATCTGCATGCTCGTCATGCCAATCGATCGCGTGTTGCAAAATAGCTTTCACTCCCAAAAGCGCTTCTCTTCGCGACGAATGAAAATGCTGCCGCGCCTCTTCCGGAGAAAGTGCGGCCAAGATTGTTCTGCGCAGCTTCAAAATGTCGCTCACAATTTTCACTATCTCTTCCTCTTTCATTTCATTCATCCTCCTCATGACGGTTTGATATCGTCTTATTTTCACAACGAATGGTCAACTTCTGCTCTGTAAAACGCGCTCCTGTGATTTCTCGCCCCAGCAGCGTTCGCGGCAGAAGCACCTTACGCTTGTATGGACCTGCCTGTACAGTCAGTTCGTCGCCCTTTTGACTGAGTTGATGCTGATCCTTTTGGACAAACGGCAGGACCAGTTCCAAAACATAACCGTCTTCTTCCTTGCGAATCTCCTGCACTTTGCCCCGGTACAATACCGCCGCGGCATCCGTATTGGCAAATGCCGCTTCACCGATCCGTTTGAGCATCGGCAATCCGTATACCTCGGACTCCATCATAGGGATGCGGAGAATAGGAAGCGGGCTAAAGGAGTTGCGTATTTCCTCCTCATACTTGAGATGAATGTCGCGCCAGGTTGACCAGTACCCGGTGCCGGCTTCCGCAGGCAATACCCGATTGACAATAATCGCATCCGTGTTGAATCCGTACAAGTTCAAATAGGTAAAAGCCCTCCTTGCTTCGGCGATCACCATTTTTTCGGGATTGACGACGACACGCACAGACGTCATCGCAGGATCAATGATGATTTTTTGCAGTTTTTCCAATTGCCGAACCAATGATGCAAGACTATCCAGCACGTTGTCACCCGGCAGTTCCAAACCTCCCGCGACGACTTTCGCGACCGGACGCACCACCTTCAATAGTCGACGCTCGTAAGGGAACACCTTCTCCAGCCACCAACGGAGCAGATTCGGATAGCTGAGCAAACGCAACGTCTCTCCCGTCGGGGCACAATCGACGATGATGGCGTCATAGTCACCGCTCGTCGCATGGCGCCTGATTTCCAAGAGACTGAACAGCTCTTCCATTCCTGGAAAAACGAGCATTTCCTCGGTGGTGATATCATTCAGATTGGCCCAACTCATCAATCCGGACAGCCAATTCCGGACAGCGCCCCAATGCTTTTCGGTTTCCCGGAGACTGTCCACTTCCACCCCCCATAGCCGCTCGCTAATCCGTACCGGTTCACTGCCAAGGGCGACTTGGAACGAATCGGACAAACTGTGCGCCGCGTCCGTACTCAAAATCAAAGTCCGGTAACCCTGTTCCGCTAGCTTGACCGCTGTAGCTGCGGCGACGCTTGTTTTCCCGACCCCGCCTTTCCCGGTATAAATAATGACCCTCATCCGGCACCCTCCTTTACTACGAAATCGTAGTTTTAATCTAAAAAAATATACGTTTATACGTTGACTTTGAATTTAATCGTCAATCGGGATGTTGCGGATTTTGGAAGACGGGGCCACGGTCCCCCACGTTTCCTGCCCTTGTATCGCTTTTCCTATCTTTACAGCCAAGGAAAGAAATTGTTTTAGCTCATTGGGGCTGAGCGCAGCCTGCACGCGCGCAAACACCTTCTCAATGATCGCCCTTGCCTGCGAAACGATCTGCATTCCTTCTTCGGTAAGTTGGACAAGGATGATGCGTTGATCCTTATCGGAAGGGTATCGTTTAATCAATCCTTTGCGGTCAAGCCGTTGTGCCAGACTTGTCATGGTGCTGAGCGGCGCCCCCAGTTCCGAAGCAAGCGCGGACATCGTCATCTCACCGCGAAAATGCAGCATCAACAGTACGGCAATCTCGGACCGGTTAACTTTGCGCTCCAAACCGGCCATTTCCGGGAGCAGACTCAAGGGCCGCAATCCGTTCTTCAAAAAGAGTTCCAAAATCTGTTCCATAAGGTTAGGTTCCCCGTGTACTTTAATATCAATACATCTTCACACCTTCATATTACTACGAATTCGTATTTTTTTCAATAACTTATAAAGGGGCAAGCCAGTTTGAACCCCATTGAAGGGCAAAGTATAAAAGAATGCCAGCGAATAAAAAAAGAGCAGCACGCCGGTCTCCAGCAGCATTCACCACCGGAAGCAAATCCGTCGCCGCAACATACAGAAAAATCCCTGAAGAGAATGCAATGGCGACAGCGATTGTCTGTTCGCCCGGCAAATAAAAATCCGAAAGAACAAATGCCGTAACGGCACCTGCAAGAGTAGATACCCCTAATAAGAGAGCGGCTCCTATTGCCTTTTTCTGGTCTTGAAGAAGGGTAAAAATGATGGATGAAATGGTTAATCCGTCCGGAATTTTATGAAGGAGTACGGCAATAAACACGGTAATACCCAGACCAAAATCAACATCAAAGCTGGCCGCGATCGATAACCCGTCAAAAAATGTATGGATGAGCATTCCCACCATGGCTCCCACTGTCGTACTTTTGACGTGGTCATGAACATGAGTTTCCTCGCCGTAATGAAAATGCCCTGCAACATATTGTTGAAAAAAATAAACGGAAAGCATGCCCAAGAGAATAAATACCGGGCTTGAAGATTCATGCTCCAAAGAATCTGGAATGAAATCCAAAATAGCGATCGCCATCAAGAGACCTGCGCTCATCGCCATTAACGCATAGAGTCCTCTTCGCGACCAATTTTGTTTAAACACAAACATCAGCCCGCCCACCACATTCGCGCAGGCCGCCAACAAAACAAACAAAAAGCTGCTCCAATTCATTCCACCACTCCATTAATAGTGCCGAAAAAATCCTTTTCCATACATGACTGAACTTGTTACTGCGGGTAATATCAGCGTGACTGACACCACCCGCAAAGTAGATGTATCCAACAAAAATCACTCTTCCTTGGTTCTTAACAAACGTAACCCATTCAACGTGACAATGAGCGTGGCACCCATGTCCGCAAAAATAGCAAGCCATAATGTTAACCATCCCGGAACAATAAGCAACAATGCGATCGCCTTAATGACAAGCGAGAAGGTAATGTTCTGCTTAATGATTTTCAACGCATTCCGGCTTAATTTAATCGTAAAGGGAAGTTTCATCAGATCGTCAGCCATCAGGACAATATCTGCCGTTTCCAGTGCCGTATCCGTGCCGGCACCTCCCATAGCGATCCCCACTGTTGCATTGGCCAAGGCCGGGGCATCATTTACCCCATCACCAACCATGGCGACTTTACTCATTTGTTTCAGTTCTTTGATTGCCTCAAGTTTATGCTGCGGCAACAGCTCGGCTTTTACCTCGTGAATGCCGACTTGCTTTCCAATCGCTTTCGCCGTGGCAAGGTTATCTCCGGTCAGCATGACCGTTTTTTGAATGCCCAATGCGTGGAGTTTGCGAATGACTTCTTTGCTGCTTTGGCGAACTTCATCGGCAACCGCAATTACAGCAAATATCTGCCGCTCCGTACCGAGCAGCATGACCGTTTTTCCTTGCTCCTGCAATCGTTGAATTTGACTAGATACTTCACTGTCGATGGCTTGCAAATCCACAAAGAGCCTGGGGCTCCCGATATAGTAGAGCTTACCGTTTACAACCGCTTTCGCTCCTTTTCCGGTAATCGAAGCAAAATCTTCAGCTTTCCAAGCTTCCAGATCCACATGTTCTTCCTCGGCTTTTCGAACGATGGCAGAGGCAAGCGGATGCTGCGACCATTTTTCAATCGCCGCGGCGATGGCCAACAACTCGCTTTCGGCGGGGCCCTGCAAGCGGACGAAATCCGTTACAACGGGTACACCTTTCGTGAGCGTACCGGTTTTGTCAAAAGCAATGACCGATAGGCTGCCGGATTCCTCAAGGTGAATGCCGCCTTTAACCAACACTCCGTTTCTTGCCGCAGTGCCAATTGCTGTGACAATCGATACCGGCGTAGAAATGACCAGCGCGCATGGACAACCGACGACAAGCAAGGCCAATCCACGATAAATCCAATCGCCCCATTCGCCTCCGAAGAAAAGCGGCGGAATCACTGCTATGCCTAAAGCCATCACCATGATTGCAGGGGTATAGTATTTTGCAAACCGGTCCACAAACGCTTGTGACGGTGCCTTTTCAGCCTGAGCTTCCTCCACAAGATGTATAATTTTTGAAATGGTCGTATCTTCAACTCGTTTTGTGATTTCGACTTCGAGCAAACCCTCTTCGTTTATCGTACCCGCAA